>JAABUK010000007.1_pt1 | contig 528478 bp, 439 predicted proteins | sample 5559141 | NCBI WGS metagenome assembly JAABUK01 (sample SAMN10711869, study PRJNA513367) | rock metagenome | isolation source: Antarctica rocks | place: Antarctica: Victoria Land, Pudding Butte nord | collected 2016-01-03 | reverse complement strand
CGCTGCTCCAACGACACATAGCTGAACATCCCATCCTGAAACCGCTCGTCTCCACGCATACCCGTAAGACGACCTCCACGTGCTCAGAGCCTGTGGATCGGTATCTATTTCAACAAGCTCCTAGAAGCGATAGATTAGGCCGGTTCCCACCCGAGTGTCGTTTTGACTGTTATTGTTTCCGTTTGGAATTCGGGTGTAGATGTAGTCGACCTGAACGATGTTGAAACCGATTCGTCGACTCAGCCGTGTGGTTACGCCACCGCCAGCAGCGAGACCGAAGGCATTCCGATTGATCACAAACTGGAAGTTCACCTTTTCCTTTGCGCCACCAAACAAGACCTGCGCGTAAGGCACGAAGCGACCGCTGCTTCGGCGAGAGTACCGCGGCCCGAAGAGGTAGTTGATGATGGTGATGTTCTGCTGAGTGCCATTGACATGGTTGGCGTGGGCGACAGCAACGTCGGCCACTATGCTGAGCCGTGGCCTGACGTTCAAGATGGCAGTCGCACTACCGCCGTTCAGGGAGAAGCAACCACACTGACCCGGTGGTGCATTGGCGTGGATGTAGCTGTAGTTCAGGCCAATCTCTCGACGTGGGATCTCCCCTTCGTTGAGCCCGTAGTCAGCTGAACCGGTAGGCGCAGCCTGGGCGTGGAGAGCCCACGGGAGACTTACTAGAAGGATGAGGAGCGCGGCTCTTGGTATGTGCATTGTCTCTCCTACTGCACGATCAGGGTGGCGGTTGCCGTGTGCTGTATCGTGCCTTCGGTTCCGGTCACGGAGATGTTGTATGACTTCGGCGTGAGGGCAAAGTACCCACCGGCGCAGCCGCTGAGCGAGGCAATGGGCAAGAGAGACGCCACCGAGAACAGAAATACCGCGAGGAGGCGAGGCATGTGACGCCTATGCTTCCGAACTGCTCCTAACCCGGCGAATCCGAGGAGGGCCAGCGTAAAGGTCAGGCCTCCATGCGATGTTTCGGGACGGTTGCTGTTTTGCGCGCTTAAGGCACTGCTGGTCTGAAGATGAAGTGTCACGGTAGTCACCCCGCTGCCTGCGGCGATCGATGTGGGCGAGACATCGTAGGTCGTTCCAGGCGGCAGACCGCTGATCGTAAGCGCAACGTCTTTGAGGAAGTTCGCTGCGCCAATGGGTGTAAGGGTAAAGGTGTAGCTGGTCGATCCGCCCGGGAACATGTTTTGCGTTCCCACACCCTTAAGAGCATTCGTGAAGTCACTCACGGTATTGGTAAGAGGAAGTGCCGAACTGCCCGCGAAGCTGCCGTCCCCGGAGTAGACCGCGGTGATCTGGTGCGATCCGGTGTTCATGGCGCTGGTAGCGAAGCTTGCGGTACTGATCGTGATTGAGACTGCGTCCCCGGTGCCGAGTGGCACCGTTCCCAGGACGGTGGTTCCATCGAGAAATACTACCGATCCCGATGGGGATCCACCGGCCGCGCTGACCTGCGCTGTAAAGGTGACGGCCGTGTTCAGGAGTTGCGAAGGCGTCGTTTGGCTAAGAGCAATTGCAGTCACTGTTTTGGAGATCACTTCGACGAGTGTGGTCGATGCTGCACTCGTGTAGTTCTGGTCACCACCGTACATGGCTGTCACAGGGTGCGAGCCAACGTTAAGGCTCGATGTGGTGAATGTCGCCATTCCAGAGGAGTCGATGGTGCCGATCCCAAGCGTCGTCGAGCCATCCATAAAAGTGACGACACCTGAAGCCGCCGCATTTGTGCTGGCTGTGAAGGTTACGGATTGATTGAGCATCGCTGGGTTGATGGAGGACGAGAGAGTGATGATTCCAACGGCCTTCGTTATTGTGATGATCGCGGGAGGCGATACGGCCTGGTTGGCCACTGCGCCTGCGGGAGTTGCTACGCTAATTGGGTCGGAACCGACCGGCAACGTGCTTACGGTCAGTGTGGCGACTCCGTTGAGGACCGGTGCCGTCCCAAGCAGCGTTGCCCCATTGAAGAAGGACACTGTGCCCGTTACGCCGGCTGGTACCGCCTCGGAGATCGTGACGGGGGTACCGGCCGGAGCGGTGGTCGAAGTAAGTGAGGGAGCAGGAAGTTGCGGGTCGATCTTTGTCACCAGGATTGTCGCGACACTCGAGGTCGCTCCATTGTTGAGAGCATCCGGCGCTGTCACTGCGGTTATCGAATCAATTCCCACAGGGAGGGAGGGAACGGTCAAGGTCGCTATTCCGTTAACGACGATGACGGTCCCCAGCAGCGTTGATCCGCTGTAGAAGGACACCGGACCGGTAACGCCCGTCGGCAGAGTCTCAGTGAAGGTGACGGGAGTTACCGCATCCACGCTCGATGATGAAGCTGAAGGCGGCGACAGGACCGGTGTCGCCTTTGTCACGATCTGTGAAAGCGGCAGTGAGGACGCCGCGTTGCTGCCTGGATCGCCGCCATAGCTCACTGTCACGTCGTGAGAACCGACCGTCAGAGCGCTCGTCGTTAGAGTAGCCTGACCACTCACAACGGCCGCCGTACCGAGCACCGTCGTTCCATCGAAGAACGTCACGCTTCCTGTGGCGTTGACTGGGACCGTTGCGGTGAAGGTCAAGGGCTGATTGACGGCAACCGGGTTTGCGGAGGAGGTAAGGCTAACGGTAGGAGTCGCCTTTGCAATGATCTCTGTCGTAGTCGCGCTGGTCGGGTTGTTATTACTGTCCCCGCCATAGCTGGCATTGAGGATGTCGGTGCCTACCGGCAAGAGAGTAGTCGTGATCGTGAGCGTTCCGGATGGGCTCAGTGTTCCGGTGCCGATAACCACTTCGCCGCTGGTGATCGTCACGGTGCCGCTTACGCCGGACGGAGCGCTCACCGTGACAGCAACTGGGCTGCCGTATGTGCCTGGACCGGAGGTGGACAGTGTCAGGGTCGGTGTGGCCTTTGCAACCGTCTCGGTCAATGTCGCCACGGAGGAATTTTGGTTGATGTCCCCGCCGTAAGTGGCGGTGATCAAAACATTACCGGCCGGCAGCGTTGTCGTAGTTATAGCGGCTACTCCGTTACTCACACTTGAGGTTCCAAGAATGGCTCCACCGCTCGAGAATGTAACAATCCCACTTACTCCGGCCGGAAGCGTGTCGGTGAGCGTTACAGAAAGTCCTACGGTTGAAGGGTTGAGCGAAGACGCGAGCGAAGACGTGGGCGTCCCCTTGGTCACGATCTGAGTCACCGATCCGGTCGCTGCATTGGTGTTTACGTCGCCCGCATAGGTCGCGGTAACAGCATCGCTGCCAGCAGGGAGAGTAGACGTCGTGATCACCACTGAGCCCGCAGCGTTCACGGTACCTGTGCCGAGCGTCACGCCCCCGCTGGAGAGGGTTATCAGACCGGTGGTTCCTTGCGGAACAGTAACGGTGAAGGTGACGGTGTCGCCATACGCACTTGGGCCTGACGTGGTTACGGTCACGTTCGGGAGTGTCTTCCCGACGATCTGGTCGACCGTTCCCGACGCGACATTGTTGTTAGGATCTCCGCTGTACGTCGCCGTTACGGTGTCAGTACCGGTGGGGAGGGACGTCGTTGCGATCGTCGCAACGCCTGTCGGGCTTACGGTGCCCTGGCCCAAGATGGTCGTTCCGCTGAGGAAGGTCACTGTCCCGGTAGTGCCTTGAGGAAGTGTTGCCGTGACACCGACCGAGGCACCATAAGTGCTTGGTCCTGACGTGGTCACTGTGACGACGGGAGTCGCCTTGCTGACCGTGATTACGGTATTAGGTGAAGTCGCAGGATCGTTATTTGCATCGCCCGGGGTAACTGCTGTGAGATTGTTCACTCCGAGAGGGAGAGACAGGGACGGCACGTTGAGTGTCGCGACTCCGCTAACGACAGGAGCGGTGCCGAGCAGGGTGGTCCCGTCAAAGAACGATACTGGCCCGGACACGCCTGAAGGGACATGCTCGGTAATCGTGATCGGATCTATCGTTGTGGGAGTTAGGGAACCTACCACCGGAGCCGGGAGCGAGGGAGACGCCTTCGCGACCGTCTGGGTCGCTGTTCCGGTTGCGGGCGTGTCATTTGCGTCGCCACCATAACTCGCTGTGATGGTGTCAGTCCCCGCGGGCAATGAGATCGTGGTCACCGTCACTTTACCGGACGGGTCAACGGTGCCGCTGCCCAGCGCTAAACCACCGCTCGAAATGTTCACCGTACCCGTCGTACCTACCGGCACGGTCACGGTCACGGTCACTGAACCCCCGAAGGTGCTGGGGCCGGAGGTGCTGACTGCTACGACCGGAATGACTTTGTCGACCTGCTGGATCAGGATGGGTGACGTTGCCAATCCCTGAGCGCCGGTGTAGGCGCCCGTGATGTCGTGTGGACCGGCGAGAAGCGCCGTCGTCGTCAACGAGGCGGTCGTGCCGACGATCAGCGTCGATCCAAGCGTCGTTCCGCCGTCTTTGAAGGTCACGTTGCCTGTCTGCCCATCGCTTACCGTGGCGGTAAATGTCACGGCCTGCTGAAAGCTCGAAGGATTGAGCGACGAGGCGAGAAGGATGCTTGCAACCGTCACGTTCACAGTGCTCGAAGTACTAGGATTGTAGTTGGCGTCCCCCGCGAACACTGCCTTGATAGGTTGGGTCCCGACCGGCAACGTGGCCGTGGCAAGGCTGGCTACACCGTTGTTCAGCGTTGCTGAACCGAGGAGAGTTGCGCCGTTGTAGAACCTCACAAGCTGGCCATTGGTGGTCGTATCTGGCGGCCCGACCGAGTATGGGCTGAGAGTCGCCGTCAGAGTCAGGCTTTGCCCGGGCAGAGTTGCCGAAGTCGGCGACGGAGACAACGCTAGTGTTGTCGGGGTTGGCGCTGCGAGGAGCGGGATTGTCGAGGAGATGCCCGGCAGATAGACCGAGTCACCAACGTAGCTTGCTGCCACATTATGCGTGCCGCTTCCCAAGGGGAATACTGCTACACCGCTGAGTACGGCCGCAGTGGCACTTTGCCGAACTTCACTGAGCGAAACAGCAGCTCTCGGGCTTTTAGCGTCTGTACCGATCAGATCCGCATTTCCATCGTTATTGAGATCGCCCGCGTTCACCGCGTACGTCAGAGCAAAGTCGCCGATCGTGGGCTCGGTATACGGCTGGAATGTGCCATCTCCATTGCCAAGATAAACCAGCGCCCCGAAGCTTCCACCGGCGATGATGTCCGGTATTCCATCGCCATTCACGTCCACGAGATGGGGATCGGAAGGGATATCGGAGACGTACGTGACCTTCGGCCTGAAGGTGCCATCACCTTTGCCGATCAGTACGAAAAGGAAATCGCCGATACGGGTCGGTGTTCCGATCACTGTGGTCGAGACGACGTCCGGGGCATTGTCTTTATTTGTGTCGCCTACAGTCAGAAACTCCCCGACTTCGGAGGCGATCAAGACCGGAGTTCTAAAGGTGCTGTCTCCATTTCCAAGCGCAAGATAGAGGTCGGAAAGGGCACTACCTTGAACGGCGGTGCTTACCGCGTAAACAGCATCATCCTTTCCGTCCCCATTGAAATCCGCGACGACCACATCGTGAAGCAGGTTCGATGGAGTGAGCACCACCGACCCCGGCGCGAAGGTACCATCCCCCACCCCGGTAAAGACCATTACGTTTTTCTGAGCGTGATTGCTAACCACAAAATCGAGAATCCCGTCCCCGTTGAAGTCGCCCGTGGCCACCCCGGCCACATCTCCCGCCACGTAATCCGCTGGAAGCTGGAAGGTGCCGTCGCCATTCCCAAGCAGCACCGTGAGGCTGCCATTTGCGCCGTCCGAACAGCCCAGGATCACGTCCGCTTTTCCATCACGATTCAGGTCGGCGAGCAGAATTTTGACAGCTCTTCCTGTACTGGAGCATCCCGGAAAATTGCTCTTCGGCTTGAAGGTTCCGTCTCCATTTCCCAGTAGAACCGTGATCGTTCCTTCTGCATCTCCTGTAACGACATCAAGGTTATTATCCGAATCGAGATACGCGGATGCCAGCGCAACCGAGCGCTTGGTAGTAGAGCTCGTTGCGATCGCAAAGGGTGAGCCGGATGCTTCTACGAAGGCTTGGCTCAGGGCGGTCAGGCCAAGTGGTTGGGTGCCGAGAACGCTGTTTCCGGTGCTCGCGTCGAGCAGAGAGATGTTACCCGTTGGGCCAATGAGCGGTGAGCCAACCCCAACCACACCACTCGAAAGCGTGTAGTCACCTACGGTTCCGGTTCCGGAGATCGATACGGCCGACGAATAGGTCCCTGCAACCGTGTACGTCACTGTGTTCGAAGCGCTCGCACTGTAGGAGGAGTTCGCACGGAAGACTGCCTTATAGCTATGAACGCCGAGGGCGCCGCTGCCTAGCTTGAGAACAGCAGTCGCATTCGCTGTAAGCTGCACTGTTGCTAGTGCTGAGTTGTTCTCGCAGAAGACTGCCGTCGCATCACAGAACAGAACAAGACCCGCACTGACGGGCGTTCCATTCGCCGTGACGGTGGCGGTCAAGATAACCGGGCTCTTGTAAGGCACTGTGGTCGAGGAGATCGCAAGGACAGACGTCGTCGGCGTGATCGCGTGCGCAAACGGGACGAGACACGCAGCCAAGAAAGCGAAGAGAGCAGTTCGAACAGAATTCCTAATAGAGAGAACATTTGCAGCAAGGGGCAGATGGCGGAGAGACGTATTGATCATGTAATCCTCATGCGAGCCCAGGCGGAGAAAAGAGATTCCGCCCAAACGTAACTCGCAAAGGCAATGGGACAAATCACGCGAAAGTTGCACCAACTGACTTCTGCGGCGTTACTTCAGCTACCAGACCGGCCCGGAGCGCATTAGCTGTCAGCAAGATGTGTGGTCATTAACGCCAGTCTGCGACGAATGCTGATGACTTTGGTCGAAGTGCTGTGGAGCGCATCCAGGTGGGGCATTGCGAGAGCTCGATGCCGCGAGCACGCTCGACCACAAGCCCCCAGTGCAGCGGTCCGATGCCGTATCGGGTGGAGACGCACTCTGCTTCAGAGCGCCTCCCAGGTCAGATCTACCCGTTGGCGAGGTTTTCGAAGCGGGTGTAGTCGGAGAGGTATGCGAGGTGCACGCTGCCGGTGGGACCGTTGCGTTGTTTTGCGACTATGATTTCGGCTTTGCCTTTGAGGTCTTCGTTCTCCCGGTCATAGTATTCTTCGCGATGAATGAAGCAGACCACGTCGGCATCCTGCTCGATCGATCCAGACTCACGGAGGTCGGACAGTAGAGGCTTCTTATCGCCGGTGCGCTGCTCCGATCCGCGCGAAAGCTGGGAGAGCGCAACGACGGGGACGCGGAGCTCCTTGGCTAATGATTTCAGGCCGCGGGATACGGCGGAGACCTCCTGATTGCGGTTCTCGAAGCCGCGTTTGCCTGGACCGGCGGTGCCGCTCATAAGTTGCAGGTAGTCAATGACGATGAGGTCGAGGCGGCCTTCCTGCTGGCGCAGGCGGCGGGCCTTGGCGCGCATTTCAGGGAGGGTGATGCCGGGCGTGTCGTCGATGAACATCTTCGACTCCATCAAGCGCTCGAGCGCCGCTAAGAGTTTGCCTTTGTCTTCGCGCGGAAGAAAGCCGGTTTGAATCTTGCGCGAGTTGACCATCGCTTCGGACGCTAGCATGCGCCGTAGAAGTGACTCCTTGGACATTTCCAGCGAAAAGACCGCTACAACCTTTCCGTCGCGAACCGCGGCGTTCTGTGCGATGTTGATCGCCCAAGCTGTCTTGCCCATCGATGGACGCGCCGCGATGATGATCAGTTCAGATTCCTGCAAGCCGCTCGTCATACGGTCGAATTCAATGTAGTGAGTAGCGAGGCCAGTGATCTCGCGCCCCTGCTCATACAGGGCGTCAATCGAGCCGAATGAGTTGGCGACGATCTCTCCGATGCCGGAAAAGCCGCGCTGAATAGCCGAATCGGCTACCTCGGCGAGACGAGCTTCGACTTCACTCAGGACGTGGGTCGCTTCCTCTGCCTGGTCAGAGGCCCAGGTCACACCTTCGCTAAAGATACCCATCAACTGCCGCAGGAGACTCTTGTCCTTGACGATCCGGACATAACTCTCCACGTTGTAGTTGCGAGGAATGCCTTCTGTTAAAGAAGCGAGGTAGGACGCCCCCCCAATCGCGTCCAGCTCCTTCTTCCTAAGCAGCCCTTCTCGCACCGTGATGAAGTCGACGGCATGGCCGACCGAGATGAGGTCGAGAATGGCCTGGTAGATGCGTCGGTGCGAATCCAAGGAGAAGTCTTCCGTCCGCAGTTTTTCTGTCGCGTCACTTATAGCTAACGGATCGAGAAGCATCGCACCAAGGATCGCGACCTCTGCGTGAGTCGATGCCGGCATGCCCTCCGGTGACGAACTGAATTGGATCAGAGAAGCCATGGACCACCAGTTTATGCGGGGGCAGCCGCACTACGGGTGAAGTGGCTCTCTGTAGAGGGGCGTCCCTGTGGAGAAGCTGTGCGGCACGAGACACTCGCTAGCAAAACGCGAACACATCTCAAGAAGCGAGCTTCCTCGCTCGAATCGCGATGTAAACCTTGAGGAGGTTAACGGCTGCTGGCGTTACACCTGAGATACCGCTAGCATGCCCGAGCGTCGCGGGCCGAATTCTTGATAGCTTTTCCTGCAGTTCCAGGGATAAGCCGCTGATGTCTTTGTACTGGAACCAGCTGGGAATGATAGTGTTCTCTGCTGCCTTGAGCCTGTCGACAGAACGTTGCTGCTGGCTCAAATATCCGGCGTACTTGATCTCGGTTTCCACGGTCTTCCACTCATTCCTGATCCAGGTGGGAAGGGTCGGCAGGGCGGTTCCGAGATCGATATGCGTCGCGCGTACCTCGTCAAGCGCGAGCAACCAAGGCCTCATGACAGGCGCGAATGAAAGATAGCCGTAGAGTATGGGGGCGAGGTCTTCGATGGAGATTTCAGGGCGACGCAGAATCTGCGCAAGGCGCTCGCCCATCACTTTCTGCGGGTCCCCGGAGAGCTTCTTGGAGATGATGCTGGTCAGATCTCCAGTTCTAAGGGGCTTTTGCTGAATGATCTCTAAGAGTGATGCCGCCCGGGCTCGGCGGTCTTGGAAGTGTTGCCAGGTTTGGTTGTTTATCAGGCCAAGGCGGCGGCCGTGCGGGGTGAGACGGCTATCTGCATTGTCTATGCGGAGATGCAGGCGGTATTCAGCGCGGGAGGTGAACATGCGGTAGGGTTCGTCGGTGCCCTTGCTGATGAGGTCGTCGATGAGGATTCCGATGTAGGCTTCGCTTCGGTCGAGGGTGAACGGGGGCTCGGATCTTGCTGACAATGCGGCGTTTATGCCTGCCATGATGCCCTGTCCGGCGGCCTCCTCATAGCCGCTGGTACCGTTGATTTGGCCCGCTAAATAGAGGCCTTGGATGGACTTTACGCGAAGGCTGCGGTCGAGTTCGCGGGCGTCGATGGCGTCGTATTCTATTGCATAACCAGGCTTTAGCAGGGTGGCGTGGTGGAGGCCGGGGATGCTGTGGACCATAGCGGTCTGGACGTCGAGCGGGAGCGAGGTGGACATCCCGTTGATGTAGACCTCGTGCGTGCTAAGCCCTTCAGACTCAAGAAAGAACTGGTGTGAGGTCTTATCTGGAAAGCGGACGATCTTGTCTTCGATGGAGGGGCAGTAGCGTGGTCCCACCGCAGAAATCTGGCCGGAATACATGGGCGAACGATGGACATTGTCGCGTATTAGCTGGAGGGTTTCTGGTGTAGTTGTTGCTATGTGGCAGGAGATCTGTCGGAGGGGAATTTTCCTAGTCCGGAGGCTGAAGGGGGTGGGGTCGAGATCGCCGGGCTGCTCGGGAAAGCTGGACCAGTCGATGGTGCGCCCATCCAGGCGAGGTGGGGTTCCGGTCTTGAGGCGGCAGCCTCGGAGGCCAAGTCGCTTGAGCGCTTCGCCGAGGAGGATGGAGGCGGGTTCGCCGGAGCGGCCGGCGGTGTACTGCTGCTCACCGCAGTGGATGAGGCCGTTGAGGAAGGTTCCGGTGGTGATGACGGCGGCGGTGGCGAGGATGGCGCCGCCGTCGCGGAGCTTGAGGCCTCGTACAACGCGAGGCGCGGGGTCGTCGATGGAGGGGATGCGGTCTTCGATGAGGACGTCGACCACCTCGGCCTGGCGCAGGAAGAGGTTAGGAACGCCATCGAGGAGCTCGCGCATGCGGACGCGGTAGAGGGCTTTGTCGCACTGAGCGCGGGGACTCCAGACGGCGGGACCGCGGGAGGTGTTGAGGAGGCGGAACTGGATGCCGGTCTGATCGGCGACCTCGCCCATGATGCCGCCGAGGGCATCGATCTCACGGACCAGGTGGCCCTTTGCGATGCCGCCGATGGCGGGGTTGCAGGACATCTGGGCGATGAGGTCGAGGTTCATGGTGAGGAGGGCGGTGCGCAGGCCCATGCGGGCAGCGGCGACGGCGGCCTCGCAGCCGGCGTGTCCGGCGCCGACGACGACCACGTCGAAATGTTCGGTGAGAGGCACGGTTACAGTTTATAGGTTCATGGTTGAGACGCGCTGTGATCGGCTTTAAGGGCAAGGCGAAGCGCAGACGGGGCAAAGGCGAGGCATTTCGAGGTGTTTGGAATGTAGGCGGCAGGGAAGCGGGTCCGCTCGCTGACGTGAGGGGCCACTCTACAATCTTGAGCATGACGAAGGTGCCCTTTTCGGCCACGGCTGCGGCCCTGGCATTATCGGCGGCTGGGTATGCGCAACAGGTTTCTGGGTCTGCCTCGCGGGATCCGGCGCCGGACAGGACGTTTCCCGCGGCGATGCAGACGGTACAGGTGCCAAGCCATGGTGCGCTGTTGAACGGGCTGGTCTACGTTGCGGCGGGTGCCGGGCCGCATCCGGTGGTGGTGCTGCTGCATGGATTTCCGGGAAACGAGCGGAACCTGGACCTGGCGCAGGCGATCCGACGAGCTGGGTGGGATGTTCTGTACTTCAACTACCGGGGCTCGTGGGGGTCGCCGGGGACGTTTTCCTTCACGCATTCGATTGAAGACACGGCGGCAGCGGCGGCGTGGCTGCGGGATCCTGCTGTAGCGAAGGGGCTGAGGGCGGACCCGGCGAGGGTCGTTCTGATTGGGCACAGCATGGGTGGGTTCATGGCGGCGTATGCGGGGTCGCAGGATCCCGCGGTTCGCGGTGTGGGAATGATCTCGGCGGCTAATTTCGGTGGCATGGGCGTGGCGGCGAAGGGGGATGAGCCGAAGACAGCGGAGGCGAAGCTGGCGGCGAGGCTGGAGAAGGAGGGCATGGCGCCGCTGGCGGGCTGCACGCCCGAGAGCCTGGCGCGGGAGCTGCTGGAGCACGGGGCGGAGTGGAATCTCGAGAGACTGGGGCCGAGTCTGGGATCACGGCCGGTGCTGCTGGTGACATCGGACGACGGATCGGGGCCATCGAGCGCGGCCCTGGCTGAGGGAGTGGCGAAGGCGGATCATGCCCAGGTGACACAGGTGCACATGGCGACAGACCACTCCTACTCCGACCACAGGATTGCGCTGGAGCACACGGTGCTGGAGTGGATCGCCACCTTGCGATGACGGTTGCTTCCTGAATTTGAACGAAGGAGACGGCGATGATCTTTGAAGGAAAGCTGATGGGGTTTCTACCGACCGCGGATGCGGAGCGGGCACGGCGTTTTTATGAGGGCGTGCTGGGGATGCGGTTCGTGAGCGACGACCAGTTTGCGCTGGTGATGCAGGCGCGGGAGACGACGGTGCGCCTTGTGCGTTCGGGGGTGTTTACGCCGCAGCCGTTTACGGTGATGGGCTGGCAGGTAGAGGGGATCTCAGGGGTAGTCGAGCGGCTGAGCGCGGCGGGTGCCGAGATGCTGCGATTCGATCTTCCGGGACAGGGTGAGGATGGGATCTGGGCTGCGCCGGGTGGGGCGAAGGTGGCGTGGTTCAAGGACCCGGACGGAAATGTGCTCTCAGTGTCGGAACACGGGTGACGAAGGCGTTGCCAACGGCGGCTTGTGCCGGGGCGTTGCCGGTCTCGATGGCGGCGAGTTGTGGGCGTTGACGGTCGATGGCGTCGCTGGTTGTCCAGTATGGGCAGGCGTTGTCTGCTCCCGCTGCAATTGGATGAGCTAGTTGAAGCGGGGGAGGTGCTGGACCTCGTGGTCGGGGACGGGTTCGAGGGGGCCGCCGGCTTTGGTCCAGGCGCGGAGGCCTCCGTCGATGACCTTGGTCCGGCAGTTCTGCTGGTTCATCATGTAGGCGACGCGGACGCTGGTGGCCTCGCGGATGCAGGAGCAGTAGAGGTAGATCTCGCACTCGGGGGCCATGAACTCGCGGAGGGCGACGAGCTCCTGCTCGAGGCGGTGGGGTTCAACGCGGATGGAGTTCTTGATGCGCTGCATGCCGGGATCGTAGTAGCCGTGGCTGCGGACGTCGGCGATGATGACGAGGCGGTTGGGGTCCTCGGTCTGGAGGCGTTCGTGGAGGTCGGCGGCGGGGACCCGTTCGATGCCGGTGAAGCGGCGCGCGCGGAGGTAGAAGACGAGCCAGCTGACGGCATAGAGGACGATGAGGGCAAGGGCGACGACGAGGACGACGTGGCCGGCCTGCGTGATTCAGAACTCGATCTCGTGGATGAAGCGGCTGAAGAGGTATCCGGTGAGTATCCAGGTGGAGGTGTAGGCGATGGCTCCGATTGCGTCGAGCGAGAGGAAGCGGGCGAGGCGCATGTTGAGCGAGCCGGCGAGGGGGGCGGCCATGGATCCGAGGCCGGGGACGAACTTGGCGAAGAGGAGGGTGCGGGGGCCGCGGCGGTAGAAGTAGTCGGCGGAGCGGAAGATGCATTGCTCGGGGTTGGTGGTGAGGCGGCAGAGGACGGCGAGGAGCCACCAGCCGGTGAAGCGGCCGCCGAGGAAGAGGAGGGTATCGCCGGAGATGGCGGCGATCCAGACGAGGGGGAGGAGGTGGAGGAGGCTGAGGTGTCCACCGTGGGCTGCGGCTCCGGCAATGAGGAGAACGACTGAGACGGGCATGGGGATGCCAATGCACGCGAGGAACGCGACGGCGGCGGTGGCGAGGTATGCGTGCTGCTCGATGAGGCCGCCGAGGCCCATTGCTTTCGATCTCCGGGGGGTGGTCGGTTAGGTGGTCTGCCATAGGATGCGCGCGCCAAGGAATGGACGCGACGGCAGAGTTGGGCTGGGTGGACGAGGTCAGAAGTCGAGGTGGAGGCCGAACTGCAGCTGTCGTTCTCGATCCTGCTGCGCTGACGAGGAGGTGAAGGCGCCGAAGGGGAGTGTGCTGATACCTTCGGAGGCGATGGTGGCGGCATCCTGAAAGACGAGGGGGGTGACTCCATTGGTGGGGAGGCCCACGAGAAAGGCGCGCTGGGTGACGGCGGTGTAGTTGACACGGTTGGTGAGGTTGAAGGCTTCGACGAAAGCGTGGAGGTGAAGGGCTTCCGAGAGCGGGACGTCGCGGGAGAGGCGGAGGTCGAGCTTGAAGGTATCGGGAAGGCGGAGGGTGTTGCGGCCGACGGAGGGGAGGTAGAGGTCGCCACCGGAGCCGTTGATGCTCTCGTGACCGCCGGGGAGGCGGGTGCCGCCGAAGATGTTGTAGGAGTATGGGCGGCCGCTCGCCTCAGTGAGGATGGGAGCGAGGAGCCAGCCGGAGGCGAGGTTCTGGAGGAGATGCGAGGCGAGGTCGGGGGTGGGCTGCCAGACTGCGCTCCCGACGATCTTGTGAGGGAAGTTGAGGGCGGAGAGGCCCTTGTCGTAGCGGATGTTGAAGGGGTCAAGCTGCGAGTTGGTGCGGGGGACGGAGCCGGAGTTCTGACCGAAGTCGATGGCCTTCGACCAGGTCCAGCTGGCGCGGAAGTCGAGGCCGTGACGGGTGCGGCGGCGTGCTTGGAGGACGAGGGCGTTGTAGGTGGCGTTGGCGTTCGAGGTGACGGCGGTGACGGGGCCGAAGCTGGTGGTGATGCGGCTGGTGTAGACGGGGAGGACGAAGGTATCGCCGCTGCGAACGCCGGTGGCCTGGGCGCTCCCCTGGAGCTGAAAGGCGCGGGCGCCGTTGGAGGGTGCGATGTTGAGGTCGACGGAGTTGGGAAGCTGGCGGCCGAGGCTGAGGAGGTAGCTGGCGCTGAGGGTGGCGTAGTGGCCGAGACTGCGTTCGAGCGAGAGGCTTCCCTGCTGGATCATGGGGAGGCGGAAGCGGCGATCGAGGACCGTGATGGAGGTGGTGGAGGCGACGGTCGAGGGAGGCGTGAAGAGGAAGGCGCACGGGTATCCGAAGCCCTGGTTGGCGACCTGGGGGCAGCCGACGATGGTGGCCGGGAGAATGCGGATACGGGTGGCGGAGGTGGGTGTGGCGGTGTCGACGAGGGCGGAGCGGATGGTGGCGCCGGGAAGGCGGCCGAAGTAAACGCCGTAGGCGATGCGGATGATGCCGCGACCCTGGCCGAAGGGCTGCCAAGCGGCGGCGGCGCGCGGACCGAGGTTGTTGCGGTCTTCGGGGAAGATGCCGGTAGCGCCGCGGGCGGAGAAGATGGAGTCCACGGCGAAATTGGGCCGCTGCGGGATGGGGAGGAGCTCGTACTCGTAGCGGAGGCCGACGGTGAGGGAGAGGGTTTCGGAGGGACGCCAGCGATCCTGAAGGAAGCCGGAGAACTCCTGGGTCGAGAAGGCGGTGAATTGGGCGGCGAGGTTCTGGGCCCCGAAGGTCTGGGAGAAGGAGCGGAAGCAGAAGTTGTGGATCGGCGAGCGGATGGTGGGGCAGCCGCCGTTGGGGTTTGAATTGACGTTGAAGGTGAAGTCGGTGATCCAATCCACGAGGCCGCCCGCGTGACCGTTGGTCGTGCCGCTGTCGTAGTGGAAGGTTCCGGCGGTGTTGGCGAGTGAGTCGGTCCGGTCATGGACGTAGCTCCAGTCGACGCCGGCCTGCACGAGGTGGCGGCCGTGGACGAGGGTGGCGGTGTCGGCGAGTTCGATGCGGTGCTCATCTGGCGCGGCGCTTCTGCCGATCGAGGCGGGAGTGCCGAAGAGGAACCCCTGGGGGCCGATGGCGATCTCGGGGGAGAGGCCGCCGGCGGCGACGGCGGGCTCCTGCGGGAGCGGAGTCTGAGGCTGCTCGAAGTGGCGGTCGCGGCTGTAGTGAAGACGGAGTTCGTTGGAGAGGGCAGAGCGCCGGGAGTACAGCCAGCGAGCGAGAAGGGAGTCGATATTGATGTTCTGGGTGCCGAAGCTGCGAACGCCGCGGTTGACGACGGGAGCCGATCGAATTCCGGCGGGCGAGCTGAAGCGGGCGCGGTTGCCTTGCAGGCTGAGCTGGTTGCGGGGTGTGACCTCGGCATCGAGTTTGAGAAAGTTGACGGTCTGGTCGGCGCGGCGCGGGACGATGCCGGTGAGGCTGTCGAGGTAGGAGAGGGCGGCGGTGACCTTCGACGAGGTGACGCCGCGATTGCCCAGGAGAGCGAGCTGGGTTGGGGTGAGGTTGTAGAAGGCGGCGCTCTCGGGCGAGGAGACGGCGGGGAAGCTGCGACGCTGGGCGTCGAAGGCATAGAAGTAGAAGAGCCGGCCGGGACGGCGACGGGAGAGGATTGGGCCGCCGATGGTTCCGCCGAACTGCTGGCGGTGATCGGCAGGTTTGACGAGTGCGGTGGTGACGCTGCCGCCCGCGTAATGGGTGGCGGTGGAGAAGGGGTTGACCGCGGCCCAGGCGCTTTCGCGGACGAGAAAGAAGGCGGAGCCGTGAAGGTTGGCGGTACCGGACTTCGAGACGGTACTGACGACTCCACCGGCTGCGTGTCCGTAGGCGGCGGAGTAGCTTTGGCCGGCGACGCGGAACTCGCGGACGGCGGCCTGGGAGAAGGTGAAGTCGGCACCGGGGCGGCGGCCGGAGCCGGAGCCGGAGGAGAAGTTTCGGCCGGAGCTGCCTGAGGGGAATGGGCGTCGGACTCCGATTCATCTTCGGTCTCGGGACCGGCGTCGGTGCCGCTGCCGTGCGGTGCGGCGTTAAAGGACTGGTCGTCGCTGGCGCCGTCGATGCGGCTGGAGTTCTGCGTGGGAGCGAGACCGCGAAAGCTGAGCAGGCCGGAGTCTTCCGAGTTTGAGCCGGGGTTGGCCTGCGGGGTCAGGAGAGCAAAGGTCTGCCAGCGGCGGCCATCGGTGGGGAGGCGGGCGAGCTCTGACGAGGAGATGACGGAGGAGGTGGAAGAGGGCGGGCTATCGAGATCTTCTTCGGGGTCAGCGGAGGGCTCGGAGGTGACGGTGACGGATGTGCTGAGGCCCGAGGGCAGGAGAGCGGCTTCGACGCGGGACGTAGATCCGAGTTCCACCAGAATGACGGCGAGGTGCAGCGGGTGGGAGCCGGGCGCGGCGATGTCGACGGCGTACTCGCCGGGCGGGAGCGAGGGAACAAGGAAGGTGCCACGGGCAGCGGAGCGGATGAGGATGCGGCGATCGTGGGTGGGATCCGTGATGACGACTTCGGCTGCGGCGACCGGGCGTCCCAGGGAATCGACGATGCGGCCACCGATAGCACCGGAGGTGGAGGTCTGGGCGCGGAGAGGACAGGAGGCAGAGAGGGCGAGCAGAAGCAGCAGCGTGGAGCGGCGGAAGAGACGTGCTCCGCGGTGTGACATTCTGGTTTCCTTGCTGGGCTTCGTGGTGGCCGGGCTTCGGGTGTATGGGTCCTTGAGGGGGAGGGATTTGGGAGAGCTTGGAGGCTGATGGGTTTGGGAGGAGGCGCTTGCGGCTGGCGGGACACGTCCTTCTGGTCAGCGCGGGCGCAGTCATTTGCAGCTGTCCTGAAGGAAGGGTAGCCGGGATGGGGAGCCATGGATATGGCCGGAGCGGACAGGAGCTACGACGAAGGTGGGATTGGCAAAGGAAAGGGAGCGGCGATTGCTACGCGGCTCCCTCCCCGGTGTCGACGTGATGATGGATGCAGTCAGAGCGGTTTTCAGAAATTTAGAAGTGGACGCGGGCTCCAACCTGGACCTGGCGGGGGCTGTAGGAAAGATTGCTGTTGGAGTTGGTGGCGCTGCCGAAGAGCGATCTAGCGCCGGTGTTATCGGTGTTGTAGGTGAGACGAGAAGAGGCGGGCGTGGTGACACCGGCGGTGGTGCTGGCGGCGGTGGTGCTGACGGTGTACGCGAGCGAGTTGACGGAGGTGACGTTCTGATGGTTCGCGAGGTTGAAGCTTTCGATGAGGAGCTCGATGTTGGAGGACTCGGTGAGGTGAAAGCGCTTGGAGAGGCGGAGATCGAGGACTTGCGTGCGGGGCTGGGTGTAGAGGTTGCGGCCGAGTATGTCGATGCGGTTGGCTCCTCCCGATCCGTTGACGCCTCCGCCCACACCACCGGTTCCGGAGGTGCTGGTGGGGGTGGCGAAGAGGGTGGGAGTTCCGCTGGTTGCGGCCGAGAAGGGGAGGCCGTTCTGGATGGCGAACGAGGGCGCGACCTGGTACTCGTTGAGTAGCAGACCAATCAGCCCTTTGCGGATTGCGGGCGAGGTGTAGACGGCGTAGGCGACGAGGCGATTGGGGACGTTCTGGTTGGAGTTGCCGTAGTCGCCGCGGCGATTGAGCGGATCGAGGACGTCGTTGGTGTCGGAGAAGGTGGAGTTGTTTTCGCCGTTATCGAGGGCGTGGGAGAAGGTGTAGTTGACCTGGTACTCGAGACCGTGGGTTAGCTTCTGCGAGAGCGAACCGACGAGCGCGTGGTAGGAGGAGTTGACGCCGCTGTAGATATTCGTCAGAGAGCCGTATTTGCAGTTTGGACGCTGGCTGGGGCAGGGACTGGCGGCGGTGTTGGGAGCGCGGCCGTAGAAGCGGGTGGTGTAGGTGGATCCGTTGGCGAGCGGACCTTTGCCTGACGGATCGGAGATGGTGTAGGTGATGGAGGTCGGGGCGGGGAGGTTGAGGTCGACGAACTGCGGGAGGGCGCGGCCGAGGGCGCCCAGGTAGCTGAGGGTGAGGGTGAGGTTGTGGCCGAGGCTCTGCTCGACGTTGAGGTCGCCCTGGTAGACGTAGGGGTTGGAGAAGTTCTTATCGAGAAAGGCGGCGGAGGGTCCGATGGCCTGGCCGGCGGTGGGGACGAGACGCGGAAACTGGGGTGATCCTGGCGAGGTTGGGGTGTAGGTGTAGACGACCTGGCTGACGGGGGTGACGCCGTCGGGACCAAGTGCAGTATTGCCGGTGGCCGTGAGCGCGTTGTAGATGGTGGAGTTGATGATGCGGCCGTAGAAGACGCCCGCGCCGCCGCGGAAGGAGGTCTTCCCGTTGCCGAAGACATCGACGGCGAAGCCAAGGCGGGGAGCGATGTTGTTCTTGTCGGAGTGGAAGCTGGCGGTCTGCGGGAGGTCTGGGTTGACGACGCCGGCGTAGGGGGCGGGAAGGGCTTCGTAGTCGTAGCGGGCGCCGAGGGTGAGCGACAGCCGGGGAGCGACCTTCCACTCATCCTGGACGAAGATGCCGTAGTCCTGGGTGGTGAAGTGGAAGCCCTGTGGACCGAAGGACTGCTGGAAGTTGTTGTAGTGACGGCCGTAGACTGCGGTGGCGGCGGCGGACAGACCCGGTGGGGGCGGGGTCTGGGACTGGTAAAGATCGGTGAGGTAGCTCTGGAGGTTGTTGTAGCTGAGGGAGCCGAACTGGAAGCGCAGGTTGGAGGTGAGGTCGTCGGTGTGGAGGTAGTCGATGCCGAACTTTACGTTGTGGTGTCCGCGGTTGAAGTTGGCGGTGTCGGCGATCTGGAAGCGGCGCTCGTCGGGGTAGCGGCCGCGTTGAAGGAAGGTGGGCGTACCGAAGTTGAAGCCGTTGGTGATGGTGACCGACGGCGCGAGGGCGTTGGGGTTGGTGTAGCCGGGGGGCGTGAGGAGGTTGGTCTGCTCGTAGGGGGTGGGCTGCTGGGAGAACTCGTACTCGAAGTCACGGCCGTACTGGTAGCGGATCTGGTTGACGAGCGACGGCGTGATGGTGGTGTCGAGCTTGGCGATGCCGAAGGTGAGCTTGACGAAGTCGTTGCCGAAGGAACGTATGCCGAAGGTGTTGGTGGCTTGGGTCTGGATGCCTGCGGGCGAGTTCCAGTTGAGGCGATTGATCTCGAACGAGGCGTGATTGCGCTGGTTGATCTGCCAATCGAGCTTGGGGAAGAGGATGTTCTGATCACCGTTCCGAGCGACGGGGCCGAGGACGGTATTAAGGCCAACGAGACCGCTGACGTAGCGGGGCTGGGCGGCGGCGTACTGTGCGGCCGTGGCGGCTGATCCGGAGGTCCCGGCGAGATTTCCGGCGAGGGTGCAGATAGCGGCGTCGACGGTGGAGGGGGCACCGATGCCGTTGCCCGCGGAGGTCGCGGTCTTGGTTCCGTTGCAGGCGGTGCCGGCGGGGAGGGTGGCATCGGGTGTGGCGAAGAAGCTGGTGGGATTGGAGGCGACAGCAGTGCCAGGAAAGTTGCGCTTGTACTTATCGACCGCGACGAAGAAGAAGAGGCGGTCTTTGAAGATGGGGCCGCCGACGCTGCCGCCGTACTGCTTGCGCCAGTCTTTGGGTTTGTAGGACTGGAGGTTGAAGGCTCCGGTGGAGGGATCCTGGCGGGCGACGCGGGTGTAAGGGTTGAAGGCGCCCCAACCGGCGTCGCGATCCTGGAAGTAGAGGTCGCCGTGAAACTTGTTGGTGCCGCTTTTGGTGATGGAGTTGACGACGCCGCCAACAGCCCGGCCGTACTCTACGGAGTAGTTCGAGGTGTTGACCTGGAACTCCTGAATGGAGGACTGGGCGGTGGAGTAGCCGGCGCGGGTGCGGCCGCGCTCCTCGGCGAAGAAGGCCTGGTTATCGTCGGCGCCATCAAGCGAGACGTTGTTCTGGAGGGTGCTCTGGCCGCGGAAGCTGAGGAGGCCGAAGCCGTTGGAGTCGGCGACGACACCCGGGGTGAGGAGGGCGTAGCTGGACCAGCGGTAGTTGTTAACGGGGAGGTTGCCGAGGACTTCGAGATCGATGACGTTGGCGAAGTCTGGCGAGGTGGTGTTGATGGAGGGAAGGGCGCCCGTGACCTCCACGGTCTCGCTGGCACCGCCGACGGGAAGGCCGGCGTCGACGTTGGTGAGTTGGCCGACTTGAACGACGACATCGGGCGACCGGTAGGTCTGGAAGCCGGGCGAGGTGATGGTGACCGTATAGCTGCCGGGCTGGAGGTGAACGACGCGGAAGAAGCCTGATGTGTCGGCGGTCGCAGTCTGTTCGGCGTTGGTGCCGTTCGAGTGGATGGTGATGGCGGCGCCCGGGATGACGGAGCCGCTTTTGTCCTGGATGGTGCCTGCGATAGCTCCGTCAACGGAGGACTGGGCGAGGGCTGCTGCGCCCGAGGCGAAGAGGATGGCCAGGGACAACCGGCGACCGAAGGTGTTGATTGACATCTGGGGTACTCCTGAAGTGAAGCGGAATCTGCGTCGAGGCCGGGATCGAGGGACCCAGCCTTTTGGCGGCTGGTACGCCGCCCGCGGCTGTATTCAGTGTGGCATTTTTAGGTGACGAGAGGGTAAATTTGACGAGCTTTCGCTCACGTGTGAGCGGGCTTATTGACATGGAGCTTAAGGGATTTGCTGAGGCGGTGCCGGGCTGGGGGCTCGATTCCTCCTGTCCGGGCTCCGTTTACACTGAAGGCTGCATGTTTATAGATGAAGCGCGAATCCGCATCAAGGCGGGAGATGGCGGGAACGGCTGCATGGCGTTCCGGCGCGAGAAGTTTGTTCCGCGGGGTGGACCCTCCGGCGGGGACGGGGGACATGGCGGCGACATCCTGATGTCATCCTCGCTGAGTCACAATACGCTGGTGCATTTCAGGTTCAACCCGGAGTACAAGGCGCAGCGCGGGGGGCATGGGCTGGGGTCCAACTGCTCTGGGTATGCGGGCGAGATGACGACGTTGAAGGTTCCGGTGGGAACCCTGCTCTACGACGACCTGACGGGCGAGCTGATTCACGATTTTTCCCGGCCGGACGAGACGATCATTATCGCGAAGGGCGGACGTGGCGGGCGGGGCAATCAGCATTTTGCGACGAGTACGCACCAGGCTCCGAGGGAGCACGAGCTGGGGCGGGCGGGGGAGGAGCGGGCGTACCGGCTGGAGTTGCGGCTGCTGGCGGATGCGGGGCTGGTCGGGTACCCCAATGTGGGCAAGTCGACTTTGATATCGCGGCTCTCCGCGGCGAAGCCAAAGATTGCAGATTATGCGTTTACGACACTGGAACCAAACCTGGGCGTGGTTTCGGTGGGGGACTGGCCGCACGAGCAGTCGTTCACGGTAGCTGACCTGCCGGGGCTGATCGAGGGAGCGCACCTGGGGGCGGGGCTGGGGATACAGTTCCTGAAGCACATTGAGCGGACGAGTGTGATCGTGCACCTGGTGGATGTGTCGGACAGTACAGACCGGCCGAACCCGGTGGACGACTTCAAGGTGATTACGGAGGAGCTTCGAAGCTTTGACCCGGCGTTGGCGGAGCGGCCGACGATGCTGGTGGCGGCGAAGGCGGATGTCGCGAATCCGGACAAGCTGAAGAAGCTCGCAGCGATGGCGAAGCGGCGGAAGCTGCCGTTCCACAGCATCTCGGCTGTAACGGGCGAGGGTGTGGAGGCGCTGAAGTATGCGCTGGCAGAGATGGTGGCGACGCATCGCCCGGTCCAGATAGAGGCGGAGATGGTTGCGCTGCCGTCACGGCCGAGCCATCCGCCGCCCCCGAGCTCTGTTCGCGGCCGGGCGACGTAGATCTGCGGCATGCGGCAAGAGGATGTGACGGCTGAAGCCAGACAGGGGGAGCGCATTGCGCTCTTCGGCGGGAGCTTCGATCCGCCGCACCGGGGGCATATCGCGATTGCACGGGCGGCGGCAGAGGCCTTCGGGCTTGACCGGGTGATCTTTACGCCGACGGGGCTGCAGCCGTTGAAGCCGGGCGGGGCTGCAGCCGGGTACGCGGACCGGCTGGCGATGGCGGCGCTGGTGTGCGAGCTGGACCCGCGGTTTTCGGTCTCGGAGATGGATAGGCCGCGGGAGGACGGACGACCGAACTATACGGTGGACACGCTGGAGGCGATGCGAGAGCAGCAGATGCCGGAGGCAGAACTGTTTGCCCTGGTGGGAGCTGACAGTTTTCTGGAGCTGCCGCGCTGGCGCCGATCGCAGCGGCTGCTGAAACTGGCGGAGTGGATTGTAGTGAGCCGGCCAGGATTTTCGCTGACCGATATCCGCGGCGCGGGTGTGCCGGCGGAGATGATGTCCCGGGTGCACCTGCTGGCGACGGTGCAGGAGAGGGTGTCGGCGACGGAGCTGCGGGGGCGGCTGAAGCGCGGAGAGGACTGCCGCGATTCGGTTCCCGAGGCGGTGCTGGGGTATGTACGTGAGCACGGCCTATATCAGTGAGCTGTTCGGGGGTTAGCGGCTTCGCTCTCCCACTGCGGCCGGCAAACCAATACGATGGAGAGGAAGGAGCTTCATGCCGACGATCGAGAGCTACCAACTATTGCTTGCTGCCGCTGCTGCGTGTGAGGACAAGAAGGCGGAGGACATTCGCATTCTAGCCCTTGATCCAAACGAGAGCGGGCTGACAGATTATTTTTTGATCTGCAATGGCACCAACGACCGGCAGAATGTCGCGATCACGGACGAGATTGAGATCCGGCTGAAGCGGGATCACGGCGTGTATCCGAACTCGGTGGAAGGGCGCCGCCAGGGGGAGTGGATCCTGATGGATTACGTGGACTTTATCGTTCACGTGTTTTCGGCGGAGAAGCGCGCCTTCTACGGTCTTGAGCGGCTGCGCAAGACCGCGGTTACGGTGAGCGTCGATGACCTTAGCGAGGAGCTGAAGCGGGCGACCACAACGAAGGTGAAGGCGTCTCGGGGTGCGGGCGTGCAGGTGGCGAGCGGGAAGAAGGCCGCCGGGGCGGGTGATGCAAAGGCAAGGACCGATACAACAGCAGGTTCCTCCGCTTCGCTCCTGAATGACAAGCAAAAGGGGCGGGCAACGGCAACGGCAGGGCGGCGAGGCTCACCCGGTGAAGCGGGCGAGCAAGAAGGCGTTGAAGGGCGTGCCCGTCAAGGCTAAATCTTCTGTGAAGAAGAAGGTTGCCGCGGTGAAGGTCAGTCGCAAGAAGAAGATCGACTGAGACTGTCTTGAAGATCTCCCTCATCTCGATTGGTCCCAGACGTGGGCGGAAAAAGCGGGAGGGAGAGGATGTTCTGGTGACGGAGTATCTCCGGCGGGCGGGCCGGTATTGCGAGATCACAGGGGCCTGGGTGGAGAGTGAGGCCGATTTCTGGGAGGCTATGGACGTCGCTCCGGGAAGGGTGCGGGGGAAGGTAATCCTGATGGACGGCGGTGGGCGCCTGCTGACCTCGGAGGAGTTCGCCCAGGTGATGGGGGGGTACCGGGATGGGGCGGCGCAGCATGTTGTCGTCGGGATTGGCGGCGCGGATGGATGGACGGCGGGGAGCAAGGCCAGGGCGGACGTGGTGGTGTCGATGGGGCGACTGACGCTTCCCCACAGCCTTGCGCGGGTGGTGGCGGCGGAGCAGATTTACCGTGCGATGACAATTCTGGCGGGACATCCATACCATTGCGGGCACTAGGGCGGGCGCTGTGTTCTGCTGGGGATCTATGAGCGATTCGGTCGAGTCATCGCGGCGGGGACTGATCCTGATCAACACGGGTCCGGGTAAGGGGAAGACGACGGCGGCGCTGGGAACGGCGTTTAGGGCGGCGGGCAACGGGATGCGGGTGCTGATCCTGCAGTTCCTCAAGGGATCGTGGCACTACGGTGAGCTGGACTCGGCAAAGGTGATGGGAGAGGACTTCGTGATCCGGCAGATGGGACGGGGGTTTGTGAAGGTAGGCGGGGCGGAGACGGATCCGGAGGACGTGCGGATGGTGGAGGCTGCCTGGGCAGAGGCAGCGGAGGCGATCGGGTCGGGGGAGTGGGACCTGGTGGTGCTCGACGAGATTAATTACGCGATCGGTTACAAGATGCTGGATGCGACGATGGTCGCAGAGGTCCTACGGGCGCGGCCGGAGATGGTGCATGTGATTTTGACGGGGCGGAATGCGCATCCGGCGCTGGTGGAGATCGCGGATACGGTGACGGAGATGCGCGAGGTAAAGCATGCGTACCAGAAGGGGATTCTGGCGCAGCGGGGGATTGAGTTCTAGGTGGTGTTCTGAAAGAAAGAGGCGCTCCCGAGAACAAGGAGCGCCTCTTGCGTGTTTGAGTCCGTTCCCTCAGAAGATGATCTTCCCGGAGAGTTGCATGGTTCGCGGGTTGCTGGAGAAGACCTGCTCTTTGTGATTGAACTTGGGTGAGCTTACCTGATCGAAGAGGCGGCTGGTTGCAGCCGCACTTCTGATGGAGTCCACCTGGTTGAGGGAGCCCGGGAGGTATTGCGGGTGGTTTAGGACGTTGAATGACTGCGCGCCGAACTCTACCTTGTATCGATCGCGGAAGCTGATTCTCTTGTAGACACTGAGATCCACGTTGTTGGTTCGCCCGGTTGGGAGCGTGTTGCGCGAGGCGTTCGGAATGGTTCCGAGACCGCCCTGGACGTAGTATGCGTTTGAGGGAGCGAAGGTAGCCGTAGACTTGCCGGAGTTAAGAATTGCACCGGCTGTGTAGCCGACGGTATCTGCTGCGCAAGCCGAGTACAGGCCGGTTGCATTGCCATTTGCGGCGTTGTAAAGGGGCGTGGACCCGCAGGCAGATTGCAGTGCAGGATTTACGATACGGCTCACAACAGTGGCCGTGCCCTTGACGCCGTTGGGATTGACGAAGACACGATCGGCTGCGGCGTCACCATTCTGGTTGGAGTCGATGGCACTCTGAACGGTGGTGTACTCGGGCGATTGGAAGGTATAGACGGGGACGATCTCCCAATTTCCAAGCAGATTCTTTACAAAGAAGTTGGAGTGCTGGAAGAAGGGCAGGTCGTAGAGCGTCTCGACGGTGAAGCGGTGGGTTCGGTCGAGGGCGGAGCGGGAATACTCTGCCCGGAGGTTCTGGAAGTCTTGTACGCGGCGTGGGTGAAGGGCGGTCGAGTTGACATCGGCCGTAGTGTCATCCATGGTTTTGCTCCAGGTGTATGCCCCGTTGAACAGGAGGCCGTTCTGGAAGCGACGAGTAATTTGCGTCTGCAGACCGTTGTAGTTCGAGCCGCCGTTTGGGAGGAAGCCGACAAGGTTGCTGGTAAGTCCAGCAGTCTTATAGGCCGGGATGATCCGCGGCGTTGCGGCGCCGATGGTTGCGAGGGTATTGGTGGTGTTCGGACTGGGGGTCGATCCGAAGTATGTGGGCAGCTGGTTGGATGGCAGCACCTGCGACTGGATATTGATCCTGTTCTGTGTATCAAGGTGAATCCCGCGGGTTCCGACATAACGGACCTCGGCGGTGTAGTTTTTGGCGAAGACGTGCTCGACACTTAGGGTCCACTGCTCCGAGTAGGGAAGCCTTTGATCGGGGATATAAGCCGAGGTAGCGGCGCGCTGGGCGGCAACACTGGCGAAGGTGAAGTTGGAGGGTAGACCGCCACCAGCCAGAAAGTTCTTGGTTTGGCTGCCCGGTGATGTGTCGACGTCGTTGGTGGTTTGAAACTGAGGCGGAGCGCTCAGGGTGCCCAGGTTGTCGTAGAGGACGTCATATCCCATTCCGAAGCCGGCGCGAACCGAGGTGTTCTCGTTCGGAGCGTACGCAAAGCCGATTCTGGGAGCGAAATTGCGATACTGCGGCTTTGGCTCGGAGAATGAAATAAGTCCGGGAACGCTTGCTGCCGAGTTGATCTTCTGCTGCTTGGAGGAGAAGGGAACGGAGGTGAACTCATAGCGCAGGCCCAAGTTCAGGGTCAGGTTTGGAGTAACGCGGAAGTCGTCGTTTCCGTAGGCGTAGATGTTGGTCTGGTCGCCGTAGAAGGTGGGGCTGAGGCCTGGAGGGGTGGCGTTACGCTCGCCGAAGATATCGGGGCTGAGGTCCTGGAGGTAGGTCCCAAGCGTGCTGTACTCGTAGTCTCCGCGAAGGCGCTGGACAAAGAGTTGAGGTGCGATGGCCTTACGACCCTCAATTCCGAACTTTGTAGTGTGCTTGCCTTTGACCCATGTGATTCCCTCCGTTGCCTGATACAGATTTTCGATGGTTCCCTGAGGAGCGTTCGGATCGGGTCCGAGGACCACGCCGCCGAGGTCATCAAAGGTCAGGTTAGGAAACTGTGTCAGCCCGGGAAAGCTGCCTACGGAGCTAGTAACGCTGTAGTACCGGTTAAATCCGATTCGAAACTCGTTGCTGAGATTCGGGGTGAAGGTGTGGATCTCGGTGATAGCGGCAAGATGGTAGCGGTTGGGACCCGGCGCGAAGAAGGCCGGAAAGGTGGCCGCGGTGTCCAGAGCGTCAGCACGGTTGTAGATGTAGCGGACACGAAGGTTGTCCTTCTGGGAGGGCGAGTAGTCGGCGCTGCTGGTGGAGTAGTACGAGTTCGTGAACAGAGCCGTGTTGACGCTGACATCTCCAGTGGGAATAGAATTCGCCCCAACAAGAATGGTTGGACTGCAGACAGCATCTTTAGGACCGGCCTGCGTGGCAGCGACCGGGCTGTACTGTTGGTACGCCTTGAGATTGTTGGCCGAGAGCCCCGGGGTGGCGGCGATTGCTGTGAAGCCCGCAGCCGTGGGGGCGCAGAAGGTGGCGGAACCGCCGGCCTTACCCAGGGTCTGGCGCTCGAAGTTGGAGAAGAGGAAGAGCCGGTCGTGAAGAATCGGGCCGCCAAGCTGGGCGCCGTAGCGATTGAGGTCGTAGCGAGGCTTGAAGCCGCGGTCGAGTTGCGAGGCGACGTTGCTGTTGGCCTGTAAGGTGTCGACGGCGTTGAGCTTGCGGTTATCGAAGTACTCGTAGAGCCGGCCATGCACCTGGTTGGTTCCGGACACGACGAGTTCATTGAATTGTCCGCCTGTGGAGTGTCCGTACTCCGGCGAGAAGACGTTCTGGAGGGACGTGAACTGCCCGATGGCGTCGTTCGGGACATAGAGGAGCGGGCCCGTGACGCTCTTCGAGTTGTTGTCGATGCCCTCGATGGTGAAGTTGTTATTCCGTGGGCGCTGGCCGCTGACGGATGGGCCCGTGCCTGCACCAAGGCCGCCGCTGGTGGCCACACCCGGGCTGAGGAGCGCGAGATTGAGCACGCCGAGGCCAACGGAGGCGGTCGGCAGATCCTGCACCTCCAGCATGCTGAACGTGGATTGGATCTGCGATGTGGTCGTGTCGATTGAGACGTTGGCTAGACTGGACACCTCGACGCTCTCGGCTGTGCCAGGGAGGACGGTGAAGTCCTGGGTCTGAATCTTGTTGGCATCGACCGATACCGCTTTCAGCGTTGTGGTGGAGAAGCCCGAAGCAGACGTGGTCACATCGTAGACACCTGCGGGCAGGTTCGAGATGCGGAACTCACCGCCCGAGTTTGCGACCCCCTCGTACTTAACGCTGGTAGCCACGTTAACCGCAGTTACTCGGGCTGCACCTACGAAGGCGCCGCTCGGGTCCTTGACGGTGCCGACCAGGGCTCCGCTGGTGGTCTGCGCGATAGCTGCACCAAAACTGCAGATGAGGAATATGAAGGCGATTAAGGACGAAGATGTGCGTTTCACGGGGAGTCTCCTGAGCCGAACCCGAAGCTGCGAGAGCAACGTACGGTCGTACCTCAAGTTTTTGGAGCAATCAGGCGGCCATATCCAAATCAGCCAGAAGCTGTTCTCCATGAGTGTGGGTTCAACCCCCTGTCGAGTGTCGGGTGGAGAATCTACAGAAATGTGGATCCTAGTATGGGCTCCAGCAGATCGAGCCGCGGGTACTAACCGACCGAACAGGGGTTTCTAGAAGATTGCTGCAATTATAGTTAGGGTCAGGGCATATCGCTTATGAGCTGGTTCAAGCGCGAGGCGCACGAGATTCAGAGTACTGACCAAAGGACCGTCCGCACGGAGGGTCTGTGGGTGAGGTGCGAGAGCTGCCTTCAGGTGATCTGGAAGGCGGAGCTGGCGGAGAATCTGCAAGTCTGTCCGAAGTGCGGACATCACTTCAAGGTGGATGCGCGGGTGCGGATCGCGAGCTTGCTGGAGCCCGGGTATGAGTTGGTCGACCTGGAGCTGCGATCGACGGATCCGCTGAACTTTTCCGACTTGAAGCCTTACAAGAAGAGGCTACGGGAGGCGCAGGCGAAGACGGGCCTGAACGACGCGATTGTGAATGCGGTTGGAAGCCTGGGAACGTTCCCGGTGGTGCTGAGTGTGATGGAGTACGGGTTTATCGGCGGGAGCATGGGCGCGGTGGTCGGGGAGACGATTGCTAGGGCGGTAGACCGGTCGCTGGCGACGCGGGATCCGCTGATCATTGTCTCGGCGTCTGGTGGAGCGCGGATGATGGAGGGGATTGCGAGCCTGATGCAGCTGGCGAAGGTGTCGGCAGGCCTGGGGCGGATGGACGACGAGGGGATACCGTACGTGTCGGTGATGACGGATCCGACGACGGGCGGGGTGACGGCGAGCTTTGCGATGCTGGGGGACTTGAACATCGCGGAGCCGGGGGCGCTGATCGGATTTGCGGGGCCGCGGGTGATTGAGCAGACAATTCGGCAGAAGCTGCCGGAGGGATTTCAGCGGTCGGAGTTCCTGCTGGAGCACGGATTTCTGGATGCGATTGTCGGACGCAAGGAGATGAAACTGTACCTGCAGAATGCGCTGGGGTGGATGACGGAGCGCAAGGCGGGTTAACGGGTGGAGGCTGCCAAGCCATCGCGAACCGCGCTGCGGGTGGCGCTGCGGCGGGCGGCACACCAGATCTACGACGAGCGTCCGCTGGTGTTCGAGGACCCGCTGGCGGTGACGATCCTGGGCCGGCAGTATGCGGACGATTTGAAGAAGACGGCGACGAGGCTGGGGAAGCCGTTCTCCGTCGCTCTGCGGGCCTGGCTGGTTGGCCGAAGCCGATATGCGGAGGACTGCCTGGCGCGGGCGTACGAGGGAGGCGTGCGGCAGTACGTTCTGCTAGGGTCCGGGTTGGATACGTTTGGCTGCAGGAACGTGTATCCGGGGCTGCGGGTGTTCGAGGTGGACCACCCCGCGACACAGGCCTGGAAGCTTCAACTGATGGAGCGGAACGGGATTTCGGCACCGGATTCGCTAACCTTGGTGCCGGTCGACTTCGAGCGCGACGATCTGCGTGAACGGCTGCGTGAGGTTGGCTTCGACCTACGGGCGCCGGCTTTCTTTGCCTGGCTGGGAGTTGTGCCTTACCTGACGCTCGAGGCTTTCCGGCAGACGCTGGAGTTTGTTGCCGAGCGGACTGCGGGCAGCGGAGTGGTGATGGACTACGGGCAGCCGCGAGAGGCGCTTCCGGTGCTGGAGCGGATGGGGCGGGACTCGATGGCATCACGGGTGGAGCTGGCTGGGGAGCCTTTTCAGCTGTTCTTCAACGAGGGGGAGATGGCGGCGGAGCTGGCAGGGTTCTGCGAGGGCGAGGATCTCGGGACCGGAGAGTTGAATGCGCGGTACTTTGCGGAGCGCCGGGATCAGTTGAAGGTGCGGGGGACGGCCAGCCGGATCGTGAGCGCATGGCTCTGAGTGGCGTTGCGGGATAGGGTAGGCGCGGATGTTTGGCTGGTTTGGGAGGAGGCGCCCCCGCGAAATTGCAACCTGTCGCGGATTTCAGGGGCTCCTCACGAAGCGGCGGACGGCGAAGCTGGGGGAGACGCGGGTCTTCTACATGGAGGCGGGGCTGTTGGGTTTGCCGCTGTCGGGCGGCGGAACGATGGCGTTGGGGTAGATGTTGGGAATGGGGGCGGTGAGCTTCTGTTCGTTTTCGGGATGGGGGAAGGGTTTGCGGGGCATCATGGCATCGCGTTCGGACGTGTTGTAGAGGAAGATGGCTTCGACGACGGCGGCCTGCTCGAGGTCGGCGGCGTGGAGGCGGTCAACGGTATCCATGTCTGAGTGATGGGTGCGGGTCTCATAGTCCATGGGGTCCTGGATGTATTGGAAGCCGGGGAGGCCGACGGCGTCGAAGGAGAGGTGGTCGGTGCCGCCGGTATCGCGGTAGCTGACGGTCGAGACGCCGAGGTCGGAGAGGGGTGCGATCCACTGCTTGAAGATGGGGCCGATGGCGTAGTTCTGCTGGGTGTAGACGCCGCGGACCTTGCCGGTTCCGTTATCGAGGTTGTAGTAGGCGTCGAGGGTCTCCCACTCTCTGGTGGTGGTTAGGGGGCCGTGCGGGCGCAGGAACTCCGGGATGTTGGGGTCGGGGTTCTTCGGATCGGCGAAGGCGCCGAAGTGCTGCTTGACATAACCTCGAGAGCCGAAGAGGCCCTGCTCCTCGCCGGACCAGAGGGCGATGCGGATGGTGCGGCGGGGCTTGACGCCGAGGGCCTTGAGGATGCGAACGGCCTCCATGGCGACGACCGAGCCGGCCCCGTTGTCGGTGGCGCCGGTGCCGGAGATCCAGCTATCGAGGTGTCCGCCGACCATGATGACCTCGTTCTTGAGGTTGCGGTCGTTACCGGGGATCTCAGCGACGGTATTGAAGCCGTGCTCGTGGTCACCGGTGAACTTAGTCTCGATGTTGAGTTCGAGGGTGACGGGGACGTGGTTCTCGAGCATGCGGGAGAGGCGGTTGAAGTGCTCGATCATCATCACGGCATTGGGAAGGGTGACGGCCGACTCCTTGACCTGCGCGTTGCGGGAGAGGTTGGCGCCGTTGTCGTCGAAGATGATGCCGGTGCCGCCACCGGAGCCACCGTCGCGGGATGGGGTGATGATGGCAGCGACACCCTCGGCGGTCATCAACTTGAGCGCGACGGTGCGGAGGGCGGTGATGCGGGCGCGCTCGGCGAGGAGCTGCGCGCGGGTCTGGATCGGGCTTTGGGTGGGAGCGCCGGGACGACGAGGGGCATTCTCGTCGGGGAAGGTCTCCATCTCACGGAGGTCCTCTGGCGTGTACCGATGGAAGAGAGGGTCGGCGAGATCGGGGGTGGTGCGGGTTACGCCCAGGAGGACGATCTTGCCGGCGAGCTTGCCCTTGTACTTGTCGAGCGAGGCGGCGTCGGTGAGTTCGACATGGACGGCATCCCCGGTGACGGGTCCCTTGGTGGCGGGAGACCAGGGGGCGGCCTGTGCCCAGAGGGGTTCGGGGTCGGGCGAGACCATGCGGACCCAGGTGTTGATCTGCTGCCAGCCCATGCCGAACTCGCCCCAGTCTTCCAGATGGGCGTTCTCGAGACCGACGGCGGTGAGGGTGTCGCGGGTGAAGGCGTTGGCTTTCGCCATATTGGGCGAGCCGGTAAGGCGGGGGCCGATGCCGTCGGAGAGGGCTCCGGCAAACTGCATGACGTGGGAGTGGTGGAAGCCCTCGTCACGAATGCGGGCGTACATGTTGAGGTCTATGTTCTCGACGGAGGGCTGGGGACCGTAGAAGGAGGGCTCCTTTTTGTCAGCGGCGTGGAGCGGAGCGAGAAGCGTGAGGACGGCGATGGTACCGAAGCTCCAGCGCCTGAAGGCGAGCGGGATTGACATTGCGGGGTGTTCCTCCAGAGGTTCTGGTGCGAGCGGGGATGACCCACCGTACCGCAGGAGCGGTCATGACTCAAGCGATTGCTGGTTGTGGGACGCCGATGTGATCCTCTAGTTTTTTCGCTGCCAGGCCGAGGTGGGGGTACAGAGATCCAGACGCAGAGCTGCGCTGTACGTCGAACTCGTCTTTGACCCGCGTTGAAAAGTGGCTTAAGAGCGGCGAAGCTGGCGACGCATCCAGAGGCTGCCGAGGTAGGCGAACGCAACCATCGCGACCGTGATGCCGACGGGGAGGCCGAAGCGGCGGTAGCTAAGGGCGAAGTCCACGGTGTGGTGGCCGGTGGTGTTGTACAGGAGGATGCCCATGATGCCGAAGAAGGTCGCGGCAAAGAAGGCGGCAAATCCGGTCGCGAGGCTCATGAGCAGGGTGGAGAACCAGCCGAGGTCGCCGACGGGAACGCCGAAGAGTGTTCCGGGGCCGGACGCACGGGGATGCTGGATGACGCTCTCCGAGGCTCCTGGGGAAGAGCGACGTGAATCTGCTGGAACCTGGGACAGCTTGGGCATACCTAGATAGAATACTGCCTTATGGCAGAGAGCGTTCCAGTGGGACAAGTTCCGGCGGGGCTGGTGCAGGCCGAGCAGGTTGCTCGCGATACGGCGACGCGCCGGTCGATGAACGGCGTAGTGTATGCCGCGTTTGGGGATAACCGGCTGGATGCGCGCGAGCTGGAGCGGATGGTTGAGGCGGTGCCGGCGCTGATTGCTGGCGCGTTGACGGACACGGCGTACTACTTCGTTCCGCTAGCGATGAGCGATGAACGGGAGTCGCCGACGGGCCAGCAGCCGGAGCGGAATGCAACGATGGTCTCCCCTGAGTACACGCCGGAGCTGGGCGATCTGGCGATCTGCCATAGAAATGTTCTGCTGGGGAAGACGGACGCGGTGTTCATCTCGACGCGGCTGCTAAGCGACCGGTTTGCGCTGTCGTTCGAGTTCTTTATCAACGTCGGGCATGCGTTCTCTGATGTCGCCGGCGTGCCCGAGAGCTTTGTGGAGCTGGCCTGGAAGCACGCGCTGGCGGACGTGCGCGGGGAGACGAGCCAGGATGCGTGGGAGAGCCGCGGGCTGGCGCTGGCAGGGATGAAGGAGGGCGGCGACGCGCTGCTGGTCGACGAAAAGGCCCGGCTCCGGTTTGTCGAAGCGGCATTTTCGGATGCGGTTGCGATTTACCTCCTGTCGTTGTCGGTGGACTTCGACTACTCGGAGCTGCGGGAGCGGGAGTATCCGTTGCTGGCTCCGCAGGCGCTGGCGGAGCGGCTGCGGCTGGTGGCGAAGCTGTTTCCGGCTAACGACGGCTATGAGTTTGCGATCAAGTACCGGCGCAGGGGATAGCCGAGCTTCGAGGCTCCGAGTTGGCGCGGGGGCGGAGCGGGGTACGCGGGGGTTCTGGGAATTGCTGGAGGTGAACCTCGACGTGCCGGTCGCTGCTAGTCTGGCGGAGAGATTGAGGGTGTCCCGGAGCTTTCACTGAGACGGACACTCGTCTCGGGGGTTGTGATGGCGGGTTCACGCAGAAGATTTTTGAAGGGTGCCTCGCTAGGGCTGGTGGGGATTGCGGCTGGGTGTCACAGGTCTTCGGGGGTAGCAGGGAGCGGGCCGGCGACTCCGGGCGGCGGGGCGGCGCCGGCGGGGATGCCGCCAGCTTTTGGGACGGCGCCAGCAGTCGGGCCCGAGGTGACGAAGGTGACCTTCGCCGAGGCGGAGAGGCTGCTTCAAGTCGCGATGAGCGAGGCCGATCTCGAGCAGGCGGCGGGAAACTGGCGAAGTTCAATGGCGCCGCTGTATGAACGGCGCGTGGGACCGAGGAAGGTGGCGCTCGATGCAAGCGTGGCCCCCTATTCCATGTGCGATCCGGTGAGGGTGAGCGGGATCCCTGCCGGGCCCGGGACCGATCGCTTTGTGCGGAGCAACATGGAGGTTGCTGCTCCTCTGCCGACGGACGAGAGGGAGATCGCCTTTGCCCCGGTGGCGCAGATGTCGCGCTGGATAGAAGAGAGGAAGATCACCTCCGAGCGGCTGACCAACATCTATCTGGACCGGCTGGAGCATTTTAATTCGACGCTTCGGTGCGCGATCACGGTGACGCGCGAGCACGGTTTGGAGCAGGCCAAGCGCGCGGACCGGGAGATCAAGGCGGGACGTTACCGGGGGCCGTTGCATGGGATCCCGTGGGGCGCGAAGGATCTACTTGATACGGCGGGGATTCGAACGACGTATGGGGCGGAGCCGTTTCAGAACCGGATTCCGACGGCGGATGCGGCGGTGGTGCGGAAGCTGGACGATGCCGGAGCGGTACTGGTGGCGAAGCTGAGCCTGGGTGCGCTGGCGTTGAACGATGTGTGGTTTGGCGGGCAGACGATGAATCCGTGGCTGCCGGAGGAGGGATCTTCGGGGTCGAGCGCGGGGCCGGGATCGGCGACGGCAGCGGGTCTGGTCGGGTTCGCAATCGGGAGCGAGACGGGGGGAAGTATCGTAAGTCCGTCCATGCGCTGCGGGGTCGCGGGCCTGCGACCGACCTATGGGCGGGTGCCGCGCACGGGGGCGATGACACTGTGCTGGTCGCTCGACAAGCTGGGGCCGATGGCGAGGGGCGTTGAGGATACGCTGCTGGTGCTGAAGGCGATCTCCGGACCGGACGCGGGCGATGTGGCGAGTGTTCCGAGCCGGCTGGACTTCGACGCGACCGCGGCCGTTCGAGGGCTGCGTGTGGGGTACTTCCCGGGGTGGATGAAGAGCGCGCCGGCGACGGATGTCGATCGGGCGGCGCTGGAGGCGGTGGCGAAGGTGGGAATGACGCCGGTGGAGGTGAGCCTGCCGGACTGGCCGTATGACTCGATGCAGCTGATTCTTTTTGCGGAGGGTGCGGCGGCGTTTGAGGAGCTGACGCTCAGCGGAAGAGATCATGAGCTCAAGATGCAGGTGCCGGATGCGTGGCCGAACAGCTTCCGACAGGCGCGGTTTCTGTCAGCCGTCGATTATGTGCAGGCGGACCGGCTGCGGCGGAGGGTTGCGATGGAGATGGCACGGCTGATGGCGCAGGTCGATCTCCTGCTGGTGCCTTCGCTGCGGGACGAGATGCTGACGATCACGAACTTTACGGGGCACCCCTCCCTGACGCTGCGGGCGGGGTTTGTGGAGGTGGCGGAGGCTCGAAGCGACTGGGCTCCTGATCCGAACCATCCGCTACCGAAGTTTTCTCCGCCGCGACGAGTGCCGCATGGGGTGACGCTGATTGGACGGCTATTTGATGAGGGGACGATCGGACGTGCGGGGCTGGTGTTGGAGAAGGCGTTTGGGGTTGCGGGGGAGAGGCCGGCGGGGTTCTAGGCTGCTTCTGCGAACCGCAAGGAAGGACGAAGACGACAGCAGGTTCCTCCGCTTCGCTCCTGAATGACAAGCAAAGGAACAGACAACAGCAAGTTGCTCCGGTTCGCTGCTGAATGAAAGCGAAGGAACGGACAACAGCAGGTTGAGCCGGTTGGCTGCTGAATGAGAAGAAAGGAATAGACAATAGCAGGTTGCTCGGCTTCGCTCCTGAACGGCCAGTAAAGGGACAGACAACAGCGACAAGCCGGACACTAGCCGGTGATGATGCCGAGGGCGAAGAAGGCGAAGAAGAGAGTGAGACCGTCTTCGATGAGGGCGACGCGGAGGTCGGGCCAGCCGGTGCGCTCGACGGCGAGGCGACGGAGGTGATAGCCGCCGAAGGAACCGATCAAGGCACCGATGATGCCGAGGAGGGCGCCCTCAATGATAGAGCCCATGAGAGCCGTGGCCACGATGGCTCCGACGAGGCCGCCGAAGGTGATACGGCCAATAAGCGGGAAGGCGCTGATGCGAGAGGGGGTTCGGGGAAGCTTGTCGCCGATGTACTCGCCTATGGCCAGGACGGTGAAGATGCCGACGGAGATAGAGCTTGCTGCCCAGAAGGCCCAGGTGCCCTGCACAGGCAGGTAGCCGAGGTGGGCGTACCAGCAGATCAGGGCGATGGGCGTCATGGAGCGCGCGCCGGTGCAGATACCGAGCAAGGGGATTGCGACCAACCACGACATCACAGCCATTGCCACGTTCCAGATCTCCTTGCCCTGAACTCACTGTACATGGATGCGGCGGCGGGAAGCTGAGTACGTCGAGGCTGATTTAAACCTCATCGAGGCTGCCTCTGAACTGAGATGGGAGAACGATTCTAGAAGCTCGAAACTGAGATGTTGTGCTCAGGGGCGCAGCCAGCCGTAGAGGGGAAACTGCCCGGCAAGATCAAGGACTTCGCTGCGGATCTTAGCGAGTTCGGTCGAATTGGATTGCTGGTCGAGGGCGCGGGTGATCCAGCCGGCGACGAGGCGCATCTCGGGCTCCTTCATGCCGCGGGTGGTGAGAGCGGGCGTGCCGATGCGGATGCCGGAGGGCTTCATGGGCGGGTTGGTATCGTAAGGAATGGCGTTTTTGTTGACGGTGATGCCGGCTGCGTGGAGGGCGTTCTCGGCCTCCGAGCCAAGCATGCCCTTTTGAAAGACGTCGATGAGCATGAGGTGGGTGTCGGTACCGCCGGAGATGATGCGATAGCCGCGGGAGGCGATCTCCTGGGCGAGGCACTTGGCGTTGGCGACGATCTGGGCGGCGTAGGCGGCGAAGTCGGGCTGGAGAGCCTCGCGGAAGGCTACGGCCTTGGCGGCGATGACGTGGACGAGGGGGCCGCCCTGCTGGCCGGGGAAGACGGAGCGATCCATGCCGGCGGCGAACTCGGCCTTCGAGAGGATGAGGCCGGAGCGGGGTCCGCGAAGGGTCTTGTGGGTGGTGGTGGTTACGACGTGGGCGTGCGGGACAGGTGAGGGGTGGGCCTTGCCGGCGACGAGACCGGCGAAGTGGGCCATGTCGATGAGGAGGTAGGCTCCGACTTTATCGGCGATGGCGCGCATGCGTTCGAAGTCGAACTGGCGGGGGTAGGCAGAGCCGCCACCGATGATCATCTTTGGCTGCTCGCGAACCGCGATGCTCTCGAGCTCGTCGTAGTCGATGACCTCGGTGTCCTTGCGAACCTGGTAGCCGACGATGCGGTAGAGCTTGCCGGAGAAGTTGAGCTTGTGGCCGTGGGTGAGGTGCCCGCCGTGGGCAAGATCGAGGCCGAGGATGGTATCGCCGGGCGTGAGGAGGGTCATGAAGGCGGCGGCGTTGGCCTGGGAGCCGGAGTGGGGCTGGACGTTGACGTGCTCGGCGCCGAAGAGGGCTTTGGCGCGGTCGCGAGCGAGATTTTCGACGATGTCGGCGAACTCGCAGCCGCCGTAGTAACGCTTGCCGGGATAGCCTTCCGCGTATTTGTTTGTAAAGACGGTGCCGGCGGCTTCGAGGACGGCGCGCGAGACGAAGTTTTCGGAGGCGATCATCTCGAGACCTTCGTGCTGGCGAAGGATCTCGTTTTCGATCTGAGTCGCGATCTCGGGATCGGCGATTGCGAGGGGAGCTTCGAGGTCGATGGCCATGAGGTGATTTTATGCTGCTGGATGAGCGTCGTGGCGGAAGGACAGAGACGAACGCGACCGACGCCAAGAAGATCGCGGATGACGCAGGGAGTTGGGATGGGAGGTTTAGTAGGACTGAGTTTGACGGCGCTACAGGCGGAGTCTCACTTTGTTTGGGCGAGGTGTTTGAAGGCGTTGTGGACGAAGGAGCCGAGGTACCAGCCGTCGAGGTATTTGTAGGGGGTTTCGCCGGTGGTGTAGTGGCCGCAGGGAAGGACGCGGGAGACGTACTCGACGCCGTACTGGTCGAAGCTGCGGAGGACGTCGAGCGAGAATCTGCGGAGGAAGGTGAGGTCGTAGGTGGCGTGGACGACCAGGCAGCGTTTTGGGTTGGCAGCGAACTGCCGCATGTAGGACATGGGGCTGATGCTGGTAAAGATCTGGCGGACGAGATCCTGGGTGAGGCCGGCCTGCTCGAAGGCGGAGCGGACATGGCGGGTGGACTGGCCGGTCCAGGTGACATCGCCGAACCAGGTAGAGGCATGGTTGAAGGCGCAGACGCGAAGGCGGGGGTCCATGGCGGCGGCGATAAAGGCGTAGCAGGAGCCGAGTGATGTTCCGAGCACGCCGAACTGGGAGTAGCCGCGGTCTTCGAGCCAGTCGAGGCAGGAGCGTATATCGACCACGGCCTGCTGGCAGGCGGCTATGGTTCGGCCGATGTCCGAGCTGACCGCGTAGTCGGAGCGTTCGAGTTCGGCGGGGCGGCGGATGTCGTGGTAGGGCTTGGAGAGGCGAAGAGCCGAGATGCCGAAGCGATTGAACAGGGTGCAGAGGGCGTTGTGGGAGAAGGCGTCGGCGTTCCACTGAGGCATGACGACGATTGCCTGCATGGGCTTGCCCGCCTGCCTGGCCGGATCGGCGGGGTACCAGCGGGCGTTGACGATATCGTTTTCTGGATAGCGGGTGCGGGTGGGAGAGGTGAAGCGCAGGAACTCGGCTTCCGGGAGGTCTCCGGCTGCGGCTTTGCGCTGGAACTCGGCGTCTTGCGCGAGGGTCTTCGGGCGGACGTTGGTCGGGAAGAGCTGGGGGTGGCGGCGCTCGAGACGGAAGTCGGTAGGGGTGTTGTAGGCAAAGAAGCTTTCCCCGTTGCGGACGATGTCCGAGTTGAGGGCGATCATGCGATCGAGATCGGAGGTGACGGGAGAGGAGGAGCTGAATGGGTCGACAAGGGAGGCGAGCCAATCGAAGCCCCACTCAAGTGGACGAACGACGCGGTTGGTGTCGCGGGTGGTGAGCGAGGTCTCCCAGGAGAACATCCAGTTTGCGTAGAGCCGGGAGAGCATCTTCGCAAGCTTACCAAAGCAGGCTAGCGGAAGGGGGCCGGTCCGGGCCCCCCGAGGACGACTGCTGGATCAGATCTGGTTCAGGACGAGGCAGACGCGACCGACGACGAGCTCCGTGGGAGACTGGCCGGGGTTGAGGGGAATGAGTTGGACGGGGAAGGCGGTCGAGTTGGGCCGGAGGATGAGGCGATTGTCATCGAAGCCGGCAAAGCGGAGTTGAAGCGTGTTTCCACAGCGTATGGCGTAGAGGTTGGGCTGCTGGGAGCGGTAGAGGGCGAGCGAGGTGTAGTGGCGGTCGATGATGACCGGGGATCCCGGAGCGACGAGGGGGTGAAGGGCAGCGGCCTGCTGGGTGTCGGCGCGGATGGCGACGAAGCGTCGCCAGCGGGCTTGAGAACCTGAGTTGCGGGGCCTGTTCTCGTAAAGAAGGGCGGCGGAGACGGGAATAATTTCAATGATGGATTGCGCTGCGATGAGGGCGTGCTCCATAGCGACGGACGGAGAGACGAGGGGGACGGAGGCGATGCTCTCGTCGGCTGCGGAGGCTGACGCGTTGAGGGCGACAGTGCCGGGGAGGGCTTTAGGGAGGGAAGTGCCGGGGGCGCTCCCGGGAAGGATCTGGTTGATGGTGAGGTTCTGCGCCGCGAGGACCCGGTCGAGGCCATCGAGCGAGAGCGCACGTTTTCGATTGAGGAAGTTTGAGATGTGCGCCTGACGGAAGCCCGTCTGCTGGGCAAGCCGCGACCCGGTGAGGGTGTCGGCGTCGATGCGGCGGAGGAGTTCGACTCTGAGTCGTTCGTGCAGGTCGGAGAAGTTCATAGGTCCGTATGTATTGTGGCGGTTTCATAGCTTTTTGCAAGACGAACAAAAGACGAAACTTAGCATTTTGCAATCTATTTAGGCGATTGTCGTGTTTGATTTGGGCCTTTATTCTGAAAAGGCTGCGAGTTGACGACACCTTGACTTTGACTTTGCCAACAGCTATAACCTGAGACTCTCTGGAAGAGCGGTACACCGGAGCCCACGGAAGGTTGGAGGAACCCCCTCCCTCCCTGAGTGGGGCTGGGGCACTGAGCGGGGTGTGAGAACAGAGTCTTCTCCCAAGGTCTGACGCCGCGCTGATCCGCTACCAACCGATGTCCTGCTCGATCCAACGGCCACAGAGCCAGACGGTCAGGGCGAGACGTCCTACAGCAACCCGAGTGAGCCCCTCCGACCGCTGAAGCTCTGAGGCTCGCCGGGGGTATGGGCCTTGAGAGGGAAAGAACGATGGACTACTTGCGCATGGATTTGAAGGTATGTGAGGGATGCGGAGTGTTGTGGCTCCGCGTGAGTCTGACGACGGGCGTGTACTGCCGTTCGTGTACGGCGAAGCTGGCTCAATTTCCGGGACCGCGGGAGGGGCGTGGTCGAGGGAGACGCACGGCGCTGAAGAGGACAACGGGATGCGCTGCAGGCTTGACCGTTGCAGGAGGTGCACGATGAGCGCAGCGTATGCCGTTTTGCCGCTACTGTGGGCTGTTTCCCCTAAGGTGAGAGAGGAGCAAGTTCCGAGGCCGGAGCTGGCGTTCTACAGGAAATACACGGAGGGGATGCTGCGGAGGTACTTGCGCCTGTCGATGGAGGCGGGAAGGGTGCCGTCCCTGATCGGGCGCGACATGTTTCGGGGTCATGTTACGAGCTATCGCGTGCACGGCTTCGACGACGTGGTGATTTTCGTGCACGACGTGGAGAAGTGCCTGACCAAGCTGACGGACATGCAACGGATGCTGATTGAGCGGATCGCCGTGCAGGAGTACACGCAGGGGGACGCGGCGCGGATGAGTCTGCGAACGGTGGTTCGGAGGTATGGGGAGGCGGTAGATGTGCTGACCTCGATTTTCCTCGATGCCGGTCTTCTGGAACCGATGACAGCGTGTCAAGGGAGCGAAGCCTGATGTTTCCCTCCAACTAGTTGCTCTGCGAGTACTTACGCAGGTGTTGGGAGGTGGCGCAGAGAGGTGGTTGGAATTGATACTCTGAATAGGTAGGTGCAGGGCGGAGAAGAGCGGGGAGAGAGGTCCGAAAGGGCTTCTTCCCCGCTCACTTTTTGGGGGCGGAGCGTGGGGGCACGGAGGCGAGTGAAGGGACGGTTTGCCTGTGAACCTGGGGCCGGGGGCGAGGCAGAGAAGACCTCGGCCGAAAGGGTGATCGTGGGTCCGCTACGGCCGAAGCAGTGCCGAAGCTATGCGCGCAAGCGTCTGGCGGAGGCGCTGCCGGAGATCGTGGAACGTTTTATTCGCGAAGCGAAGGCGGGAAGCATATCGCATGCGAAGGCGCTGGCGGGAATGTGCGAATTCGACAAAGCCGAGGCGGGTGGAGATACGGCGCGGGCCAGCAGGCGCAGGGGTCGACGGAACAGCCTGACGGAGATGCTGATGCAGGAGTTGAAGCGCGGACGAGAGGCTCTGGCTGAGAGCTCGATCGAAGTTTGATGGAGCGAGGCGACGGGGCGCAATGAAGGGGTTTGGCGGGGAAAGAGGAGTTGGCATGGGACTGGACAGCACTCGGATGAGCAGCGCGGGGACCGGCGATGGAAGGCAGGGCCTCAGAGATCCTGGGAACGGGCTATGGGGAAATCGTGAAACTGGCTTGGGTCTGAACTCGCGCAGGGGGTTGAGGGGTGGAGCGAGCCCGAGCGATCGGACAGAGGGGCAGCAGACCGGGATGCTGGCTGTGCGGGCAAGGCGAGATGCGCTGGCACGGGTGCAGCTGCATGCGATGGCTGTCGCGTTTCCCGAGGTGACCGGACACCCGAACCGGCTGCCGTTTGAGGGTGTGCTTACGCTGGTGGATGTTGCCAGCGATAAGGCGCCGAGCGGGTCGCGCGGGCACCGGGTGGTGTTGACGCGGCATGCGGCCGAGGCGGCGCTGCCCAGCCTGCTGGGGATGGCGGTCGGGTACAAGGCGGGTTGGGACGGGCATGATGCGCGACAGAAGTGCGGGATTATCACGGCGGCGGAGCTGGATGGCCGACAGCTGGTGGTGAGCGGATTCCTGTTTGCGCGGGACTATCCGGAGTTCGCCCCGGAAGCAACCGGCGGAGGCGCACTTGAGGACGGGGCCATGGGGATGAGCTATGAACTGGCCGACGCGCATGTCGCGGACATGGGGGCCTCAATATGGACGCTGACCAAGGCAACGTTTACGGGGGCGGCGATCCTGCTGCGGGAGAAGGCGGCGTACCGAAGCACGAGCTTCCGGGTGAAACGGCCGGCGTGCACGGGTGGGCGGGGCGGGTCGAAGTCGCACTAACGCCGAATGAGGCGAGATTAAACGAAGTTGCGGGGCACTGCCCTGCTCCTAACAGGTGGCCCGCTATTGAGGGGCTGAAAGGGATGACGCAGATGCAAGACGAGAACAAGGATGAGCTGCTGTGTGGCGGCGAGGAGACGGGGATGGAGCGAGCATTGGAGCGGCTGGCGGCGGCAGCGGAGAAGCTGGAGCGTGCGTTCGAGAAGATCGCGGAACGTGAGGCATCTCCGGCGGTGGATGCGGAGGCTTACCCGGGCCGGATCGTGGCCACGGTCGAGGGCCGGCGTGAAGCGGAGCTGGAGCAGAGACTGGCAGCGGCGGAGACGGAGCTCGGGGAGCTGCGGGCAAGGGCGGCGACGAGCGGCGATCCAGAGCGCGGCCGGAAGACGGTGCCTGCATCTGTATCGAATCTGTTGGCGAAGCAGGGTGCAGCAGGAGAGCCGATCGAAGGTGGAGCTCTCGATGCTGCGCTGGTGAGCCTCAGTCTCGAGCAGAGGATTGCGGTGAAGGCGCAGTTGATGCGGTCTGGCCTGCTGGGCTAGTGATTTCCGCTAAAGCGGAAGCATCGGTCCGGGTCAAGATCGTAAGGCTCTGTGACGGGACTGAGAGCGATGAAACCAGGCGTGGCTGCGGCTGCGGCTTTTGCATTTTGAAAGGGAGTAAGGATGAACGCGAAGTTTACGGATATCAATGCGGCTGCGGATTTTCTAGGACCGGGCGCGGTCGAAGTGCCCCTGTACCAGACCGAGATCACCGACCTGGTGCGGCGGCGCGGCTTGTTTGGACAGCGTATCAAGCAGGTACCTGCGACGGGACATCCGTCGCGCTTCTTCGAGGAGACGTCGATTCCATCTCCCTCGGCGTCGACGGGATTTGTCGATCCGAGAAACATTGTGGCACCGCTGGTAAGCCCGACAAGGGTAGAGCGGAGTGTGCCGTTGAAGGCGCTGGTGGCGCAGATCAACTACAACCTGTTCGACATCGAGCTCGGCAATCAGCAGAGCCAATTTGCGTATCTGCAGGCGAAGGACCTGGCCGACACGGTGGACGGCGTGCTGCGGACGCACGATGTGGCACTGTGGAATGGTAACGACACGAGCCTGAGCTCGCCGACGACAGCGCAGTATTTCGGCGCAAGCGGGCAGATTGCGGCGGGCGGCAACACGGTTTCGATCGCGGCCGGCCAGAGCATCGTGGACGGTCTGAAGTCGACGGTGGCGCAGATGGTCTCGAACAGCTCCTTCGGTGTTCGGCCGACGGCGATCTATGCGAACCCGGTGCTGCTGGACTTGATTGATCGCGAGATGAAGAGCGAGTTCAACGTGGTGCTGAACACACGGGAGATCACGAGCGGATTCACCGTGAAGACGCTGTCGACGCAGGCGGGCGATCTGCCGCTGATCCCGGAGTGGACGCTGAGCTACACGGGGACTCCTGGATCGGGGACGGCGGTGCTGCCGGCGTACATCGTGACGGAGGACATGATCGAGTACCACTGGCTGAGCGACCCGAATCCGAGGGTCTTCCAGCTGGGCGTACCGGGATCGCTGGCTTCGCAGTATGTGGTGGTGAAGTTCGGCGGCCTGGTGGTGAAGGGCGCGAACTATGCGCACTACCAGGTGCTGGTTGACCGCTAGATGTTTGCGCTGAACCGGGCCCGTGTCGACACAACGGCTTGACACGGGCTCAGGGAGGCGACCAAGTGGGTGGGGGCCAAGAGGGACCGGCGGAGCTGCTGGTCCCTCTCTTTTCGGAGAGGACGGATGGTATGGGTTATTTGTTGCCGACGGAGTACGTGCAGTACGGGCTGACGGCGGAGACGACGGACGATTGGGTGACGATGGCATCGGCGATGATCGAGGCGCACTGCCGCCGGCCAAGCTTGCAGATTACGCAATACATCGAGCGGCTGCGGGTTTCAGCGGGGGCGCAGACGGTGCGGCTGAGCTACCTTCCGCTGGCGAGCTCGGATGCGGTAGCAGCGGTGGTTGCGTTGAAGGCGCGGTGTGGACGACCTCGACGGGGAGAGCTTGCGGATGTATTTCGGGAGCAGATCGCCTGGGTGTTCACGGTACCGGGAAGCTGGACGACGCTGTCGCCGATCAATGTTGATGTGAATGCGGGGACCGGAGAGCTGACGCTGCCAGGCAATTTCCTGGGGCTGAGCTACAACGAGATCGAGGTGACGTATCTTGCGGGGCTTCAGACGATACCGCCGGCGGTCAAGGTGGCTTGCGGACAGATCGTTCGGAACGCGCAGGCGACACCGGGGATGAATGTGAAATCGAGCAAGCTGGACACCTTGCAGATGCAGTATTTCAGCTCTTCGTTGATGGACGAGCAGGTGCGGACGCTGCTTCGGCCGTATGTCGCGCAGAGGGTGGGGTAAGCGCATGGCGGACTTGAGAATGGCGAGCGATGCTGCGCGCCGAGCAGCGGAGTCCCTGCTGCGGAGCACGGGCGGGAGGGCAGTGTTGCTGCGACTTCCGGCGCCTGCAAGCGCGGGGAGCGTGAACGAACAGATTGGCTTATCGACACCGGAGTTTCTGGATGTGGAGATGTCGCCAGTGGTCTTTCGGAAGGCGAGGCCACGTCTGGGCCAAGACATCCCGCGATGGGAGCTGATGGTCTCGGCGATATCGATCAGCAGCGTTCTGGGCTTGACTGGCGTGACGGATGCGAGCGGGCTGTTTGCGGGCGCGTTCGGGGTTCTGGTCGATAACAGCTTGATGGAGATCGAATCAGTTTCGACTTCGGACATGAACGGATCGCCCTACGTCTATCGAGTGCTTCTACGGGTCCCGGCGACGAAGGCGATTTAGAGAGAGGAGCGGTGGAGACAGATGCAGAGTGCCAAAGATACGTTTTACGTGATGCTGCGGGACAGGGTTGCCGGGATCAACGCCGCGCGGACGGTGGTGCTGCGGGGTGTGTCACGACCCGGGTTGCTGGTGGCGGAGAATGAACTAGCGAGGACCGAGTTCGCGGCGGATGTGTTCGTGATGCGATGGGCCGAGCTCTCGATCGATGCTGTGGATGGGCTGGTGAAGATGCAGTGCGAGATCAGATATGCGACCGATGGCATGTCGGGGAATGCCGGGATGGATCGCGGGAGGCTGCTGGCGGAGCTGGATGTGGAGCTGGCCAGGGCGTTGCGACGAGAGCCACAGAACGCTGGGCAGACGGACTTCTCGGCCGCGGGTGCAAAGGCTTTGTCGACGAATATCTTCTGGGCTGACCCGGTATTTGGACGGGCGACTGCCGAGGGGGAGCGAATGGGCCGGAGCGTGACGATCGAGGTATTTGCGTACCAGGAAGCGGGGGGGGTATGAGCGCGATCGCGACGGCGGTGGGACTGGCGGCAGGGGCGGCACCGGTGAGCCGAAGGGTTCGAGCTTTCTTTGCGCCCGTCGACCGGGCGACGGGGCAGCCTACGGTTTTTGATGCAGCGCAGAGCGGGAGATTCCCGGTGGATGCTCCGCCTGCGCCGTGGGTGGACCTGGGTTGGTGCACCGGATTCAGCCGAAAGGCAGGGACGGTCGTGTTGCCGCTTCGAACCGGCAATCCCGCCGTGGTACGGAGCCAGGTGCGGACCGAGGTAGAGGCGACGCTTGAGCTTGAGTTTTTGAGCTGGGGAAAGCTGCAGTTGGCTCTGGCTTCAGGATCGCAGCAGATGAACCTGCTGACGACGACCGTCGCGGCTGCGGCAAACGGGAGCGGCGGAGCAGGTGTGGCCGCAGTGCCCCTGGTGACGGTTGGAGGAGCATCGACTGCGACCGCGCTGAATGTGGGGGCAAGCGCGGCGGCAGGCTTCGGAGCGGGTGATCTTGTAGCAGTCGACATCGACTACATCGGGCAGAGCGGGTTTGTGGGGAGCGGGGTGAGTGCGGCGTGGGTGCGGGGCGCGGGGGACGTCCGTGGGGACGTGAACTTTATCCGGCGGGTGACGCTGAATGTGGGCCGTGTGGCTTCGGTGGCGGGAGACGTTTTGCAAATAGGCGGGAGTCTGCTGGCGGGGGCTCCGACGAGCGGGATGCAGGTGAGCCGCCTGAGCGGCTTCGTGGATCGGGAAGGTGGATCGTTCTTCCAGGAGTGGTCCGGCCTGTTCTGCGTGGAAGGGGAGCAGGGCGATCGGGTGCTGTATTTTTACCCGCGCCTGCAGGCGATGCAGTCATCAGGGGAGATTGCCGAGGTGCTGGTCGGGCGGCTCAAGCGATTGAAGCTCCATACGGCGTTTCGGGCGTTTCCGACGAAAGATTTGAATGACGGGGAGACGGTGCTTTGGTACCGGAGCTACCTTCCGGCACCAAAGCGACTGGTGTAGGCAGCAAGGGAGCGGGCATTCCGTTCGGGAGACGCTTGAGGAGAGATGCGATGAGTTGGACCAGACATTTACGGCGAACAGCAGGAGCGATGCTGCTGCTGATGACAATCCAGGGAGTGGCGGCGCAGTTGAGCACGACCCAGGTTTCGGACACGATCTACCGAGCGGACGGAACGTTAGCGACGGGAACAGTGATTGTGAGCTGGCCTGCGTTTACGACGCTGGCGGGACAAGCGGTTCCGGGAGGGAGCACAGCGGCGGTGATTGGAAGTGGGGGCATATTCACGGTTCAGCTTGCGCCCAATGTGGGAGCTACGCCGGAGGGCAGCTTTTACACGGCGGTGTATCACCTGGATCACGGGGGAGTGACGCGTGAGTACTGGGTGGTGCCGGTGAGCCAGAGTGCGGTGACGGTGAGCTCCATTCGAAGCACCGTTCTGCCGACTTCGGTAGCGATGCAGACGGTGAGTCGGAGCTATGTCGACACGCAGATAGCGGGGGCGCTGCTGGGGCATGTCCCAACGGGAACTCTGCCGTATATCGCCAAAGGCGGGGACGTGATGAGCGGGCCCCTGACGCTGTCGGGCGACCCCTTGACGGCGGTGCAGGCGGCGAACAAGCATTATGTGGACACGGTTGTGAATGCGGTATCGAGCGGGCTGACGCAGAAGATCTCAACCGCACCGCAAGCGACGCAGGTGATCGCGCAGCCAAGCGGAACGCAGATACAGACGAATCTCTTGAACGGCGTCGAGTATGCGAGTCAATACGTGGGCGGCTTTGGCAGCAACGGCATTGCGAATGCGACGAGCGCGCCGGACTGTGTGAATGGATGCGAGGTGAGAGCGGAACAAAGCTACGGCTCCAATGAGGGCTATACGCCCTTCACATGGAACAGTGGGCCGACGAGCGGAACGCATTTGGAGGATAGCCGGGGAGGGCAACGCCATGACAGCTACTTCAATCCTTTTGGCGTAACGAACCCGGGCTCGGATGCGGGACAGGTGATTGACGTTGTGTCGACACGTACGGCCTCGAGTGTTTCGAGCCAGACACACTCGCAGGATCCGGTCTCACTTGGGCTAATGATCAACCATAAGGGGCTGACCGGTGGCTCGAATCTCTTTCCCGCGACGATCGAGAGTCCGGTGCCTTACTTCAAGAGCACGTACAGCGCCCTGGGAATTACGGGCACTTACAACACGCCTGGTCAACATGTACTAGGCCCTCGCGATATCGATTGTTTCGGGGTTGGCGACTGCCTGATCGGGTCCCAATTCATGAGGGCCTCGGGGGGATTTCGCGACGAAGCCGATGAGGGCGCGCACCCTTTCGATCTGCAGATTCAGGAGGACACGAGAGTCTTCCAAGGGACGTGTGCGGCGGGGTGCACAGCGGGATCGACCTCGGTGCAGGTTGCTGCGACCTCGGCCGGCGGAACGCAGGGTGAAGGGCGATATCTCATCAACAAGAGCCCCTCGAAGGTCATTTCCACGGGTGTGCTCACGGGCAATCTGTTCGGTCCCGCGGGTACGCCTGGACCTGGAGCGAATTTCAGCGGAACCGCATTCCCGGCCAGCGTTTTTCTGGCCATGGCGCAGGCGGTTCGGTCCCAGGCGAACGACGTCGCTCCCGGAAGCGTGACGGTCGCGATTGCTACGAGCGGAGTCTACACGGGCTTTGCGACTAGCACGGCAGCGCTACCGAATGGCTCGGGAGTGGCGTGCGTCACCGACCTTCCTAACGCGTTCAATCCCTCGAACTACGAGATGGCGACGTACAGGGTACTCGACGCAACGCATTTGCAGATGACGCTGAACAAGGTTCACGCGGCGGCAGCGACGATCGCTGTGGGGGGGCTGTGCGGGTACGGGATCGAGCAGACGGTGGATACGCTGAACGGTATTCGCCAGGTGTTTCCTGTGATCGGATCTTTTTCGCCGACCGGGCTCTACTACGCGGCGCACCTAACGGCGGTGCTGGGCTTGAACGGACAGACGAGCGCTTATCTGAATGTAAGTCGACCGATCATTGCGATCTCGCGTAGCAGCAACACGGTAACGTTGACAGTGTCCGGGTCGCTGCCCATCGACGTGAACGGGCTGACGATGGTTGTTGGTGGTGTTGGCGATGCGAGCTTCAACGGCAGCTTCGCCGTTACATCGACGGGGCCGAGCAGCGTGACGTACGCGCAGACGGGAGCGAATGCCGCGAGCTCCGGGGGAAGTTTTGGGATTGTCACGGGCGGATTCGTGCTGTACCCAATGGCGGAGGTGCTGGGGGTATTCAATGCGACGACGAAGCGTGTCGACGGGCAACTAACGTTGGCGCCAAATACGGTGGCGTGGGCGCAGAACGATCCGGTGGAGGAGCCGCACTACTTCGAGGAGGCGGTGCAGGCGGACACGGAGTTTATCGGGCAGACTACGCCCCGGCCGACGGTGTACTCGAGGGCAGGTCTGCAGTACCAGATCAACGTTGGGCCGGGGATGCGGGGATGGACGGTTCAGAATGCGGCGCCTGTCAGCAGCTACCTGGGTCATGGCGGGACGCATAACGCCCCGGACGTTGCTTACGAGTCCCTGGGGATCTGGAACCGGACGATGGAAGCGCAGGCGGGAGAGATGGGAGCATTTCAGATTCACTGCAACTCCCACGGCTGCGGCAGGTGGAACTCCGGCTACAACCTGTTTGAGTTGGAGAGTGCGCGGGGAGCGGACTTCCTGAACTTCCAACCTGCTGCGGACGCATTGAGTGTCACGATGGGCGGGATCAGTTACAGTTTTACGCCCCAGGCTTTCTCCGGGGCGAATATGACTGCGACGAACATCAGTGCGACGAACGCGGGGGTAACAAACCTCAACGCGGCGGTGGTGAACGCTGCGACTCTGAACGTCAGCTCGGATGCGGCCGAACCGCATTTGTTGAGCTTCATGGCTCCTCACCTGGGTTCGAATGTGCAGTTCTGCCAAGGCTTCGGAACGAGCGTGGCACCCCACAGCAGCACGTTCTACTGCTGGTGGAACACGGCGACTCCATACGGCTCGCTTGAGACCTATGCGGGTGGAGATCCGCTGCAGTTGAAGGGGTCGTCGGTGTGGTTGAATGGTGGACCGGTGGCGATCGGAAACTCCGCGACCATCGGGACTAGCTTGCCGGCGCTGCTGAATGTAGGCGCAAACGCGCAGTTCCAGGTGGACGCGAACGGCAACATGAAGGCGGCGAACTTCGCCGGTGTTCTGGCCGGGACCACGGGGAATATCGGAGGATCGGCCCTGGCTACGGGCGCGTGCGTGAGCGGGAACGTCGCTGTAGCAAGCGCGGCGGTCGGTGCGCCGGTTGCAGTGAGTGCGAGCGATGGGAGCCTGCCCGGCGGACTGAGCATGGTGAGTGCGGCGGTGAGCACGGCCGGGACGGTGACTGTGCAGGTGTGTGCGGCCGGAGCGATGACGCCGCCGGCGAAGATCTACAACGTACGCGTTCTGCAATGAGTGCGGTGGAGGCGCTTCCCTGCGCTAGCGGTTCATTTGATAGGGAGGTTTGAGATGAAGCGTCTTAAATATCCTGAGGATGATGGATCGGGCGAGGTCACGGAGGTACTTGCGCAACCTCATGCGCTGGACCTGACGGCGTTGCTGCTTACGGAAGTGGATCTCCGCCGGCGGCGGATGGTGCAGCGCGGACCAGCAGAGGTGGACGATGGCGTCGAACTCGTGCTCAGGAGCGAAGTACTTCGCGTAGGCCTCTTTGGCGAGGCGTCCTCGATCGAGGCTGGAGGCAAGGTACGGTGCCAGCAGATCGGGGAGGCGGGGGATGTTCTTCTCGCGGACGCGGACTAAGAAGCTGTCCCAGTCGGGGCCAGGTGGGAGGAGATAACGATCGGAGATAAGGACCGGGGCGACACCTGCGGCCATGACTTCGAAGAGACGGATGCTACCAGTGCCGGCTCCGCGGGGGCAGAGAACGAAGTGAGAGCTGGCGAGGGTGTCCGCGTAGCGTTGCTGACGGTGTTCGCGTCCAGGCTGATCGAGATCCCAGTGGTAGTAGGTGCTGGTGTTCTCAATCAAGAGATCGGTGCGATGGAAGTTCAGGTTGAAGAGACGTTTGCGAAGTAACGAGGTGCTGCCGCCCTGGAAGGAGAAGAGCAGAGACTTCGGGGGGACTGCCTCCGAGGCGGCAACGAAGGGGTTGGCGTACTGCCCATCGCGGGAGACGTAGGAGTAGCTGAAAATCCGGCCCGTGCGGCTGTGCTTGTCGACCTGGGCCGAGCAGTAGATGCCCGGGGCGAGAGGGAGATAGTTGTCGTCCTCGGTGTAGACGGCGCAGAGGTCGGGAGAGCGGAGGTAGAGCGGATGTTGCAGGAGGAGGTCTGGCTGAGTGCCGAAACTGCCGGCGAAGAGGATCAGATCCGCAGAGGCAGGATCATCGGTGAGCGTGTGCATACTGTGCCGGCCGCGACGGCGAAGCAGGCCGAGGAGTTCGCTCTCGTTGAGGGAGACAAGGTAAATGTTCATGCGGGACGCGACGACTTCATTGTCCGATAGAGGGGTGGGGATGTCGAGAGCGGCGGCGGGCAGGAGACGGTCGACAGGTTCGAACTGGGAGATGGGGGAGTTGCTGGGGGTGGGAGAGATGCTGGACACCCGGCCGGCTGGATGGAAGGGCGACAGCGTGGCGATGTGGATGGCGCGATCGCTGCTGCGCATCCGCGATCGCGAAGGTACAGAGAGGGCGCTTGAGGCGAACGTGGCGCAGCGGGCGTTTGAACAGCAGAGGGGACGGAGCAACATCATCCTGAAAGCTCGTCAGATGGGGATGACGACGTGGATTGCTGCACGTTTCTTTCTGAAGACGATTACACGACGCGGCGTGTTGACGGTGCAAGTAGCGCAGACGCAGGAGGCCGCCGAGGGCATCTTTCGGATGGTTCAGCGTTTCTGGGAGTGTCTGCCGGTGGAGCTGCGAGAGGGTCCGCTGCGACGAAGCCGGGCGAACGCGGGGCAGATAAGGTTCGCAGAGCTGGACAGCGAGTTTCGGGTGCTGAGCGCGGGAGATGAGGGCGCGGGTCGAGGGCTGACGGTGAACTATCTTCACTGCAGCGAGGTGAGCCGGTGGCCGGGAGATGCGGCGGCGGTGCTGGCGGGTTTGCGGGGGGCGGTGGCGCCCGGGGGCGAGGTGGTGCTGGAGTCGACGCCGAATGGAGCCTATGGCTGCTTTTACCAGGAGTGGATGGAGGCGGCTGATCGAGGTACGGTGCGGCACTTCTTTCCGTGGTGGATGGAGGAGGCGTATGTGTCGGATGCCGTGACGGACCCGAGGACGGATGAGCTCGAGTTGATGGAGCGGCATGGGTTGCGGGCGGAGCAGATTGGATTTCGAAGGGAGTTAGAGAGGCGCTATCGAGGTCTGCGGGCGCAGGACTTCGCAGAGGACGCGGAGAGTTGCTTTAAGGCGACGGGTGAATGCTGCTTCGAGATCGACGCGATCGAGGGGCGGATGGGAGAGCTGACGAATGCGATTGAGACGAGGTTTGGCGGGGCTCTTGAGATCTGGCTGCCGCCGCTGGCGGGCAAGGTATACATCGTGGCAGTGGATACGGCCGGCGGCGGAGCGGATGGAGATTATGCTGCGATCCAGGTGCTAGAAAGGGAAACAGGAGTGCAGTGCGCGGAGCTGCGGCAGAGACTGGGGACGCTGGAACTGGCGCGGGTGGCTGCCCAGCTGGCGCGAGAGTACGGAGGGGCGTTGGTAGTCGTAGAACGGAATAATCATGGGGCCGGGGTGCTGGCGTACCTGGACAGCAGTGAACGCTACGCGCACGTGTACGAGCAGGGCGGTATGCCGGGGTGGTTGACGACGGCGGGCAACAAGGCGGCGATGATCAGTCGGATGGGAGCGCTTCTGGTCGAGACGCCATGGATGTTTCGAAGCAGGCGTTTGCTGGTGGAGTGCAGGACGTTTGTAAGCCATGCCGGCGGAAGGATGGGAGCGGCGTACGGAGCGCATGACGATTGCCTGATGGCAATGGCTGTGGGACAAGCCGTTCGGGCGGAGATGGCGGGACGAAGGTCGCGGTGAGCAGGCGGGCGGGGCGAGGCGACCTTTGCAGTATGCTGCTGGTGCGAGGTGTCGGGTTTGGCGGTACTGGCGGTGCAGGCGATACGCAGGATGCGGGGCGGGGCGCAGAGTCAGCTGATGCTGGGGTCGGATGGAAAGCTGTGGGTGGTGAAGTTCCAGAATAATCCGCAGCATCTGCGGGTGTTGGCGAACGAGTTGATTGCAACGAGGATTGCGGCCGCTCTTGGACTAACGGTGCCGACTACGGATGTGGTGGAGGTCACGGGGTGGCTGATTGCGAACACACCGGCGATGTATATGGAGCTTGGCCGTGGACGGAAGGAGCCATGTGCGGCAGGGCTGCAGTTCGGGAGCCAGTTTGCGGGAGGTCTGATGCCCGGGCAGGTGGTCGACTACCTGCCGGAGCAGCAGATGGAGGAGGTCCGAAACCTGCAGGAGTTTGCCGGGATGCTGGTGATGGATAAGTGGGCGGGCAACTGCAACGGGCGGCAGGCAGTCTTTGAGCGCAGGCCAAGGGAGCGTAAGTACAGGGCGATCTTTATCGATCAGGGGTTCTGCTTCAATGCGGGGGATTGGACGTTTCCGGACTCGCCGCTGCGAGGTGTCTATCCGCGCAACATGGTGTACGCGCACGTGACAGGCTGGTCGAGCTTCGAGCCTTGGATCAGCAGGGCGGAGTCGATGGATGCGGGGGCGCTATGGTCGATTGCCGAGACGGTTCCGCCGGAGTGGTACGGAGGAGACACGGCGGTGATCGAACGTCTGATGGAGCGGATGCTGGAGCGGCGGGGGCGGCTGCGAGAGTTGATCTCTTCCTTCCGCGATTCCGATCGGCAGCCGTTCCCAAAGTGGGCGGTGGGAGAGCGGAATGTTGGGAGGGGAGAGGTGGAGAGTGGGCGGGATGCGTCACACTTCATCATGTAGGGGAGGGATGGGAGATTGAGGGGGAGAGTGGCTTGCGAGTTCTTCCTGGTCCGTTATGTGCCGGACGTGGTGAAGGGCGAGTTCGTGAACATCGGGGTTGTGCTCCGCGAGGTGGAACGCGCGCAGGAGCCAGTGGTGCGCTTTACGCGCGACTGGAACAGGGTGCGATGCGTGGACACGAACGCCGATATCGAGCTGCTGGAGGCGGTGGAAGGGGAGCTTGCAGAGAGGCTGCGATCGGGCCTGGGGGAGGCGAAGCCGCTGCTGGCGTTGCTCGAGGAGAGCTTATCGAATTCGATCCAGCTGACACCTGGCAGGGCCTGCCTGGCCGAGAGTATGCCCGCGGAGATGGAGCAGCTGATGCGGATGTATGTGGAACCGCTGCAGGTGAAGAAGGAGCGCAGGCTGAGCGGGCGGGCGAAGATCTCGGGTGCGATGCGGCGGGAGTTTGAGCGGGCCGGCGTTTGGGGACAGATGCGCAAGCGGATCCCTGTCTCGCCCTACACGCGGATTGGCGACCCAATGAAGATCGATTGCGGATACCGGCCGAACGGCGTCGTCCGGATGTTCCAGGCAGTGTCGCTCGAGGGGGATGTGGAAGCAGCGAAGGTGCTGGCCTATTCCGCGCCGGAGTTGACGGCAGGCGTTCGACGTGTCGATGCGGCGGCGCTGGAGATGACGGCGGTGGTGGAACCCCTGCGCAGTGTCGGTGATTCCGAGGAGGTGGTCGGTCAGTACCGGTTCGGGGTCGAGGCGATGGAGCGATCCAACATTCGCGTGATGACCGTGACCGATCTGCCACGGATAGCCGAGACGGCGCGAGTGGCGTTGAGGGTTTGACGGTGAACTAGGACAGCAGTTGAGTTGGGGAGGCACGGCCTAGCGCCGTGCCTTTCTTTTTAACGGAACAACGAGTTTGGATAAGGAGTGTCATGGACGTTCAGGAGATGGTGAAGGGTGTATGGCTGCGATGGATGGGGTTGCAGGCCGCTGCCGGCGACGCGACTGTGGGGGAGAGGAAGACGGTGATGCTGCCCTCGATCCTGAGCCCTTACAACATGGCCGGACGTGCGGGTGGGAATGCCATGCCAAAGCCGACGCCCGCGAACCTGCGGAAGTTTGCGGAGACTCCGGTGGTGCGACGAGCGATCAACGTCGTCAAGGACCGGATCGCGAGCATGGACTGGCAGGTGCGAGTCCGGCGGGGGTACGCGGGCGTGGGTGTCGAGAACGCAGCGGAGCGGATCTCGGTGCTGCGGCGGTGCCTGGAGGAGCCAAATGCTTCGGACAGCTTTCGCGTGCTCTGGGAGCAGGTGCTGGAGGACCTGTTAGTGGGCGGGTTTGGCGCCGTGGAGATGGAGGCAACTGGGGACGATCTACGCCCCTTTCATCTATGGGCGGTCGACGGGGCGACGATCCAGATCGATACCAGCTGGAATGGCGATCCGGAGCGGGCGCGGTACGCGCAGTCGACTGGCAGGCTAGGCAAGGACGGGCCGGTCTCTCTGCGAGACGACGAGTTGATGTACCTGCGGCTGAATCCACGGACGCATACACCGTTCGGCCTGGGCAAGCTCGAAGTGGCGTTCGAGACGGTGAACCAATTTCTGAGCGCGAACCGGTACGCGGGACGTCTGGCCTCGAACTCGGTGGTGCAGTACGCCCTTTGGCTGAATGAGGCGACACCAGAGCAGCACGACCGGCTGATTCGATGGTGGCAGGACGAGATTGAGGGAACAGGCCGTGTGCCTTTGCTGAGTTGTGAAAACAAGCCGGAGGTGCTGCGGTTTGCCGGAGGAACGGATGCGGACCTGCGGATTCAGTGGCAGGAGTTTCTGCTGCGCATGATTGCAAACGCTTTTGATCTTCCCCCCATGCTGCTGGGCATGCACCAGGATGTGAACCGGTCGACGGCGGGCGAACTGGCGGACGAGGCATTCCAAAGTGCCATCGTGCCGGTCGCGAGGCTGCTGGCGGAACACATCACGAGGGACCTGTTCGCGAAGAAGCTGGGCTGGCGGGAGTTTGAGTTTCGCTTCAACGATCTGGAGACGAGGGACGAGATGCAGGAGGTACAGATGCAGACGGAGCTGCTGAAGGCCGGCGTGCTAACGATCGCGGAGGTGCGATCCATGCGAGGCCTTGACCATGTCTCCCCGGTGGTCCCGCAATGATGATCACAATCGACAACCTTGATGGGCTAGGAGCGCTTGATTACAGCAGTTGGGTCTCGAGCGCGGGCCCGCTGCGGGTGAAGAGAACGCTGAATTCGCCATCGACGTGCGGATGCGTTCTGGACCTGAATGCGGGGACGCTACGGACGCCGGTGCGGAAGGGAAGAATCATCGTCGCGCGGGTCGACGGCACTGTGGTGTTTACGGGCTACCTTGCGATCGATCCGGAGCGCATTTTCGAGGGCATGGGAGTCACTGGTGCGGCTTACCGCATCGCTCTCCATGCAATCAGCGATGAGTGGCTGCTGGACAGGAAAAGCGTTCCGAGTAGCGGGCCCGGCGTGGGCCAGAACGCGGCTGCGGTGCTGACGACGCTGACGTCACGAGTCGGCGCTGGCGCCTTTCCAACTGGGAACACGCCGGGGGTTCGGGGTATCGGGATCTTCCAGCCGCAGCAGAACAAGAGCTGGTCAGAGAACGCGGGAGCGCTCGCGGACAGCGTCTACGCAGCGTATCGGGTTGTGGGCGGGGTCGTAAGTTTGCAACCGGCGGGAGCTGCTATTCACGTTGTGAGCGATGAGGACGGCAGTCTAGAGTTGGCCAAGCTGCAGGTTTCCCAGGCGAGAGAGCTAGCGAACGATGTCACAGTCTCGGGTGAGAGGGAACCGGGGGCCTACATCTCCGAAAGCTTTGCGGGAGATGGAACGACGAGTGTCTTTCATCTGTCGGAGACGCCATTCCGGAGCGGATCAGCCGTCGGCGGTTCAAGTAGATCATCGGCAGGATCGGCCCAACTTCTGGCGGACAGCTTCGATGCGGGTTCGATCAGCAGTGGATTTTGGACGGCTAATGATCCTGGATCGCACCTCAGCTTTATGGCGGCGGGACTGCATTTCAACGGTGGGAATGGAAGCGACGGCCAGACAACAATCGAGGCCATTGATGTGTTGGAGGTCGGGGGCGGTCTGGTGCTGGAGCTTGGCTCGGTTCGCCTGGAATCCTCAAGCGATGGCGTCCTTTGCGGGCTGTACGAGGGGAACGTTGGCCGGGACAGCTGCTTTGCCGGCTACAACGTTCGCCAGAGCAACGGATCGACCATTGTGGTTCCGCTGGTGAATGGAGTGGAGGTGGGTGTACCGAACACGCTCCAAAGTGGGCATGCGTACAGCTTGCGTGTGCGGGTTCATTCCGTGGAGATGCAGAGGGTGCGGCAGATCTTCTACGCCATGGTAGATGGAGCGGTGAGGAGCTTCGGCGGAGGTGTCGTGGATGCGCCTGTGGATCTGATGTTTGACCTGCGGGACATGGGCTCGTCCTCCAACACACCAGCGACCGTGCTGTACGCGGGCACGGTTCAGAGCTCGCCGTCGATCTGCAGCTTTGCTCCGCTGAACAGCATTCAGATGATCGGGTCGATTGGTTATTGCAGGGTGACGCAGACGGGATCGGCGTCGGTGACGAAGGTCTCCGCAGCCGGTGTGAGAACGCCACAGATCGCGGGGAGCGCGGGTGAAGGTGTGGACTGCACCCTCTCGGCATCAGGCGCGGTGACCTTCTTTGCGGGTCGTGTGCCAAGGCAGGAGATCTGATAACGGTGAGCTACCGATCCAGCCAGAGATCGATTGCAAGGCTGCAGAACCTGGCAAGCGTAGCGGCGGAGGCTGCTGAGGGCGTTTCGGGGATCGCGCAATGGAGGGGAAGTGTTCTGCGGCCGCTGGCAAGATCCACTGCTGATTGCGAGAGCGCGGCGGCGGCGCTGCTGAGTGTAGCCTCGGAGCGGACGGCAGCAATGGGCGGGACCTACAGCGCGGCGAACTTTGCGGATGTGTGGCCGGGAGATGTGCTTTCCGTAACCCGTAGCGGCGAGATCTTGAAGGCACTGCTGCGGACGGTGCAGATCGAGGACGGGTTAGCCGCACCCGAGCTTGTAACCTACCACGTTGCTTTTGCGAACGAGTGGGCCGAGGGTGTCGGGATCAAGCTGTCTGGGACGGTAGCGACGGACGTGACCCTGCCACCGGTGGCGCAGACGGCTGCCGGCGGGTTCCTGAAGGACCTGCAGCGTTTGACGCTTGTCAGCGCAAGTTCGACGGTGCTCGTGATTGATGCTGGTCAGGCCCCGCCCGCGGGTGGAGGTTTCGAGGTCCGAAGGCGTGACGGCGTGTTTGGCACCGGGGTAGACCAGGACCTCGTGCTGAGGAGCGTAGTGCGCAGCTTCTCGATACCCAGGGAGGCGCAGGTGGAGCGCTACTACGTGCGGATGTACGACGGCTCTACGCCACCGGTCTACACGCGTTTTTCCAGCGCGGTATTCACGGACATCCCCGTAGGTTGATCTGGAAGAGAAAGGAGGTGAAGCGATGACTGAGTTCGAAGGGCAGGTGTTAGCGGATTTGAGTGTGCTGAAGAGCCAGATGAGTCAGCTGATGGGTATCGGACAGCCCGGACGCATTATCCAGCTGGAGAAACGGGTGGAGCTGCACGAGAAGGGCATGCAGCGGATGAAGGGCATGGCGGGCGCTGCCGGAGGAGCGTTGACGATCGTGCACCTGGCGATCGACTACTTCAAGCGCCACTAAACCACGGCTTGACCTTATGGGTATCCAAGCTCAAGGCGGGTCGCAGCAAGTGAGTGCAGCGGCTCGGCGTTCTGGAGCGCTCGTATAATCGGGCGATGGACGCCGAGCCTCTGGTTGGAGTGGTGATGGGCAGCCGTAGCGATTACGCGGTGATGCGAAGCGCGGTCGAGGTGCTGAAAGAGTTCGGCATTGCGCATGAGGTCCGAGTGGTCTCTGCGCACAGGACGCCGGATTTACTCTTTGAGTATGCGGCTGAGGCTGTGGCGCGCAGGCTTCGGGTGATTATCGCCGGGGCAGGCGGAGCGGCGCATCTACCGGGAATGATTGCGGCAAAGACCGTTGTACCGGTGCTGGGGGTGCCGATCTCGGCGACCTCTCTTCAGGGAATGGATTCGTTGCTGTCGATCGTGCAGATGCCCAGGGGCGTTCCGGTCGGCACGCTCGCGATCGGAGCGGCAGGAGCGATGAACGCCGGGCTTCTTGCAACCGCGATTCTGGCGACGACCGATGCTGAGCTGCAGAGCAGGTTGGTGGCGTGGCGTGCCGCGCGCACGGACGAGGTGTTGCGGCAGGAGCTCGGGGGTGAGGCGTGACTCTCGCCAGAACGTCCGCAGGAAGGCCGATCCTGCCGGGATCAACGATCGGAATCTTTGGTGGCGGGCAGCTAGGTCGAATGACAGCGATGGCGGCGCGAGGAATGGGATACCGGATCCTGGTGCTTGACCCTGATCCGGCATGTCCCGCGCGCTTTGTGGTGGACGGATGCATCGAGGCTGGGTGGGATGACAGTCGCGAGGCCGCAAACCTGGCACGCGGGTGCGACGTGGTGACGCTCGAAATTGAGCAGATTTCAGGTGCCAGCATGGAGGCGGCGGCGAGCTTTGCTCCGGTGCGGCCGGGATCTGCCCTGCTGGCGATTATCCAAGACCGGATTGAGCAGAAGAACTGGCTGCGAAGGAACGGCTTCCCCGTGGGAGAGTACCGGGCCGCCAGATCGCTCGACGAGCTGCGCTTGGGTGTCAGCGAGCTTGGCGCGCGATGTTTTTGCAAGAGTGCGCAGGGTGGATACGACGGGCGAGGCCAGGGGAAGGTTGGGTTTGTGGGTGGGGCCGACTTCGAGGCCGAGGTACGTGGCGCCTGGGAGGCCCTGGGAGAGAGGTCCGGGGTAGTGGAGAAGGCGGTTGAGCTCGAGCGGGAGATCTCGGTGATGGTAGCGCGTTCTCCGCGGGGGGAGATCAAGGTCTATCCGGCTGCATGGAACCATCACGAGGAACAGATACTTGCGTGGAGCGTGCTGCCCGCGCCAATCTCCGATCCTCTGCGCGACCAGGTTGGAACGATAGCCAGAGAGATGGCTGAGACTTTTCAACTCGAGGGCATCCTGGCCGTCGAGTTGTTTGTGACGACAAGCGGCCAACTGCTTGTCAACGAGCTAGCGCCGAGGCCGCACAACAGTTATCACGCGAGCGAGCGGGCGTGTGTAACCAGCCAGTTTGAGCAACTGGTGCGGGCGGTATGCGACCTGCCGCTGGGAGAGACGGACGTCGTGCAGCCGGCAGCGATCGCCAATTTGCTTGGAGACCTTTGGATCGACGAGCGAGGCCAGGCGCGGGAGCCGAGGTTTGATCAAGCACTCAGTGTGCCGGGAGTCCGACTGCACCTCTATGAGAAGCTGCGGCCGCGAAAGGGCCGAAAGATGGGGCATCTGTCGTCGGTGGGATCCACGTCCGAGGAGGCGGTGGAGTTGGTCCTGCGGGCGAGGGCTCTGCTGTCGTAACGGCAACATCGGGTAGTAGGGCAGCGGCAACTCAGGGCAGAGTTGCCGCTGTTCATGGTTCAGGACTAACCGATGTCTTCAGACCAATTCTCGAGATAGGACTTGAAGTCGGACATGAATTTGCCGGCATCTGCCCCGTCGATGATGCGGTGGTCGAAGCCCAGGGTGAAGCGCTGGATGCTGCGCACCGCAATGGTGTCCTGGCCGTCCTTGTCGGTGAGGACGACTGCTTCCTTGTTGAGACCACCGATGCCGAGGATCGCTGACTGCGGCTGCGCAATGATGGGCGTTCCGAACTGCTCCCCAAAGATGCCGGAGTTGGTAAGGGTGAAGGTGCCTCCGGCGACCTCGTCTGGAGCGAGCTTCTTGTTACGGGCGCGTTCTGCGATATCGACGATCGAACGCGCGACGCCAAGGAAACTCTTCTCCTCTACCTGCTTGATTACGGGAACGATGAGGCCCCAGTCCAGGGCGACCGCGATACCGATGTTGATGCTTTTGTTGTATCGGACGGCCTCGCCTTCAATTGCGGAGTTGACGATGGGGTGCTTGCGCAACGCAGCGACAGCGGCTCGTGTGATGAACGGCATGTAGGTGAGCTTTACGCCGTTGCGCTGCTCATACTTGTTCTTTTCCCGCTCACGAAGCTTCACGATGCGCGTCATGTCCACCTTGAAGATGGTGTGGACGTGTGCGCTGGTGCGCTTGGATTCGACCATGCGCTGGGCGATGATGGAGCGCATTCTAGACATGGGGACGAGCTCGCCCGGCATTGGCGGAGCGACGGCGGCCGCCTTCGCCGGAGCAGTGGTTGCTTTCGCGGATTCGGCTTGCGTGTAGGTGGGTTGGGCGGCCGGAACTGCTGCCTGAGAGGCGAAGGGAGCGGCCTGGGTGGTGGGGGTTTGGGTTGCGGGAGCCTGCGTCGCGGGCGGAGTGGCCGAACTGCCCTCAAGGTGGCCGAGAATGTCGCCCTTGGTGATGCGGCCAGAGGCTCCGGTCCCGGAGAGTTGACCGAGATCGACGTTGTTATCCTTGGCCATCTTGCGGACCAGCGGCGACGAGCGGACGTGCTCTGCCTGGGAGGCGGAGGCAGGCGGAGCAGCGGATGGCTTTCCGTTCTGCTGCTGAGCGGGTGCCGCGGCGGGAACTGACGCATGGTCTGGGGCCGCAGGCGATAGGGACGAAACTGCGCCGCCGCCGATAACAGCAACCACCGTGTTGATGGTTACGGTCTGGCCTTCCTGGACCTTGATCTCGGACAGCTTTCCGGCGACAGGCGACGGAATCTCAGCGTCGACCTTATCGGTCGAGATCTCGAAGATGGGTTCATCACGCTGGACGGTATCGCCGACCTTTTTCAGCCACTTCGTCAACGTCCCTTCGGTGATGGACTCGCCCATCTGCGGCATAACCACGTCGGTACCGGCGCTGACCTGTACCGCGGGTGTGCTTGACTGCTCGGGCGCGGGTTGGGTATGCGATTCGGTGCCTGGATTGGCGGGTGGATTGAGCTGATCTGGAGCAGGAGCGTCCAGGGCTGCCGGAGTGGCAGAGTCCGCGGCCGGCGATGCAGCGGTCTCGGAGAGATTGGAGGGCGCTGCGGACGACTTAGCGCTGTTCTCGCCGATCACAGCGACGACGGTGTTGATCTGAACGGTGGAACCCTCGGGCGTCTTGATCTCCTGCAACGTTCCGGCGGCTGGAGACGGAATCTCAGCATCGACCTTATCGGTCGAGATCTCGAAGAGCGGTTCGTCGCGCTCGACCCTCTCTCCAGGCTGCTTGAGCCACTTTGTGATGGTGCCTTCGGTGATGGACTCGCCCATCTGGGGCATGACTACGTCGGTCGGCATGGTGATCCTTGTGTCGAAGCAGGCTAGGTGTGCAGCAGGTCGCGCAACACTGGATTATACGGCCCCGAGCCCCCGCTTGCAGACGGGAGAAGATCGGTAAGAAGCGGTACCAGAAGCATCTGGCGACCGAAGACCCGACCGAAGTTGCGTGCTGTGGAGTTGAAGGCCGTTTCCATCGTTGGCTGCTGTTCCGGGGCCATATCGCTCGGAGACTCGAGTTCAAGACTGGTGACCTGCCGGTCGCTGATTCCACAAGGCACGATCCACTCGAAATCGCGGAGGTCGGTCGAGACGTTGAGGGCGAAGCCGTGGGAGGTAATGCCCCCTGAGACGTGGACACCAATGGCCGCAACCTTTTTGGCAAGGATCGCGCCTCCGGGCAAGGTCCAGACGCCGGTTCGCCGGCAAATTCGTTCCGTAAGAACGCCGAAATCGGCGCAGGTGCGTATCAGCACGTCCTCAAGCAGGCGAACGAAATCGACCGGACCGAGATGCGGGCCGCGCTTACCGGGCAGATCACCGCGTAGATCGATGATCGGATATCCGATGAGCTGGCCGGGACCGTGGTAGGTGACGTCTCCACCGCGGTTAACCTCATGGACTTCGACACCTTGTTGTGCAAGGTACTCGTCCGAAACCAGAATGTTGGAGCGGCTGGCGTTTCTACCGAGTGTGAGCACAGGGGGGTGCTCCAGGAGAAGGAGTGTGTCGCCGATGAGCAGATGCTTCCGGGCTTCGACGACACGCCGCTGGATTTCGAGTGCCTCGGAATACGGGACACGGCCGAGATTAACGAGGTGAATCAGCATTGTTGAGGCCTAGACGTTGATGGCCATGCCTTCAACGCTGGCGAAGCCGTCCAGCATGCTTTCGGCGAGTGTTGGGTGGGCATGGATGGTGAACATCATCTCTTCAACGGTGGCCTCGAGTTCCATCGCGGTGACGCTTTCCGCGATAAGTTCCGTCGCGTTCGGACCAATGATGTGGACGCCTAGAACCTCGCCATACTTCGCGTCCGAGACGACCTTCACGAAGCCGTCGTGCGAGTCGAGGATAGTTGCCTTCGAGTTGCCCGCGAACGGGAACTTGCCGACCTTAACCTGGAAGCCCTTCGCCTTCGCCTGAGTCTCGGTGAGACCCACGGATCCGATCTGAGGGTCGCAGTAGGTGCAACCCGGAATACGGTCGCGACGCACGGGGCGGGCGTATTTCCCCGCCAGCTTGGCGGCGACGACCAGGCCGCACATAGCCCCGACATGTGCCAACTGCGGCATACCGGCGACAACGTCACCGATCGCGTAGATACCGGGCTCCGTGGTCTCCATCCACTCGTTGGTCGTGACGAAGCCGCGATCAAGATTGATCTTCGTCTTCTCGATACCGATGTCAGTGGTGCGAGGCGCACGCCCAACCGCGACAAGCACTCTCTCCGCCGACTTGATCTCCCCTTTGCCGTCAGATTTTGTGAAATGAACGTTTACTCCGTCTCTGGTCTTCTCGATCCTGTCGACCTTGGCTGAGACGTGAACATCCATGCCGCGCTTCTTATATGCGCGCAGGAGTTCCTTGCTTACGTCCTCATCCTCAACGGGAACGACGCGAGGAAGCGCCTCGATGATGGTGACCTGGGAGCCGAAGCTGTTGAAGACGGACGCGAACTCGACGCCGACTGCGCCCGAACCAATGACGACGAGCGACTTCGGCACATGGTCGATCGTAAGGATCTCCATATTGGTGAGTATCGTGTCGTCGGGCTTGTAGCCTGGGAGCATGCGGGCATCGGAGCCGGTCGCGAGGGCAACCTTCTTCGCCCTGACAGTCTCCTTTTTCCCATCGCGGTCGATCTCAATGGTGTGAACTCCATCCTTCGCGGGGCCGGTCAGGCGACCGTAGCCCTGGAAGGTGGTGATCTTGTTCTTCTTCATCAGGAACTCGAGGCCCTTGGTGTGCTTGGTAATGACCTCGTTCTTGCGATTGAGTACACCCTTCCAGTTCACCTTCGCGCCGGTCACGTCGATACCGTACCTGCTGGAGTGCTTCAGGTGATCCCATATCTCAGCGGAAAAAAGCATTGACTTGGTGGGAATGCATCCCCAGTGAAGGCAGGTCCCGCCGAGTTTGTCGGTCTTCTCGACGAGTGCAGCTTTCAGACCGTACTGCGCTGCACGAATTGCGCAGGTATATCCAGCGGGACCGCCACCGACCACAACTAAGTCAAAGATCGTGTCTTCCAAGGAATTACTCCATTCTTGCCTGTCAAACGTTCTATTCTAGCCCGCAGTATTGGATGTGAACCACACGTTGACGATGCAGCGGGGGTGACTACCGCTGCGTTGATCAGGCCAACAGCCTTGCAGCTTCCTTGGCGAAGTAGGTGACGGTAAAGTCAGCGCCGGCGCGCCGGATGGAGACGAGAGACTCCAAGATAGCGCGGTCGCGATCGAGCCAGCCCCGCTCAAAGGCAGCCTGCAGCATGCTGTACTCGCCCGAGACCTGGTACGCACCGATCGGGACATCGAAGCGGTTGCGCGCTTCGCTCAGGATATCGAGGTAAGGGAGAGCGGGCTTCATCAGCAGCATGTCCGCCCCTTCGGCAAGATCCTGCTCGATCTCACGCATAGCCTCACGTCCATTGGCACCGTCCATCTGATAACTACGCCGATCGCCGAAGCCTGGCGCAGAGTTCGCGGCTTCTCGGAAAGGACCGTAAAAAGCGGACGCGAACTTGGAGGCGTAGCTAAGGATAGGCGTCGCTTGCTGCCCGGCGGCATCGAGGGCGATGCGAATGGCGGCGACTCGGCCGTCCATCATGTCGCTAGGGGCGACTATATCGGCGCCAGCGAGAGCGAGGGAAGTGGCAGTTTTGGCGATCAGGTCAACGCTGAGATCGTTCTCGACCACATAGTCCTCGCCGCTCCGGCGGACGACGCCACAGTGCCCGTGCGAGGTGTACTCGCACAGGCAGACGTCCGCGATCTGGACCAACGCATCGAGCTTGTGGTTGGACTTGAAGGCCCGGAGAGCCTGCTGAACGATTCCCTGATCATCCCAGGCTCCGGAGGCCTGGTCATCTTTCCCGGCAGGAAGGCCAAAGAGCAGAAGGCCGCCGATGCCGAGACCTGCGCAGGTCTCCGCTTCCTTGACTGCCTCGTCGATGGAAAGGTTGAAGACGCCTGGCATGGAGCTTATCTCGCGCCGAATACCTTGCCCGGGACAGAGAAAAAGGGGATAGATCAGTGCGCCCGGAATTAGCCTGGTCTCGCGAACCAGAGACCGCAGAGCTTCGGTGCGTCTCAGACGCCGAAGCCTGGTAACGGGGAATTGCATGCTCTCAGTCTACGGCGTCAGAGATGACAGCCGGTCAGACCCGGACGCTCTGCGCGGTCATCGACGCATATTCGACACTGGACTCTCCCGGCGCCAGGACCCAGAGCGTGTAGATGCCTAGTACGGTGCCAAGCGGGAACTTGAACAAGGCCAGGATGGCGGCTACGACCGCCAGCGTCCTGCCCCAGGGCTGGCGGCTTAGAAGGCTGTAGCCGGTCAGGAATGCGAGCGCGGCCGAGGTGATGGTGAGTGTGGCGATGACGGGTAGGAGAAAGCTCATCCATGCTCCCGGAAGGTGTGGTGGCATGTGCCCGTTGAATGGCCATCCGGAGCCGAAGGCGTTGGTCGCGACCATGCGGAGGAAGAACATGCCAATCAAACCGGTGAGGATGCGATACGCCCCGAAGACGCACCACAGAATGCCGAGTGTCTGGAGGTTGCGGGTGACGCGAAACCGAGGCGGAAGCGGAGGGGCGTTCGCAGGAACGTAAGCTCCAGCCCTCGGGGTTGGCGGAACGGCGGCTTGCGGTGTAGGTACACCGCATTTTGGGCAGAAGCGAATGTCCGGGCTAAGGACGGCGTTGCATGCCTGGCAGACCACGATGCACCTCCGAGGTGAGACTCTGGCACGAGTTCGGCCACGTCCCAGATCGACCCTGTCAAAGAGGTGTACGCAGCCTTCGGCCGGCCGGTTCCGCGTCCGGTCTACCATAACAGGTGATGATGCCCGAGCTACTGCCGAAGGTACCTCTGCCGCTACGCGAGACTGGGGGTGTGGCGCTTGAATGGCCGAGGCTGCGGGAGCAGCTTGCCGAAGCGACGGTCTCGCCGCTTGGCCGCGCTTGGCTGCTGGCGCTGGAGCCATCTTCGGACTTGGCGTGGGTTGAGCAGCAGCATCAGCGTACCGGCGAGATGCGATCGATGATCACTTCTGGCGGAACCTTTGACTTCCACGGGCTCTTCGATCCGACGGCGCTGCTTGACCAGAGCCGTGTGGACGGTGCCGCCCTCGATGGTCTGCAGATCCTGCATCTGCTGATGCTGATCGAGCGGATTGCCGCCTGGGCCAGCCTGATCGGGGCCAACCAGACTAGCGGACGATACAGCTGGCCGGGGATCACGGAGCTCTCGGCCGCGATGCTGGAGACCGATCTCGCGCCGCTGCTGCGGACTTTGCGTGGGAAGATCGAGCCGGATGGGAGCCTTTCGGACGACGCCTCGTCCGAGCTGCGGCGGATACGGCGGGCGATGGAGCGGCAGCACCGGGCAATTGAGGAGAGTCTTCGACGGGCGGCGCGGCGGCTGCGCGATGAGGAAGCGACGCAGGAGGACGTGATCACGGTGCGGGGCGAACGCTTCGTGATTCCGGTGAAGGCCGAGTTCAAGCGGCGAGTGCCGGGCGTGGTGCACGGAACGAGCTCGACCGGGCAGACGGTATTTGTCGAGCCGCTCGAGACGATCGAGCAGAACAACGAGCTGGTGAGGCTGCTGGACGAGGAGCAGGCCGAGATCCACCGGATTCTTGTCGCGATGACGCGATCGATTGCCGGGAGTGCGGAGGCGGTCCACCTGGGATCGTGTGTGCTGGCGGAGGCGGAGGCGCACTATGCGCGGGCGCGCTTTGCGATCCAGATGAACTGCGTTCGTCCCACCTTCTTCGCAGCCGAGAGCGCGGATGCTGGTCAGGAGCTGACGTTGATCGCGGCCAGACATCCGCTGCTGGAGCTGCGGATGCGAGCGGCGGGTGCGGAGGCGAGGCCGGTTCCGCTGACGATCGTTCTGCCGTCGGGGTCGCGGCAGCTGATCATCAGCGGGCCCAATACCGGAGGAAAGACGGTCTCGCTGAAGACGCTGGGACTACTGGCGCTGATGGCGCAGGCTGGGGTTCCGGTTCCGGCGGAGACGGCGGTGCTGCCGATGTTCGCGAGTGTTTATGCCGACATCGGGGACGCGCAGTCGATCGAGCGCAACTTGTCGAGCTTTTCGGCGCATGTGGTGAATCTGGACCGGATCTCCAGGGGGGCGGGGCGGGGGTCGCTGGTGCTGCTGGATGAGCTGGGGTCGGCGACCGATCCGGAGGAAGGGGCGGCGCTGGCGGTGGCGATAGCCTCTCACTTCCGGCGGGTGGAGGCCTGGTGCTGCATAACGACGCACCTGACCTCGCTGAAGGTGTACGCGGCCAACCATGCCGGGGTGCTGAATGCTGCGGTCGGCTTCGACCGGGAGACGCTGACACCTACGTATGAGCTGCGGCTCGGGGTTCCGGGCGCTTCGGCGGGCCTGAACATCGCGGAGCGGCTGGGGCTGGACGTGGCCATCATCGCCGAGGCGCGGGCACAGATGACCACACAGACGGCTGACATAGGGCAGTTCCTGGACCAGTTGCACGACCAACTCGCCGTGGCGAAGGGGGAGCGTGAGGGCCTGCGGCGGAGGGAGGGGGAGTTGCTCCGGGAGCGGACGCGGATGGAGATGGAGGGCCGCAACGAGCAGAAGCAGAGGACGCGGGAGCTTGAGGGCAAGCTGAACCTGCTGCTCGAGGACTTCACGGCGCAGCTGCGAGAGACGGTGAAGTCGATCGAGGACAAGACCATTTCGCAGAAGATCGCTCGCGACTCGGCGACGCGGGTGGCGCGGCTGAAGCGGGAGTTTTCGGAGCAGTTCAACTCGACCGTGGTCGCGCACATCTCAGGCGCGGATAAGGCGGATGCTTCCAAGCGCGGGTCCAAGGACGGGGAGGTCCGGGTGGGGGACCTGGTGCGGCTCACGTCGATGGGGAGGGAGGCGCGGGTGAATCGGGTGCTCGACGCGAAGACGATCGAGGTGGCGATGGGGCAGATGAAGATGCGGGTTCCGCGGACGGACATCGCGGAGGTGATCACCGTTGCCGCTGTGCCGGGGGCGGAGGGGCCGCGGCGGAGGGGTGGGGTCTCGGTGGCGACGACGCAGGACGGCGATTATGTGCCGTCCGAGATCAACGTGATCGGGCGGACGGCGGACGAGGCCGAGGGGGAGGTGGAGCGGTATCTCGACCAGGCCTTTCTGGCTGGGCTGCCGCGGGTGCGAATCGTGCATGGGACGGGCATGGGGGTGCTTCGGCGAACCCTGCGCGAGTACCTGAAGAAGCATCCTCATGTGACCGGGGTGACGGAGCCACCGCACTATGAGGGTGGGCAGGGCGCCACGGTGGTGGAGCTGCGGCAGTAAGGTACCCACCCCCACCCCCGTACTTTGGTTCAAAGTATTCAAAGGACATGGTATTCAAACCACTCGAGTTGTACGTGAAGTATTCATTCCAGACGAGTTCTGGTGGCTTGTGGAGATGTTTGAGATCGCCTCTGTATTCAGGATAGCCCTGTTGTAAGGGTGGTTGCGCCACGTGTGTACCCGCGTGGATCGTGAGGGTTCGCGATTCAGGGGTTGACATGGAATTGGCATACCCCAGGGGCTAAAGCCCGGTTTGTGGCGGGCGTAGATGCCGAGGCTGAAGCCTCGGCCTACCTAGAGGCCAGAGCGACCGACATGACACGGTCATGACAGAAAGGGAAGCAGCGGGTTCCTCCGCTTCGCTCCTGAATGACAAGCAAAGGAGCGGGCAACGGCAACGGCCGAAGCGATTTGGAGGGGGGCGGAAGCTACAGCAGGTTCCTCCGCTTCGCTGCTGAATGACAAGCAAAGGAGCGGGCAACGGCCGAAGCGGTGGAAGGGGCGGAAGCTACAGCAGATTCCTCCGCTTCGCTCCTGAATAACAAGCAAAAGAGCGAGCAACAGCAACGACCGAAGCGATGGAAGGGCGGGCAACGACAACGGCGGAAGGGGTCAGATGCGCATGGGCATCAGGATGTAGCGGTATTTTACATCTTCGTTGCCGTCTTCGGGGCGCATCTGGCCGGCGCTTTGGGCGTCTTTGAATTCGAGGCGGACTTCGCCGGTGTTGCCTATGGCTTTCAGGAAGTCGATCAGGTAGGAGCTGTTGAAGCCAACTACGAGGGGGTCGTAGTTGTAAGGGGTCTCGATGGTGTCTTCGGACTCGCCGGAGTCGGTGGAGGAGGAGGAGAGCTTGAGTTCGTTCTGCTCGAGGCGGATCTTGATGGCGCCGGAGCGCTCGTCGGCGAACTGGGCTACGCGCTGGATCGATCCCATGAGGTCTTCGGAGCGGACGATGACGAACTTGTTGTTGTCGCGGGGGAGGACGGCCTCGTAGTTGGGGAACTGGCCGGTGAGTTTGCGGCTGGTGAGGACGCGGCCGCCGACGCGGAAGAAGAGGGTCTGGTCGTCGTCGGCGAAGTCGAGGGTCTCGGCGTCGGTGGAAGAGAGGAGGCCGGAGAGCTCGGAGAGGGCCTTGCGGGGGATGAGGGTCTTCTTTTCGCCGGAGACGCCTTCGAGGGTTTCGCCGGACTTCTCGATGTGTGCGAGGCGGTGGCCGTCGGTTGCGACCATGGCCATGGACTCGGCCTTGAGGACGAGGAGGGCGCCGTTGAGGGTGTAGCGGCTCTCCTCATTCGAGATGGCGAAGATAGTCTTTGCGACCATGTTGCGGAGGGAGGCGACGGAGAGCTTGAAGGAGCCGGTGTCGGGGAACTCGGAGACCTGGGGGAAGTTGGCGCGGGCCATGCCGACCATCTTGGTATTGGAGCGGCCGGCGCGGATGTGGACCCAGTGGTTATCCATCAGCTTGATGGAGATCTCGCCCTCGGGGAGGAGCTTGATGTAGTCGTAGAGCTTGCGGGCGGGGATGGTGCAGGCGCCGGGTTTTTTGACCTTGGCGGGGCAGCTGGTGCGAAGGCTCTGATCGAGGTCGGTGGCGGTGATGGTGAGGCGGCCGCCGTCAGCCTCGGACACGGCTTCGAAGAGGAAGTTCGAGAGGATGGGGATGGTGGTCTTGCGTTCGACGACGCTTTGGGCGGCGGTGAGTTCGCGCAGGAGCTCGGCGCGGGAGACGGTGATCTCGAGGTTGCCGGAGGGGGCAGCGGCTGCAACTGCGGTCATTTGGGGCTCCTGCGTCGCACTCGTCACGTTCAGTCTCTCCGGATGTCTTCTATGGGGGCTGGCCAAACTGTACACCGAAACGAACGGTGGTGAGTTGCGCTGAGAGCGCGGCCGCCGATGTCGATTCTAGCGATTGGGACGGGGTATGCCGGAGAAATACTTCTGTGGGAAACGGGATGGATGTGTGCGGTGTTGCGACAGTGGAGACCTGCCCTGGGTTGGAGTGAGTGCGAGACTTCTTCTAATTAGTGCTGTTTCCAGAGACAGAAACCAGTAGCAGAAGACGTTTGCGCTGGAAATGTGGAGGAGTGGGCTAGGTTGCTCGCGGGGCGCGAGTTGAGGGTGTGTCCTGATTGAGAAAAGGAGCTGTGGAAGAGCGGAGAGAGAGGATAGAGGGGAGGCGTGGATGGCGCGGGGGCTGGGTTCCCCTGCTTCTCCACAGGTGGGTTCGTTCGGGGGTGAGAGATCGGGGTGCGAGGTGTGAGGTTCTGGGGTATGTGATGGGAGTGGTTGGGGTTGGGCTGGGCCTGGTATCAACAGGGGTGATGGGGGTGTGAGGATAAATGGGGCGGGGTGGTGGTGGCGGTGGGCGGTGAGGGCCGCCGGAGCGGCGGAGGTAAATACGGGGGTCCTTCGCTTCGCTCCAGGATGACAACCGGTTGTTGGGTGGGGGCGGACAGAGCAAGGGCCAGGGCAACAGCAGGTTCCTCCGCTTCGCTCCTGAATGACAAGCAAGAGAGCGGGCGACGGCAGCGAAGTTTCTGAGTTGAGGCGGGAGAGGTGCGGGGATCCTTCGCTTCGCTCTAGGATGACAACCGGGTTGGGCAGGGGCGGGCAGAGCAAGGGCAACAGCAGGTTCCTCCGTTTCGCTCCTGAATGACAAGCAAGAGAGCGGGCGACGGCGGAGTTTGGGGTGCTGGGTGGGGGTGATTACGGCGGGGGTCTTAGCTGAGTGTTTCCATTAGCTTGTTGAGGGTGCGGTTGAGGTCTTTGTCGGCTCGGCGCTGCTCGTCGATCTTGGCTATGGAGTGCATGACGGTGGTGTGGTGCTTGCCGCCGAACTGCCGGCCGATCTCGGGGAGGGAGGCCTCGGTGAGCTGCTTGGCGAGGTACATGGCGATCTGGCGGGGGACGACGATCTGGCGGGAGTTGTTCTTCTGCTTGAGCTCGGGGACGCGCATGCCGAACTGTTCGGCGACGGTGCGCTGGATGGTCTCGATGGTGACCTTGCGGACCTGGGTGTCGATGAACTGTTTGAGGCACTGCTGGGTGATGGGGAGGGTGATTTCGACGCCGTGCATGGAGCACCAGGCGATAAGGCGGACGAGCGCGCCTTCGAGCTCGCGGACGTTGGTGCGGACGTTGGAGGCGATGAAGAGGGCGACGTCGGTGGGGAGGGACGTGTTCTCGGACTCGGCCTTTTTCTGGAGGATGGCGACCTTGGTTTCGAGGTCGGGGGGCTGGATGTCGGCGATGAGGCCCCACTCGAAGCGGGAGCGGAGGCGGTCTTCGAAGTTGGCCAGCTCCTTGGGGGGCCGGTCGGAGGCGATGACGATCTGCTTCATGCTTTCGTGGAGGGTGTTGAAGGTGTGGAAGAACTCCTCCTGGGTGCGCTCCTTGCCGGCGAGGAACTGGATGTCGTCGATGAGGAGGACGTCGACGTTGCGGAACTTATCGCGGAAGCCGGTCATTTTGTCGTAGCGGACGGAGTTGATCATCTCGTTGGTGAATTTTTCGCCGGAGACGTAGGAGATGGAGGCGTGCGGCTGGCGGCGCTTTACGTCGTGGCCGACGGCGTGCATGAGGTGGGTCTTGCCCATGCCGACGCCGCCGTAGAGGAAGAGCGGGTTGTAGGCCTTGGAGGGGCGTTCGGCGACGGCCTGGGCGGCGGCCATGGCGAACTGGTTTCCGGAGCCGATGACGAAGGCGTCGAACTGGTAGCGCGGGTTGAGCTGGGAGGCGGAGCTCCAGTCGAAGCGGGCCTGCTCGGGGGCGGCGGCGCCGGGCTGGGGGCCGGGGGTGTTGGGGCGGGTGCTGCTGGGCGCGGAGAGGCCGGGGCGGGGAGCGTTGGGGCTGTGGCTGGGAAGCGGGGCAAAGCCGCCGCCTTCGCGGACGCGGGGAGCGGATGGGTCCTTTTGCGGGGGGGAGAACTCGACGTCGTCGATGTCAAGTTCGAGCTTGTCGATAGCCTCGCGGATGAGATCGCCGTAGCGGTCGCCGATGAATTTGAAGTCGGTGGAGGGGACACGAACGAACAGGGTCTTGCCGGCGAGGTGGGAGAAGCGGGTGGGCTTGAGCCAGGTTTCGAAGGACTGCCGATTGATCTTTTTTTCGAGCGCGGCCAGGATGCGGACCCACTGATTTAGGACGGCGTTGGCCGATGGAACGAAGGACATTGTCGGTACTTCCTTGTCGTGCGCTTGCAGTCCTGACGTCAGCCGAAGAGGTGTAGCGAACTGCTGGTGCGACCGGCGAAAGGCAAATAAGGATCCGTCCCGCGCATACCTGCGGGTGAGGATTCTTCAGATCGAGGAGTCTCCCGTGAGCGCGACGAGCGCATCGGGGAGCGGCGGTAGCGAGTGTAGTTCAGGCCTCAGAGACAGCTGAGAACATCGGTGGAAAGTCTTGCGAAGCGGGTTTGATAGTAGCACGTGGAAGCGAGGCTCTTTTCGGGCGCAGCGCGAAAAAAAACGAGTTGCACCATTCCTTGTGAAGACGGTGTGGCGAGGTGTTTTCAGGGCCGGGGAGCGGAGTTGGGCGGTGTGCGCGCGGGTCGGGTGTGCGGGGTGCGGGAGGCGCTTGCGGGTAGGAGATAGGCGATGCGTCTTGTATAGTTGAGGAACGCTGCAACAGCGAAGACATTGGATCGAGAGCCAACGCCCGATCAGGAGAGATCACCATGCCGAAGCGCACCTTTCAACCCAATCGTCGCCATCGCGCGAAGACCCACGGATTTCTGACCCGCATGAAGACGAAGGCGGGAGCGGCGGTGCTGAACCGGCGACGCGCGAAGGGCCGGCACAAGATTGCGGTCAGCGCGGGCTTCCGTGACTAGAGGCAGGACAGCTTTTCTAACTTGCAGCAACACGGGTCTACTTGCAGGAATAGATTCTTTGGTCTCTCAGCAGCAGCCCATCTCGTTGGAACTCGCGTGTCTGGCTCTCCCTGAGCTGTGGTCGCCGCGAGTCGTAGGGCAGGTCAACGATCACTTCATCAAGGTGGCGAAGGTGCAAGGGGAGTTTCCCTGGCACAGCCATGTGACCGAGGACGAGATGTTTCTCGTGCTGCGCGGGGAGTTGCGCGTGGGCCGGGCGGAGGCCGACGGTGGACCGGTGCTGCTGAAGGCGGGCGAGTTCTTTGTGGTTCCGCGTGGGGTTCGGCATAACACGTCGGCGGTGGCGGAGACGCTGATCTGCCTGATCGAGAGCGTGACGACGCTGCATATGGGCGACGAGGTTACAGGGTTGACCCGGTCGATTGCAGAGCAGATCGGGTGAGACGTCTGGGATGGGTTTAGGCGTGGCCGGATCAGGTTTCGCGATGGGCGGGGGCTCCGATGAGTGAAGTTGACGGACGCGCACCGGGAGCTCTTGGCGGGTCCGCTTCGCGGCTGCGGAAGCACACCGATTACCAGCGGGTGTACGGGTCGAGCCGAAAGCAGTTCGCGAAGCAGATGAGCTACTTCTTCAGCCTTCGACCGGAGACCGGGGCGGATGGAAGGCCGTTGCGGGTTGCGGACGGGAGCAGACCGCGCGTGGGCCTGACGGTAGGCAAGGTGATGGGGAAGGCGGTCGACCGCAATCGCATCAAGCGCAGGTTGCGGGCTGCGGTGCGGCGGAATCTCGATCTTCTGCCAGGTTCAGTGGACGTGATTCTGCACCCGCGGCGGAGTGTGATCGATCTGGAGTTCGCGGTGCTGGATCGTGAGATCGCGGGTATCTTTCAGGCGATCACGCGCATGGTCGGGCGAACGGCCGGGCGAACGGCCGGGCGAACAACCGAGCGGCCCGTGAGGAGCCAATGAGCCCGGGAGCCGATGAGCCGATGACCCGAGACGGGGCCCCGATGCTGGCGCGGGCTGCGTTCACGGTGTACCGGGTGTTGCTATCGCCGGTGCTGCACACGTTCAGTTCCTCGCAGTGCCGGTACCTGCCGACGTGCTCGGAGTATGCGTATGTGGCGACGGCGCGTTTCGGTCCGGTGCGCGGCGGATGGATGGCGATGCGACGCCTGGCGCGATGTCATCCGTTCTCGAAGGGCGGTCTCGATCCCGTGCCAACCGCGCCCGCCGAGCAGAACCATTTAGCATAGGGGAGAGCGCCTCACGCGCCTCCGCACACGATAGGAAGCCTCGCTTGGCAGAGTTTAAGAATCCAAATCAGCAGGGCGGCCAGGACCACAAGTCGCTGCTTGTCATGGCGTTTGTGATGGCCACCGTCCTCCTCGGCACGCAGTTTTACCGGTCCAGGATGAATCCGCAGACGGCCTCTCCGAATGCAAACGCCGCGCGGGTGCAGACGGCGGCGGGCGTTCCGCAGCCCTCGCCGCAGGTGCTGGCCGGTGCGGGACCGGGCGCGGCGTCGAGTTCAGGCGGGGTCCAGGGTGGGGGTCAGGCAGGACCCAAAGCGGCTGGTGTGCCGACGGTGCAGGCGGCGGCCGAGGCGACGACGGTGGTCGAGAACGAACTGTACCGGATCACCTTTTCGAATCGTGGAGCGCAGGTGGTGAGCTGGCAGTTGAAGCGGCGTCCCGATGCTCCGAAATCAACGTTCCAGGATAGCGATGGAAGGCCTCTGGACCTGGTGCACCAGCAGGCGGCGAAGCAGTTTGGATATCCACTCTCGCTGTACACCTATGACCCGGCGCTGACTGCGGGCCTGCGGGATGCGCTGTATGTTCCGTCGGCCACGGGAACTCTTGCGATTCCGGGATCGTTGACGTTTACGTACTCCGATGGAACGACGGAGGTGCGGAAGACGTTCTCCTTCGATGAGACGTACGTTCTGCATGCCGATGTCCAGGTGACTCGGAATGGAGCTCCGGTGCGGGCGCTGCTGAGCTGGCCGGGCGGGTTTGGCGACCAGGAGAATGCGGATCTGTACGGGAGCGCACAGCTGGATTCGATGTCGAACGGGAAGGAGGTGCACGAGGCTCCGAAGAAGGTCTCGGGCGGGCAGACGCTGAATGGTCCGTTTGACTGGGCGGGTGTGAGCGACAAGTACTTTGCGGCGATCTTCCTTCCGGACCAGGCCTCGACCGCGACACTGGCGACGCTGCACAACGAACTGGATGTGGCGAAGACGATCCGGCGGACGGGGCTGGGAAGTGGATCTCCTGCAAAGGGCGCAATCAACGTGCCTATTCTGGGGGCTGCGCTGGGAGATGCGAGCGGGCACACGCTGACGCGGATCTATGTAGGACCGAAGGCGATCAGCATTCTGCGGAACATCCACGCGACCAACCCGGGCGTGACGCTCGAGCCGCTGCTGGAGTTTGGATTCTTCGGGATTATCGGCAAGTACCTGTTCCTGGCGCTGCAGTTTATTCACGCGCATGTGGCCTCGAACTGGGGATGGGCGATTGTGATCCTGACGGTGCTGATCAACCTCTTGATTCTGCCGCTGCGGGTGAAGACCATGCAGAGCGGTTTGAAGATGCAGCGGATCCAGCCGCAGATGGACGCGATCAAAGAGAAGTACAAGAAGCTGAAGGTCACGGACCCGAAGCGCAACGAGATGAACGCGGAGATCATGCAGCTGCAGAAGGATAACGGCGTGAATATGTTTGGTGGGTGCATACCGACGCTGATCCAGCTGCCGCTGCTGTTTGCGTTCTTCGGCATGCTGCCAAAGGTGGTGGAGCTGCGGCAGGCGCACTGGTTCTGGCTGCCGGATCTGACGGCCGCGGATCCGTACCACATCCTTCCGATCCTGATGGTGGTCAGCCAGTTTCTGGTGCAGTACTACACGCCCTCGCCAGGGGTCGATCCGCAGCAGCAGAAGATGATGGCGTTTATGATGCCGGCGGTCTCGGGCTACATGACGTGGAACTATGCGTCGGGTCTGGCGCTGTACTGGTCGGTCGGGAACCTGATTGGAATTGCGCAGCAGGCGGTGATGAACCGCACGTCGCTGGGGCGGGAGATGCGGGAGATTGCGGCGCGGCGAGCTCGGCGGAAGACGACCACCATCCAAGGGAGACGTTGATTCGTAGATGACTATGGACGCCCCCCACGCCATGGACTGGACTGCTGCAAAGGAAACGGTCGATCGCTTTCTGACGCTGGTGATCGAGAGCTCGCGGATGGAGATCTCGTACGAGATTCGCGGGTCTGGGGGGTCTGGGGGGTCTGAGGCAACAGGCGAATTGAAGGGTGAGCGGACGCGGCTGCGCGTGATCTTTTCGGGGGCGGACACGGGGCTGATGGTGGCGCGCCATGCGGAGTTACTGCATGCAATGGAGAGCCTGGCAACGAGCCTTCTGCGGCTGACGCCGGAGGAGCACGATCTGATCTCGTTCGACGCGGAGGAGTACAAGGCGAAGCGGACGAGCAGATCCGGCGGGCCGCGGAGACGGGGGTGGCGACCGTGCGCGGGAGTGGGCGGCCTTACGCGTTTCCGCCGATGAACTCGCGGGAGCGGAGGATGCTGCATATGGAGCTGGTGAGCTCCGGCTTGCGGACGGCTTCGTCGGGGGAGATGGCGCGGAGGTACGTTGTGCTGTATCCGCCGGACGATGCGTCGCGGCCTTCGGATGGTAGGGCTGGGCGGGCGGAGACGCTCCGGAGCGCGTTTCGGCCGCGATGATGCGGGCGAGGCTGAGCGGGTTTTGGGAGCTCTAGAAGGCCCTTCGGCGGGGGACTGTGGATGGTGGGATGAGGTCGGGTTCGCCATCCAGGTATCCGTGCCACGCCTCTGATTCCGCTGCTTGCTTGATGCGTGCGGATCGCTCCTCGAGGAGGATGCGGAGGTAGCGGAGCAGGCGCCGCTCGACGAAGCGGCTGAGGAGACTCGGGGGTGCGGTGAAGTGGAGCTCGTCGCGGATGCGTGTGCCCGTGTCCATGGGCGCGAAGTGGTGCTCGTGCTGGAGGTCGGTGAAGGGGCCGACCATGAGGACCTCGTGGAAGTAGGTGTAGGGGCGCCAGGCGTCGATGAGGGTGGTGTAGGCGAGGGAGTGGCGGGCGCGGCGGTCTGACCAGACCAGCTTCTGGCCGGCGCGGAGGATGCCGGAGGTGGTGGTGGTGGCGGCGGGGCCGACCTTGAGCTCGAGCGGGAGCCCGTGGAGCCTGGCGCTCAGCGCGAGGAGGAAACAGCGCTGGACCGGGGCCTCCACGATGGTGGTGAAACGTATGGTTGGCAACAGGTCCTCCTGCCTCCGAGCGATGGCGGCGGACGTCAGGCCAGAAGCAGAATCTTGCCGATGCCGCCCTTTTCGGCGGCAGCGTGGGCGTCAGCGGCGTCCGCGAGCGGAACCATGCGGTCGATCGGGATGACGAGCCGCTTCGCGAGGACATCCCCGGCCAGGGTGCGCAGCATGGCAGGGTCGGGGACGACGCTGACGGACTCGATACGAACGGTGGGATGCATTTTGGCGTTGGCGGGTGGACCGAGGACGGAGGCGAAGACGCCGCCCTGCCTGACCTTCGCGAGGAGCTGCTCGGCGGTGGTATGGCCTACGGCGTCGGCGACGGCGTCAATGAAGCCGAGCTTTGCCATGGCCTGTTCGTCGTCGAGGGCAAGGACCTCGTCGGCGTGGAGCTCCCTGGCGGCGTCAAGCTGCCTGCGGCGAACGCCGGCGATCACGACGGCTCCGGCCTTGCGGGCGGTGAGGACGGCAGAGCGGCCGACGCCCCCCGTGGCACCGGCGATGAGAACTGTCTGCCCCTTTGCGATGGCGGCGCCGCGGGTGATGAGCTGCTCTCCGGTGAGGGTAACGAGCGGGAGGGCTGCGGCCTCGACGAGGTCGAGGTCGGGAGGGGCGAGGGTGAGGTCGGTGGCCTTGACGAGGACGAGCTCGGCGTAGGTTTTGGCGCTGAAAGCGAGGACGCGGTCGCCCTCTGCGAAGCCGGTTACGCCGGGGCCGAGCTCGCGGACGACGCCGGAGATATCGTGGCCAAGGATGGCGGGGAGTTCGAGCGGCATGAAGGCCTGGAGGACGCCCGATCGGAGCTTGAAGTCGACGGGATTGATGCTGGTGGCGGCAAGCCGGACGAGGACCTCTCCGGGGCCGGGCGAGGGGTCTGGGACCTCCTCATAGAGGAGCTTTCCGGGGCCGCCGAACTCATGGAGCACGATCGCTTTCACGGGGTCACCTTACGGGGTAAGATGCGGTTCTTCGAGGGGCAGGTACTCCCTCCACTGCTCGGTCTCGGCGATGCGCTTGATCAGCTTGAAGCGGCGGCGGAGGAGGCGGCGAATGTGCGGCACCATGAGGACCCGGCCGACCAGCCAACCGGGCCAGCCGAAGGGCATGGTGAAGCGGAGCTCGTCGACGAGGGTGACGCTGCCGTTGCCGTTGTCGGCGAAGGCGTGGTCGTGCTGGAATGAGGCGAAGCGGCCGGCGATCATGGTGTCCTGAAAGAAGCGTCCCGGATCGAAGCCGGTGATGAGGCTCTGGTGGACTTGCGGGAGACCGAACTGCCAGCCGCGCCAGGTGATGGTGTCTCCACCGGAGACCAGGCCGGAGATTCGGCCTGCGACGGGGCGCATGCGCAGTTCTTTCTCCACGATCGCCACGCTAGTGGAGAGAAGGAAGCAGCGCCGGAGCGGGGCGCGGATGACGATCTGATCTTTGAGGGTGAACATGGAGGACCCTGGCCTTATCCGGATGGGATGCGGCTGGTGACGGCGGGGCTGCGAAGGTGCGCGAGCGCGATCACAAACTCATAGAGTGATCTTTGACGAGAGCGGAGGCGCGGCGGAGGAACTCGTCCGTGCTGATGCTTCCGCCGTCCCCTTTGCCTCGGGTCCGGACGCTGACGGCGTCGCTGGCGGCTTCCTTGTCTCCGACGACGAGGACGAAGGGGATCTTCTGCAGGGTGAACTCGCGGATCTTGGCGTTCATCTTTTCGTTGCGGGCGTCGAGCTCGACGCGCAGGCCGGCGGCTTCGAGCGTGGATTTGACGGCCTGGGCGTAGGGGAGGTGCTTCTCCGAGATGGGGACGAGGCCGACCTGGACGGGTGCGAGCCAAAGGGGGAAGGCGCCGGCGTAGTGCTCGATGAGGACGCCGAAGAAGCGCTCGACCGATCCGAAGAGGGCGCGGTGGACCATGACGGGCTGATGTTTTTCGCCGTCTTCGCCGGTGTATTCGAGGTCGAAGCGCTGCGGGAGGCTGAAGTCGAACTGCACGGTTGAGAGCTGCCACAGGCGGCCGAGGACGTCGACCAGTTTGACATCGATCTTGGGCCCGTAGAAGGCGGCTTCGCCGGGGATCTCCCTGTAGGCAATGCCCTTGCGATGGAGGGCGCTTTTGAGGCTAGTGGTGGCGAGCTGCCAGTTTTCCTCGCTTCCGATGTAGCTTCCGCGGTCGGCGGCGTCCCAGGTGGAGAGCTCGACTTTGAAGTCCGCGAAGCCGAAGGTGCTGAGCACGCTCTGCGCGAAGTCGATGCAGCCGACGACCTCATCTTCGATCTGCCCCGGGGTGCAGAAGATGTGCGCGTCATCCTGGGTGAAGCCGCGCACGCGAAGCAGGCCGTGCATGGTTCCGGAGCGCTCATAGCGGTAGACGTTGCCGAGTTCGGCATAGCGGATGGGCAGATCGCGGTAGCTGCGGGGCGAGCTTTTGTAGATGAGGATGTGGCCGGGACAGTTCATGGGCTTGAGCCTGTACTCGGCGTCGTCGAGCTCCATGGGGGCGTACATATTTTTGCCGTAGAAGCCCTCGTGGCCGCTGATCTGCCACAGCTCGCGGCGCATGACGTGGGGGGTAAAGACGAGATCGTAACCGCGGCGGATACATTCTTCGCGCATCCAGTCTTCCATTATCTTGCGGACGAGACCGCCCTTCGGATGCCAGAAGATGAGGCCTGCGCCGGCGACCTCCTGGATGGAGAAGAGGTCGAGCTGTCGGCCGAGCACGCGATGGTCGCGGGCCTTGATCTCCTCCAGGCGCTTGAAGTGGGCGTCGAGATCCTTGACGTCGAAGAACGCGGTTCCGTAGACGCGCTGGAGCTGCTGATTCTTCTCATCGCCGAGCCAGTAGGCGCCGGCTACGGTGGTGACCTTGAAGGCCTTGACGCGGCCCGTGGAGGGGAGGTGCGGGCCGCGGCAGAAGTCGGTGAAATTGCCGTTGCGGTAGAGGGAGATCTCCTGGCCGGGGCCGGTGAAGCGTTCGATGAAGTGCACCTTCATGAACTCGCCGCGGCTGGCGTACTCGGCGAGGCCCTGGTCGCGCGGCTCCACTTCCCGGACGAAGCGGTCGTCACGGGCGACGATCTCTGCCATGCGCCGTTCGATGGCAGCGAGGTCGTCTTCGGTCAAAGGCGTTTCGCGGTAGATGTCGTAGAAGAAGCCCCCATCGGTGGCGGGACCGTGGCCGAGCTTGGTCTCGGGAAAGAGCTCGAGAATGGCGGTCGCCATGACGTGCGCGGCTGAGTGCCGGAGGACCTTGAGCGCGGCTTCGTCGGCCGGCTTGAGCAGCTCCAGGGCGACGTCTTCGGTAAGCGGCGCGGTGAGATCGACGAGGCGGGTCCCATCTCCGGCGGCGGTGCTGCTGGAGTACATGGCGGCTTCGCTGGCGGTTGGATCGGCCTCCGCGTCTGCCGAAGCCGGGCCGTTGGACGCCGCTAACGGGCGGATGCGTGCTACGACGACCGCGGCTGCGAGGCGCGGGGAGATGCCGGTGGCGATGTCGAACGGAGTTGATCCGCGCGGGACGTTGCGGAGGCTGCCGTCTGGAAGCTGGATGGAGATGGTGTTTTGGCTCACATGCTCAAGCATATGCGCTTAGGGGCGATCGTCGACAGGATGTGGGTCAGGGGGAGTAGGGCCGCCCTGACGGTGGCGGAGGAGGCGGGGAGGGAGTGCGAATACAGGGGTCGTTCGCTTCGCTCCAGGATGACAGCGGGAGTGGGGAGTGGGAAGTGGCGATTTTGAGGGTGGCGTCTGGGTTGATCTCGGCGAACGAAAAGGATTGGGTCGCACCGGGACGATGCGACCCCGAGATCAGTTTAGGAGTGCGAGACGACTAGGCGATTTCTACAACATGTTTCGGCAGGGGACGGGTCGCAACGGAACTCGTTCTGAGCCAGACATTTGCTCGCCACCGACCAACGAACGGGGCAGCCACGATCGAACTAAACGCTACAGCCAGTGCTACATGCATTCTCTTCTCCTTCGGTGCCCGTGGCTTTGCTGCGCCCGGGCTCTGGTGGCTCGGGGGAGGATCCCTGGAGTGATCTCCCCTTCGCACCCCTTCAATATCGTTCGAGACGAACGGCTCCAGAATCCCACTTACCTGCGTCTGCGTAACACGAAGGTGGTATGGGCCCGGCGGCCGGGTGCCCGGGGGCGAAGGTTCGCCTAGAATGGACGCATGTCATACGCCGCGGCGGTTGAGGAGCTTTATGCGCTTGGGCATGAGCTGGCGCCCGCCGATTCCGCGGACCCGGCGGTCCCGCGGCGCAAGTTCGACCTGGCGCACATGCGGGTTCTGGCGGCTTCGATGGGCGATCCGCAACGGAGTTTTGCTTCGGTTCTGATTGCGGGTACGAATGGGAAGGGATCGACGGCGGCGACGCTGGCGGCGATTCTGGCGTCGGCCGGATACCGGACCGGCCTCTACACGTCGCCGCACCTCGTGCGCGTGAATGAGCGGATCCAGCTGAGCGTACCTACGCTGCCTCCGGAGTATGCCTCGACCGACTCGCCGATCAGCTCGGGTCCATCGACACTGCTGCCGATCTCGGATGACGACTTCGCGCGGCATTACTTTCGCGTGGATGGCACCGCGAAACGTCTGGTGGAGACGGGCGCGCTTCCCTTCCACCCGAGCTTTTTCGAGATGCTGACGGCGCTGGCGTTTCTTTATTTTGCCGAACGCCACGCGCACGTTGTAGTGCTCGAGGTAGGACTGGGGGGGCGCCTGGATGCGACCAACATCGTCGATCCGACGCTGTCTGTGATCACCGATGTTGCGATGGATCACCAGGAATACCTGGGATCGACGCTGGCGGAGATTGCGCGGGAGAAGGCTGGGATCCTGCGCGCGGGTGGAACGCTGGTGACGCTGCCGCAGCATCCCGAGGCGAACCGGGTGTTTGGGGAGATTGCGGCGGAGCTGGGCGATGTGCGGGCTGTGTCGGCGGTTCCTTACATGCCGTCGGCAGTGGACTTTGTGGGTATGCCGGAGGATGCGGCTGGGGCTGGGGCGGAGGTGACAGATTGGGAGCGGGAGGACGCGCGGCCGGGGCTGCTTCCGGCGAACCGATATGCGCTGCGGGTCGACGCGGGTGCGCTGGTTGTGTCTTCGCCGCTGCGCGGAAGGCACCAGCAGCGGAACCTGGCGCTGGCGATTGCGGCGGCTGCCGAGTTACGTAACAAGAAAGGTTACAATATTCCGACACGTGCGATCGAGCGCGGGATTCGCGAGACGCTGTGGCCGGGGCGCCTGCAGGAGATCGCGCTGCCGAATGGGGTGACGCTGCTTTTGGATGTGGCGCATAATCCGGCGGGCGCATGGACGCTTCGGTCGGCGCTCTCGGGGCTGCCGGCGTCACGTCCGCGGACGCTGCTGTTCAGCTGTCTGCGCGACAAGAATCTTGCGGAGATGACGCAGATTCTGTTTCCGCTGTTCGACGGGAGCTCCGGAGACGGGGAGCGGGTGGGGGATCATATTGTTTTGGCACCGGTGAGGAATCCCCGCAGCGTGGAGGTGGAGGAGCTGCTGGCGGCGGCGCATGCGCTGGACGTGCCAGCGCACGCAGCGCCGCATCTCGCGGCAGCCTTTGCCCAGAGCTGCGAGGTGACACCGCCGGGCGGGATCATCGTCGCGACAGGGTCGGTTTACCTGGTGGGCGAGGTGCTGCAGCTTGCCGGGGATCTGGTGCGAGACCGGGATCAGAGCCGGGCGCAGGAGAGTTCGGGGCGTGCCCATGGACAGACGGTTCGGGTAAACGCTTGAGCGGGAGCTTCCAACGGTTGCCGAGTCAGGCTCCGGAGGAGGCTGGCCTTGCGCCGGATCGGGCTGGCGTGGGCCTGCGCTGGCTGAGCTATCTTTGCCTTGTTCCGCTGATGGCGATAGCGACTGTGGCATTGGGGTGTGCTTCCCTGCTGACGTCGGTCTGGGACCGATCGGGGCGGCAACAACATGCGATCGCTCGGGCGTGGGCGGGAGTGATGTTGAAGATCAGCCTTTCGCCGGTGACGTTAATCGGGCGAGAGAACCTGCCCGGGGGGGAGGCGGCGGTGTACGCCAGCAATCACCTAAGCTATATGGATACGCCGGTGCTGTTCGCGAAGCTGCCGTTTCAGTTCCGGATTCTGGCGAAGGGCGGGCTGTGGAAGGTGCCGTTCATCGGATGGCACCTGCGGCGGTCCGGGCAGGTTGCTGTAGACCAGTCAAGCGCGCGGTCGGCGGTGCTGAGTCTGTCGGCTGGTGTTGCTGCTTTGAGATCGGGACTGCCGCTTGTGATCTTCCCCGAGGGGGGGCGATCGGCGACGGGAGAGACCAGAACGTTTCTGTCCGGCGCCGCGTTTATGGCGATTCGGGCCCAGGTTCCGCTGGTACCCATAACGCTTGTTGGAACGTTCGGGCTGCTTCCGATCCATGTCTATCACCTTCGCCCCAGGCCGCTTGAGATCGTGATCGGGAGACCTCTTTCGACGATCGGCCTGACCACGCGGGACGCGGATCTGCTGACTCAGCAGGCCTATGACGTAATTACGCGAACGTATCTGGAGCGTGTTGGAGCGGGTGTGCCCGCAGGTGCGGAGATTGCGGCCGATCGGCCCTATTCTGCAACGGAGAAGAGGGAGTCGCTGCTGTGAACGCATCTCCGAGAGTTGCGATACCTGTTCCCACGAGCACTGATCTGGAGTACAACCGGCGGTCGTGGCCCATGTACGGGGATGCAGTGCGACGGTCGGGCGGGGTCCCGGTGGAGGTTGCACTCTCACTTTCAGAGCGGGAGGTGGTGGAGATCATGAGGGGTTGCGACGGGGTCCTGCTGCCGGGCAGCCCGTTTGACATCGAGCCCTCGAGGTACGGGCAGGATCGCACCCCGGCGTGCGCGCCCTCCGATCGCCGGCGCGAGGAGGCGGATCGATTGCTGCTGTCGGAGGCGTACGCAGGGCGCAAGCCGGTGCTGGGGATCTGCTATGGAGCGCAGTCGTTGAACGTATGGCGCGGTGGGACGCTGGCGCAGGATGTTGCGTGCACTCCGGTGAACCATGCCGCGGGGGCCGGGGTTGCAGTCGCGCACACGGCTAACTTGTTGACCCATAATTTGTTAGCAGGGTTGACTGACGAGAGCGAGATTTCCGTGATGAGCGGGGAACGTCGGCTGCCTATCAACTCAAGCCACCACCAGGCGGTGCAGCAGCCTGGAGATGGTCTGGTGGTCGCGGCGAGAGCGGCGGAGGATCTGGTTGTCGAGGCAGTCGAAGGAGCGGGATTGGAGGATGAGCCGGAGTTCGTGCTAGGGGTGCAGTGGCATCCGGAGCGGAGTATGGAGGTCAGCGCGACGTCGCGATTGATTTTCGAGGCGTTTGTTAGGGCCTGCGCGGCTGGACTGCCATCCAGGCAGGCCGAGAGCACGGGCTAGGTGCCGACACTCACGCGGGAGCAGATTACCGAACTCCTGGAGCCTTATGTGGATGGGGCGGCTTTCCGTGCTCGGCCTGAGTTGCCGGAGCGACTATCGGCGTACCTGGATCTATTGATGAAGTGGAATGCGCGGATGAACCTGACCGCCATTCGTGAACCGGAGGAGATTGTTGGGAGGCACTTTGGTGAGAGCCTCTTTGCGGCCCAGCAGATTGGAGCTTCGGGGACGCTGCTGGATTTTGGATCCGGTGCGGGATTTCCAGGTGTGCCGATTCAGCTTTGGCATCCAGAGTTGAGAGTCACGCTGGCGGAATCGCAGGCGAAGAAGGCTGCGTTTTTGCGGGAGCTGGTGCGGAGCCTGGTGCTCGCGTGTGAGGTCTGGGAGGGTCGCGCCGAAGACTTGGTCGCGGCAAGGGCGTTTGACGAGATCATTTTGCGGGCTGTGGACGAACCTGTGCGGGCTCTTAGGGCTGTTCTGGCATCGGGAGCTGCTGATGTGTGGCTTCTGGCGTCTTCGAAGGCGATTGTGAGGGAGGCAAGGGCAGAGGATGTCGGGTTGGAGGTGATGAGTCAGATGCTGATTCCTCTCAGCCGGGATTCTTATCTCTTTCGGCTCCGGGGTGGGTTCCACGTGGAACAGCGCTGAGGGTATCCCGTTCCACGTGGAACAATTCGCGCCTAATTGCCGTGGACCGGCTTAGCGTTTAGGATTCAGCGAGCGATGACTAAGGAAGAGAAGCTGGCGAGAGCAAAGGTTATTGCGATCGTGAATCAGAAGGGCGGGGTCGGGAAGACCACGACTGCGATCAATTTGAGCACGGCTCTTGCTCTCGAGGGGTTCAGGACGCTGCTGATTGACTGTGATCCGCAGGCGAACACGACGGGTGGCGTTGGTATCACCAAGGAGCCTGGGCGGGTCGGCGTTTACCACCTGCTGACGGGGGGCACAACTGCCTCTGCTGCAACCCTGCGAACGGCGGTCGAAGGGCTGCTGCTGATTCCTGGGAGCCGCGACCTGACGGGCGCTAATCTCGAATTGGTTGGACAGGACCGCCGGGAGTTTCGGCTTCGCGAAGCATTGGATGAGGTTCTCGGGGATTACGCTTTCATCATCCTGGATTGCCCACCGGCTCTGGATCTGCTGACGTTGAATGGACTTGTGGCTGCAGAGAGCCTGCTGGTTCCGATGCAGGCGGAGTATTTTGCCCTGGAAGGGATTTCAGAGTTGATGAGCACACTCGACCGGGTTTCGCAGACGTTCAACCCGGGACTGTACCTGGAAGGTGTTCTGCTGACGATGTTTGACGACCGGACTAACCTCTCCCAGCAGGTAGCGGCGAATCTGCGGGAGTTCTTTGGTGAGAAGCTACTGAAGACAACAATTCCCAGGAATATCAGGCTGGCCGAGGCTCCGAGCCATGGGAAGCCGGTTGCGCTTTATGACGAGCGGTCACGGGGGGCGGAGGCGTACCGGGAGCTTGCTGCCGAGATCCTGAGACGGCACGGGATGCAGAGTCCGCGGTCGAAGAAAAAGCCTGTCCCGGACGCTCAAGCCAGCAAGGTTCGCTTCTGGCCCTATTCGAAATGAGCGGGAACTGGTATTTGGAGGAGTGGAATGGCAGGCATTGATGTGAAACGGAGGGCTCTCGGGCGGGGGTTGGAGGCGCTGTTGCCGCCCCGAGCTGCGCAAGAGATATCCGCAGCTACGGAGACAGGCGGCCAGCCGCTCGAGCTGCCGTGCGAGCTTATCGATCGCAATCCGTACCAGACGCGGAGTCAGTTCGATCCGGATAAGCTGGAGGAGCTGGCGCAGTCGATTGCCGCGAGCGGAGTCGTGCAGCCAGTGCTTGTGCGCTCGTCTGAGGGTGGGAGGTATCAGCTCATCGCCGGAGAGCGACGTCTTCTCGCCTGCAAGAAGGCTGGGAAGAGTACGATTCCGGCCATTGTGCGGCAGGTTTCGGATGAACAGGCAATGGAGATGACAGTCGTCGAGAACCTCCAACGTGCGGATCTGAATCCGATGGAGCAGGCGCGCGCCTACCAGCGGCTGGGGCAGGAATTCAGGATGACCCAGGAGCAGATGGCGAAGCGGACAGGGAAGGATCGAGCCAGCGTCTCCAACTTTCTGCGCCTGCTGCGCCTGCCAGAAGAGATCCAGGACAGCGTCGAAGCGGGAACGCTCACGTTCGGGCATGCTAGGACTCTGCTGGCGCTAGAGGATCCAGACCGGATTCGGGCCGCGGCCGCGAAGGTGATCGCGCTTGCAATGTCAGTTCGTCATACCGAAACGTATGTGCAGGGACTGCTCCATCCAGAGGAGCGGGCCAGGAAGGCGACGCGGGAGGCCCCTCCCCTAGACCCGAATGTACGACACGCACAGGAGGAACTACAACGCAGACTTGGACTTAGGGTGTCGATCGAGGATAAGGCGGGGAAGGGTCGTGTGATCATCGAGTACTCGAACCTAGACGACTTCGACGTGCTGCTTGGTACGTTTGCGGGTAGCGCCATCCAGAATTGAACGAGTGATCTGGCGGGTTCTTTCGGGTTTGGGACAATTGCGGTTGGAACATGGGAGTCTACGGACTCCAGGAGCGGTGATGGATCTACAGACGGTAAGAGACTCCCTAGCTCGGAACCAGACCCGGGAGCCGGAGAGTAGGGGAGGCCAGCGTAGAGGACTCGATGGGCTATTTCGCCATCGGTATGCTCTTCATGCTGCAATCTATTTTCTAGCGTTTGGGATGTCAGCGATTCCGGCACTGGGCGGTTCGCAGCGAGTGTGGCTTGCGCTGCCGCAGGTGGCCTCGCGACTGCTGGGAGTGAGTTTTCACGGCGCCGTTGTGGCAGTGAGCGTCGCTGCAATCCTGCTCGCGTTCGGTGCTGCATTTCTGCGCACCTGGGGTGCGGCTTACGTCGGAGCGAGGGTTGTTGTGCAAGCGGACCTAAATGACAACGGGGTGATCGCGGACGGTCCGTACCGATATATTCGGAATCCCTTGTACCTAGGGACGATTCTGCACACCGTAGCTCTGGGCGTGCTCATGAGTTGGGCTGGAGCCGCATTTGCGGTAGTCAGCGTGGTGTTGCTCCAGTTCGGATTGATTGCCTCGGAGGAGAGCTTTCTTGCTTCGCGATTGGGGGAGAGGTATCGCGCGTATCGGGAGAGGGTGCCAAGCCTCTTCCCGGGGACCCCACTCAAGGACTCTAATTTCGAGCGGCACGGAGCAGATTGGCCACAAGCATTCCTGTGTGAGACTTATATGTGGGGGACGGCTATCTCGTTTTTGCTGCTGGGCTGGAGGTATGACGTGGTGCTGGTGGTGCAGGGTATTCTGGTATCGCTTGGGCTTTCGCTGGTAGTGCGCGGATTTCAGCGGGCACGGTAGCCTGTCTGCCGGGGCGACCGGACAGACAGGCGCGGTGCAAACCTCTCAACATAGAGAGCTTAGCCGCTCTACGGGTTACTTTTTGACGGGGGCGATGGTGTCTTTCGCTACCTTGGCAACGCGGAATTTGACCACGGTCTTGGCCTTGATCTTGATGCTTTCGCCGGTCTGGGGATTGCGTCCGAGGCGGGCTTTCCTCTCTGCTTTCACCAATTTACCGATGCCGGGGATGGTGAACTCGCCGTTCTTCTTGGTTTCGCGGATGGCGGTCTCTGCCAGCAGGTCCATGAAGCTGCCCACCTGTTTGCTGCTAAGCTCAGCCTTTTCAGCCAGATGCCGGATCAGCGCGGTCTTTGTAATTCCTTTTGCCATGTTGTTTCTCCTGTGTTTCTGCGGATTTTCTGAGTTCCTCGCATCGCACCTGAACGAAATCGCCAGTGTTGAAGCGGGTTTGGAGTGTTTCCGAAGACCACCTTCGGCTCTTTCCGGAGCTTTGTCAATCGGTTTTGGCGGTTTATCCAGATAATTATGGGTTTTTATGGGGTGTGTTCGGTATGGAGTACGTCGAGGGGCGCTATGGGCGGCAATTCACCTCCGACTCGAGGTGCGCATTTGACTCTAGCGCGTTGAGGGCCTGCGGTAGCTTGCTGGTACGGAGCTGGTCCGCATGCGGTTTGAGAGCGCTCAGCGGGATGGGTCAGAAGAGAGGTGGTTTTTGCCTGGCCGTAAGGGGCTCGTTAAGTAGAGCGACGATGGGAGCGGCGAGGCGGAAGCGGTGAACGATCTCCTGGACGAGGGTGGGCTGGGTGGCGTGCTCGGCGGGCAGGGTGGAGGCGACACCCCATTGGCGCTGCAGGATGAGGTCGATGGCGGGGTCGTCGGGGAGGAAGCCCTTGGGGGCGCGGGTGAGGGACTGGCCGTCGATGGGCTGCATGGACCGGCGAAGGGGACGGCTGGCGAGGAGGCGGCGGAGCTCGACGTGGCGGGCGGCTCCGGTTTGGGACAGGTAACGGCGGATGGCGAGGAGTTGTTCGCGCTCCGGCATGTAGACGCCCGCGGCGATGGTGATGCCTGCGGGACTGACGTCGAAGTAGAAGCCGCCGCCGGAGGTCTTTTCGAGACCGGCGCGGGACCACCAGGCAGCGACCTGGATTTTGTAAGGGCGCTTGTCTTTGGAGAAGCGGATGTCGCGGTAGATGCGCATGAGCGCCTTTTGCGGCGGGCGGACGTGCCCGGGCGCGAAGGAGAGCATGGCGTCGTTGACCTCGGCGATGATGGCGAGCATGGGGGCTTTGAGCTCGTGCTCGAAGATCTCTCGCCGCGCCTCGAACCAGACTCGGTCGTTGTTGCGTTTGAGGCCGCCGAGAAAGCGAAGGCCGGCGACGGAGAGGTGGGCGGGCATGGCTTATGGTAGCGGGATTGGCTGTGGCTAGGTGTGGGCGGGGCGGAGTGATGTTGTTGTTCGACAGCTCGCAGCTTTGTTCGAAACAGCTCGCAGGCGGACCGGATCGGAGCAATAGCCTAAACCCGGCGGTTGGGTTGGGATCGCATATGCTCTCCGTATGTCGATTTCAACTCGTAGCGTCTTTGCCCAGAACTCCTCCCATTCCGTTAGGCCGGCAGATCGGCGCGGACTTTTGGTCGCGCTCGTCGGTCTGTTCTGTCTTTCGACGACCGCCCTTTGCCAGCAGGCTGGAGCGCCGGCGGCGAAGCCTCGGTTGAACCAGCCAGCGGCTGCGCAGGTTGGATCGGCCCCGGCGAAGAGCTTCGAGGCGCTGGCGGATGAGGCGCTGCTGGCGATGCGTCAGCGTGCCGGCGAGCTGAAGGTGGAGGGGGTCGCAGTGGTGAGCTACAGCGAAGGCGAGAGTGTGCAGGCGTGGAGCTCGAAGATGGCGGTGGTGGGGCGGATGAGGGTGGAGCCGGGACCGACGGACAAGGGATCGAATCTCCTGGCGATCGCGTATGCGAAGGCGGCGGAGATGGCGGACACGTTGAAGGACAGCGGCAGCCACATGCGGGAGCCGATGACGGGCGAGTTCGGGTGGAGCGGGGGCGTGATTGCGCGGGGCCGGCATGGGTACCTGATTGTGGCGTTCAGTGGAGGCAAGTCCGAGGACGATGTGATGGTCTCGCGGGCGGGGCTGGAGCGGCTGAAGACCGGGTTGTGACGAGTGCTTGACGACTGGGTTTTATATAGTGCTTGACGACGGGGCTATCAGGATCGCCTGAAGCTGGCCGTGGGGTTGGAAAGGCACGTGGGGTATGCTTGCTCAGCGGAGAGGCCGCCACGGAATGGAACCTGTTTCCTCTGCGTTCATGGTGTTTCTCGCGGTACTCGCGATTGCGTTGCTGATCACGATTTTGAAGACACTGTATACGGTGCGGACGGCGACGGCCGGGGTGGTGGAGCGGTTCGGGAAGTTCGACCGGATTACGCGGCCGGGGCTGCATGTGCTGGTGCCGTTTGCGGAGCGGATATTTTTTGTCGACCTGCAGGTGAAGCAGGCGCAGTTCTCGGTCGAGACGAAGACGCGGGACAACGTCTTTGTGCAGATTCCGGTGAGCGTGCAGTACCAGGTGCTGGATGACAAGATCCCCGACGCGTTTTACCGGCTGAGTGCGCCACAGAAGCAGATCGAGAGCTTTGTGTTCAATTCGATCCTGGGGCATGTGCCGAAGCTGACGCTGGATGAGACGTTTGAGCAGCAGTCGGGGATCTCGGTGGCGGTTAAGGTGGAGCTCGATCAGATCATGTCGGGGTTCGGCTTCAACATCCTGACGGCGCTGGTGACGGACATCATCCCGGACGAGAAGGTGAAGGCGGCGATGAACGACATCAACGCGGCGCAGCGGGCGCAGGTGGCGGCGCAGGCGAGGGGCGAGGCGGAGAAGATTCTGAAGGTAAAGCAGGCGGAGGCGGAGGCCGAGTCGAAGGCGCTGCAGGGGAAGGGAATTGCGGCGGAGCGGCAGGCGATCATTGACGGCCTGCGGGCGTCCATCGAGCACTTTCGGGAGACGGTGCCGGGGTCGACCGCGGACGATGTGATGGCGCTGGTGTTGCTGACGCAGTACTTCGACACGCTGCGGGACATTGGGACGAGGGGCGGGACGAACACGCTGTTTCTGCCCAACAATCCGGGGGCGGCGAACGATTTCCAGACGCAGATCCTGGCGGGGTTGCGGGGTGGGACGGCGAGCGGCCTGATGGCGGATCCGGGGGCGCGGTCAGGTCACCGGAGCGTGCCGGGGAGCGAGAGGTTGCCGCCTCCGCCGCTGGTGTAGGGTAGGGGAACTTAGGGCAAGTGAGCTGATAGGGAGGAACGAGGGCGGCGGCGATGTGGGCGGAGTCCCCTTCGACGAAGGTCCGAGGTCTGGAGAAAAAGGGCGAAGGCACTCTCCAGCGCCTTCGCCAATGCACCTCTGCCTAGACTCCGGCGCGCTCTTTGGAGCGCCGGATGTTGCGATCACGTGGCCGAAGCATTTGCGGCGGGTGAATTTGACCCTGCCGGGCTGGACCTGAGAGCGTGATCAAGCTTGTGATTCGTATGCGCGCCCTGTTCGGGCGTGGTGGCAGACACAGCGGGATCCAAGGCGTCCATGTGCTGTCGCTGTCAGTCTGTAGGTAGATACCTTTGGCGATCTTGCTTCTATCGTTTCGGCACGCCTGCATTCAGCAGCAGAGGTCGTGCGGAGATTCCTCCCAGGTGCGCATGGAGGTCGGAGGAAGGGTCAGGCCGAAGCGTAGGTGCAGGCCCCGTTGTGACTTTCTAGAGAGCAATTGGGGCACCATGCTGGTGCATCGGTTTGCTGGGGCATCTTGGTATGTGAGGCGCAGGCTGAGGCAAGGCTTTGCGTGGCGAGCGGAAGCAGGCTTCCCTCCCCCCCGCTTCCCGGCCACGAGTCCGTCCATGTGGGCCGATATACTGGGAGGCGACTGTGATACTGGAGCGACTGCAGGGGTTAGGTCGAGTTCAGGCCACTTAGGCCAGTAGTCGGGTTTGGGTTCGGGTTTGGAGCCGCTGGATAACGAGACCATTGTCGCGATTGCAACGCCGCCGGGGCGCGGCGGGATGGGAATCGTGCGGGTGTCGGGAGCGCGGGCGCGGGCGATCGTTGAGCCGATGCTTCAGCTGCGGCAGCCGATGGAGGCGGGGCGGGCGCGATTCGGATACCTACTCGATGGATCGGCAGGTTTGGTCGGCGGATCGGCGGGGGTTGCGGACGGGGAGCGCGCGGTGTTGGACGAGGTGGTGGTGACCTACTTTGCGGGGCCGCGATCGTACACGGGAGAGGATGTGGTTGAGATTGCGGCGCATGGATCGCCGGTGGTAATGGAGGCGGTGCTGCGCGGGTGCCTGGCCATGGGGGCGCGGCTGGCGGAGCCGGGGGAGTTTACGGAGCGAGCGTTTCTTTCGGGACGTCTGGACCTGACGCAGGCGGAGGCGGTGAACGACCTGATCCGGGCGACGACGATGCACCAGGCGAGGTCGGCGGCGAGCCAGATGGGGGGTGCGGTCTCGCGGGAGCTGCTGCCGACGAAGGATCTGCTGGTGGGTCTGATTGCGACGATGGAGGCCGGGGTCGACTTTGCGGAGGACGATATCGATGTGCTTCCGGGGAGCGAGATCGTGGAGCGAATTCTTGGGGTGACGGCTCCGCTCGAGAGGATGGAGCGGAGCTACGCGTACGGGAGGCTGGTGCGGGAGGGGTTCCGGCTGGCGATTGTGGGGCGGCCGAATGCGGGCAAGTCATCTATTTTCAATGCGCTGGTGGAGCGAGAGCGGGCGATTGTGACGGCGGCTCCGGGGACGACGCGGGACCTGGTGACGGAGACGATCTCGATCGGAGGGCTGCCGGTGGAGCTGATCGACACGGCAGGACTGCGCGCGGATGAGACGGGAGAGGGACGCCTGGAGGAGGCGGAGGTGATGGGCATTCGACGGTCTCGGGAGGCCTTGGCGGATGCGGATGTGGTGCTGCTGGTGGTGGACGGGACGGCGGGGCTGCAGGCGGAGGATCTCGCGATCCTGAACGGGGAGGAGTGGGGGCGTGACGGCGCTGTCGGGGGAGGCCGGCGGCTGGTGGTGGCGTTGAACAAGAGCGATCTGTTTGGGGCGGGGCCGGCGATCGGGGCGGGAGGGGTTACGGAGGCGCTCCGCGTGCTCACGGAGGCCGCGGTCTCTGGACGTTTGGAGCTGGTGCAGAGCTCGACGCGTGATGGATCGGGGCTCCCGGAGCTGCGGTCGGCACTGGTCGGGGTGATGCGCCGGGGAGGGGCGGCGGGGGAGGGTGGGATGCTGACGAACCTGCGGCAGCACCGGGCGGTGACCGAGGCACTCCGTGCATTGGGGGAGGCGCGTGGGGCGGCGATCGCTGGTCTGCCGCATGAGGTGCTGCTGATGGATCTGCACCGGGGGCTCGAGGCGCTGGACGAACTGACAGGGACGACGACGACGGAGGACATCCTGCGGCGGATTTTCTCGGGTTTTTGCATCGGAAAGTGAACGGCGGCTTGGGGTTATCGGGTGTGCTCAGGTGCGCCCGGGGGAGGGGTGCTCTGAGCCGTCACAAATGGGTGGAAGCGGGCTGGAGGCGGGCTGACGGGGATCTGCGAGGCGGGTGAAGGGGACGGCTGCGACGGTCACCATAACGATGGCGACGGCGATGCTGAGCAGGTAGCCGATGCCTTTGACCATGACGATTGCGGCGAGGGGAAAGACGAGCAGAAGCGCGGCGGCTAGGAATGCCAGATCGAGGCGAGATCGTCCGGGCGAGGGGCTGGGACGGGTCTGGGAAGGGGTGGGGGAAGGGGTCTGGAAAGGGGTCGGGGTCGGGGTCGGGGCGGGCGGGGTTGAGCGGCGCCTGACGAGCAGATCGTTCACGGCGAAGGCCAGGGGGAGGAGGAGAAGGGTGAGGTCGTGAGGCTGCATGTGGTAGCTGACGAGCATGGCGGCGGGGAGGGCGACGAGCAAGGACGGGCGTTGACGGGCGGCCCACGCGAGCACCAGGCAGGAGAGCAGGAGGTTGAGGACGTGGCCCCAGGGGGCGCCGCGCGCGACGGCGTAGGTGAGGCCGTGGAGGTTGGGCATGTCGGTTGGGAACATGCCGTAACGGGCTTTGGCGGCGACGGCATCGAGGGCGGTGGTGCTGGCCATGCCAAGGATGCTTTGGAGGTAGCTGGCGAGGCCGGTGCTGCCGGCAGTGGCGAGCGAAAGGAGGACGACGCCGAGCGCGCCAGCGAGGAAGCCAAGGGCGAAGCGCCACTGCTTCCAGAGCACGAAGAGGAGGAGCACGGGGAGCGCGAGCTGGAACTTCATCAGGCAGAGGGAGAGGAGGAGGCCTGCCCGAGGGGCTGCTGCCGGCGACGGAGGGTGTAGCTCCCGCAGAAGAGGACGAGGAGAAGGAAGGAGATCTGGCCCTGCATGAGGGCTATTGAGACCGCGAAGAGGGGCGGGAGAACGAGCCAGCTACGTGAGCCGAGGGCAGGCAGCCATGGCGCGAGGAGACGCGCGGCGAGGAAGAGCAGGCCGAGGTTGAGGAGGAGGAGAGCGAAGAAGGCGGCGCGGTACGAGAGCAGGGAGAGAGGGACGAAAAGGAGCGCGGCAAAGGGCGGGTACAGAAACGGGAGGGCTCCGGCGCGCGGGCCGACGACCGCGTTCTGGACCTGCTGCTGGAGGTCGTAGGCGTACAGGTGGGAGGCGTGGCCGGTGGCGGACGATGGTTCCCGCGGCGTAGAAGCTCGGTGGTCGATGGCTCCGGCGAGCGACGATTTGGAGGCGATGAAGCAGATGATTGCCTGGGAGGCCAGGGTGAGGAGGACGAGGAGAGTCAGGCCCAGGGGGAGGGAGTGGGTGCGGGTGCCAAGGTCGGGCCGCTTGGGGAGGGGGTCGCAGGCAGGGGGTTGGGGGGTGCTGCGGGGTGGCCGGCGGGGTGGTTGGGGGGCCGGCTGCCTCGGATGTTTGGGGGGGTGGGGGAGAGTTAACAGTCAGACTGTAACGCTCGTAGCCCGTGGGTTCGTGGGCTGTTTCCGTGCGTGTCCTTGTGGGGTATTGAATAGGGTGAACCGCTGCCGGTCTGAAGTAGGGCTGGGCTGGCCGGGAGGGGCGCGACTCGTCCGTCTACTGGAGGAGGGCGATCTTCAGGGTGGTGACGGTTTTCAGGGAGCTGAGAACCATCGCCAGGTAGGAGTTGCCTTGCATAGAAAGCTGATCGGCGACGATGTAGCCCAAGAGGTAGGTTGTACCCGAGGGGTTGCCATGGTAGCTGACGAGGCCAGGGGTGGCGTTGGAATGGAAGTATTCTGTCCCCGCTAACAGGAATGCTCCACCCCCCTGGGAGTATTAGGCCGGGCTGGTGTTGTTGGTATGGGATTCAAAGAACAGGAGACCGCGGCGTCCGCTTGACGACAGGACGCCAGTCCCGGAGGGATGGAAAAGAGATTAGGACGAGCGTCAGTGGGAACAGGATTGCGGTGCTTTGGCTGATCCCATAGCGGATCATCGCGCTTCGCACGCCCCATATGCCAAGCGACAACGCAAGTGTGGCGATCGTCAGATAGAACGCCACCGGATGCCCAAAGGAGTAGAGAAACGCGAACTGGACCGCGCCAAATGGGGATACGCGACGGGCGACGTAGTTGGATTACGGAAGAAGGCCGCCGTGTGCAGAAGGCGAAACGTAGGCGGGTACTCGAGTAGACCGGCGAAGAAGGGATAGAGCAGCGGATTCCATCTGCCCATTTGCATGCCGGCGTGCCACTGGAGGTAGGCGAGGAGGATGGTAAGTACGAACACTGCGGCCGATGCGATCCAGAACCGGCGCAGTACACGGGGCAGCGGCGTTGCGCCCACTGCGTTCACGCGCGATTCAGCAGAGATCAAGAGACTCCTGGGTGTGACTGAGGCATGGTCGCTGAAGCAGCACAGTTGGTGGAAGTGAAGTGGGATCACGGGAGCCTTCCGCCGGACCATGGTAGCGCGAGGGGCGGGGCTGAGACGGGTTCCTTTCTGCAGCTGGTGGCGAGAGGTTGCGGAAGGCGTGGCGGACGGCGGAGTTGATCGAGTGGAGATTTTGTGGCTCGATCCAGACCTACTGGGTCAGGGCCAGGTCTGCTACCGGGTCCCCGGTTGAGAGTCGCGGGTGAGGTCCTGATTCGCTCGACTGACTGCGTGGTGGATGCTGGCGGCGATTGAGCCTTCGACGGACTCCTCGGCCGACGGAGTGAGGGAGTGGGTACGCAGGCGGCGGATCGAGTTCCGGGTGTGGGCCGATTCGGGGTGAAGGGTGGTTGAGAGCTGGACGGGCTGAAGCGAGAGGCTGCGGTCTGGGGATGTGAGAGCGATTGTAGGGCTGAGGCCGGGCTGTCTGAAGGTCGGGGGCGTGGTTGGATAGGTCACGGGAAAGGGCTGCGGGACAGATGCGGTGAGAGCTGGTGAAGAGTTTGGGACGTGGTTGCTGATGCTGGCGAGAGCCTCTGCTTTGAGCGCGTTCAATGGACGGTTGGAGTAGGCGCCGTCGAGGAGACCGTAGCGGTCTTCACCGTTGATGCCCCAGTAGGTCCAATTGAGGGCGGGGTGGGCGGCAAGGAAGGCGACGAGGCTGGTGAACCACTGGCCTTCGGATCCTGGAGCCTGACTCTTGACGTCGGCGTCTCCATTAGGCGTGCCGAACTCGCCGATCCAGACGGGAGCGAGGCCGGCCTCACTGATGAAGGCCCAGTGGCGGCGCCAGACTTCGGCGAGGGCCTGGGACGAGGTCGCCGTGTTGAACCAGGGCTGCGGGTACTCGGTAGGGCCGTACTCGTGGGCGGAGTAGACGAGGCGGTTGGGGATGGAGAGTTGAACGGGGGAGCGGCGGACGCCCTCGAGGTTGCCGCCCCACCAGTAGGTATCGCCGGCGTAGGTGTCGACGCCCTCGACGAAGATGAGGAGGCGAGGGTTGACGGCGAGGATGGCATTGCCGGCGCGGGTGGCTGCGCGGTGCCAGTCCCTGGGACCGCCGCAATCCCAGCAGGAGCCGCCCTTCTCGGCGTTGTGCGGCTCGTTACGGAGGTCCATGCCAATGACGGTGGAGGTATTGCGGTAGCGTGTTGCGAGGGCGGTCCAGTCGGCGATCCAGGCGGTCTCGGGGTATTGGGACGTGTACCAGAGGCCGCTCTCCTCCGCGCTCGAACCGGCTTCGGAGCGGTGGTTGTCGAGGATGACCTTGAGGCCGATTCGACCGGCGTAGCTGACGACCTGGTCGAGGATCTCGATGGAGGTGAGGCCGCGAAGGTCGGTGTTGATGGGGCCCTGGGAATTGGAGAAGCGGATGTGCGCGGGAATTATGGGGGCTTCGACCATCTCGTTCGAGAAGGGGATACGGATGGTGTTGTACCCGTTCGCCTGAATGGTGCGGAGGATGGAGCGGTAGTCCTGCGCTTCGAGGCCGCCGGGGACGGCTTCCCGGGTTTCAAGGCCGCTCCAGTTCATGCCCGCGATGCGGATGGTGTGGTCGTGCCTATCGAGGATGCCATTGCCCTCGGTGTGCCAGAAGTCGTGTGTGCCGGGGAGGAGCAGGTTGGCGGGACGGAGAAGCCTCTCGGCGGCGGCGCGTACCGGGACGGCGCTCGCGGCGAGGGCGTCTTTCGCCTGTGGGAGGAGAAGGAGAAGCGCCGCGACCGACACGCCAGAGACGGTGCAGGCGAGGCGCTTCCAAGTGCCGGCGAAGTGGATCAGGGAGTGTCTGCTCATGATGTGGAGCTCCGAGTGGATCAGATCGTTCAGTGATTCAGGTATCGGCTTGGAGCAGGGAGCGTGGGACAGTGTGTCAGATCAGGACAGCTATGGTTGGTGCAGCGATTCGCGAGAGCTGTGATCCAGCGGAGCGGGTCTTAGAGCTTCTTAGAGCAACTACGTGACCATCTCGGGACGGGCCCGATCTGGCGCAGTGGTGGTGGATTTGCGGTTCGAAATGGAGTGGTTCTGGCGTTTTGGGGGAAGTACTGCGGCGGTGGTGGGAAAGTTGGCGGCCGGGTGCCGATTCGGGAGAGGAACCGCGGTGAGGTCACCGGGGGGGCGACGGGTACAATCTCGCAAGCATGATTGCCCATCTGCGCGGCCGACTTATTGAGAAGCATCCAAACCAGGCGGTGGTGGATTGCGGCGGGGTCGGATACGACGTAACGATTTCGGTGTCCACTTTTTCGGCGCTGCCCAAGGAGGGTGCGGAGGCGTCGCTGCACGTGTACACGCATGTGCGCGAGGATCAGATCGGGCTGTTCGGGTTTGCGGACCGGCAGGAGAAGCGGCTGTTTGAGCGGCTGCTGACGATCTCGGGGATCGGTCCGAAGCTGGCGATCACGGTACTGAGCGGGATCTCGACGGAGCGGCTGGTGGGGGCGATCCGGGCGCAGGACCATGCGACGCTGACAAGGATTCCGGGGATCGGAAAGAAGACGGCGGAGCGGGTGGTGCTGGAGCTGAAAGACAAACTGGACGACCTGGCGGCGGCGATCCCGGAGGCGGTGGGCGGTGGGCGGCGGTTTGGACCGGTGGGGGACGACGCGCTCTCGGCGCTGGTGAACCTGGGGTACGCGAGGGCGGTGGCGCAGCGGGCGATCGAGGCGGCGGTGGAGAAGGATCCGGCGGTGGCGGAGGGGTTTGAGGGGCTGTTCCGGGCGGCGATGGCGGCGGTTCGGTAGGGGGTACCCCCCAGGGGTTGGCCTTGCTAATTGGCTCCGTTGCTGCAGATGCCAGATTGAACTAACGCAAATGCGTCCAGTGGTTGGGGTTAGGGGTAGATTCGTGATTCTAAAGGGACGGGTTTAGGGCTTTCTGTTTACCTCTACGTTTGTACCGGGGTTGATGGGGTAACTACGCCATGTTGGCTGTGGTCGTGCTTTCGCACGATAACCCAACCTTTCGCGGTAGGGCTGCGAGAGGATGGGCCACCCGGCTGTTTCGGGGATGCGGTTGACTCGTGGTGATCAACGTTGCGCTTGGTCTTGGGGTGGAGAGGCAGGTTCCTCCGCTTCGCTCCTGAATGACAAGCAAAAGGGCGGGCAACGGCAAGGGCAATACAGGGGTCCTTCGGCTACGCGCTACGCGCTTCGCTCAGGATGACGGCGTGGAACGGACAACTGCAGGTGCAACGGCAAGGACAACAGCAGGTTCCTCCGCTTCGCTCCTGAATGACAAGCAAAAGGGCGGGCAACGGCAACGGCAACGGCGACTGCAACGGCAACGGCAACGGCGATGGCCCCGGGATGGTGGTTGGGAGGTTTGTATCTCCGGGGCCGGGTGTTTTGCAGGCGGCCCGTAAGCCGAATTCTGTTTTAGACGATCATTCCTCTAGGCGGCGCATTACTGGGCCGCTCGAGCAACCTACCCGCAGGTTTTGGCTTTCTCCGCGCTTGCGCTTGGGGAATCTCTTCGCCTGGGCGTACCGGGCCAGTACGCTTCGACCGCCTGAAGAGGAGCGGATCGATCCCTGCCTATTTGGTCTTGCTCCGTGTGGGGTTTACCATGCCGACCGACTTACGCCGGCCGCGGTGCGCTCTTACCGCACCCTTTCACCCTTACCTTCCCTCGGCTTGCGCCGCGGGCTTGGCGGTTTGCTTTCTGTTGCACTGGCCGTCCTGCCGCCTTGTGGCGGCAGTCCCGGACGTTATCCGGCACACTGCCCTCTGGAGTTCGGACTTTCCTCCCCCGCCCCTTTCGCTTGCGCGTGGGGCGGCAGCGATCGTCCGGCCGCCTGCAGGACCATTCTACGTTAGCCGGGTCGGGGCTTCGTTTGGTGATGAGGTTGCAGGGAAGATGTGGGGGGGCTGGCACCTGAAGGTGCGCTCGTGGTGGTGGAGGTGATTCAGAGTCAGCCTGCCGTCTGGGCAGGATCGGCGGTTCTGGAGTTCTGGACCCTTTGTCATCCCGGAGCTGCCGATGATCGGACCTTCGGGACTTTGCGCTCCGCCGGATAGATATCAGTGATCGGACCGCCAGATGGATTTAGTAATCGGACATCTTCAGGCAAGCACGACTTCGATGACAGACAGCGGTGACTGGTTGGGTACGATCCGGTTGATCTTCAGCCCAGCCTTTGCGAGGAGTTCTGCGTACTCCTGCTCGGTGCGCTCCTTTCCGCCTGGCATGCTGAGCATGAAGAGGTCGAGCAACTTCGAAAAGTCGGGGATGTTGGGACCTTTCACGAGACCTTCAACCAGGAGGATTTTGCCGTCTCGGGACATCGCCCTGGCGCAGCGAGTGAGGATGGTGATCGCACTCGCTTCGTCCCAGTCATGAATGATGTGCTTCATGATGTAGGAGTCGGCCGAGGGAACGGAGTGAAAGAAGTCGCCGCTTACGGTGGTGCATCTGGACGCCAGTCCCATTTCGTCGATGCGCAGCTTTGCGCCTTCGACTACGTGGTCCAGATCGAAGAGGATACCGCGTAGATCGAGATGCTTTTGCAGGATGCTGGTAAGCAGCAAGCCATGGCCGCCGGCTATGTCGCAGAGGGTGCCCATGCCGGAGAAGTCGTAGGTTGCAAGGACGGACGGGACGACCATGGCGCTGATGGCGGTCATGGCGCCGTTGAACTCGCGATTGGTTTCGGCATTGGTGGTGAGGTACTCGAAGAAGGGCAGGCCGAAGACTTCTTCTACACACGGCTTGCCGGTCCTGACCGAGCGCATGAATTCGGCGAAGGTGCTGAAGAAGAATTTAGAGGTCGCCCAAAGCAGGTTTTCCCGCAGGCGCAGAGGATGGCCGGCCGCGATCAGGGCCGAGGCATCGGTGTTGGCGAATACCCTGGGTTCGACCTCGGTGAAGACCTGTTCGGCGGCGAGAGCGCGGAGACAACGGTACAGGGCGTCCTCGTTGAGACCAGCCTCGGCGGCGATTTCAGCGATCGGTTTCGGGCCGAGGAGGAGTTGGTCGGCGGCGCCGGACTCGAGTGCCGCGCGCATTGCGCCGATGAGGGCAATGCCGTTGGAGAGGTGAATTATGTGCTGGACAGGGTCTACCGCTAACAGAGGAGCAACGGCCGGCATTCGACTCTCCGCTTGAAGGATTTTGGGATGGGAGCTCAAGAATGGGGAAGTCTACCATGCGGGTGGGGAGCATGACTCAGACACTTTTGAGATTTACCTAACCCCTTGAGCAGCCGACATCGCCAGCGAAGCAACGACCCGGCCCGTATTTTGATACGGGATCAAGGCTGGGGAAACGGCGTGGGGGGCAACTCTGGAGGGCGACCTGAGCGGCTCAACGCGGTCCTTGTGGTGGGAGTCTCGGGGCACGGCTGAAGCCGTGCCCTTGGCGGCGGGTCCCTGGCCAGCATTGTTGCTAGACGGCTTTGCGTTGGAAGGTGGTCTTCTTGGTGTTGGCGAAGGAGTCTTTGGCTTTGAAGGAGGCTGGGGAGGCTGCGGCGAGGGGCTTGACGCCGTTGTTTCCCTCCGCTGCTTTTTCGCGGGCTGATTGCAGCTTCTGGGCTGCGCGACTCAGGCCGCCGATCTTGATCCTGGCTGGTTTGGGGATGAAATCGCTCATGGTGAAATCCTCTCATGGTTGGTGAGGGGAGAGGCGATGGGAGGACAACAGCAGGTTCCTCCGCTTCGCTCCTGAAGGACAAGCAAAGGAACGGGCAACGGCGATGGCGAAGGCAACAGCAACGGCTATGGCGACGGAGGACGGGTTGGGTTAGAAGGGGTTGGGTTGGTTGGAGAGGATCTGTTTGCCTCCGGATTCGGCGATGAGGTAGGTGCGGCCGGGAAGTTTGGGGGCGTGGGCGGGTTCGGTCCAGAGGAAGATGCGGCGGTCCTGGGTCCAGAGGAGTTGGAGGGAGAGGTCGTCCTCGAAAATGCGGGGGGCGTCGGGGAAGAAGGAGCCGTACCAGAGGTTGGAGGAGCGGCCGTTGAGGATGTGGATGGCGGTGTCGGTGGTGGACGCCGGGTTGGAGGGCGGGGTGGTGTACCAGGGGCGGTGGAGGTAGAAGCCGAGGGTGCTGGCGGCCTCGTATTCGCCGTTGATGACGATGAGGTCGGGAAAGCGGGAGCCGGGGGGCTTGAGCTGGGGCTCGATGGCGGCGGCGAGCGGTTGCGAGGAGAGGACGGGCGCGAAGCGGCGGAGGCCTCCGTGGGCGGCGAGGAGGAAGAGGAAGGCGCCGGCGGCGAGGGCGAGGTTGGCGGGGTGCGGGCGGAAGTCGCGGCGGAGGCGCCAGGAGAGGAGGGTGGAGGCAAAGAGGGCGACGGCGGTGAGGACGAGGGGTGTGCGGAAGGCTCCCATGGCGCGGCGGTTGAGGTCGAGGAAGTGGCCGAAGGAGAGGGCGTAGTCGGCGGGGTTCTGCCGAAGGAGGACGGAGAGGTCGGCGGTGGGGTTGGGGGCGGGGCTGATGAGCGCGAAGAAGGCGGCGGCAAGGGATGCGAGGGAGCCGAGGGCGAAGAGGACGAGGGCGATGCGCTGGCCGGCGCGCAGGCGGGGGTTGGGGACGGTGAAGGTGACGGCCTCGTCTGCCTCCTCGTTGAGCCAACCGGCGAGGAGGAGGATGAGGGCGGGGACGGCGGGGAGGACGTAGTACTCCTGCCGGGTGGAGAGGGAGAAGAAGAGGAGGGGAACGGCGGCCCAGAGGCCGAGGAGGAGGCGTGTGCTTTCGAGGGGGGTCAGGGGTGGGGCGGGGGCCGTTTGGGCGAAGGGGGCCGTTTGGGCGTTGAAGACCGTTTGGGCGGAGGGAACAGGGAACAGGGAACAGGGAACAGCGGGCTCTGGCGGTGGTGGTGAGGCGTTCGAGGGGACAGGGATTGGCGGACGGGAAGCGGCGGGCTCGTTTGGTTGAGGGGATTGGTTGACGGCGTGGCGGGGCCGGGCGGGTGCCGTGGCGGGCTTAACCCACCCTAGCCGCGATGAGGCTGCGGCAAGGATGGGCCACCCGATTAGTGGGCGGGATCGACTTGCTGGGAGGGACTGACGGGGTTTGTGGCTGGGATACGGGGGGTAATTGTGGGCGAGGGTTTTGCGCCAGGGGATGGTGGCGAGGGCGTGGGGGAGGAAGGCGCTCCAGGGGAGGAGCCAGACGAAGATGAGGGCGTAGAAGAGGAGGAGGGGGACGGTGTCGTAGTCGCGGGGGACGCGGAGGTTGAGGTAGCGGAGGAGGTGCTCGTTGACGAAGTAGAACCAGGTCCAGCCGTGGACGTTGCCGTCGGTGGGGAGGGGGACGGTCCAGTGTCCGAGCCAGAGGCTGGGCCGGAGGAGGGGCCAATGTCCGGATTGGGGACCGAAGAGGTGGCCGGGGGTGAAGGTGATGGGGGCGGGGTGGCCCTCGGTGGGGTTGGCGAGGGCGATGAGGATGTGCCAGGGGGCGGCGAGGGCAAGGAAGACGGCGGTGCTGGAGAGGGGATAAAGGCGGCGAAGGCTGGCGAGGGTGTCGCGGGGGCCGTCGGTGGCGAGCAGGTGGAGGAGGACGATGGCGATGGGGAAGAGGATGCCGATGAGACCTTTGGTGAGGACGTTGAGGGCGCAGGCGGCGGCGAAGGCGTAGCAGAGGGGGCGGCTGGGAGCGGGTAGATGGGTGTTGCGCCAGTAACAGAGGAGGGCGAGCGTGATCCAGAGGCAGACGGCGGCGTCGGGGATGGTGATGCGGGTAAAGATGAAGATGCCGAAGGAGGAGAGGGTGATGAGGCTGGCGTAGAGGCCGGCGCGGGTGGAGTCGAAGGCGCGGCGGGCGAAGGTCTCTAGGGCGAGTGCGAGGGCGAGGACGGTGAGAGCGAGGGGGAGGCGGGCGGCGGCGGCGGACGTGCCGAAGAGGCGCATGCTGGCGGCCATGGACCAGTAGAGGAGAGGGGCTTTTTCGAGGTAGCGGATGCCGTTGGCGTAGAGGGTGACCCAGTCGTGGCGGAGGAGCATCTCGCGGGCGACCTCGGCGTGGACGGAGTCGGCGTCGTCGAGGAGCGGCGGGGAGACGAGGGTGAAGGAGGCGTAGAAGGCGATCCAGAGGGCGAGGGTGAGGACGCGGTTGCGGGAGGTTCCGGGCTGGGGCATGGGCTAAGTTGAGGGTATCGTGCGGGCCGGGAAAGCATCGCAGGCGAGACGCCTGGGCGAAGTTATCTGGCGTAGTAGCCGGTGGGCGTGTGAACTTCGACGCCGGGCCTGCCGACCTTGACGGCAAGATCGTGGTACTGCGTGGAGCCGGTGGCGGTGGGCAAATCGAAGGAGAGCATGTAGAGGGCGTCTGCCTGCGCAAGGCAGTGTGCCAGCTCGGGCTCGATCGCGTTGCCGGGCGGCGACACGAGGCCGCCGGTCTGGTGCGCGAGGACCTGCAGAGCGAGATAGTTGGGGTCGACCTGGCGGGCAGACTTTGCGGGTTTGAAGTAGCTCTGGAAGAGCGCGGGCGTGGAGTCGACCGACGGCGTCGCCGAGGGTCCCCCGCGGACCGTGCTGCCGTTGATGACCTGTGGAGGCGGAAGCCCGGGCGACTGCACGGCGGGGGTGAGGCCTGCGGGGCTGATCGCGTCGAGGGTGATGTGGGCATCGTGCAGGAGTCCCGAGAAGTAGACGACGCTGTCGAAGAGTTGCTCGTTGGTGCGGGCGCTCGAGTGCGCCAATCGAGGCCAGCCGGGACTGATCCAGATAAGGATCTTCCTCGCCGGATCTTCGAGTTGCGCCGTGGCGATGAAGTTGAGCGCCTGCAGAGAGAGGCGCACACGTTCGGCGTCACCCTGGCCGCCCTGCGCCTCAAAAATTCGGCTCAGGCCGGTGACGCTCTCGTCGAGAGCTTTAGAGAGAAGGGCGCCGTCGGTCGAGGCGGGGATTCGGCGCACGAAAGCCTGGCGATCGTGAAGTGCGGTGACGACCGAGGGCGCGGTGTTGGTGCCGGGCTTGAGCTTCGGCTCGGAGTCGGTGAGCAGGAGGATGGAGATGGGACGGACGAGGTGGCCGCCGTTCCTCGAAAGCAATGCGCGCACCTGGTCTTCCGCATGCGCGAGGTCACCATGCGACGTGTTGATGGCGTCGAGAATGAGCAGGATCTCGATGTGTGGGTCTGACTGCACCTGCGCGAGTTTTGCGGGCGATCTGTTATTGAAGAGCTGGAAGTCGGCGGGTTGGAGGCCGGTGACAGGCAGACCAGACCTGTCCGTTACGATTACGTTCAGGCTGAGCTGGTGAATGCTGCTGTTGAACAGCTGCGAATGTGCCTGGAGCTGCGGCGGTGCGGAGGGCTGCTGTGCGAAGAGGCGAGCGAAGAGCGCAGCGCCAATAATCCAGACACAATGCGATCGCCTCATGACAGACGGCCAGCGACTGGAGGTTCGCTCAGAGGAAGCCCCTCGCAACCGGCTCTCTTTCCGATTGCATCGACCGCAATTCTAACGCAGCGGCGGGTATTGCCCGGAGCGGACGCGGAGAGTAATCGGCGGTTGCGGTATACCCTTAAGGTAGCGATCGGAGCTTTGCGTTGCCTGTGATGTCGACGAATTGGGGTGGAGCTGGGCCGGCGGCGGAGATGATCTTCGGCGACTGGTATCCGGCGATGCGGGCGAACGGGCTGGGGCGGGGGAAGACCGCGACGGCGATGCTGCTGGGGATTCCGATGCTGCTGGGGCGGAAGCGCGATGGGGCGGTGTTTGCCATGCGGGATCTGTGTCCGCATCGCGGGATACCGCTCTCGGCGGGATGGTTCGATGGGGAGACGGTGCAGTGCAAGTACCACGGGTGGAAGTTTGAGCCGTGCTCTGGGCAGTGCAGGGAGATCCCCTCGCTGACGGGGGTGGACACGCTGGATGCGACAAAGATCTATGCGAGTGCGTTTCCCTGCGAGGAGAGGGACGGGTACCTGTGGGTGTATGTTCCGGCGGCGGGTGAGGGGCGGGTGACGCGCGAGTTGCCGGCGGTTCCGGAGCTGCCGAAGTTTTCGGAGCGGTTCCGGAGCGCGCACCTCGTGGCGGATCTGCCGTGCAATGTGGACCACGGCATTATCGGTTTGATGGATCCGGCGCATGGACCGTTTGTGCACCAGGCGTGGTGGTGGCGATCGAAGGCGAGCATCCATGAGAAGACCAAGCACTTCGAGCCGATTCCGGAGGGTTTTCGGATGAGCTCGCATGCGCCGAGTGCGAACTCGGCACCATACAAGCTGCTGGGGGTGTATGGCGAGCCGATCACGACGACGATCGACTTCGAGCTGCCGGGGCGGCGGTTGGAGACGATACGGGCGGGGCGCAAGTGGTTTTCGAGCTTGACGACGGTGACGCCGGTGACTGCGTCGACGTGCCGCATCGATGTGCTGGCGGCGTGGAACGTCTTCTACCGGGTGCCAATTGTAACCACGATCGCTACCTACTTTGGGGCGCGGTTTGTGCGGCAGGACCAAGAGACGATGATCGAGCAGGCGGAGGGTCTGCGGTCGAACCCGAGCCTGATGCTGATTGACGACGCGGACAAGCCGGCGAAGTGGTACTTCGCCTTGAAGCAGGCGCGGCTGAAGGGGACGGGGGAGCATCCGCTGAGCGGGCCGGTGGAGTTGCATTGGCGGAGTTGAGGCGGGTCAACCCACTGGATTCCCAGGCGGGTTCGAACCGTCTCCCCTGAGGGGTGACCGCGGGCCGCCGGTTATAACTGAGACGTACGTTCCTGTCTGCGAAGTCGCGGTCTGGAGGTACAGCGAGGTTTGCGCATGCTCAAAGGCGGCATTCTGAACCCTGGCATCAATGCTCTGCTGAGCCGGGTGCGGCATACGAACAGGCTGGTGATTGCGGATCGCGGCTTTCCGTTCTGGCCGGGGGTGGAGACGATCGACCTGGCGCTGGTGGATGGGGTGCCGACGGTGTTGCAGGTTCTGCGGGCGATCGTTCCGAACTTCAGCTTCGGCCCGGTTTGGATGGCGGAGGAGTTCCGCGCCCGCAACCCGGGGGAGGTCGCGCTGTTTGAGCGGGCGCTGGGCGGCGGGGAGATCACGTATGAGGCGCACGCGGCGCTGAAGCTGCGGGTGCCGGGCGCGATCGGGTTGATTCGAACGGGGGACACGACGCCTTTCGCGAATGTGATTCTGGAGTCGGCTTGAGGTGGGAGGGGCTACGGCGACGCAAGGGCAACAGCAGGTTCCTCCGCTTCGCTCCTGAATGACAAGCAAAGGGGCGGGCAACGGCAACGGCAAGGACAAGGGCAAGGGCAAGGGCTGATACAGGGGTCCTTCGGCTACGCGCTACGCGCTTCGCTCAGGATTACGGCGTGGAACGAACAACCGCAGGTGCAACGGCAAGGGCACGGGCTAGGCAAGTGCAACAGCAGGTTCCTCCGCTTCGCTCCTGAATGACAAGCAAAGGAGCGGGCAACGGCAACGGCAACGGCTAAGACAAGGTCAAGGGCAAAGCGAGGCAAGGGCAAGGCGACGGCAAGGGCAGGGTGTGGGGGAGGCGATTCAGATGTTTGGAGGGGACGCCCACACTGAGCCGCTGGGGTAGCTGAAGTCGGTGAGGGTTTGGGCTTTGATCTCGGCGCTGTAGCCCGGGAGGCGGGGGAGGAGGTAGTGTCCGCGGTGGATGTGGACGGGGTCGACGAAGTGTTCGTGGAGGTGGTCGACGTACTCGGTGACTCGGTTTTCGAGGGTGCAGGAGACGCGGAGTAGGTCGAAGACGGACAGGTGCTGGACGTACTCGCAGAGGCCGACGCCGCCGGCGTGGGGGCAGACGGGAATGCCGAACTTTGCGGCCATGAGGAGGACGGCGAGGTTCTCGTTGACGCCGGCCAGGCGGCAGCTGTCGGTCTGGCAGACGTCGATGGCGCCGGCCTGGAGGAGTTGTTTGAAGATGACGCGATTCTGGCAGTGTTCGCCGGTGGCGATGCGGACGTTTCCGACCTCGCGGCGAATGCGGGCGTGACCGAGGATGTCGTCGGGACTGGTCGGCTCTTCCATCCACCAGGGATCGTAGACGGAGAGGGCGCGGGTGCGGCGGATGGCCTCATCGACGTCCCAGCGCTGGTTGGCGTCCATCATGATGCGGACGTCCGGGCCGAGCTCCTCGCGCATGATGGCGGCGCGGCGGAGGTCGTTTTCGGGGGTGCCGCCGACCTTGAGCTTGACATGGGTCCAGCCTTCGGCGAGGGCATCGCGGCAGAGCTGGCGCATGTGGTCGTCGGTGTAGCCGAACCATCCGGGCGACGTTGTGTAGGCGGGGTAGCCGCTGGTTTCGAGCAGGGCGAGGCGTTCGGGCATGGTGGCGCGGCTGCGTTCGAGCAGGTCGAAGGCCTGGGCGGGATCGAGGGCGTCGGTGATGTAGGTGAAGTCGATGGAGCGGACGAGCTGGGCGGAGTCCATCTCGGCGAGCAGCTGCCAGAGGGGCTTGCCGGCGACGCGCGCGTAGAGGTCCCAGAGGGCGTTGAGGAGGGCGGCGGCGGCGAGGTGGATGACGCCCTTCTCGGGGCCGAGCCAGCGGAATTGCGGGTCTCCGGTGAGTTCGCGGCAGAGGTCGCCGAAGTTCGCGACGATCGAGCTGAGGGTGCGGCCGACGACCATGCGGGCGAGGTAGTCGAGAGCCAGGACGCAGAGCTCGGTTCCGCGGCCGAGGGTGAAGGTGAGGCCGAAGCCGCGGACGTCCGAGCTGGTTTCAAGGATGCAATAGGCGGCGGAGTAGTCGGGCGCGGTGTTGACGGCGTCCGATCCGATCTGATCGCGCGAGGTCGGGAAGCGGAGGTCGATGGTGCGGGCGCCGATGACCGTGACGTCGTAGGGCAGATGGAGGCTGGCGAGCGAGGCACGGCTCATGCCGCGGTCCAACCGCCGTCGAGGGTGAGGACGCTGCCCTGCATGAAGTCGGCCTCGGGCGAGCAGAGATAGCGGACGAGCGATGCGACCTCGGCGGGCTGTCCGAGGCGGCCGACGGGCTGGCGCGCCTTGAGCTGTTCGCGCACCTCAAGCTCCTCGCCGGCGTGGTATTTCGCGAGGTAACCGGCGACGAAGGGGCTATCGACGGTGCCGGGGCAGATGCAGTTGACGCGCAGCTCGGTGGGGTAGTCGATCGCGAGCTGACGGGTCATGGCGATGACGGCGCCCTTGGAGGCGCAGTAGGCGAAGCGCTGCCTGATGCCGACGAGACCCGCGACGGAGGCGATGTTGACCACGGCACCGCGGCTCCTGAGGAGCAGGGGGAGGGCGGCCTGGGTCACGAGGAAGACCGACTCGGCGTTGACCTGCATGATGCGCGAGAAGTCTGCGTGCGAGGTGTGCGCGATGTCGCCGACGAGGCCGATGCCGGCGTTGTTGATGAGGATGTCGAGCGAGTGGAGAGCGCTGACGACCTGCTGGATGCTCTCGGGCGAGGTGACGTCGAGGGCGAGGGCGCGTGCGTTGGGAAGGTTGGAGGCGACGACCTCGGCGGCGGGCAGGTTGATGTCGGCGACGAGGACGTGGGCGGAGGCGCGGGAGAGCTCCTGCGCGATGGCGGCGCCGATGCCGCTACCGCCGCCGGTGACGAGCACGGTTTTGCCGTGGCTGCTGAAGGGGGCGGTGTCGGGCTCAGCGGCCATAGGAGTTTCGGCAAGCGTTGGTATCCGGCGCATCGGGCAGTTGTACCGGGGCGGTCGGACGGTGTCAACGTGCCGGGGGTGAAGGTCGGCGTGGGCTATCCGCAGCGGCGAACGGGTTCGATGCAGGCGGAGGCGAGGAGCACGAGGCCGACGCCTTCCGCGTAGGCAGAGACCTGCGCGTCCGGGCCGGCGGAGATCTGGGACTCAGCGCCGGCAGAGATTTGCGCGTCTGGGCCGGCAGATTGAGGGCCCTTTCGGAGCCAGACGACCCGGCCGCGGCGAAGCATACCCTCGTCGGCATGTGTTCCCCTGGGTGCGGCGTCGGAGTTGTGGTAGGGCACGTCGGTTGCGAGGACGTAGGTCTCCCTGTAGTCGTTTGGTTTGGTCATCGTGCTGCTCCTGTGCGGGGGGTCCTGCGGGGCCGAGTCGATGCCGAGAGACGAAGGTTCGGATCCGCAGGCACAGGATGCGGCGGGGAGGGCGAGGCAGGGTATCCCCCATTTGGGGGAGGGGCGGGGAAGCTGCGCCGAGCTCGCCTGGCTCCACCTGGTTTCAGCTGGCTCGTCTGGCTTCCACCTGGGCTCGCTGGCTCCGCTGGCTGCTCCTTAGCCGCGCGGCGTCAGAGGACGGTTACGGACTCTTCGACCACGAGCCGGTCAACGGCGATCTTGAGGGCTAGGCCGAGCTTGCGGAAGCCGTCGCGCCAATCCTGCGAGAGATAGCTGGACCAGGCGCCGGAGCGTTCCGCTGCGGCGGAGAGATCGGCGGCGCCGGAACGCTGGAGGAGGTCGTTCCAGATGTTCTGGGACTGCCAGAGGTTGACCTCGAACGGGACGGAGCGGAGGGCCTGGGCGATGTTGAGGGCCATATGGAGAGCTGGACCAGCCGGGAGATCGCCGGCGGCGGCGGCTTCGAGGCGGACCATGGCTCGTTTCATGCGCTGGCCGGCGGTGAAGCTGAGCTGAGGTGTGTCGAGGGCGATCTGGTCGGTGAGGGCGCGGGAGAGAAGGGCGTGGAAGTCGTCGACCTTGAACTCCTCGGCCTCGATGGCACGGCGGAGATCGGCGTTCAGGGCGTATCCGGCGGCGAGGGCGAGGGCGGGTGGGACGACCATGCCGGACTCGGTGAGGAAATGGAGGAGCGAGGCGTGGTCGTCGTAGATCTTGCGCAGGGAGTCCTCCATCTCGGAGAGGGTGCGATCGAGGATGGCGCGGAGGATGCGGTGCTGCTCGTCGGCGAACAGGGAGGAGAGGGAGTAGCCGATGCCGCCGAAGAAGCGCTCGATCAGATGGATGACCTCGGGGAGGTTGGCGCGGCGGATGGCGACGCCGACCACGGTTGCAAAGTTGGAGAAGGCGGTGAGTTCGGCGGGGTCGGCGGGGTCGAAGCGGCGGATGGCGGCCGAGAGGTTCTGGTCGCCGAGGTGGAGGACGGCGTAGGCGATCTCTTCGGACTCAGCGGTGATCTTGGAGCAGATCTGGGCACGGCCGATGGCGAGACGACCGCGGCCGGAGGCGAAGACCTCATGATCTTCGCGGCGGACATTGAAGCAGAAGAGCTCACCGTCCTCGGGATAGGGCCGGAAGATAGAGCTGATGGCGTAGTGGGCGCCGACCTCCTCCAGACCAACGCGGAGGGAGGTGACGTGGCGGCGGTAGACCTCCGCTCCGTTGCCGATCTCAGCGACGTTGCTTCTGGCATGGGCGAGGATGTCCAGGAAGGCGGTTTCGAGGGCTGCCCCGGCGGGGCCGAAGAGATGTGCGGCGAGCTGGAGGACGCGGCCGGCGTAGGCGATGATCTGGACGGTTTCGATGCCGGAGATGTCGTCGAAGAACCAGCCGCAGGAGGTGTACATGAGCTGGGCGTGGCGACCGAGCTCCATGAGCTCCCAGACGGTGGTGCGATCGGCGGGCGAGAGCTTACGGGCGGCGTGCGCGTCGAGGAAGCGGGCTTCGGAGGCGGGGGAGCGATCGAGGACGACGTGGATGTAGGCGTCGCGGGCGGCCCAGAGGTTTTTCAGCAATGGCTGCGCGAGACGCTCCGCCATGGGAGCTGTGGAGTCTCGGAGGAGATCGAGGGCATCGCGGAGGGGGCCGCGCCATTGCTGATTCCAGCCAGGTTTGCCGCCGTTGCAGCCGCAGTCGGAGCGCCAGCGTTCCACTCCGTGGAAGCAGGACCAGGAGGTGTCTTCGACGACCTCGGCCTCCCACCGGGGGGGGAAGCGGGCGAGGAACTCGGCGTAGTTGGTGAGGGTCGCGCCTTCGCTCTCCTCGATCCAGTGCATGGCGTAGCTGAGGGCCATTTCGCCGTGCCGGTGATGGTGTCCGTAGCTTTCGCCGTCGGTGGCGACGTGGGAGAGGTGGGCCTCCCGGGCGGGATCGGGGGATACGGGGAGGCCTGAGAGGAGGCGCCTGCCGAAGACCTCTCCGCTGTTGAGCAGGCCTTCGAAGGCGATGGCGCGGGAGCCGGGGCCATCGTAGAAGAAGACGGCGATGGAGCGGCCGCCGTCGAGCGGGACGCGGTAGGGGTGGGTGGGATCTACGCTGGCGTGGGGGGTAGCGAGCCAGGGTTCGGAGCCGGCGGGCTCCGCGGCTGGACCAACCTTAGCCTCATCCCGGCTAACGCCGTGCTGAGTCGAAGATGGGGCACCCGGAGCTGTGGCTGGGTCGAGTGTGAGTCTTCGGACGTGCTGACACTGGCTGGGGGCGAGGATGGTGAAGAGGATGCCTTCCTGGGCCAGGAGGTCGAGGACCTGGCGATTGACGGCGGTTTCGGCGAGCCACATGCCTTCGGGTTTGCGGCCGAAGCGGTGCTCGAAGTCGGCGATGCCCCAGCGGATCTGGGTACGGGCGTCGCGTTCGCTGGCGAGCGGCATGATGATGTGGTTGTAGACCTGGGCGATGGCGGATCCGTGGCCGCCGTAGCGTGCGGCGGAGACGGTGTCGGCATCGAGAATCATGCGGTAGGCGCGAGGGGCTTTTTCGAGCAGCCAGCTGAGCAGGGTGGGGCCGAAGTTAAAGCTCATGCGGGCATAGTTGTTGACGATGCGGATGATCTCGTCGTGGGTGTTGGTGATGCGCGAGGCGCCGTTGGGGGCGTAGCACTCGGAGGTGATGCGCTCATTCCAGTCATGATAGGGGGCGGCGGACTCCTGGACTTCGACGGTTTCGAGCCAGGGATTTTCGCGGGGCGGCTGGTAGAAGTGGCCGTGGATGCAGACGAAGCGGGTGGCGGAGGCTGCGGTTTGGGGGAGGGTCGTCGGCATGGGTTTGTTTCATGCTAATCGATGGAAGGACTGGGTTCCTGCCGCTGCGCGACCAAGTTATAACTTGTGTTATAATCAAAGTTCAAGCGAGGTGTCGTATGGAGTTGAAGGTACGGAAGATTGGAAATGGGTATGGTGTGCTGTTTCCCAAGCAGATGCTCGAGGATATGCGGGTCACCGAGAACTCCGTGTTGAATGTGGCCAAGGTGGATGGGGTTTACCAGATCTTTCCACATGATCCTGATTTTGCTGCGGCGCTGAAGGCGTTCCGCGACACTGAAGCCGATCACCAGAACAGCTACCGCGAGCTGGCCAAGTAGGCGTGCGCTTTCTGAACAGCGTGATGCTGCGTGCCATCCACTCAGACCTGATTGCGAGATATGGTGGGAGTCACGGCGTGAGAGACCTGGGTTTGCTGGAGTCGGCGCTGGCGCGTCCGTTGCAGCTCGCCAACTACGAGCCAGACGCGACGGTGGCGCACCCGGCTGCCGTTCTGGGCTTGGGACTGGTGAAGAATCACGCTTTTGTCGATGGCAACAAGCGGGCCGCCCTGGCCGGGATGGTTACTTTTCTGAGACTGAATGGGTATCGGCTGACTTGCTCCGAGGTGGAAGAGACGGCGATGGTGTTGCGGGCGGCTGCGAGCGAGATCAGCGAGGGGGAGTGGACGGCGTGGGTGGTGCGGAGTGTGGGCGCGGTGGAATGAGGCGGGGCCGGGACCATGGGGGCAAGGGAGCTACTTGGGTTGCGTGGATTTGCCCGCCGCCAGGTCGCAGGCTCGCCACATGTACCAGCTGGCGACGGATCGCCAGGGTCTCCAGCGTTCGGCTCGTTTGCGCATGACGTCGGGCCTGGAAAGAAGGGCTGGGGTGACCTTGGTGGCGGGCTTGAGCCCCTCGAAGGTGAGGGCGAAGCCCTTGCGGACGGCGTAGTCGTCGACGGGCAGGACGTCAGGGCGGCCGAGGCGGAAGATCAGGAGCATCTCGACGGTCCAGCGACCGATGCCGCGGACCTGCACGAGGTGATCGACGATGTCGTCGTCGGACATGCGGCGGATGCGGGCGAGGGTGGGGACGGTGCCGTCGAGGGTTTTGGCGGCGAGATCGCGGAGGGCGAGGGCCTTGTTGCCGGAGAGGCCGGCGGCTCGAAGCTGGGCGTTGGGGCAGTCGAGGAGTTCCTGGGGGGAGGGGTGTGTACCGACGCCCGAGACCGGGTGGAAGCCCTCGAGGAGGCGGCGGTGGATGGCGGCGGCAGCCTTGCCGTGCAGCTGCTGGTAGATGATGGACTCGGTAAGGGCTTCAAAGGGGGACTGGGTGCCGGAGAGCTTGAGGGTGAAGGGGCCGGCGCAGGCGATGAGGCGGCCGAGTTTGGGGTCGGCGGCGGTGAGCGCGGCGACGGCGGCCTCAGCGTCGTAGGCTGGCCGCCGGGTGCGCGCGGTATGCGGGCTGGGCATGGGGCGATGATACGTGCTGCCGGGCGGCGGAAAGCAATGCCTGAGAAGGGCCTCGGCGGGCCGGAAACTCCGACTGTTGCGGACGGACTTTACAAAGTGGTGGTGAATGCGGGAGGGTAGAGAACATCATTCCATCAGGATTCGCCGGGTTGGAAGCCCCGAGATCGATTATCGGAGCCGAACGAGTGAAAGTTGTCCGCTAACCGTACCGCGCACGAACAGGCCACATCTCACTGCTATATTTCACTAAGTAAAGATGGTGTCGCTTTCTCCACATCTTTAGAACGGCGAACGCCCTCGGCACGCGAAGCGACCTAACCCCACGACCTTTGACCGCAGAGGAAGCAGGAACGTATTCATGGCGCAAGTATTTGACCGCAGTTCGAATGCGCTGGCCCGGGCAAGTCTAGTGTTGACGGGCCTGATCGTGATTGGACTGGGCGTGGCGTTGAACTCGCTGCAGCGCTCCCCGTGGGTGACGCGGCAGGGCCAGCGTCCGGACCAGCCGGTTCCGTTCAGCCATAAGCATCACTCGCAGGGCCTGGGCGTGCAGTGTCAGTATTGCCATACGCAGGTGGAGAAGGCGGCGTATGCGGGTATTCCGCCGACGAAGACGTGCATCAACTGCCATGCGCAGATCTGGACCAATGCGAACCTTCTGGAGCCGGTTCGGCAGAGCTGGGCGACGGGCGCATCGATCCAGTGGATCCGGGTGCATGATCTGCCGGACTACGTGTACTTCAACCACGACATTCACGTGAACAAGGGCATCGGGTGCGCGAGCTGCCATGGGCGCGTGGACGAGATGCCGCTGATGTACCAGCAGAACACGCTGCAGATGGAGTGGTGCCTGAACTGTCACCGAAACCCAGCGGTGAATCTGCGGCCGACGAGTGAGATCTACAACATGGCGTGGGCGGGACCGTCGGGCGATAAGCCGGTGTGGTGTGCGAGCACGGGACAGAACACGCTTCCGGGTACGAGCGAGAACACGGCAACGGCGGAGCAGGTGAGCTGCACGACGAAGGATCCGAGCGGAAGCGGGCCTGAGATCGCGATGCTGCAGCAGGTGGAGCGCAGCCCGGGCGGCAATGGAAAGGGCCAGTCGGGGACGCAGCTTCAGCCGCGGCCGACCGAAGGGGACAGCAAGACCTACAGCGACGTGCCGGCGATGGGGATCACGATGCCGGCGAGCTACCAGAAGTTCACCAGCCAGATCGATCTTGGCCACTACCTGACGGCGCAGTACCACATCCGTACCGCGAATGAGCTTTCGAGCTGCGAGACGTGCCACCGATGATGAAGACGACGGGAAATGCAACAGGGAACCAGGACACGGTAATCGAGGCTGGGACTTCAGCCACGGCCGCCCCGGCACAGGTGGTCACCGCCATCTCACCGGCGAAGCTGACGCTGAACGAGGTGCGCAAGCGGCTGGACGGGAAGACGGGCCGGCGGTTCTGGAAGAATCTGGACGAACTGACGGAGACACCGGCCTTTCAGGAGTTGATGGAGGAGGAGTTTCCCCGGCAGGCGGTCTCGGAGTGGGTCGATCCGGTGAGCCGTCGCGGCTTCATGAAGGTGATGGGAGCGTCGCTGGCGTTGGCGGGGCTGGCGGGGTGCACAAAGCAACCGGACGAGCCGATCTATCCATATATCCGGCAGCCTGAGGACCTGGTGCTGGGCAAGCCGATGTTTTTCGCGACGGCCCATCCGTTTCCGACGGGAGCGGTCCCGGTGCTGGTGAAGTCGGACGCGTTCCGGCCGATCAAGATAGAGGGCAATCCCGAGCACCCGATGTCCAGGGGCAAGAGCGACGCGATCACGCAGGCTACGCTTCTGGACCTGTACGATCCGGATCGTTCGCAGCACTGCCTGAAGGACGGAAAGAACTCGGAGTGGAGCTACTTCCAGAATGAGTTTGTGGCGGCGGCGAAGAAGATGCAGGGCGGACAGGGGATCTATTTCCTGAGCGAGACGATCACCTCGCCGACGCTGGCGGGGCAGTGGAAGCAGATGCAGGCGGCGTATCCGCAGGCGAAGCTGGTGCAATGGGAGCCGGTGAACCAGGACAGCTCGCGAGCGGCGTCGAAGGCGGCCTTTGGCGAGTATGTGGACGCGCAGTACAAGCTTGAGAATGCGGACGTGATTCTGTCGCTCGACGCGGACTTTCTGGGCGGGATTCAGCATCCCGGATTCCTGCCGCTGGCGGCCGCGTACGCGGAGCGGCACAGATTCGATAAGGACAAGCAGATGAACCGCCTGTACGTCATCGAGACGATGCCGACGGTGACGGGATTCAAGGCGGAGCACCGGCTGGGGCTGAAGCCGAGCGAGGTGGAGGCGGCGGCGATCGGCCTGAGCGGCGGAAACGCACACGGCACGTGGACTCCGGAGCAGGACAAGTTTTACAGCTCGCTGATCAAGGATCTCGAGGCGAACCGGGGCAAGGTGGTGGTGATCCCGGGAGAGCAGGCATCGCAGGCTGTTCATGCGGCGGCCTACGCTCTGAACCAGGCGTATGGCGCGGTCGGGAAGACGGTGGTGTACACGCCGACGGTGAACCCGATGCCAAGCGAGCAGACGGCGGATCTGAAGTCGATGGTCGCGGACATAAACGCGGGCAAAGTGCAGTGGCTGCTGATGCTGGGGGTGAACCCGATCTACTCGGCGCCGGCGGATCTGAACTTTCAGCAGGCGTTCGACAAGGTGCCGAACACGGTGCACCTGGGAACGCATGTGGACGAGACGGGTACGATTTCGAACTGGCACATCAACAAGGCACACTACCTGGAGATGTGGTCGGATGCGCGCGCGTACGACGGGACGATCTCGATTGTGCAGCCGATGATCGATCCGATGTACGGCGGGCGGTCGGCGCACGATGTGGTGCAGACGCTGCTGGGCGACTCGCAGGCGAGCGCGTTCGACCTGGTCCAGGCGAATGCGAAGACCTATATCAAGGGCGATCTCGGGCAGGGGTGGAAGAAGGCGCTGCACGACGGATGGGTTGAGGGAACGGCATTTACGCCGCGTGCGGGAGGTGCCGCAAAGGCTGCACCTGCGACGGCGGGAGGAGGAGCCGCAGGCGGTGCGGACGATTTCGAGATACTGTTCCGTCCCGACTCATCGATCTACGACGGCCGCTTCGCCAATGTGGGATGGCTACAGGAGCTGCCGAAGCAGGTGACCAGCATGAGCTGGGACAACGCTGCGCTGATGAGCCTGGCGACGACCGAGCGCATGAATCTGGGCGAGTCAGACATTGTGTCGATCGAGGTCGGCGGTCACACGGTAACGGCGCCGGTGCTGATGGTTCCCGGACATCCGGATGGGGCGATCACGCTGCATCTGGGGATGGGCCGGCAGGCCACGGCTGGACGGGTTGCGGCAGGTGTGGGCTTCAACGCCTACCAGATTCGGATGGCGGACGCGCCGCTGTTTGCGAAGGGAGCGAAGGTTAAGAAGGTTCCGGGCACATGGGATCTGTGCGTCACCAAGGTTCACAACATCGAGCATCGCGGTCGGTTCGCGCAGCACGATCTCGAGAACCCGCAGTCGGACAAGCAGGGGACGTACTCGCTGGCGGGCCACGAAGCGATGGAGCGGTCGATTATTCGCTACGCGACCGTCTCCGAGGCGAAGTCGCATCCCGACTTCGCGCATGAGGGCGCGGGTAAGACGACGCTGGTGAACAAAGTTGGATACATGCCGCAGGGCGAGTCGCCGAAGCGCGAGGAGAGCTTCTTCCCCGAGGCCTGGAAGTACAACCACACGGATGTCTCCTCGAAGAAGATTCAGAATGCGTGGGGGATGTCGATCGACCTCAACAGCTGCATTGGCTGCAGCGCGTGCGTGGTTGCGTGCTATGCCGAGAACAATATCGCGGTCGTGGGGCGCGAGCAGGTGAAGGTCGGGCGCATCATGCAGTGGATTCGGATCGACACGTATTTCGAGGGCGATCTCCACGCCCCGAAGGCGCATTTTCAGCCCATGAACTGCCAGCACTGCGAGAACGCGGGATGTGAGCAGGTGTGCCCGGTGGGAGCGACGGTTCATACGCCCGAGGGCCTGAATACGATGGTTTACAACCGCTGCGTGGGGACGCGCTACTGCTCGAACAACTGCCCGTACAAGGTGCGCCGGTTCAACTTCCTGCTGTATTCGGACTACGACACGGAGAGCCTGAAGTTCATGCGCAACCCGGACGTGACGGTGAGATCGCGAGGCGTAATGGAGAAGTGCAGCTACTGCGTGCAGAGGATTGAGAGCGCGAAGATCACGGCCGACAAGGAGAACCGGGCGATCCGCGATGGCGAGGTGGTGACCGCCTGCCAGCAGAGCTGCCCGACGGACGCGATCCAGTTTGGAAACATCAACGATCCGGAGAGCCGGGTCGGAAAGCGCAAGGCGGAAGAGCGCGAGTACCAGGTGCTGGCGGATCTCAACTTCCGACCGCGCACCACCTATACGGCAGGCGTCATCAACCCGAATCCCGAGCTGGAGCTGGCATAACATGGCGACGAAACCTCTCCCCGATCCCGGCCGGAACAAGGTGCTGGACCCGATGATCGATCCGCGTACAGGGGAGTACGCGGTGATTGCGCCGGGACACAATTTCAAGTCGGTGACGCAGAAGATCGCGGGCATTGTGCTGACGTCGAACACGCCGCTGGGCTGGTTTTTCGGCCTGATTGTTGCGGCGGGCGTGGCGCAGGGCGTGGTGATCGGATGCACGTGGCTGTTTCTGAAGGGCGTCGGGATCTGGGGTGTGACAATCCCGGGCGCGTGGGGATTTGCGATCATCAACTTCGTCTGGTGGATCGGAATCGGCCACGCGGGCACGTTGATCTCAGCAATTCTTCTACTGTTCAAGCAGACGTGGCGTAACTCGATCAACCGCTTCGCGGAAGCAATGACGATCTTCGCGGTGGTTTGCGCGGGAACATTTCCTTTGATTCACGTGGGCCGGCCATGGCTGGCGTACTGGCTGTTTCCGTACCCGAACACGATGAACGTATGGCCGCAGTTCCGCAGCCCGCTGGCATGGGATGTCTTTGCGGTTTCGACGTACGCGATCATCTCGATCGTGTTCTGGTATGTGGGGATGATCCCGGATTTTGGAACGCTGCGCGACCGGGCGACGATGCCTTCGGCGAAGTACGTGTACGGGTTGCTTAGCCTGGGATGGCGCGGGTCGACGCGGCACTGGATCCGGTACGAGTCCGCTTCCCTGCTGCTGGCGGGGCTGTCGACGCCGCTAGTGCTTTCGGTGCACACGGTCATCAGCTTCGACTTCGCGGTGGCGGCGCTGGCGGGCTGGCATACGACGATCTTTCCGCCCTACTTTGTCGCCGGAGCGGTGTACTCCGGATTTGCGATGGTGCTGACGCTGGCGATTCCGCTGCGGAAGTTTTACCACCTGGAGGACCTGGTGACGCTGCGCCACCTGGACAACATGGCGAAGGTGATGCTGGCGACGGGATCGATCGTTGCGTACGGCTACGCCATGGAGGTGTTCATGTCGTGGTACGCGGCCAGCCACTGGGAGTTCTTCATGATGTGGAACCGGATGTTCGGTCCCATGGGATGGGCGTACTGGATTTTAATCCTCACGAACATTGCCATTCCGCTGACGACGCTGTGGTCGCGCAAGCTGCGGGTCAACGTTGCGTACCTATTCTGCCTGTCGCTGATCGTGAACACGGGTATGTGGTTTGAACGCTTCGTAATTGTTGTGACGAGCCTGTATCGCGAGTACCTGCCGTCGAGCTGGGGGACGTACCGCGCGACCAAGTGGGACTACATGATCTACGTCGGGACGATGGGTTTGTTTACCTTCCTGTTCCTCCTGTTTGTCCGCTTCCTGCCGATGATTCCGATGTCGGAGATCCGGATGATGCTTCCCCAGACCAAGATCCGCCGCGGTGGTGAGGATGCGGAACGAGTGATCCAGGAGACTGTCTGATGCCGCCGCGTGAAGGGGTCTATGGTTTGCTAGCGGAGTTCAACACACCGACCGACCTGGTGTTGGCGACGGAGCAGGCGCGCCATGCGGGCTATCGGCGGATGGAGTGCTACACGCCGTACCCGGTTGAAGAGGCGGCGGTGGCTCTGCACTTCCACAAGACGCGGGTCCCGCTGGTCTGCCTGCTGGGTGGGATTATGGGCGTGACGACGGCGTTTCTGATGGAGACGTGGATCAACGTGTGGGCGTATCCGTTGAACATCGCGGGGCGGCCGCTGTTCTCCTGGCCGGCGTTCATCATTCCGGCGTACGAGTGGACGATTCTGTTTGCGGGGCTGTCGGCGGCCTTTGGAATGATTGCTTTGAACGGGATGCCGCAGCTCTATCATCCGCTCTTCAATGCGCCGAACTTCCGCAACGGAGCAACGACGGATAGGTTCTTTCTGTGCCTGGAGGCGGGCGATCCACAGTTCTCGCTGACCGGGACGCGGAGCTTTCTTGAGCAGTTCCCCGCGGTTTCTGTCGTGGAGGTGGAGCTGTGAGCCGAGTGGCAGGGATCAGGGATCAGGGAACAGGTGTCAGCTTGCGTGGGCAACGGCTGCTGAAGCGATGGATGGCCGGGGCTGCAGCGACGGGGATGATGCTGGTGGCGGGTTGCCGGCAGGACATGCATAACCAGCCGAAGTTTTATCCGCAGCGTGGGAGCGAGTTTTATGCGGATGGCCGGTCAGTTCGGCCGCAGGTGGAGAACACGGTCGCCCGAAGCCAGATGCATGAGAATGCGTACTTCTACACCGGATTTTTGAACGGAAAGGAGGGCGACGGTCTGCCCTTTCCGGTGACGATGGAGGTGATGCAGCGCGGGCAGGAGCGGTACAACGTGTATTGCACGCCGTGCCACTCGCGGGTTGGAAACGGGGCGGGGATGATCGTGCAGCGCGGGTACGCGGCTGCCGGGAACTTCCACACCGCGCGTCTGCAGGCGGCGCCGCTGGGGCACTTCTTCAACGTGATCTCGAATGGGTACGGAGCCATGCCGGACTACGCCGCACAGCTGACGCCGGGCGAGCGGTGGGCGGTGGTGGCGTATGTGAGGGCGCTGCAGTTGAGCCAGAAGGCGACGCAGACGGAGGTGGCGAACGGGTCGCACGTGGAGCCACTCTCAGCGATCGCCGAGCGCAACGGGTTTCCAGCGGGGTTTGCGCAGGACTGGGGACTTCCGCCGACGGCCGTGAAGGGTACGCCCAGCGGCGACATCTACGACATTCCGGTTGGAGTGAACAACCTGCCATCGACCGGGGCAGGCGCGGGACCAAGCCAGGGGACGACGGCGCGGCAGCCGGCCGCTCCCAACACCGGGCTCACCAATGCAACGCCCAAGCAGTAACCCCGGACGCTTCTGAACAGAGGTTTGAAACGCATGGCATCGGCACTCGAACAACACGGCGGACATTCTGAGAACGGGCACGACGGGCCGCGTGTTCTGCCCGCGACGCTGAAGACGCCGGCAGCCGTCCAGGCCTGGCGCATGCGTTTCCTGGTGATTGCGGCCGGGTTTGCGATCCTGTCGATTGTGGCCTTTGTATGGACGCACGAGGGCCGCAACCATCTGCTGCGGGCGTACTTAATGGCGTACATGCTGTGCTTCGGATTCGCGGGTGGCGGCCTGGCGATGCTGATGCTGCAGTATGTCTCGGGGGGCAAGTGGGGCCTGCTGATGCGGAGTTCGCTCGAGGCTATGAGCCGGACGCTGTGGCTGGTGGCGGCGATGTTTGTGCCGATCGGCATCCTCCTGAAGTACCTCTACCAGTGGGCGCGTTTTCCTAACGCAGAGGCTACCGCGCGCGCGTTTGGGCAGGGGCTGATGACGAAGGAGCAGCAGCTTACGGCGAATGCAAAGCACCCGATGCTGAATCCGGTGAGCGTGTGGATTCAGACGGCAATCATCTTCGGCGTCCTTCTAACCTTCACCTACCTCCTGAACAAATGGTCCATCCAGCGTGACGCCGATCCGGAGGCGGGAACGGAGGGGAGCTTCAACCGCTGGCAGACGAAGTTCGAGAACCTGAGCGGCATTGGCATCCTGATCTACGTGATTCTGATGACGGTAGGTGCGATTATCTGGATCAAGTCGCTCGACGTGACCTGGTACTCGTCGATCTGGGGGCTGCAGTTCCTGGTGGCGCAGGGATACGCGGTGCTGGCGGTGGGCATTCTGACCGTGATCAAACTCTCGCGGTTCGAGCCGATGAACGCGCTGCTTCGGGTGACGGAGCAGCACGATCTGGGCAAGCTGGCCTTGGCGTTTGTGATGTTAAACATTTACCTGACATTTGCGGAGTTTCTGATCATCTGGTCGGGTAATGTGCCGGACGAGATCCCGTGGTATCTGAACCGCATCCATGGCGGCTGGTGGTACATCTGCACGCTGGACTTTGTCAGCCATTGGCTGATTCCCTTCTGCCTTCTGCTTTCGCGGGACCTGAAGCGGAACAAGAACAAGATGATCTGGCTAACAAGCTGGATGATCTTTGCGCGATGCGTGGACATGTTCTGGCTGGTGGAGCCGAACTTCCCGGATGCCGCTGGAAACCTTCATCTTGCCGGAAACCTCGGCATTCTTGCCTACATTACTGTTCCGGTCGCGGTCCTGAGCTTCTGGGCCTGGTACTACCTGGGCCAACTGCAGACCCGTCCGCTGGTCAACGTGAATGATCCTCACCTTGAGGAGATGCTGGAGCCTGAACATGCCCACTGACAACCATGATCTTGGAAAAGATTCCGTCGGCAACACCACACCCTCTGTGCAGCGCGCCGAAGGGAGCCCAGGATATGAGACGACCGATGTCAATGTTGGCGGCGTGGTCGTCTTCCTGGCGGGCCTGAGCGGATTTCTGCTGGTCTTCTTCGTCTTTTGCTTCGTGATGGGAAAGGTGATCAATAGCGCCTTCCTGAAGGAAGACGGACCGGTGGACAAGTGGCACGCGGTGCAGGGACGGATCGCTCCGCCAGCCGCGGGCGGTCGGCGCGAGAACCTGGCGAGCAATCCTGCGATGCAGCAGAGGCAGCTGCAGCAGCTGACGGATGTGTTCCCGACGCCGCGCCTGCAGATGGATGACGGCAACCAGGATCTGGCCGATCTCCATGCGCGTGAGGACCTGCTGCTTGAGAACTACAGCTCGGACAACGGTGTGACGCGGATACCGATTGAGCGGGCGATGGAGCTGATCGCGCAGCGCGGGTTACCGGTAGCAAAGGGCGACCTGCCGGGAGGGCAGCGGATGGCGGGCGACCCCGTGGTGGCGATTACACGTCCCCTGACCAACGGCTTCGCCAGAACTGGATATGAGCTCGACGTGATGGAAGCACGGGCGCAGAAGCTGAGCTATGGCAAAGCGGAAGGCGCGGCCCATGCCGAGTTGAAGCCTATTCGGTAGGTGGAAGGCATAGGATTAGAGCAGGAACAAAGAGGGTTGGAGCGAGATGAAACAGGGGTCGGCAAGGCGCAGGCTGGGGAGGTTGGCGACGGTCACGATCGCGCTGACGGGGTGCCTTTCCGCCGCTACGGCGATGGCGCAGGTGTCGAGCTACGGCGACAAGCAGGGCGGCGAGAATGCGGGCGATCAGCTGCCGCAGGTGCTGCAGAAGGTCGGGGTAGCGCAGCACCTTAACCAGCAGCTGCCGATGAATGCGGCCTTCCTGGATGAGACCGGAAAGCCGGTGGTGATCGGAGATTACCTGGGCAAGCGGCCGGCGATTCTGGCGCTGGTGTACTACAACTGCCCAATGCTTTGCTCGGAGGAGATGGACGGCCTGACGGGCGCGCTCGAGATGGTGAAGCTGACGCCGGGCAGGGACTTCGATGTGGTTGTGATCAGCATCGATCCGAGCGAGACCCCGGCGATCGCGATGAAGAACAAGGCGCTCTACATGAAGCGGTATGGCCGGCCGGAGACGGCGTCGGGCTGGCACTTCCTGACGGGTCAGAGGCCTGCAATCGATGCCGTGACGAACGCGGTCGGCTTTGGCTACGTGCGGGTACCGGGGCCCGATGGAAGGCTGACGCAGTTCGCGCACGCGAGCGCGATCGAGATTGTGACTCCAGCGGGCAAGCTGGCCCAGTACTACCTGGGCGTGGAGTACTCCCCGAAGGACATGCTGCTGGGTCTCATCGAGGCCTCGGGCAACAAGATTGGATCGCCAGTCGCGAATATTCTGACCTACTGCTATCACTACGATCCGCAGACCAACCGGCACTCGCTGATCGTTGCGCGGGTGGTGCAGTTCGGGGGCATGGTGACGATGGCCGGCCTGGGCGGGTTTGTCTTCCTGATGTTCCGGCGGGACCTGCGACTCGGACGCGAGCACGACCTGACGAAGAAAGAGAATGGTAAAGGGTAACGATGCATATCAGTCCAGTCCTGTGGCAGTTTTTGGTGAAATGGCTCCACGCGTCCGCGCTCTTTCCGAGCGAGGCTTCAACCATCGCGCCCTATACCGATGCGCTGTACTTCTTTCTGCTGCTGATTACCGTGGTTGGCATGGTCCTGGTCGGGTCGCTGGTGTTTGGGTTTTCGATTCGATACCGCCGGGAGAAGCACCCGGTCGCCGAGCATATTGAAGGATCGACGCTGCTGGAGGCGACGTGGACGATCATTCCGCTGGCGCTGTTTCTGGTGGTTTTCGTTTGGGGCGCCCTCCTCTACTTCCGGATCTACACGCCGCCCACGAACTCGATGAATATCTATGTAGTTGGAAAGCAGTGGATGTGGAAGGCGGAGCATCCTGGCGGGCAGCATGAGATTAATGCGCTGCACGTCCCGACGGGACGTCCGGTGCAGCTGACGATGATCTCTCAGGACGTGTTTCACAGTTTCTCGATCCCCGACTTCCGGGTGAAGCGGGAGGTCATTCCGGGCCGATATTCGACGGTCTGGTTCGAGGCGACGACGCCGGGTGTGTACCACCTGTTCTGCACGCAGTACTGCGGGACCAAGCACTCGGGCATGATCGGAGAGGTGACTGTTCTGACTCCTGAGGACTACCAGAAGTGGACGCAGCTCTCGACGAGCGGGATGTCGCTGGCGCAGAACGGAGAGCGGCTGTTTGGGAGCATGGGATGCAATGCCTGCCACAACGGAACAGCAGCGGCACGCGGCCCCAACCTCGCCGGGGTGTACGGTGCGAAGCTGCAGCTTGCCAACGGATCCGAGGTGCTGGTGAATGAGGCGTATCTCCGGGACTCGATCCTGAATCCTTCGCAGCATGTGACGGCTGGGTATGCGCCGATCATGCCGACTTACCAGGGGCAGGTGAGCGAGGACGGCCTGATCGACCTGGTCGAATACATCAAGACTTTGCAGACGAATTACCGCAATCAGCAGACGCTGAACACTCAACAATCTACCCAAGCGGAGCCGAATACGCCGACGCCGCTACCGAATCCGCGCGAAATGGTGAAGCAATGAGCACAGTAGGATCAACAATCATCAGTCTCCCCGACCAGAGCACAGCGACGCTGCCGAAGAGAAACTACCTTAACAATGAGGACGGCCTGATGAGCTGGCTGCTCACGGGCGATCACAAGCGGATCGCGATCCTGTACCTGATCTCGATCACGTTCTTTTTCTTCATTGGTGGGGCCTTCGCGGGCCTGATCCGCCTGGAACTGCTGACCCCGCAGCCTGACCTGGTTGCGTCCGATACGTACAACAAGTTCTTCTCCATGCATGGCATCATCATGGTCTTTCTGTTCCTGGTGCCATCGGTGCCGGCGACGCTGGGGAATTTTCTAATACCGATTATGCTGGGGGCCAAGGATCTGGCGTTCCCGAAGATCAACCTCCTGAGCTGGTACCTCTATGTCGTGGGCGGAATGCTGACGCTCGCGGCGCTGGTGCTGGGCGGCGTAGACACGGGATGGACGTTTACGACGCCGCTCTCGACGCACTACCTGAACACGCACGTGGTCACGGCGGCAGTCGCGGTTTTCATTGCTGGCTTTTCTTCGATATTCACGGGGCTGAACTTCATTGTGACCATCCACCGGATGCGAGCGCCGGGGATGACGTGGTTCCGGATGCCGCTGTTTGTGTGGTCGCACTATGCAGCTTCGCTGCTGATGGTGCTGGGGACGCCGGTGCTTGCGATCACGCTGGTGCTGGTTGCGCTTGAGCGGACGATCGGCATCGGCGTGTTCGACCCGACCAAGGGCGGCGATCCGCTGCTGTTCCAGCATCTCTTCTGGTTCTACTCCCACCCCGCGGTCTACATCATGATTCTGCCGGGCATGGGCGTCATCTCCGAGGTCATAAGCACGTTCAGCCGGAAGCGCGTCTTCGGGTACACGGCGGTGGCATTTTCGTCGGTGGCGATTGCCCTGTTCGGATTCTTTGTCTGGGCCCACCACATGTTCATCATGGGCGTGTCGAACTACTCGGCACTGGTGTTCTCGCTGCTGACGATGCTGGTCGCGGTCCCGTCGGCGATCAAGATCTTCAACTGGGCATTCACCCTGCAGAAAGGGTCTATCACCTTTGAGACACCGATGCTGTATGCCTTTGGGTTCCTGGGGCTGTTCACGATCGGCGGCATGACGGGTGTGTTTTTGGGCGCGCTCGGGATGGATATTCACCTGACCGAGACGTACTTCATCGTGGCGCACTTCCACTTTGTGATGGTGGGGGGGATGCTGATGGCATTCCTGGCGGGCATTCATTTCTGGTGGCCCAAGATGACGGGCCGGATGTATTCGGAGCCGCTCTCGAAGCTGGCGGCGGTGACGACGTTTATCGGATTTAACCTTACGTTCCTCCCGCAGTTCATCCTGGGATACCTTGGCATGCCTCGCCGCTACCACGCGTATCCGCCGGAGTTCCAGGTGCTGAATGTGCTTTCGACTGCGGGCGCTACGGTGCTTGGCGTTGGCTACATGCTGCCGCTGCTGTACCTGGGATGGTCGTTGAAGTACGGCGCGATCGCGGGAAACAATCCCTGGCAGGCAACGGGCCTGGAGTGGCAGATTCAATCTCCTCCACTGACCGAGAACTTCATTCAGACGCCCATCGTCGACCACGAGGCGTATGACTACGAGTGGCTCGCGCACAAGACCAAGCAGGAGGTGACGACCGTTGGATAACGCGATTGTAGCGACACATCCGCATACCCACGAGACCGCCGTCCATACCGCGCACGAGCACGTGGTTTTGCCGCAGCATCGTCACCACTTCGAGACTGAAGAGCAGCAGAGAGAAGCGGGGACCTTCGGGATGTGGCTGTTCCTGCTGACGGAGATCATGTTCTTCGGCGGCCTGTTTTTTGCGTACCTGCTGTATCGCAACTGGTACTACCCGGCGTTCGCCGCGGCCTCGAACCAGCTCAGTGTTCCGCTGGGCGCGGCGAATACGGCGATCCTGATCTCGTCCGGGTTCTTTATGGCGCTGGGCGTGTGGGCGGCTGAGGTCAGGAAGCGCAGCCTGCTGGTTCTGATGCTGGTGCTGACGACCGTCTTCGGCGTAGCGTTCCTGGGAGTGAAGTACGTCGAGTACCACGAGAAGTGGGAGAAGCATCACATCCCGGGGGCAAGCTTTGATATCTCGGAGTTTGTGAACCCCGCCGCGCACGGCATCAAGGAACAGCCGCTCGCTCCGGACATGGCGCAGAAGACCCAGGTCTTCTTCTCGCTGTACTTCGCGATGACGGGAATGCACGCGCTGCACATGATCATCGGGATCGGGATCCTGTTCTGGCTGACGGTTCGAGCCCATTGGGGCGCCTTCAGTTCGGGGTACGTTGCGCCGATCGAAAACTTCGGGCTGTACTGGCATTTCGTCGACATCGTGTGGCTCTTCCTGTTTCCGCTGCTCTACCTCATCAACCGGCATCCGCTGCACTAGCACCTGCCGCATGGCGGCGCAGACGAAACCAGGACGGAGACCATGGCAGACAGACACGACCCATCGAATATGACAAACCCTGAGCATGTAGAACATCACATCGTCACGCCGATTCAGTACGGGATGGTCTTCGGGACCTTGTTGCTGGGAACGGCAGTGACGGTTGGCGCGGCGTACGTCGACTTGAAGGTGCTGAATCCTATCATCGCGCTTGGGATTGCGTGCTTCAAAGCGGTGATCGTCATCCTGTTCTTTATGCACGTGAAGTTTCAGTCGCGGCTGATCAAGATGACGGTGAGTGCCGGCTTTTTCACGTTCATGGTGCTGATCACGATGACGCTGAGCGACTACATCAGCCGCGCCTGGGGTCGCTGGTAAGGGCCCTTGCTAAGGGGCTCCACCAGACATGAACGAGGCAGCCTCTGCGGCTGCCTTTTCCTTGCGCCCGACCACCTCAGCTCCTACAGAGCACGGCCCATGACGAAGTCGTCGTAGACCAGGGTGCCGACCGTGAACGTTCGTACACCTACCTCCCTGAATCCGTTCCGCTGGTAGAAGCGCAGAGCTCGCGCGTTGCCGGCGTAGACCCCGAGCAGAAGGCGGCGCGCGCCCATTTGCCGCGAACCCTCGATGGCAACGTCCATCAGCTGCTGCCCGATGCCGGAGCCCTGGAATCTGGAGAAAAGATAGATGCGCTTGAGCTCGACGTCATCGGGGCCGAGGTCGTGCAGGGGCAGGTCCGGGGGCGTGAGCATGGAGTAACCCACCGGGGCATCGCCATCGCGCATAACGGCGAGCCAGACGCGTACGCGATCGTCTGCAAGGTACTTCGCGTAGACGGGCGAGACGTGATGACGGGCGCAGTGCTGCACGATTGCGTGACCGGGGAGGAATCCGGCGAAGGCTTCGAGGAAGGTGGCGCCGGCGACCAGGGCAAGGGCTTCGACGTCTTGAAGTCCGCAGGGCCGAAGTGCTACCTGATCAACAGCTGACATGCGATAGAGAGACTCCGTTCGGGAGATAGCGGCTCAATCCACTAACGTAGCACTATGCCGGAGAAGCAGGTGAGTGGGCCAAAGAAGCAGGTGAGTGGGCCAAAGAAGCAGGCGAGTGAGCCGAAGAGGCAGCCGATTGGGTCGGAGAGGGTGGAGAGCGCGCAGGACGTGCTCAGCCCAGCAGCGGAGAGGACCCCAGCGGCGCCAGAAGCGGCGAAGGCGAGGGAACGCCGGGGGACTGACGCGGTACCTCCGGTGACGGACGAGGGCATCTCGGCACAGATGGCAGCGCTGGCGCGGGATCCGCGGGTAAGGGTTCGGAGGGACGGGGCGCCGGACGCGAAGGGGAAGTGTGTCGTGTACTGGATGCAGCGGGCGCAGCGGGGCATCGACAACCATGCCGTCAACCTCGGGGTGAATGTGGCGAATCTGCTGGGTCTGCCGCTGGTGGTGTACTTCGCCGGAATCTCGAATTTTCCGCATGCGAATCTCCGCCATTACGTGTTTCTCAATCAGGGGCTTCCGGATATCGAGCAGGACCTGGCGGAGCGGAATATTACGTTTGTGATGCGGCGTGCCCCGAATGAATCGCACCTGCGGCTGTTTGCGGATGTGGGTGCGGCGATGGTGATCGGCGACGAGAACCCTATGCGGGAGCCGGAGCGATGGCGGCAGCAGATTGCGAAGGAGCTGACGGTTCCGTTCTGGACGGTGGATACGGATGTGGTGGTGCCCTCGAAGTTGATCGACAAGGCGCAGTACGGCGCGTATACGATCCGGCCGAGGCTGTACCGTCTGCTGCCGGAGTACCTCGTACCTTACGAGAATCCACGGGCAGAGCATGCGTGGGAGCGGCCGAGGGGGTTCGAGGCGGATTCCGTCCACGAGGATATGACGCGGGGGTGGATGGACTTCGACCGCAGCGTTGGACCAGTGGCGGCGTGGCATGGAGGGACGCACACCGCGCTCGAGCGGTTGAAGCTGTTCACGAGCAAGCTGCTGCCGGAGTACGAGACGCAGCGCAACCGGCCGGAGACGGATGGGACGAGCTGCCTCTCGCCATGGCTGCACTACGGGCACCTTGGCCCGCAGACGATTGCGCTGGCGGTGGATGAGGCGGCGAAGCGGAACCCGGCGCTGGGGAAGGCGAGGGACAGCTACTTCAATGAGTTGATTGCGTGGCGGGAGTTGACGATCAACTTTGTGACGTACCAGCCGAACTATGACAACGTGGAGTGCGCGGAGACGTGGGCGAAGAAGACGATCTCGGAGCATGCGCGGGATGAGCGCGAGCAGGTGTACACGCTGGAGCAGATGGAGCGGGCGGAGACGTACGACGAGCTGTGGAATGCGGCGCAGACTCAGATGGTTCGGCATGGGTGGATGCACAATTACATGCGGATGTACTGGGCCAAGAAGATTCTGGAGTGGACGCCTGATGCGGCGACGGCCTTCCGGCACTGCGTGTACTTGAACGACCGGTATTTTCTGGACGGGCGGGATCCTGGCGGCTACGGCGGGATTGCGTGGGCGATCGTAGGCAAGTTCGATCGTGCGTGGGGATCGCGGCCAGTGTTCGGCAAGATCCGGTACATGTCGGGAGCTTCGACCGGGCGGAAGTTCGACTCGAAGGCCTATATCCGGCAGATGCGGGAGCTGCCGATCGAGGGATAGACGGGCGGTGTTTGTACACGCCGAGTGTCGAATCGGGAGAGCCTGCTCGGCCCCCTCTACAACTTAGAGCGGATTGCCGGGCGCTCGGCCGAACCGTAGCTTCGGTCTGGGGCCAACGTATTCCCTCTCGCGAAGAAGGCCCATTCTGGCGCCCTTCCGTCGGCCCCGCACTTTGTCTTTCGCCGACACTCGCTCCTCCGAGAACCTTCTCGATGCGATCTCAAGTTTCGACTGATCCGGCTGGCCGATCTCCTGGGAATTTGAGATCAGGCACGTCTGGCGTTCGCCCGCATGCCCTCCGGCGCGTCCTGGTGCTCGTCGTAGCGTGCCTTGCGGTGCGATCCGGACTTGCGCAGGAGGAAGGTGCATTGGAACTCCGGAGCACCCTTGCTGGCGGCGGCGCGCAGGCGCAGAAAGAAGCGGGCGTGACGGCTCAGTCCGAGGTCAGCGCCCGCCTTGCGCGCGGCTTCCTGCACGCACGAACGCTGGTTGGGGGAGCAGCGGCTGCTCCGAGTCTCGACAGCGCGCGACTGGCGCATGCCTCCATGGTGCGGGCGCAGCCGCGTGGATCGACGTTGAATGCGGCCTGGCAGGCGGTGGGACCGGGGCAGGTGGAGAGTCCGGCCTATGGCAAGATCAGCGGACGGGTCTCCAGCATTACGATCGACCCTGCCGACCCGAGTGGCAACACTGTCTACCTCGGGACGACGGGCGGCGGTGTCTGGAAGTCGGTCAACGCAGCGGGCGATGCCGAGAGCGTTACCTTTGTTCCGTTGACCGACAACCTGCCGGTCTTCAGTGGAAATGCGGGAAGCGCAGCAACGGCTTCGCTAAGCATCGGAGCGATAAGCGCGCAGATCGGAGGCATTCTGCTGGCAGGCACGGGCGACCCGAACGACGCCCTGGACTCCTACTATGGAAGCGGGATTCTACGGTCGACCGACGCCGGTCTGAGCTGGACGCTGATCCGGAACTCCCAGGATGGGGCGACCGGGCTGCACTACTTTGTCGGCCTCGGATTCGCGGGCTTTGCGTGGAGCACGGTGAACCCGAGCCTGGTGGTGGCGGCGCTGAGCCAGTCAGCCGAGGGTACGATCGTGAACGCTCCGACGAAGAACAGTGTCATGGGTCTTTATGCCTCCGGTGATGCGGGCGAGACCTGGCAGATGGCCACCATTTCGGATGGTCCGCAGCCGGTGCAGACTCCGCTTCCAACCGGTGCGAACGCTGGTGGGCTGGCCGCGACGGCGGTGGTCTGGAACCCGGTTCGGCAGCGTTTCTACGCCGTGGTTCGATACCACGGGTACTACGAGTCGGCGGATGGCCTGTCGTGGACGCGGCTTAACAATCAGCCTGGAGCGGCGATGAGCCTGGAAGCTTGCCCTTCCTCGCCGACTACGAGCGGCAGCACCTCCTGCCCCGTCTTTCGAGGAGTTCTGGCGGTCAATCCGGATACCGGGGACACCTTCGCCCTGACCGCGGACCGGCACAACATCGACCAGGGTCTGTGGCGGGATGTCTGCGGTCTCACGGGCGGAAGATGCTCGTCGCCGGTGGTGAGCTTTGGCAGCCGCCTCGCGTCGTCTGCCCTGGAGGCGGGCAGTGGGAGCGCGGTGATTCCGCAGGCGGACTATAACCTGAGCCTGGCGGCTATCTCGGCCGGGCGCGACACACTGATCTTCGCCGGAACCGGCGATCTCTACCGCTGCTCTCTCGCTCAAGGGTGCGTGTTCCGCAACACGACGCATTCGACTGACGCGTGCGGTGCGCCGGCGATGGTCGGACCAGCACAGCATGCGATCGCAACCCTGGGTACGCCATCGCTTCTGTTTCTGGGAAACGACAGCGGGCTCTGGCGATCTACGGACGCGGTCAATCAGCAGAAGTCTCTGTGCTCCTCTGACGACGCAACGCATTTTCAGAACCTCAATGGCGGGCTTGGCTCCCTGGCGGAGGTCATCAGCTTCGCGCAGGATCCCGAGGATCCCTTGGGTTTGCTGGTGGGATTGGGAGCCAGTGGAACGGCGAGCTCCGGGGGAACGGCGGCTTCCGCATGGCAGCAAATGTCGGGGGGCGAAGGCGGAACGGTTGCCATCGATCAGACGGATCCGCTGCTGAGGTATATATCGACCGCCGCAGGGGTGAGCCTACGGACGTGTTCCCGGGGGAACAGGTGTACGGCCGCGGACTTTGCCGGGCCGGCGACGATTGGCGCGGCTCAGACGAGTACGGACGCGTCGGTCCTCGATGCGCCATGGATTCTCGATCCTGCGGCGAGCGAAAACCTGCTGGTGGGTACATGCCGTGTGTGGCGCGGACCTGCGGCGTCGGGCAACTTGTGGTCCCAGGCGAACCGGCTCAGCACCACGTTCGGCGGTCCGCAGAACAGCAGCTGCGATCCGCTGACGAACTCGCTGGTGCGTTCGGTGGCTGGCGGCGGACCTCTGGTTCACGCTGGAACGCAGCAGAACTCCGGGTCGCGGGTTTTGTACGCCGGCATGGCAGGAGCCTTCAGTGGCGGCGGGGCGATCGCGGGACATCTCTTCACCAACGGCGCGGCGGATGTCGCGTCAGGCTCGACCAGGTGGATCGATGCCGCGATGTCACCAGTGACGAACGACGCCACGAACGGGGGTGTGTTCAATCGCGGAGGGTTCGACATCTCCTCGATTGCGGTCGACCCGCACGATACGACCGGGAAGACGGTCTATGCCACGGTGATGGGATTCAGCGGGAACGTCAGCTTTTCTCCTCACGTGTATGGATCGACGGATGGTGGCGGGCACTGGTTAAATCTGAGCAGCAACCTCCCAAACGCGCCTGCTAATAGCGTGGTTGTCGATCCGAACGATGCGAACACGATCTACGTCGGGATGGATACCGGGGTCTACGTCACCACGCAGGTAACGACCTGTACAACGGCGAACTGCTGGAGCGTCTTTGGTGTGTCTCTGCCGAACGCGCCGGTGACCCAGATCTCAGCGGCGGCGCGGATGGCGACCGGCGATGGGCGGATGGGGATGCTGCGCGCAGGGACCTACGGGCGCGGCATATGGCAGATTCCACTTCTAACGGCGTCCGCCGCAGCGCAGCCTGCGATCTCGTTGTCCACCGCAAGCCTGAGCTTCGGTGACCAGGAGGTGGGGACGGTCGGCTTACCTCAACCGATTACGGTTACAAATACGGGAGTGGCACCCCTCGCTGTAAGCAGAGTCGCTATCACGGGAGACTTCAACGCCGCGGACACATGTGCGGGAGCTGTGGTCCCGGTGAACGGGTCCTGTGTTCTGCAGGTGCAATTTCTTCCTTCGGTAGAGGGGCCGCGCACAGGAGTTCTGACGATCTACGCGAATGTTCACGGCGGGCAGGCGACCGCGATGCTCTCGGGTGTCGGCACTGCGCCCGGCAGTGTCGTTCTGAACCCGTACGCGCTGATCTTCCCTTCCATCACCATCAATGGCACCAGCGCTGCACAAAACATCACCATTACCAACGTTGGCGCGTCCACAGCGACAATCCAATCGCCCAGCATCTCCGGCGACTTTCGCCTCACTGCGAACACCTGCGGATCCTCGCTGACGGCGGGAACAGGATGCACGGTGTCGATTGTCTTCTCTCCGGTGGCGAACGGGACGAGGAACGGAAGCTTCACCGTCGCGGGTAGCTCCGGCACGCAGACCGCATCTCTGACCGGCACGTCCACGCTATCCTCGACCGACTCCATCTCTCCTGGGTCCTTGACGTTCGGGCCGCAGCAACTTGGAAGCTCAAGTGCGATTCAGCAGATTGTCGTGACCAACGCCGGGGATGTTCCACTGACGCTCCTTTCCGCGCGGGTCAGCTCCGGCGACTTCATCGCGGTGAATGGATGCGGGAACTCGCTTAACGCCCATTCCGCGTGCTCTATCAACGTAATGTATGCGCCGAGGAACGTCGGCGCGGCGGCGGGCGTGCTCCTTATTGCAGACCAGTTCCGCTCGCAAGAGGTGGGCCTCACAGGCACGGGCGCCGCGCCCCCGGGAGTCTCGCTCGCACCGTCTGCGAGTATGACGTTCCCCGCCACCGCGGTCGGGATGCAGTCGCCGGGGCAGACAGTAACAGTCACAAATAACGGAGGTCTTACATTGGCGCTCGAAAGCGCTTCGCTGAGCGGTGATTTTGCGTTTACGCCGGGAGGATCATGCGGGACCAGCCTCTCACCGGCGTCGGCCTGCACGCTTCAGATTGCCTTTGTACCGATTGCCGGCGGGACAAGGTCCGGAGCCCTGGTTCTCCAGGACAGCTCTCCGACATCGCCGCACACGCTTGCTCTCACCGGGGCAGGTATCGACTTCACGCTGACTGCGAGTGGAAGTACATCCTTGACGATCGTGAGTGGCAAATCTGCGACATACCCCTTGCTGCTGAGTGCAGCCGGGGGAACGACGAGCGGGAGCGCGGTCCTATCCTGCACGGGCGCACCGGTGAACGCCACCTGCGTCGTCTCGCCCGGAAGCGCCCCTCTCGGACCGTCGATGCTGGTCACGGTTACGGTCGGTACGGGAATCGGTTCGACTGCGCTGCAAGCGCCAGGTCCGCTGCCGAACCACAAACCTTCTTCGATTGTTCTCGCGGGAGTTCTTCCCTTCGGGTTCTTGATCTTGCGCCGCAAGCGGATCGCGAGGATGACGGGGATGCTTGCGCTGATCTGCATTGTTGTGGCCGGCGGAGGATGTGGTTCGGGCAGGCTGATTCCGGGGAGTGCGGACGGAAGCGCGGCGACGAGTACGGTGACACCGGCGGGCACCTACAAGCTGACGGTGACGGCGACGAGCTCTGGGCTGACGCGGACAATGAGCCTCGACCTGATGGTGCAGTAAGGGCTCGCTCCTATGCTGGGCGTGGCGCCGCGCTCTAGACGTCCCGTCCGGCGGCGACGCCCGAGGCCCAGGCCCACTGGAAGTTATATCCGCCAAGCCAGCCCGTGACGTCGACGACCTCGCCGATGAAGTAGAGACCTGGGACGTGCTTCGCCTGCATCGTGCGGGCATCGAGATCCGAGGTGTCGACTCCGCCGGCGGTGACCTCTGCCTTGGCGTAGCCTTCGGTCCCCTGGGGGATGAGTTGCCAGTTGTGAAGCGTGTTCTCGAATATGTCCAGCGAAGCGTTGGTCCAGCTCGAGGGCATGTTCTGGGAGAGCCAACGTTCTGCAAGGCGGCCAGGGAGCGCGAGCCGGAGAGCGTGCAAGAGAGATGCAGGGGTTCTGGCGGCTTTTTCATGACGGAGAGCGGATGTCACGGAGATGTTCGCAGCCAGATCGAGCGTGATGGCTCGGCCGGACTCCCAGAAGGACGAGCATTGAAGCGCGGCGGGACCACTGAAGCCGCGATGGGTGATGAGCAGCTTGTCGCGAAAGCTGCAGCGCCGCCGGCCGGTTCCTGCTTGAGCGACGACGTCGGCCGAGAGTCCGGTGAGATCGCACCAGAGCTGCTGATCGCGCTCGTGAAGAACGAAGGGAACAAGCGCGGGGCGGCAGTCCAAGACATTGACATTGAACTGCCTGGCTACGTCGTAGCCGAAGCCGGTGGCACCCATCTTGGGGATGGAGAGGCCTCCGGTTGCAATGACCAGAGCGGTGGAATGGAACCTTCCCTGGGAGCTCTCGACGGAGAAGCCGTCCCGCCGCTCGACGGAGGAGATGTTCGTGTTGAGAACGGTTTCGACACCGGCAGCTTCGGCCTCCTTTTCGAGCATGGTGACGATCTGCTGTGCGGAGCGGTCGCAGAAGAGCTGGCCGGGAGCCTTCTCGTGATACGGGATGCCGTGTCGTTCCACGAGAGCGACGAAATCGGCGGGCGTGTAGCGGGCGAGAGCCGATTTGGCGAAGTGCGGATTGTGCGAGAGGAAGTTGTCGGGCGTGGTGTGGAGGTTGGTGAAGTTACAACGGCCGCCGCCGGAGATAAGGATCTTCTTGCCGGGACGGTCGGCGTGATCGAGCAGGGCGACGCTGCGGCCGCGCTGGCCGGCTTCAACGGCGCACATCATGCCGGCTGCGCCGGCACCGACGACTACAACGTCTACCTTTTGGGAGTTCAAGGGTCTGTGCACCGGTTGCTTGCTTCAGGATAGTGGTTTGCCGGCGGAGGTGGATCCCGCAGCGGGTTTGTGCTGGATAACGGCTTAGAATTGCGAGATCAGGCTTGTGGGGGGTGGGGGGTTGGAAAGGACGGGGGGAGAGGGTGGGGTAGGGACGGCTACGGTGACGAGGCGGGCGGCGGACCGGCTTCGGGCGGGGCACCTGTGGGTGTACCGGTCGGACCTCCAGGAGTTTGGGAGGGCGGACGGGCCTGCGGGGGGGGATCTGGTGAGTGTGCAGGATGGCCGGGGGATTCCGCTGGGGACGGGGCTCTACAGTGCCGGGTCCGAGATAGCGGTGCGGATGGTGGCGCGGGTTCCGGGTGTCGGGCGTGGGGAGTACCTCGTCGAGGTGCGGCGGAGGTTGGCGGAGGCGGTGGATCTGCGAGGGGCGATCGCTCCGGTGTCGGGGGAGAACGATGCCCGGCGGCTGGTGTTCGGAGAGGCGGACGGCCTGCCGGGCATGGTCGTGGACCAGTATGGCGACCTCTGCGTGGTGCAGCTGCTGGTGCAGGGGACGGCGCGGGGGGATGTGCGCGAGGTGCTGGCGGAGTCGCTGCGGCGGGTCTTTCCGGAGGGAGCGGGGACGATTTGGGAGCGGACCGACAGCCGGATCCGGGAGATCGAGGGCCTGGAGCGACTGACTGAGGGGCCGATGTGGGCGGGGGGCGAGGCGCGGGCCGAGACCGTCTTCACCGTCAACGGGATCCGCTTCCACTACGACGCTGGCGCGGGACAGAAGACGGGGGCGTTTCTGGACCAGCGGTTGAACTATGCGGCGGCGGCCGGGCATGCGCGGGGGCGGGCGCTGGATGTATGCACGTACCAGGGCGGATTTGCGCTTCATCTGGCACGGGCCTGCGAACGGGTGACGGGGGTGGATGCGAGCCGGTCGGCGCTGGAGGTGGCGGATCGCAACCTCGACCTGAACCGCGACCGGGTGAGCGGTGCGGTGGACTGGATCGAGGCGGATGCGTTTGAGCTGCTGCGGGCGTATGACGAGGCCGGGGAGAGGTTTGGGGCGATCGTCCTCGACCCGCCGGCGTTTGCCAAGAGCCAGCGTGCGGCCGGGGGAGCCCTGCGCGGGTACAAGGAGCTGAACCTCCGGGCGATGCGGATGCTGGAGCCGGGTGGGACGCTGGTGACGTGCTCGTGCTCGCACCATGTCTCGCTCGAGGAGTTCCTGGGGGTGCTGGGGGCGGCGGGGCTGGATGCGGGGCGGCGGGTGCAGGTGCTGGAGACGCGAGGTGCGGCGCCGGATCATCCTTCGGTGCTGGGGCTGCCGGAGACGACTTACCTGAAGTGCGTTATTTGCAGGGCAGGGTAGGCCTCCCCCCCCTGGGTACTTCGTCCTAAAGTATCCAAAATGAAGTACTTAAATACCAGGCTTGGCCCAATGTGTTGAGTGGCAAGGACTTATATCGAAAGTCTTCAATTTATGCAGCTTAGCCCCGCGTCGTTAAGTCGCAGGCGGGGCTTAACGCGTTTTGAAGGCCCTATAGCCTGCGCGCCGGTCGCGTGTGGTCGGGTCTTGTCTCCGATGGGCTCCTCTCTCGCCTCGCCCAATACCTTTCATAAGGATACGCGTTTCACCAGGGTGGTTGCGCCACGTTTGCGGACCTGATGTTCGACTGCAGGGGGGAGGTACCCGCGGCGACTGGAGCCCAGGCGATTCGTGCCCGGTTACTCCGATGAGGGGAGGTTGTCCCTGATGGTCTGGGCTACGTCCTCGATGGATGTGTGCTGGCTGAGCTCCCTGATCTCGGTGGTGTTGGCCATCTTTTCCAGGCCGACCTTTTGGGCGATGTGGCGATCGATGCTGAGGACGGCGGTGATCTCCTTTTCGGTCAGCAGGAGGATCTGGAGCATGAGGTGATCGCGCTCATCGGCGCGCTTGGCCATGCGGGCCTGCCGCATGAGGATGAAGCTTGCAAGCAGGATGGCCTCGAGGGCGACGAAGGTTCCAAGCAGGGAGAAGGGAGGCGGATCAAACTGGCGGAGGTGCGGGATGGGGAGGACGTTGAGGCCGATCCAACCGAAGAAGAGCGCAAGGTGCAGGAGAACGAAGGAGAAGCTGCCGGCAAAGCCGGCGATCTGATCTCCGATGCGCTGGGTTGGGGATCGCCGCTCGAGGAACTCCTGCTCGTGCTTCGCGATGAGGTCGATGTGTTCCTGGACGTGGCTCTGAGACATAGGTAATCCGATGCTTATGCCGGCGGCGCAGAGTCAATACCCGAACCCTGCCGGGGGCGGAACGAGAGTCGCGACTGAGTGTAGTGCAAATCGCGGTGAACCCCCTGTCCCGCTACGCGGAGTCCCGGTTGCTGTGAAGCTTTTGCCGCGGCGGCCAGGTGTCTCCCGGGTGGAGGGCAACGATGCTGGATGGGCTGAGCGATGCCGAGCGGATGGCAGTGCTGAGGCGGTCGCGCGGCTCGTTGTAGGGCTCGTCGGTGAGGGGGAACGTACCCCAGTGGATGCCCAGGGTGTTCTCCGCTCCCAGGATTTGGGATATCTGCACGGCCTCCTCCGGATCGACGTGTTGCGTGTGCATGAACCACCTTGGGGCATAGGCGCCGATGGGGAGGATGGCCACGGCCGGAGGTCCGAAGCGGCGACGGATCTCGTGAAAGATCGATCCATCCCGGAAGGCGGTATCCCCGGCGCAGTAGATTACGCCCGCGGGCGTTTCCAGAACAAAGCCGGCCCAGAGCGCCCTGCGCCGATCGCTCAGGCGGCGGGAAGACCAGTGAAAGGACGGGACGATGGTCGCGCGGATGCCATGCGGAAGATCGACGCTGTCCCACCAGTCGCCGGTCTCTACCTCGATCTCCGGAGCGGCGTTATGGATGATGCGATCGTTTCCGAGCGGGCTGAGGATGACGGGATGGTGGGCTTTCCAGAGGTGGCCGATGGTGCGCAGGTCCATGTGGTCGTAGTGATTGTGGGTGATCAGGACGGTGTGGATGGGCGGAAGGTCGGCTAATGCGACGGCGGGAGGATTGCGACGGAGCGGGCCGATGCGGCGAAAGGGGCTGGCGCGTTCGGACCAGACGGGGTCGAGGAGGATGTTGCTTTCGGCGACCTGGAGGAGAAGGGAGGAGTGTCCGATGGCGACGATCTCGAGACCATCCACGGTGGCTGGTGGACGGAGACCGGAGCGCGCGGGAGCTGCCCTGGGCCAGGGCGTTCGCTTACCGCTGCCGCGGAGCTTCCACCGAAGGACGTCGAGGATGGTCTTATCGGAGGCGGGCAGGCCGGGATGGAAGAAGCGTTCGCCGTCGAAGTGATCGGACGCTGGGCCCCTGTAGTACGGGTTTGCCATCGATAGCCTACTGACGAGGAGCAGGTCTGTTGATGAGGATCAGGCTTGCGAAGGTTTACGCGGTGAGCGATGGCGGGGCGAGGCGCGGATCGCGGCCGAGTTCCTGGTTGGGCTGGGGTCCGACCTGAAAGACGAGGTGAGCTCCGTTGGCGATGTCGGCGTGGGTGATCCACAGATGGTCGTGGGGTTTGCCGTTGAGGGCGATGGATTGGACGTACATGTCGGACGGAGAGGTGCGTTTGGCCTCGATGACGAGCTCCCGACCGCCGGCGAGGCGGACGCGCGCGCGATCGAACGCGGGCGCGGTGAGCACGTAGGTGGCGCTGACGGGATCGACGGCGTAGAGGCCGAGCGAGCTCATGACGTACCACGCGGACATCTGTCCGCAGTCCTCGTTGCCGGCGAGGCCGTCGAGTTCGTTGCGATAGAGCGTGTCGAGGATCTGGCGAACGCGCTGCTGTGTCTTGTGGGGCTGACCCGCGTAGACGTAGAGGAAGGCGATGTGGTGGCTGGGTTCATTGCCGTGGACGTACTGGCCGATGTACCCGGACATGTCGACGACCTCCTCGTTGGAGACGCCGGGCTCCTCGACGAAGAGGGCGTCGAGCTTGCGGAGGAAGGCTTCGCGACCTCCGAACAGATCGATGTATCCCTTGACGTCGTGCTGGATGCCGAAGGTGGTCTGCCAGGCGTTCGATTCGGTGTAGTCGCGGTACTTCTTCCAGTGTCCGGTCGCCTTTGGGTTGAAATCGGGAGTCCAGCTGCCGTCCTGCATTTTCGCGCGGATGAACTGGGTCTTGGGGTCGAAGAGGTGCTTGTAGTTCTGGGAACGCTCGCGCTGGATCCTGGCATCGTCGGTGTGGCCGGTGGCGTCGGCGACGTGAGCGCAGGCCCAATCGGCGTAGTTGTATTCGAGCAGCTTGCTGACCGACTCGCCTTCGCGGTCTGCCGGGATGAAGCCGATCTGGCGGTAGGATCCGAGGCCGCGGTAGTCGTCCTCCATGTTGCGCTTGCGCATGACGGCGTAGGTTCGCTGCCAGTCGATTCCCGGCACCTTTTTGGCGCAGGCTTCGGCCATGACAGAGGCGGAATGGTAGCCGGTCATGCATCCGGTCTCTCCGCCGGCGAGGGGCCAGACGGGGATGCCTGCGGGACTCTCCTCCGCCATGCGAACGAGGTTGTTGACCATGGGGGCGACGCGATCCCCCTGCCAGAGCGTGAAGGACGGGTGGAGGGCGCGGAAGGTATCCCAGAGGGAGTAGGTGCTGAAGTTGTGCTCCCCTCGGGCGAGGTTGTGGACCTTTTGATCCATGCCGCGGTACTGCCCGTTGGCGTCGTCAGCGAGGGTGGGGGCGCACATCATGTGGTACATGCCGGTGTAGAAGATGGACTTGCGCCCGACGTCGTCTGAATCGATGACGATGCGCTCGAGCTCGGCCTGCCAGGCGCGGCGGGCGTTGGCACGGGTGCGCTCGAAGTCCCATCCGGGCTGCTCGGATTTCAGATTGGCGAGGGCATTTTCAGGAGAGACCATCGATATGCCGACCTTGGCCAGGAGCTCCGGCCTGGCGGTATCGAAGTGCAGGGCGGCCTGCAGGAAGCGGGCGCTGGCCTCATTTCCGCCGACCGGCTGGCGCGCGTCGTAGATCTGCGATTTGGTGAAGGGCCGCGAGAACTGCAGAGCGAAGTAGACCTGCCGGGTGGGGGACCAGCCGTGCAGAAGGCGGCCGCCGAGGACGGTGTCGTTGCCGACAATGCGGATCTGGGCGCTGTGGACCGGCTGATCCTTGGCGAGGTCGGAGGTGGAGCCGTAGGAGTGGTGGAGGTCGAGGAGGACGTGCGCGTCGGCACCGGCCGGGAAATGGTAGCGATGGAGGCCGGTGCGTTCGGTAGCGGAGAGCTCGACCTGAACGGCGTTTGCGAGCTTGACGGAGTAGAAGCCGGGCTCGGCGTGCTCGTCGGCGTGCGAGAAGCGGGTGCGGAAGCCGCTGTCGGGATCTTCGGGGGTTCCGGGAACGAGCTTGACCTCGCCGACGCGCGGGACGAGGAGGATGTCGAGGAGGTCGCCGGCGCCGGTGCCGCTGAGGTGGGTGTGGCTGAAGCCCATGATGGAGGTGTCGGTGGTGTAGTAGCCGGAGCACCAGTCCCAGCCGTGGTTTCCAGTGTCCGGGCTGAGCTGCACGGCGCCGAAGGGAACGGTTGCGCCGGGGAAGACGTGGCCGTGTCCGCCGGTGCCGCACATCACGTTCACGAAGCGGACGAGGTCTTCGCCGCCGGCTGCCGGCAGGTGCTTGCTTACCTGGGCGAGGGATTGATGCCCTGCGGCCAGCGAAACCAGTTCGAGAAATTCACGTCTGTTGACCACGTTCGCGCCCCTGCGGCTGCTGGGAATGGGACGTGCAGCCTTGCCTCACGAGTATGCCTTTGCGCGGGGAGGGTCGTCTACCTGCGGGGCGGATTCAGGCTGGCTGGGCGTCGGTTTTCAGGACGGGAGCAGGTGCGGGGAGTGTTCGGCGACGCGGGCGACGAGCTCGCCGAAGAGCGTGTTGCACCAGGCGAACCAGGCTCGGGTGAACTTCCGCGGGTCGTTGCGGTGGTAGCTCTCGTGCATGAATCCGGAGCCGGCCGAACTTCTGAGGAGCATGTCCAGGGCGTGCCGCACCTCGGTGTCGGAGGTGCTGGTGAGGGCGTAGACGATCTGCGACATGGGCCAGATGCTGTCGCGGCCTATGTGGGGACCGCCGATGCCCTCGCCCGCGGAGCCGCGGAAGAACCACGGGTTGGCGTCGCTCCAGACGAAGCTGCGGGTGCGGGTGTAGATGGCCGGATCGGGCGATGCGTCGAGGTACGGGAGGCCGAGGAGGCTGGGGACGTTGGCGTCGTCCATGAGCACATGTCCGCCGAAGCCATCGACCTCATAGGCCCAGATTTCGCCGGCGGGTGTGGCGGCGGTGCCGAAGCGTCCGAGCGCGGACGAGACCTCTTCGGCGAGGCTGTGGGCGTGGTTGGCGAGCGTGCTGTCGTGGAGGATGGTATCGGCCATGGTGGCGAGCTGGCGGAGGGAGGTGACGGCGAACAGGTTGGAGGGGATAAGAAAGGGGAGGAGGCAGGCGTCGTCGGATGGGCGGAAGCACGAGGCGATGAGGCCAACGGGTTTCCCTGGGTAGCCGATTCCGTTGACCAGGGAGTCGGTGGGGTTTTCGGCCCTGCGCTGGAAGCGGTATGGACCGAGGCTGTCGCGGCGCTGCTGGACGCGCATGGTTTCGACGACCAGCGTCATGGCCTGCTTCCATCGGCTGTCGAATGGCCGGGTGTCGCCGGTGGCCTTCCAGTAGCCGTGCGCGAGGCGTATGGGATAGCAGAGGGAGTCCAGTTCATACTTTCGCTCGCCAACCCCTTGCTTCATGTCGGTGCGGTCGTGCTGACCCCATTCGAGGGCGGGCGCGGCGAGGTCGGCCATGAAGGCGTTCGCGTAGGGGTCGATGAGAAGGCAGCGGGTCTGGCGGCGGAGGATGCCTTCGAGCAGCCTGCGCAGGGGCTCGTCCTTTGCGGCGAAGCGGAGGTAGGGCCAGACCTGCGCGGAGGAGTCGCGAAGCCACATGGCGGCGATGTCGCCTGTGAGGACGGCGGTGTCGGGCTGGCCTTCGAACTCTCCCGGAAGCACGGTTGTGTCGAGGGTGTTCGGGAAGCAGTTCAGAAATAGGGTGCGCAGCTCCGGGTTGTGGATGCGGGCGGACGTCTCCGAGAGGAACTGTTCCACGGCGTTGCTGCGGAAGCGGCGGTCGGCCAGGGGAGGCCGGTGGCCGGAGTCAGCCGACCACGTCGTGCTGCTCCAGGCTCTGCTGCTCCAGGCTCTGCTGTCCCAGGCCCTGAGGGGATGGGCGGCGGCGAACGCGGCGGCAGCGGTCAGGGATCGTGTGGCGAAGGTGCGCCGGGAAATGGAGCTGCCGGGGTTCGCGTCGGGAGTTGCGTCGTCCAAACGGTCTCCTGAGGTTGTTGAACACGACGTTGTTGAACGCGACATGGCGGAAGATCCTTTGGCCGAATGCTACAGGCTGGCGAGGGGGGCTGGGGAAAGGGAGTCAGGGCAGGGCGCGTACGAACACCGGCGTCGGGGATGGGAGCTTCGGGATCTGGTCCCGGAGCTCTCGGAATCGAGGGGTAGAATGCCGCACAGGTTCCTGTTCCCTCAATCCAGCTTAGAGGTCCCAAACCTTGCTTCGACATGTGCGTCTCGTTCTGCTCTGCCTGTGCGCGGCTGGGGTCTCTGCCCAGACACCTCACCTGCTTCGAAACCCGGCCATGAGCCAGACGCAGATCGCGTTTCTGTACGCGGACGACCTATGGACGGTGACGCGGGGCGGGGGTGAGGCAACGCGGCTGACGTCGACGGGGATGGTAATCGGATCTCCGTTTTTCTCGCCGGACGGGCGGCAGATCGCGTTTTCCGAGCGCGCCAACAATAACGAGGATGCGTATGTGATCCCGGCGGCGGGCGGCGCAGTGAAGCGGCTGACCTACCACCCGGCGGGAAGTTATGTGGTTGGATGGACGCCGGACGGACGCGACGTGATGGTGGTCGGAGCGGAGACAAGCTTCAACGATTTTTCGCGGATGTTCCTGGTGCATGCGGATGGGAGCGGCCTGGCGGCGGAGGTGAAGCTGCCATCGGTCGACCAGGCGTCGTACTCGCCGGATGCGCGGCGGATTGCGTATACGCCGGTTAACCAGTGGCAGCAGGCCTCGTGGAAGCGGTACAGGGGCGGGCAGACGGAGCCGATCTGGCTGGTGGATGCGAAGACGCTGGACCTCGAGAAGGTGCCGCGCGAGAACTCGAACGACCGCTGCCCGCAGTGGGTGGGGGACGCGGTGTATTTCCTCTCGGACAGGAATGGTCCGGTGTCGCTGTTCCGGTACGACACGAAGGCGCGATCGGTGACGCAGGTGGTGGAGAACAAGGGTCTGGACCTGAAGTCGATGACGGCGGGGCCAGGCGGTGTGGTGTATGAGCAGTTCGGCAGCCTGCATGTGTACGACACGGCCGCGGGGGCGGAGCATGCGGTGGCGATCACACTCGGCGGCGACCTGCCGAAGCTAGGGGCGGGCATAAGGCCGGTGCGGCCGGACGAGATCCAGAATATGGCGATCTCGCCGACGGGAGCGCGGGCGGTGGTGGAGGCGCACGGGGACATTTTCACGCTGCCGGCGGAGAAGGGCGACGTCCGCAACCTGACCAACACGTCGAACGCGGCGGAGAGGGAGCCGGCATGGAGTCCGGATGGAAGGCGGCTGGCGTACTTCAGCGATGTTTCGGGCGAGTACCAGCTGTTTCTAAGGGACCAGGACGGGATCGCGGCGCCGAAGGTGATCGACCTGGGGCCGAGTCCAACCTACTTCTACGCCATCCGCTGGTCGCCCGATTCGAAGCGGGTGCTGTTCGGGGATAAGCGATTGAACCTCTGGTACGTGGACGTGGATGGCGGGGGGAGACCGGTGAAGGTGGACACGGACAACTACGAGGGATTTAGCGATCCGGGTATGAGCGCGAGCTTCTCACCGGACGGCAAGTGGATTCTGTACCGAAAGACGTTACATAACCTGGAGCATGCCGCTTATCTGTATTCGGTTGAGTTACATAAGGCGCAGCAGGTGACGGATGGGATGAGCGATGTGGACAATCCGCTGTTCGATTCGAGCGGAAAGTACATGTACTTTACGGCCAGCACGGATGTTGGGCCATCGCTTGACGGGTTCAACTTATCCGCCCTGAACCGGACGCGGAGTTCGAGCGTGTACGTGGCGGTTCTGGGCAAGGATCTGCCGTCGCCGGTGCCGCCCGAGAGCGACGACGAGAAGTCTGCGGCGGAGCGAGAGAAGGACAAGGAAAAAGAGAAGGACAAGAAGGGTGATGCGGACAAAAAGACCGACGCCGCGAAGAAGGATGCGGCGGGAAAGGAGGCAAAGGGGGACGACAAGGGTGTATCCGCGCCGAAGCTGCCGGAGATGAAGGTGGAGTTTGAGGGCATTCAGCAGCGGATCGTGGCGCTGCCGATTCCGGCGCGGAACTACGTGCTGCTGGCGGCGGGAAAGGAGGGTGTGCTGCTGCTTGGGGAGGGCGGGGCGTCGGCGCAGACGGACGCGGAGGGACGGCATGGGATGCGATCGATGTGGAAGTTCACGGTCACCGACCGCAAGACGGAGGAGGTGCTGCACAACGTGGACGGCTTCATAACATCGTTCGATGGCGAGAAGGTGCTGTATCGCCGGGGCGACGCATACACGATCGCGGGTGTGGACGAGTTGAAGGCGGGTGGCGGGGAGGCATCGCCGGGTAAGATGCTGCGCGTGGGCGAGATGCAGGCCAAGGTCGATCCGCGGGCGGAGTGGAGACAGATGTACCGGGAGACGTGGCGGATCGAGCGGGAGTTCCTATACGATCCGAACGCGCATGGGCTCGACCTGAAGAAGGCGGAGGCGAAGTATGCGGTGTACCTGGATGGCTTGGGGTCGCGCGACGAGTTGAGCTACCTGCAGCAGGAGATGCTGGGCGAGATCACGATCGGGCACATGTTTATCCGTGGGCCGCACGATCCTGAGAAGGGGCCGAAGACAGGTCTGCTAGGGGCGGATTACGCCGTGGACCACGATCGTTACAAGTTCGCGCATGTGATCAGCGGCGGGAACTGGAATCCGGCGCTGCGGGCTCCGCTGACGCAGCCGGGCGTGACAGTGAGGGAGGGCGAGTACCTCCTGGCGGTGAACGGGATGGAGGTGCATGCGACCGACAACCTGTACAGCTTTTTCGAGGGTCTGGCGGGCAAGCAGGTGATGCTGAGCGTTGGTCCGGCACCCGACGGGAAGGGCGCGCGGCAGGTCACGGTGGTGCCGGTGGATTCCGAGCACAGGATGCGTGGGCTGGCGTGGATCGAGGACAACATACGCAAGGTGGACGCGATGAGCGGGGGGCAGGTGGCTTACGTTTACCTGCCGAATACGGCAGGGGGGGGATTCAGTAACTTTAATCGTTACTTTTTTGCGCAGGCGCAGAAGAAAGCCGTGGTGATCGACGAACGGTACAACGAGGGAGGCCTGATTGCGGACTACGTGATCGACGTTCTGAAGCGTGTGCCGATGGCGAACTACGAGACGAGGGAGGGACGGAACGTGACGGAGCCGAGCGGGGCGATCTTTGGTCCGAAGGCGATGATTATCAACCAATCGGCGGGGTCTGGCGGGGATGCGATGCCGTGGTACTTCCGCAAGGCGGGGCTGGGGCCGTTGGTGGGGACGAAGACGTGGGGCGGTCTGGTGGGGATCGGAGGGTATCCGTCGCTGCTGGATGGTGGAGGCGTGACGGCGCCGCGGACGGCGATCTACGGTTTGAAGGGGGAGTTCGAGGTTGAGAATCACGGGATCGCGCCCGATGTGGAGGTCGAGTACCTGCCGAAGGAGGCTGCGGCGGGGCACGATGCGCAGCTGGAGAGGGCGGTGGCGATCGTGATGGACGAGCTGAAGGCGCATCCGCCGGCGACGTATGCGGCGCCACCCTATCCCAACTATCACCGGGAGGATGGGTTGGGGCGGAACTAGGCCGCGAGGTTTGGGCCGGGTAGCAGTGGATATACTGCGAAAATACTGCTGTGAATGTGAGGGGATCGGGACCAGATGACGATGAGGGTAACGCGTGCGTGTGCGGGTGTAGCGGCAGGTTTGCTGATGGTGGGGGCGGGCCTGGCGCAGGAGGGCAAGGGCGGGCGCAAGGAAGAGAAGGTGGTGGTGCAAGGGACGCCGGAGACGCCGGCCACCGCCATGCCGGAGCCGGACTCGACGACCGAGGGCGTGGTGCACGTAGGTGGGCAGGCGGTCGCGTACCGGGCGGTGGCGGGGACGCTGACGGTGGGCGCGACGGACAGCTACGATGCGATGCTGGGGATGGATGGGCGGCTGCTGCCGGATGCAGGGGTGAAGGCTCCGGAGCGGGACAAGCCCGAGGAGGCACCGGCGACGGCACGGCTGTTTTACGCGGCGTACTTCAAGAAAGCGGCGCCGGGGGAGGTGCGGCCGGTGACGTTTCTGTATAACGGCGGACCGGGATCGAGCACGATGTGGCTGCACATGGGGAGCTTTGGGCCGAAGCGTGTGGTGACGACGGATACGCAGCACGACGAGGGCGCGCCGTACCGGCTGGTCGAGAACCAGTACAGCCTGCTGGATGTCTCGGACCTGGTGTTTATCGATGCTCCGGGGACGGGGTTCAGCCGGATTCTGGGTAAGGACGCGGCGAAGGCGTTCTGGGGCACGGACCAGGACGCGCATGCGTTTGCGCGGTTCATCCACCGCTTTCTGACGAAGTACGGCCGGTGGAATTCGCCGAAGTACCTGTTTGGCGAGAGTTATGGGACGACGAGGTCGGCGGTGCTCTCGAACCTGCTGGAGAACCAGACGGACCTGAACGGTGTAATGCTGCTGAGCCAGATCCTGAACTTCGACAACTCGGCGGATGGGCCGGGGGCGAACCCAGGGACGGACCTGGGGTACATTACGAGCCTTCCGAGCTTTGCGGCGACGGCGTGGTTTCACCACAAGATTCCGGGTCAGAGTGGGGAGCTGGCAGCGGTGTTGAAGCAGGCGGAGGAGTATGCGCTGGGCGAGTATGCGGGAGCTCTTCTGCAGGGCTCGGACCTCCTCGATGCGCGCCGGCAGGCGGTGGCGGAGAAGCTCTACGGATTTACGGGGGTGCCGGCTGCGTTCTGGATCAAGGCGGACCTGCGGTTGAGCGGATCGCAGTTTGCGCGGCAGGTGCAGGAGGGCGAGGGGCTGACGACGGGGCGGCTGGATTCGCGGTACCAGGGGCCGGCGATCGATCCGCTGAACTCGGATGCGGACTATGATCCGTTCACGAATTCGATCGGGTCGGCGTTTACGGCGGCGATCAACAGCTACATGCGGGACGAGTTGAAGTTCGGGCAGCAGATGACGTACAAGCCGAGCGCGTATGGCGAGCCTGGGTTCAACTGGGAGCTGCGGCACAAGCTGCCGGGGCAGAACGGATGGCCGGAGGCGAGCGTGAACGTGATGCACGATCTGGCGGCGGCGATGAAGCGCAATCCGAAGATGAAGGTGATGCTGATGGGCGGGTACTTCGACCTGGGCACACTCTACTTCGGGTCGGAGTACGAGATGAAGCACCTGCCAATGCCGAAGGCGCTGGAGGACAATATCAGCTACCACTTCTTCCCGACCGGGCACATGGTGTATGTGAACGAGGACGGGTTGCGGGGCATGCATGAGTACGCGTCGGCGTTTATCCGGGCGAACTCGGGCGGCCGGTAGGGTTTGGGCGTGAGAGCTGCCGGGTGCGAAGGGGTTTACGGCTGCCGGAATGCAGATAGAGGTAACGCAGATAGAGGGAGGTTCGGAGCATGAATCAGGAGACGAAGACGGCGGTTGCGACGAGGGAGGCACCGGCGGCGATCGGGCCTTACTCGCAGGCGGTGCGGGTGGGCGAGTTTCTGTTTACGTCGGGGCAGGTGGCGCTCGATCCTAAGACCGGCGCGATGAGTACGGGCGACATCTCGGAGCAGACGACGCGGGTGCTGGAGAACCTGAAGGCGGTGCTGGCGGCGGCGGGTCTGGACATGTCGCACGTGGTGAAGGCGACGGTGTTTCTGAAGAACTTCGACCATTTCGCGGCGATGAACGTGGTGTACGGCAAGTACCTGGCACCCCTGGGCGTGGTGGCGCCGGCGCGATCGACGGTGGAGGTGGCTCGCCTGCCCAAGGATGCGCTGGTGGAGATCGAGTTCGTGGCTCGAGGCTGACGCCGGCGGGGCGATTGCAACGGGAGCCGGCGCGGGGTGTCGCGCATCCAATCAGGAGGAGATCGACATGGCGGACGCGACGGCTGGAGCGAAGACGAAGGTGGTGAAGACGGAGGCGGAGTGGAGGGAGCTCCTGACGCCGGAGCAGTTTCACGTGATGCGGGAGAAGGGGACGGAGCGGGCGTTTTCGGGTGCTCTGAACAGCAACCACGGCGACGGGGTGTACCACTGCGGGGCGTGCGACGCGCCACTGTTTACGTCGGACAAGAAGTTCGATTCGGGTACGGGATGGCCCAGCTTTTGGCTGCCGGTGACGCCGGACGCGGTCGAGGCGCATGAGGACCGGACGCTGGGGATGCGGCGGGTGGAGGTGACGTGCGCGACCTGCGGGGCGCACCTGGGACACCTGTTTCCGGATGGTCCGAAGCCGACCGGGCAGAGGTACTGCATGAACAGCGCTTCGTTGAAGTTTGAGGAGAAAGCTTCAGGAGGTTAGAAGGCAGTGGCCGCGCACCCAGTTTGAGACGCGAGAAGGCCCCAGCTGCGGTGAACGCGGCTGGGGCCTTGCTGTCTTCGGAGAGGTCTTTTAGCTCGGGACTTGCGTACCCCAGGCTTGAGATTCTAAGCTTTGAGGATTTTTCCGCCCTTGATGCAGCTGGTGCACACGCGCATGCGCTTGCTTCCGCCCTCGACCTTGGCTTTGACGGCCTGGAGGTTGGGGTTCCAGCGGCGGCGGGTGGTGTTGTGCGCGTGGGAGATGTTGTTTCCGAACTGTGGGCCTTTGCCGCAGAGTTCACATTTCTGTGCCATGAGCTGCTCCAATCTCTTCGCTGCAGAGTCTCCGGCCGACCGTGTGTTCTGGAAGACCTGGGGCGGAGGTGGTAGGCACGAGCGGATTCGAACCGCTGACCTCTACCGTGTCAAGGTAGCGCTCTAACCAACTGAGCTACGCGCCTGCAAGCGTCTCCCTAGTCTAAACGGAAGCTGGCGATGAGGGCAAACGGATTGCGGGGCGCGGCCGAGGTCGAGCAGGCTCCGGGCGGTGGAGTGGGAGACTACCGGGCCGGGCATAGGCATAGGCTAGGATGCTGGTAGCGCCGAAGTCGCCTGTCGCTACATTTGCCGACGGTGGCGGCGTTCTGGATACCCCTCGATTGGCTTTCCTCAACCAGTTCCGCGCCGCGCCTAACTTATTGACGCTGCTGCGGTTGTTTATCATTCCGTTCCTCGTGATCGAGATCACGGATGGACGGTATGGGGTGGCGTTCGCCCTGTTTCTGTTTGCGGGTCTGAGCGACGGTCTGGACGGTCTGCTGGCGCGCTGGCTGGGACAGCAGACGCGACTTGGGCTGTACCTGGACCCGATTGCCGACAAGCTGATGTTGAGCACGCTGTTTGTGACGCTGACCCATGTGGGGCTGATTCCCAGGTATGTGACGGTGCTGGTGTTCAGCCGGGACCTGGGCATTCTCCTGATTGCGACGCTGCTGTTTGCGACGGGGACGCTGCGTGACTTTCGGCCGAGCCTCTTGGGCAAGGTGAACACGGTGGTGCAGATCCTGGCGCTGATTGCGGCCATGTGCGAGCGGGTGTTCGCGGCGCCGGCGGCGACCACGGGGGGATGGGTGCTGCTGCGGGATGGCCTGTTGCGGGGCGTGGCGATCCTGGCACCGGTCTCGGCGGCGCAGTACGCGTGGATCGTGATCCGGAGGATGCAGGCGCCGGTGGAGACGGTGGTCTAGACGGGCCGAGCGTGCTTGGCGGGGTGCGGCGCGGGCTTGGGACCGGTCTTGGGATCGGTCTTTCGGTTGGCTTCGGGACCGGTCTTGGGATCGGCCTCGGAGTCGGCATCTGCATCGGCGGGGATGGCCCCTTCTGCTTCTCTGGCCATGTCCTCGTACTCGATCGAGTCGAAGATCTCACCGCAACCCTGGCACTCGACGAACTCGGCGTCTTCTTCCCGGGCGACGATTTTGACGATCGGATGTTTGCAGGGAGTGGTCACGTTGGGTTGGGGAATGCTTAGAATTTTGCAACTGACGCCGGGCGTTGTCAATGCGTGTTTTGCTGAATTTCCGCAGAATTCGTCCGTCTGGGCAAGGCTGCGAGAGAGATTCGGTGCGCCCGCGGCGTATCGGACCGATCTGGTCCGTTATCCCTTGCGCGTGGGGAGACCGGGACGTACACTTGAGTTGCCAGCGGGATCTTTGCACCTAATTAGTCCATGTGCGACCGCCGCGCGCCAACCGCATGCTACGACTGACCAAAAAAGCGGATTACGGTCTGATGGCTTTGAAGTACCTGGCCGAGCAGGCGAGCAGCGGGGCGCAGAGCGCGAAGGACGTAGCGGAGGCGTACCACATTCCGCCGCAACTGCTGGCGAAGATCCTGCAGACGCTGGCGAAGGCTGGCCTTCTGGTCTCGCATGCGGGGACGAACGGCGGGTATGCGCTGGCGCGGCCTGCATCCGAGATCAGCGCGTTTGAGGTGATCCGGGCGATTGATGGGCCGCTTTTTATCACCAGCTGCATTACGATTCACGGAGCTTGCGACCTGGCGGGTCACTGCACCATCAAAGAACCATTGCGCAAGGTGAACGACAGCATCAAGGACCTGCTGAGCGGCATACGAATTGGTGATTTGGTTGAGCCACCGGAGCCGGAACAGACGCGCTCGAGAGCAGCGGTCGCCGGCGGTCTGGTTACGATTGCGATGTAAGCGACAGCTAGATCCGGCCAGGCGACGGGCGTCGCGGACGAGACGGCACTACAGGATTTGAGTTTGGGGAGCGAAACAATGAGCAATGAGATGGCGAACAATGGCGTTGTGATTACGGAGAGCAAAGAGCCGCTACCGGCGGGCGTAAAGCTTCCGATCTATATGGATAACCACGCGACGACGCCGATGGACCCGCGGGTTCTGGAGGCGATGCTGCCGTACTTCACGGGAACGTTTGGGAACGCGGCGAGCCGCAACCATGCGTTTGGGTGGGAGGCGGAGCATGCGGTCGAGACGGCGCGCGCGCAGATTGCGAAGCTGATCGGAGCGACGGCGAAGGAGATCATCTTCACCTCGGGCGCGACCGAATCGAACAACCTGGCGATCAAGGGGATCGCCGAGATGTACAAGGAGCGCGGCAACCACATCATCACGCAGGTGACGGAGCACAAGGCGGTGCTCGACACGTGCAAGCGGCTGGAGAAGCAGGGCTACCGGGTGACGTATCTGCCGGTGCAGGCGGACGGCCTGATCGACCTCGAAGACCTGAGGCGGGCGATCGTGACCGAGGGTTCGGAGAAGACGATCCTGGTTTCGATCATGTATGCGAATAACGAGATTGGCGTGGTGCAGCCGATCGCGGAGATCGGAAAACTCTGCCACGAGAAGGGCGTGCTCTTCCACACGGACGCGGTGCAGGCGGTCGGGAAGATTCCGGTGAATGTGATGACCGACAACATCGACGTGCTCTCGCTGACGGGTCATAAGATCTATGGTCCCAAGGGATGCGGCGCGCTGTATGTGCGGCGACGGAATCCGCGAGTGCAGATCCAGGCGCAGATCGACGGTGGCGGGCATGAGCGCGGGATGCGGTCGGGGACGTTGAACGTTCCGGGGATCGTCGGCCTGGGCAAGGCGTGCGAGATCGCGGGGCAGGAGATGGCGACCGAGGCGGAGCGTCAGCGGGAGCTGCGGGACTACATGAAGCAGAAGTTCGAGAAGGCGCTGGACTACGTTCACGTGAACGGCGACATGGAGCACCACCTGCCGGGCAATCTGAACATGAGCTTCGTGTACGTGGAGGGCGAGAGCCTTCTGATGGGCATCAACGACATCGCAGTCTCGTCGGGATCGGCGTGTACGTCGGCGACGCTGGAGCCAAGCTATGTGTTGAAGGCGTTGGGCCTGGGAGACGATGTGGCGCACAGCTCGATCCGCTTCGGTCTGGGGCGCTTCAACAACAAGGCCGAGGTGGATTACGTGTCGGACAAGCTGATCGACGTGGTCAGCAAACTTCGCGAGCTATCGCCGCTGTACGAGATGGTGAAGGAAGGGATCGACCTAACGAAGATCGAGTGGGCGGCGCACTAGGACCGAAGAGTCAGGAAGCAAACTCCAGGGTTAAGCGAAACCTTCTGGATTGGCGCATACTCTAATGTAAGAGACCAAGAGGATACGGACATGGCATACAGCGACAAGGTAGTGGATCACTACGAGAACCCGCGCAACGTGGGATCGATGGATAAGAGCTCGGACGAGGTTGGGACGGGTCTGGTCGGGGCGCCGGAGTGCGGCGACGTGATGCGGCTGCAGATCAAGGTGAATCCGGAGACACAGGTTATCGAGGACGCGAAGTTCAAGACGTTCGGATGCGGGTCGGCGATTGCCAGCTCCTCGCTTGCGACGGAGTGGGTGAAGGGCAAGACCGTCTCCGAGGCGCTCGAGATCAAGAACACCGATATCGTGAAAGAGCTGGCGCTGCCGCCGGTGAAGATTCACTGCTCGGTGCTGGCGGAGGATGCGATTCGCGCGGCGATCGGCGACTGGAAGAAGAAGAACCACGTCTCCGAGGGTGTTGAGGCAGCGGCCGTCGCGGTCGCGCACTAAGCCATGACGATGGTGAACATACAGATGGGAGGCTCTGCGGCTGCTGCTGCGGAGCCTCAGCCGTCTGGGGTCAAGACAGCGGGCGGGACAATCCTGAACCCGCTTGGATCGGTCTCTGGACCGAAGGTCATTCAGGTAACGGAGAAGGCGCTGAAGCGGATACGGTCGGCGATGGCGAAGGAGAATGTATCGCCGGCGCAGGGCGGTCTGCGCGTGGGGATCCTGGGTGGTGGGTGCAGTGGGCTGAGCTACAGCATTCGCTTCGACACGCAGCCGCGTGAGCGGGATCGCGTCTACCGGTTTGGCGAAGAGGGCGACGAGGTGCGGATCTTTGTCGATCCGAAGAGCTTCATCTACCTGGCCGGCATGATTCTCGACTACGAGGAGACGCTGATGCGGCAGGGGTTTAACTTTATAAATCCGAACTCGACGAAGAGCTGCGGGTGCGGGTCTTCGTTCTCGTCGTAGCGGCTGGATTTCTCTAACCCGACTCGGTCGACAGGCGTGATGCTTTCGCGAAGGCTTGCGGTTTGCTAAGCTTGCGCCCATGCCACTTTTGCGCCTTGCGCTTATCTTAGCTGCCCTCTCCGCGACATCTCTTGCACAATCCTTCACTCCGGTTCGTGAGCAGAAGAACCTTTCCCCTGGCGCGGTCGAGAGGCTGCACACGCTGGAGACGCTGAATGCTCTGCCGGTGGGCGAGTGGCGTTTCCATGCGGGAGATCTACCTCACGGCGAGTCTCCGGCGACCGACGATTCAGCGTGGCCGCTGGTGGCGCCGGGAGCCAAGGCGCCAATGGATGCGGTGTGGTATAGGCGCGTGATCGAGGTGCCGAAGACGCTGCATGGATACGACATTACGGGGGCGCGGGTGTGGTTTCAGTTCCAGGCGGAGGCGAATGGGCCGATGCCGCAGATCATCTACTTCAACGGCCGGCGGGTGGCGCTGGGAGACGACCTGGAGCCCATTGTGCTGTTCGAGCCTGCGAAGCCGGGCGACAAGGTGCTGGTGGCGGTGAAGCTGCTGCGGACGGTGGATGAGAAGAGCTTTCGCGGTGTGACTCTGCGGGTCGAGACAGCGGCCAAGGAGGCCGGGGCTGGGGCACGTCCGAATCCTGAGGACGTCCGTGTGCAGTGCATCACGGCGGCGAACATGCTTCCGGCGTTGGCGACGCCGAGGCGGGATCTGCTGCCGAAGGTCGAGGAAGCGGTGGCGGCGATCGACATGAAGGCGCTGGCGGCGGGAGACCAGAGGGCGTTCGATGCGTCGCTGCGCAGGTCGCAAGGGATGCTGGAGGCGTTGCAGCCGGTGCTGGCGAAGGCGACGGTAGATCTGGCGGGCAACGCGCATATCGATGCGGCGTGGCTGTGGCCTCGGACGGAGACGGTGGACGTGGTGAAGCGCACCTTCACGACGGCGCTGCAGCTGATGAACGAGTATCCGAGCTATACCTATACGCAGTCGGCGGCGCAGTACACGGAGTGGATGGCGGAGAAGTATCCGAAGCTGAACGACCAGATCCGGGAGCGGGTGAAGGAGGGCCGGTGGGAGATCGTCGGCGGGATGTGGGTGGAGCCGGATCTGAATCTGCCGGATGGAGAGAGCCTGGTGCGACAGCTGCTGGTCGGGCAGAGGTATTTCAAGCAGCAGTACGGGGTGACCGCCCGGATTGGATGGAACCCGGACTCGTTTGGTTACAATTGGCAACTTCCGCAGATCTACAAGCGATCCGGCATGGATTATTTCGTCACGCAGAAGATGCATTGGAACGATACGAACGTTCTTCCGTTCCGGCTGTTCTGGTGGGAGTCGCCGGACGGGAGCAAGGTGCTAACCTACTTCCCGACGGATTACGTGCATGCGAATGTCAACCCGACGCGGATTTCGGCGGACTTCGCGGAGTCGGCCGAGAGGAACCCCGGGACGACCCAGATGCTGGACCTGTACGGCATCGGCGACCATGGCGGGGGACCGACGCGGGCGATGCTCGACCAGGCGGACCAGTGGATTGGTGTGGGCAGGCAGGGGCCGAAGGATGCGGTTCCGACCATGCGGTATCACACGGCGCAGGGCTACTTCACGGACGTCGAGAGCAAGTTGAACAGCGATTCGCCGACGTGGGACTACGACCGGATCGCAAAGGGTTACACAGCTCCGCCGGCGGGCGCGGACGGGCAGGTTGGCGTGCCGACGTGGAAGGACGAGCTCTACTTCGAGTATCACCGCGGGGTGTTCACGACGCAGGCCGCGCACAAGCAGAACATGCGCGCGAGCGAGGTGGCGACGCTGGATGCGGAGAAGCTGGCATCGCTGGCCTGGCTGAATGGAAGGGCGTATCCGGGCGAGGAGTTGACGGAGGCATGGAAGAAGATCACGTTCAACCAGTTTCACGATCTGGCCGCGGGATCGGGAATCGGCGTGATCTACAAGGATGCGCAGAGGGACTACACGGAGGTATTTCACGCGGACCGCGAGATTGCGGATGGATCGCTGAAGACGCTGGCGGCAGGGATCGATACGCGCGTGAAGGGCGATGCTCCGCTGCTGGTCTTCAACCCGATGGGATGGGCGAGGAGCGAGACGGTGCGGACTTCGGTGCAGCTGCCGGACGGGGCGGAGGGAGTGCGGATTCTTGATGCGCACGACAAGCCCGTAGTGTCGCAGGTGCTATCGACGGACGCGGCGACGCATCGGTTCGAGGTGCTGGCGCGGGTGAGCGACGTTCCGGCTCTTGGATACAGTGTTTTGCATGCGGCGAAGGGGAGGCCGGCCTCTGTAACTGATTCAGGTACAGACCTGCGTCTGGAGGAGCAGGGTAGCAGCGTGGTGTTGACGAATTCGCACCTAAAGGCAGTGATTGACAGGAGGAACGGGTGTATCACGAGCCTGATGTCCGTCGGCGTCGATCCAAAGAGCGGGGTCGAGTCGCTGGCTGCGGGCGGCTGCGGCAACCAGCTGCAGACGTTCAAGGACACACCGAAGCAGTACGACGCGTGGAACATCGATCCGGGGACGCTGGATCACATGACGCCGATCGAGGCGGTGGATTCTGTAACCATTTTGGATCGAGGACCGCTGCGAGCGACGGTTCGGGTGGTGCGGAGCTGGCAGGCTTCGAAGTTTGTGCAGGATATCTCACTCGATGCGGGCGCCGACTCGATCGGCGTGGCGAACGATGTGGACTGGCATGAGACGCATGTGCTGCTGAAAGCCGCGTTTCCGCTGGCTGCGAGCGGGCCGAAGGCGACGTATGAGATCCCGTACGGGTCGATCGAGCGAACGACGCTGCGCAGCAACAGCTGGGAGAAGGCGCAGTTCGAAGTTCCGGCGATGCGATGGGCGGACCTGGGAGATGCGCAGCATGGCGTCTCGGTGCTGAACGATTCGAAGTACGGGTACGACGCCGAGGGCAATGTGCTGCGGATCACGCTGCTGCGATCGGCGACGTGGCCGGATCCGGAGGCGGATCGCGGGCGGCAGCGGTTTCGGTACGCGATCTATCCTCATGCGGGCGGTTGGAAGCAGGCGCAGACGATGCGGCGCGGGTACGAGTTGAACTATCCCCTGAGGGCGGAGCAGGTGCAGGCGCACAGCGGAGCTTTGCCGGCTGAGCACTCGTGGGGCGGGGTCGAGAACACGAATGTGACGCTGACGGCGGTGAAGAAGGCGGAGGATGCGGATGCGCTGGTGTTCCGGATGTACGAGTGGGCGGGGACGGCGGGCGAGGTGAAGCTGCATGTGCCGGCGGGCGCGACGTTTGCGGTCGAGAGCAACCTGATGGAGAAGACGGAGGGCGAGCACCTGCCGATGAAGGGCGACGTGGTGACGGTGCCGATCAAGCCGTACGAGATCCTGACGGTGCAGGTGGCGTATCCGGGGAGGGGACGGGCGCGGGAGGCGGAGCAGGTGGCGCTGCGGTAGGGAAATGGGTTTTTACATATACTGGGTTCCCAGCCGAGTCTCTGGGGCTTATGTTAGAGGCTCGTAGGATGAGGTTATAGGCCGGCGTACCAATCGTAACCGAGTTTGGTCCAGTAGTCGTCCGGGCGAGTGTCCATATAGGCGATCAGGCCGATGCGTTTGAGCTGTTTGTAACCATATTTGATCGGCATGTGCAGCCGTAGTGGAGCTCCGTGGTCGGGGGAGAGCGGATGTCCGGCCATCTCGGTGACGAGCAGGCTCTGGGGGTGTCGGCAGGCGCTCATGTCGTATCCGCCGTAGTAGTTTCCGTCGGGTGTTTCCATGTAGACGAAGCGGGGTTCGCGGCCGTTGATCTTCGCGGGGGGGAAGGCTTCGATGAGGTCGACCAGGCGGACGCCGCCCCAGTGAACGACCTGGCTCCAGCCCTCGATGCACTTGAACTCGGTGACGAGTTCGTGGCGGGGGAGCTTGCGGAGTTCGGCCATGGTGAGGAGGAGGCCGGCGGTGCCGTCTGCGAGACCACTGGCGCTGGGCCCTGCTTCGCCATCGCCGCGGACGCGCTTGTGGGTGATCTGACGGTTCATAGCATCGAAGCGCTCGGCGATAGAGAGCGGCTCACCGTTCCTGGTTGGAACGGGCTGGTCGGCGCGGGCGGGGCTCTGCGGCTCCGGCTGGCCCTTTTGCTGACCTGGCGGCTGGTTTGGGGGTTGGGTCTGAGGCTGGATCGGGGATGCGGATTTCGATCCGGGGGCGGATTTCACGTCATTGTTCTGCTGCTTGTCCTGGCCGGTCTTTTCCTCGGTGTAGCGGTATGGCCAGGCGGTGACGTCGCTGACAAAGAGCGGGTGGCGGGAGGCGTCTTCGACACCTACCAGCTGCAGGCGCCAGCTCTCCGGAACGAGGTCCTTGTCGATGCCGATGCTGCCGTTAAGGCGAAGCGGGGAGCTCATTTCGACCGGGTAGGTGGGGGCGAGGCCGCGCTCGTCGAACACGGCTCGGGAGATGGCGGCGTTGGCCTCGAAGGCGCGGCGTAGCGGGAGCTCCTGGCGGCCGATCTCCTCGGTGTTGTCGATCCAGCGGTAGAAGCCGTATCCGGCGGCCGCGGCAACGGCGGCCACGGCGAAGCTGCGGCGGGTGTGACGGCGGGACTCGTCGAGAATTTGTTCGTCGGCGGCGTTTTGCGCGGGCGGGGTCTTGCCTGGATCGCTCACCAGGATCTCCTTTCGGCCTCGAGACTGGGATCGCTGGCGGGCTTGATCTCGTATCCGCTGATCATGCTGCGGAAGTTGTTCCAGCCCGCGAGGACGACCTGGGCGACGTGGACGAGGAAGAAGGCGCAGAAGGCGATGGTGATCCAGAAGTGCTCCCAGCGGGCCATCTCGTAGCCGCCGAGGAGGGTGGTGATCCAGTGGGTCTGCGTGGGCTTGTAGATGGCGAGGCCGGTGACGAGCGATCCGAGGCCCATGAGGATGGTTGCGGTGTACGCGATGCGCTGGGCGCCGTTGTACTTTTTCTGCGCGGGCAGGCCCTGGCGCAGGTGAAGGTCGACGAGCGTGACCTGGATGGCCTCCCCGAAGCTGTGGCGATCGGGAAGGAGGAAGCGCCACTCCCCGGAGAGCCAGGTGTAGAGGCCGTAGAGAATGCCGTTGACCGCGAAGATCCACATGAAGAAGAAGTGGACGCCGAGGCCGGTGGTGATGCGGAAGGGGGCGTTGAGCAGGCGCCAGAACCACTCCGGAAAGAAGCGGAAGAGGGTGACGCCGCCGAGGCCGACGCGATAGACCTGATGCGGGTGTTGATAGGGCGGGATGGAGTCGCCCCAGTAGATGAGGAGGCCCGACCAGATCATGAGGAAGAGCACGGGGAAGTTGATCCAGTGCATCCAGCGGATGGCGAGGGGATGTTTGCGCTCCAGGCGACGGCTGGGTCGGATCGCCGGTGGATCGGGGGCAGCGGACTCGACTGCATCGGCGGGGTTGCCGGCCTTGCCGGACAGCGGTGCCGAATCTTCCATCTGCGCCATGTACGTGCTCCACGGTGAGGATGTGCCGAGTGTAGCGGAGTGCGGAGGCCACGAATGTAGAGATTGCGGGTTGCGGGATATAAGGAAGGCGAGGCGCTGGCTGCGGAGATCGGAGCCGTCAGCGGCGGGCCTCCCTGCGGAAGCGGGAGGGCGTGAGGCCGGTGACGCGGCGGAAGGTGGCGGAGAAGTGAGCGTGATCCGCGAAGCCAAGGTCGATGGCGATCCTGGTGATGGCGAGGGTGGTGGAGGAGAGCAGGCCGCGGGCGCGGTCTATGCGGCGTTGGAGAACGTAGCGGTACGGGCTGACGCCGAGGGCGGAGCGGAAGACCTCTCCGAAGCGGTCTGGGCCGAGGCCGACCATCTCGGCCAGGACGGCGAGGTGGAGGTCGCCGGCGAGGTTGGCGTCGATGTACTCGCAGACGGGCCCGAGCGCAATGCCTGGGGAACGAGTGGCGGCCGGAGCAGATGCGGATCTCCAGGGCTGCTGGATCCTGAGCTGAATGGCGACGATGGCGGTGGTGAGCGACTCGGCGTAGAGAGTGCCGTTGGCGCCATCCTCTTCGACCTCCGCCAGGAGCGCGTGGCAGAGGGTGCGCAGATGCGGGTTGTAGAAGCAGAGATCGCCGTGGAACTCAACGGTGGGGGGAAGCTGATCGAGGTTGGCGACGGCGACGCGGCGGACAAAGGCTGGATCGAGATGGAGGTGGAAGTCGCAGGGCGTGCCCGGTTCGGCGTAGTTCCAGCGCCAGTAGCTCTCGTGTCCGGCGGGTACGAGGGCGGCGGCTCCTTCCTGCGCGAGCTCCTCTCGGCGGGCGCCGTCCCAGCGATGCTCATGGAGGGTGGGAACGGAGACGATCAGGTTGAGGAGGTGGTGGTCGAGCGGTGGGAGCGAGATCTCGCCGGCGGAGTGGCCGCGAACAATCTCGGCGCGAAATCCCTGCCAGCCGAGGCGATGGCTGCTGCGGGTGAGGTGGTAGGGAACGTACTGCGCGAAGTCCTGAGATCGTACGGGTTGTTTTCGCATGGAGCGGCTCGCAATGATTCGGCTCGTGGGGCTTCGGCTCGCATAGACCTAGTCTCGAAGACAGGTGCTGCGGGCGTTGGGTTGTGCCCAGCTTACGACAGTGCGGGATCGTGCGAGGTCGGGGGATCAGACGGTCAGCGAATTCGGACGTGGACGCGGGAGCCGAGGTTGTCGGTGAAGGCGACCTCGCGATCGGACATGCTGGCCTCCCTGCCCGGATCCGGTGTGCCGGAAGCAGATCGGTCGGAGGGCGTGAGACAGAGCATGCCCTGGAAGCAGGTGAGGCCGGAGGGGGAGGCGGGGAGGCGGTTGTAGTGCTGCACGATAAACATGCGGCGTCCGCTATCTTCCTGGACGAGCACGTCGTTCGAGTAGTTGATGAAGACGCGCGCGCCGGCGACGGGGATGCCGTTGCGTTCGACGCTGCCGAGCGGGTCGCGGAGGAAGAGGCGGTCCTGGTAGACGATGGCAAGCGCGATGGTGGCGACCACGGATAGCAGGAGGAACTTTCTCACGGCAGCGACCTCTTGGGCTTTTGGACTTTGATCTTGGGTCTCCGGCTTGGGGCTTTCGGATTTCGTAGCTTGGCCCCGGTGTTGCGTGGACCGATACAGTGCGACTCTGTGCGGTCCGTGATCCCATGCGGCCGGATACGGAGAAGCGGCCGCGTCCGGGACCTCTGAAAGCGCGTCCGGGACCTCTGAAAAAAGGAGAGATGAGTGGGCCGAGTATAGGCCCTGGCGACGCCCGGGAGAACGCAGAACTTCAGGGGAGGCCCCCTCTATACTTTTGGGGGGGAACCAGCCGCTTGAGAATGGACGCAGACGTCGCGACGCCGATTGGGAGCACACCGGAGGAACGCGCCGGGGAGACCCATGCCGGCGACCTGGTGGAGGGGCTGCCACCGGCCGAGAACAAGAAATTCTATCCAGCGCTGGATGGCCTGCGTGCGGTGGCGGTGTTGATGGTGTTCTGTCAGCACTACATGGAACATCCCGGGTACCTGCGATGGGGGTGGACCGGGGTCAACATCTTCTTCGTGCTGTCGGGATTTCTGATCACCGGGATCCTGTATGACACGCGCGATGCCCCAAACCGGTTTCGCACCTTTTACGTGCGCCGGACGCTGAGGATCTTTCCCCTGTACTACGGTGTGCTGCTGCTGGGGCTCCTGCTTACGCCGGTGTTTCACTGGGTGTGGCACCCTGTGTGGTTGCTTTGGCTCGTGTACCTGGGGAACTACGGACGATTCCTCTGGATGCACGATTTTCAGACCCTTCCGTACTTGCTCGACCACCTGCTTTCGGGATGGCGCATGAACCCGCCGATGGTCTTCTACCTCGGCCACTTCTGGTCGTTGTGCGTAGAAGAGCAGTTCTACCTAGCGTGGCCGCTGGTGGTGTTCTTCGTGCGGGACCGCATACGTCTGCGAAATATCTGCATCGGGGCGTTCTTCGTTTGTCTGGCGGCGCGCTGCGTGTGTGGCTGGCTGCTGCCACGTGACCTCCTGTCGGCGGGGTTTCTGGACCGCGTGACGCCGCTGCGAGTAGACTCGCTGCTGCTTGGGGGCCTGCTGGCGCTGTGCCTACGCGGACCGGAGGCGGCGTGGATCAAACGATGTGCTCGACCGGTGATGGCAACCGTAGGCTGCCTGTTCGTTGCGATGCAGGTGTTCTACCTCGTGACGACGCACCATCTCTACGATGCTGACCGGGGCGCCTGGTGGACGGAGACGATCGGGCTCTCGTTGATCGACCTGTTCGCGGCGGCGCTGGTGCTGCGCAGCATCGATGACGGATCGACGATCTACCGCCTGCTGGGGCGGCGGTGGTTGAGACGTCTGGGTCAGATGAGCTATGGATTTTACGTGTTCCACGACATCCCACATGTCGCGTATACGAAGCTGGTGTTTTACGTGACGCGGAACAGGGTAGCGCACACGGCGTGGATGGTGGACCTCCTGGCGCTCTTCGGAACGACGGTGTTGGCGTACCTAAGCTTCCGGTTCTTCGAGGCTCCGTTCCTGCGTTTGAAGGACCGCTTCACGGCCTAGGAAACGGCTGACGGCGCGAGTTCCCTGATGCTTGGTTTGACTTCTGGCTCAACCGTGCCGAGCTTATTGGCCATGGCGGAGCCGAGGCGCACGCTCTCCGCGATACCGCGATCTTCGGGATAGTAGAAGCAGGTGTCGGCGACCTGGAGGCCGGCGATGGGTGTCTGGACGGGGGGGATCTTTGCCGCGAAGCCGGGTTCGCAAACGGGCTGTCCGTAGCGGAGGCGGGCGACCTTGGTGTGGAGGATGTCGGTGGAGGTGAGGCTGGGGTTAATGCGCTGGAGGCAGCTGAAGCCTTCCCCGAGCAGGCGATCGTCCGGCCACGAGAACTTTTCCTGCGTGACGGGCATGTAAAAGGGGATGTAGACGATGCTGTGCTCTCCAGTCTGGCGGAGGTTCGAGAACTCGATGATGCCGGGGATCTCGAGGCCCGGATCGGAGATGTTGACCCAGAAGTGGGTGCTGACGGGCTGGCGCAGCTTGAAGATGACGCAGATGACGCCGACGTTGTGGATGGAATCGTAGCGGTCCTTCCATTCCTGCGGAAGATCGGGGACGAGCGCGGAGACCAGGGGGGTCGGGGTGGTGCTGATGACGGCGTCGGCTGGGAGGTGGCGCGAGGCGGTCTGGACGCCGGTGACGCGACCGTTCTCGACCGTGACGCGGGTGGCGGGTTCGCCCAGGTGGAGCCTTGCGCCGTGCGCAGCCGCGGCCTCGATGAGCTTGTTGACGAGGGTGATGGATCCGCCCTCGATGTATCCGAGCTCCTCCTGAAACATGCTCCTGCGCGAGCGTCCGATGCGGCGGATGCGGGTCCAGATCCAGGCGGCCGAGATGTTCTCCGCGTAGCCGTAGAACTTGTAGTCGAAGAGCGGCTTCCAGAAGCGCTCGAAGACGCGCGTGCCGCACCAGCGAATTATCCAGTGTTTGGCGGACTCGTGTTCGATGGCAGGCCAGCGGTTGCGGCGAACGCAGACGAGCGCGAACAGGCCGTAGCGGATCTTATCGATCAGGCGCATCCGGGGCAGGCGCAGGAGCGACACCGGATCGCCCCAGGAGTGGAGCTGGTTGTGGTCGAAGAAGCCCATGGAGGTGGGCACCCAGCGGAGCTGCTGATCGAGGCCAAGCTCCTGCAGGAGGTCGAAGGTGGGGAGGTCGGTCTTGCAGACGAAGTGGTAGAAGCGCTCGATGGAGACGCCGCCGAAGTCAAAGTGGCCCGCCATGCCGCCGGGGTCGGAGGCGGCTTCGATGATGTCGACCTCATGGCCGTTCTTCGCTGCCCTGTAGGCGGCGGCCAAGCCCATGACACCTGCTCCAATGACGACAATGCGTGACATCCTGCCTCCAGACTGCTGTTTAGAGGCTACTTCAAGCGGGTGTCAAGCTGGCCCTGGGAGCGACGACAAAGATGAGGCCGGAGGGGTCTGCGTCTACGGTGACGTGGTCGCCGTGCTGAACGGAGCCGTCCAGGATGCGGACGGCGAGCTTGTCCTGGACCATGCGCTGGATGGCGCGCTTGAGGGGGCGGGCCCCGTAGGCGCGGTCGTAGCCGGACTTGAAGATGGCGTGGCGGGCGGCATCGGTGAGATCGAGCGTGATGCGGCGGTCCGTCAGGAGAGCCTGGAGGTCCTTCAGGCGCAGGTCGACGATGTGGATGAGCTGATCTTCGCCGAGCGGGTGGAAGACGACGATGTCATCGACGCGGTTGAGGAACTCGGGCCGGAACTGCTGGCGGAGCGACTCCATGACGCGCGTTTTGGCGTCGTGGAAGCCCTCCTCGCCCTCGGCCCAGGCGGTGTTGAGGGCGGCGGCGCCGACGTTCGAGGTCATGATGAGGACGGTGTTCTTGAAGTCGACGGTGCGGCCCTTGGAGTCGGTGAGGCGGCCGTCGTCGAGCACCTGGAGGAGGATGTTGAAGACGTCGGGGTGCGCCTTTTCGATCTCGTCGAAGAGGACAACGGCGTAGGGCCTTCGGCGGACGGCTTCGGTGAGTTGACCGCCCTCGTCGTAGCCGATGTACCCGGGGGGCGCGCCGACGAGGCGGGAGACGGCGTGCTTTTCCATGTACTCGGACATGTCGATGCGGACCATGGCCTGTTCATCGTCGAAGAGGAACTCGGCGAGAGCGCGGGCGGTCTCGGTCTTGCCGACGCCTGTGGGTCCGAGGAAGATGAAGCTGCCTATCGGTCGCTTGGGGTCTGAAAGGCCTGCGCGGGACCGGCGGATGGCGTTGCTGACGGCCTCGATGGCCTCGTTCTGGCCGACGACTCGCTCTTCGAGGCGGCCCTCCATCTGGACCAGCTTCTGCATCTCGCCTTCGAGCATCTTCGAGACGGGGATGCCGGTCCACTTGGAGACGATGGCGGCGATATCCTCCTCGTCGACCTCCTCCTTGAGCATGCGGCTGGGCCGCCGACCGACGCCGTTCGTCGATCCGGAGGCGGCCTCGGCGGAGTCCTGGGCGACGGCCGCGTCCTGCTGGGCGGTGAGGTCGCGGAGCTCGGCCTCGGACTTCGGGATCTCGCCGTACTGGAGCTCGGCGGCGCGCTGGAGGTTGCCCTTGCGGGTCTCCTCGAGGGCCTGGAAGCGGAGGGCTTCGAGCTGCTCTTTGAGCTCGGCGATGCGTCCGATGGCGCCGCGTTCGCTCTCCCACCGCGCCCGGAGCGCGACGACGCGCTCCTTGATGCCGGCGAGCTCGCGATCGACGGTTTCGAGGCGTTCCTGGGAGTTTGGATCTTCCTCACGCCCGAGGGCGGCGCGTTCGATCTCGAGCGATGTGGCCTGGCGCTCCAGGTCGTCGATCTCGACGGGGACGGAGCCGATCTGGATGGCGAGGGCGGCGGCGGCCTCGTCGACGAGGTCGATGGCCTTGTCGGGCAGGAAGCGGTCCGAGATGTAGCGATGCGAGAGGGTGGCGGCGGCGACGATGGCGGAGTCCTTGATGCGGACCTTGTGGTGCGCCTCGTACTTCTCCTTGAGGCCCCGGAGGATGTTGACGGTGTCCTCAACGTTGGGCTCGCCGACATAGACGATCTGGAAGCGGCGTTCGAGCGCGGTGTCCTTCTCGATGTACTTGCGGTACTCGTTGAGGGTGGTGGCGCCGATGGCGCGGAGGCCGCCACGGGCGAGCGCGGGCTTCAGCATGTTGCTAGCATCCATGGCGCCCTCGGCCGCTCCGGCGCCGACGAGGGTGTGGAGCTCGTCTATGAATAGGATGACTTCGCCGTTGAATAGGATGACTTCGCCGTTCGACTCTTCAATCTCCTTGAGCACGGCCTTGAGCCGCTCTTCGAACTCGCCGCGGAACTTGGCGCCGGCGATCATGGCTCCGAGATCGAGGGCGCAGACGCGCTTGTTGCGGAGGATCTCGGGGATATCGCCGAGGAAGATGCGGCGGGCGAGGCCTTCGACGATGGCGGTCTTGCCGACCCCCGGCTCGCCGATGAGGACGGGATTATTTTTGGTGCGGCGGGCGAGCACCTGGATGACGCGGCGGATCTCCTCATCGCGGCCGATGACCGGGTCGAGCTTGCCGCGGCGGGCGAGCTCGGTGAGGTCCTTGGCGTACTTCTCGAGCGCCTGGAACTTGCCCTCGGGGTTTTGATCGGTGACGCGCTGGGAGCCGCGGACGGCGGTGAGCGCTTTGAGGATGGCCTCTTGGGTGCCGCCAAGGGCAGCGAGCGCCATCTGGACGGGATCCTTCTTGGCCTGGGCCAGCGCCAGGAGGAGGTGCTCGGTCGAGACGAACTCGTCTTTGAAGTCTTCGGCCTCCTTGAAGGCCTGTTCGAGGATCTTCTGGACGGCGTTCGAGAGGCCGGGCTGCGACCCACCCTGAACCTTGGGGAGCTTGGTGATGGCCGCCGACAGACTGCTCTTCAACTGCGAGACGTCGACGCCGACGCGCGCGAGCACGGGGAGCACGACGCCCTCGCGATCCTCAAGCAGAGCGGAGAGCAGGTGCAGGGGCAGGACCTCGGGATTGCCATGGTCGCCGGCGATTCCCTGCGCGGCCTGCACCGCCTCCTGGCTCTTTGCCGTCAGCTTTTCCCACTTGAATGCCATTGCTGCTCTTTCCGAGTGCGGTGTTTCGAGAGCGCGTGTCCGGAGGACATCGTGAGGCTCCGGACCTAGGTTTATGGGAGGCCACGGTTTGGATGACCTCCCACGAAGCAGGTTACGCCGGGCTGGCTCAGGCGGTCTGGTTCGCTTCGACCTGCTTTGGAGCGGAGTTGCTGCTCCCGGTGACCTCGACCTTGATCTGCTTGGGCTTTGCCTCGGCCTTCTTGGCGATGGTGACGCTCAGGACACCATTCTCGTAGGCGGCCTTGACGGTGTCGGCGTCCACGGTCTGGGGGAGGGTGAAGCTGCGGACGAAGCTGCCGAAGCGGCGTTCGATGCGGCGGAAGTTCTCTTCCTTCTCGTCGGCGGCGAAGCGGCGCTCTCCGCTGATGGTGAGGGTGTGGTTTTCGACACGGATATCGAGATCCTCCTGACGGATGCCCGGCACCTCGAGCTTGAGCGCGACCTGCTGCGCGTCCTCGTAGATGTCGACCGCGGGAACGAAGCTGCCACTAGTCAGGGCTTCGCTCTCGGCGCCGGCTGGGCGGGCGAAGTCGTGGAAGATGGAGTTGAGGCGGTTCTGGAGGATGGCGACGTCCTCGAAGCTGCTGCGGATGGGTCTGAAGTGGGCGATGGTCATGATGATTGCTCCTTTGGGACTGAGACTCAGGCCGGGATAACTCACTGACCTTGAGCATAAGACGCAAGCTGGTGAGAAAAGTTGCAGGTAATATGAGTTACATGCGCTCAAGTTTGGATAGCGCTAGGCAGCTGTTCCAGAATGGGCTCTCCAGGTACGCGAAAGTCGTACCGAAGCTCCGCAAAGTGACACAGATAGAGGGACTTAGGGCTGCTACGGTGGATCTGTACAGCTGCTGTGCCTGGAGTCTGCCTTGATCTGCTGGAGAGATTGGTTTCGATGGACGTGGTTGCTGGCGCCGGGCCTGGGCCTAGCGGTGGGTTGTGGGTCGCAGGCCGCCGGTACCTTGCCGCTCACAGGCGCACCGTTGAGCGCTCCGGTGGACCCAGTTTCGCAGGGTGCGGGTGTGCATGGGCGGGCGCAGTCCGGGCCGGCTGCGGTGGTGGGATCACGGATCTACCTCCTGGCGGCGAACACTGCCGGATACGGTGCGCAGAGCGTTTCGCTGCTGCGGCCGGGGACGCCAGGGGTGGCGACCGACGCGACTGGCGCCTACCTGACGACCGATGCGAACGGGGGCTTCCAGCTTGGGGGTGCTTACCGCTGTGTGCCGCACCAGCTGGTATATGTGCTGGCGAAGGGCGGGCGCACGGGCGGCAGCGAGGTCGAGAATCCGGGGCTGGCGCTGATCTCGCTCGTCGGTCCATGCCCGGATGCGGGCGACTTCTCCGGAGCGGTGTCGTTCATCAACATCAGTGAGGCCTCGACCGTGTCCAGCGTGTATGCACTGGCGGGGTTTATGACCGATGGCGCGCATCTGAGCTCCGCTCCGACCGAGCGGTCGTTTCGCGGGATGGAGGTTGCGTTCGCGACCGCGTCGAGCATCTTCGACACCTCGACCGGGAGGGCTTTGGCCGAGACTCCGGCGGGCAGCGGCATCGTTCCCGAGGCCGAGATCAACACGCTGGCGAACATGCTGGCGCCGTGCGTGGCCTCTTACGCGGCGTGCGGCGGGCTGTTTCAGAACGCGAAGGCGAGCGACGGGACGGCTCCGGCCGACACCGCTTCGGCGATGCTGAATATCGCGAAGAACCCCGGCGCCAACGTGCCGGCGCTGTTTGCGCAGGCGAGGGTGCAGGCCTTCAAACCGGCCCTGGCGGCTGCACCGAACGACTGGACGGTGGCGATCACGTTTTTTGCCGAGAGCCTGGCGGGGGCGCTGTACCCGGCGATCGATTCCGCCGGGAACCTCTGGGTTCCGGGGTACGCGAACAACACGCTGACCGAGCTCGATCCGCTGGGGAACATTCTCTCTGGCGAGACCGGGTTCACGGGCGGCGGCCTGAGCCAGCCGTTCTCGGTGGCGATCGACGCGAAAGACAACGCGTGGGCGACGAACTACGGCCTGGGAACGATAGGCGGGCCGTCGGTCTCGGAGTTCGTGGCGTCGGGACGGCCGGTGACGACGAACGGGTTTGCGTGCGGTGCGGGATGCACGTTTGTGGCGATCGACACGGCGCAGAACCTTTGGGTGTCCGGAGCTCCGGAGGTGAAGACGCTGCGCAGCTCTGGGACGACCGTGTCGAGCTTTTCGACAAACACGTTTGCCTCGGGAGTCGCGGTTGACAGCGGCGGCCACGGATGGGTGGTGGGGCAGGGGCGCAACCTGTTCCGGATGACGCTGCCGGGAAAGGCGGAGCCGTTCAGTGAGAGCGTCACCTCGGCCTCGGCGACCGAGATCACGCCGGTCGCGATCGATAGCGGCGACAACGTCTGGTTTGCAAGCAGCAAGCTGAATGCTCTCGGGAAGCATGATGCGAACGGGGTTCCCGTGTCGCCGCCGGGTGGATACAAGGGTGGCGGTCTGAAGGGTCCGGCGGGGCTGGCGATCGATGGCGCGAACACGGTTTGGGTGGCGAATCGCGACGGCAACTCGATCTCGGCGTTCGGGAACGGGGGGACGGCGATCTCGCCGGCGGGCGGGTACCAGGCGACCGGGATCAGCAATCCGCGCGGCATCGCGATCGACGGATCGGGCAATGTGTGGATCACCAATTTCACCGGCAACTCGGTTACGGAGTTCCTGGGCGCAGCGACGCCGACAGTTACGCCGATCGCACCGGGCACACACGGCCAGCGTCCCTGATCCGGAGCCTGACCGGTTTGCCCCCGGCCCGGTTGCCTAAAGGCAGACCCGGGTTGGTATAACTGCTTAGGCGAGGGCGCCGGTTCGACCCCCGCCAGGCGGGCGTGCGAGATGCGATTTCTGACAGGGATGTGCGTGATGGTGCTCGCCGCCGCGGGTGCGGCAGCCGTCTGGGGCGCGGATCGGGACGGCACGGCGGGCAGCAAAGGGAGATCGATGGACTATCCGAAGGCTCGGATGAGCGACCACGTGGACGATTACTTCGGCACCAAGGTAAAGGATCCGTACCGGTGGATGGAGGATGTGGACTCAGGTGAGGTGAAGACCTGGGTGGACGCCGAGAACCTGCTGACGCGGAGCTACCTGGACGACGTTGCCGGGCGCGAGGCGATGCATGCGCGCCTGATGGCGCTGACCAATTTTGAGCGCTACACGGCTCCCGAGCGGCGTGGAGCGAGGTACTTCTACGCGCACAACACGGGCCTGCAGAACCAGAATGTGGTGTTCTGGCAGGAGGGCTTGAAGGGTGAGCCGAAGGTGCTGCTGGACCCGAATACGATGTCGAAGGACGGAACTGTTGCCCTGAGCGGCATGAGCGTGACCGAGGATGGGCGCCTGGCCGCCTACGCAATCGCCGATGCCGGCAGCGACTGGGTGAAGTGGCATGTGCGCGAGGTCGCGACGGGAAAGGATCTGCCTGATGTGGTGGAGTGGTCGAAGTTCAGCGGGGCGTCGTGGCTGAAGGATGGATCGGGCTTCTTCTACGAGGGGTACGGGGTTCCGGAGGACGCCCGAGCGAAAGACGCCCCCTCGCTGAAGGAGGCGAACTACTTTCACAAGGTGTTCTTTCACAGGCTGGGAACACCGCAGAGCGCGGACGTGCTGACGTTTGAACGGCCGGACGATAAGGAGCTGAACGTCCACGCGAGCGTGACTGAGGACGGGCGCTACCTGCTGCTGTTCTCGACCAAGGGGACGAGCCCGAACAATGAACTCGCGATCAAGGACCTGGCGCATCCGGGCGCACCGGTGGTGAAGGTCGTGACGACACCGGACGCGGTGTACCACCCGATCGCGAACGATGGGACGAAGTTCTGGGTGCTGACGACGCTGGGGGCGAAGAACGGAAAGGTGATCGCGATCGATCTCGAGCATCCCGACCGGACGAGTTGGAAGACGGTTATTCCCGAGACGAAGAACAGCCTGGAAGGCGTAACGATGATCCACGACACGCTGGTCGCGAGCTACCTCGAAGACGCGCAGACGATGGTCGAGCTCCATCGGCCGGACGGCGGTCTGATTGAGCGGCTGGAGCTGCCGGCGATCGGAACGGCGGTGGGCTTTGGAGGCGAGCGGAAGGACCAGGAGACGTTCTTCGCGTTCACAAACTTCGTGACGCCGGGAACGATCTACCGGCTGGACATGGCGACGAGAAAGGTGGAGCTCTACCGGGCGCCGAAGCTGCAGTTCGACCCGGCTGGATTCGAGACCAAACAGATCTTCTACAAGAGCAAGGATGGAACGCGCGTTCCGATGTTTGTGACGGCGAGGAAGGGGCTGAAGCTGGACGGCGCGAACCCGACGCTGTTGTATGCGTATGGCGGCTTCAACATCTCGCTGATGCCGGAGTTCAGCGCGGCGCGGCTGCTGTGGATGGAGATGGGCGGGGTGTACGCGCAACCCAGCCTGCGGGGCGGCGGCGAGTATGGCGAGGCGTGGCACGAGGCGGGAACGAGGCTGAAGAAGCAGAATGTCTTCGACGACTTCCTATCGGCGGCGGAGTGGCTGACTACGAACAAGTACACGTCGAGGGAGAAGCTGGCGATCAACGGCGGAAGCAACGGCGGTCTGCTGATGGGCGCGGTCGAGACCCAGCGGCCGGAGTTGTTTGGAGCGGTGCTGGCGCAGGTGGGCGTGATGGACATGCTGCGCTTCGACAAGTTCACGATCGGGTGGGCGTGGAAGGAGGACTACGGCGCTCCGAGCGAGAATGCGGCGGAGTTCCAGGCGATCTACAGGTACTCGCCGCTGCACAATGTTCGGCCGGGTGTGAGCTATCCGCCGACGCTGATCATGACGGCTGACCATGACGACCGGGTATTTCCCGCGCACAGCTTCAAGTTCGCGGCGGCGATGCAGGCGGATCAGGCGAAGGAGGGAGCGCCGGTGCTGATCCGGGTGGAGACGCGGGCCGGGCATGGCAGCGGGATGCCGCTCTCGAAGCGGGTCGAGCTGACGGTGGACCAGTACGCATTTCTGGTGAAGGAGCTCGGGATGCGGGTGGACCTAAAGTAGGGCTGGCGGCAGGAGGGCTGGCGGCAGGAGGGCTGGCGGCCTTGGTGGCGCCTCCTGCCGAGTCCGGGGCGATCTGCCCTGCGAGTCTACCCCGCGTGGGGCAGGGGATACGACCTTTGTGCAATGGCATTTTGCGCGGCCGGGCAACGCGTGCCACGAAATCTGAATCCGCCACTACCCCCTGCGCGTCAAAGGGTGGTACGGAGGAAAAGACAATGAAAAGCAAATTGACCTTTGCCCTTCTGGTTTCAATAATGATGCCGCTTGGTTTAATGGCGCAGCCTCGCCCCACAGGAGTTCACCTCCGTCCGCAGCTGATTCACGACCGTGCACCGCGCCTCCACGACCGGTCCGCTCACCCGCACTTCAACGGATGATCTCTGGCTCCGCGCGACGGCAGCGATCGCGCATGTTCGACCTGACTTTTTCAAGACAATCGACTAGAGCGAGGCCTTCCTAAGGAAGGCCTCAAGCTTTCTGGGGTCCTTGTTTCCGGGGGAGGATTCAACGCCGGTGGCCACGTCCACGCCCCAGGGTTGCATCTGGTCGATCGCCTCGCGGACGTTCTCGGGGCGAAGGCCTCCAGCGACGATGAGCGGGAGATCGCCGAGTTCAGCCTCGAAGACCTCGGCAGCGGCCTTCCAGTCGAACGTGATGCCGGTTCCCCCGCTGGCCGCGCCTGTCCGAGCGTCGATGAGCACGCGCAGGACGGGGTGGATCGAAGGCTGCTGCTGAATCTGGCGCAGGTGTTTCCGGAGCGACTCCGCCGGCGGTGGCTCCCCGGGCGTCAGATCCCAGTGGACGACCTGGATAAGCGCTACGCGGCCCCCGGTGGCGTGGTGCAGGTTTCGGACGAGGTCGGCGTTGAAGCGGCTATGCAGCTGGACTCCGGTGAGGTTCGCCCGGTCGACGGCCTCGATGATCTCGTCGGCGGCCTCGGTGACGAAGACGCCGATGCGCTCGACGGACGGCGGAAGGTCAGCCCCGATAGCGCGCGCGTCAGCGGGCGAGACGCGGCGGCTGCTTGGGGCGAAGACGAAGCCTACCGCGCTGGCGCCGAGATCGGCAGCGAGCCGGGCGTCCGCGGAGTTCGTGTTGGCGCATATCTTCGTCCACATAGGGTTGTCTGGTCCACATAGCGCCCGTCTGCGATCTACCCAGCCGCCTGCGGTCTACCGGTCTAACCCAGCTATCGCCCATCGACCCGGGCAATTCGTCAGCCAGGCCGCCTTCGGGAGGCGTGACGGTTAGATGTTCTGCGAGTAGTCGCGATCCAGCAGAAGGGCGAGTGCGGCGGCGGGTTCGGGCTGACGCATTAGCGCCTCGCCGACCAGGAAGGCATGGTAGCCGGCCGATCGCAGGCTGGCGACGTCCTCGGCCGTGCGGATGCCGCTCTCGGCGACTCGAATAATTCCCGGCTCGGCGAGAAGGGCTTCGGCCATGAAGAGCAGCGACTCCGTCTTGACGGTGAAGTTGCGGAGGTCGCGGCTATTCACGCCGATGATGTTCGCGCCCAGCTGGATCGCGCGGTCGATCTCGGTGTGGTCGTGCGCCTCGACGAGCACATCGAGGCCGAGGTCGGTGGCGAAGTCGTGCAGCAGCTGGAGCCTGTCGTCGGCGAGCGCGGCGACAATAAGGAGGACGGCGTCGGCCCCCGAGGCGCGCGCTTCCAGGATCTGAAATGGGTCCAGGATGAAGTCCTTGCGCAGGCACGGGATGGTGACCGCGGCGGAGACGACTTCGAGGTCCGCGAGCGAGCCACCGAAAAACTCGGTGTCGGTAAGGACCGAGAGCGCGGCGGCTCCGGCGGCTTCGAGAGCGGGAGCGAGATCGGAGGGGCGGAAGTCGGCCCGGATGAGACCGCGTGAGGGCGAAGCCTTCTTGATCTCGGCGATGATGGCGGGGCCGGAGGCGGCGTGCGCCAGGAGTGCACGGGCGAACCCACGCGGCTTGTGGGCCGCGGCGCGATGCTCCAGGTGGGGGAGGTTGGCGGCGGCTTTGCGGCGCGTCAGCTCGAGCAGCGTATGGGCGAGGATCTGGTCGAGTTGCGTCTGCATGGCGTGCTTGTCCTGCCTGGTGTGCCTGTGGTGGAGATGGTTCGAGATCAACCGCTGGTCGATCTGTCAGCCAACCCGTCGACTCTCATTCTAGGGGAGAGAAGGGCTCTGCCGATCCCGCGAGTGGCAAGACATTGATTGCCAAGCTTCTAAGAGCTTCAGAATTTGTCCCGGTGGGGACGGCTCGAAGAGTCGCGGACTCGGTTGACGCGATCTCCGGGAATCCAACTGCGGCCGATGACCCGGGGAGGTGCTGCGGCGGGAACGGTTAGACTGTTGTTGATGCGTCTCCGATCCCTGATCCTCCCTTCCCTTGCTGTCCTTCTCCCGGTGCTGGCGCAGGCCCAGATCGCCGTTTATGGCATGTTTCAGGCGAACCGGCTCAGCGGTATCAGCTACCGGAGCACCGTCAGCAGCGGAAACAACGGGAACTTCTCTCCACTTGGGGGGACGCTGGGCGTGTTCTACGACTTTCGTTCGATCGGGCCCGTGCGGATCGGGGCCGACGTGCGGGGAAGCCTTTCGACGACCAAGAAGGGCGCTGACCCTACCAGTATCGGCGCGGGCGGCCGCATCGGATCCGCGATGGGCGGTGTGCGCGCGGTCTTCAAGACTCCGATCGCTCCGTTGAAGCCGTACGTCGAGGGGCTGGTGGGAGTGGCGCGCACCAACTACGGCACGGACTACTTTCAGCAGATTCTTCCGGTCGATTCCACGCGGGCCGTTCCGGGTGTCACGCTGAGCACCGCTCTGCAGTACCAGGCGCTGGCGGGGCTCGATGTCGCCATCGTGCCGGCGCTGGATCTGCGGATTATCGAGCTGGGATTCGGGGGGTTGAGTGGATCGGGAACCCACTCGGGCAACTACCCGCTGAAGAGCGTTGGGATCGGCCTGGTATTTCACTTCCCGGTGCAATGAATGCACGTTCCGGTTCAATGAATAACTGAGCCACGGTGAACTGAGATAGAACCCTGGTGCCGAAGAGAGGACTCGAACCTCCACACCCTTGCGAGTACATGGACCTGAACCATGCGCGTCTGCCAATTCCGCCACTTCGGCACTTCCTGCACCGGTGTTCCAGACGGGGAGCCTGGATGTGCAAGCCGTGAGTGGCAAGTGTTACAAAGGCGGATGCTGCTGTCAAACCGGAGCGCGGAGCGACGCTGCCGGGCCGTTATGATGAAGGCGGATGTGAGGCGGAGGCAGACCTCCACCGCTGTAGACATGTCCACCGCTGTGACATGTCGTGGAGACGATCCCCAATGACCAATGGACCGAGCCAAGGTTCCGACGAGCAGCTTATCCCGGAAGACGTGGCGGTTGAGATTCGCCGGCTCGCGCACGACCTGTCCAACGCTCTTGAGATCGTCGTGCAGACCAGCTACCTGCTGGGCACAACCGAGATGAAGGCGCCTGCGACGGACTGGCTGCGCATGCTGGACGACGGTGTGCAGCGGGCGCTGGACCTGAACAGCGCCCTGCGCAAGTATGTCCGGACGCATTCGGCCAGGTAGACAGCGCTCGGGAGTTCAGTGAGCCGATGGAGTTCAGTGGCCTACTGGACTTCGATAGCCGCTAGGCTGCGCCGTTCCTGCCTCGGACCCGGGATGCGGGTTTGGTGCCAGCGGCGGCCTTGGCTGCGGAAGCCGCTTTACTGGCGGCGGTAGCTGCCGTGGTCACGGCAGTGGCCTTCGTGCCGGCTGGCCTGGTTGCAGCACTTGCCTTCTCAGGCGGCTTCGAGCCTGCCGATGCGGCGAGGCTCAAGGGGGCGCGATCGTCTGCCAGCTTCGGGGGCTTCGCGACCGCAGCCTTTGCAGGCGGCGGCGCGAGGACTTCGGCATGGCCGTTGGTCTTCGCCGGGATGCTCCCGGAGGCCTGCGCGGCAAGGCGCGTGAGCTTTGCGGCGTGGGAGCTGAAGAGCTTCTCGATGTGCTGCAGGAGCACCCGGGTGTGCGTGGCCTTGACCAGGATCTTGTCGGGGCCAGCTCCGTCCCACTCCCCCTCGTCCTCTGGAAAGGCAGTCAGAAGAGCGACCGCGGGATGGTAGGGCGCGGTGCGTGCCGCCTGGATCACCTCGCGGCCGGCGATGTCGCTTTCCATGCGCATATCGGAGATCACCATGTGGTACTCGTGCGATCGGATGCGGGCCTTGCCCTCCTTCGCGGAAGCCGCGGTATCGACCTGAAAGCCGCTGATCTCAAGCACGGCTTTGAAGGTCAGCAGAACTGCTACATCGTCATCGACCAAAAGAATTCGGCGTTTCATGCGAGTGCCTTTCGAAGCAAGATGCCAGGTACCGGACCGCCTCCCGGATAGCATCATCGCGGTACAGGGGGGATGGCGGTTGTCTGGCAGCAGATTCAACGTGCCCAGCCATGCAGCAAGGGATGGAGCCGCCGGCGTAGACCTCGAACCAGCGTTGTGATCGCTTGCGTACTATAACAGGGCGTCCGCAGCCGGATACATGGCCGGCACCGTGGGCGGGCTGCCTTTCCGGATATAATTCTCACTAAACATGGCAACGCCTTCAGGTGTGCCGTGGAGGTCAAACTATTCCACCGATCGACAAGCGTGCCGCAAAATCCTTTATCCGAACGAATGAACGTATCCGCGCGCGCGAGATCCGCGTGATCGATGAGAGTGGCGAGCAGCTGGGCGTGATGCCGCCGTTTGAAGCTCTGAAGATGGCGCGCGAACGCTCCCTGGACCTGGTCGAGATATCGCCAAACGCGGTTCCGCCCGTGTGCAAGATTCAGGACTACGGCAAGTTCCTCTACGAGAAGGATAAGAGCGACCGGGCAGCCCGCAAGAAGCAGAAGGTGATCGTCATCAAGGAGGTCAAGTTCTCGGTTACGGTCGATGAGCATGACTACCAGACGAAGAAGAATCAGGCGGTTCGCTTTCTGGGCGATGGTGACAAGGTGAAGGCGTCGCTGCGGTTTAAGGGCCGCCAGATGGCTCACCGGGACCTCGGGTACAAGATCATCAACCGGCTGATTCTGGATATTGGAGACGCCGGGCTGGTGGAGTTCATGCCGCGGATGGAAGGTACGACGCTGCACGCGATCCTTGCGCCATCGAAGAAGCCAGAGCCCCCACCGAAGAAGGCCGCACCGAAGCCCGAGACACCCCCTGCCGCTGAGCCAGTTGCCTCCTCTGTGGCGATGGCTGAGCCGGTCGCCTAGAGTATCGCTGTAGATCCGGGCGTCGGGTCAGGTTCTACCATCGGAAAGTAAGTGCCTAGCGCGGCTTATGGGGTAGATAGCTGCGAGCCGGCCCTCACATCAATTTGGGATACCGGGCCACATTTGGCGCTGGCTCTTGATGCCTTGCGCCCGCACGATCAGCTACTCGAGGTGCTACGCGGATGCACTTTACCGCATAAAGGTGGCCTGTGTTAGTTGAAATAACATTACCTTAGTAACAACAGCCATTGCATTCTAAGTTATGTAATTGATAACAGTGGACTTACAACAGGTTACATCTTATGGTTGCTGCAGCTGAGTTGTCCAGCTAAATGTTCAGGAACTCACTACAACCTTAGGAGCATTACCCATGAAAAATATCGTTCGCGCCTTCGTCGTCGCCCTCACACTCGCAGGCTCGGTTGCATACACCCAGATCAATGCATCCGCCCAGACCAAGCCCACGCTCGCCAAGGTCACGTCGATGCCGATGCCCTGCTGCCCCCCGAATGATCCGAACGCCTGCGGCTTCCGGTAGAGCTTAGCAGTTCCATAACGACACTGACGTGCCCGACTTCGCAAACAATTGCTTGTATCCGCCCTCGCGGTGCTTTACGCTACAGGATCAGTATGAGGGCGGACGATGTCTACCGGGCAGATTGCCATTCAATTCTTGTCTTACTTGGAACCTCTATTTTGCATTCTGGTGCTGTTTGCCTTAGTCAGGTCAGGCGCGATTAGAACATTTGGGTTTCTCTCTACTCTTCTCGTCGTACGTGTAAGCGCCGACGTTCTATGCCTAGTACTGATCGAAACGTCCTCCAGGGGAATTGAGCGCCACCTTGCCTACAAGGCCTACTTCTTCGTCTACTGGACCTCCTACGCCGTTCAGGCCGTTCTCTACCTGCTCATCATTCTAAGCATCTTCAGACTAGCAATGGCGCCCTTGAAGGGTCTTCAAACTTTGGGAATGCTGGTCTTCAAATGGGCAGCTGCAATCTCCGTGGCGATCGCCATCGGTATTGCGCTCGCGCCTCACCAGTCGGGCACCGCCTTTATCATGGCGATGATCACGCAACTCCAGCAGACGTCCAGCATCCTAACTCTCTGCCTGTTGCTCTTCGTCTGCTTTGCGATTCGTCCCATGGGACTCTCCTTCCGCAGCCGCATCTTCGGAGTCAGCATGGGCCTGGGCATCATGGCAGCTTCCAGCTTGGTGACCTCTGCCTGGATCAGTCACACCTCCAGGATCGATTCCACAGTTAACATCGTCCTCGGCCTCACGGGTTGCGTGACCTTGCTGCTGTGGTCTGCGTACTTCGCCTTCCCGGAAGAGAAGCGCCGCATGATCCTGCTTCCCACGACGTCACCCTTTCTTCGCTGGAATCAGATCTCCGAGATCCTTGGCGATGCGCCTGGATACGTCGCTATCGCCGGAGTTCCACCGGAGGTCTTCGCCCCCGCAGAGCTCGAGATTATGCGCCGCGCATCGGCCAAGATGCTAGTGCCGTCCGCACCTCAGATTCAGGGACAGAGGGTCGCTCTCGAGTCCCTTACGGCGTAAGGCGTTGCAACTTTGCTCTGTGTTATTAGAGGACGTGCTGCTGAGACGTCAGTGCTGCTGAGCGCTGCCAGCCCAATGTCTCGACGACCCGAGAGTGCTGGCTCCGCGATAGCGCGACAAGGTTATTGCGAGTGCCTTTTCAGCTCCCGCCCCAAGCTTACAAAGAGTGCTGTTCTTCGGCCCTCCAATAGGGCTCCGAGGTTTCGTTACTAAACGCGCATGTAAAAGAGGGCCACCCATAAGGGTGGCCCTCTTCATAGAACGATTAAGTGACTCCTAAGCCTAGGAATCTTCCCGCTCTGCGCGCTTCCAATTCAACAGATCACCAAGTGTCGTGCTGCTGGAGGACGAGGAGGAGTTGCTGTTGCTCTTCCCACCGCCACTGCCACTGTCACGATCCCGCTCCTTATAGCTCTCAACCTCGGAGCGGCTGGCCTCTTCTCCGACTGCCTTGATCGATAACCCGACCTTTTTCTCCTCCGGGCTCATCTTGACGATCTTGAACTCGTGCTCGTCACCGACGTCCAGCTTCACCGGCTGGTGATTCTGATCGACCGCCTCGGAGATGTGGCAGAGCCCCTCCACACCATCGGCGATCTCGATGAAGGCACCGAACTGAGCCGTGCGCAGGACCTTACCCTTGATCACGTCACCGATCCGATGCTGGGAGAAGAAGGTGTCCCAGACATCCGGCAGAAGCTGCTTGACACCCAGCGAGAGCCGGCGGTTTTCGGGTTCAACGCCCAGAACGATCGCCTTCACCTTTTCACCCTTCTTGAGGGCCTCGGACGGATGCTTGATCCGCTTCGTCCAGCTCAGGTTGGAGACGTGAACCAGTCCGTCAATTCCGTCCTCTATCTCGATAAACGCTCCGAAGTCAGTCAGATTACGGACCCGCCCCTCGATCACGGCGCCGATGGGGTACTTGTCCTCGAGCGCCTCCCAGGGATTATCCTGCAGCTGCTTCATCCCGAGAGAGATACGGCGGTCGTTCGGGTTGACCGAAAGAATAATCGTGTCGACCTCGTCGCCCGGCTTGACCATCTTCGATGGGTGCTTCATGCGCTTGGACCAGGTCATCTCGGAGACGTGGACGAGACCTTCGATACCCTGCTCGAGCTCGACGAAGGCTCCATAGTCGGTGACCGAGAGGATGCGCCCACGTACCTGCGCGCCGATCGGGTAACGCTCCGTAGCGTCGAGCCAGGGGTCGGGCGTGAGCTGCTTAAAGCCGAGCGAAACCCGCTGCTTATCCTTGTCGAACTTCAGCACCTTGACCTGGATCTCATCGCCAACATTGACGAGGTCGCGGGGATGGGTAAGCCGACCCCAGCTCATGTCCGTTATATGGAGCAGGCCGTCCAAACCACCGAGGTCGACGAACGCGCCGTAGTCGGTGAGGTTCTTAACCGTTCCGGTCAGAACCGAACCCTCTTCGAGGGTCGAGAGCGTCACGCTCTTCTTGGCGTTCTGCTCTTCCTCAAGAAGATCCTTCCGGGAGATGACAACATTGCCGCGTTTCTTGTTCAGCTTGATGACGCGGACTTCAATCTCAGTTCCGATGTAGCCGTCCAGGTTGCGAACCGGCCGGACCTCCACCTGCGATCCGGGCAGAAAAGCCTTGATCCCGATGTCGACGGTGAGGCCACCCTTGACGCGGCTCAGCACCATACCTTTCACGGGTGTCTTGTCGTTGGCTGCGGCCTCGAGCTTGTCCCATACCTTGTGGCGAAGGGCCTTTTCGTAGCTGACGAGGTACCCGCCCTCAGCCTCTTCGCGCTCGATGACGACCTCGACGACATCACCCGCCTTAAACTTTGGCACACCGTTGATATCGATAACCTGATCCAGCGGAATCAGTCCCTCGGACTTCAGACCGATATCGACCACCACATGCTTGTCGGTGATCTTCACCACGGTGCCGCTCACGACGCTCTCTTCCTGCGTCATGTTCTGTGCGGCAGCGCTTTCGGCAGCCTGCTCGCGGTCGAAGCTTGCGAGCGCGGCAGCGAAATCGGAGTCGAAGTCAGCGTCCTCCCCTGCTCCAGCCGAGATGCTTCGAGCCTGTCCGTGCTGCTCGTTTTCGACAGACTCGGCCGAAAAGACGCCCTCCTGCGAGGTCTCGGGCGTTGAGACGTGCTCGCCGGACGAACTCTCGGAAGGCTGGTTGGAGGTGGATTCAGAGGACGGCGCGTCATGCTGCGCGGTCATTTCGGGCGCGAGGGTTTCGAGTTCGGTGTTCAGGGGTTTGCTCTCGGTGTAATCAGGATGATGGTGATCGACCATGATGATGCGGACTCCGGGACCCAAGACTTATTCCGCCACTGCTGAACTTCCTCGAGGAGGACAGGCCTGGCCATGGAGGCCACGCATGACACAAGCTTAGAAGTGACGACGCAACACGGAATAAAGGTGCTTCTGCAGAGGAGCGGCTGCACTTGGATCCCACACGCAGGGGCTCAAACGAAAGCATAGGCTCGCGCGCCTGAAACGTCAACTGCGGGCACGAGAAAGGTCGCAGGTGCCTCTATACTCAGGCCGTGGAGCACCCATACCTTGGAGCGACTTTGGACGCCGTGGAGATTGGCATACGTCTCGGGAGATAGCCCCGAGTCGCGGAAGGGTGTCCCGGCCGAGCTGGCCGCCTGGCCGGCAGATCAGGATCTCGATTGCGTGTTTTGCAACATGATCGCCGCCATGCGATGGGCAACGACCCAGGGCATGAGCCTGGAGGACGCCGAGCGAGCGGCCCTGATTGTGGAACAGGGAGAGACCTGCTTTGTGTGTCTCAACCGCTATCCTTACTCGACCGGCCACGTCATGATCGTTCCCTACCTGCACAGCCCGTCGCTCGCGGAGCTGCCGGAGCCTGCGGCTCTCGAGATGATGAGGTCTGCAAGGCGTATGGAACTCGCACTCCGGGAAACCTATCGACCAGATGGCTTGAATATGGGTATCAACATGGGGCAGGCAGCTGGCGCCGGCATCGCGGAACACCTGCACCTTCACTGCCTCCCACGCTGGAGCGGGGACACGAACTTTATGACGACGACTGCTGAGACACGCGTTCTGCCGGAGGAGTTGACAATGACTTGGACACGGTTGCGGGCGGCGCCTGGCACGAGCATTTCCACTCTATTCTAGATACCCGCGCGTAACCATGTTAGGTTACTTATGGAGGGAACGCACGATGCTTCCTAAGTCCAACCAACCCCCTTATCTCTTTGGAAGGCTAATCTCCGGTCGACCCGGAACGGTTAAGTCTGGCAGATCCCAACCTTTGGACCTGGAATATTCACTCCAGGCGCTGGCGTTCAGTGCCACCTCCCTTCCCCACGAGACGGCAGACACTCGTATCACAGGTGGAACCCGATCGCTCAATAGACGTCTTCTCGCCCTCAACATTGAAGGATCCCTGTCTCGAAGAGCCATTGTGCAAGGTGCCCGCTAGCCTCGCCTACGAGGGTTTGCGGTCTGGCGCGGATCGATCCCGGGCTTCCGTATGGGATGGAATACGCGTAGCTTCGAAGTTGGTGATCTTCCATCCGCCCGTGGGCAGGTGTTGGTAGATGCGCGTGTAGCGGAAGGTCCCGTTCATTGGAACTCCCTCGTTGGTCCCCTCGACCGAGGCTCGAACGGTTACGATCGCGACCTGCCCGACGAGCTTAACTTTCATCTCGCCAAGATCGATTCTGGTCAGGATGAAGCTGTGCGTGCGCACCCGGCTCAGCTGTTGGGCCTTGGTATTCACCTGTCCTGTCATGGAGATACCGACGTAATCGTCCGATAGCAGCTTATCCAGAGTGGCCACGTCTCCGGCCAGCTGGGCCGCACGCCACTGCTCCTCGAGCTGCTCCACCTCGCGCTTGTAGTCGTGTCTCTGACGCTGGCTGCCAAACCCCATCGCCTGCAGGTGTGGGCACAGCAGCAGGAGCAGGAGCAGAGAGGCCCCTATGCGGAAGCAACCCGGATTGGAGCCGCGATCAGGCATCTTGTAACGCGGATGGTAGAACGGGGGAAGATGGGGAGTCAAAGCAACTTTCGTGGTACAGGCTCTTCGGGAGACCTCGCCGGTTCCGCAAGTAACTCTATCTGCACCAGATGTTAGATGTCTGAGGCGATTCCCAGGTCCCAAAGGCCGATCTCAGGCGATGGCGGTGAGGTCTTCGACGTGCCGGTCCAGCATCCTCTGGTAGAGGCCCCCGATCGCGTACTTCTTGAAGTGGGGTGTTCCGCGGTGGAACTCCGCCGCCGCGTCGTCCCTATATTGCTCATAGATAAAGACCGTGGAGGGGTCGCCGTCGATGAAGTGGGGCACGTAGGTGACGCATCCGGGCTCCTGGCGCGAGCTGATGGCGAGTTCAGTGAGGAGCTCACGGATCAGCTGGTGATCGGTGCCATCGAAGCGCATGCGGACGGTGAACGTAACCATTCTGTGGCCTTTTCTGGGTCGAATCTATGGTGAAGCTGTGGTCCTCACCTGGTGGCAGGGCGGTTATTTCTCGTCACGAGCGAAGCAGATCGGAGAAGGCGGGCATGGTCATAGTTTGGTCACGGTCGGGTCCGGTGGAGACCATGCCGATCTTTGCTCCGGACTCCCCTTCGAGGAAGCGGAGGTAGTCCTGGGCGAGCTGCGGCAGCTTGCTGAACTCGGTTATGCCCTCGGTTGAGGTGTTCCAGCCTTTGAGCGTGGTGTAGACGGGCTCAATGGAGTCGAAGCCGCGCATATCGGCTGGGATGGTGTCGGTGAGCTTACCGTCGACCTTGTAATGGGTGCAGACAGGGATTTCGACGCACTCGTCCATGACGTCCATCTTGGTGACGACCAGCCACTCCGTCCCGTTGATCATGTTGGAGTAACGGAGCAGGGGGAGGTCGAGCCAGCCGCAGCGCCGAGGCCGGCCGGTGACCGCGCCGTACTCCTGCCCGCGTGCGCGCAGGAGGTCGGCCGAGGAGTCGTTGATTTCGGTGGGGAAGGGGCCCTCACCGACGCGGGTGACGTAAGCCTTTGTAACGCCGATCACGGTGCCAACCCGGGTCGGGCCGACGCCGGTTCCGGTGACGGCTCCACCTGCGGTCGCCGAGGAGCTGGTGACGAAGGGGTAGGTGCCGTGGTCAATGTCGAGAAGGGCTCCCTGGGCTCCCTCGAACATGACCTTCTGGCCGTCGTGAAACGCCTGGTTGAGCAGGACGGCGGTGTCGGTGACGAAGGGGGCGAGCTGCTCGGCGGCGCGGGCGTAGTCCTCATACATCTGCTTGGGATCGAGGGGTTCGGTGCCGAAGAGCGCGCTGGCGATGGTGTTCTTTTCGTGGCAGGCGTTCTGGATGTGGGTGCGGAGCAGGTGCGAGTTGAGGAGGTCGACGACGCGCAGGCCGCTGCGGTGCATCTTGTCCTCGTAGGCGGGGCCGATGCCGCGGCTGGTGGTTCCGATCTTGGTGCGGCCGGGGGCGTTCTCGGCGGCGAGCTCGATCATGCGGTGGTAGGGCAGGATGACCTGGGCGCGGTTGGAGACGAAGAGCTGTCCGGCCGGTCCGCTCTCGATGGGCAGGCCGGCCTCGCGCAGCTTGCGCACCTCGGAGAGGAAGGCCATGGGGTCGAGGACAACGCCGTTGCCGATGACGCCGCGGCACTCCGGGCGGAGGACGCCGCAGGGGATGAGTTGGAGGATGAACTTGCGGCCCTTGATGATGACAGTGTGACCGGCGTTGTGGCCGCCGGCGTAACGGGCAACGACGTCAAACTGCTCGGACAGGACGTCGACGATCTTGCCCTTGCCTTCGTCGCCCCACTGGGCGCCGAGGATCACCGCGGATTTGCGCTGCTGAACGTTCACTGAGATAGCTTCTCCCGGGAAGCAAAGGCGACAGGCGAAAGGTTCCGTCCCCAGGGCTCAGGTGTGCTGGCTGGGCATCGAGGTACGGGTCTGATGGTAGCGTACCGCACGGGATCCCGGCGTACTGCACTGCACCCGAGCGAGGGCGCTATCAGGGATCGGGGGCAGGGACCGCAGCTGGTGCAGGAGCGAGGTGCATCTGAGGCGGGTACGGCGGCGTGTAGATACCGGCGCGCATGGATGTCCGGAGGGTCTCGGCCGCGCGCTGGCGAATCACTCTCCACCCCGGGGTCTGCAGAAACGGAGCTTCGTCGGGCATCACGGCGATTGCGGGATCTCCGAGCCACTGCTCGACGTGTTGGATCAGGAGTTGATCTCTCTCGTGCAGCACACGATTCGCGACCCGGTCGGAGCGGAGGCAGAAGATCGCACAGACGACGGTAAAGGCGGTCCACGTCCGCAGCCGGAACAGACCCGGCCAGGGCAGGAGCTGATCGAGCGCGCCGTAGTACAGAAGGATGAGGAAGATCAGCGAGTAAAGACGGTAGCGTGAAGAAAGAGCCGTATCGAGCCCGAGATTGTGACGGGTGCCATCGACGGCGAGCGCTGTGATGAGAATGAAGATGACGGCGTAGAAGGCCGGCGGGTTGCCAAGTCGCCAACCTCTCCGGGTGAGCAGAACGACCAGAACGGCGAAGATGAGGCCGACGATGGCGCACAGAGGGACACGGTCGCCCAGACTTCCAAGGAAGATGAAGGGGAACAGAAGGAGATTCAGTTTGGACTGGAAGAAGGGAGCCGGAACACCGACGTGGACGACCGTGTAGTGAACCGCGTAAAGGGCAGCGAGGGCAACGGTAAGCGCCACCCAGATTGCGAGTCTGCGACGGTTTCGCTGCTGCAGAAGAAGGAGGCCGCCAACGAAGGCGACGAAGAAGCCGTTGCCGGAGGTCGCGACCGAGAACAGGAGAGCGGTACATGCGAGCGCAAAGCGGTTCCGGTGCAGCAACAGAATTGCCGCCAGGGCGAAGGGCAGGATCGCGATGTTCTGCAGCCCCTGCATCGCGAAGTCCAGCGCCTCCTGGTAGATGGCGCGAACAGAAGGAGGGAGGCGGGGAGAAAGAGCCAGATACGCTGGACGCGGGTGTAGCCGGACTCCGGCATGAGGAACCAGAGGCAGACGCCGGTCAGCGGAATGAAAACATTTCCGAGCTGCTGGAGAAAGATGAAGTTCAGTCGCCCGGTCGTCTCGACTTCGATGGCATAGATCAGGTGCTGAAAGATGAGCTTGTACTCGTTGTGCTGCGCGGTCAGGGCGTAGCCGATCTTCTGCAGGGCGCCATGCCGGGTTTCGAGGTTCAGGGTGAAGTTCAGGACGGCGTCGTAGTCATCCAGGATGGGGAGGTCGACGGTGTTGCGGAGGACGAGGAGGACGAAGAGCAGAAGCGGCAAGCTGCCGAGCAGGGCTCCAAGCCAGGGGAGCTCGAGCGCCCGTTTGGTGATCGACATCGTTGCTCCGGGGAGGTGCGGGGGGGATGGCTGAGCCTAGCATCTTCGCGGGCGCGAACGATACGGCGACCGCGGCCGCCTGGTGCTATGGGATCGTGGGCCGGGGGCCGCACAACAGCGGCCGCATCGATGGCGTGGGAGAGCACGTCCATGCTCGATGGCTTCGTCAGATAACCTTGAGTTGGATGTGAGGGTTGACGAGGACCGCTGCTGTCCGAGCTCCGCGTGCAGCAGAGCCTCGATCAACCGGAACGAGTTCCGGGTCAGGCACAGGGATCTCCCTCCCGAAAGGACGATTGAAGTGAAAGACGGTTGTGTCACCCGAATTTGCCGCATCGGAATCTGCCGGATCGGTCTTGCCCTGTCTCTGAGCGCGCTTGGCTGCGCGGCAGCCTGGTGCCAAGCACCTGCATCTGCATGGCGGGGCGTCCTCCGAGACGAGGGTGCTCACCAGATCTTCCCGGCCAAGGTGCAGATGGACGCCGGCGACGACCGCAAGACACAAGTCACGAGCCCGGACGGAGCGTTCGCCTTCGACTCACTCGTGCCAAACACGTACACGCTCTCCGTCGAGGTGAACGGGCATGTGTACCGCAGCCCCCTCGCGATCAAGATCCCGGCGCAGACGGAGACGGTTACCCTTACGCTCCGGGCGGATGGGGCGTTGGTTCTGAGTGTTCCGCAGGGGAAGGCAGCCGCCGGTGGAGAGCAGATGACCAGCAAGGCGGTCAGCGAGATCCCGCTGAACAAGCGCGACTTCAGTCAGCTGCTCCTGCTGGCCGCGGGAACGGCGGCGGATTCGAGCGGAGCTTCGAACTTCACGCAGCAGTTCGCCATCAACGGGCAGCGCGGTGTGGAGGCGGTCTTTGCTCTGGATGGCGCTGACATCAGTGATCCCGAGGTGGGCGGTGGAACGTTCACGAACTTCAACGTGGATGCGGTTCTCGAGCTGCAGTCCATGTCCGGCGTCATGCCTGCCGAGATCGGCCGCGGGGCCTCCGGCTTCACGGACATTCTGACCCGGACCGGCACCGACGGGCTCCATGGCTCGGTGTTCGAGTTCCTCCGAAACTCGTCGCTCGATGCCCGCAACTTCTTCGACCACACCTCGCCGGCGAACCCGGGACGCATTCCACCCTTCAAGCGGAACGAATTCGGATTTACCAACGGCGGTCCCATCGTTCTGCCTCGCCTGTATGACGGTCGTCGGAAAGCGTTCTATTTCGTGGAATACCAGGGCTTCCGGCAGGTGCTCGGAACGACGCAGGTCTTCGCGGTTCCAACTCAGCAGCAGCGCAGGGGAAGGGATACAACGGCCTACGCCGGCGACACGCTTTTGGTACCGGTCGATCCGGCTATTGCCCGCGTCCTGGCGCGCTACCCCCTGCCGAACTTTGCCGAGGGCACCTTCGGCGCGAATACCTATGCGACCTCCTCGAAGGTGACGACCAATGCCGATCAGTTTTCGATTCGCCTGGACTACCAGGTGGGAGCCAGGGATCACATCTTCGGCCGCTTCACGCTGGACAATCTGAATGGACCCGTCACCAACCCGGATCAGACCGTTCTCGATCCCAGCTTCGGCGTGGAGTACATCGACCGGCAGCGCAACGGAATTTTTACGTGGGTCCATACTGCGTCGCCACGGCTCTCGTTCGAGTCGTCGATCAGCGCGATACGGACGACGCCATCCTTCCCGACGACCAACCAGACCGATCCGGCGATCAAGTTCAACGACGCTCTCTTCGAGCCCTTCAATGCTCCGGGCGGATCCGTCGTACGGGCCTTTGGGAACCTCTTCCACGTCCGCGAGAATGTGTCGATGACAACCGCTGCGCATGCCTGGAAGGCCGGGGCGGAGGTTCGTTTGAATCGCGACTCGACCTACTTCGGGACCTCGCCCAATGGGGAGTATGACTTTGGGGGCGGCACGTCGTACTCGCCCGCCGAGATTAAATCTCAGAGCGGCAAGCACGATATTCACGTGGGCGATGCTCTCCCCGATACGCTCTCGGCGCTGCTTACGGGGAGTCCGTTCGCCTACACGCGCGCGGTTGCGCCCTCCTACTTTTCGAATGGGGAGAGCATCGGTCCCGCGGCCGACAGCCGCAGCGCGTTTGCAATCTATGCGCAGGACTCCTGGAAGGCGACGCAGCGGCTGGTGGTCAACTACGGCCTGCGATACGAGCTGTATACGCCCATCTCCGAGCGTGCCCGGCGCGGATCGGGCTTCTACGGCAAGGCGGACGGCGGGCAGGAGTTCCTCGTGAACCCGCAGCCGCGGTATCGGACGTCAATGGGCAACTGGGGGCCACGGTTAGGGATGGACTACCGCCTGAGCGATCGGCTCCGAGCACACGCGGGTGGCGCGCTGACGACGATCCCACCGAACATCTGGCAGGAGAACAACCTGACGGGTGCGCTTCCGTTCGTGCTGTATCCACGGATCACGGCGGCTCCCAAAGCCCGGCTGGCCTATGGCTTCCAGATCGATCCGGCGCAGCTGCCTCGCGTGTACACGCCCGGGGGCGTCGATATCTTCGCGAGTGGACGGCCGAACGACGTACCCGCAAACACCGTCCTCGACATAGACAGGCTGGAACGAGATATCGCTTCGCTCTCCGGCCAGCCCTCGCCGTTGAACGTTCAAGCGATCAACCGGCGCCTGGGCAATGCCACGCTGGGCACATGGACCGTGGGGATCGAGCGCTCGTTGGGCAACGTCACGGCCTCCGCGAACTACGTCGGAACGACGGCCTACAAGCTGCCGCGCATCGGCTTCCCGAACGCCTACCCAGGGGCCACGGCGGAGTTTGCCCCGTTTACCCGCTTCGACGCGAACGGCGCACCTGTGGGCGGCTTTGGTACGGAAAACGAGGTCACGCCAGCATCGCATTCCAACTACCACTCGCTCCAGATGTCGGCCGCGGGTCAGACCGGACACGGTGGGCCCGGCATGCAGGCGAGCTACACGTGGTCGAAGTCGATCGATGACACGAGCACGGTGGCTGGAACATCGGTGACGAGCACGGTGGGCGCAATCGCCCAGGCTGCCCCGCAGAATCCCTTCGACACCCACCCGGAGCGGGGCCCGTCCACCTTCGACGCGACGCACTCCTTTTCTCTCAGCCTGGCGCAGGAGATCCCTCTCCAGGCACTCTCTTTTCTGGATCGCGTGAACCGGAAGGTCGTGGAAGGCTGGCAGCTGATCAGCGTCTCCAGCATCAGCAGCGGAACACCGTTCACCGTCTACTCCGGCATTCAGCAGACGGGGGCGGGCTCTGCGAACTCGGACCGACCGGATCAGATCGCAAAACCTGTGCTGTCGACAGCACGTGCCCGGCGTGAGGACTACTTCGGACGCGGCGACGGGAACGCGTCGTACTTCTCCATTCCGATCAACGTCGCTGGTGGAACCGGACCGAATCATGGGCGATTCGGCACCCTTGGCCGGAACACGTTTCGCGGCCCTGCCTTTTACAACTTCGACATCTCGCTCGTGAAGGACACTCCCGTCGGGAGGCGCAAGTCGGGAAGTGAACTGGCCAACATCCAGTTCCGATCCGAGTTTTTCAACCTCCCGAACACCGTGAACCTGGGGCTTCCTGCGAACACGATTCTCGGATCGGGCTTCGGTCTCATCAATCGGACGGCGGGAAGCTCTCGCCAGATTCAGTTCTCCTTGAAGATCGCGTACTAGTTCCTGGAAGGTCGCGTGTAGACGTCGGTAGGAAAGATCCAAATTCCTCAGATCCTTGCTAGCCGGGCAAGGAGAGGGCCTGGAATCAGGTGCGGCGTTGCGAGCAGCACCTTAAGGTTAAAGTTGCGGGAGCGATGCGATCCGGGCAGGGTTCGCGCAAGCTCCCGAAACAGTCTCTTATCGCCTGCCCTGAAGGCGAGGTCGGTCGAATCCAGCGTTCGGCGGAGGATCTCAGCGTCGATCTCGTCGCGGTATACCTTTCCGAGGCGGTGGTGGTCACGAGCGAACCCGAGCACCTTGATGTCGCTCAGGATCGCTTTCAGGAGGCCGGCGGAGAGGTTTCCCTCGTGCCTGCGAATGCCGACCAGCGGCTCCCTCTGGGCGACTGCAAAGGGGTGTTCGTTGCAGCGGAGCAGGAACTCAAAGTCTTCGGTGGGCAGACGTGAGACGCGCGGGTCGAAGCCGCCGATCTCGAGCACGAAGTCGCGACGGGCGATGGTGGCGGAGGGAAATACGGGGGTCCATCCGAAAAGGCGGCGGTAGAGGGGCTCTTCCGGGTGATCGAAGAAGCCGGGAGGCGCCATGCTGAACCGATCTTGTGTGCTCCAGTCGCCGTCGCGCACAATCACCCAGTTGCTGAAGGCGTAGTTTGTCGAATCGCTGGTGACGGATCGCATAGCGGCGAGGTAGCCGGGCCGCCACAGGTCGTCGCTGTCGCAGAAGGCGAGCCATGGGGAGGTCGCCGCCTCGATGCCAACCTTGCGCGCGACCGATGGTCCGGAGTTCCTGATGCGAAGATACCGGACCGGGAAGGCAGTCGCGACGGCCTCGGTGTTGTCGGTCGAGCCGTCGTCGACGACAATCACCTCACGCGGCGGATGTGTCTGTGCGAAGACGGCGGACAGACTTTCGGCGATCATACCGGCGCGGTTGTGCGCGGGCATGATCACGCTGACGTCGAAGCTGGTGGGAGTCATGGTTGGGATCTCTCTCTTGCATCGTGATCGAGCATCGGCCGGCGCGCGCCACCGGGTGGCGGAGCGCGCGCCGCAAGATGCAGGAGATATCCTGCCGGGGTCTGTGGCGATGGAACTTCCGTGGGATCGCGCGGAGGTTCAGGGGATTGACAGCCTCGGCGGACGCAATTGGCAGGCAGTGCGCGCTGCGGGTAGCCTTGAGGCAGGACCTGACTGGACACAGGGGGAAGCGGTGCCGGAGTTGCCGGAGGTTGAGACGGTCGCGAATGGGGTGAACGCGCGGGTGCGCGGGCAGCGGATCGTGTCGGTGTGGACGAGTGGGAAGCCGCAGACCTTCAAAAGCGCCGAGGCGGAGATCGAAGAGGCCCTGACCGGGGCGCGGATCGAGCGGGTGCGGCGGGTGGGGAAGACCATCGTCATGACGCTGGCGAGGGAGGATGGGCGCGCGGAGTTCCTGGTGCACCTGGGCATGACGGGGCGATTGCTGGTGAGCGCGGCGGAGGTGCCGCTGCCGCCGCACACGCATGCCGTGCTTCGGCTGGTGGACGGACGGGAGGTGCGGTTTGTGGATCCGCGGAGGTTTGGGCGGCTGTCGGTGCGCATGCTCGAGGGGGTGGAGCGGGGGTATGCGGGGCCGGGTGTCGAGCCGCTCACCGTCTCCCCCGCGGACTTTGCAGCGCTGTTCCGGGGCCGGAAGACTGCGATCAAGGCTGCCCTTCTGAACCAGTCGCTGCTGCACGGCGTGGGCAATATCTATGCGGATGAGGCGCTGGCGCGCGCGGGCGTTCGACCCCGGAGGCGCGCCGGGCGGCTGACCCGGATCGAGGCGGCGCGGCTCCACGCGGCGTTGACGGAGGTGCTGACGCGGGCGATCGAACTGGGTGGGTCCTCGGTGTCGGACTATGTCGATGCGGATGGTGTGCGCGGCTTCTTTCAGCTGGAGCATCGCGTGTACGGTCGCGGTGGCGAGCCCTGCAGGGTGTGCGGGACGGCGATCCGGAAGATCGTGGTCGGTGGACGCGGAACGCACTTCTGTCCGCAGTGCCAGCGCTGAGGGTTGGCTGCCTAAAGGCCTGCTGGGGAGACCTGCTGTTGCCTCACGGGAGGTCGGAGATCCCGATCGGGCAGCCTGGGAGCTGCTCGGCCTGCGGGATCGAGAGCAGGGTCCCGCGGGGAAGGAAGCTGAGCCGTTCGCGTTTCCCATCCTGTTCGCGCAGGGTGAGCGTGACCTCGCGTTCGGCGTTGCCGTTCCAGAGCGAATATCCGCCGAGCATCTGGCCGTCGCGAACGCCGGCCTGGTAGGCGTTGCTTCCCTGCTGCACCCCCTGGACGACCCCTTCGGGACGGAGCGAGGCCTCGTCGAAGCCGAGGTCGAAGGTCCAGACCGGGCGGTCGTTGAAGGCGACACACTCGCCCAGGCTGCCGGGGAGTGTGGGGACGGCGACGCCGTCGATGGCGAAGGCCCGGAGACGCCTGATCGCAACGGCATCGACGAAGCGCGCGGCGGTTGAGAAGATGCGATCGGCGGTGAGAGGCAGCGATCGCTCGGCGCGCAGGGCGAGCAGAAGGTCGGTCAGGGTATAGCGGCCAGAGCTCTCCTGCCTGATCTCGGCATTAAGCCAGAGGGCGATCATGGATCCGCGCAGGTACGGCTCCGCGTAGGCGAAGCTGTCGGTCGGCGGCATGCGCCGGAGGTCGGCGTTGCCCGCGTGGAGGCGCGGAGAGAGGAGGTACTCCTTGATGGTGAGGTTGAGGCGGGCGATGTACTCCTGGTCGCCGATGATCCCGGCGCGCCGCAGGATGAGGTCCTGGTAGAAGCTGGTGAAGCCCTCGCCGAACCAGGCAATCTGCTGAGTGTCGTCCACCGCTCCGAGGCCGCTCGGGTTCCACTGGTGGAAGGCCTCGTGCGCGACCAGGGAGGCGGTGTCGGCGGTGAAGCTCCGTTGGTCGGCCAGGAAGAGGTTGAAGATGTGGGTGAAGCCGCTGCCGCCGCCGCCCGAGGGCGTGTCCTCATACGGCGCGATCACGATGGCGTAGAAGGGGATAGCGGTGTCGTCCCAGAGGTGGCGCTCGGCGGCGAGAATCTTCCCAATCTGCCTCGAAACCTCGTCGGCTGGAAGCGGCCAGGGGCCGCGGATGGCCAGCAGAACCGGGCTGCCCTCGACGTCCAAGGTGCGCACGGATAGATCGCCACCGGTGAAGAGCGCGTTGCGCACCTCGGACCAGGCTCCGTCGAAGCTTTGCTGACCGGCGGTTCCGAAGCTGGTGACGAGGATCTGCGGCGGTGCGAGGCCGGTGAAGGCGAAGCTGACGTGGACGGGGTCGGACGCGGGGATGGCCGGTGCGACGAGGCCGTTCTCTCCCGTGAACTCGAACAGATTGGGGCGGAGGATGGCGCGGTGCTCGAGGGGATGTTTCAGCGGTCCGGACCAGTCCTGCGTGAGATCGTAGGCGACGCTGACAGGGCCGGCGCGGGTGGTCTGGAGCAGCCATCGCGAAGGATTTCCGGTAGGCGAGAGACTGGCTCCGGACGCCGGCCAGCGATGGGCTTCGGGAGTCACGACGCGCAGGTTGGAGATGGCGCGGAAGAGCTCGTCCTGTCCGGCCCAGCGCGATGGCAGAAGGAGGAGCTCCGCGCCCGGCTGGCGGACGTTGAGGCCCAGCGTGACGTGGATGTGGGTGGGGTCGCGGAGGTCGAAGCGGTAGTGGAGGACGCGGGGCTGCCTGGACCCAGGTGGAGCAGGCTGGATGGGGGCTGGCCGCAAAGCAGCAGACGGAGTCGCCGCGGCGGCGCAGGTCAGGGTGGAGCCGAAGAGCAGCAAGAGGAGCAGGTGATTCACGACGTCAGACCTTCAATCGGGGCAGCCGGTTACGTGAGGTATACGGTCTGTGGGATCTTTATCGGCCAGCAATTCCGTTTCAATAGGTCTCGATGGTTTCTCCGGGGCTCTTACTACCGGGCTCACGCTGGGTTACCTCGAATGCTTAAGCCTGGGCTGGCCGCGGCTTGAAGGCTCGGGTTCAAACCGCCGAACGCTGGCTCAAGCCGCCTCCGATGCCCTAGCGCCGGTGTGATTCGGTGGCCGTACAATAGTTACCGGTATGGCACGCAAGGTCGGATACAGGGAGCGATTTCGCCACGGCCGCCGCGATCGCGGACGGCTGTGATCTCGCCTCGTCACCCCCGCTAAAGTTTGTTACGCTTTGTTCGTTCCCGGAACGTGCGCTTCCACGCGCTGTGACGTGAGCACCCGACCCGTTCGCAGCACCTCTCCGGAGACAGATCTGAATGCCAGCCGAAGCGACTCACCCCGACTCTTTCCATAGCGCAGCGACCCTGACCTCCGGCAGCCAGACGGTCAACCTCTTCCGCCTGGACGCCCTCTCGAAGGACGGCGTGGACCTCGCGCGGCTTCCCTTTTCGCTGCGCATCCTGCTCGAAAATCTGCTGCGCAACGAGGATGGCCGAACGGTGACGGCCGATGATATTCGTTTCCTCGCGCGCTGGGATCCCAAGGCGGAGCCCTCGCGCGAGATCGCCTATATGCCGGCGCGGGTCCTGATGCAGGACTTCACGGGCGTCCCCGCGATCGTCGATCTGGCCGCGATGCGCGACGCGATGCGCGCCCTGGGCGGCGACCCGGAGAAGATCAATCCGCTGCAGCCGGCGGAGCTGGTGATCGACCACTCGGTCCAGGTGGATGAGTTTGGCACGGCGCAGGCCTACGACCTGAACGCGGCGCTCGAGTTCCAGCGCAACCGCGAGCGCTACGCCTTTCTAAAATGGGGGCAGACCGCCTTCCGGAACTTTTCCGCGGTTCCGCCGGGCATGGGCATCTGCCACCAGGTGAACCTGGAATACCTGGCGCGCGTGGTCTTCACGACGCAGCCAAAGCCCGGAGACGGTCCGGGCGCGAGGGTCACGGCGTATCCCGATACGCTTGTCGGCACCGACTCGCACACCACCATGGTGAACGGGCTGGGCGTCCTTGGGTGGGGCGTCGGCGGCATCGAGGCAGAAGCGGCGATGCTGGGGCAGCCGGTCAGCATGCTGGTGCCGCAGGTCGTCGGTTTCCGGATGACGGGCAAGCTGAAGGAGGGCACGACCGCGACCGACCTGGTGCTGACCGTGACCGAGATGCTGCGCAGCTTCGGTGTGGTTGGCAAGTTCGTGGAGTTCTTCGGACCCGGAATAGCCGAGCTTCCGCTGGCCGATCGGGCTACGATCGCGAACATGGCGCCCGAGTACGGTGCGACCTGCGGCATCTTTCCGGTCGATGGGGAGACGCTGGCGTACCTGCGCCTGACCGGGCGCGGCGAGGAGCATATCGCGCTGACAGAGGCCTACTTCCGCGAGCAGGGTCTGTTCCACACGGGGCAGTCGCCGGAGGCGGAGTACACGGCGACGGTATCGCTCGACCTGGCGACGGTGGAGCCGAGCGTGGCCGGGCCCAAGCGGCCGCAGGACCGGGTCCTGCTATCGGAGACGCCGGCGAGCTTTGCCCGCCAGCTGCCATCGCTGCAGGGCCTGAATGCAAATGGGGGCGCGGCGCGGCAGATGGTGCGGTGGGAGGGCGAGGGCGGGCACGCCAGCGCAACCGGCGACGTGACCAGTGGCATCGGGGCGCCCGCACCCGCGGTCCCGACCATGGTGCAGGTGATCACGACCACGCACGACGACTCTCCGCCGGCGATCCAGCGCGCAATTCTGCATGAGCCGATGACCAGTGTGCAGGGGCGCTTCGGCATCGATCCGGAGCCGTATCTGCGCGATGGATCGATCGTGATCGCGGCCATCACGTCGTGCACGAACACGTCGAATCCGTACGTCATGATGGCCGCCGGTCTGCTGGCGAAGAAGGCGGTCGAGCGCGGTCTGCGGACGCCGCCGTGGGTGAAGACGTCGCTCGCTCCGGGATCGCGCGTCGTGACGGACTACTACACCCGCGCGGGTCTGCTGAAGTATCTCGACCAGCTTCGCTTCCAGGTGGTGGGCTACGGTTGCACGACCTGCATCGGCAACTCGGGACCGCTGCCGACCGACGTCTCAAAGGCCATCGAGGACCACTCGCTGGTGGCGGTGAGCGTGCTGAGCGGGAATCGCAACTTCGAGGGCCGCATCTCTCCCGAGGTCCGGGCGAACTACCTCATGAGTCCGCCGCTGGTGGTCGCGTATGCGCTTGCGGGCCACATCGAACACAACTTCGAGGACGATCCCCTGGGTCGCGGCAAAGATGGCAAACCGGTCTTCCTGCGCGACATCTGGCCGACGCAGGCGGAGGTTGCGGCGACCGTGAACGCGTCCATTGACTCCGAGATGTTTCGGCAGCAGTACGCGACCGTCTCGGACGGCGACCAGAACTGGCAGCAGCTTAAATTCCCCTCGGGCGAGACCTATGGTTGGGAGCCTGACTCGACGTACATCCGCAAGGCCCCGTACTTCGACGGCATGCCCGCGCAGCCAGCCGCTGTGGCAGAGATTCACGGCGCGCGTGTGCTGGCGGTGCTGGGCGATTCGGTGACGACGGACCACATCTCGCCGGCGGGATCGATCAAGCTGAACGGGCCTGCGGGCAAGTACCTCACCGGGCACGGGGTCAAGCCGTCGGAGTTCAACAGCTACGGCAGCCGGCGCGGCAACCACGAGGTGATGGTGCGCGGGACGTTCGCGAATGTGCGTCTGCGCAACCGGCTTGCCCCGGGAACAGAGGGCGGCGTCACGCGGCTGCTGCCGGATGACGTTCCGATGTCGATCTACGATGCGTCGGTCGAGTATGCGAAGCGAGGAACGCCGCTGGCGATCTTGGCCGGGAAGGAGTATGGATCGGGGTCGTCGCGCGACTGGGCGGCAAAGGGGCCGCGGCTGCTGGGCATACGCTTCGTGATCGCCGAAAGCTATGAGCGCATTCACCGTTCGAACCTGGTCGGCATGGGTATCCTTCCGCTGCAGTTTCTGCCGGGGCAGGGGGCGGCTTCGCTGCACCTGACGGGCGAGGAGGTCTTCAGGGTGGGCGGCGGCGCGGCCGCAAACGGGGCCGTGGACGGTGCGGCGGGGCAGCTGAGGTCACTGCTCGAATCGAAGTTTGCGAACGGCAGGACCATCACGGTGGTCGCCGAATCCGACCTTGGAAAGACGACGGAGTTCAACGTGACGGTCCGCATCGATACGCCGCAGGAGATCCTCTATTACCAACACGGCGGGATCCTGCAGTATGTGCTGCGACAGCTCGCGGGCAAGGCGTAGCTACTGTGCTTCGGGGTGAGCTCTAGACGCCGACGAGACTTCGAACCTTGCCCCACACCCACTGCGGCATGACCACGCGCGCCATGTGCCGACGCAGCTGCTCGTAGGTGGCGAAGCCCATGGCGTAGCCGCAGAGAAGTCTGAGCAGCTCGTGATCCGCGTTGGCCCGGCGCATCAGCGAGTCCACGCGGCCAGGCTGCGTGAAGAGCCGCCGCTGGATCGCGACGGAGTGGCGCAGTTCGCTGCCGATCTCCAGCTCCCAGGCGGCCTGGTATCCGCTCATCTGCTGCTCTGTGGGACTGGCGAGGCCCGACCGGAGGACGGCGATAGCGGTGTCGGCTGCGAGGTCGCCCGAGACCATCGCGAAGTAGATCCCCTCGGCCGAAAATGCGTTCACCATGCCGGCCGCATCGCCCGCCAGCAGGACGCGATCGGTGTAGGTCTTTTCGAGCGGTCCGCTGATGGGGATCGGGAAGGCGCGGTAGTTCTCCGGGCGGCTCTCACCCACCGCAAATCCGCGCAGCTTCATCTGCTCGACGAACTCGATGTGGTGTTCCTTCGCTCGGCCGCGCACGTGTTCGACGAAGTACTCGGGACCGGAGCCGAAGCCCAGGTTGATGTGGGTCTCCTTCGGGAAGATGTAACCATATCCGTAGCTTGTTGGAAGCGTTAGTAGAAGGGTGACGCGGTCCCTGTACTTTGTATCCAGATGCGTGTACGGCGTCTCCTCCATCATATCGACGGCGTACTGCCCGTGAACTTCGCCGGTACGAAGGCCGCTAAGCCTCGCCACCACAGAGTTGGCGCCGTCTGCGCCGATGACCACTCGGGTGTGAAACTCGCGGCCATCCGCGCAGCCGAGGCGGACCCCGTCCGGTTCTGCAACCATACTGGTTACAGTCGCTCCCATCGCGATCTCGGTGACCGAGGAAGCCCGGCGGAAGAGCGCTGCGTCGATCTCGATGCGACGGACGAGGTAGAGGATGGGCTCGCCCGCGGGGTCTTCGTACTCCATGCCCGTGCCGTCCGGGCTCTCAAGGTACATCTTGCTGAGCGGGTTAACGGAGATCTCGCCGAAGACCTCGCGCAGATGGGGAAAGCGCTTGAGGGCGCGGGCGGTGATGCCGCCGCCGCAGGGCTTCTCACGCGGAAAACTCGTCGCCTTTTCGAGCAGAAGCACACGCAGACCGGCCTCGCCCAGCTTGGAGGCCGCGGTCGATCCCGCCGGCCCTGCTCCGACCACGGCGATGTCGTATCGGCTCATGCGCCGGGGGTCTCCACCAGGAACTGCTCGATCTTTCCATCGGGCATGGTGTAGGTCGAGAGGAAGAGCGTCCTCCCGTTGGCGTAGGTGACGGTGTATCCGCGCGCCGTCATGCCGCCGCGTAGCGACTTCTGCGTCTGCTTGAAATCGGTGATGGCGCCCCGCGGCGAAAGGCTGGAGGCGAAGTCCCCGACGGTCTCGGGCGAGAAGTACGCCTGGCAATCGGGAGCCAGAACGGAGCGGTCGAGCTTACCCAAAGCGAGGCCGGTGAGCATCGCCTTCGCCCGCGCGGTCGCGGCGAGGTCGGCAGCATCGACCGACGATCCCGCCGCACCGCCGAACAGAAGGGGCTCGACCGCGCGCGCGATGGCACTGGCCGCGGAGCTTGCCTCCTGATTGGTGAGCACGACTACGGCGATGCGGTCGTCGGGATACACGGTGTTCTGCGCGACGAACCCGCCGACCTCACCCGAGTGCGAGATCTCGCGGTGGCCGTCGCGCTGGCGTACATCGACCGCGAGGCCGTAGTGACTGCCGCTGCCGTCCTTCAGCTTCACCTCGGTCTCCATCGCGGCGTAGCTGGCTGGCTTCAGCAGCTTTTTGTCGATGATGCTGATGTCCCAGGTCAGGAGATCGGCGACGGGCATTGCCAGGGTCCCGTCGCCGAAGTACCAGCCCGGAGCTTCGAGGATGGCCGGTCGCAACGGGCCGAGCGCGTTGCGCATGTAGCCGCGCGGCTCCAGGCGATCGCGATCCGTGTCGAGGTTGAGCACGTCCTTGAGCGCGAGCGGCCGCAGCACACGCGTCTCGAGAAACTGCCAGAACGGCATCCCGCTCACCTTCTGCACGATCAGCGCGGCCAGGACGAAGTTGGTGTTGCTGTACTGCCATTTTGTCCCGGGCTCGAAGTCGAGCGGCTTGCCTGCCCACTCGCGGACGATCGTCAGGGGATCGACCGGTCGGGTCCACGCGGGGATGGTGTAGTCCTGCGGAGCGTAGTCCGAGTAGCCGCTCGTGTGCGAGAGCAGCATGCGCACCGTGACCTCGCCCGCGCGCGTCAGCTCCGGAAACCAGCGCGCAACCGGGTCGTCGAGCGACATCTTTCCATCCTCCGCGAGTAGAAGGACGCATGCCGCGGTGAACTGCTTCGAGATGGATCCGACCGGGAAGTGCATGGCGACGCCGGTGGCGAGCTCAGGTTCGAGCCGCGCCTTTCCGTAAGCTGCGGTGTACACGATGCGGCCATCGCGAATGATGCCCATCTGCGCGCCCGGAACGCCGGTCGCGGTGAGCACCTTCTGTGCAGCGGCGTCGAGATCGCGCTTCAGCCCGGGCGAGATCTGCGCGTGCGCCGCAGGATCAGCAGCCAGGGCGAGCGCGGCGACGGCAATCCAAAGGATCGGAGACATCCGGTGGCAAGGAGGGAAAGGCATGCGGTCAGTATCGCCGCCCCGTGTGCTTTCGCGCATCTTCGCGACGGCCAGGTTCATAGCATGCGGACGCTGGTGAGCTCTTCACAGACCTGCCACAGCCGCGCCGCAGCGTCGGGGTCCTGCGCCTGCCTGGCGATCTTGGCCGGACCGACGTCGCCACCGCGCGTCTCTCCCAGCCCTTGCGGGCCGTAGTATCCGCCGCCCTGCACGTCAGGCGAGGTCGCGGCGTACAGCGTCGGCAGCGCGCCCTCGACGTCGGAGTTCAGGAAGGTGCCGATCGCGTGCCCGAACCATCCGCGCACCGTCCTCTCCACCGCGCCGAAGTCGCCGGCCTGAAACAGGTTGGTGTTGGCGACGCCGGGGTGCGCGGCGACGCTGAGGATGCGGCTGCCTCGCGCGCGCAGGCGTCGGTCGAACTCGATGGCCAGCATAAGATCAGCGAGCTTTGACTGCTGGTACGACTTCATGGGCGAGTAGCCGCTACGGAACTGCAGGTCTGCGAAGTGCAGCGCGCCCCGGCGGTGGGCAATAGAGGCGATCATAACGACGCGTGGCAGAACGCGTGGCAGGTCGGGCGCCAGGTCGCGTGGCAAGCCGGCGGCGGCATCGGAGGCGGCACGATCAAGCGCCGGCAGCAGCAGCCCGGTGAGGGCGAAGTGCCCGAGCACATTGGTCCCGAACTGCAGCTCGAAGCCGTCCGTGGTCTCGAGCCGTTTGGGTGGAGCCATCACGCCGGCGTTGTTGATCAGGAGGTCGAGCGGGCGGTCGCGGGCCAGCTCCCGTTCGGCAAAGGAGCGCACGCTGGCAAGCGAGGCCAGGTCGATCTGCCTGAACTCGGCTCTGGCGCCGGGGACCTCGCGCAGAATCCGGGAGACAGCTGCCTCGCCCTTGATGGGGTCGCGCGAGGCCACCACGACCTCCGCCCCGTGGCGCGCAAGTTCGAGCGCGGCGGGAAAGCCGATGCCGCTGTTCGCTCCGGTAAGGATCGCGCGTCGGCCCGTCTGATCCGGAATCTTCCCTACTGTCCAGTTGTGACTCATAGGGGCTTCGATGCCGCTACCGCCGCTTCGATGCCCGCGTTCACCTCAGCCCGCGCGAACTCCGCCGTTACGCGGATGCCATTCAGGATCGCCTTCTCATTCGAGGATCCGTGTCCGACAATGCAGACGCCGCGCAGACCCAGGAGAGGTGCGCCGCCATATTCGGTGTAGTCGAGCCGCTTCTTGAACGACTTGAAGGCCTTCTGCGAGAGCAGGGCGCCAATCTGCGAGGTCACGGTCGAACTCAGGCTCTCCTTCAGCGACGAACTCACCAGCTTGGCCAGGCCTTCACTCGCCTTGAGCGCGACGTTGCCGACGAAGCCATCACAGACCACCACGTCGGCGTGTCCATTGAAGAGTTCGCGGCCTTCGACGTTGCCGATGAAGTTCATCGCGGACGAGGCGCGCAGAAGCGGCAGCGTCGCCCGGGTCTGGGCGTTGCCCTTGGAGTCCTCCTCGCCGATCGAGAGCAGGCCCACCCTGGGGTTCGGGATCCGGAGCACGCTGCGAGCGTAGAGGTCGCCCATCAGCGCGAACTGCAGCAGGTGTTCGGGGTCGGAATCGACGTTCGCTCCCACGTCCAGGAGGAGCGACGGATTGCCGGACATGGTCGGCAGGATCGTCGCCAGCGCCGGCCGGTCGACGCCCGCGAGCATGCCCAGAACCATCTTCGCCGTGGCCATGGCAGCTCCGGTGTTGCCGGCGGTGAAAAAGCCCACGGCACGACCCTCGCGAACCATCTTCAGGCCGACCCGCATGCTCGAGTCGCGCTTGGACCTAACGGCCTGCGCGACCTTATCTTCCATGCTGATCCACTCGGCCGCAGCAACGATCTCGATGGGGAGATGTTCGCCCTCGAGAGCCGCGGCCAGCACCGGCGCGATGCGACTCTCCAGACCGACCAGGTGAACGCGAACGTCCAGGTCGCGACATGCCGCAATCGAACCCCGGACCTCGGGATCTGGCGCTGCGTCCGAGCCCATTGCGTCTACAACGATGTCAATCGGCATCCGCAGCGTTTCCTGGCCGGGAGAGAGGCTTTGTTAGCTGGCGTGCTTAGCTGGCTTCCTTGACCGCGAGAACTACGCGTCCCTTGTACTCGCCGCACTTGCGGCAGACATGATGGGGCAGCTTGCGCTCGTGGCAGTTGGGGCATTCGGAGAGTCCCATCGGGACCAGGTAGTCGTGGCTGCGGCGCTTCGCTGTGCGTTGCTTGGAATGGCGCCGTTTTGGATTAGGCATTGCAGTATCCCTTTCGATCGGCCCGCCACCACTTGCACCCTGTAAGGGTCGCGTGAACAGGCAATAAGTCTAATGTCGCATCCATCTGGTACGTCTTACTTCTCGACTCGTCCGCTTGACTCGTTCCAGAGCGCGTCGTGCTCGGATCCGGGGCCGAAAGCCCTACCACCCGGACTTCCCGGTCAGCTCCTGCGCAAGTCCCGCAAGCGCGTTCCATCGCGGATCAGCCGGAAGCTCTCCGCAGGCGCATTTGCCCTGATTCAGGTTGTGTCCGCACTGCTGACAGAGACCTTTGCAGTCGGGTCCGCACAGAGTTCGCGCTGGGAGCGAGAGCAATACCTGCTCGCGCACAGCGTCTTCGAGCAGCAAACCGCTCCTCTCATAGTACCCGATCTCCGTCTCTTCCTCGGTAATTGCGCGCTCCCGGGGGTCGCCGTCCACGCTCTCCGGACGGAAGATCAGGTCGAAGTCGCCGGCCAGGCGCTGCGGAACCGGGTCGAGACAACGGGCACAGAGCAGCTCGAACGCACCCTCGTACGCCGCTCGCAGCCGTATGTCGCTCACCGTCTCCTTATGGCCGCGGTGCTCGACGATCAGGTCCGCCACACCCTTTATGGAGAGCAGACCGACCTGCCGGACGTCCGGCGTGTACTCCATCGCTTCGGCGGCGATGGACTCATCGAGCTCCATCGGTTCATCTTCAAGATCAATCGTTTTGATCAGCATGGCCCTGCCCTTATTTTCTCATGGAGTCAGGGCTGTTTTCTCATGAAGTCAGGGCTGGCCTCTATCCGGACAGGCTGGCTGGAACGGGCGCTTGCACCGGTGCTGCCTCAGCCGGCCTGGAGAAACATCCGGATACCCGCGACGCCATCCGCACCGGCGTCCCCACACTGCAGCGAGTTCTCCCGGGTCAACCCACCGAGAGCCAGAAGGCGCGATCCCAGCCCGGAACGCGAGGCCTCGCGTAAATGCTGGAGACCCAGGCCCGGAGCGACCACCTCGCCCCCAACCCGCTTCTCAAAGACCGGCCCGAACAGGAGGAGGTCGAAGCCGGCGAGTCCGGCCGATCGCGCCTCCTCGACTGTGTGGCAGGAGACGCTGACAATCGGAGCCGTTCGGCCCGCCATCCCGAAGGCCTGCTGGACGGCCTCGAGATCGCCGGCCCGCGCGCCCCCCCGCAGATGCACGCCGTCCGCCCCGGCGGCGATCGCCGTGTGTGCCGGTCCGTTCAGCAGGACGCGTGGCCGGGTTGTCCCCCTGTCGCGCACAGCCTCGACGAGCGCTAGCGCCAGCGCCTCCATCTCCCGCTCCGGGAGGTCTCGCTCGCGTATCTGGAGAAAATCGACACCCTCGGACGCCAGCCGGCCGGCCTGCGCAAGCAGAGCGTCGAAGCGATCCTTCTCGTCCCCTGGAAAAAGTCGCCGGTCCGTGATGGCGTACCGCAGCATGGAGGAAGTCTATCGCCGCGAATCATCGCTTCTGTGGCCGCGCTCGGCGGTACTATTAGCAACGGGACCGTGCTTCGCGGGCAGGGACGCCGCAGCTCTGCACACAGCAGCGCCACCGTCGCCGCTCGGACACCCACTCGGGCGAGACGCTAGAGAACCGAGAGAAAGAACTTCAACGCGCATGAGCAGCGTCTACGATCTGATCGTCATCGGTTCCGGTCCCGCAGGCCAGCGTGCCGCCATCTACGGCGCCAAGCTCGGGAAAAAAGTCGCTCTGGTCGAGATGCGCGAGGTCGTCGGCGGTGCCTGCATCAACACCGGCACCATCCCCTCGAAGACCATGCGCGAGGCCGTGCTTCACCTCTCCGGATACAACTACAAATCGATCTACGGCATGAACTACCGGGTTAAGGAACGCATCACCATGGCGGACCTCGCCTTCCGCGTCCAGCACGTCATCAAGACCGAGGTCGACGTCACCGAGGCGCAGCTCTCGCGCAACAACATCGAGATGCTGATCGGCACGGCCAGCCTCGAGGATGCGACCCACGTCAAGGTGACGAACTCCCGCGGGTCGTCCATCTACGAGGCGAAGAACATCCTGATCGGCACCGGAACCAAGCCCGCAAGCTCCCCCAAGGTCGCGATCAATGGGCACAGCATTATCAACTCCGACCAGGTGCTCGACCTCAAGAATCTCCCGAAGACGCTGATCGTCGTCGGCGGCGGCGTCATCGGCGTGGAGTACACCTGCATGTTCTCGGCGCTCGGCGTTCGCGTAACTCTGATCGAGCGCCGGCCAAGGCTGCTCGAGTTCGCCGACCAGGAGATCATCGAGGCGCTCAGCTACCACCTGCGCGACTCCCGCGTCACCATGCGTCTGAACGAGGAGGTGGAGTCGGTCGAGGAGAACCCCGACGGCACCGTCAACGCGAACCTCGAATCCAAGAAGCGCGTTCAGGGCGACGCTCTCCTCTACGCCGTCGGCCGCCAGGGTAACGTAGACGAGTTGAACCTCGCCGCCGTCGGGATCGAGGCGGATAACCGCGGCCGCATCCCTGTCGACAAGGACTTCCGCACCAAGTGTCCGACCATCTTCGCGGTGGGTGACGTGATCGGCTTCCCGTCGCTCGCCTCGGTCTCAATGGAGCAGGGGCGCGTGGCGGCCGCGCGAGCCTTCGGCGACGAGACCATCCTTTCGAACCCGAGCTTCTACCCCTACGGCATATGGACCATTCCCGAGATCAGCTTCCTGGGCAAGACCGAAGAACAGCTGACCGAGGAGGACGTCCCCTACGAGGTCGGCGTCGCCTACTACCGCGAGATCGCGCGCGGGCAGATTCGCGGCGACACCACCGGCCGTCTGAAGCTTATCTTCCACCGCATGAACCACACGTTGCTGGGCGTGCACATCATCGGCGAGGGCGCCAGCGAGCTGGTGCACATCGGTCAGGCCGTCATGGCGCTTGGCGGAAAGCTCGATTATTTCGTGGATACGGTCTTCAACTACCCAACCCTCGCGGAATGTTATAAAGTTGCGGCGTTCAACGGGTTGAATCGCGTCAGCAAGTTCGAATAAGAATCAGCACGTCCCCGGCCACCAGCGCGATCCGGTGCGGGAAAGGTAGATGTATGCCAAAGCATTTCGCCGCAAAGTCGATCGGAGTGGTTCTGACCGACCGCATCCTCACGGGCCTCGTCCTCGATCACAAGCTGACCGGCCCGATCCAGGCCTACCCGGAGAACCTGAACGATGAGCACGGTCTGGTCGAGCTGCACACGGACCTGCTCGTCCAGACCATTTGCGAACAGATCGTCCGCGCGGCCGATGGAGCAAAGGATGTCGGCGCAGTCGGCGTCGCGCTTCCGGGCCTCATCAAGAATGGCGTGGTCGAAGAGGCTCCGAACCTGCCGCAGCTCAAGGGCGCGCGCATGCAGGAGCTGCTCGCGACCCACCTTGGTGGTCACGGCATCACGTCCCCGGTCACCATCCTCAACGACGCCGACGGCATGGCGACCGGCCTGGCCACCGCGCACGGAAAGCTCGACAGCATGATCCGCGTCTGGACGCTGGGCGTCGGCATCGGCTTCGGCCGCTACCCGTTCGCACCCGGCGTGTGGGAGGGCGGACACACGGTGGTCACGCTCGACGACAAGGAGCGCTTCTGCGGCTGCGGCGGCCGCGGCCACATGGAAGGCGTCATGGGCCACCGCGCCATGCGCCTGCGCTTCCTCGACATGGAGCCCGAGGAGGTCTTCGAGGCGGCCAACCAACGGGAGTCTCCCGACGCGCGCTGCCTGGACTTCAAGCGCCTGTGGCACAAGGCCCTGGCCGCGGCCACGGCCTCGTCCGTGCACCAGAGTGGTCCCGGCAAGTTCTTTCTCACCGGCTTCAACGACCGCTTTGTGGACCTGCCGATGCTGAAGGGCTACCTGCAGGAGATGGTCAAGATGAGTCCGCTGCAGGGCTACTCGCTTGAAGTGGTTCCGGATCTCCCGGAGACGCGTGTGCTCGGAGCGGCTGTAACCGCCGAGCAGGCGGCCAACCGGCCGGCCTGACCGTCGCACCCGTTCCCGCTCATTGTCGGAACTCCCTGTGTCCCGGCCTACGCGGTGGCGAGCTGGACCAGAAGAAGCGCGTTCAGGGCGATCACGATGGAGACGATCGTCCACCCCGCAACCCGCGTCCTCCTCGCGCTCGCGAAGGTGTCCATCACCGACCGGCGGCTCGTCAGGATCAGCAACGGAATCAGCGCTGCCGGCAGCGTAAAGCTCAGCACCACCTGCGAGAGCGTGATGATCTTCAGCGGCTTGAGACCGATCGCGATCACGATCAGGGCGGGAATGATGGTGATCAGACGCCGCAGGAAGATGGGAAATTTGATGTCCAGGAAGCCCTCGATGATCACCTGGCCTGCCATCACCCCGACCGTCGACGACGACAGGCCCGAGCACAGCAGAGCGATCGCAAACGCGGCCGCGGCCAGCGGTCCAAGCAGCGGCCCCAGCGTGTGATGCGCCACCTCGACGTCGTCCACGATGACGCCGTGGGTGAAGGCGACCGCGGCCATGATCAGCATGGCTGAGTTGATCAGCCAGGCTCCGTTCATGGCGGCGAAGACATCGATCAGCTCGAACTGGAGAAAGCGGCGGCGAACGGGTGGGCTGGGGAGCCGGCGCGCCACGCCCGAGCTCCCATCGACGACGGCCGCCGCGGGTGTGGCTGCAAGCTCCTTCAGGCGCGGCTGCACCAGCGCGGAGTGGAGGTAGATCACGTGCGGCATCACCGTCGCTCCAAGCATCCCGACCGCGAGGTAGATGCTCTCGTGAAAGCCTGCGGCCGAGCTCGTGTCCAGCGTCGGGACGAGCGTGTGAAAGGCGGCCATGTGCCAGTCCGGATGGACCAGGAAGACCTCAAACCCGTAGCACAGGCCAATGATGCCGACAAACGCCATCACACCCCGCTCGAGCCATCGGAAGCCGGCAAGATCGAGCGCCAGGATGCCGAACACAAGGACGGTCGAGACGAGCGCCGCCGCGAACAGCGACTGCGTGTAGCTCAGGCCGCGAGCCACCATGGCGGGGCCGAACAGCAGGTAGAGGCCGAGCGCGGCGCCCAGGAACTCGGCCAGATCGGTCGCAATAGCCGCAACCTCCGCTGCCACCCAGAGCGAGATCGTGACTGGCCGGCTAAAGTGCCTGCGGCAGTTCTGTGGAAGCGTAAGCCCGGTGACGATGCCCAGCTTCGCCGAAAGGTACTGGATCAGGATGGCCATGGCGTTCGACCACAGCAGCACCCACAGCAGACGATACCCAAACCGGCTTCCGCCGAGGATGTTGGTGGCGAAGTTTCCCGGATCGATGTACGCAACGCTGGCCACAAACGCCGGACCGAAGTAGGTCCACATCTGGTTGCGCCGGAAGCGTGGAATCAGGTGCCAGCGGTCGGGAGGCGGAAGGGCTGAGGTCGTCGATGTCGCGGCTGCGGTGGCAGCAGCCGATGTGCCGATCTCAACCGGTAGTTGGCCTTCCTCCATGTTCCTTGAGTATAGAGACACATCCCTGTTGCTCTGCAAATAAGCGCGCGACGCGTTGCAATCGGCGGCCGGTTGCCCGATGTTAGGCTCAGAGCGATCGAGGTCTGGGTGAGATGAAGATTCTGGTGATCGGCGGAGGTGGACGCGAACACGCGCTGGTATGGTCGCTCAGACGTTCCACGCGGGTCGGCGAGGTGGTTTGCGCACCGGGCAACGCCGGCATCGCGGCCCTGGCGCGCTGCCTTCCCCTGGATGTCGCCGACCTCGACGCATCCGTCGCGCTCGCCGTCGCCGAGCATCCGGGTCTCGTCGTCGTTGGGCCGGAGGTACCCCTGTCGCTCGGCCTGGTCGACGCCCTCCAGCATCTTGGCCTGCGGGTCTTCGGCCCTACCCGCGAGGCGGCCCGGCTCGAGACGAGCAAGACCTTCGCGAAGGAGTTCATGCGCGCCAACGACATCCCCACCGCCGCCTACTCCGTCTGCACCACGGACGACGAGGTCCGGGACGCGTTGCGCGAATTCAGCGTTCCGGTGGTCGTCAAGGCGGATGGCCTGGCAGCCGGAAAGGGAGTCGTCGTGTGCAACACGCATCGCGAGGCGGAGGTGGCCGCGGCGCGGATGTTCTCGGGAGATCTTCTGGGCGCGGTGGTCGGGGAGGTCATTCTGGAGGAGTTCCTGCCCGGGGAGGAGCTCAGCTTCTTCGCCCTGTGCGACGGCAGAACGGCGGTTCCGATCGCCGCGGCCCAGGACCACAAGCGGCTCGGCGAAGGCGACACAGGCCCGAATACCGGCGGCATGGGAGCCTACACGACCGCCGACCTGATGGGGCCGGAGATGCGCGCTTGGCTTACCACCAATGTCGCGCAGCGCGTGGTCGACGGCATGCGCGATCAGTGGAGCGAGTTCCGCGGCATCCTGTTCTGCGGCATGATGCTGGTTCCGCGTTCCGACGGAACCGTGCAGCCGATGGTGCTCGAGTTCAACACACGCTTCGGCGATCCGGAGACCGAGGCCCTCGTCCTGCAGCTCGAGACCGACCTGCTCGACCTCCTCGAGGCCTCGGTCGATGGATCCGCGCACGCCCTCGACGTGCGTTTGAAGCCCGGGGCCAGCGTGTGCGTGGTCGCGGCCAGCGGAGGGTATCCCGGGACGTACGAGCGCGGAAAGATGATCTCCGGTCTCCGGGACGTTCCGTCGGAGGTCGTCGTCTTTCACTGCGGAACCGCAGCGAGCGAGGTCGAGGTCGTTACCGCGGGAGGGCGTGTCCTGGGGGTCTCGGCCGCCTCCGAAACGGGGCTCGAGGACGCCCTCCAAAAGGTCTACGCGGCGCTCGAGACCATCTCCTTCGACGGCATGCAGTACCGCCGCGACATCGGCTGGCGCGCCCTCCGCGGAGGCGGCTGAAGGTCAGCCGAAGGCAACTCCCGCGTCTCCCACGGCTTTGACCGCGAACGCCTCAATAGGTTAAAGTTCGCGGAATGATGAAACAAATCTGGGCGGCGGGAATGCTCCTGTCCCTCGCGGCAACTGCATGGTCGCAGGCGGTGAAGCGGCCGGAGATCACGGGCATCGCGTTCGTCCGTTTTTACGCGGCCGACCCGGCGGCGGCGAAGACGTTCTACGGCTCGCGCCTGGGTCTGCCGGAGACGGACCTCGGCGGTGGTCTGATGCGCTTTTCGGTCGGAATGCGGCAGCGGATTGAGGTCATGCCGGCTCCCTCCACGGCCCCAAAGAGCAAACTTGCGGAGGTCGGGTTTCTGACAACGGACGTCCCGGCAATGCAGCGCTACCTTGAGGCGCACGGGTCCAAGGTCACAGAGGTCGGCGCAGGCGCCTCCGAGCAGATCGAGACGACGGATCCGGAGGGGAACCGGCTGGCCTTCGTCAGGGAGTCGCGCGCACGTGCGGGCCGGCCCACCGAGATGATGCCCGTCGGCAAGGCGGGAGCGGCAACCTCGCGCCGGATCATCCACGCAGGCTGGGAGGTGCACAGCCGCGATGCGGAGGACGCCTTCTACCGCCAGATGCTCGGCTTTCGACCCTACTGGTACGGCGGCATGCAGGAGGGACGGACCGACTGGGTCAGCCTCCAGGTGCCGGAAGGAACGGATTGGGTCGAGTACATGCTGGGAGCGAAGCCCGATGCGAATGCGCGCCAGCTTGGCGTCCTGAACCACGTCAGCCTGGGCGTGAAGGTGATCGACTCGGCGACGCAGCAGCTGATCGCCAATGGATGGACCGATCCGCAGACGCGGAAGTCGCAGATGGGCAAGGATGGCAAGATGCAGTTGAACGTCTTCGATCCGGACCAGTCGCGGGTGGAGTTCATGGAGTTCCAACCGCGGCAGAAACCCTGCTGCTCAGAGTTCACGGCCAAGAGCCCGACAGGAGACACCGATTGACAGACCGCGTGATGGAAGCACCGACAGAAGAAGAGCTCAGGGCACGGAAGACGCGGCGCGAATTCTTCCGAATCTCCGTTATGGCTGCGGCGGCCGGGTGCGTGGTCCGGTTCGGCGGCGCATCGGCCAAGGCGCAAGCAGGCGGCGGACATACGTCGGAGCTCGGCCCTGGCAGCGGCCTGATCTACGGCGTCCAGCTCTACATGTTTCGGCGGCAGGCAACGTCCGATCTCCCCGGTGTTCTCCGGGCCATTCACGACGTTGGCTTCGCGCAGGTGGAGCTCTACTGGGTCGCCTACACCCGGCCGGCGGCTGATCTGCGCAAGATGATCCAGGATGCGGGTCTCGGCGTCGTTGCCGCCCACTTCGACTACATCGACATCGATGCCAAGCTCAACTACGCGCACCAGCTCGGGCTGAAATACCTGGTCTGCCCGATGCTGCCGCACGACCAGTGGACCTCGCTCGACGGCTTTCGCAAGGCGGCCAAGGACTTCAACCGATGGGGAGCAGCCGCACAGGCGGCGGGGATGCAGTTCGTCTTCCACAACCACGACTACGAGTTCAAGCCCATGGGCGGAAGCAACGGTTGGACCGAGCTGATGAAGCTGACCGATCCGAAGCTGGTGAAGCTGGAGTTCGACCTCTACTGGCTGACCCAGGGCGGCCAGGATCCCCAGGCGATGCTGACCAAATATGCCGACCGCGCCGTCTTGATCCATATGAAGGACCGAACGTCAAACGCGCCTGTCACCTACAACATGGACAAGGAGTCGGAGCACTTCACAGATGTCGGCAAGGGCACGATCGACTGGCCCAGGCTGTTGAAGCAGGCTCGCCAGCAGGGGATCAGGTACGCGTTTGTCGACCAGGACGAGACCGCCGGGCCGGTGGTCGACAGCCTGCGGAACAGCTACGCCTACCTGAAAACGTTGAAGGTGTAGACGTTCAACAGGCTAGCAATTTCAGCCTCTCGGACACCAAGAATCAGCAGGGGTTTGCCATCGGCAAACCCCTGCTGACTTCGCGACTCATCTACTACGACCGCAACGACCCTACCGCGTAATGTCATCCACGGCATTGCTGACGGCGTGAGCGGCCTGGCCGGCTGCGTCCTTCACGTTGCCTACGACCTGGTCGGCCACACCCTTGCCCTTCAGATCGGAGTCTCCGGTCAGGTCGCCGAAGCCCTCCTTCACGCGCCCCCCAACCTGGCCCGCGGTTCCGGAGACGCGCTGTCCGCTTCCCCAGTTGCTGGTCTTGCGCGAGAGGCGGCGGGCTCCCGACCGCAGGTCGCTCGATACGTCGTCCATGTCGTCGGATGCATATCCGCGACCGCCGTAAGCATCGGTCTGTCCATTGAGGATGATGTAGGCGCCGATGCCGAGACTGGCTCCGGCGGCGATCCAGAAAAGTTTGTTCATGGTGGGCTCCAGTGTCTTTCGCTGCGTGGGTTTGGAGGTCAGCCGAGAGCCTGCACAACGCACGTCCCCGGCTGCTCGGACTTCGGTCAAAGACCTCTAAGGGATAGATGCGTACATCGATGATTAGATTGCCCGCGCCAAGCCCGCGCCAGGTCCCGTCCGGCTCGCATCAGGCCCGCAATCCAGCCCAGGCCGAGCTCGGCCTGGCGTCGAACTGGGGCTCCGGAACCCTCAGACGCTCGCCATGGCGGGTAGGATCTCTTCGACGTCAACCCACTGCGTCGGATAGTGGCCGGTGTAGCAGGCCGTGCAGAACGACGCCGGCGAAAGTCCGTTCCGCGGCTCGCCCGTGGTGCAGGAGTGGGTTAGCCCGACCAGCGACAGGTACGCGAGCGAGTCGGCTTCGATGAAGTCGCGGATCTGTTCGACCGAGTTGTTAGCCGCAATCAGGTCCTTCTTGCTGGGGGTGTCGACGCCGTAGAAGCACGGCGAAATGGTGGGCGGGCAGGAGATCCGCAGGTGGACCTCCTTCGCCCCCGCCATCCGGCACATGCGGACGATCTTGCGCGAGGTCGTCCCGCGGATGATCGAGTCGTCGATCAGGATAATGCGCCTGCCCTCGAGCAGCGATCGCACCGGGTTCAGCTTCATCCGCACCCCAAAGTCGCGCACGCGCTGCTCCGGCTGGATAAACGTGCGGCCGACATAGTGATTGCGGATCAAGCCGAAGTTGAACGGGATGCCGGACTCGGCCGCATATCCGATCGCCGCCGTTACGCCGGAGTCCGGCACGGGAACCACCAGGTCGGCGTCGACAGGCGACTCGCGCGCCAGCTGCCGGCCCATCTCGTCCCTCGACTTCTGCACCGGCCGACCGTAGATGCGCGAGTCCGGCCGAGCGAAGTACACGTGCTCGAAGATGCAGGAGGCGGGCGGCGTCGTTCCGGGCGCGTATCGGCGGCTGGTGACGCCGTCCTCCGACACCATGACGAGCTCGCCAGGTTCCACATCGCGCTCGTACTTCGCGTGCAGCAGGTCAAAGGCGCAGGTCTCGGAGGCGAACACAAAGGTGTCCGGAGCTCCGTCCCGGCCCTCAATGCGTCCCATCGACAGCGGCCGAAACCCGTGCGGATCGCGCGCCGCGAAGATGCGGTTGCGCGTCATCATCACGATCGAAAATGCGCCGTCCACCTCCGCCAGCGCCTCCGCAATGCAGTCGACCAGCGTCCCGCAGCGCGAGTGCGCGATCAGCTGGATAATGATCTCGGAGTCGGACGTGGTCTGGAAGATAGCCCCGTCCATTTCGAGCCGGGCGCGCGAGTTCCCGAGGTTGACGAGGTTGCCGTTGTGGGCGATCGCGATCAGGCCCCTGGTGGAGTCGACCGAGATCGGCTGCGCATTCAGCAGCGCCGAGTCGCCCGTCGTCGAGTAGCGCGTATGGCCGATCGCAATGTGACCCGGCAGCCGCGCCAGCACGGGGTCGGTAAAAATCTCAGACACCAGGCCCATGCCCTTCATGTCGTTGATATGCTCGCCATCTGACGTCGCTATGCCCGCCGACTCCTGCCCGCGATGCTGCAGCGCATACAGCCCCCAGTAGGTCAGCCGGGCCGCGTCAGGATGGTTGTAGATGGCCATAACGCCGCAGTGTTCGCGCAGCTTGTCGAACGGGGTGGTGTCTTCGTGGTCGTGAAGAGCGTTCTGCTGCGCAGGTGTTGGGGCCAGTGAGACGAAGTCCGGTTCGATTCGCTTTCTGAACTCCGGGGTGATGTCATTCAGATCGACGAGATCGACCTCGATGGGTAAATCAGATTCATCGAATGCATCCACAAGGTCGACATGGGTGCCTGGAGGAAGGGCAGCTGTTCCTCCGATGGCCAGGTCGAGATCCGACCGGCGACGTGCTCGACCGAACGTACGCGATCCAAACGCCCACACGGGACGGTCTGGAATGTAGGTTGCGAGTAGATGCCTGACGATGTCTAGCTCTTTCGAGGTGAGCCCCAACGGAGAGGCCAGGTCGGCTGCGCCGAGTTGAATAGTGCTACTCGTCATCGGCCAGCCTCTTCGCATGCAGATTCGCGAGCAACGTACGTGCCTCCTCGGCAAAGTTCGAAGCCATCGTAACGACCGCCTGAGCACGCACTTCGTCATAAGTATGAGCGATCGCGTTCCGCGCGTCGCGAAACTTACCGAACTCTGGCCAGCCTGTGTGAAGGATTCCAAGCGCATCAGCCCGGCGGATCATGGTTTGGAAGCTGATGGTCGAAACCTCGGCCGACTTCAGAGACTCGAGTTCGAGGAATCGCTTGATAGCTTGAATGGAGAGTTCCCAAGTGAGAAGGAAGTGAATGAGCACGGAGTCTCGGTTGGCTCTCCGTTGCGGCTCTGCCTTGTGTTCGGCGAGCGCGGTATCGAACTGCTTAAGCGCACTCTCCAGAAAGGAAAGGTCCAGGCGGCTCATGCAGTCGCTACCTCAGCGGCTAGTTGGGCTTCGAGCGTGTTTGAGAAGGCGGCACGGAGATCGGCGGTACTAAAAGTATGCGGGCCACACTGATCTGTGCGGAAGCTTACTAATCCCAATGTTGTCTCCCCGATATGAAGCACCTCAATTACACGCGGCAGGCTAGAGAACGCGCTGATGACTGCAGCTACATTCCCCTGTGAGCAGGTCAGAAGGAGGGCCGGTGTTTCATCAAAGAGGATCGCTTCTTCTCCCAATGTTTTTACAACGCTGGGAGAAACGTCCGTTCTCCAGTTGTACCCGATCGTCGCACCTACGTTGTGTCGCAGAGCTGCACGACAGATCGCGACAGCTAGTCCGCCGCTTCCCACATCACAAGCCGATCTGACCCTGCCCTGTTCGCAAAGCGCATGCAACCGAGTGTTTTGCTCAGCCTCCCACTCTGCGTGAAAGGCGGGCGGTTGACCCCACATTGTTCCTAACAACACACTGGCGTATTCCGTTGCACCAAACTCCGTGATGATTGACTCGTAAAGAGAGGCCGGAAAATGCATTGGTCGTACGAGGAGGACCGCATCTCCGACGGCCTGGAAGCTGCTCGGCACGGCCTTCGTTACGTCGTCGAGAATGCCCACTACCCCGATGACCGGTGTCGGATAGATACCCTCGCCCCTGGTCTCGTTATAGAGCGACACGTTTCCGCCAGTGATCGGCGTTCCGAGGGCGGTACACGCCTCCGCAATCCCATCGATCGCCTCCGAAAGCTGGGCCATGATCTCGGGCTTCTCGGGATTGCCGAAGTTCAGGCAGTTGGTCGCTGCGACCGGCGTCGCCCCGGTGCACGCGACCTTGCGCGCGGCCTCGGCAACAGCGTGCATGGCCCCGAGCTTCGGGTCGAGGTAGCACCAGCGGCCATTGCCGGCGAGCGCCATAGCCAGGCCGCGTTCCGGTCTCGATACCGACATCGAACCGGAGGATTGATCTCCGTTCGTCGCGAGAGGACGTGTGACGTTGACATTGCTGGCCGCGGGCTTCCGCTCGGATGGGTCTCCCTCGTTCGCGACATCCGGGAAGAGCACGGGGTTGGCGGTGCCTTCATTGCCGGTCTCAAGCGTGGCCTCGCCCTGCGGCGTAGACGACGCGATCAGGCTTGCAAGCTTGCCGAGAATGCTGTGTTCGACCGCGATCGGGTCAAGCTCGGCATCGCCCGCTGTTCCCTGTTCCCTGTTGCCTGTTGCCTGCCCGCCGGTGCCCTTGATCCGGATCACACCAGCCTCGCCCCCGGGCCCCTGCACCGTGTTGGTCTGCACCATCGAGTCGTACTGCTCGTAGATATAGCGTTTGTCGCAGATGTTCGCCGACGCCAGCAGCTTCTTCAGATCGGCCGTGTAGTCCCTCGGCTTGCCCAGCTCCTCGAGCACCCACGCCGGCGGGTCCTTCGGCACCGGCGCGCTCCACGTTCCCACCGGCCGGTGGTACACCGGAGCGTCCTCGGTCAGCGCCTTGTTCGGGATCTCGCAGACCAGCTCGCCGCCATGCGTCACGCGCATCGTGTCGTCCGCCGTGACCACGCCGACCACGCTCGCGTCCAGGCCCCACTTCGCGAAGACCTCCAGCACCTCGCCTTCGAGACCCTTTTCGGCAACTAGCAGCATGCGCTCCTGCGACTCCGAAAGCATGATCTCGTAGCTCGACATCCCGGTCTCGCGTTGCGGCACCAGGTCGAGCTCGATGCTGAGTCCAAGCTCGCCGCGCGCGCCCATCTCGCAGGTCGAGCAGGTCAGGCCGGCCGCGCCCATGTCCTGGATCCCGAGGACCGCGCCCGACGGCAGGTGCATCGCTTCCAGGCACGCCTCCAGCAGCAATTTCTCGAGAAACGGGTCGCCCATCTGTACATTCGGCCGCTTCTGCTCCGATCCCTCGGTGAACTCCTCGCTCGCCATGGTCGCGCCGTGAATGCCGTCGCGCCCCGTCTTCGCGCCGACGTAGATCACGGGATTTCCAACGCCGGTCGCCTTCGCGTAAAAGATCTCGTCCGTTCGAACCAGGCCCAGCGCAAAGGCGTTCAGCAGCGGGTTGCCGGAGTAGCACGGCTCAAAGCGGGTCTCGCCGCCAAGGTTCGGCACACCGAAGCAGTTGCCGTACCCGGCCACGCCGTGAACGACGCCATTCGCGATCTGATGATTCCTGTTGCGCGTCGCCTGATCGGGATCGTCAAGCGGCCCGAACCGAAGCGAGTCCATGATCGCCAGCGGCCGCGCGCCCATCGTGAAGATGTCCCGAAGGATGCCTCCCACGCCCGTCGCCGCGCCCTGGTAAGGCTCGATATAGCTCGGGTGGTTGTGCGACTCGATCTTGAACGCGCACGCCCATCCATCGCCCACATCAATGATGCCGGCGTTCTCCCCCGGCCCCTGAACCACGCTGCCCGGGCCCGAGGTGCGCTCTCCCTTCGTCGGAAGCCGCTTCAGGTGTACGCGCGAGCTCTTGTAGGAGCAATGCTCCGACCACATCACCGAGAAGATGCCGAGTTCAGTCAGCGACGGCACCCGCCCGAGCGCCACTTCAATCCGGGCGTACTCGTCCGCCGTTATGCTGTGTTGCTTCAGCAGGGCCGGGCTGATCGTGCAGGGGGTGGGAGCACTCTTCGCCGCGGTGGACTCCGAAAAGGGAACGTGCTGGTTGGGCATGGCTCGCTACAGGGATTGTCGCATGGGCCGACGGCACTGGAGCTCGCTCCCTGAGCGACTTAGCCCCAAACGGGAGAGCTAGCTGCCGGTCGATCCAAACCCGGCCGCATTGCGCGGCGTCTCCTCGAGCGTGTCAGTCTCTTCAAAGGTGGCCTGGATGCGCTCCACGATCCGAAGCTGCGCAATCCGGTGTCCGGGAGCGATGAGGTAGGGCTCGGAACCGAGGTTCGTCAGCACCACCTTGAGCTCGCCGCGGTACCCGGAATCGATGACGCCGGCCAGCGTCGTAATCCCGCGCAGAGCCAGGCCGCTGCGATCCTCAACCAGTGCGCCGTGCGTTGCGGGCAGCTCAAACGCCAGACCGGTTGCGACCGCTCGCGTGCTGCCAGGCTCGCCGATCGGGGCCAGAGTTGCCGCTTCGGCTGCAAAAAGATCGGCGGCAAGATCCCCGAAAGGCCCCGCATGGGCGTACCGCGGAAGCTGGGCGGCGGGATGGGTTCGTTGAACGCGAATGGAGAGCATGAGCCTCGGGGACGCTGAAGCAAGGTGTGAGGCAGTCTATCGCGAACTGCGCGTGAGCCGCCCCGCGAGCTGCTCTCAGGAGGTGCCGGAGGTTAGCAACGTAAGCGTGGAGGCCTCCGAAGGACGGGCAGGGAGAGTGGAGGCAGATTCGCTCCGATCCACTTCCAACGGGTAGCGCAGGGCCGTATACAGGAGCGCGACCAGGGTCACAGCCTTGATCTGCCCGCCCAACGGCACACCGTGATAGATGAACTCCGACTGCGGCGTAAACAGAAGCGCGTAGCACGCCAGGCTGAAATTCCATGCGGCCCTGTGCCGAAGCTGCTCGCCTGTTTGCGCGGCCTCCACCCACAGCAGCATCATCATCGCCCACGGCGCGTAAAGGTGAAGCAAGGTGTAATCGTAAGAGGTGGGCGGCAGAAGGATGGAACACACCACTAGGCAGGTCACCTGGTTGAGCAAGGGCAGGTGTCGAATCCGGGTAAAGAACAGCGCGATCCCCGCAAGTGCGACGACACCGAGATACGCCGAAAGAAGGTGGGTCATCGTTGCCGGCGGTGGCAGCACAGGAATCGCCCGCTTGATCAGCGCGAACAGCGAGTGATCGAAACCAATCTCCTGTGGCCGGAGGTGAAGCATGTACGTGCTCCTGAACAGCTTCACACCTCCGTTGGTGTAGTGCCAGCTCGCGACGACATCCGGATACAGCAGCCAAAGGGAAGCGATGGTCACAATAGCAGCCGCAACCAGCCCGAACGCCGCCTGTCGATATTGCTTCCGTCCGATCAGCAGACCCAGGAACACAAACGGAAAGATCTTCATCGAAGCGGCGATGCCGAAGAGTGCGGCCGGGCTCCATCGATGCCCGAGGCAGAACAGGTAGAGACCGAGCATGATCAGGAGCCAGACCACGAACTCCATGTTGGCCCGTGTGAACTCGAACCAGAAGGGGAAGGAGAGGGCCAGGCTCGCGGCCAGAAATGCGAGGGCAACCACCGGCGCAACTCCGCGGCGGACCAGAGCAGCGCCCAGTCCCGCCAGCATGAAGAGCACGCTGACCAACATGATGATCAGGAATCTTCGCGTGATCCCCCAAACCTCGACCGAATGATTCCCGAGGCTGAAGATCTTGTAGGCCAGGGCGACCGGGGCCGGGTACATCAACGGTGCTCCCTGCTGAAAAAAGGAGAGGTGGTGGTAGAAGCGAAACCTCGCCGCCCAGTCCGAGAAGTCGATGAAGTTGGCCTGGCGCGCCACACTTGGCCAGTCGTACGGGAAGCCGAGACCCAGCATCAGGTGGCAGACTGCCTCGGTCGCGAAACATAGCCCAACCCAAGCCGCACTCTGCGCCAGAAATTGCAGGAGCGGTTCGGGAGTTTGTCGATGCGACCGCGGCTCGGACATGCAGCCTTACTCTAATACAGGCTGATCGAACGAGTGCTGCCCCGTGCCTTCTCAAAGGCGCATGGTCAGAGATGCAGCGCGCAAGGCAAGAACGAGATCTGCAACCCCGAACAGATGTGCTCGCCCCAACCCGGAGGCAAGCGGGATCCCTCAGGAAACGTCACCACAAACAAAAAGCCCCCACCCGAAGGTGAGGGCTGTCTGAGAAGCGACAACCTATGCCTGGAACAGCTTGCGACGGAGACCCGCAGCTGCACCGAAGAGGCCTGTGCCGAGAAGCACGAGCGACGACGGCTCAGGAACGGCAGATGCAGATACTGGCATATAGGCCGTACCCGTTCCAGCAGAACCATCCTGGATCGAGAACAGGCCGCTGCTGTAGTTGGTCGCGTTGGTCTGGATCACGAGAAAGTCGCTGAACTGACCAGTAGTGATGCCTGCGGTGCTGAAGGCAAAGCCGAGAGTGTTCCCGTTGGCGGTGCGGTTTGCACTGACGGGGGCAATGCCGGCGCCGTTAACGATGTAGCTGACGCTGGTCTGGAAGCTGTCAAAGGAGAAGCCGGTAACCCGCTCAATGACGCCAGGTCCCTGGTTGCTCACGAAGTAGACGAAATCCAGACAGCCGGAGCAGAACACGTTGTTCGTGTCCTTGAAAACGGTCGTCTGATAGGTCGCCGAAAACGTGCCGGGAGCAATGGTGCCGGTGATCGTGGGGGACACTGCGGTGAAACCCGCAGCGGTGGAGACGCTCGGTACGACGACGGCGCCAGGCGTGACAACCGTTGCGAAAGCAGGGATGCTTGCGGCAACGGCCAAGGCGAGAGATGTTGCAATCTTCTTATACATAGGTTCACTCCAGGGGAAGTCAAGGTTGCTGCGGTTACACGCAGTATGATGCACTTGGCTCGCCAAACTCGCACGTAGGGAAAAGTAAGCCTGCCATCGCAATTCAAGGCACTTACGCCATCCCCCCAAATACCGCCCGGAGTAGCCTCTCAGCAGTGTGCAGCATCTTGCATAGCCTTTGGGACTGTTTTACTCAAGTCCGCCAGCGCCTAACCCTCGAGCATCTCTTCTGGCATTCTCTCGCCGGCAGCTCTCCCTCTAGGCTGTAACCCGGTGAGCCGAGGCCTGTCGGATTGATTTCGACGGCAAGCAATGCTAATCTTCGTAAGTCGTCCCGCACACGCGAAGGGGACGCTGCGCGTTCCTGCCGGTTCATCTAGGCCAGGCATAGCGTCCGGGGTATGCCCATGCAGGCCTCTGAATCAAAGTCACCCTATCAGTAGTAAAGACGGAGCAGCCGGCGCAACCAGTCGGCCATCGAGGAAATTGTATGTACGCAGTCATCCGCACAGGTGGAAAACAGTACCTCGTCACGCCCGGAGAGACGATCAGGATCGAGACCACCCCGCATGAGAACGGCCAGGTTGAGTTTTCCGACATCCTCGCGGTCAGCGGCGGCGAGGGTTCGTTCGAGCAGGATCTCGGCGGCGCCAAGGTGCTAGCGTCGGTCTCTGGGCAAGGTCGCGGCGAGAAGATCCTGGTCTTCAAACTCAAGCGCAAGAAGCAGTACAAGAAGATGCAGGGGCACCGCCAGAACTATGTCGAGGTGAAGATCAATGAGATCCTCGTCGGCGGCCGCAGCTTCACGGCACACCAGAAGTAGTCACGGCAGAGGCAAATCCAGAGGCACACGCGCGGCTCCCCTTCGAGAGCCCGCCAAGGGGTAGGCAATGGCACACAAAAAAGGTCTGGGATCATCCAAAAACGGCCGCGACTCCAATGCGCAGCGACTCGGCGTCAAGCGTTTTGGCGGCGAAACAGTCACCGGGGGGTCGATCCTCGTGCGCCAGCGCGGAACTCCGCTGAAGCCGGGTCTCAACGTCGGCCGCGGTAAAGATGACACCTTGTTCGCAAAGATCGACGGAGTGGTTCGGTTTCAGAGCCGCGGGCAGCTAGGCCGCTTCGTCTCCATCGATCCCGTCGCCGCAGCTTAGATTAAATCTCTTCGGCAAGCCTTGCATTTGCGGGGCTTGCCGCTTCAGCCCAGCCAACTAATTCCCAAGGCGGGACGTGTGCCCGCCCCGAAGCGGCTAACCAAATAGCCCCATCCTCCGCGGCACCTCGATGCCGAGGTGTTCGTACGCCAGCCTGGTTGCAACGCGACCGCGCGGCGTCCGGTCCAGAAACCCGATCTGGATCAGAAACGGCTCATACACTTCCTCCAGCGCGTCCTGCTCCTCCGCCAGCGCCGCGGCCAGCGTGTTCAGGCCGACAGGACCTCCGTCGTACTTCTCAATAATCGTCCGCAGCAGCCTCCGGTCCAGCTCATCAAACCCATGGGCGTCGACCTCCAGCAGCTGCAGGGCAGCCTCGGCTACCGGCCGGTCGATCCGGCCCTTTGCCCGCACCTCCGCGAAGTCGCGCACCCGCCGAAGCAGCCGGTTCGCAATCCGCGGCGTCCCTCGAGACCGCATCGCAATCTCGGCTGCGCCATCATGGTCGATCGGCACGCCCAGCACCTCCGCACTCCGTTCCACCACGTACCGCAGCTCGTCCTCGGTGTAGAACTCCAGCCGCAGGAGGATGCCGAAACGGCTGCGCAGAGGCGACGAGAGCAGACCCGGTCGCGTCGTCGCCGCGACAAACGTGAACGGCTTGATGTCCATCACATGCGTCCTCGCCGCCGGCCCCTGCCCGATCATGATGTCCAGCTTGTAGTCCTCGAGCGCCGTGTACAGCTTCTCTTCGAGCACCGGCTGTAAGCGGTGGATCTCATCCAGAAACAGCACCTGCCGCTCGCGCACGTTGGTCAGGATCGCCGTCAAATCGCCCTGGATCTGCAGCGCCGGTCCGCTTGTCTGCTGGAATCCCACGCCCAGTTCGTTGGCGATAATGGTCGCCAGCGTCGTCTTCCCCAGCCCCGGTGGACCGAATAGAAGCACGTGGTCCAGCGCCTCCCCGCGGTTTCTGGCTGCCTCAAGCGCAATCGCGAGCTGCTCCTTTGCGCGCTCCTGCCCGATAAACTCGCGCAGGTGATGCGGCCGCAGCTTCAGCTCGAACGCCGCGTCCTCCTCGCCTCTGTTCGCCGAGACCAGACGCTCGGGGCCGTCGTCCCTTCCCTCTGCCGCCAGCGCTGCCATCGCTCTCTCGACCTCGTCAACCGGTGCTGCCGGAGACCGCACCCACGAACTCCCGGCGCGTCTCACCGAGTGTAAAGCAGGCAGTCGCGAACCGAATCGGGACAACCGCATCCCGAGCAGCACTTGTAAAACTCTCCAGGCCCAGCAGCTTCAAACTCTCCGACTGCAGCACCTGCAACTCCCTCTGCCAGCACATAAAAACTCCCGCTGCCAGCACCTATAAAATGTTGCCAAGCGATGCCGCGCACCTACCTCTACAAGCTGACCAGCGACCGCGGCGGAGCTCCGTCCGCGCCTCCACCCCGCCCCGGCGAAGCTGCCCTGCTCACCCTATCCATCTGCAAGCCCGCCATCCGCCGCACCGCGCAGCCGGGCGACCGCATCCTCGGCATCACCAGCCATTCGCTCGCGCAGAGCGACGGCTACCCCCTCAACGCCATCATCTACGCCGCCATCGTCGACGACGCCCTTGACGCCCGCGAGTACTACGCCACTCGCAGCCCCTTCCGCCACCGTCCCGACTGCATCTACCGCTTTCACCAGGGCAACGGAACCATCGAGCATGGCGGCCGCACGCCGCTGCACGCCGATCCCGCTTACCGCAGCCGCGACATCGGCCAGTACCCCTTTTACAGGAATGGCCGCACCCTCTTCAGCCATGACTTCCGCTACTTCGGCGCCAGTGCGGTCCCCATCCCGTCCAGGCTCCCCGGCCTCTGGCAGATCGCCGATTCGCTCGGGCAAGGGCATCGCGTTCTCCTTTCCCGCGACCCTCTCCAACCGGAGGTCGACGACCTTCTGCGCCTGCTGTGGCGGAGCGTGACACGGCACACGCCGCTCTCCGTAGAGAGCGAAGCCGCTCACCACACGCCCCGTCCAGCAAAGAAGCCGCATCCCTTTCCCACGGGATGCGGCTCGCTCTAATCGCTTCAGATTGCCCTTCTACAACGTCAGCAGCCCAGCAGGTCACCAGATGACCAGCTCATCTTAGGAGGGCCGGACCGTCCCACTCCGAGCGAGGCTGCCCGCCTCCGCACCCGAGGCAAAGCTTGCTTGGAGGCCGCTGCGGAGACGCGCCGTTGCCGTGCCCGAGATCGCCAGCCGCGGCGCTCCCGTCGCCGACACCGTCAGCGGCTGCTGCAGCGTCACAATCACCGCCGTCGCCGGCCCCTCCCCCTGGCACATGTAGGTATGGGTCGTGCTCGCGTCGAAGTAGATCGCGTCGCCGCGCTCCACGTGGTGCACCGTCTCTCCATGCCGCACGTCGAGCTCACCCGACAGCACAAACAGGAACTCGTACCCGATGTGCTGGTGCGCTTTGGGCTCGCGGCCCGGCTTCGATGGCAGAAATTCCGCGAAATAGGGATCGAGCTGCCGGTCCGGAACCAGGTATCCCAGGCTCTCAAAGAAGTAGCTCGGATCATCGACACCGCTCTGGGGAAGACGTACGCGATCCTTCTGGCGATGAACCCGAAACAGCTTCTGCGGCTCCGGATCGAAGAAGTAGCTGAGGTCCTTCGAGAACACCATGGAGATGCGGGCCAGATTGCGCAGCGTGGGAACCACGCGGCCAGTCTCCAGCTGCGATAGAAAGCTCGCCGAAAGCCCCGTGTGCCGTCCCAGCTCCACCAGGCCCATCGACTTCTTCAGGCGGAGGTACTTGATGCGCTCGCCAATGCGTTTCTCCGCGATAAAGGCCTCGGCCGTATCGCTTCCAATTTGTACGTTCTCGCCCGGAGAGGCGGCGAGGTTGCCTTGCTTCAGCTCAGGCGCGTCCAAGACGGGCCCCGGTACGTTCTGCGTGTCCATGGAAACTTCTAAAACTTGGGTTGGCATAGTTGTTTTCCTGTTACATGAACAGACGTGGAAATCTGGTGAAAGGGTTCTCGAAACTAACCCTTTATTTCTGTGGTCCGGGATTTGATATCACGAATCAGACCTGTTCTCAGCCTTACAGCAAATCCCGCGTAGGTCGCGTCCCGGCTAAAACCCACACGCGTCCTCAAGCGAAGTCCTCGCGGTCACCGCATCCGCTCCGGATGCTAGCCTCACAGGGATGAGCTCGCGCGTGCGAAGTCCGGGTCATAGGCAGATCGCGCACACGGCTCCCCGGCAACCCGCCAGATCTCCCCAGCCCCCGGCAGGTACATTCCCCGCGCTCGCACTGTCTCGCCAACTCACCGCAAGCGGAGTCCGCCGTGCAGCTCTCGCCGCAGCCACCGCCGCCCTGCTCGGTTGCGCCAGTCCCGGCCAGCCCCGGCCTCCGTCGCTTCACCTCCCGCAGATCGCCACCGGGCTGTCCGCGCAGCGCGTCGGCAACAGCGTCCGCCTGCGCTGGACCACACCCGACGCGACCACGGACAAGCTCCCCCTCTCCGGCAAGGTCTCCGCCGTCCTCTGCCGCCAGCCAGCCGCCGCCCCGTCCGGCGACTCGACCCCATGTACCGAGGTCCACCGCTCCCCAGTCACGCCCGGACCATCGGCCGCTGACGTTCCCCTCCCCCCCGCCCTGACCGTCGACCCCATCGGCCTGCTCGCCTTTCGCGTCGAGATCCTGAATGCGGCCGGTCGCTCCGCCGGTCGCTCCTCCCCGGTCTTCGCCGGGAGCGGAGCCGCCCCCGAGTCCGTCGCTAATCTCCGCGCCGCCCCGGTCCGGTCCGGAGTCCGCCTCGACTGGACCCCCGCTGCCAGCACCGCCAGCATCGTGCTCGACCGAATCAACGCCGCGCCTCCGGCCCCCGTCGCCTCCGCCGTCGCCTCCAAGGGTCCCGGCGCAAACATCTTCCGCCCAGCACAGTCCCCGGCCGCGGAGACCCATCTCGAGGCCAAGCCAGCCGGGGAGCCCGACCCCGGCGGCGCCATCGACCAGTCTGCGCCCAGGGGCGGCTCCTTTCGCTACAGCGCCGGACGGGTCCGATCCGCCGTCCTTGACGGGCACACCGTCACCCTCGAAAGCGATCCCTCCCCGACCGTCAGCGTCGATGTGCGCGGCCACTTCCCGCCCCGCCCGCCCGCCGGTCTCGAGGCCGCAGCCTCGGCTTCGGAGCCCACATCTGCCACCACCGCAGCGGGCTCCAGTATCGACCTCTCCTGGCAGCCCGGAGACGAGCTCGATCTGGCCGGCTACAACATCTATCGCGCGGAGCTCCCACCCGGCCCCGCCCCCACCGCCACTGCCTGGCGCCGCATCAACCTCGCACCCGTCGCCATCCCCGCCTTTCGCGATACCTCTGTTCACCCCGGCACGCGCTACACGTACCGCGTCACCGCCGTAGACACCGATGGCGACGAGAGCGCCCCCGGCAACGAGGTGCAGGAGACCCCCGGAAACGGCTAAGCTGAACCCAACATGCGATACTGCCGCTTCGCCCCAACCGCATCCCCGACCCAGAAGCCCGCCTCAGCCCCCGGCTACGCCTCAGCCACCCGCTACGCCTTTGTAGAAGAACGAGATGGCGCACTCTGGGCCGCGGCTCCAATGCCCGCGCCTGAAGAAGACCTCGCCGCCCAGGCCGCCTCTCCATCAACCTTCGTGCCCGCCCCCCTGTCCACCCTGCAGCTCCTCCCCGCCGTCGCCCCGTCGAAGATCCTGTGTGTCGGCCGCAACTACCGCGACCACGCCGCGGAGCTCGGAAACGAGGTCCCAAAGGAGCCGCTGCTCTTCCTCAAGCCGCCCTCCTCCCTGCTCGGCTCGGGCGGCGTCGTCCGCCTTCCAACCCTCTCCCAACGCGTCGACTTCGAGGGTGAGCTCGGCATCGTCATCGGCAAACGCTGCCGCCACATCGGCCCCGGGGAGGACGTCCGTCAGTACATCCGCGGCTACGTCTGCGTCAACGACGTCACCGCCCGCGACCTCCAGAAGAGCGATGGCCAGTGGACCCGCGGAAAGGGCTTCGACACCTTCTGCCCCGTCGGCCCGGTCGTCTCGGACGAGATCGACCCCGCCGTCGGTAGTCCCGTCACTCTCACCACCCACGTCAACGGGGAGCTCCGGCAGACCGGCTCGACCGCAGACTTCATCTTCGGCATCCCCGATCTCCTGCGCTACATCACCGCCTTCGCCACGCTTGAACCCGGCGACCTGATCCCGACCGGCACACCGGCCGGCGTCGGTTCAGTAGCTCCCGGTGACCGGATCGAGGTCGCAATCTCTGGCCTGGGGGTGCTCGAGAGCAGCGTCAAGGTGGAGTGACCGCGCCCGCCTCGCGCACGCTCAGCTCGACACTCCCAGCTCGCCTGCGCCGGCGCAATTCCGAAGCCGATCCCGCAGGCGCCTCCCCTCTGCGATAAAATTGATGCCAGGCAAGCGAAGGAGTACCCATGGCATCTCTACTCGAACAGCTTCGTGGCATGACCACCGTCGTCTCCGATACAGGCGATATCAACTCGATCAAGCAGTACCGCCCACAAGATTCGACCACCAACCCATCGCTGATCGCGACCGCCGCCGAGAAGCCGGAGTACCAGTCCATCGTCGATGACGTCCTTACCCAGGCGCGCAAGTCGGCGGGCAGCAACGCGTCCGATAAGGATGTCGCGGCCTACGCCTTCAAGACCCTCGCCGTCGCCTTTGGTCGCAAGATCCTGGACATCATCCCCGGCCGCGTCTCGACCGAGGTCGACGCCCGCCTCTCCTTCGATCGCGAAAAGACCCTCGCCGAGGCCCGCGACATCATCCACCAGTACGATCAGGCCGGCATCTCGCGCGACCGCGTCCTTGTCAAAATCGCCTCCACCTGGGAGGGCATCAAGGCCGCGGAAATCCTCGAAAGGGAGGGCATTCACTGCAACATGACCCTGCTCTTCGGTCTCCACCAGGCCATCGCCGCCGCCGACGCCAAGGTCACGCTCATATCGCCCTTTGTCGGCCGCATCCTCGACTGGTACAAGAAAGACACCGGGCAGGACTACACCGGAGCGAACGACCCCGGCGTCCAGTCCGTCACCACCATCTACAACTACTACAAGAAGTTCGGCTACAAGACCGTCGTCATGGGAGCCAGCTTCCGCAACGCCGGTGAGATCACGGAGCTCGCCGGCTGCGATCTCCTCACCATCTCGCCCAAGCTGCTCGGAGAGCTCGATCAGACGCAGGGCGATCTCCCCCGCAAGCTCGATCCCGAGAAGGCCAAGGGTGTCGAAATCCAGAAGCTCACCATCGATCAGGCCACCTTTGAGAAAATGCACGCCGAAGATCGCATGGCCCACGACAAGCTGACCGAAGGTATCGAAGGCTTCTCAAAGGCCCTCGAAGACCTCGAGCACCTGCTCGCCTCCCGCGTCAGCCAGTTGGTCGCAAACTAGCTGGTCGCAAAGGGGGCTTCCACACAGCAGCTCGCACAAGCAAAGGGAGCAGGCCCATCCTCAACCGCGGATCTCAACCCCGGTCGGACGTCTGCTCCCTTTCTGCGTCAGCCAATCGTTACCACCAGGTCTGGTGCGTAAGCGGGTCAGTCGCCCAGCTCCGGCAGACCGCACTCCGGCCGCACCCCGCCCCTATAGTCCGCGCTCAGGATGCCGTTATCCAGGAAGTAGTACGGCGTTGTGCGCAGGTAGCTCACAATCGCATCCGTATCCGGCGTGTCCGGCCGAACGTAAAAAAAGTGAAGGCTGCAAGGTTCGCCACCGTACGCGGCGGCCAGGATGTACCTGTGATGAACCGCATACGCATGCAGAACCTCCATCGCGTGCACGTCTCTCTGCGTGATCTCGACGCTGTCCTGGTGCATCCGCCCGCCGCCGCTCGGCAGCCTATACAGGTGGTACAGGATCAGCTCCGGCTGGTACCGGTCGAGGTACGCCTCGTCCAGCCCGTGATGCGCTATGGTCGCGTCGTTCAGGCCGAGAACATCGATCGCCTTCCACTGCGAAAAGTAGGGAAAGGTCCCCGCTTCGGTCACCGCCATGGTGTATCCACGGTCCGCATACCGGCTCAGGTGGCCGGCGAACTCCTCTCCGCTGTTCGAAGGCCCGATCGAAAAGATCGTCCGGTACAGGCAGTAGCAGACCGCCACGGTGTAGACCGCGGCCGCGCTCGCAAGGCCCAGGCGCGCCCGTCGAGAGATCTGCGCCACTGAAACCGGCAGCTCCTCAAACAGTTTCTCGACCAGCAGCGGCAGAAACATCAGAGCCACCGGAAGCAGAGGCATCTGGAACCGGAACAGGTGGTTATTCTCGTTCGAGAGCAGGACCCAGATCAGCGTGTATCCCGTGACCGGGATCAGCAGCCCCAGAAGCAGCCGCGTGCGATACCGGTTGCGCAGAGCCAGCAGCGCAAGGGGAAGCGCGGGCCACAGGATCTTCACCACATTCTCGGCCCCGTTGAACAGGCCCTGCGGATGGAGGTGGCCGCCTCCCTTGACGTAAAACGGGTTCGGCAGAGCGTACCCGAAGTAGTGCATCCGCCACGCAAAATAGGAGCCGCCCAGAACCAGGAACACGGCGCCAAACGTCAGAACCAGCCGCCGCGTCTCGCGCAGCCCGCGAAGAAAGACGATGCTCGCCAGCAGAAGCACGGCCAGGATGTTGCCCTCCGGCCGCGTCAGGCCGATCAGCAGGGCCAGCAGCGAAAACAGCAGCGACATCCCCCACGCAACCCGCCCCCTCCCCGCGATCAGGGCAACGCCCACCCACCACGCCAGCGCGACCGTCAGCAGCATGAACGGCACACCGAAGGTGCTTTCAAGGTAGGCCCCGCCCGGACTCGAGACCGCATACAGCGCCAGCGCAAATGCCAGCCATCGGCTCCCCCGCAGCGTAAACCGGCAGCACGCAAACACCACGGGCGGAAGCGCGATCCAGCAGACGAACAGAAGCATGCGAGAGGCCGTCAGAGCGTCCCGATGCAGCACCCGCGCCACCCCCGCAATCGCGGCCATGTACAGAAAGTCCGTAGCCCCCTCGACGGGATGCTCGCCCACGTTCCACGTAATCCCCTGATGCTGTGCCAGGTGCTGGGAGTAGCGCAGCAGCATCGCCGCATCCTCGGTCGGAGCAGCGCCCCCATGCCGCAGCGCCGGCAGAACGCACACCGCGCTGAACAGCAGGAGAACCGCCACCAGGAGGAGGTCGGTCCCGCCAAACGGCGCCGGGCGAGTCACCGCCGCCCCACCCTCCCTGCCCGCCTCGCCACCGCTCCTCGCAGGCTCCTCGCTGCTGGTTGTTGCACCCGTGTCGCTCGCGATCGGCAACGTCCTGCGGTTCGTCTCGTCCAAGCGCATCTCCTGCTCTGCCGTCGCCTCACCTTCAAAGTCTGCCGCTCGCGGTCCGAACCGGACCGAGGCGATCACCCGATCTCCATTCCCCGCGCAGATCTCCCCCAGGGTCTCGCCAGTGTCACAGAATGTATCGGCTGAGGTCCTGGTCCTTCACAATCGACGCCACCTGCTGCCGCACATACTCCGGGTCGACCACGATCACCTTCTCCACCCCGTTCGCGGTCTGGCGCTCGATCACCGGCAGCGGTGGCGATGGCTTCTGCGGCTCCCCGGTCAGCGGCGCCGATGCTCCAATCTCGGCCACAACACCCTCCTGCGTCGCCTCCGCGCGCGGACTCTTGAACAGGTCCGGCGCCTGAAAGCTGATCTCATCCAGCACCCGCTCGAGGATCGTGTGCAGGCGTCGCGCACCGATATTCTCGGTCGTCTCATTCACCCGGAACGCGAACTGCGCCATCTCCGCGATCGCCTCCTTGGTGAACTCGAGCTTCAAGCCCTCGGTCTCCAGCAGCGCCGTCGACTGCTTCACCAGCGAGGACTTCGGCTCCGTCAGGATGCGAACGAAGTCGTCCACCGTCAGCGAATGCAACTCCACCCGGATCGGAAATCGTCCCTGCAGCTCCGGTATCAGGTCGCTCGGCTTGGACACATGAAACGCGCCCGCCGCAATAAAAAGAATGTGGTCCGTCGAAACCATGCCGTATTTCGTATTCACCGTCGTTCCCTCGACGATGGGAAGGATGTCCCGCTGCACCCCCTCCCGGCTCACGTCCGGCCCATGCCCACCCTCGCGCCCCGCGATCTTGTCGATCTCGTCGAGAAACACCATCCCCGACTCCTCCACCCGCTCCACCGCCAGCCGCGTCACCTGGTCCATGTCGATCAGCCGGCCCTCCTCCTCCTGCACCAGGTAGTCGAACGCCTCCGCGACCTTCATCTTGCGCTTCTTCATCCGCTGCCCGAAGAGCCCCGGCAGCATCTCCTTGAAGCTGCCCATGTCCATATCGTCCGGGCCCTGGTTCGTGATCATCTCGAAGCTCGGCTGGTTGCGATCCCGCACGTCCAGCTCCACCACCCGCTCATCCAGCTTGCCCTCGCGGAACTGCTGCCGCAGCTTCTCCCGCGTCCGTTCCTGGCTGCTCTGCTCCTTCGCGCCCTCCTTTCCGCTCTCCTCACGGCCGTTCTGCTCCCTGCTGTTCTGGTCCCTGCCGTTCTGGTCCCTGCCGCCATGCTCCCGTCCGTTCTGCCCAGCCGCGGCGGACTTTATATGCCCAGAGCTCGCCTCCCCCTCGCGCTCCTCCCTAGCCGCCGCGGCCCGGCCGTCCGGAGACGTTGTATCCATCGACGCCGGCAGCTGGATCACATTGGTTCCCGGCTCCTGCGTGGCCGCCGCCGCGTTTGCCGCCGTTGTCGCAGCCGGCGTTGGTGGCAGCAGCAGATCCAGCAGCCGATCCTCCGCCGCCATCTCCGCCTTGTCCTCCACCTCCTCCAGCTTCTCCTCGCGCACCATGTCGATCGCGATCTCCACCAGGTCGCGCACGATCGACTCCACATCCCGACCCACATACCCGACCTCGGTAAACTTCGAGGCCTCCACCTTCAAAAACGGAGAGTTCGTCAGCTTCGCCAGCCGCCGCGCAATCTCTGTCTTGCCCACACCCGTCGGCCCGATCATGATGATGTTCTTCGGCATGATCTCTTCGGCCAGCTCGGGCGACAGCTTCTGCCGCCGCATCCGGTTGCGCAGAGCGATTGCCACCGCACGCTTCGCCGCCGCCTGCCCCACCACATACTTGTCCAGCTCCGCCACAATCTCGCGCGGCGTCATCTCGTCGAGCGCGAGCGCCTGGTCCTCCGCCGTTCCCGGTAAATAAATCGCCATCACTCCGCCTTCAGCTCTTCCACCGTGATCCGGTCATTCGTGTACAGGCAGATCTGCCCCGCGATCAGCAGGCTCTTCTCCGCAATCTCGCGCGCCCCCATCTCCGTGTTGTCCATCAGCGCCCGCGCCGCCGCCAGCGCATAGCTGCCGCCGCTCCCGATCACCGCAATCCCCTCGTCCGGATCAATCACGTCGCCGTTCCCGCTCAGCAGAAACGTCTGCTTGGAATCCGTAACGATCAGCAGGGCCTCCAGCTGCCGCAGCATCTTGTCCGTGCGCCAGTCCTTCGCCAGTTCCACCGCCGACCGTCCCAGGTTGCCCGCATACTGCTCCAGCTTCGTCTCAAAGCGCGCGAACAGGCTAAATGCATCGGCCGTCGATCCCGCGAATCCCGCCAGAACCTTGTCCTGGTAGAGCTTGCGGATCTTCCTCGCCGAGTGCTTCATCACCGTCGCGCCGATCGACACCTGCCCATCCGCCGCCATCACCACCGCATCGCGCCGGCGTACGCAGATCACCGTCGTCGACCGGATCCGGCGTCCCTCACCGAGATCGATCGGGTGTCCGGAGCCTTTCCCCGCAGCCGGTCCCGACCGCGCCGGGGAAACCCCGCTCTGTCCCGGCAAATTCTCAAAATCGAAAGTCGTCATAGGCGCAAACTTCAGTATACGTTCGATCCACCCCGCGGCAGCGCGCCGGTTCAGACCGCGATACCGCCAGACCCGTTCGTCCCACAGCCTGCCACCCCTCCCGGCTGTCACGTCAATACGTTATGCTGAGGCCGAGCGATGCTCTATTCCTTTCCCATCCACCGCGTGCCCATCCACCTCGGCCCGCTGCTGCGTTCGCCCAGGGTCCTCACCGGTGTAGCCGTTTCGCTGGCCGCCATCGCCGGCATCTCGTCGTACCTCCTCACCCGCAAGCACCCGTCCCCTGAAGAGGTCGAACGCGACCGCCGCGAGCTCCTCGCCACCACCGGCCGCATCGTCGACGGCAGCATCACCGAAACCCACTGGGCAGGAGATCGGCCCGGCCCCATCCCCAACACCCTCATCTACCGCTACCGCACCGCCGGCGTCACCTACGAGTGCGCCCAGGACGTCAGCCCTCTCGGCGAGCACGTCCGCCACGTCCGCATTGACCTCCCCGTGCAGGTCCGCTTCGACCCCCGCAACCCCGGCAACTCCATCGTCGTCGCCGAAAGCTGGAGCGGCCTCCGCATCGACCACGAACACCCGCTCGCCCCCATCACCATCCCCGGCGACCAGTAGCAGCCGATGAAGCAGCAGGCCATCAGGCCCCATGGGCCAGCAGTCGGTTAAGCCAGCCACCAGTCCCGTAAGCCACCAGTCCCATAACCACCAGTCCCGTAAGTTCCCGCCCCGCCTTTCACCCCCTCAAAGCTCCATCCCCCCTCGTTGTTCCTCCCCGGCCACCGCAGTCTAAACTTGTCCTATGCACATGGTGGCCTCGCCAAACCGCAAGATCCAGACCGTCCTCAAGATCTCCATGGCCGCCACCTCCGCCTACATCCTTGCCACCTTCTACTTCGGCCTGCGCGCCCATTCGCTCGCGCTCCTGTCGGAGGCCGGACATAACCTTTCCGATCTCCTCGCCATAGCTCTCTCCTCCATCGCCGTCTACTTCCACGCGCGCCCCGCCACCGACGAGAAGACCTTCGGATACCAGCGCGCCGGCGTCCTAGCCGCCTTCGTCAACGCGCTTACCCTGATCGTGCTCGCCATCTGGATCGCCTTCGCCGCCATCCACCGTCTTGCCGCCCCCGTCACCGTCAATCCCCGCCTGATGATGATCGTCGCCGCCGCCGGTGTCCTCATGAACGGCGCCATCGCCACCCTGCTCTGGCGCTTCTCGGGCGACGTCAACATCCGCTCCGTCTTCCTCCACATGCTCGGCGATACGCTCTCGACCGCGGCCGTCATCGCCGGCGGCGCCGGAATCCTCTTCACCGGCCTGCGCTGGATCGACCCGGCGCTTTCCATCCTGATCGCTGCCATGATCCTCTGGAGCTCCGCCGCCATCGTTCGCGAGACCCTCAACATCCTCCTCGAAGGCACACCGCGATCGCTCGAACTCTCCGAGGTCCGGGAAGCCATGCAGGCCGTCTCCGGTGTCGTCAACGTCCACGATCTCCACGTCTGGAGCCTCGCGTCTCAGTCCCACGCCCTCGCCAGTCACGTCACCATCGGCGAGATGCCCATGTCCGAGTGCGGAGGCATCCTCGATTGCCTCAAAGGCACCCTCGCCGACCGCTTCCACATCCACCACACCACCATCCAGTTCGAGACTGTCGGCTGCGAGACCACGCACGGCTGCAGCGCTCCGCCCGAACTCGTCGCCGCCGGCGCCCACGCCCACCACGGGCACAGCCACTAATCCACTCCACGCCGCTACCCAAACGCCCGCGCACGATTCGCCGTCACGGAAACCCAGTCCCATCAGGAGACCCATGCAGACCATCCACAAGACCCTCTACACCGCGGACGTCTCCGCCATCAACGGCCGCGACGGCAGCGTCCGCTCCTCCGACGGTCAACTCGACGTCAAGCTCTCCCCGCCCCCCTCGCTCGGTGGTGTCCCGGGTCGTCCAGGCTCCAACCCGGAGCAGCTCTTCGCCGCCGGATACGCCGCCTGCTTCATCGGCGCCATGCAGTTCCAGGCCGCGCAGCAGAAGCTCAACCCCGGTCAGATCGAGATCAGCTCGAAAGTCGCCATCGGCCCCGCGAAGGAAGGGCAGGGCTTCGCTCTCGCCGTCACCCTCGACGTCAGCGTGGCCGGCCTCGACCAGGCAGCCGCGGAAAAGCTGGTCGCCGACGCCCACGCAACCTGTCCCTACTCGAACGCCACCCGCGGCAACATCGACGTCAGCCTGACCGCCCACGGCAAACAGTAGTCAGGCCCACCGCTCTCGCGACCCAAGCTCTCTCGGCCCAAGCTCTGTCGACTAAGAAAGGACGGGCACCCTGCGTTTTCGCGGGTACCCGGCCTTCCAGCAAGTCGCGCACCCCTTACCTAGACCAGCTGCGCATCCAGCGTAATCTCCGCCGCCTTCAGCAGCCGCGAGATCGGGCATCCCTCCTTCGCCCTCTTCGCCGCCGCATCGAAGGCGTCCTTCTCCGCTCCCGGAACCTTCGCCTTGGTCGTCAGGTGGATCTTGGTCACCGTCGGTCCGTCCGGTAGCATCTCGAGCTTCACCACGGCGGTTGTCTCCAGCATCTCCGGAACCAGCTTCGCTTCGGTAAGCTGCCCAATCAACGCCATCGTGAAGCAGCCCGCATGCGCCGCCGCAATCAGCTCCTCGGGATTGGTCCCGACGCCATTCTCGAACCGTGTGCTGAAGCTATACTGCGTCTCCTTCAGCGTTCCGCTCTGCGTCGATATCGTTCCCTTCCCATCCTTCAACCCGCCACGCCATACTGCACTCGCGCTTCGATCCATTGTGTCTCTCCCCTGCGGCCCTGGCTCGCTCCGCTTCTAACCCATTCGATGCGGATCTCTCCCGGTCGACGCCCGGCGAATCCCCCGCCCGCGTAGCCCCCCCAAGCATCACGGACCCCGGAAATGTCATCTATTTAATTGAAGCCAGCTGCCCCCGTGTGACCGGATCGCCTGCTGCTTCAAAGGAGTTCCAATGATCAGCACCAACACCCACAAGCTCTCTCTCGCCGCCACTGCGGCTCTCGTGCTCGCTCTCGGCAGCGGCAGCCTCTCCGCCCAGGAGCCCACCACCCCCAGCCAGACCTCCACCCCTCCGCCGATCACCAGCCAGACCACGACCACCACGACCACCGGTACGGATAGCTCGACACCCTACACCGCACCCATGACCAAGGCCGAGATGAAGGCCATGCGCAAGCAGCAAAAGCACGAGGAGAACTCCGCGAAGGCCAACGCCCGCGCCGCCAAGGATCAGGCCAACGCCAAGAAGCATCAGGACAAGTCCATCCAGGAAGCGCAAAAGGCCGCCTCCCCGCAGAACTAATCAGGCGAACGTTGCGGCCGGATCCACACCAGTCCTCGTCAGCAATTGGAAGGGCGCTCTCCTACTACGAGAGCGCCCTTCGCTTTGACCACCTTGCCACCTTGGCCCTGACCACCCCTCGCCTGGACCCCTGGGCCTCAGCCGCTACCCACCCCCCATCAACGTTCGCTCGCCTTCCGCGCCGCCTCAAACTCATCCCCCGCCTTCCACTCGATCGGTCGCGCCGCGTTCAGCGCCTCCCACCCCAGCTCCATACCCATCCGCGCCAGCTTCGCGTTCCCGGCAAAGTCCATCTCCGGCGTGTAGTTGTCCGAAAAGTTGTGATACCGGTGCTCGTTGTACACCTTCGCCTGCGCCTCGCCCCAGGCCCGGTCATGCCCCTCGTACAGCGTCCCCAGGTCGATCGAAAACGCCGGGATCCCAACCCGCGACAGGCTGAAGTGGTCTGACCTGTAGTACGACCCCGCCTCCGGCCGCGGATCCGGGACGATCTCCAGCCCGAACCGCTTCGCCGTCGCCTCCACCTCCGGGAAGAACGTCGTCCGCTGCGCCCCGTTCACGTTGATCTCCTTCGGCACACCCACCGGCAGCACCATGTCGTAGTTGATGTCCAGAGTAATTTCGCCCGCTGGCACCGGCGGATGCTGCCCCAGGTACTCGCTTCCGAGCAGACCCTGCTCCTCCGCCGTTACCGACGCAAAGATGACGTCGTGCGGTGGCCGAACCGCCATCCCGCCCGCAGGCCGGCCCCCCATCTCGGACCACGCCCGCGCCTCCTCCAGCAGAATGCCGCACCCGGTCGCATTGTCCGCCGCCCCGTTGTACACATTGTCGCCGGCCATCCCCGGCCTGAAGCCGAGGTGGTCGAAGTGCGCCGTATACAGCACCGCCTGTCCCTTCCCCGGCTTCGTCCCCGGCAGGATCCCGATCACATTCGGCGACTCGAACGGCCGCACCGTGCTCTCCACATGCGCCTTCAGCCGCGCCGGCAGCTCCACCGCCTTGAACCCCCTCGTCCCCGCCGCCGACATCTGCTGGTCGAGATCCATCCCGCTCGCCGCAAACAGCTTCCGCGCCACCTCCAGCTGGATCCAGCTCGCCGCCTCCAGCTGCGGATTCTTGTCCTCCGCCAGGTACGTCTTCTCCGATGTATTCGAGTTCCGCACCACGTCCCAACCATAGCTCGCCAGGTCCGTCCGGTGGATGATCAGAGCTCCCACCGCGCCCATCCGCGCCGCCTGCTCGAACTTGTACGTCCACCGACCGTAGTACGTCAGCGCCTTCCCGCCGAAGAACTTCGGATCGTCCGACGGCGGATCGCCCACGATGCAGACGATCACCTTTCCCTTCACATCCACGCCCGCGAAGTCGTTCCACCCAAACTCCGGCGCCGTCACCCCGTACCCCACAAACACCATCGGCGCATCGATCTCCGCCACCGCCGTCAGCCTCCGGTTGCTCACCGTGTAGTCGTCCCCGTAGGTCAGCGCAATCGCCCCTCCCTTCGCCGGCACGATCTCCATCCGCGTCTTCGCGGGAAGCGCGTTCATCCCAACGAACTTCACCTGCTGGAAGTACGTCCCGTTATCTCCGCCCGGCTTCAGGCCGTCAAGCGCAAACTGCGTCGCAATGTACTTCGCCGCCAACTCGCTTCCCCGCAACCCCGGTCCGCGCCCCTCCAGCAGATCGTCCGCCAGAAACCGCACGTGCGCCCGTATCTTCTCCGCATCGATCGACGCCTCGGCCGCCTTCAGAGCCTCCGTGGCCGAAGCGGATCCCCCGCCCGTAGATCGATCCTTCGCGCTCGGATCACCCTGCGCACCCTGCGCCCTCCCCGGCCCCGCTGCCATCACCAAACCCACGCCGATCCCAACCGCCAGGCCTGCCCTTACCCTCTTCCGCGCGAAGCTCGCCATACACCAGTCACCCCAAGCCCTCGAGTATAGGCGTGGCCGCACAACGGTTCACGCCATCCCCGGCCGGGGAATCGCCATCACATCCAGCCGTTGCAGGATTTTTCGCGCCAGCCCCGTCAACGGCACCTCCGCCAGCGTCTTCGTCCGAACCCACTCCAGGTCGTCCTCGGCCGCCGGAACCGCAGACCGCAGCACGTCCGTCCGTCCCCTGGGGGCGAAGACCTGCACATAGAAGTTGGTGTTCGTAATCGCATGACGCACCCGCAGCACCGGCTCCCGTCCCTCCACCGCATCCATCGGCAGGGGCGGCAGCTCGTACATCCCCGCCATCAGGCTTGCCTCCGCTGGCCGGCGCTCCAGCAGCACCTCCGTCGCCGTCCCCCGCTTCCGCAGCCACAGCAGGTACGCCGTCCGCCTGCTCCTCTGCGCCGCCCTCGGCAGCGTCCTGTGCTCGCCCCTCGTCTTGCACATCGAAAACACCGGGCACTGTAGGCACAGCGGAGATCGCGGCAGGCACAGCGTCGCCCCCAACTCCATCATCGCCTGGTTGTGATCCCCCGGTGCATTCCCCCGCGAATGCCCGTTCTCCCCCGTCCGACCGTCCTCCCCGGCCCGCCCCTTGCCCCGTGCCCGTCCGTTCTTCTGCGGCGCCAGCGCCTGCGCCACCTTCTGCACGGACGCGCGCGCGCTTACCGCCGCCTCCTCCACATGTCCGGTCAGCCGCAGGATCACCCGCTCCACATTGCCGTCCACCACCGCTATGCTCTCGCCAAACGCTATGCTCGCAATCGCCGCGCAGGTGTAGTCGCCAATGCCGGGCAGCGTCCGCAGCTCCGTCGAGGTCGAAGGCAGAACGCCTCCGAGCTCCCTCGTGATGAACTGCGCCGCTTGGTGCAGCAGACGCGCCCGCCGGTAGTACCCCAGGCCGGACCACGCCGCCAGCACCTCCGCCTCACTCGCCAGCGCCAGCGCCAGCAGCGTCGGGAAGCGCCGCAGAAACTCCTGGTAGTGCGCAATCACGGCGGCCACCCGCGTCTGCTGCAGCATCACCTCGCTCACCCACGTCTTGTAAGGGTCGGTAATCCCGCGCCACGGCAGAGGGCGCGCATGCCGCCTGTACCAGGGCATCAGGAGCGCCCGGAAGGCCTTCACGTCGATGTCAGGGCGCTGCGTCGTGCTTTCGGAGCCGGGCATCTCCCTGGATTCTACTCAGCCTGCATGATCTGTTCATGAACACGGAAAGCACCGGGGTCGGGACGCCCGAGCCGCTATGCCCGATCGGGCATAGACCGCTAGACCCGCTCGGGCAGTGACGGCAAACCCCTCCCGCAGCCACCATGTGCTGGCTCATAGCGATGTACGGCTCCCTCCAAATCTTTGCCGCTATCAACGTCGGTCCTTTCGCTATGATCAACTCGCTACAGCGAACCTCACTCCCGAAGTTGCATTCGCATCTCACACGAATGTCATAGCTCACGGGGGCATCTGGCGCAAACCTGTCCCACGCGCGCCCGCAACCCCGCGGATCCCGGACGCCGGCATGCCACCCAGAGCAGCACGCCGCCCGATCAGCACAACCCTTTTGGAGGCAGTATGGTCCGCAATCTTCGCAACGCCCTCGCCCTTCTCCTGCTCGTCATTGCCTCAGGAAGGCTCATCTGGGCGCAGTCCAGCGGCGGAACCATTGCCGGCAGCGTCTTCGATGCCACCGGCGCGCTCGTCACCGGCGCAACCCTGACCGCCACCGGGGCCAATACCGGAACCGTCTACACCGCCACCTCCACCTCGACCGGCACCTACCGCTTCCCGCAGATGCAGCTCGGCTCCTACAATCTGTCCGTCGCCGCGCCCGGCTTTAAGGAGACCACGCTCGAAGGCGTCCTCGTCCAGACCGGATCGGTAGCCTCGGCCGATGTGCACCTCTCGAACGGCGGCGCCACCGAGACCGTCACCGTGAGCGCCGACGCCCCCGCCGTCGAGACCCAGAGCTCCGACGTGGGCACCGTCGTCACCACCCGACAGATCCTCGAGCTGCCCCTCAGCCTCGGCGGACAAAGCGCCATGCGATCCGTCGAGTCCTTCGTCTTTCTCGCTCCCGGAACCATCGGCCCCGGAACCGCCGGCAGCACCTCCGGAGCCTTTCAGGCAAAGACCGCCGGCGGCCAGAACTTCGGCACCGAGGTCCTGCTCGATGGAGCCAGCGTCCACCGCGCCGATAGTGCCGCCGCCTTCGACGAACTGGCCCCCTCCGTCGAAGCCCTCCAGGAGTTCAAGGTCACCACCTCCACCATCCCCGCCGAGTACGGTCGAACCACCGGCGGCGTCGAAAACTTCAGCACCAAAAACGGCACCAACAGCTTCCACGGCACCGCCTTCGATATCTTCCAGAACGATGCCCTGAACGCCAACAGCTACTTCCACAACCTCCAGATAGCCGACGACCCCACCAACGCCTCCAATCGCGCCGCCAACGCCCGCGATACCGACAAAAAGAACGACTACGGCGGTTCGGTCGGCGGTCCCTTCTCCATCCCGAAGCTCTACAACGGCCACGACCGCACCTTCGTCTTCTTCTCCTGGGAGCAGTTCCGCCAGTCGACCAGCGGATCCCGCACCAGCACCGTTCCCACCCTCGCCGTGCGCGGCGGTGACTTCTCCTCCCAGCTCACCAGCTCCGCCATCCTTGACGCCAGCGGAAATCCCCTCTTCACCGACTGCAACGGCAACAAAGTCTTTCGCGGAGAGATCTTCGACCCAGCCACCACGGGCACCCGCAACGGTGCCCCCTGCCGCAACCCGTTCCCGGGAAACATCATTCCGGCAGCCCGCTTCAGCCAGGTCGCAAAGGCCGCGCTCGCCTTCCTCCCCGTGCCCAACGTCGGCGACGCCAGCACCATCGAAAACAACTTCATCTACCGCTCCAGCGCACCTCGCCTCAACACCAACTACTCCGTCCGCGCCGATCAGAACCTCTCGAGCAAGAGCAAGGTCTTCGTCACCTACACCGACCGCGACAACGACATCCGCAACGGCCTTCCAGCCTTCCCCGGTCCAGGCGGCGGCGTCCAGTTCCAGCACTCCTTCGCGAAGTACCTCCGCTTCGGTTCGGACTACGTCTTCAACTCGTCGGTCTTCAACCACTTCAACGCCGGCCTCAACCGCCTCGTGCTCCTCAGCCAGTCAAACGCCGTCAACGGAACCGACTACCCGGCGGTGCTTGGAATCAAGGGCGCCAGCGGTCAGACCTTCCCCGAGATCGGCTTCGCCAGCGACCGCGGATACGGTGGCCTCGGCTACAACAATCAGACCGACGACCACGTCAACGCGCTCGTCCTCTCCGACGCCGTCTCCGCCAACCGGGGCAGCCACACCGCCCGCATCGGTCTGGACTTCCGTCAGGAGCAGTTCTCGCACGCTAACCTCGCCGGCGCCTCCGGCAGCTACGACTTCGAGCGCTTCCAGACCGCCGTCGCTCCCGCCAACTCCATCACCGGCGACGGCTTCGCCAGCTTCCTCCTCGGCCAGATCAACCAGATCGGACCTCTCAACGTCCAGTCGAGAGTCCCGCGCTTCGTGCAGAACTACTACGCCGGCTACGTCCAGGATGACTACAAGGTCGCCCACAACCTGCTCCTCAACCTTGGCCTTCGCTACGACGTCGAGACCCCCCGCCACGAGGCGCACGGCAACCTTTCGAACTTCAGCCCCACCACGCCCAACCCCGGCGCCGGCAACCTTCCCGGAGCCCTCATCTTCGCCGGTTCAGGGCCGGGCCGTAACGGCGGTTCGGGATCCTTCGCCAAGACCTACCGCAAAGACATCGCGCCCCGCCTCGGATTCGCCTACGCTCCCGACTCCGGCAACGGAAACACCTCCATCCGCGGCGGCTTCGGCATCTACTACGGACCTCTCGACTACGCGGCATTCGGCGGCGAAAGCCAGCTCGGCTTCACCGCCCAGCCCTCCTTCACCTCGCCCGATCAGTTCTCGCTTCCCGCCCGCGCTCCCGGAGGTCTCGACGCCGGCATCCCCAGCTACCCCAAGCCGCCAAACCTCGACATCACCCAAGCCAACGGACAGAGCGTCGGCGACCAGTTCAACCCCGGCTACATTGCCAACAGCTACGGCCGTCCTGGCATGACGCTCAACTGGAGCGTTGAAGTTCAGCAGCAGCTCGCCACAGACCTCATCCTCACCGTCGGCTACATCGGCCAGTCATCCTCGCATCTCCGCTCCGCCCTGGCCCAGATCAACAACGTCAACCCGAGGTTCTATTCGCTCGGAAACGCGCTCAACGGCCCCCTTACCTCCGCCACGCAGATTCCGTACGCGAACTTCACCAAAGACTTCCCCACCAGCTCCGACGGCAGCGGCGGTCCCACTCTCGGCCAGGCTCTTCGTCCGTTCCCGCAATACACCACCATCGGCACCTCGGGCGGCCTCGAAAATCTCGGTCACTCCAGCTACAACGCCATGACCGCCAAGCTCGAGCGCCGCTTCCACTCCGGCCTCAACCTCCTCGCGTCCTACACCTGGTCGAAGACCCTCACCGACTCCGACAGCGCCCTCCCCGCGTTCGCCACCTTCGTCCAGTCACCGGGGAGCGTCCAGAACCCGTCCAACCTAAAGGGAGAAAAGTCCCTCAGCTTCCAGGACACCCCCCACAACTTCGTCGTCAGCTACATCTATGAGCTGCCCATCGGCAAGGGCAAGCGATACCTTAACCAGAATCCCGTCGTCAACGCCGTCGCCGGCGGCTGGCAGGTCGGTGCCGTGCAGCGCTACCTCAGCGGACAGCCCGTGGCCTTCGCCTGCGCCGTCCACCAGATCGTCGCGTCCGACGCCTGCATCCGCAACAACCAGGTCGCACCCATCCGCAGCCTCGCTCCGGGCGCCAACAGCGGAGATCCGCGGCGACGCATGATCTTCAACCGCTCCGCCCTCGTCGACCCCAACCAGAACGTCGAGACTCCCGGCGTCCCCTTCGTCCTCGGCAACTCGCCCCGCGTCAACGGCGAGGTCCGAACCCCCATCTACGCCAACGAGGACATCTCCCTCATCAAGCACATCGCCAACTTTGGAGAGTTCGGCGATCTCCAACTTCATACCGATCTGTTCAACGTCACGAACCGCCACCACCTGGCCCAGCCGGACACCGACCCGCGCCATACCGATCCCGACGGCAACAACCAGTACGGCTCCTTCCAGAGTGCCTTCGGCGATCCCAGAATCGTGCAGTTCATCCTTCGCTACACCTTCTGATCCGCACACCGCGGACGCCGCGAAGGACAGGGGGTCTGCCGCGCAGGCAGACCCCCCTGAGCGCGTCTACCGAAAGTTGTGGAGGACTTGAGTCGCCGCAGAAAGGAGATTGCCCCGCCCTGCGAAACCCTCTCCTTAACCCGCGAAGGCAATTCCTCCGCGACGCCGCCGGAGCATCTGCTCTCCTGCTTCTACGCCACGGCTCAGCCCTTGCCGATCCCCGCCCGGACCAACCCCTCCGCACGTTCATCACCAGCGACACCCGCAAACACGCCGCCGGCCCTTCTCTCGGATGGAGCAACTCGGACGCGTCCCGGCCATCCACCTCCGAGACCGTCGAGATCACCCCCGCCCAGCGCTTCCAACCCATCCTCGGCTTCGGCTGCGCCTACACCGACGCCTCCTGCTTTTTGCTCAGCCAAATGGACCCCGCGAAGCGCCAGGCCTTTCTCGCCGAGACCTTCTCCCCCGGTAGGATGAACCTCAACGTCGGCCGCTCCACCATCGGCGCCAGCGACTACTCCCGCGACGTCTACAGCTACGACGACGTCCCCGGAGACGTCGCCCTCGCGCACTTCAGCATCGCGCACGACCAGGCGTACATCCTCCCCATGCTGCGCGAGATGCGCCGCCTCAACCCCGATCTCTTCCTTCTCTCCAGCCCTTGGAGCCCCCCCGGCTGGATGAAGACCTACGGCTCCATGCTCGGCGGTTGGATGACGTCGAAGTATCTCGAACCCTACTCGCGCTACTTCGCCAAATTTCTCGACGCCTACAAAGCGGCGGGTGTCGAAATCAACGCCGTCACCTCTCAGAACGAGCTCGAGACCGACCAGTCAGGGCACATGCCCGCCGCCTATTGGACCCCCGAGATCGAGGCCGACTTCATCCGCGACCACCTCGGCCCGCTGCTCAAAAAGAGCAACAGCAAAACCCAGATCTGGCTCCTCGACCACAACTACAACCTGTGGAAGCGCGTCCAGTGGCAGATGCGCGACCCCGATCTCCGCAAGTTCGTCTCGGGCGTCGCCTGGCACGGCTACGTCGGCACCCCCGACCAGATGAGCCGCCTCCATGAAGTCGAGCCCGAGCTCCCCTTCTTCTGGACCGAGGGCGGCCCCGACATCAGCGATCCGAAGTACGCCCTCGACTGGACACGGTGGGGCGTCACCTTCACCTCCGCTCTCAGCAACTGGTGCCGCTGCCTCATCACCTGGAACCTCATGCTCGACGAAGCGGGCAAGCCCAACATCGGCCCCTTCTCCTGCGGCGGCCTCGTCACCCTGCGCGGGAGCCGCGACCTCGAGTACAGCGGCCAGTACTGGGCCCTGCGCCACCTCTCCGAGCACGTCAGGCGCGGCGCCGTCCGCATCGGCAGCCACACCGACGCCTCCGAACTCAGCCACGTCGCCTTCGAAAACCCCGACCGGACCTCCGCCCTCCTGCTCACCAACACCGGCGATGCTCGCGTCATCCGCCTCCGCAGCGGCGCCCTCGCAACCGACGTCCCACTGGACGAAAACTCCCTGACCACGGTGGTCTGGTGACTCCGCAACCGCCTCGCAACAGCCCGCCGCAACATCCGCAGAGTCCGCGAAGTCCGCAGAGCTCCGCCCCGCCACCGCCCGAATCGCAGACCAGATCCACCGCCCGGCGAATCTCGCCGCTGCTCCTCCTTCTCGCCTTCCTCACCGCGCCCCAACCCTCCCCAGCCCAGACGTCCGCCCTCCCAGCAGCCGTCCAGGAACAGTTTCTGCAGGGAACCGAGGCCCTTCGCGCCAACCAAATCGATCAGGCCGTCGACCTCTTCACCCGCGTAACCCGGTCGTCGCCGCGCTTCGCCGAGGCCTTCGTCAACCTCGGCCTCGCTCTCTCGCAGCAGGGCAAAAACGAGCTCGCCGTCGACGCCCTGTCCAAGGCCGTCGCGCTTAAACCGCAGCTCCACGGAGCCCACCTCTTTCTCGCCATCTCCGAGTACCGCCTGGACCGCTTCGAGCCCGCCTCCGCCGCCATCCGCAGGGAGACCGCGCTCTCCCCCGCCGACGCCCAGGCATGGATGTGGCAGGGCATCATCGATCTCGCCACCGACCACCTCGCTGACGCCGTTGATGCCCTCAATAAGGCCTTCCGCATCGATCCCGCCAACGTCGACATCCTCTACCATCGCGGACGCGCCGCGCTCGATCTCTCCCGGCAGAGCTACGAGCAGATGTTCCGCGCCGACCCGAACTCCTGGCACGTCCACCAGGTGCTCGCGCAGGCCGATGTCGAGGCCGGCCGCGACCCCGATGCCGTCGAGCAGTTCCACCTCGCCATCGCCGCCGCCCCGCCCCAGAGCGGTCTTCACGAGGCCCTCGGAACCGCGCTCTGGCGCCTCGGTAAGTTCGACGACGCCGAAGCCGCCTTCCACGACGCCCTCCGCATCGACCCCTCCGACATCCTCGCCACCTACAAGCTCGGCTGCCTCGAGGTCGACCGCTCCCGCGCCGCCGAGGCCAAACCCCTCCTCGAGCAGGTCCTGCGCACCGATCCGTCGCTCAAGCTCGCCCTCTACTACCTTGGCCGCGCTCAGATGCAGATCGGCGACGAGGCCTCTGCCGTCAGCTCCTTCCAGCAGACCATCGCCGCCGCCGACATCGACCCGGAGATCGTCCGCCAGGCGTACTTCCAACTCTCGCGAGCCCTTCGCCGCCTGCACCGCACCTCGGAGGCCGACGCCGCGCAGGCCAGGTACCGCGCCCTCGATCAGGAGAACCGGGAGAAGCAGCAGGTCCGCCTCGACGAGGTTCGCCGCCGTCGGGATCGCGACACGCGCCTTCCCGCTCCACCATCCGATCCCCCCGACCCCACTCCTTAGCAGCGAAGCTTGCCCAGCCCTCCGCATTTACTTCATCGAGTCGCGCAGCTCGACTAAACCCCGGTCGAGATGCGTAAACCGCAGCAGCCCCCGGCGTGGATACTCGATCTCAGTCGTGGCATACACCGTCAACGTCACCGCCAGCGCCAGCGCAATCGGATACACCCAGTCTCGATGCCGTATGTTCGTTCCATAGCCCGCCAGAAAGGCGCTCCCACAACTAAACACCACCAGGAGCAGCAACACCAAACCTGGCGGATGCATGTTGAACGCGTTCTGTCGTGTCGACGTCATGTTGATCATGCTGTTGACCGCTGGCAGCAGCAGTACCGCCGGGTTGGAACCGGGGGCGCCCGATGCCGCCGCCCGAACCGACCTCTCCCAGATCTGGTTCTGGAGCCGGATCGTGTCAGGCGAGATCTCCGCGCCCGGCGCATCGAAAAGGTGCAGCCGCGACTCCGTGTAGTCGCGAAACAGGACTCGCATCGGGGGCTGCGCCTCGGGCGGCAGCAGGTCCAGCCGCAGATACGCCGTCCCGATGTTGTTCGCCTCCTCCGTCAGCAGCGCCCGATGGGCATCGAAGCGCGCGATCGCGCCCGAAAACGTGAAGGCGAGCAGGAGCCCGAACAGGCTGAAGACGGCGCCCTCGATCACGCCATTCCTCTCCGCAACTGGTTTGCGATTGCGCAGCCGGCGGCCAGCCTCAAGCAGAAGCAGCATCGCCGGAAACAGAAGAAGCACGGTAAGAGGAAGAAGCACCATAGCCCTAGAGACTAAGCCCTCCAGCAAACGCAAGCCCTCCAGGAACGCGTGCGGCTCCCCCTCCCTCCGAACCCCGCTCGCCAACCCTCTCGATGCACGCCCCCAAGCTCAAATGCCCATGCCGAGGCCCCACGCCCAGGCCCGCCGCCGATCCAGCTCAACCCTTCGGGATTGGGACCTCGCGCGCATGCGACGGCCGAAACGGACGCTTGGAGCGCAGCCGAAACTCGAGCCGCGCTCCCCTCCGCACGTTGTACACCAGCGCCGGTCGGAAGACGACCACACAGGTCCCGCCCGGCCGCCGGACGCTCGGGTAGATGATCCCGTTCGACCTCCGCGTCAGCAGCCGTTCGGCCAGATGCTGCGGGCCGAGGTAGCAGCGCGGAATCGGCTCCGGCCGCAGATACCTCGCGAAGGCGTTCTCATTCTGATCGGCGGCCGCGGCCCCTATCCTCACCGCTGGAGTCATCGACGTCCCAGCCCCCGGCCCACCCGGAAGCGCAGCCTCAAGCGGAGCCGCGCCGCCACTCCGCCCCGCGTCCTCGCCCCCCGTCCCCCGCCCACCAGACCGCATCCCCAGCCCCGTCTGCAGCCCCGCCCGGAGGTCGTGAAACGGACTCGTAATGTCCGCCAGGTAGTCGTCCGAGGTCGAGATCTCCTCGTTCTGCCAGTCGATCTCGTCCAGCTGGCGCAGCTTGTGGAACGCAACCTCGGCGATCGAGGTCGAGCGATCAAGCGAGGCATACCACGCCCCGCGCGTCGCCGAGTTGAAGCGCCCGCCGCCCGGCGAGGCATGGGTAAACGCCGCATTCACAATGTGCGCATACCGGATCCCGTACACCAGCTCATGAATCCCGATCCCCGGCAGCAGGCCCTCCTCCCCCAGAAATCGATCGTTGGTCGCGTCGTCGAGCTCCAGCAGGTGCGCCACGCTCCCGGCATCCGCCGTCAGCCGCGACAGCACCGTCCCGCTCTCGGAGTACCGCGACGCAATCAGCCGATGCGTATCCTTCACCCGCAGATCCGTCGTCGGCACACGCGGCCCGCGAACCTTCCGCTCCGTGTCCCTCTCGGCCTCGACACTCAGGTCCTCAGACTCCGGATCCTCGAACTCCAACACCCCAGACTCCGGCGAGACAGACTTCGGAAGCCCAGACATCCCACCGAGGACGCCCGCGACCGTCCCATATCGCACCGGCTGAGAGGTGATCTCGGGCGCAAACATCGGCTACTGACCCCCTCGACGGCTGTCCAGCAGCCGCCGGACCTCCAGCATTCCCGGCAGCCCCTGCTGCAGCAGGTACGCCAGCGGAGTCGCTCCACGAAAGACCGGGTTGCGATTGTTCAGCGTCATCCACGCATCCGCTAGCGGCTCCGAATAAAGAATGTTCAGCGCCTTGAAGATCCCGATCAGAAACGAGACCCGCGTCAGCGTGTCCTGCGCCAGCACCCTCTGCTTCTCCTGCCGTTTGAACGCGTGAAAGGATCCCGTGGACAGCCCTCCCAGCAGCATCCGCGCGTCCGCATCCCTGATCTTCCAAAGCTCCATGATGCGCAGAAATCCCTCAATAGCCGCGGGTGAAAGCCGCCTCCGAACCTCCGCGTTCGAGAGATCCTGCGAAGCATCCGGAGAGTACCCGGCAATCTGGGGCGCGAGATACGGTGTGATCAAGCCTGTGGACATACGAGGTGGGTGCCGCTCCTGTCTGAGCCTTCGGCCGCCTGCCTTCTGCGAACCTTCGTCTCCGAGGGAATCTCTGCGCCGCCCTCGCTCCATTCAACATATCATTTATGAACAAAAAATACATCAATCATGAAAAATCAATCTCACACTTATAAGCCGCGCCCCTGCTCTGCCCCCCATCCGCTCCTTCCGCTCAACCCGCCCCCGCACGCTCCGGCGTCGACGACCGCGTCAGCACCAGAGCCGTCAACAGCATCGCCGCAGCCAGGTAAAACGGCATGCCCGCAGCCGGGATCAGAGGGTGCGCTCCGATCGACCTCGAGAACACCCACGTAAACAGCCCCGGCCCAACCAGCCCCGAGATCCCCCGCAGGCTGTTCACCGCGCCCTGCAGCTGTCCCTGCTCCGACGGCCCGATCGCCCGCGACATGATCGACTGCGCCGACGGCCACGTCACGCACATCAGGTTCAACAGCGGCATCCCCACCCAGAACAGCACACCCGTCCGCGAAAGTCCGAAGCACATGTACCCAAGCGCACCTCCAAAAAAGCCCAGGATCATGCACCGCCGCTCGCCCATGTGCTTCACCGCCGGCTTCACCAGGAACACGCCATACAGCGCCGTGAACAGGCCGATCGCCGCCAGCGACAGACCCACCGTCCGGTCCGTCCACCCGTAGCGAAACTCCGCGTAGATCACAAACACATTCGAGAGCGACTGCTGCGCGATGTACCCCAGCAACAGCAGACCCGCGATCCGCAGCAGGCCGCGCCTCCCGCTCAGCAGCGCCAGAGATCCGACCGGGTTCGCCCGCCGCCACGAGAACGGATTCCGAAGCTCCACCGGCAGCGACTCCGGAAGCACAAAGTATCCGTAGCACCCGTTCAGCAGCGACAGGCCGCCTGCCACCCAGAACGGAAGCCGCGGGTTGATGTTGCCCAGAACTCCCCCCATCGCCGGCCCCAGCACGAACCCGATCCCAAATGCCGCGTTCAGAAACCCGTACGCCGCCGCCCGTCCCTCGCGCGGCGTCACGTCCGCCATGTAGGCCATCGCCGTCGGTACCGAGGACGCCGTCAGGCCCGAGATCACCCGCCCCACCACCATCCATGGAAGCGTCGGCGCCAGCGCCATCACAACGTAATCCGCCGCCAGACCGAAGTTCGACAGAAGCACGATCGGCCTACGCCCAAACCGGTCCGACAGGCAGCCCAGCACCGGCGAAAAGAAGAACTGCATCGCCGCGAACAGCGTCCCGAAGATCCCGATCATCTGCGCGGCCGATACCTGGTTGCCCCCCAGAAATCCCGTGATCAGCCGCGGCAGCACCGGCGCGATCATGCCCAGCGCCAGCATGTCCAGCGTCACCGTCATGAAAATAAACGTGACCGCCGCCCGTCGCGCAGGCGGGCTGCCCGGCCCCATCGCAGCCAGCGAAACGTCCGGCGTCACCAGCTCCGGCTCGCCCAGCATCGGATTAACCTCTTCCGACGCCAGGTGCCCCGGCACTTTGGGCCCAGACGCTCCGGGTCCCGGCACTTCGGGCCCGAGCACTTGTGGCTCAGGCACTCCGGATTCAGGCACTGCGGGCTCGGTCGGAAGCTGCGCCATGGGGTAGCCTGCAGTGTAGCGTCGCTTCGCGGGATCGGCGCCGCGGACACAAATCGAAAGCATGTCCGCATTCGCAAATACAGCAGCGCGACGTCGGAGGTTCAGATGAGGATGGTGAAAGCAGCGGGATGGCTCTGTCTCGCGATACTGGCTTCCGGCGTCGCCTCGGCGCAAGCGGATCCCACTGGCAGTACGATCGCCACGCTGCTTGTGCACGAGCGCGAGGCCGGCGGGCACAAGGGCCTCTTCCAGTACATCTCCAGGGAGCGCTCCGACCGCACCGGAGGCCATCTATGGACCGAAAAAGTCGTCGAAACCAGGTTGGGCAAGGTCCGCATGCTCATCGCCGAGGATGGATCGCCGCTCAGCCCGGACCGCATCTCGCAGGAGCGCGGCCGCCTCGCCGCCATCGTCGCCGATCCCGCCGCCTTCGCCAGAAAGGAACAGGCGCTCAAAAACGACGAGGAAAAGGCCCGGCAGATGCTCGAACTTCTCCCCAGAGCATTTCTGTTCGAGAACGCGCGCCCCGAAGGTGCCTACCAGCGCATCGACTTCAGGCCGAATCCGAACTATCAGCCGCAGAGCCTCGAGGAACGCGTCCTCCACGCCATGCGAGGATCCATGCTCATCGATCCGAAGCTCATCCGCCTCCACCGCCTCGAGGGCATGCTCCCCGAGGACGTCAGTATCGGCTTCGGCATCCTCGCCACCATCCACGCCGGCAGCCGCTTCGCCACCGAGCGCGGACCCATGCCCTCCGGCGAGTGGAAGAGCACGCTCATCGACACCGACATCAACGGCCGCGCTATCTTCTTCAAGGCCATCAGCCGTAGGCAGCACTCCGAGCACACCGACTTCCACGAACTCCCAGGCGACACCTCCGTCATCCAGGCCGTCGCTCTGGCCGAAAGCCAATAGCGTCTCCAGGGAGCGACGTCAGCCCGCCGGAGCCCGGTGAACCTGGTTCGTAAAGTGGTCCTTCAGCCGCAGCAGCGGCCTCTCCAGCAACCGGTAGCTCACCTCTGAGATCGCCACCGTCCCACCAAACGCGACGATCGCCGTCACCGCAAACGCCTGCTGCGGAAAAAAACGGTTCGCGACGTACCCGTAAAAGTCGTGCAGCAGATCGTGGTACACGTAAAAGCCGTAGCTGATGATCCCCAGGCTGCGCAGCGGCCGCACACTGAGCACGCGGCCAAGGAGGCTCCCTGGATGAATGCACTCCAGGATCAGCCCCGCGGCAAACAGGTCGATCAGCGTAAATCCGGCGATCCCAATCCAGTTGCTGGCCGAGCCGTAGAACGGCAGCCGCAGCATCTTCACGGAAACGAAATACGTCATGGCAAACAGCATCGACGTCGCCGCCAGCAGCCATCGCCGCCCTCGCTGCAGCCACGCCCGCTCCGGCCCTCGCAGGTACAACGCGATCAGACCTCCGATCAGCAGCGCATCTAGACGTGTCGGCAGGCTCCGGTAGAACATCTCCATCCGCAGCATCGGAGCGGGGACCACCACCGCCAGCAGGGAGCGAAGCAGCGGCATGGAGACAACCACGCCCAGGCAGATCTTGACCAGCGTCTCCCTGCTCCGAACCTTGTAAACGATAAAGGGCCACAGCAGGTAAAACTGCTCCTCCACGCACAGCGACCAGAAGTGTCCGATCCAGAGATGCATCGGGCTCCCGAACCATCGTTGAACCGCTATACCAAAGGTCAGCCGGTCGAACTGGTACGGATCGCCCGCAGCCCCGAAAAACACGAAGCGATCGTAGTTGCCAAGGTACGCGGGCCACATCGCCCACCTCCAGTTCCACTGCCATTGCGCTACCGGTGCAAGCAGCAGAATTCCCAGCCAAACCGCGTAGTACAGCGGAAAGATACGCAGCGTACGCCGTAGGTAGAAGTCGCGATAGCGGTGCGGCCGCTCCTGGCTGTCATACAGAATGCCCGTGATCAGGAAGCCCGACAGAACGAAAAAGATATCCACCCCGGTCCATCCCCAGCCGCATGCCCAGCCCAGGATCCACGCCTTGCCTGCACCGTAGTGCTGGCAGAACACCATCATCACCGCGACCGCCCGAAGCCCGTCCAGCGCCACGTAGTAGCGAGATCCCGCCTTCGATCTCCCACTCGCGCCGCTCACTACGGTCTGTTGAATCTCAGGGGTCGGCATCGCTCGGGAAGCTTCACTATACCCAACCAGATCCGGGCCTCCCGCGCCACCGCCGTCGCAGACTCTGATCCTCTGCTCACACAATCGATCGAGCGCTTCTATACTTCTGCCATGATCTCGCTGCGATACGTGGTGTTGCTGGCATCGCTCGGCGTCCAGACCGTCTCCGCTGTCCCCCAAAGCCCCGCCAGCCCAACCACCTCCAGACCCACCTTCTCCGTCCCCGACTCCGCCCTGGGACCGCACGTCTCCGTCATCGCCTACGGCGACATGCGTTTCCACGATCCATCTGTCACCACCGTCGCCAACCCCTCAGCTCGCAAGCTGCTCGTCGATCGCATCGCCGCGGAGAAGCCCTCCGCCCTCCAGCTCACCGGCGACGTTCCCTACAAGGGCAGCGACGCCGCCGACTACGACGTCTACCGCCAGGAGACCGCGGCGTGGCGAGCCGCCGACCTCCGCGTCTACCCCGCCCTCGGCAATCACGAGCTCTCGGGCGGCGCCGAGCTCGGCCTCCACAACTGGAATGCAGCCTTTCCGGAGCTGGGCGGCCGCCGCTGGTACTCGGTCGCCCTCGGCTCCCGCATCTACCTCCTCCAGCTCGACAGCACCTCCGATATCACCCACGGAAGTCCCCAACGGCAGTGGCTCGAGGCGCAGCTCAGCACGCTGCCCCACGCCGTCGACTTCGTCCTCATCGCCCTCCACCACCGCCCGTGGCAGACATTCAGACCCGCATCGAGGTCGATCACAACCCGCGGCCAAACGAGATCGCCCTCCGCGACTTCCTCTCCTCCGCGCAGCCCGCCCTTCATGCTCAGATCGTCGTCACCGCCGGCCACATCCACAACTACGAGCGCGCGGTCGTCGGCGGCATCACCTACCTCGTCTCAGGAGGCGGCGGCGCCCACCCCTACGAGGTCGATCGCACCCGGGAGGATCTCTACCCCGATCCCGGCTTCCCCAACTTCCACTACGTCCGCTTCGACCTCGGCCCAAAGGAACTCAAGGCAACCATGTTCCGCCTCGAAGACCCCACATCCCCCACCCCCGTTTGGCAGCCAAAAGATCACTTCGAAGTGAAAAAACGCTAGCGGCCCACCGCGCACGAGCCCATAGCCCAAGCCGCCCCATAGCCCACAGCTCACACCCCATAGCCCAAATCCAAAACCCAGCCCCTAACGCTTAGTCAACTCATCCCGTACCACCGCCCCGCCCTTCATCACCAGCCCCACATGCTCCAGCGCCTCCACCCGCGCGAGCGGATCCTCCTTCAACGCAATCAGATCCGCATAGTGCCCCGCCGACAGCACACCCACATCCCCCGCCCGCCCGATCAGGTCCGCCGCCCCGCTCGTCGCCGCCTGGATCGCCTGCGCCGGCGTCATCCCGAACATCACCATGTAGTGGAACTGCTTCGCATTATCCCCATGCGGGTACACCCCCGCATCCGTCCCGAACGCCATCTTCACCCCCGCCTGGAACGCCTTTCGAAAGTTCTCCCGCTGCGCCTTTCCCACGCCGCGCTCCTTCACCAGCATCTCCTCCGGAATCCCGAAGTCCTTCGCCTTCCCCAGGATGTAATCGTCGTCGTAGATGTCCATCACGAAGTATGTCCCGTGCTGCTTCGCCAGCCGGATCCCCTCGTCATCCACCAGCGACGCATGCTCGATCGAATCGATCCCCGCCTCGATCGCCCACTTGATCGACACCGCCCCATGCGCATGCGCCGCAATCTTTCGCCCCGCCTGGTGCGCCGTCTCGGCCGCCATCTTCAGCTCCTCCGGCGTGTACTGCGGTGCGCCCGGCTGGTCGCCCTTGCTCAGAACACCGCCCGACGCCGAAATCTTGATCACGTCTACCCCATACTTCACCTGCTCCCGGATCGTCTCGCGCACCTGCTCCGGACCGTCTGCGATCGAGAAGTCCCGATGCTCCGGATACATCGTCACCCGCGCCATCGGCGAGTAGTTGTTCAGATCCCCATGCCCGCCCGTGATCGACAGAATCGGCCCCGAAGCCACCATCCGCGGCCCCTCCACCTCCCCCGCATTGATCGCATTCCGCAGATCCACCGCCTGGAATGGCATCGACCCCACATCCCGCACCGTCGTAAATCCCGCCTCCAGCGTCCTCTTCGCGTTGGTCACACTCGCATACGCCGCCTTGAACGGCGTCTCCAGAAAGGAGTTGATCGGTTCGTACCGGTCCGCCCTCGCCCCCAGGTGAGTGTGGCAGTCAATCAGCCCCGGCAGCACATAGTCCCCCGATAGATCCACCACCTTCGCCCCCGCCGGAATCGCAAACCCCGCCCCCTCGACTGACCGGATCCGCTCCCCCTCCACCACCAGCACCACGTTCTCCCGATACCGTCCCGCCGCGCTGTCGAACATGTGCCCGGCCTTCACATACTCCACCCGCTCCCGCGGCATCACCCCGCCCTCTTGCGCCCGCGTCGCCACAGAAGCCGTCATCCAAACACCGCACACCACCACCGCCGCAAGCTTAGAAGCTCTCCGCAAATCACCCACCTCATTCAGAAAAGATGCCTATAGTCTTAAGCCCCTTGGATTCCCTGTCAACAGGGAGCCGCTCCCTCGCCCAGGCAAACCTCAATCTCTCCTTCCAACCAACCGCGCAGCCGCTACGCTATCGTTTAACCCGATGCCCCCGCCCACTCTCTTCCGCCTCGCCCAGAAAGCCGTCCTCGCCGCCGCCGTCCTCAACACCGGCTGCACCGCCGCCACACCCGTCGATGGTTACAAGGTCGTTGCCACCTACCCCCATTCCACCGACAGCTACACCGAGGGCTTCTTCTATCGCGACGGCCTCTTCTACGAGGGCACCGGCCTCGAGGCGCACTCCTCCGTCCTCGCCATCCAGCCCGAGACCGGAAAGCCCGTCCAGCGCCTCGACCTCCCACCGCAGTTCTTCGGCGAGGGCATCGTCGACTGGGGTCCCAACCTCTACGAGTGGACCTGGACCTCGCACGTCTGCTTCGTCTACGACCGCTTCACCCTCCGCCTCGTCAAGCAGCTCCCCTACACCGGCGAGGGCTGGGGCATGACCCGCTCCGCCACCGAGATCATCACCAGCGACGGCACGGCCACTCTCCGCTTCCGTGATCCCGAGACCTTTCGCGAGACCCGCCACATCGTCGTCAAGGACGGCCAAAAGACCATCGATCAGCTCAACGAGCTCGAATACATCAAGGGCGAGATCTACGCCAACGTCTGGCACTCCGACCGCATCGCCCGCATCTCGCCCAGGGACGGCCACGTCATCCGCTGGATCGACCTCTCCGGCCTCCTCCCTCCCGATCAGAAAAGCAGCCCCGAGGCCGTCCTCAACGGCATCGCCTGGGACGCGCAGCACGACCGCCTCTTCGTCACCGGCAAGCAGTGGCCCCGCATCTTCGAGATCAAGGTCGTCCCGCAGCCCCGCGAAAAGTAATCCCCGCAAAAACTCAACCCGCATCCCTGAAACGCTCGTCTCTCCAGTCTCACACTTCGGTATAACGGAAGGCGTGACCCCCATTCGCCGCGCGCTCCACCACCGCCTTCCCGCACTCCTCCTCTTCGCCCTCGCCGCTCCCCCCGCCCCCACGGAGGCCCGTAAGCCCCCACCTCCCCCAACTCCCCCCGCAGCCCCCACCGTAGCCCCAACCGTCTCGCCCGACACCCGCGCCGCCATACGGACCCTCATCGGCGACATCCTCCTCAACGGGCAGGCCTACGAGTACGATCGCCAGCTCGCCGACACCATCGGCCCCCGCCTCACCGGCTCGCCCATCTACATGCGCGCCGCCGGCTGGGCCGAGCAGCACCTCCGCGACCTCGGCCTCTCAAACGTCCACACCGAACTCTGGACCATCCCCGCCACCTGGGAGCCCGAGTCCGCCTCCGGCCGCATCCTCACCCCCGTCGACCACGCCCTCCACCTCTACTCCATCGGGTGGAGCCCCTCCACTCCCGCCGCCGGCGTCCGCGGCCCCGTCCTCTACCTCCCCGCGCTTACCGCCGGCGCCCTGGACGCACTGGCCTCCAGCATCAAAGGCTCCGTCGCCCTCGTCGATGACAAGACCTTCGGCGACAAGCCCAGCCTCGAGCAGCTCTTCTCCGGCCTCGATCGCCTCCGCGCCCTCCACCCCGCAGCCATCCTCTACCCCGGCGGCGCCAACGGCACCGAGACCCTCACCTCGCTCAACTTCTCCGGCGCCATCGACCCCATCCCCGAAGCCGAGATCGGCGCCGAAGACGTCGCCCTGCTCAAGCGCCTGCTCGACTCTGCCTCGGAGCATGACCAGGCCCGCCCCGATCATGAGCCCGCGCAGAGCTCGGCCCGCCCAAATCATCCGCAGGAGCAGAGCTCGGCCCGCCCACTGCATAAGTCAGAGCCTGGCCAGGAGCATGAGCAGGACCAGGCCGCCCACGCCGCACCCGGCCAGCCCGTCACCGTGCAGTTAACCCTCACCAACCGCATCCGAACAGACGTCCCCGTCCCCAACGTCGTCGCCGAGATCCCCGGCTCCGACCCTGCCCTGAAGGACAGCATCGTCCTCATCGGCGCCCACCTCGACTCCTGGAACCCCGGCACCGGTGCTCAGGACAACGGCACCGGCGTCGCCACCGTCCTTGAAGCCGCACGCGCCATCAAGGCCCTACCCCATCCGCCCCGCCGAACCCTCCGCTTCGTCCTCTTCGGCGGCGAAGAAGAGGGCCTCCTCGGATCAACCGCCTACGCCCGCGCCCACCGCCCTGACCTCGCCCGCATCGACGCAGTCCTCATCTCCGACACCGGCGCCCAGCCCGCGAGAGGCTGGTACCTCATGGGCCGCGAAGACGAAAAGGCCGCCCTCAAAAACGTCTCCCCCCTGCTCGCCGGCCTCGGCGCCGATTCGACCAACGACTCCACCGAGTTCGTCTTCGAGACCGACCACGCCGCCTTCGACGTCCTCGGCGTCCCCACCCTCGTCCTCTGGACCGACACCGACCTCTACTTCAAACTCCACCACAAAGCCTCCGACACCTTCGACTCCGTCTCCGAACGCGACCTCAACCAGGGCGCCGCCGTCACCACCACCACCGCCTACGCCCTCGCCGACAGCCCCCAACCCTTCGCCCCCCACCTCTCCCCCGCCGAGGTCCAGACCTTCCTCAAAAAATCCGGCAACCTCGACGAGTACCTCTACCTCAAGCAAGTCAACGCCCTCCCATGACGCCCTATGGTGATGGCAAGTGAGTCATTGAAGTTTACCCAACGTTCAAGCGCCCGCAGTTGCAGGTGCAGTTGCCGTTGCCGTTGCCGCTACCGCTGCCGTTGTCGTTGCAGTTGCCCGCTCCTTTGCTTGTCATTCAGGAGCGAAGCGGAGGAACCTGCTTCTAGCTCCACGAACCGAGTGGTCCAAACGCCAGGTTTACCCATCAGGCGCGATGTCGTACAGGACAGGCGTCGGCAAATCCCCCACACAGCCAAGCCAAAGGCGGATGCCCCATTCATCGCGATGAGTGGGATGATCGATCCGGAAGGAGCGATCCGCTCCCGCCACGACCATCTTAAAAAACAATCCTCGCAGCAGCGCTACAATCTCCGCCATGTCCCCCCGTCCCAATCCGTTCGCGCTCGGAGCCCTCCTCCTGATGCTCACCCTCGGTGTCAGCCTCGCGGCCCAAACCAGCCAGCCCCACCCCGCTCCCCAGGAACCCACCGACGCCTCCGCCCAGGACGCCCTCAAGCACGGCACCGAAGCCTTCAAGAACGCCCGCTACGAGGCCGCCGTCGAGCACTTCAAGACCGCCCTGGTCCTCGATCCTGCCTCTACCCAGGCTCGCCAATACCTCGGCACCGCCTACGCCTCCCAGGTCGTCCCCAACCTCGCCACCCCCGAAAATCTCGCCACCGCGAAGCTCGCCATCGAGACCTTCAAGCAGATCCCCGAGGACGCCCCCGAATACCTCAACGCCCTGCGCCAGATCGCGTTTGCCTACCGCAACATCCAGCAGACCGAGACCGCAAAGGAGACCGAACTCCACGTCCTCAAGCTCGACCCCTCCGATCCCGAGGCCCACTACACCATCGGCGTTCTTGACTGGCAGCAGAGCTATCGCAACGCCCGCGAGATCCTCGCCCTGAACGGAATCACCGACAATGGCAACGGGAATCCCACCCTCACCCGCTCCGCCTGCCTCGACCTCCGCTCCCGCAACGCCCCCCTTGTTCAGGAAGGCCTCGACCACCTCACCCGCGCCGTTGATCTCAGACCCACCTACGACGACGCCATGCAATACCTCAACCTCACCTATCGCCGCCGCGCCGACCTGGCCTGCGGCGACGAGACCAGGCGCGCCGAAGACCTCGCCCAGGCCGACGATTGGAACAGAAAGGCAATAGCCACACGAAAGCGCAGCAACTCCCCCGCTCCACCCGCAGCGAAATAGCCCGGCGATCCCATCATCGGAAGCCCCATCTCGGGTGCCCCCATCTTCGCGACAGTCTCATCATCCCTAAAGGCGGGCCTTCGCGCCAGGAGCGATCCGCTCCCGCTCCACGGGCACCCCGAACCCGAAAGAATGTTCCAACGTGGCGCAATGTCTCTCGGGACTCTCTACACTTGAAATAGGGCTTCCTGAGCTTCTTTCCAAAAAGCTCAGGCGACCGGACGCCAGGGCTGGTACCCCTACTTAAATCTGTACTTATCTGCCTTGATTCGAAGACTTTGCCCCTAAAGTACGGGGGGAGGGTACCTCAAAGCCTGTACGCCAGTGCCTTCCGCCCCGCCAGATGCCCGCACATCCCATGCACCCCGCCCCCCGGAGGCGTCGACGAGGAACACAGAAACACGCCCGGTATGGAAGTCTCCCAAAGCCGCGGCGTAGGCCGCACCGCCATCTGCCACGGAGTCATCGCACCGCCCGAGATGTCCCCGCCCACCAGGGTCGCGTCCCACGCCTCCAGCGCCCGCGTCCCCCACACCTTCCTCGCCAGCACGCACTCCCGGAACCCCGGCGCGAACCTCTCCACCTGTGCCTCGATCCGCTCCGTGGCATCCCCCTCCCAACCGTTCGGCACATGGCAATACCCCCAGGCCGTATGCCCCCCCGCCGGCGCCCGCGACGAATCAAACAGGCTCGGCTGCGTCAGCAGCACAAACGGCTTCTCCTCCACACGTCCACTCCAGCAGGCCCGCTCCGACGCCGCAATCTCCTCCATAGTTCCGCCCACGTGCACCGTCGCCGACCGCAGGCACTCCCGCGCCGCCCAAGGGATCGGCTCCCGAAGCGCCCAGTCCACCTTGAAGATCCCCGGACCATATCGGAACCGCTCCATCAGCCTCCGATTCCCACCCTGCATCTCTCCGCCCGCCATCCGCAGCAGCTGCCTCGGCGTCACGTCGCACAGTACCGCGTCCGCCCCATCCAGGTCCCGCAGCCGCTCCACCCGAACCCCCGTCCGTATCTCCCCGCCGAGCGACCGCAGGTACCCCGCCAGCGCCTCCGTGATCCTCCCCGCCCCACCCTCCGCTACCGGCCACCCCGTCGTATGCCCCGCCGCCCCCAGCACCAGTCCCACCGCCGAGCTCACCGCCGCGTCGAGCGGCATCACCGAGTGGGCGGCCAGCCCAGCCAGCAGCGCCCGCGCCCGCACCCCCCCCACCCCCCTCCCAAACACCATCTCCCCCAACACCGTCGCCGGCAGCACCGCATGCATCCCGAATCGCGCCAGCCCGAGCACTTCTTTCGGCACATGCACGATCGGCCCCAGGATCTCGTTCACCAGCCCCGGCCAGACCTTCACCAAGGGCTCGATCAACCTCCGATATGCCGCTCCAGCCTCGCCCAGCCCCTCGACTGTCGCCTCCACGGAGTGCTCCAGCATCACCGCCGTCCCGTCATCGAGGGGGTGCGCCAGCGGCGACGCCGGCTCGACCCACCGCAGACCGTACCGCTCCAGCGGCAGCTCCCGGAAGAACGGCGAGGCCGCCCCCATCGGATACACGCTCGACCCCGTGTCGTGCCAGAACCCCGGCAGTGTCACCTCCTCCGTCCGCGCCGCTCCCCCGATTGCCGCGTTCGCCTCCAGCACCTCCACACGCACCCCCGCGCTCGCCAGCGTCACCGCCGCACTCAGCCCATTCACCCCTGCCCCCACCACCACCGCCCGCTTCATCTCCATCATCCGCATGCACTCACCCTCTCCGTGTCATCGCCCGTTACAGGCTACGCGCGTCCTCCTCCAACAGTCGCTCCAATGCCTCCAGCGCCCCCTCACCATCCTCCTCCTTCACCTCAATCGAGCTCCTCTCCCACTCCTCCCCTGCATGCGTCACCACCCTAAACCACACTCCCGCCTCCTCCAGCACGCGCGAGGCCGCTGCAACATCTACCTCGTCCTCAAACTCACCCACCGTAACCGTCTCTCCTGCACCACCGTCCTCTTTCCCTCGCGGGTCTACCACCGCCTCCGGAAATAGTCCCGCCTTCCTCCGCAACAGAGCAACCGCCCGCTCCCGGTGGTCGCCATGCACCAGCAGCGCCAACTGAACTGCCGGCCCCGCCCGCAGTTTTCCGCTCTCGTCGACCGTACGGTCCTCGACCGCGAACTCGATCTCCTCCTGATCCAACAGCCGAAACGCCGCCTGCGCCTCAAACGTCTGCGCGAAGACATGCAGCGGCGTCCACCCGAAGCTCCCATTCCCCCCAGAACTCCCCTCCAGCGGCAGCGTCTCTTCCGCAACCGCCGCTTGGAGACCTCTCCGCTTCATCTCCGCGGCCAGCGCCTCCTGCGCAACCTCCGTCAGATCACCCGCCGTCGCCTGCAGCCGCAACAACTCGCCGTCAGCCATTCCCCTGTACATTGTCCCGAGCCGCTCGCATTCCCCGTGCCGCTCATTCCACTTCATCTGCCAGCTCCCTTCGCACCCGCTCCATCGTATCCAGATAGAACTGCAGGTTGTGCACCGAATTCAATGTCGCCCCCAGCGGCTCGCCCGCTACAAAGAGATGCCGCAGGTATGCCCGCGAGTAACGCCGACAGGTTAAGCAGCTACAGGTGACATCTACCGGACGCGCATCATCCTCATTCTCCTTCCTTCTGATATTCATTCGCACAACTCCACCTGAACCTTCCTCGCCTGGCTCCGCCCTTCGAAACAGAAGGCCGTGGCGCCCCGCGCGTGTTGGCAGAACGCAATCCATCATGTCCACGCCCAAGCGCGCGTATTCCTCGATCTCGTCGGGATAGCCAACTCCCATCACATATCGAGGCTTGTCCTCTGGAAGCCACTCGAGGGTCCGCGCGATGATGTCCCGTGTCAACTCGCGCGGCTCACCTACCGCCAAACCTCCAACCGCGTAGCCCGGAAGGTCCATCTCGACCAAACCGTCCGCGCTCTCCTTCCGCAGGTCCAGGTGCGTGCCGCCTTGTACGATCCCGAACAGCGAGGGCGTGCTTTCCTGAAGACGAGTGTCGGAACGGCCGTGCTCTAGCAGCCCCGGGACAGCTCGGTGCCAAGGTACCTCATGCTTATGCAAATCAAAGTAGAGCTTCGAACGCTTGGCCCAGGTATGCGTCAGCCTCATGCTCACCTGTGTCCGCTCCCAGCTTGCCGGAGCCTCAACGCACTCGTCAAAGACCATCATCACGTCCGCCCCCAGGGCGATCTGCACCGCTATCGAGTGCTCCGGAGAGAAGAAGTGCTTTGAACCGTCAAGATGCGACCGAAACTCCACCCCTTCCGGTGTCACCTTCCGCAGCTTCGCCAATGAAAACACCTGAAAGCCGCCGGAGTCCGTCAGCATTGGCCGGTCCCACGCCATGAAGCGGTGCAACCCCCCCATCCGCGCAATCAGATTATGCCCCGGCCGAAGGTACAGATGATAGGTATTCGCCAAGATGATCTGTGCTCCGGCGCCTGTCTGGCCCAATCGCTCGAGCAGACCCTGCTCCACCGCTTTTACGGTTGCTGCCGTCCCGACAGGCATGAAAACCGGAGTCTCGACCACACCGTGGGGGAGAGTAAGCCGTCCCCGGCGTCCTCCGGTCCTTATTGTTCGATCGATCTCAAAGGCAGCACTCATCCTCCCGATCTTGTCACACGACCCTCTGCTCCCTCCGTCGAACGACGCCACTTGACCCGGCTTGACTTGAGAACGATCCACCACCGGAGACGGAGGAGCGCATTCGAGAGCGGTCTATCCCACTTAGGTGGTAGATCCGGGTGGTTCCTGCGGCTCTAAAGTGGACGCAGCCTATGCCCTTTGTCTGGCCTGAAAGAGCCTAACTATGAATAGACGTGTGTTCGCCAAACTTTTCGGCCCAACCCTGCTGGGCTGCACCTTCTTCTCGAATGCGCAGGGCAATAGCCACGGGCACGGGCATGACAAGGAAGGCGGCGATCACGGCCATGGGAAGGATCACGACAACGGTGAGGGCCAGGAACATGGGCACGGGAAAGGCAAGGACAAGGACGACGGGGGCGAGGACGCTCAGGCCAGCCCGTATTTCCGTGAGCAGGATTACAGCTACCTTTCACGCTATTACAGCGGCCCCCGCGACCTGCCCCCTGGTCTACGAAAGAAGTACCGCCGTAGCGGAACTCTGCCGCCCGGATGGCAAAAGCGGTTTACGCAGATGCCCCCAATTGTCGTCCAGCAACTTCCACCGTTGCCGCCCAACTACCAGCGAGGATACCTTGACGGGTACGCCGTCGTTGTCGATCCGCGAACTCGTGTCATCGTGGATGCCGTCGACATCCTGAACGCGATCAACAGGCGCTAAGCATCAGGGATAGACCAGTCCAGGACAGATTTCCAGCATCTACACGTCCGCCTGCAGCCTTGACTTGCTCGTCATAGGTCTTGTTCTCCAGCGAAAGCGCTCCAGAGTGCTGAGGGTGAAGCCCTGGCAGGTCTGGGCGTTGACCCAGCGAAGCGCCCGGGCGTATGATCCCGGCCCGAGGCGATCCATGACCCCATTGGAGACAGGAATCAGCTCTATTCTGAGACGCAAGCCACAGCAGGTGTGGTCGGTGGAACCGGAAACCTCGGTTTATGATGCGATAGGTCTAATGGCGGAACGGCAGGTTGGCGCGCTGCTGGTGATGGCGGGGGAGGAACTCCGGGGGATCATCTCGGAGCGGGATTACGCGCGCAAGGTCATCCTGCTGGGACGGTCGTCGAAGGACACGCCGGTGGCGGAGATCATGAGCAGGGAGTTAATCACGGTGTCTCCGGAGAGTGGGGTCGGTGAGTGTATGCGCCTCATGACGGACCACCGGGTGCGCCATCTGCCCGTGCTTGTGAGTGCGCGTGTCAGAGGCTTGGTTTCGATCGGCGACCTTGTCAATTTTGTTATCTCGGAACAGGGCGAAACCATACGCCAGCTTGAGGCGTACATCTCGGGTGTTGCGACATAGACCGAAGTTGCGGCGCCGAGCCAGACAGCAGAACTGATTCTTGACAGGCGCGGATGGTTACGCGATGCTTAGACGCTAGGTAAAGTTGCGTCCCGTGTTCAATTGTGGCGCTTCAGAGGAGCCGGTCGTCTCTCCGCTCGGTCGCGACCGTCACGAATTCTGAAGAACAAGACCATAGGACAAGGTCGAAGCTTAGGCCGATGTCGCCAAAACCTTGGAATGGAGTTGCGCGTTGATGGTTGCGATTTGGCTGCAAGGCTTTAGCATGCCTGGCATGGGTAACCTCGGCGGACTGGCCTTGCCGGTTCTCTTTTTTGTGGGTCTGTACGTGCTGCTCATTGTCCCTAATCAGCGTAAGCAGAAGAAGTGGCAGGAGATGCTGGGCCAACTCAAGTCCGGCGATCAGGTAACCACGAACGGCGGGATGCGTGGGACGGTTCTTACCGTCAAGGATGATGTCGTGATCCTGCGGTTGCAGCCAGACGGAGTGAAGCTGGAATTCGTGAAGAGCGCCATCGCAGCCGTGACGACCTCTGCAGGGGCGTAGATGCTACGGATTGCCCGCTGACTCAGGGGTTTGATTTTGCCACATGCTGCTGAACGAGCGGCTGGGCGAGGAAGAAGAGGCTGCAGTTTCGGGTGAGTTTCACAACTCGATCCGCAACCTCGACAGGATCATCGATAGGCTCATGGGAAAGAATCTTGCCGGTAAGACGGCGTTTATTGTTGCGGTGCTGGTGATCTTCGTCTTCGGCATCGTCGGTATCCCGCACGGCGGGTTGAAGCAATCGATTACCGACAGAATCCACCTCGGGTTAGATCTGAAGGGCGGGACGCACCTGGTGCTGGAGGTCCATGTGGCCGAGGCGCTGGTGTCTGCGACGGACCGTGATGCTGCGCGACTGCAGGCGGATCTCGAAAAGGCTGGCGTGGCGGGTGAGACTGTAGGAAAAACGGACGCGGCTCACCCCCTAGCGATCGTCGTCTCTGGCGTGCCGGTCGCGAAGGTGAGTGACGCGCGTGGCGTGGTGCAGGGCAACGACTACGGAAACTACGACGTGGTGACAGGGCCCGACGGGGCTACGAGGCTCACGATGAAGGCTGGTGCGGTGCGGGATCTCGAGACCCGCACGCTGGACACTTCGATCGAGACGATCCGGGAGCGCATTGACAAGCTGGGCGTCGCGGAGCCGGTGATTCAAAAGTACGGCCTCGGCGAGAATCAGATCCTGGTGGAACTGCCGGGGGTGGACGACCCGGCGCGCGTCGAAGAGATTATTCAATCTACGGCAAAGCTGGCGATTCACGCGGTCACCGGCGGACCCTACGCGAACGATCAGGAGGCCATGCAGGCCAACAATGGTTCTATCCCGCCCGACTCGATGCTGCTGCATGGCTCTGGATCTGCCGGATCAGTCGACGCAGCCTGGGTGCTGAAGCGCGCAAGCGAGGTGGAGGGCACGGACTTTCGCGACGCGCAGCCGAGCACAGACCAGAATGGCCGACCCAATATTCGGTTTAATCTAACGACCGAGGCGGGTGATCGCTTTTACAAGTACACGAGCGAGCACGCCTCGGGCGGAGCTACGCCGGGGTCAATGGCCATTGTGCTCGACAACAAGGTTCGCGAAGTTGCGGGTATCAATTCGGCGATTCGGGACTCGGGTGAGATCACGGGCGGCTTCACCAAGGAGCAGGCCAACGATCTTTCTCTTATGCTGCGGACCGGGGCTCTACCGGCCTCGATTAGCTACCTCGAAACCCGGACCGTCGGGCCTAGCCTGGGCGCGGCATCGATTCATCAAGGTGTGATGGCGGCCATCTTCGGCATGCTCGCTGTGATGCTGTTCATGCTGGTGTACTACAAGGGCGCAGGTATCAATGCAGATCTGGCCTTGCTTCTCAACCTGGTGATCCTGCTTGGGTTCATGGGTTTTTCAAGCGCCACGTTGACCCTGCCGGGAATCGCTGGTGTGATTCTGACGATCGGCATGGGCGTCGATTCGAACGTGCTGATCTTCGAGCGTATCCGCGAAGAGTTGCGAGCGGGAAAGACGGCAGCGGCCGCGGTGCAGCAGGGGTTCGCACATGCATGGATCACCATTATCGACACGCACGTCACGACAATTGTGTCTGCGGCCATCCTGTTCCTGTTCGGAACCGGTCCGGTGAAGGGATTTGCGGTTACGCTGGTGTTCGGCTTACTTGCAAATCTGTTTACGGCAGTTTTCGTGTCGCGCGTCATCTTCGATACGCTGCTGGCGAAACGGGAACGCGGCGCAGCCCTGTCAATCTAAGCGCTGTACACAGCGACTCGTCTCAATGGAAATCGGCTCAGCGTCTTGACGCGGCCTGCGAAGGGTAAAGCAAAGTGGAACTGTTTCGAAGTACGAATATCGATTGGTTAGGAAAGAAGTGGTACTTTCTCGGCTTCTCCCTCATCTTCTCCGTCGCCGGACTGCTGAGCATGGCGTTCTGGCATGGAATTCCAAAGGGTGTGGACTTCAAGGGTGGGACGCAGATCACCGTTCCGTTCGATAGGCCGCCGAATGAGGACCACATTCGCCAGGCGTTGGAACGTGCAGGCGTCAGAGATTTCCGCATCCAACGAATTTCAAATGTCGGCGGCCAGGTAGGGAATGATGTTGTCGTCTCGCTGCCACAATCCACCGCGACCGACCAGGCGCACGATGCCGGCCGGAAGGCGGTCGAAGATGCTTTAAAGGCGAACTACCACGACTCGGGTTTTTCCCAACCCAGCATGGATATCGTAGGGCCGACGGCTGGCAAGCAGCTGCAGAAGCAGGCATGGCTGGCTACCCTGTACTCGCTGATCGGGATGTTGGTGTACTTGTGGTTTCGGTTCGAACTGATCTATGGTGTGGCGGCGGTGGTTGCAGTCTTCCATGACACTCTCATCACCGTTGGCGCCTTTAGTCTCACGAACCAGGAGATCACGCTAACCGTGATCGCGGCGGTGCTGACGTTGATCGGCTACTCCATGAACGACACGATCGTGGTCTTCGACCGTATTCGGGAGAACCTTGCACTGAGCCGGCGGGAGTCGTTGTCAGATGTTGTGAATAGGTCGATCAATCAAACGCTGAGCCGGACCGTCCTGACCTCCGGTCTGACTTTCCTCACAGTGTTGTCGCTCTATATCTTTGGCGGCGAGGTGCTGCACGGGTTTTCGTTCGCCTTGGTAATCGGGATTCTAATCGGGACGTACTCTTCCATCGCGGTGGCGGCACCGATGCTGGTGGCGTACCAGGACTGGCGAGCCTCCCGAGGCAAGCTGGCGGCTCTGCCGGCCGCCAAGCGCACCAAGGTCTAGAGGTTCTGGGAGACAACGGCTGCAGCGGCGTTGGATGACTGCGACCTGAATCGGTTCGAGGAACTTCGGTCTAAATTCACGTCGGGAACATAATCGGTCAACCCGGTGTCTAAGCACATAGCTCTTCTCCCCTAGAAAGAGGCAGGCCATGTTTGAAGACTCGTTGATGGAGTCCGGCGGAAAGATCAAGACCAAGTCCAAGTACTGGATGATTGGGACCTTTATCTTCAACGGATCGATTTTGGCTATCCTGATCCTGATTCCGTTGCTGTATCCGGAAGCCTTACCGAAGACGGCGATGACGGCGATGCTGACGGCCCCGCCCCCACCCCCGCCGCCCCCACCACCGCCGCCCCCTGCTGCCGTGGTCAAGCCGATCAAGATGGTATCCGAGATTGACCAGGGTCTGCACGCGCCAACCAAGATCCCCAAAGATATCAAGATGCTGAAAGAGGAAACTGCTCCTCCGCCGCAGGTCGCGGGTGTCGCCGGAATGTCGGGCATGTCTGGCGGGTCAGCGGGCGGCGTACCTGGCGGCGTGCTTGGAAGTATAGGAACCGCCCCTACCCCCACGGTCAAGGTTGAGAAGCCGAAGGGGCCGACCAGGGTCTCGAGCGGTGTGGTCGCGGGTCTCGCGATTTCGCAGCCGAAACCGCTCTATCCACCAATCGCGAAGGCAGCGCACGTATCTGGAGCGGTAGTGCTCCATGCATTGATCTCAAAGACCGGAACGATTGAGAATCTGACTGTCATCAGCGGACCCGAGATGCTTAGATCGAGTGCTCTCGATGCAGTTCGGAGCTGGCGGTACAAACCCTACGTGCTCAACGGCGAACCGACCGAAGTTGATACGACCGTCACCGTGAACTTCAACATAGGCAGCTAGCTACTCGCGTAGCTAAAGGCTTCCTTGCCTCCCGCGACCGAATAGAGCGCTCCCGCTGAGATTCGACCGGAAGGTCATCGTTCCAAAGAAAGCAAAATCAGGAGGAAAGATTCCAGTGATTCTCGCAAACTTCGCTCATGCACCCGCCTCTCTCGCGCTGTACCTTCAGGAGGCCCAGGTCGGCTTCAGCCCCCTGCAACTCTGGGGAAACATGGGAAATCTGGCCCGCGCTGTCGTCATCCTGCTGTTTATCATGTCGATCTGGTCCCTAGCCGTCATTATCGATAGGGCGCTCTACTTCAGTGCGGCGCGTAAGCAGTCGCGTGAGTTCGCGCCCAAGGTAGCCGGCGCTCTGAAGGATGGCCGCCTCGATGAGGCGATCAAGGTTGCAGATCGCTCCAAGAAGTCTCACCTGGCAGAGGTCGTGACCGCCGGCCTGCAGGAGTTCAGGAGCTTCGGTTCTGGTGGTAGCATCACGGACGAGCAGGTGGAAAGCTCCAAGCGCGCGCTTGAGCGCTCCGAGGCTATCGTCCACGCGAAGCTAAAGCGCGGCCTCGGTGGTCTGGCGACGATCGGTTCGACGGCTCCGTTTATTGGCTTGTTCGGCACGGTAGTTGGCATCTTGAATGCCTTCCAACAGATCGCGACACAGAAGACCTCGGGTATCGGGGCCGTAGCTGGCGGTATTTCGGAAGCCCTGGTAACGACAGCATTCGGCCTGCTCGTTGCGATTCCCGCGGTTATGACGTTCAACTACTTCACTGGCAAAGTAGAAGCGTTCGACGTCGAAATGGACAACAGCTCGAGCGAACTGGTGGACTACTTCATCAAGCAGAGCCACCGGTAAGAGCAGGGTGCCCCGAGAGGGCGTCGATACGAACCTGCCGGATCAGCAACGGCTCTCCCGCCGCCAGTTAGCCTGTGGCGTCCGGGAGAGCAGACCGTTCGCAAAAGTTTGAGAAGGTAAGCAGGAGTTATAGCATGGGTATAGCAACGCGCAACGAAGGTAAGAAAGTCAACTCCAACATCAATGTAACGCCGATGGTGGATGTGATGCTGGTGCTGCTGATCATCTTCATGGTCATCACGCCTATGCTAAATAACAAGGTCAACGTGGATCTTCCGAAGGCGGATGCCGCCGTCGTTATGGAGGATGCTAACAAGGAAGACGCGGTCACTGTGGCGGTTACACGGGACGGGCGCGTCTTTCTGGGGGGCGACCAGGTGACGATGGATGATATGGGTTCGAAGATCTCTGCCAAGCTTGAGAACAAGACGAACAAACAGGTGTTCTTCCGCGGTGATATGCGAGCGAACTACGGTAAAGTGATGGACGCGGTGGACGGCATCCGTTCTGCAGGAGTGAGCCAACTCGGCTTGCTTACGGAGCGGACTGAAGACAGCGGACCAGCTAAGAAGAAGTAGATTCTGCCTCATCGGGGTCCTCAGCGACCTCCCGAGTAACGGTTTCACCCAGGAGATTTAGAATGGGAATGGGCGGCGGTAACACAGGCGGGGCGATGTCGGATATGAATGTGACACCGCTGATTGACGTTCTTCTGGTGCTGTTGATCATCTTCATGGTGATCGTGCCGGTGACGCCGAGAGGTTTGGACACGCTGGTACCTCAGCCCCCTAAGAACAAAACTCCGGAACAGGTCAACGATCGTACTGTGGTTGTCCAGGTTCTCTCAAACGGGGCGGGCGCTCCGGCGTACAAGATTAATGACACCTCTTTCAACAAGGTTGATATCGAGCCGAAGCTGACCGAAATCTTCGCGGCCAGGCAGGAGAAGGTCATGTTCGTCAAGGGTGACAAGGATCTCGACTTCAACAACGTTGCCGAGGTCATCAACTTCGGGCACCAGGCTGGAGTCGACAACATCGGCCTGATTACGCCGCGGGTTGAAGCCGGGCAGTAAAGACTTGGGGAGATCACGGAGGGCAGTCCGCATACCGGACTGCCCTTATCCGTTTGGCACAGTTGTCCCGAATAAGCGTCATTTTCGTCCTTCTGTCCGCCTCTAGTCACCGAAGGCCATGTAACATTACAATCATTCCGCAAGTGAAGAAGCGATGGATCTTCAAACTCTTTGTTCCCATTCGAAGGAGAAGTGACGCCCCATGAAATTAACCGCTCGGATTCCGGTTACGGCCGCGTTCGTGGCACTGCTATTGGTTTCTGCCACTGGGTGTAACCGGCTCAAGGCGCGTGATCAGCTCAACAAAGGCGTTCAGTCGTTCAAGAATGCGAGGTATGAAGAGGCTGTGGACCACTTTCAGACAGCGATCGAATTGGATCCTGGATACGAGGCAGCGAAGCTGTATCTGGCGACGGCCTACTCGTACCAGGTAGTTCCGAACCTTGATACTCCCGAGAACCTCAAGACTGCTCAGAAGGCGATGGACGGCTTCAACTCGGTGTTGGCGAAGGATCCGAACGATCTGACAGCACTCAAGCAGATTGCCTCGATCAACCGGAATATCGGGAAAATGGATGTGGCCGAAGAGTACGAGAAGAAGGTGATCGCGCTCAGCCCCAAGGACTCAGAGGCGTACTATACGATCGGCTTCGTCAACTGGACGAAAGCTTACAAAGAAGCTCGCATCATCCTAGCAGCGGACGGTCTGACGGACGATGGCAACGGGAATCCTAAGAAGAGCAAAGGCGCCTGCCAGAAGTTGATGGCGGCGAACACTGCACCGGTCACCGAAGGCCTCGAGTACTTGCACAAGGCCATTCAGATCAATCCTAACTATGACGACGCGATGCAGTACCTCCAACTGACGTATCGGCGGAAGGCGGATTTGGAGTGTGCAAACGACGCAGCTCGCAAGGCTGACCTGGCGCAAGCGGACGAGTGGACCCAGAAGGCGATGGGTGCGCGCAAGCAGAACGAGATTGACAAGGAGAAGAAGAACTCCGGCGGCGTCGAGATGAAGTAGCACTTGCCTGATACACGAAAGGGCCTCCTCTTGGAGGCCCTTTCTGCGTATCAGGACTCGCGGTTGAGGTGTGTAAGAGCACGTCTGCATCGAGCAACTCCTTCCTGAAACAAATCTGCTGTGATGTTTCGAGATGCGACTAGAATCCGTACAAATTGCTAGAACAGATCTGAACACCGGCTGATGCCGAGGAGTTTGCCATGCAGGATGTCGCAGTCGTTGCGGGGAGTGCGCAAGGGTTGAGCGAAGTGGAACGGGTTGTCGACACATTCATCGCGCCGAGCAAGACCTTTGCGGACATTCGCCGGAGCGCGCGGTGGTGGCTGCCCTTTCTTTTGCTGGTGCTGGTTACGCTAGCCACGACTTTGGTTGTGGACCGGAAGGTGGGGTTCGAGAGGGTGGCTGAGAACCAGGTTCATCAGAGCCCGAAGCAGGAGGAGCGGATGTCGTCGCTGACGCCGGAGCAGAAGACGGCGCAGTTCCGAGGGATGGCGAAAGGCTACAGGTATTCGAGCTATGGATCGTTCGCTTTCATCCTCATGTTCATTGCTATTGGTGCGCTGCTTTACTGGGCCAGCTTCAACTTCGGCCTGGGGGCGAACACGACATTTGGGCAGATGTTTGCGGTTTGGATGTATGCTTCGCTGCCCAAGCTGCTGACAGGTCTGCTGGCGATTGCGACGCTGATGTTTGGCGGAAGTCCGGAGACGTATGACATGCGGAATGCGGTGGGGACGAACCCTGCTTACTACATGCCGGACGCGGCTCCGTGGCTGAGGGCGGCGCTGGGCTTTTTCGATGTGATCGGGATTTGGCAGCTGGTCCTGCTGGTGATTGGGACGGCGATCGTGGCCAAGGTCTCGACGGGGAAGGCGGCTGCGGTGGTGGTGGGATGGTGGTTGGTGGGGATGCTGGCGAGCGTTGGTATGGCGGCAGCGATGAGCTAGGCTTCACCACTGCTATCTGGATCGGACCTCGTTTTATGCTGCGCTCGTCTTTCGTGTTCTTCCTGTTCCTTGCTGCCGTGGCCACGCATGGCCAGACGGTTGGCAGCAAGCCGCGATATGTGGGATCCGAGAGCTGCAAGGGCTGCCACGCGGAGATCTACGCCGGATGGAAGCAGACTCGGATGGCGAACGTGGTTCGCGATCCCAAGGTGCATCCGGAGGCGGTGCTGGCGGACTTTACGCATGCGGATCCGCTGGTGACGTTCAGCCTGAAGGATGGGCGTTCGTCTACGGAAGCAAGTGGAAGCAGAGGTTCTTTACCAAGCGCGGCGACGACTACTTTGTGCAGCCGGCGCAGTGGGATGTGGCGAAGAGGCGGTGGCTGCCGTACCACGTGGAGCCGGGGACGGACTGGTGGGAACCGTTTTACGGTAAGACCAATGAAGAGCGCCCGACGGGCGCGCTCTGCGACGGGTGCCATAGTGTGAACTACGACGTGGAGACGAAGCAGGTGACGGAGTGGAACGTCGGCTGCGAGCGGTGTCATGGACCGGGGAGCGTGCATGCGGCGCATCCGACGCGGAAGAACGTGGTGAATCCGGAGACGCTGGACTATGTTCGCGGGAACGACACCTGCATTCAGTGCCACAGCCAAGGGCGGCCGCTTGAGAAGACAGGATTTAACACACCTGGTGGGAAGAGGTTCGACTGGGCCGTGGGGTACACGGCCGGAGAGAGGCTGGCGGATGTGTGGTCGCTGGAGGAGCTGAAGCCGGGAGTGACGAACTTTCTCCAGTATGCGGACATGACGGCGCACAAGAACCGGATGCAGGGGAATGACTTTGTGCAGAGCACGATGTACCACCGTCAGCTGCGCTGCTTCGACTGCCACCAGGTGCTGGGAACGCGCTTTGCCTCGGGTGCCATGCGGCCTCGGCGGGGAATGGAGCGGGGTTGAGGGGGACGGTGGCCGAGCATACCCACCATGCGGAGGGGAGCAAGGGAAGCCAGTGCGTGGCGTGCCACATGCCTCAGATCGAACAGACGATCAAGGACAACTTTGTGGCGAGCCACACCTTCCGGTTTATCACGCCGGTGCTGACGGAGCAGAGCAAGGTGCCGAATCCGTGCACGTCGTGCCATAGGGAGAAGGACAACGCCTGGGCGTTGAAGGAGCTGAAGGGATGGGGGACGGTGTCGGCGTGGCGGATGGAGCAGCCGGCGTTGTAGGCGCTCAGTAGAGGTCGGTGATCTCGACGACGGCTCCGGGTTCGGCGATGTCGAGGCCCTCGGGCGTGGCCTGGACGGTGCGGACGAGGTCGGACGCGAGGGGTTCGAGCTGGCGCTTGGCGGAGTTGAAGGAGGCGAGCTGGAGGCCGTAGAGCAGGGCGGTGGCGCGGCGGGTGTCGAGCTGACCCTGGGCGAGGGCATTGATGACGACGGAAAGGGCAACCTGGACGGAGTCGCGGTCTTCAATTGGGGCGAGCTCGATGTGCTGACCGGGGATGAGGTAGGCGCGGCTGGCTTCGGTGGGGCGGAAGGCGGCGTGGCGCTGGTGGAGACGGGAGTGGAAGTAGCAGTATGGGGCTCCGGTGAGGGAGGGGGCCTCGCACTGGAGGCCGTTGGTCTTGATATGGCGGCAGAGTGGGTATTGCATGGGTGCGATCTCCTTGAGGGGGGTACCCCCCCCCGGGTTGTTGGTGGTTAAAAGATCAATAGATGGAGGAACTTAGCAAAATGGGTCTCGCTAAATTCGTCCATCTGTTGGGGTTGCGGCTAAATTCGTGTTTCTAAAGGAGAAGGGCCCGTGGCGGCGGGAAGTGCCCTGGGCCGTGGCGGCGACATCCCCGAGACGCGATTCCCTGCTCTCAAGGCGTAACGCCCTGTCTCTAAGGATAGAGAGGCTGATGGCGCCTCTGCGCCAGAGCTATCCGCTTCGTTCAACGCGAGTTGCAGCAAGAGGCCCTTGACAGGCTTTTGGGTCAGGCCTACGGGGAGGTATGTTCGAAGGCAAGGCGACGAGCCTAGGTTCCGGACCCTTCGATTTTCATGGAGAACCGCTCTCCAGAGTATTGCTTTCCTTCGACCCCCAGAAGTGTGAGCGTGTAGGCACTGATTCCATTGCCGAACGGCCTTATCTCGATCCTCAGCGTCGTCAGGAGTCTTTTCGTTCGTGAGTGACTCCCACCTGTCCCGGCGATACACATAGACGATATCGCCGCTTCTCGGGATTGTCAGGTCGACACTCCGGGTGATGTGGCCCTGCGCCAATATCAGCACCTCGGTGCGGGTAATCAGGACGTTTCCTGAGTTGACGAATCTGTCTCCTCCCGCACCCCTTTGTTTTCCGGTCACGCGTAGGCGGCCCGCAAGCTTCGCCTGGCCAGGGTCCGCGCCGTACGCTGCCGAATCGAAGGGCTCGTTGCTTTCCTCCAGGTGTAAAGGCGTATGGTGATGTCCGGCTGTTCGGGCGTCGGGGTAAATAAGCGCACTGCGGAGCGCACCACCAGGCCGACGGCGGCAGCGGCGGCCAGGGCCGCTATGCCCAGCAATACTCGCCTGGAATTGAGAGCGTGGAGATGGAATGGGTGCGACATGTTTCCGGAGCCGAGGTTCCGGCTACTGCGCTGATTGTAGATGCAAGGCGTCCTGCGCAGCGCTGCGGACGGCGTCCGTCTCAGCCTTGTTGTCGGCCAGTGACGCGTTGCGTGCTGTTGCTTCCCCTCGAGTAACGAATGAAAAGCTCATAGCGGCAGATTTTGGATAGCTGACGTTTCTCACCTCAAGCAAAGGAGAAGGCAGAGGAATACGGGATTCTTCTGCTTCATTTCGTTCAGGTCAGAATGAGATCAATCGAGGGCTAGTCTCCTAAGGCTTACTCGGACCAGCGTTTGAAGACGAGGGAGCCGTTGGTGCCACCGAAGCCGAAGGAGTTCGAGAGGGCGTAGCCGATCTTCGCGGGCTGGGGCTGGTTGGGGACGTAGTTGAGGCGGCACTGGGGGTCGAGTTCGACGATGTTCGTGGTGGGGGGCGCGATGCCGTTCTGCATGGCGAGGATGGTGATGCCGGCCTCGAGGCCTCCGGCTCCGCCGAGGAGGTGGCCGGTCATGGATTTGGTGGAGCTGACGAGGAGTTGGTGGCTGCGGGCGCGGTCGCCGAAGACGTTTTCGATGGCCTTGGATTCGAGGGCGTCGCCGAGCGGTGTTGAGGTGGCGTGGGCGTTGACGTAGTCGATCTGGTCGGGGGCGACGCCGGCTACTTTGAGAGCGGCGGTCATGGCGCGGAAGCAGCCCTCGCCTTCGGGGGCCATGCCGGTCATGTGGAAGGCGTCGGCGGACATGCCGTAGCCGATGACCTCGGCGAGGATGTTGGCTTTGCGGGCCTGGGCGAACTCGAGCGCTTCCATGATGAGGATGCCGGCGCCCTCGCCGACGACGAAGCCGTCACGATCCTTGTCCCAGGGGCGGCAGGCGTGTTCGGGGTCTTCGTTGCGAGTGGAGAGGGCCTTCATGGCGGCGAATCCGCCGACGCCCATGGGGGTGATGGCGGCCTCGGTTCCGCCGGCGATCATGGCATCGGCGTCGCCGCGCTGGATGATGCGGAAGGCATCGCCGATGGAGTGCGCGGAGGAGGTGCAGGCGGTGGCGGTGGCCTCGTTGGGGCCGCGGGCGTTGAAGCGGATGGAGACGTGGCCGGCGGCGAGGTTGACGATGGATCCGGGGATGAAGAAGGGCGAGATTTTGCGCGGGCCGCCGGCGAGCATGGCGGAGTGCTCGCGCTCGATGACGTCGAAGCCGCCTATGCCGGAGCCGATGTGGACTCCGAAGCGGTCGCGGTTCGTCTGGTCGATGACGAGGCCGGAGTGGTCCATGGCCTCCTGCGAGGCGGCGAGGGCGAAGTGGATGAAGCGGCCCATCTTGCGGGCTTCCTTCTTGTCGACGAACTTCAGGGGGTCGAAGTCTTTGACCTCGGCGGCGAAGCGGACGGGGTGTCCAGTAAGGTCGAAGGCTTTGATCTCGGCCATACCACTCTTGCCGGCGAGCAGACCGTCCCAGACCTCCGGGGCGGTCTTTCCGACACCGCAGATGAGGCCGATACCAGTGACGACGACGCGCCGCGCTTCGGGACCCTGTGAGGGCATCTGCTTACTTTCCTACCTTTTGGTGCTTTTCGATGTATTCGACAGCGTCCTTGACGGTCTTGATCTTCTCGGCGTCCTCGTCGGGGATCTGGATGTCGAAGGCTTCTTCAAACTGCATGACCAGTTCGACGACGTCGAGCGAGTCGGCACCTAGATCTTCCTGGAAGCTGGCGCCGGGGGTGACTTCTGCTTCATCCACCTGAAGTTGCTCGACTATGATCTGTTTGACTTTTTCGTCTACTGCGGCCATTGTGTGTCTCTCCTTGTTACGGATGGTATTGGGATACGGATGGAATTGAGTATTTGGATGCGCGGCAATGCGGTGCGGTGCGAGCTCGCAGGATGCGGCTGCAAGGATTCAGGATACTGAGCGCCTTGTTGAGTGTAAAGCAAGGGCTTTACGTTGGATTGCTGTGGCGGGTTTGGCAGCGGAGGGCTTGCTCACCAGCAATGAGTAGCGAGTGATGAGCAAGGAGTGAAGACCTGGAAGTGTGGGGCGCTGGGTCAGGCGGGCCAGATGGGTTTGAGGGAGAAGGAGCGGGGATCGAGGACGCGGCTGCTGGGGAGCCACAGGCTGAGGACAGGCGCGTTGGGGCTTCGGGTGTAGAAGCGGTGGGTATGGCAGAAGCGGCCGTCGAGGAAGATCTCCATGACGGAACCGTCGAAGAAGATGTGAAGAGAGGCGCGTTCGCCGAGTTGACGTGGAGGGCGAATGAGACCGACGGGAACTCCGACTGTGTGGAAGTTGCTGGTGATATCACCGTTCTGAATGCCGAAGAGGGGTCCGTGCGAGTCGGAGAGGACAAAGGGTGGAGCTACGTTTCCGTCGTGAGTCTGCTGAAGCGTGGCGGTGAACTCGTTGATCTGTTCGCCGGGTGCTGAGGTGCGGAGTTGCTGGAGGGCGGGGAGGGGGTGCATGCGGAGATCGCCGCCATCGAGGGTGAGGACGCGCGGGAGCGAGATCATGCCGGACCAGCCGGCCGCGGAGAACTCGGCTTGGGGGCGGGTCTCGTTGAGCCAGCCCCAGAGGATGCGGTTGCCGTGGGCGTCGAGCTGGGTTTTGGGGGCGTAGAAGGAGCGGCCTTGATCGAGTTGGCCGGAGGCGGTGGGGTGGAAGCGGAGGGTTTTGGGGTCGAGGTCGCCGACCTGCCAGAGGGTCTTGCGCTCGGTGGAGTAGATGAGGACGTGGCGGTCGCCGAGCGGGAAGAAGTCGGGGCACTCCCACATCTCGCCGGTGTCGACGGGGTCGGTGGCGGAGGTGCGGGCGCCGGAGCGCTGGCCTTCGGCGAGGGGGTGGAGGTACTCCCACTGGGTGAGGTCGGGGGCGCCGTTGGGGAGCCTTCCGGCTCGATAGAGGAGGACCATGCCGCCTTTGCCGGCGATGCCGGAGCCGACGACGAGGTACTGGGTGTCGGCGTGGGTGAAGGGGGTGGGGTCGCGGAAGCCGGTCACCTTCATGCCGGGTGGCGGCGAGGGGATGACGGGCTGGGGGTGCTTGCGCCAGGCGCCGAGGGTGGTGTCGGAGGAGGTGGCGAGGAGCTGGGTCTCGCGGAAGTTGTGGGTGCCGTCGGAGAGGGTGGCCTGATTGTGAGGGACGGCCTCGACGCCGGTGTAGATGATGGCGGGCGCGCCGTTGTGGAAGAAGGCGCTGCCGGTGAAGCAGCCGGCGGAGTCCGGACCACCGGGTGTGGGGGCGAGGGCGACGGGGCGACGCGTCCAGTGGACCATGTCCGGCGAGGTGGCGTGGGCCCAGTGCATGTCACCCCAGACGGCGGCGTGCGGGTTGTACTGGTGGAACATGTGGTACTGGCCGCGGAAGAAGACGGGGGCGCAGGGGTCGTTGATCCAGTTGCGGGTAGGGAGGTAGTGGAAGGCGGGGCGGAGGGGATCGTGAAGCGCCGGATCTTGCGTGTCAGAGCTTTGGGCGAAAGCGAGAGAACGAGGAAGGGTGGAGGCGACGGCGGCGCGGGCTAGATTTGAGAGGACGGAGCGACGGGTAAAGGGCATGGGGAGCCTCGGCGAGATGGTACCAAGGAAGCACCGCGATAGGTCGGAGGTGCCCCATGTGGAAGAGGATGCGGTGTGGAGACTCGGAGGTGATGGGAGCTGAGGGAGTGGGAGATCCTCGAGACTGCGGATCTCTTCTAACAGTACGCCGGGTGCGGCGTGGGGGGATGGTCGTATGACAAGCTGTGCAAAATCTTCCAAGGGCAATGTGATACCGGGGCTGCGGTACAGGGACGCCGTGGCTATGATCGATTGGCTGTGGGCGGGCGCTGGGATCGAGAAGGGCGCGGCCCATATGGGGCCGAACGGAACGGTGGGCCATGCGCAGCTTACTTTGGAAACGGCATGGTGATGATCGGGTCGGTGGATAACCAGTCGGAGACTTCGGGGCTGATGGTGCAGCCAAGCGAGGTGGGTGGACGAGAGACGCAGACGCCTTATCTGGTTGTCACGGACTGCGATGCGATCTATGCGCTGGCCAAGGCGCCTGGTGCGGAGATGGTACTGGAGTTGGAGGAGAAGGAGTATGGCGGCAAGCTTTTCACGTGCCGCAACCCTGAGGGACATATCTGGCATGTCGCAGCTACGATCCCTGGGATTGAGGCGGGCCAGATGTGGCCGGACGAGCGGGAAGATGCTGAAGGCTTTACTGCAGGCGTCTTCGGCAGCTCGAGTCTCGCATGGCGGAGGCGAGTTGGGAGAGGTCGAACGTAAGGGTCTGGGGGCTGCTGGCGCCGATGGGGAGGGTGATCGACATTCGTTTGTGAGATGGGAGCAGGTTGCGCCGATCGTAGATGAGGATCTGGTGCAGGGAGAGGTTTGCCCACGCGGCCTGGATGGGGGAGTCGTCGTCGAGACGGATGGGAAGGTTTGCCGTGGCGTCGGTCTTGACGGCGAAGGTGGAGTCGGAGTCGATGGAGAGGGTGGCGCTCCCGGTCAGGGGTGCGGAGCATTTGATTTGGAGGATGGCCTGCTTTGGCGGTCCGCTGGCGGAGGTGTAGTGTCCGTGGAGGCGGTGGTGAGGAAGCGGGTGGTCTCGGTGCCGGTTCGATTGGTGTGGTCGACGAGATGCCAGGTCGGTTGTTGCTGTTGCGAGGAGGCCGAGATGGTAGCGAGCCAGAGGGTGAGCGCCCCGGTAAGAATTCGCCTGTGCATTGGTTGATGCTAGCGCATGGGGTGAGGGTGGGGGAGCCGGGCGGTGCTCGGTTTTGCGAGAGCATACCCCAGGGGCTAAAGCCCCCGATCTCTGCCGAGAGATTGACGCCAAGGCTGAAGCCTTGGCCTACCTAGAAGCAAAAGCGGTGAGCCTATGATGCAAAGGCTGAAGCCTTGGCCTACCTAGAAGCAAAAGCGGTGAGCCTACGATGCGGGCGAGTCTGCTCGGGGACTTAGGATCTTTCGACGTTGATGTAGTAGAGGTCGGTGGCGACATGGAAGGTGTCGGGGGTGAGGGAGTTGGGCATGGTCTGCCAGGTGTTGGAGGGGTGGATGGTCTGCCAGTGGGCGGGATCGCCGACGCGGATGGGCATGGCGAAGGCTGGCTCGTCGGCGCGCCAGCGGTAGCGGACGGTGCTGGTGCTGGGGTCGAAGGCGAGGTCGAGGGTGGGGATGGCGGGGTGGCGGAGGTACTGGTTGAAAATGGGGGTGAGGTCCTGGTGGAGGTACGGTGCGGTCTGCTGGTTGAACCAGGCGCCGACATCCTCGGTCATGATGTTGCGGTATTTGAAGTGCTGGTAGAAGCCGTGGATGAGCTTGAACCAGCGCGGGTCGTTGTCGACGATGCTGCGGAGGGTGTTGAGGAAGAGGATGCCCTTGAAGTACTGGTCTATGGGGGGCTCCGCGTTGACGCCGTGCTGGCCGAGGATGGGGTGGAGGTTGCGGACCTTGGATTTGTAACCATTGATGTACATGAGGGCGTCAGGCTTGCCCCAGCGGTACTCGACGTAGAGGGATTCGAGGTAGGTGGTCCAGCCCTCGTGGATCCACATGTCGGAGGGGTCGGCGGCGGAGACGGCGTTGCCGAACCACTCGTGGCCGGACTCGTGAATGATGATGAAGTCGAAGCGCGGGCTGATGCCGACGCCGGTCCAGTCGGGGGAGACGAAGTAGCCGTTTGCGAAGTGGTTGCCGTAGGTGACGGCGGACTGGTGCTCCATGCCGGCGTAGGGGGCCTGGATTAGTTTGTAACCATCTTTGATAAAGGGGTACTCGCCGAAGTAGTGCTGGTAGGCCTGGAGCATGAGCTTGGCTTGCGAGAACTGGCGTTTGGCTTTGTCGAGGTCTTCGGGAAGGGCGTAGAAGTCGAGGGTGAGCGGGCCGAGCTTGTCGGCGAAGTGCTGGTAGTTGCCGATGTTGAGGGACACGTCGTAGTTGTTGATGGGGTAGTGGACGTGCCAGTTCCACTGGGTGTAGCCGTCCCCGAGATCGCGCTTGCCGACGAAGCGGCCGTTTGAGACGTCGACGAGGTTGCTGGGGATGGCGACGGAGATGTCCATGTTCTGTACCTCGTCGCGCCATTGATCTTTATTGGGCCACCACAGGCTGGCGCCGATACCTTCGCAGGCGGTGTTGATCCAAGGGTGGCCGGAGGCGTCCTGCTTGAAGGTGAAGACGCCGAAGCGGCCGGTCTCGATGGGGTGGCCGGAGTAGAAGAAGTCGATGGTTTGGGTGGTGCCGGCTTTGAGGATGCGGGGGAAGTCGATGAGGACCGCGCCGGAGTCGCGGGTGTATTTGAGGGGGGTAGTGCCGAGGAGGATCTTGTCGATGGCGAGGGTGTCGACCAGGTCGATCTGGATGCGGCTGGCGTCCGAGAGCATCTTGAAGCGGATGGTGTTCTTGCCGGAGATGAACTTCTTGTCGGGGTCGACGCGGATGTCGAGGTGGTAGTAGAGGAGATCGTTGTTGGCGCGATCGGGGCCGTAGGCTCCGCGGAGTATGTCGGCGTGGGTGGGGATGCGGGGGTCGGGCTCGGGGCGTTGTGCGTTGGCTGGGCTCCGGGGTGTGGCGGGGGTGGTCTGGGCCGCGGCCCAGAGAGCGCAGAGGAGGACAGCGAGCGCGACGAGGACGCGGCAGCGACTTCCGGGCATGTGAGTTAGGGTAGCGCGGATTCTGGCGGTGGGGAGTGCCAGCAGTTCCCGAGACGGGAAGGTGGTCAGAATATCAACTAGTCGGCTAGATATGTTGCACACGAAAGCGAAGATATGGCGTAAATTGGGAGGCATGCAAGTAATGACGATCCTGCTCCTCGTTGTCGGATGCCTGGCCGGGTTTGCGGCGGGCTGGCTCCTCTCAAGAGGCCGCGCGGCGGTTGCGAGCGAGGGCTTAAGGATGCAGATGTGCGCGAAGGAGGGGGAGATCTCGGGCCTGCGGGACGCGCTTGGTGCGCGCGAAATCGAGTTGGCGACGGAGCGGGGTTCCGCGGCGGCCGCGCGCGAGGAGGCGGCGGGACTGCGCGCGCAGATGGCGGCAGAGATGAGGTCGGGGAACGAGAAGCTACAGGCTCTGATGGACATGGAGAAGAGTCTGAAGACAAATTTTGAAGCTTTGGCGGCGAACGCGCTTGACGCGAACAGCCGGAGGTTGATGGGGCTCGCGCAGGCAGAGATGGGGAGGCAACAGGCGGAGGCGGCGCGGGAGCTAACGGCAAAGGAGTCCGCGATCGAGCTGCTGCTGAGGCCGATGCAGGACTCCCTGCAGAAGCTCTCCTCGCATAGCCAGGATCTTGAGGTGAAGCGGGAGGGCGCCTACCACGCGGTGCTGGCGGAGATACAGAACATCCAGAGATCTCACACGGATCTGCGGCGGGAGACGACGCAATTGGTTCAGGCTCTGCGGGCGCCCAAGGTTCGCGGGAACTGGGGGGAGATGCAGCTGCGGCGGTGCGTGGAATTTTCGGGCATGCTTCAACACGCGTCGTTTGATGTGGAACGATTCGTGCGGGGCGAGGATGGCTCGATCCGGCCAGATCTGATCGTGAAGATGCCGAATGGACGATGCATCATCGTGGACGCGAAGACACCGCTTGACGCTTTCCTGGAGGCCAGTGCCTGCGACGAAGAGGCGCAGAGGCATGTGCATCTTGGAGCCCATGCAGCGCGGGTCAGAAAGCATCTGGATGCGCTTTCAGGCAAGGCGTACTGGAAGCAATTCCCGGACTCGCCGGACTTTGTCGTCTGTTTCCTGCCGAGTGAGGTGTTGTTCAGCGCAGCGCTCGAGCATGATCCATCGCTGCTGGAGCACAGCGCTGGAAGCAACGTGATCCTGGCGACGCCAACGACGCTGATTGCCCTGCTGAAGGCGGTGGCGTATGGATGGCAGCAGTCGCAGATTGCCCGTGACGCGGAGCAGATTCGCGATGCCGCTATTAACGTGCACGCGAAGCTGGCGGGAATGCATGCGGCCTTTCTGGAGCTTGGGAACCGGCTGCGAAAGGCTGGCGACTGTTACGACGACGTGCTGGCTAAAGCAGAGGGGAGAGGTGGTTTATTTTCGATCGCGGGCAAGCTTCGCGAGCTGAAGATCGGGGAGAGGGAGCTGGCCGAAAGCAAGCCGACGGCGATGAGGCTGCGATCGATGCAAAGTGATCAGTGGCAGACAGGGCTTTCTCTGGCGGCCGTCTCGGAAGACGCAACAGAGGACCATGTTGTTTTGATGGATGCTCTGCGCCGCAATATGTAAGGGCAACGATGGCGATTGCGGACGACCTTTAAAGGGCCACTGGGGATGCCTTCGGTTCACAGGAGCAAGCGTCGCCGGATCAAGATCACAAGGCACGGGCACGGGGCGGTTTTCACGGGGTGTCGACCCACTGTTGACGGTTGGGCGAGCGGGCATTTGCCTAGCTTGAGAACGCGTCTGTGACACTGCTCAACCCGGGGGTACAGGCTGCTCCGCGACGATAAAGGCGGTTGGGAGGACGTTCTCGGAAAGGGCCTCACGGACGGAATTGATAACCCCTGCCACAAATCAGGGAAACCAGAGGGCGGTCTGAGTAAAACGTTGGATGCACGGCAGCATGGAGCGGTGTCTCCACATGTACAGGGCTCGTGGAGGGCAAACCTCTCGTCGACGGCGATCTTCTTGAGCTGGAAGCGGAAAGCTCGGTACGATGCGGATGTCTCATCCGGCACGAGGGTCGATTGACAGCACTGTGTGCGGGAAGTTGTGAGAGACTCCTGAGCCGACGTGCGTCGGCCGCGTGATCAGAGCGTCGCCAGGACGGCGTCGGCGACGGATGCGGCTTCCAGGGCGGCGGCGACGTCGTGAACGCGAAGGATGTGTGCTCCGGCCAGGACTGCGGCGGTGCTGGCAGCGATGGTGGCGTGGAGGCGCCCAGCGGCGGGTGGAGGCGAGTTGGTGTACCTGGTCCCGGCATGGGTGGCAGAGAGAGCGTGGGCGAGGAATCCCTTGCGGGAGAGGCCAACGAGGAGGGGTCGAGCGAGGATGTGGAGGGAGGCGAGTCCAGCAAGGAGGATATAGTTCTCATGCCCAAGTTTGCCAAAGCCGAAGCCGGGATCGAGGATGATGCGATCCGCCGGGATTCCGGCCCTGGTGGCGGCATGGAGGCGGGTCTGAAGGTCACTTCTGACGAGAGCTATGACGCTGGCGGGCTCAAGACGGGGGAGGGTGTGCCACTCCCGGGGTGTGCCGCGGGTGTGCATGAGGACGAGGCCGGGAGACGGGTTTCCGTCGGCGAGGGTTGCGGCCATCGACTTGTCCCAGGTGAGGCCGCTGACGTCGTTGATGATTTCGGCGCCGGCGTCGATGGCGGCGCGTGCGGTTGAGCCGTGATAGGTGTCGACGGAGAGGACGGCATGCGGGCGTTCCTGGCGAATGGCTTCGAGGACTGGGAGGAGGCGTGCCTGTTCTTCCGCGGGGGAGACTTCGGTAGCGCTGGGGCGTGTTGACTCGGCACCGATGTCGAGGATGTCGGCACCGGAATCGAGGGTATCGAGACCATGATTGATGGCCGCGTCCAAGGCGAGGAACTGGCCGCCGTCCGAAAAGCTATCGGGCGTCACATTGAGGATACCCATGACAAGCGTGCGTTCACCGAGTGCGAGACATCTGGAGCGAAGCTGCCAATGGTGTCGGGGACGGGGGCCGAACGGCATTTCTAGATTGTAGAGGGAGCGCGGAAACGAGAGGTGCTCGGTTTAAGAATGTCGCTTGTGCAAACTGACCTAGTTGCTGCGCAGAGGATGCGGAGATGCCTGCAGGCTGGTTGAACCGGAGTAGCTGCTCGGGTGGCATGCCGTAGTCACTGGCCACACCCACGTGAAAGAGCAGTAGATGCGCTCGAGAGCCGATCGCGCTTCGACTTGCCGCCGATTTTTGGCCTGGAGCACAGGCTTGCCGCGGCCCGGGACGATAACGGTACGGACGTCTCGGCCAGTTCAGACTGCGTGAAGACAACCTGTTGTTGGTTCCGGGTCCGGTGTCGCTGCTGGCGAATGCACCATGTGCGTTGTGAGCTTTATCGCCGATGAAGGTCTCAAGCGTTTTAACTGCGGCTTGTCTTTGCCAGCGAACTGTTCTGCCTGGTGACCATGCTTTGCAGCATCACCATAGGGGCTGTGGGTGACACACCGATGAGCGCGCAAGTTTCACAGAAGGCAATTCATCTCCGGAGATAACCGGATCTACGTAACAGCTACTTACGTAAGGAATCACAACTAACACGCTGTGGCAGCTTAGCCCCGAGCTTTTCTCTCTACTTGACCAAAGCCCTCTGCTTTCGCACTAACGTTGGTTGCCGGCGATCGTGCTACAGAAAGAACTGCTCGCAAGAGTTGATCCATTTTCTCCGCTGGTCCGTGCCGACACAGCCATGTGATATCTGATGTCCCGTGCATGTCCTTACAGCGAGATTAGTTGCACGTTGTAGACGTTGCCCGGTAGCTTCGGTATAGGTAAGGTGTTTGTCAATATCCTGAGGGAGAGCCACAGAGGAACGGTCGGTTATCGCTCATGTTCTCGGATGTTGTACCTGGCCGTGAAGTCTTCTTCTCGCGTTCCTCTGATCCAAGATCTTGAGTTGACGGTGGATTGAGATGAACTTCTTCAATGCCCCCGGACTCGCGCTACCCTACGTTACTCACTACTGCAGCGGGCTTCAACGTTGGTGACCTTCAGCGTCCACGAAGCGGTTGGGTGTGTCCAGGAGCGTTTTAGCCGGGCTGCAGGCGTGTCTCCGAAGGAAGTTCGCTTCGCGGAATGGTCCGCACGATTGCGTGGCGTCCCGAGCTCACCTGGCGCGCTTTCAATTTCGTCGTTCGAGATGGGTCGACCATAGCGCTGCCTCGGCACCTTTGGGCGGTTTGGTGGTGTTGCCTTGGTGGAGTGCTAGACTCCGCGCATGTTGAAGCTTGGGGTGGCGCGAACAGTTTGTGTCTGGGTGTTGGCGGTAGTTGGTGGGTTTGGCCAGGCTGGTGGGGCGCCGGCAAAGAAGCTGGCCGGCTATCAGGCGGCAAGCTTGCGGGGAACTTCAAAGGAGTCCGGGAGCATAGCGGTCTATGAGGGTCGAAGGACTTTATGGGAAGCATCCGAGCTGCGAGATGGTGGCGGTTCCGGAGCCCGGGCAGGTCTGCAGAACAGAGGAAATGAAGCGGACTTGGAGGGATTAAAAGCAGCGGGAACTGCCGGGTGCGGAAGATTGGGAGAGCAGATCGCGGCCATGGTGGCGGAGCCCGCCGTAGCACGGGCTCACTGGGGCGTGATGGCGGCGTTGATGGACGGGACGCCGGGCGGGGCGGCCGTCTGCGGGATCAATGAGGGGCAATTTTTTCAGCCCGCGAGCAATACGAAGCTGTTCACGACGGCGGCGGCGATGGCTCTGCTGGGGCCGGAGGCGAGATTTCAGACGCGGGTGTTTGCGAAGGGTCGACGCGAGGCTGGTGGACGGTTGAGCGGGGACATTGTGATAGTTGGAGGCGGAGAGGCGAACCTGTCGGGAAGGGAGGTGCCGTATGTGTCCCCTGGCTTGCGGCCGAAGCTCGCGCCGGGAGCGCCGCCGCTTCCGGAGGCCGATCCGCTTCGGTACATGGCGGAGATGGCGGACAGGGTGGCGGCTTCGGGGTTGAAGGTTGTGACGGGTGACGTGGTTGGGGATGACACGGTGTTTCCCCGGGAGCCGTATCCGAGCGACTGGTCGATCGACGATATGGTGTGGGGGTATGGGGCTCCGGTTTCGGCGTTGTCGGTCGCGGACAACCAGATGCGTTTGACGGTGAGGCCGGGAGTGAAGGCGGGTCAGGCAGCTACGGTGATGCTTGAGCAGGCTGTGCCGTATTACGCGATCGATGTGAGTGCGACGACTCTGCCGGCGAAGAGCAAGGAAGGGGGCATTCAGGTTGAGAGGGCACCGGGGGTGAAGGTGCTGCGGGTGTATGGAGGGATTGCGGCGGATGCCGGAGCGGATGTGGAGGAGATCGCCATCGCGGATCCGGCAGAGTATGCGGCGATGGCTTTCAAGGCGATGCTGGAGGCGCGCGGTGTGGAGGTGCGGGGGCGGGCTGTGGCGCAGCATCGGGCAATGGTGATCTCCAGAGGATTTCTGGAACAGGTACGCGAGCCGATACGTTTTTTAGACATGGCGGCGGAACAGTGGCGAGACTGTTCCAAGCCTTGTGGCGACGGCCTGCCGACAACGGCTCCAGAGCTGCTGGCGGCGCACGTGTCTCCTCCATTGCGAGACGACGTGACGGTCACAAACAAGGTGAGCCAGAATCTTCATGCGGAGTTGTTGCTGCGTCAGCTCGCGAACGCGATCAGTCAGGACGGAACGGAGCATGGGGTGGATAATGCTTCGACCGCGCAGGGGGCGCGGGTAGTGCGTGAGTTCCTGATCGGTGCGGGCGTAGATCCGGAGGATTTTGTGTTCTTCGATGGGTCGGGATTAAGCGGGCATGACCTGGTAACGCCGCGGGCGACTGTGCGGCTGCTGACGTGGGCGGCGACGCAGCCGTGGTTTGCAGCGTGGAAGGCGAGCCTGCCGGTGGGTGGAGAGGATGGGACGCTGGCGACGCGTTTCAGCAAGGCTCCGCTAAAGGATCACCTGTTTGCGAAGACGGGGACGCTGGGGGAGGCGCGGGCGCTGAGCGGGTATGTGGAGGGTGCGAGCGGGCGGACGGTGGCGTTCTCGGTTATGGTGACGGATCATGTTCCGGGCGGGCAAGCGGACCAGGAGGTGATGGACCGGATCGTGACGGCAATTGCGGCGGCGGAGTAGGCCACCGGTGGTGGGCGGATGCAAGGGAGCTTACGGTCCCCCATGCTTACCTGGCTGTTGGATCGACCGCGGACGATGGTTGACGTGCGATGCGAGAATGGGAGGGATGAGGCAGCTTGTGGCGGGTGGAGTTCTGGTGGTGGGCGTGGGGATGATGGGTGCGGCCCTGGCCGGATGCAGGCAGGGTGCGCCGCCGGTGCCGCTCGAGCAGCTGAATGGGCAGCAGATGCGTGGTCATGTGGTGTATCAGACGCGGTGTGCGCTGTGCCATTACGACCGTGTGGACAAGCCGCTGAACGGACCGGCGCTGATGGGCGTGTTCAAGAAGAGTTCGCTGCATAGCGGGGCGGCGGCGACCGATGAGAGGGTAACGGCGACGGTGGTGCATGGACACGGCCTGATGCCGGCGATGGGTGCTCAGGTAAATGGGCAGGATATGGACGACTTGCTGGCGTACCTGCATACGCTTTAGAGGGAACAGGGAACAGGGAACAGGGAACAGGAACGGAATAGCGGTTAGGAACGAAAACAGCGGGATAGGAGTTGGGCAGCGGACTGGTGAGGCTGATGGGCGAGGTGACGGGAGAGCGGAGGGAGTTGGGGGCGGGCAAGGGTGTGATCCTGCCGGGGATAGCGGGGATTGCCATGTTTCTGCTGCTGCTGGCGCTGCTGAATACCTTTGCGGCGTTGAAGGGCGTCTTCGGTACGGGTGGGGGCAGGTATGGCGTGCTGGCGGTGTGCACGCTGCTGGTGACGGGGATCTTCGGCCTGCTGCGGATGCGGCGGTGGGGATGGGCGATTGTCACGGCGGGAGCGTTGCTTCTGGCGGTCGGATATCTGCTGGTGTTTGCGCGGACGCACCAGGCTCCGATGCTGGTGGAGTCGCTGTTTGGGATCGTGTTTTTTCTGTACCTGATCCGGACCGAGGTGCGGGAGCGCTTGCGGTGACGCAGACGGTGAGTTCGCGCAAGCGGCGGATGCTGCGGATGATGAATCTGTGGCCGCCGCTACTGGGGGCGGGTATCCGGGTGGTGCGGATGGACGCGGAGATGCGGGAGATCGACGTGGAGATGCGGATGCGGAGGTGGAACCGCAACTATGTCGGCGCGCACTTTGGCGGGAGCCTGTTTGCGATGACGGATCCGTTTTACATGATGATGGTGATGGAGAATCTTGGGCGCGGGTTTGTGGTGTGGGACAAGGCGGCGTCGATACGATTTCGGCGGCCGGGGAGGGCGACGGTCCGGGCGGAGTTCCGGCTGACAAAGGAGAGATTGGCAGAGATACGGTCGGCGACGGAGGCGGAGGGGATCTCGGAGCCACGTTTTGCGGTCGAGGTGAAGGACGTGGAGGGTGCGGTGGTGGCGGAGGTGGAGCGGGTGCTGTTCTGCGCGACGGAGGCGGCGTATGCGGAGCGGCTGCGGGCGAGGTCGACGGAGCGGCGGTAGGGCCCGGTCTTCCTCAGCAAACGATCGGGCTGCGGAAAGAGGCTTTCCGAGTCAGGTGGGTTTCGCGATGGAGGTGGCGTCGACGGGACCGGGGGAGGCTGGCGGGGTGAGCTCCTGGTAGCCGCGGTAGACCTGGTCGAAGATGGTGTCCCAGCTGCATTGGAGTGCGTGCGCGCGGGATGCGGCGCACATGCGGAGGCGCAGGGCGGGGTCGCGGATCAGGGTTGCGATGGCGTCAGCGAAGGCTTGTGCCTCGGGTTCGGGATCGTCGGCGGACGGCGGAGCGACGAAGCCCGTGATCCCGTGCTCGACGATGTGCCTGGGGCCGCCGTGGGGTGTGACGATGGCGGGGACGCCGCTGGCGAGGGCTTCGAGGACGACGTTGCCGAAGGTGTCGGTGTGGGAGGGAAAGACGAGCAGATCCATGTTGGCGCAGGCGCGTGCGAGGTCTTCGCCGCGAAGCACGCCGGCGAAGTCTGCGGAGCGCAGGTTGGTGCGGAGATGCTCTTCCTCGCTGCCGTGCCCGACGATGAGGAAGCGGACGTTGGCGATGCCGAGCGCGAGCAGGCGCTGTTCGATGCAGGGGAGGAGGGCGACGTTTTTCTCTATGGAGAGGCGGCCGACGTAGCCGAGGATGAAGGCGATGTCCGTGGGCGAGCGGGTTCGTTTGGAGGGAGAGAAGAGGCGGGCGTCGACGCCGCGCTGCATGAGATGGCAGGGGCGTCCGGACTTCGCTTCGAGGAGGCTGCAGAGCTCGGGGTTGGGGGCGTAGAGGACGCGGGCGAGGCGGTAGAAGCGGGTCGCGGCGAAGAGAGAGGCGGCCTCGATGTTGCGTTCGACGCGGCGGGCGACGAGCGCCGGAAGGTGGCGCGTGAGCAGGTGGGCGCGGCGGCCGGCGTACTCGTGCACGTTGGTGTGCCAGGAAGCGGCGAGCGGGAGGCCCATGCGCCAGGCGAAGAAGGCGCCGAGGACACCGAGCTCGCTGGGGCCGGTGATGTGGATCAGGTCGGGGCGGAATGCTTTCAGAGCGCGCGCGATGGCGGGGGCGTGGCGCGGGAAGATCGGATCGAACTCGAGGTCTTTTTCAAGGCGGATGGCGAAGCGGGAGCGGGGGAGGTCGAAGGTGGAGAGATCGCCGTCCTGGGTGGGTGCGGCGTTGCCGGCTCGGATGCAGAGAAACGGGAGCTGGTGACGACGGGCGTACTCGGTGAAGTTGCGGCTGGTGTGCGCGACGCCGTTGACCTCGTGGAAGGAGTCGGGGAAGAAGGCCACGCGGGGTGTGCGCATACGGCTAGAGTACCGTTCGGGGAAGGTCTGTCCTCTGCGGTGAGCGGCTCGGCTAGCGGGTGCGGGCGATGTCGGGCCCGAGGATCTCCTGTGCGCTAGGGGCCGGGTAGGAGGGGACTGAGCTCCCGTCGGGAGCGGCGGCGTTCTTCTCGGACGCGTGTGCTTCGGTCGCGTGCATTTCCGAGGCTGCTTGGAGGTGGAGGGGCTGAGCGGCGTGCAGATGATCCTCGGTCAGACCCTGCTTGAGCATTTCGAAGGCCTCTTCGGGGGTGTCGGCGAAGCGAAAGAGGTCGAGATCCTTGGTGGCGATGGCTCCGCGTTCGGCCATGGCTTCGAGGTTGATGACGCTCTTCCAGTAGGCGGAACCGTAGATGACGACGGTGATCTTTTTCGCGAGCTTGTGGGTCTGCGCGAGGGTGAGGAGTTCGAACATCTCATCCAGGGTTCCGAAGCCGCCGGGGAAGACGACGAGGGCTTTGGCGAGGTAGGCGAACCAGAACTTGCGCATGAAGAAGTAATGAAAGGTGAAGCTGAGCTCGGGGGTGATGTAGGGGTTGGGCTGCTGCTCGAAGGGGAGACGGATGTTGAGTCCGATGGATTTGCAGCCAGCCTCGGAGGCACCGCGGTTGGCTGCTTCCATGATGCCGGGGCCGCCGCCGGAGGTGACGACGAAGCGATGACGACGGCCGGGGAGGGACTTCGACCAGCGGGCGAGCAGGCCGGCGAGGCGGCGGGCGTCCTCGTAGTACGCGGCCATGTCGACGGCTGCTTCGGCGAGGCGGAGCTTACGTGCGGAGACGTCGCCGGTCTCGCGTTCGCCTGGGCGTGCGGGCTGCTCCTGCTGAGGCGCGGGTTGGGCGGAGCCGGTGTTTTCGAGCAGCTCGAGATCGCTAGTTGCGACATCGAGAGCGCGGAAGCGGGCGGATCCGAAGAAGACGACGGTGTCCTGGATGCGCTCGCGGCGGAAGCGGGCCATGGGCTCCTGGTACTCGGCCATGATGCGGAAGAGGCGGCCGTCGGGGGAGTTGAGGAACTCGGGATTTTCGTAGGCGAAGGGGGACTCCCTGATGTCGTCCCGGGGTTCGACTGGCGGGTCTATAGAAGTTGCCATAGTGTCACGGACTCTTGAGCTACAGATCTCGATCAGCCGCGGAAGTCGCGGTAGTGGATGGCCTCGGAGATGCCGATCCAGATATCAAGCAGGCCGAGGCCGGAGATGATACCGCGCACGGCGCCGTTGTGGAGGAAGGCGGCCACGGCGGGGCGGGCCTGGAGGAAGGCGTTGTGATCCCAGACGCGGGTCCACCATGGGAGCACGACGACGAGTACGCCGAGGTAGACGCAAAAGAGCACGAGTACGAAGAGCGAGACGCGCTGGAGCCAGACTGGCGCGGTTCGTGGGGAGGAGGGAGCGGAGGTGGGCGCAGCGGAGGTCTCACTGCCCGGGAGGGCCTGTGGGCCGGCGGGTTTGGGTTCGGGAAACAGCTGTGGCTGGCCAGACATCAAGCTCTCAACCTTGACCTTAGCAGACGGTGTAGGGGTTGTCCCCTGGCACGAAGGTTGCAGGTTGAGGCAGCGGGGCGAGAGGCGCCCGGGGCTCAGCGGGGATGAGAGGATTGAGGCATGCTCCAACTCTCCGCAGCGGGAAAGCGCTTTGGCCAGAAGCTGCTGTTTGAAGACGCGAACTGGCTGATTACACCGGACGAGCGAACCGGCCTTGTAGGCGGAAACGGGACTGGTAAATCGACGCTGCTGAAGGTGCTGGCGGGTCTGGAGTCGCTCGACTACGGGACGATCAGCCGGGCCAAGAACATGACCCTGGGGTACCTTCCGCAGGACGGCCTGGTGATGCGCGGGAAGACGGTGTTCGAGGAGTGCCTGTCGGTCTTCGACGATCTGCGCGGGCTGGAGCAGGAGGCGGAGACGCTTTCGGAGAAGCTGTCGGTGCATGCTCCGGAGAGCGCGGAGTACATGGCGGCGGCGGACCGCTACTCGCACATCACCGACGTGATGCACGCGAACGACATTTACACGCTGGATTACCAGGTGGGAACGGTTCTGGGCGGGCTCGGGTTTCCGAAGGAGGACTGGGAGCGGGGGACGGAGGAGTTCTCGGGCGGATGGCAGATGCGGATTGCGCTGGCGAAGCTGCTGCTGCAGAGGCCTTCGCTGCTGCTTCTGGATGAGCCGACGAACCACCTGGACTTGGAGACGCGGAACTGGCTGGAGGACTACCTGCGGACGTACCCGAACGGGTATGTGCTGATCTCGCACGACCGCTATTTCCTGGATGTGACGGTGAACAAGACGGTCGAGATATGGAACAAGCGCGCGCACTTCTACCACGGCAACTATGAGAAGTATGTGAAGGACAAGGAGGAGCGGCGGACGCAACTTCTGAACGCGCACAAGAATCAGCGTGATCGCATTGACGACCTGGAGGCGTTTATCAACCGGTTTCGCTACCAGGCAACGAAGGCGAAGCAGGTGCAGTCGCGGATCAAGGAGCTCGAGAAGATCGAGCGGATCGAGGTACCGGAGGAGGAGTCGACGATTCACTTCACGTTTCCACAGCCGCCGGCGAGCGGACGGACGGTGATCGAGGCGTCGCACGTGACCAAGCATTACGGCGAGAAGCGGGTGCTTGAGGATGTGAGCTTCACGATCGAGCGCGGCGACCGGATTGCGCTCGTGGGGGCGAACGGGGCGGGCAAATCGACGCTGATCCGGATGCTGTCGGGGCTTGAGCCGCCGACCTCCGGAACGATCAGGCTGGGCCACAATGTGCTGGCGGACTACTTTGCGCAGGACCAATACAAGGTTCTGGATGCGGAGGCGAGGATGCTGGACGATATCAGCGGGTCGGCTCCCAAGGTGTCGCAGGTGGAGCTGCGGAACCTGCTGGGCTGCTTCATGTTTTCGGGGGATGATGTGTTCAAGCAGCTGGGCGTGCTCTCGGGCGGGGAGCGCAACCGGTACGCGATGGCGCGGATGCTGGTGTCGCCTTCGAACATGCTGCTGCTCGACGAGCCGACGAACCACCTGGATCTGCGCGCGAAGGATGTGCTGCTGGACGCGATCCGGAGTTTTTCAGGGACGGTGCTGTTTGTCTCGCACGACCGCTACTTTATCGATGGTCTGGCGACGCGGGTATTCGAGGTGGAGGAGCGCCGCGTACACATCTACCCGGGCGGGTATGAGGACTACCTGTGGCGCAAGCAGGGCGGGCCGGAGGCGCTGGTTGCGAGCGCGGCGAAGGCGGTGAGCGCGACGACGGTGGAGACGCCGGACACGGCACCCGAGCCCTCGAAGCCACAGGTGAAGCGGCTGAATCCGATCAAGCTGAAGCAGATGGAAGACCGGGTTCAGAGTGCGGAGGTGGAGATTCCCAAGCTGGAGGAGGCGATTGGCGCGGCCGAGGCGAGGATGGGTGTGTTCACGTCGGCGGAGGAGTCGCAGAGGCTGTCGGCGGAGCTGGACGCGATGCGCAAGCGGCATGGGTCGCTGCTCGCGGAGTGGGAGGAGCTGGCGGGTTTGCTAGAGGAGCAGGGGCTGGCTTAGTGGAGCTTGGGCTTGCCATCCGACTTGGGCTGGCCTGGACTCAGAGGCGCGCCCGGGATCGTGGGTGTCAGGCTAGCGAAGTGGCAGGTTAGCGGCCTTCGCGAAGACGAGTGGCGAGCCGCTCCGGGAGGCCGGCCATGAGGATGCGGCCCTGGGACGAGACGACGTCGTAGGGCACACGGTGGTAGGTGATCTCCGCTGCCCTCGTGTCGTAGATGGCGTAGGCGGCCCGCCAGTCGCAATCGCGGGGCTGGCCGACGGAGCCTGGATTGATGAGATGCCGGGTGCCCTCGGGGAGAGGGAGCGTCCACGACTCGGGCTCGTTGAGGGTCTCGAAGCGGGGTCGAACCTCGTGCCACTCGTGCCCGTTCTGGGCAAAGCCGCCCTGGATGTGGGTGTGGCCGATAAAGGTGACGGCGACGTCTCTCTGCTGCAGCGGGGCCCAGGCATCGCGCATGTTGAGGATGTAGTGATCCTCATCCAAGGGCGACCCGTGGGCGCAGGTGATGGGGAGAGAGGTGGCGCCGTCCCCGACGGGCTGCAGAGGTCCACGGGGCATCTCACGCAGCCATTCGAGGTTGCCGGGTGTGAGCTCCGCGAGGGTCCAGATGGCGGCGGCACGGGCGGTGGGATTGAAGCCCACCGAGGAGCTGAGACCGGAGCAGACGCGGTCATGGTTGCCGCGGACGGAGAGCTGCGCGATGGGCCGGATGCGATCGATGACCTGGTTTGGGCTGCCGCCGTAACCGACGATGTCTCCGAGGTTCCACAGGACGTCGAACGCACCCTCGGCGGCTTGAAGAACGGCCTCGAGGCCTTCGAGGTTGGCGTGGATGTCGGAGACGATGAGAGCTCGCATTCGCTGAGAGGGACGCGACCGCGCCAACTCCCAAGGATATCTGCTTCCGCCGTGGCGGGATAGCTCCGTCCAAAGCTAAGCCAGGGTCGCGAGGGGGCGGGAACGATCGGAGCGCATGGTCGGGGCGGAGGCGAGGAGCTTGCGGGTGTAGGGATGGGCGGGGCTGCGGAAGAGCACATCGACGGGGGCCTGCTCGACAATTCGGCCGCGCTGCATGACGGCGACGCGATGGGCGACGCTGCTGACGACGGCGAGGTCGTGCGAGATGAAGAGCATGGCGAGGTTGTAGGCCGTGCGGAGGTCGCGGAGGAGGTCGAGGATCTGGGCCTGGACGGTGACGTCGAGGGCGGTGGTTGGCTCATCGGCGATGAGGAGGCGCGGCCGGTTGATGAGGGCCATGGCGATGAGCAGGCGCTGCCGCTGTCCGCCGGAGAACTGGTGCGGGAGGTCGTTGATCCGGAGCTCCGGGTTTGGCAGGGCGACCTCGTGCATGGCGGCGAGGACACGATCTCGGACGGCAGAGCGCGGCAGCTCCGGTTGGTGCGCCTCCAGGGCTTCGGCGACCTGCCGGCCGACGGACATGACTGGGTTGAGGGCGGTCATGGGCTCCTGAAAGATCATGGCGATCTCACGTCCGCGGACCTTGCGCAGGTCGCGCTCGGGGCGATGGCGGAGATCCTGACCTTGAAAGACGACGCTGCCGGTGGTGCGGGCCGAGTTGGGAAGCAGGCCGAGGAGGGCGAGCGAGGTTGCGGACTTGCCGGATCCGGATTCGCCGACGAGGCCGAGGGTCTCTCCGGCACCGATCTCGAAGCTGAGATCGCTGACCGCGGCCTCGTTTCCGAAGCAGACGTTGAGGCCGGAGACCTGGAGGAGGGGGCTGGGCACGGCTCCATCTTAGCCGGGCAGAGGCACGGGAGGCGCGGCAGAGCTTTGCGGCGCGTGGACGCGTCTAACGAGTCTAGTAATGTCTAGCGAGTCATGTAAGTTGACTGACCTGAACTGATTTATCTGAGGATCAGTCGGGTTGAATCTTGCGGAGTTCGAAGGCGGCTGGTCAGCAGACCTATGATGCGAAATTTCTGTTTTGTTTTGACGATGGGCGCGGTTCTGCACGGGGTTCAGAGCGCGGCCCAGACGCACAAGGTAGCGAAGCCCGAGCAGGTGGTGCGGGCTGTGGGCGTGTACGAGTGGACGGGCGATCTGAAGAAGCCGGAGGCGAGCCGGCTGATTCCGGTGACCCTGTTTATAGACGGCTCGCTGGTGGATGCGGGCGTGTACCTGCCGCGACCGATCCCGTTTGCGCTGACGCCGGGGAACGAGTATGAGCTGCAGAAGGCGGGGGTGGGGCGGGGCGTGCTGGAGCTAGCGTCGGCGCGCCACCTCCAGGCGCAGGCGGATGATGCGGGGTTTGAGGATGGGTGGTTCGGTTACGGAAGTTACAAGGCTGCGCAGGCGGCCAAAAAGGAGCCGGCGCTGCGGGTGTCGAGGACGCCGGCGGTGCTGACGAGCTCCAAGGACCCCCTTGGCAGCGGGAGCGAGGGTAAGGGTGCGGGCAAGCCGGAGGCGGGGGCGTCGGCGGACGCGGACCGGCCAACGATGCGGCGGAGGGGGGACCCTTCTGCACCGGCTGCGACGCCGGATCCCGGGTCGAGCGCGGGATCTCCAACTCCGGCCGACGATCCAGACCGGCCGACGCTGCGGCGAAGATCGGGATCGGCAGCCGAAGACGCTAAGACCGTGAACAAGGGCAAGCAGGCCGGCGAGGACGTTGCGAGCGTCACCGCGCGGACGTCGCTCAACAACGATCCGGACCGGCCGAATCTGCATCGGGGCGCACGGGCCCGGAGCAACGAGAGTACGAGCCCGCAGCTTACAGGCGTACCCAAGGAGCTGCACCAGATGGTGGCCGTCTCCGATGCTTCGAACCGGCCGCTGCACGACTTCGATCGTCCGTGGCAGGACGAAAAGGAGAAGGCCGTGGTGCTCGGGACGATGCAGTCGATGGCGAGGGCGCGCCTGGCAGCGTACGAGGCGGCCAATGGTTTGGGGGCTGGAGGCATGGGGACGGCTGGGACAGTCGGCCCGGTGTCGCGCAGGTCGGCTACGGCGGGTCGGAGCCGAGGGAAGGGGCGGGCGGCGGTTCGGGCCAAGCCGGCCGCTGCTCGGGATGTGCCGCTTGCTGACGAGGAGTTGAAGGCGTACACGCTGAGCTACGGTGGCGCCGCAACGTACGTTTACACGGCGCACACGAATGGGGCGGGGGCGGAGGTGCGGTACGTGACGGTTGTCGCGCAGGCGGATGGAAACGGCGATCTTCGGTCAGCCATCGACAGTGTGACGGACGAGGCGCACTTCGACCGGACGCCGCGGTTGCGATTTGTGGATGTGGTGGATGCCGAGGCCTCGAACCGGGCGAGTCTGTTGTTCGAGGTACGAGGGAAATCGACGCGTCAGTTTGCGTTGTACCGGGTTGTGGGGTCGCGGGCGGAGGCGATCTTTACGACCGGGACGACACCTTAGAATTGCGCTTCGAATTACGTGGTTCAGCGTAGGCAGGGTATGGACAGGAAAGCCGTGGCTTAGATCTAGCCGCGGCCTGGACCTGATGAGGCGTTGTCGAGCTTCCCGAGGATCAGCCGGCGAGGTCAGCCTTGGAGGGAGGGGTAGTCGACGTAACCTTCCGGGCCGTGGGAGTAGAAGGTCTCGGGGCGGGGCTCGTTGAGGGGGGCGTTGCTGAGGAAGCGGGTAGGGAGATCGGGGTTCGCGATGAAGAGCTTTCCGAAGGCTACGGCGTCTGCTTCGCCGTTCTGGAGGACCTCTTCCGCGGCCTCCTTGCTGAACTTCTCGTTGGCGACATAGACGCCGCCGAACGCTTTCTTGAGCTTTGGGCCGAGGCGTCGTTCGCCGATGTACTCGCGGGCGGCGATGAAAGCGATCCTGCGCCGGCCAAGCTCGCTTGCCACGTAGCTGAAGGTCGCCTCTGGATTGGAGTCGGAGATGCCGTGCGAGTCACTGCGCGGGGCGAGGTGCATGCCGACGCGATTGGCCCCCAGACGGAGATGACGGCGTTGGTGACCTCGAGCATGAGGCGAGCGCGGTTCTCGAGCGTGCCGCCGTACCTGTCGGAGCGGAGGTTGGTGCCGTCCTGAAGAAACTGGTCCAGGAGGTAGCCGTTGGCGCCGTGAAGCTCCACACCGTCGAAGCCCGCTGCCTTGGCGTTCTCGGCTCCGCGTCGGAAGTCTTCGATAAGGCCGGGGATCTCGTTTGCGCTGAGCTCTCTCGGGGTCTCGAAGGCCTTGGCGGGGCGGAGTAGGGAGACGTGACCTGAGGCGGCGATGGAGCTGGGAGCGACGGGCTGCTGACCGTTGAGAAAGACAGGATCGGAGATGCGGCCGACGTGCCAAATCTGCGAGAAGATGCGTCCACCGGCCTCGTGTACGGCGGCGGTGACGGGCTTCCAGGCTTCGACTTGCTGCTCGGACCAGAGACCGGGGACCTGCGCGTAGCCGACGCCCTGGGGCGAGATGGGTGTGCCTTCGGAGAGGATGAGACCGGCGGAGGCGCGCTGCCGGTAGTAGTCGACCATGACAGGGGTGGGGATGTGGTCGGGGGTGCCGCGAAGCCGGGTCAGCGGCGCCATGATGACACGGTTGGGCAGGGTGAGATCGCCGACCTGCAGGGTATCAAATAACGATGGCACGGGGGGACACCTCAAAGCGAACAGGTATGAGATGTCCCAGGTTGCGGCAGGATGCGGGGCCGGTGGGCGCAGTGGAGGCCGGTCGTGACGCTGGGGGGTGCGCTTTACTGTCTGGAATCGACTTACGACTACTGACCCAGGCGGACTGGTTTGCCGTCGACCTTGATGCGGAAGAGGGTGTAGGGCTTGATGCGGAGGTCCTGGCCGTTGTGCATGGTGGGCTGACGGTTGAGCTGGTTGGCGGTGACGTAGAGGTATCCGTCATCCGAGAGGCTCATGGTGTCGGGCCAGAGGAGGCGGGGATCGTGGACGAGGGTCTCGGTGAGGCCGGTGGTGGGGCTCCAGCGGTGGATGGAGTCGGTGACGGGATCTGACATGTAGACATTGCCGGCGGCGTCGGACTCGAGTCCGTCGGACGGCATCTTGCCGGTGACGACGCGGATGGTGGCTTCGACATCAGCGTCCGACTTTGTGCGGTCGCGGAGGGCTTCGGTCGAGACGGCGTAGAGTCTGGTTGAGTTGATGGGGCAGTAGAAGAGCAGCTTGCCATTGTTGGAGATGGCTATGCCGTCGGCCGCGAAGACGACGGGCTCTGGGGGCTTGCCAGGTTCGGTCTTGTAGACGGGGCGGCCCTCGGCGAACATGAGGAAGCCGGGCTCGCCGAGAACGCTGACGTGCTGGTTGATGCGGCGGAAGCTCTTTCCGGTGGCGAGGTCGACGACGATGAGGGCGTTGGGGCCGAGCGAAGAGGAGTCGGTGATGTAGGCGGTGCCGTGGATGTCATGCGCCTTCATGAAGGCTGCGTCTTTTTTGCTGGTGTCTTCTCCCGGAGTGCCAAGACCGCCGACGATGAAGCCAGTGGCGCCGGCACTCCGCTCTGCGTTGGGGTGCGAGGGGTCGGGCGCGGGCTTGTCAGGGTCGGATGAGGGCTTGCTGCCGGGCGCGGTCTGCGGGTCCTGCGGGCCTCGGTCTCCGACGGTGAGGTCGAAGCGGATGTCGTTCATGTAGCTGTTGGTGCCGGCGGTTTCGGGTGGGAGGAGGATGGTCTTGACGACCTTGTTGGTGGCGAGGTCGATGCAGACGAGCTTGGGGCCGCCGGGGACGGTGTTCTTGAGGTTGGGAGCGCCGGTGTCAAGAGCCCAGAGGTGATCGGCTGGGTCGACCACGACGGACTGGACGTTGACGAAGTGGATTTGGTTGGCCTGCTCGTCCATAAACGCGTTGGGGTTGGCGAGCTTGCGGCCGGGCCAGTTGTTGATCTCCTCGTTAGGGTAGGCAACGGCTTTGCCGTGGACGAGTTCGGCTACGGTGAAGGGGACGTCGTCACCCCAGCGGGGGAAGTTAACGAAGATGCGGTTGTCGCGGGAGACGGTGACGCCGGTGGGCATGGGGCCGGTGAAGTTGCGACGGTCTCAAGGGCGCCAAAGGTGTGGTCGCTGGGGGTGGTGGGGGGATTGGCGGTGAGGGAGGTCTGGCCACCGGATGCGGCAGCTGTGAAAGAGGTGGTGGCAGCGAGCAGCGTGGAGGCAAGGAGCGTGAGGGAGGAGGGGCGGTGCCGGATCATCTGCGTTTAGATGCTGGCCGCGTGTGACCTCCCTTGCGGGAGCGAAGTGGGTTGCGTTAGATGGCCTGTCGTTCAGGAGGCTGCGGCTTGCGGGGGCTTGTGGCCTCTGCAGAACCGGGTTAGGGGACGACGGTGAGCGTGATCGTGGTGCTGTGGGCGATGCCCGAGGTTCGTCCCTGCGCCTGGATGGAGATGGGATAGATGCCGGGTGGAGTGTGGCCGGGGTATTTGCCGCTGCAGCCGTTAAGGGTGAGGGCGAAGGTGGTGGTGAGGAGGGCGGCGAGCAGGAGACGCGGCAGGCGGCGGCGCGAGGCGAGGCCACCGAGGAGCGTCAACGGGAACAGGAACGCGAGGTTGAGCGGGTTGCTGAGGAAGGGGCGCGGCGCGGGCTGGTTGTGGGCGTAAAAGAGGACTGCGTCGGTATCGATAATGAGGGTGGAGGTGCGGGTGACGTTTGGCTCGGAGGTGGTGGTGAGGTCGCCAGGGTTGAAGGTACAGGTGACGAACTCGGGCAGGTTGCCGCAGGAGAGGTGGAAGCTGTCGGCGAGGCCGCCGGTCGTCGTGATCGTGACCTTGATGGGTGCGTGGTGCTCGGTCTTGATGGTCAGGCCGGGGGCTGCGGTGGTGAGGGTGAAGTCCTGCGAGAGGATGGTGACCGTGACCGCGCTCGACGCTCCGTTGAGGGTCGTGTTACCGCTATAGACGGCGGAGATCTGGTGGGTGCCGACCGAAAGTGTGCTGATGGTGAGGACCGCGGCCGCGGAGGAGACGGGCACACTGCCGAGCGGGGATGCTCCATCGAAGAAGCTGATGGTTCCGGTGATGGCGGAGGCGGGGATGTTGGGCGTGGCCAGGTTGGCGGTGAGTGTGACGACCTGGTGCTGAAGCGCGGGGTTGGGCTGCGCGGTGAGGGTGAAGTTCGGGCTGACAGGTACTACCAGCTCGGTAACGGAGGCGGAGTTGCTAGGGGAGAAGGCAGGTGTGCCGGGGTAGGCGGAGCTGAAGGCATAGGTCCCGGCGGGAAGGGTAACGGTCAGGACGGCGGCGCCCGTCGGGCCGACTGCAGCGGTGCCGATCGGGTTTCCGTTCGCCAGAAAGTTGACGGCGGGAGCGACGCAGGCGGGGGTGCAGACCGCGGTGGAGACGGGGGCGGATGACGGTGAGCGCGTGGTTGAGGTCAGCGTGATGGTGGTGAAGGCGGGTGTTGAGGGAAGCGGGCTGACCTGGAGGGCGGTGGTGGTGGGGTTGATAAGAACGGTCTCTGAGACCGTGTTCGAGGTGCCGGGAGCCAGGCTGGAGGTGCTGGTGTAGGTGGCGTGCAGAGGATGGACACCGGCGCTTGTGAAGGTCGCGGTGAAGGTGGCGGAACCGTTCGCGTCCAAGGTTTGGGAGCCCAGCGGCGTGGTTCCGTCGAAGAACGTGACGGTTCCGGAGGGAGTGACGCCGGCGGCGGTGACGGTGACCAAGAGGTTGACGGGGGCCAGCGCCTGGACCGGGTTGGGAGACGCAGTGAGCAGGGTGGCGGTTCCCTGCCCGTTGATGACCTGGACCAGAGAGGCGGAGCTGGCGGCGAAGGCGCCGGTTGGAACGTAGGTGGCGGTGATGGTGTGAGAGCCAGCGGCGAGGGTGCTGGTGGTGTAGGTAGCGCCACCGTTGCCAGTCGGGCCGGCGGTGAGGGGGAGGGTGGCGAGGACGGTGCTGCCGTCCGAGACAGTGATGCTGCCGGTCGGGATCTGCCCGTTGCCCGAGGTGTTGCTGACGGAGAGCACAAAGGTGACGGGCTGGCCGACGTTAGCAGGGTTAGGGGAGGAGGTAATGGAGGTGCTGGTAGCGGAGCCGGCCGTGACCACCTGGGTGACGGTTGCGGACGCGGAGGCATGGGTCGCATCGCCGGCGTAGGTCGCGGTGACGGGGAAGGAGCCGGCGGTGGGGAAGGCAAAGGTATAGGTGGCGACACCGTTGGCGTCCGGGGTGAGGGAGGCGGTGTTGGTGCCGTCGTTGATGGTGATGGGAGACGGTACGGTGTGGTCGGGTGAGGTGATGGTGGCGGTAAAGGTGACGTTCTGGCCTACGTTCGAGGGGTTCGGGGTGGAGGTCAGGGTGAGGGTGGGGACGTACCTGTTGACCAGGATGACGACTTCAACTGAGATGGCGGACGTGAAGGAGCCTTGTCCCGCATAGGTGGCGAGGAAGGTGTGGATGCCAGGGGTGAGGCCCGGGAGAGAGAGGATGGCTGTGCCGGTGGCGTCGGCTGTGGCCGCACCCACCTGCTTACCATCCTCGAGGAAGAGCACCGGCCCGGTGGGGACCCCGTTTGCAGAGAGCAGATTAGCGGTGAGGCTGACCGCGGTGGATGGATCGGTCTGGTAGATGGACGGAAGTAGATGGAGCAGCGTCGAGTGAACAGTGTGCGCGCCGGGCAGTTCATAGGCGCCGATATCGAGGATGGGATAGCCCTTACCGGTGGCGTCCTGGGGAGCGAAGCGGCCGTCAAAGTCGGGGATGTTTCCGGCGATGGAACCGGCATTGGGAGCTCCGTTGTTGCCGGTATCAATGGCAGGCGAGCCAAGTGGCAGGTGGAAGTCGTTGGCGGCCTGGTTGAGGAACTGCGGATCGACGGAGATGTTGCCGAAGGTGCCGGTGGGATCGACGAGGTTGCCGCCGACCAGCTTTCCCTGGGGGTTGTAGATGAGATTGTGATCGAAGATATTGAGGCCGACGGGGGCGTTGTCAAAGGTGGTGTCATCGGTGATGGCGGGGTTGGACGAAGTGCCAACGATGATGTTGTTGACAAAGACACGGCGGCTGGAGCTTCGCCAGAGGTAGATCTGGCTGGCGGGGCCGTGATCGGCAAAGCCGCAGACACCGCTGGTGGTGTTGCCGACGATGGTGTTGTTTTCGACGAAGTCGTCGATGGGCCCGGGGCCGCCGTTCGAACCGAAGTGAAAGGCCAGACCACCTCCGCCGCATCCGGCCTCATTGCCGTAGATGAGGTTGTGGAGGATGGTGACGCCATCCCCGTCCACGACCACGTTGATGCCTCCGCCGGTGCCGGCGAAGGTGCGGTTGTTGCGGAAGATGTTGTTCTGGATGATGGGGCTTCCGCTCCAGACGGCGATACCCGCTCCGCCATTCCCGCCAGAGTTCTCCTGCCCGGACTGGGTGTTGTTCTCAAAGGTGTTACGGAAGAACTGGGGGTGCATGCGAAGGCCGCTGGTGACGGCGAGCGAGTCTTCGAGCCAGACGCCGGAGCCTCCGGCAAAGGTGCAGGAGCCGGCGGACAAAGTGTTGCTGATCACGTTGTCCTGGAGCAGGGGGGAGCTTGCCCTGACCCAGACGCCGTAGCAGTGGTTGCGGGTAATGATGTTGGAGAGCAGGGTGGGTGCAGCGTTGTCGATGAGGATGCCGCCGCGGGTGGCGTAGTCGGCTTCGGCGCCGCCGTTCTGGACGGTGAAGCCGCTGAGAGTGCTTGCACGGGTCTCGCTGTGGGTGAAGAAGACGGCGGGTTTCTGGCCCTGGGATCCATCGAGGATGGTCTTTGCGGCACCATCGGAACTGGTGACGATGATGGCCTTACCCATGAAGTCAATGTTTTCGAGGTAGGTTCCAGGGGCGACGAGCACGGTGTCCCCGGTGTTCGCGGCGTCGATGCCCGCCTGGATGGTGGGCTGCCCTGCGGGGACCTTGATGACCTGCTGGGCCCAGGCGGTCGACAGACTGAGGATAAGGAGGAGGAGACAGGGGAGGGTGGTACCTGCGCGTGACGCTGTTCGAGTCATGGGACTCCCGGGGAGGACGAAGCGACAGTAGCACGGCAAGGCTACGCCTCCCATAGTACCAAGGTGGGAGAGATAAGGGGTTTCGTGGAATGGTTGGTGGAGAAGTCGGGCGCGGGTGAAGCGCGTGCCTTGCCCTGGGCTTGAGCGAACGGTGTGCCGGGGCTTACCTGTAGTGCGAGCTTGATTTGGCCGCATCCTAGTGGGAGCACGATCGCACGCAGATGGTTTTGGGATGGGATGGACTATGGCAAATCAGTTGGCATTGGTGACGGGAGCTTCGAGCGGGATTGGATACAACCTGGCAAAGGTCTTTGCGGAGAACGGCTACGACCTCGTGATTGCGTCGCATGGCGAACGGTTGGAGAGGGCAGCCGGCGACTTCCAGGCGATGGGCGTTCAGGTGACGGCTATTGAGGCGGACCTGGGGACGTATGACGGCGTGAAGTCGTTATGGAGCGAGGTGGAATCGATGGGGCGTCCGTTGGACGCGGCGGCGATCAATGCCGGCGTTGGAGTTGGGGGCCTGTTCGCGGAGACGGATCTGGACGCGGAGATCAACCTGGTCCGTTTGAATGTGGAGGGGACGATGCACCTGACCAAGCGGGTGGTGCAGCACATGGTGAAGCGCGGGCAGGGGAAGATCCTGATCACGGCTTCGATTGCGAGTGAGATGGTGGCTCCGCGGGAGGCGGTGTACGCGGCCTCGAAGGCCTTCGACCTGTCGTTTGCGAAGAGCCTTCGGACGGAGCTCGAGGGGACGGGGGTATCGGTGACGGCGCTGCAGCCTGGACCGGTGGATACGGACTTCTTCCATCGCGCGGGCATGGACGAGACGCAGGTCGGGAAGGAGGGCAAGAAGGAGTCGGAGCCGTACGATGTGGCGAAGCAGGGGTTTGACACGTTGATGAAGGGTGAGAAGCATGTCTACGCGGCCAGCCTGAAGACGAAGATCGAGGGCGCTGTCGCCAACTTCACGCCGGATGCGGTGAAGGCGGCGATGCACGAAAAGATGGCGAAGCCGCTGGAGAAGTAGATCGGCGACGGCTTTGCGGCAAACGGAACAGGGTCGAGCGAGTGCGCTCGACCCTGTTCACGTTGATGGAGATAAGAGGTCTAGTCAGACGCCCTGGAAGACGAGGCGGATGAAGCTGCCGACGGGGCCGAGGGCGGCTTTGAAGTTGCTGTCGAAGGGGGCGGTGGGTTTGGCCGCGATGATGTCGTCGATGGAGCGTCCCTGCCGCTTGAGGGTGGCGACGGTTTCGCGGACACCGGAGAGCATGTCGTGGAACTGCTGGAGCTGGGCGCGGTCGCCGATGGGGCCGTGGCCGGGGATGATGATGGTCTTCGCGGTGGCGGTGGAGAGGTTGCGTTTGGCGGCGGCGACCATGCCGTCGATGTTGCCGCCGGTGGAGTAGTCGATAAAGGGGTAGATGCCGTTGAACCAGGTGTCGCCCACGTGCAGGATGTCGGCGTTGGCGAAGTAGACGGAGATGTCGGTGTCGGTGTGTGCGGGGGCGTAGTGGGTGAGGTGGAGGGTCTCGCCGTTGAGGGCCAGGGTATGGTCTTCGGAGAAGACGACAGTGGGAAGGGCGCCGGCCGGCGAGGCGGGGACGGTCATGCCGAAGGCCGCGATGCGCTGGTCGGTGCTGAGGCGCTTCTTGGTGTTCTCGTGCGCGATGATGGTGGCTCCGGCGGTGTGCATCCAGCCGTTGCCATCGGTGTGGTCGAAGTGCCAGTGGGTATCTATGAGGTGGGTGAGGGGGTCGGCGTTGATGGCGGCGAGGGCCTCGGCGATCTGGGGTCGCGAGGTGGAGAAGCCGGAGTCGATGAGGAGCTTGCCGTCGGATTTAGGGGCGCCTGGGGCTCCGGTGAGCACGGCGATGTTGCCGCCGGAGCCGAGGAGGGCGCTGACGTTTCCGCGGAGGGGATGGGTGGTGATCTTGGCGCTGGCACCGGCGGCGCGCATCTGGGTGAGGCGGTCGGGGGGAGGGGCGGCAGTTGGGGGTGCGACTGGGGTGCTCTGGACCGGGGAGCTCTGGACCGGGGAGGTCTGCTGGGCGAGGAGCGAGTGCGGGAGGAGGTGGGCGGCGGTGGCGGTGAGTGCGGCGGTGTGGAGGAAGCGGCGGCGGGTGGTGCGTGCGTCGGTCATGGAGGTCTCCCTGGTACTGGCGGGCGGAGCAGGATGGGGTACCCCCCCCGTACCTAGTATGTCAAAGTCTTCGAATTGCTGCGCTTAGGTCCTGGGTACCTGGCCAGGTAGCCCGGCACTTTGACCTGTGGGTGCCCGCCGGGAGGTTGCCGAGACGCGGAGCAGCACACCTTGCTGGTTGTGTCATAATCCTAGTTTATCTGGTGGTGGGGGGTGGTTGCGCCACGGTGCGTGCGAATGGGGTGCGACGCGCGCGGTGTTGGAGCGTGGCGAGACGGAGTGAGAGCAAAGAGGCAACGGGAGGGAGCAGAGGGACCAACCCGAGGATTGGTGGTCGTCGTTATGGGGGCCTGGGGGTCAGGTGGTGTGGTCGACGACGATCTTCCAGCCCTTGTCGGTCTTTTCGAGGATGAGGGAGAAGAGGCCGTCGGCGTTTCCGCCCTCTTTCTTGCCGCGTTCGAGGCGGTACCGGCCGATGACAAAGGCGAAGCGGTCGTCGAGCGGATGGACCTCGAGTTCGGAGAAGGCGAGGGATCCCATGGCGGCGCGGCTGGGGTACTGATGGTGGTAGCTCTCGACCATACCCGCGTATCCGCGGTTGATGTTGCCGGAGAGGAAGAGGGTGTCGGCGGAGTCTTTGTAGGCCTGGACGAAGCTGTCGATATCTCCGGAGTTCCAGGCCTTTTCCTGGGCGAGGAGGACCTTGATGACGCCGAGCTCGGTGGGGCTGGCGGTGTGGAGTTGTGCGTCCTGGGCCAGGGAGGGCCAAGCGGGCGCGAGGGCGGGCCAGACGGCGGCGAGAGCGGCAGAGAGGACGATGCGGCGAAGGCGGGTCACGATCTTCTTACCTTTGCGTTCACGTTGGGGAGGGCAGGGCGAAGGGGTGAGGTGGTTCCCGCGGCTGGTTCGAGCTCGGCGCCGTCTGAGCCGGGGTCTCTGATTCCGAGACCGGGGAGGATCCAGATGACGGTAACGAGGGCATCGCAGCAGAGAGCGAGGCGAGGGTGGAAGAGGGCGGCGGGTACGGAGGCGACGTAGAGGGCGATCGAGACCCAGTGCTTGCGCTCGGCGGAGATGTCGGCGGGCAAGAGTTGTTTTCCCATGCGGAGACGGCGGTGAATGGCCATGCGAAGCAGGAGGAAGCCGGTTCCGGTGACCGCGAGCGAGACGGCGTAGAGCACGACGGAGAACGAGTCCAATTCTTTTTCGAGAACCCAGGAGGTGAAGAAAGGGAGGAGCGAGAGGGAGAAGAGAAGAGGAGGTTGCTGTAGAGGATGCGGTTGTCGACCTCCTGGATACGGCCGACGAGGTGGTGGTGGTTGATCCAGTAGATGGCGGTGAAGGTGAAGGAGAGGAGATAGAGGAGCAGCGTGGGGACGATGGCGCGGAGGCCGGCCGGGCCGTTTGCGTGGGGAACCTTGAGCTCGAGCACCATGATGGTGATGATGACGGCGATGACGCCGTCGGAGAAGGCTTCGAGGCGGGAGGTTGGGGCGGGCGCCGGCATGAGGCGGATGTCCTCAAGGGCAGCATACATGGACGGCTCGAGGGTTTTGAGCTCAGACTGTTGGGGTACGCAATGGTCCCGAATGGGCAGAGGAAGAAGTTTTCCCGGACAACCTTTCGTTTGACCTCCGCTTCTAGACAACTAGGGTTCGGCCGGCTCGGTAACCCCTTGCTCGTGCCCGTTGCGAGGGACGACTATATTCTCCGCGACGCAACTCCTGGGCCCTGAATGTAGCCGAAGGCTGGTCCGACTTCCGGCTTCCCAAGACGCCTCGCGCCTCCGGGTTTGATGCGACTGTTTGCGATCAGAGATGACCCCGCGCGATGCTGGGGAAGTTGCAACTACACCGAGACATCGTTGTTACCTGTTCGAGGGATGGCAGGTACACCTCACGCTCTCTAGCGTAGTTATGTCGGCGATTTTCCTTCTGGTCTGAGTATTGAGGGTTTTAGTATTGAGCCGACAGCGGCTTCGTATTGAGGCCCGGTGTTTCATTGATGCATTGATGTGTGTCTCCCCTATCCCAGTGTTTTCTGAAGGTGAATCATTATGATTGAAGGAAGAGGGATTTTCGAGTTGCTGGGGTGGGCGACCGCTCCGTCTGGATGAGGCGTGGGGTTGGTTGGCCAGAGTTGTCCGGGACGTGGCGATGATTAAGATCGCAACGGCTCCGACAGCTACGGATCGTGGGCATTCCCTCGGGGAATGGGTGGCGGTCGCAACCTCCTGGGCGGAGAGGTATGCGGCTTCGCGTTCGCTGGTGATTGCGGCGTTCACGATTCTGTACCTGATTCCTACGGTGAAACTGAGCCAGATGAAGCTGTTCTGGGACGATGAGTTTTTCACCCTGTATCTTTCCCGGACGCCCGACTGGAAGACTTTGCTGCAGGCTCTGGCGACGGGCGCGGATCAACATCCGCCGAGCTTTTACTACTTCACCCACTGGATACTTCAGATCTTCGGGACCAGTCACGTCACGCTGAGGCTGACGGCGATCGCCGGCATATGGCTCTTGTGCGTCTGCATGTACGAGATTGTGAGGCCGTTGGCGAACCCGTTATGGGCCGTGGTGGCGATGCTGTTTCCCCTGACCACGCACCTGTACAACTACGCGATCGAGGCTCGCGGATACGGTCTTGTCTCCGGGTTCGCGGCGCTGGCCATGCTGTCGTGGCTCAGGTCTTCTTCTTTCCGGGAGCGCAGGTTTTACCTGCCCGTGCTTGCGTTCAGCCTGGCGGCAGCGGTGGCGAGCCACTACTACGCGGGGTTGGTGGCGGTGTGCCTGGTCCTGGGGGAGTTGGTGCGAACGGTCTCCCGACGGAAGATCGATTGGCCGATATGGATTGCCTTCCTGTTCACCGCGGTGCCGATCGTCGCTTTCTTTCGAACCATCCAAAGCGCGAAGGGTTACTCCAGCCATTTCTGGGCGATTCCGGTGTGGTCGGATGCGATCAGCTTCTACCCCAGTGAACTGGGGCTGGGACCGCTGGCGCTGCTGGTCACTCTGGGCATTGCGATCAGTTTTGGACGAGGACTGGGGGATGGAAGGACGGCCAGAGTCGCCGCCGTGAAGCAGCAGAGAGTCTTGAAGGTGTGGGAGGCGACGGCGATCTGCTGCCTGAGCGCGTTGCCGCTGATGGCGATGTTTGCCGCCAAGTATGTGACGCACGGGTTTACGAACCGGTACGCGATTGCGGCGATGGTGGGCCTGACCATACTGCTCGCATACTTTCTTCACCGCGTGACGCCGCAACCCAAGGTGGCCCTGGCCGCGGCGGTGGTCTGTCTCGGCGTCTTCGTCTTCCAGGTTCACGCGTTCGCCGCCGCCTTCAACGACCACCGGGACGACCTGGCAGCAAACATACGCGATCTGTCAGCGACGGGAGATCAACAGGTCGCGGTGATCGGGATCACGATCTTTCACCAGCTTTCGTTCTATGCTCCACGGGAGCTTGCCACGCGGCTGAGCTACCTGGCGGATGCGGATACGGCGATCAGGTTTATGGGGCACGACACGATTGACCGCGGCCTGCTGGATCTGGATCCGTGGTTTCCGTTGAAGGTTATCCCGACGCAGATGTTTCTTGAAGGCAAGAGTGGATTCATGGCATATGGAGCTTCGACCAAGTGGAACTGGCTCACGTTCAACCTGGCGAAGTGGGGGGACACGCGGTTGCTGGAACGGTACGGGCAGGAGTGCATGCTGTTTTCCGTGACCAAGGTGCACTTCGGCCAGAATCCGGCGCTGCTGCAGCAGCAGCATGAGGCCGCATCGCGGATGTTGTATTGGAAGACACCGCAGACGGGGCCGTCGTTGTGCAAGGTGTATATGGGTTCGAAGGGCTGCCCGTAAGCAGGCGTGTGGCGGAGGATTAGCGCAAGACTGGCGCGTAACCGGCGCATACAATCCTTCTATGCTGCATGGTTCCGAAAGCGGGTCCGGGGGGATGAAGGTTGTTCATGCGGTGTGTTCGCATGACTGCCCGGACTCCTGTGGCGTGCTGGTGACGGTTGACACGGGGACGGGCCGGGCGGTGAAGGTTCAGGGTGACCCGGAGCATCCGGTGACGCGGGGATTTCTGTGCGGGAAGGTGGCGAAGTATCTTGACCGGGTGTACTCGCCGGAGCGTCTGCTGTACCCGATGCGGAGGCGGACGGGGGTGCCGAAGGGGCCGCTGCCAAAGGGGCGGGAGGCGGAGGCGTTTGAGCGGATTGGATGGGATGAGGCGCTGGAGGAAGTGGCCGGCCGGTTGAAGGCGATCGCGGGGGAGTTTGGGCCGGAGAGTGTGCTTCCGTACAGCTATGCGGGGACGATCGGGCAGCTCGGATATGGGTCGATGGACCGGCGGTTTTTTCATCGGATGGGGGCGTCGCAGCTGGACAGGACGATCTGCTCGACGGCGGGCGGAGCGGCGCTGACGAGTGTGTACGGGGTGAAGCTGGGGACGCCGCCGCAGGACTTTGCGCGGGCGGGATTGATCGTGGCGTGGGGAGCGAATGTGCATGGGAACAACGTGCACCTGTGGCCGTTTATCGAGGAGGCGCGGAGGAACGGGGCGCGGCTGGTGGTGATCGATCCGTATAGGACCAGGACCGCGGCGCTGGCGGACGAGCACGTGGTGATACGGCCGGGGACGGATGGTCTGCTGGCGTTGGGGCTGATGCATGTGATCTTTCGCGAGGGTCTGGAGGATCGCGAGTATATGGAGGCGTGCACGCACGGAGGTGCGGAGCTGCGGGAGCATGCGTTGCGGGGGGAGCACTCGCCGGAGCGGGTGAGCGAGGGAACGGGGATACGGGCGGAGGTGGTGGAGGGGCTGGCGCGGGCGTATGCGACGTGCTGGAGCCGGACGGGGAAGGCGGCGGTGATCCGGCTGAACTACGGGATACAGCGGTCTGAGAATGGAGGAACGGCGGCGCGGGCGGTAGCCATGCTGCCGCTGGTGACGGGGGCGTGGAAGCATCGGGGAGGAGGTCTGCAGATGTCGACGAGCGGGGCGTTTCCGTGGAACAAGGCGGCGCTGGAGATGCCGGAGCTGATGCAGGCGAGTCCGCTGGGGCGGCCGGCGCGGGTGGTGAATATGAGCCAGCTGGGACGGGCTTTGACGCGGCTCGGGGTTCCGCGGGTGGGTCCTGGCGAGGTTCGTGGCTCTCATGACCCCACCCTCTCCGGAGGTGCTGGATCCGGAGGTGCTGGAAAGGATGGGCCAACCGGTTTCCCGGTAGGTTCCGGGTGGGATGAGGGGCCGCGAGTGATGGCGCTGTTTGTGTACAACTCGAATGCCGCGGCGGTGGCGCCGAATCAGAATGAGGTGCTGCGTGGGCTGCGGCGCTCGGATCTGTACACGGTGGTGCATGAGCAGTTCTTTACGGATACGACGGACTATGCGGACGTGGTGCTGCCGGCGCCGACGTTTCTCGAGGTGAAGGACGTGCAGGGGGCGTATGGGCATCTGTTCGCGCAGGTGTCGGAGCAGGCAATCGCGCCGCTGGGCGAGGCACGATCGAACGTGCGGATGTTTGGCGAGCTGGCGCGGCGGATGGGGTTTACGGAGGCGTGTTTCGACGATGGTGACGATGCTCTGATCGAGCAGGCGATGTCGAGCGGACATGCGTGGTTCCGGGGCTTGACGAGGGAGCGGATGGAGCGCGAGGGGCAGGTGGAGCTCGATCTGCCGCGCGATGCGGACGGTGCTGTGCTGCCATTCTCGACGGCGGACTGGTTCAGAACGGCGAGCGGGCGCGGTGAGCTGGCGCCGGTGCCGGTGTATGCGCCGTCGTCGGAGTCTCCGGGCGGGGTGGATGCGACGGCGGAGTATCCGCTGCAGTTCCTGCCGCGCAAGGCGGACAACTATATGAACTCGACGTTTGCGAATATCGCGGTGCACCAGAGGATGGAGGCGCGGACGGCGGGCGTGCTCGAGATGAGCAAGGTGGACGCGCAGACGCGAGGGATCGCGACGGGCGATGCGGTGGAGGTTTGGAATGGACGGGGGCGGATCGAGTTGACGGCGCGCGTCGACGGGGCGGTGGGCGCGGGTGTCGTGGCGGCGCGGCTGGACTGGGCGAAGCTCTCGAAGGGTGGAGCGAATGTGAATGCGCTGACGAGTGAGCGGGTGACGGATATCGGCGCGGGGGCGACGTTTTACTCGACGATGGTCGAGGTGCGGGGGGTCGAGGTGCGGGGGGTGGAGGTGCAGGGGGTGGAGGTGCGGGGGGTGGAGGGGTCGCATGGTTGAGACGCAGGTGGGGAACAGCCTGCCGACGCTGCCCGAGATTGAGGCGGCGGCGCAGGTTGTCTACGGCTCGATGGCTCCGACGCCCCAGTACAGCTGGCCGCAGATCAACCGCCGCGCAGGGGCCGAGGTGTGGGTGAAGCATGAGAATCACACACCGGTCGGGGCGTTCAAGGTGCGCGGCGGTCTGGTGTATATGGACTGGCTGCGGAGGTCACGACCGGAGGTGGAGACGGTGGTTTCGGCGACGCGCGGCAACCATGGGCAATCGATCGCGTATGCGGCGGCGCGCAGTGGGTGCAGGGCAGTGATCGTGGTGCCGCACGGCAACAGCGTCGAAAAGAATGCGGCGATGCGGGAGCTGGGAGCGGAGCTGATCGAATTTGGCGCGGACTTCCAGGCGGCGAGCGAGCATGGCGCGATGCTGGCTATCGAGAGAGGTTGGCACCGGATCCCGAGCTTCGATCTGCGGCTGGTGGCCGGCGTGGCGACGTATGCGCTCGAGTTCTTGCGCGGTGCGCCGGAGATGGAGACGGTGTATGTCCCGATTGGGATGGGGTCTGGCGTATGCGGAATGATTGCGGCGCGCGACGCTCTGGGGCTGCGGACGCGGATCGTGGGTGTGGTGTCGAGTGGAGCGGCGGCCATGGCGAGGTCGTTCGAGGCGGGTGAGGTGGTGGAGGTTGAGGCGCGGACGCGGATCGCCGATGGAGTGGCCTGCCGGCTGCCGGACGCGACGGCGCTGAAGTTTGTACGGGAAGGCGTGGAGCGAGTTATCGAGGTGGATGACGACGAGGTGGAGGACGCGATGCGGCTCTACTTTCGGGCGACGCACAACGCGGCCGAGGGAGCTGGAGCGATTGGACTGGCGGCGCTGCTGCGGGACCCGGAGAGGGGCGCGGGGCGGGTTGGGACGGTGTTGTGCGGCGGCAACGTGGATAGCGCGGTGTTCGGGCGGGTGCTGTTGAACGAGGGCTGAGGGCTGAAGAACAGGGCTGAGGACCAGAGCTGAGGACCAAGGCTGAGAAACCAGGGCTAGAACGAGGGCTGAGGATGTACGCGGCGATTTACCAGTGCGCGGGATGTTTCGAGTGGGTGGAGACGACGGTGGACGAGTCGGGCGGATCGAAGCAGACGTATGTGGAGGACTGCCAGTGTGTTGCAAGCCGAACGTCTTGACGGTGGTGTGGGACCGGAGCGCGCGCGAGTTCAGGGTGGCGGCGGAGCTGGAGAGTTGATGGATGAGCTTGTGCCCAGTGGGCCTTCGGGGCGGGCTGTACGCGGGTCTCTGGACGTCCGCTGGGCGTTCGCTAAAGGCGGGGCGGCTCCCCTATAATCGAGACTTCCCCAGGAAGACGCTCGGGGCCAGATACCGAGAGAGCAGTGAGGGTGTAGTTATTTTTACCGTAGACCGAGAGAGCCAGAGCTCCCCCAAATGCTGGACCAAGTACGTGGGCGCGCGCTCGAGGGGCCTGCGAACCGCAGTTGCGGGTGCGCTGCGGATATGGACCTATGCGTTAGCCGTTGCGGTAACCGGATCGAGCGCGATCGAAGCGCGGGCTCCGACGCCGCCTCAGAACATCTTCAGTACGCCGGCAGCCGCGGCGCCCGCGGGTATCCAAACGCTGTGCCAGCCGGAGGTGATCGGCAACCGGAGGATTCCGAAGGAGAGCGTCCTGGCCCGGCTATTCTCGCATCAGGGCGATCTGTACGACGCGGCGGTGGTGGAGCGCGACTTTAACTCGCTGTGGAACACGAACTACTTCGACGATGTGCGGATTGAGCGGGTGGACACACCCACGTGCGTGCAGCTGCGGATCTTTGTGCGGGAGAAGCCGACCATCCGCGAGATCTACTACAAGGGTCTAAACGCGGTGCCGCAGTCGGATGTTCTGGAGCGGTTCAAAAAGGCGAAGGTGCCGCTCTCGGTGGAGAGCCAGTACGACCCGACGAAGATCAAGCGTGCAGAGGTGGTGTTGAAGGAGCTGCTGGCGGAGCACGGGCACCAGTTCGCGACCATTCGCACGGAGATCAAGACGATTCCACCGGCGTCGGTGGCGCTGACCTTCAACGTGAAGGAAGGCCCTTCGGTGAAGGTCGGGAAGATTGCGTTCAACGGAAACAACAGCATCAACGATAGGACGCTGCGGGCTGCGATGAGGAATCTGCGGCCGATCGGGATACCGCATTCGATCCTGCTCGAGAACCTGCTGGCGAAGACGTTTGACGCGAGCAAGCTGGATGAGGACACGTCGCGGGTGCAGCAGGCGTACCGCGATCGCGGCTATTTTCGCGCGCAGACGAGCGAGCCGACGACCAAGGTGCGGGATGCGGGCGGCATCAATCCGTTCACGCTGCGGCCGTCGACGGGCAAGCGCATCGACATCCTGATGCCGGTCGAAGAGGGCGAGCGATACCGGCTGGGCGGGATCACGTTCAAGGGCAACAAGGCTTTCACGAACACGCGCGTTCTGCGGGCGCAGTTCGCGCAGAAAGATGGCGAGTTCTTCAACGCGACGATGTTCAGCAAGGGGCTGGACCAGCTGCGAAAGGCGTATGGATCGCAGGGGTACATCCGCTTCGTCGGGACGCCGGTGCCGCGGCTCGACGAGGCCAAGAAGCTGGTGTACCTCGACATTGAGATCGACGAGGGAAAGCAATTTTCGGTGTCGCGAATCGAGTTCAGCGGAAATTCGATTACGCGCGACAAGGTGATCCGGCGCGAGCTGCTGCTGGACGAGGGACAGACGTACAACAGCCAGCTGTGGGACCTGTCGCTGCTGCGTCTGAACCAGCTGCAGTACTTCGAGCCGTTGAAGGTGGAGCAGGACTCCGAGAACCGCATCAGCGACGACGACCGAACGGTCGACCTGCTGCTGAAGCTGAAGGAGAAGGGTAAGAACTCGATCGGCCTGAACGGCGGGATCAGCGGACTTTCGGGGACGTTTATCGGCTTGAACTATGAGACGAACAATTTCCTAGGGCTGGGCGAGACGCTTTCGGTGCAGGCGAATATCGGCGATCTGTCGCGCAACCTGAGCTTTGGATTTACGGAGCCTTACCTGCGCAACAAGCCGATCTCCCTGGGCTTCCAGGTGTTCACGAGCAAGTCCGACTTCAACCCGGCGAAAAGCTACTCGATTGCGAACAGCGGTGCGAGCGCGAACCTGACGAACGCGCAGTCTTCGCTGCTGACGAACTACAACCAGGCAACGACAGGTTTGACGGTGACTGTGAGCGAGCCTTTGCGGCACCTGTTTGCGCGGACCGGCGTGACGCGCATCGGCGCCTCCTACTCGCTGTCGCGATCGAGCCTGACGACGTTCAATGACAATACCCGCACGGTGTTTCAGTCGCTGGCGTTTCGATCGGGTGTCCAGGCCTCGAACCAGCTGAACGGCATTATTACGTCGGTGATCACGCCCAGCTTCACCTTCTCGAGTCTCGACCGGGCAGTGGGACCGCATACAGGTAAGGACTTCAACCTGGCAGTGCAGGTGGCGGGAGCGGGCGGCAATGTGAAGTACTACTCGCCGCAGATGAGCTACCGGCAGTTCTTCCCGATGAAGGGGGTCCGGATCAATCGCGAAGGGCACAACGTGCTGGGGTACCGCGTGCAGTTGGTCCACGTTGCGGGCTTTGGCGGAGAGGTGGCGCCCCCGCAGAACCGGGTGTACTCGGGAGGCGAGTCGGACGTGCGCGGGTTTGATATCCGATCGAGCGCGCCGTACACGTTTATACCGACGCGGACGCTGTTCAACCTGACGAATCCGGACGGAACCACGGTTCCGCGGGATCCCACGAACTCGAGTCTTGGAAGCGTGCAGATACCGCTGCCGATCTACCGGCTAGTCTCGATCGGCGGAGATACGAGCATCACGTCGAATCTTGAGTACCGCATCCCGATTGTGAACCAGGTGACGTTTGCGTTGTTCACGGACTTCGGTTTGACGTTCAACCTGCAGGACAGCCAGTTGCGCCAAAGTGTGGCGGGGCAATCGCTGATCACGAGTCCGTCGTACGGATGTCCGCGGGTGGTGAACGGAGCGTGCTTTGGCGGCCAGCAGATCAACTTCCCGTTCCTTCTGAAGACGGTACCAGGGACGAACCTGGTTCCGCGGATGTCGAACGGAGCGGAGCTGCAGGTGGTTCTGCCGATTGTGAATGCACCGTTCCGGATCTTCTACGCGTACAACCCGCTGCGGCTGTACAAGGATATTCCGCAGGCGCTGGCGCTGCCGAACAGCCCATGCACGGCGGCGGCTCCAACGACCTGCTTCCGGTCGCTGTTCCCGAACAACAGCGCGGGCGATTTCAGCTACGCGCAGGCGGTGCAGTTCTACGGTGCGAACTACACGCTGCGGGAGCCGCGGAAGACGGTCAGGATATCGGTGAGCACGACGTTTTAGGACTTAGAGGGAACAGGGAACAGTGGGCCAAGGCAAGACAGGGAACGGCGGGCCAAGGCCAGGACAGGGAACGGTGAACGGGGAGCAGGGGCAACGAAGAAGAGGTCCGCTTAGGAGCGGACCTCTTCTTCGTTTGAAAGCGGGATTAGTAGGCGCGCTGGTAGATGTGGGAGATGCGGTCGTGCCAGCCGAGGGTGTCTTCGTCGAGCAGGGCCCAGACGAGTCCGAGGCCGAGTGGAGTGGCGGCCAGAAGGGTAGCGAAGATGCGGCGGCGAAGGGCGGAGCGGGTGGGGTTCTCGTCCGCGAAGGTGCAGAGCGCGATGCGGGCGAAGCGCATGCCGGGGGTGGCGTCGGAGAGGGTGAAGAAGAGGAGTTGATAGAGGACGGCGAAGATTGCGAGGGTTCCGGCGGCGCCGGCGACGGCAATGGGGCGAGGGATGGCGAGGAGCGCCGGGTCTGCTGAAAGGTGCCGGAGCGCGAAGACGAGCGCGGCGGTGAAGGCCGCTTGCGCGGCGAGGATCAGGGACGCGTCGACGAGCGCCGCCGTGACGCGCCGGCGAATAGGCGCTGGCTGCGGGATCGAGGCCGTGAGGTAGTGGGTGTGATCGGCGGCGGTGAACTCGGGTGCGGGGAGTGCGGAGAGCAGGATGGAGGACCAGACGGGCGCGGCGCAGTCGAAGGTTGGAGCGGAAGAGAGGTCTTGGGATTCCACCTCGAAGATGCGCAGCTGCGACTTGCGGGCGGCGGCAGCTTCGGCGTCGCGTAGAGGTCCTTCCGCGAGTCGCGGACGCGCCTTGCGGGCGGCGACGAGCTGGCGCGGGAACTCGATCAGGTTGGCGGCGATGACCTCCTGCGGTGACATCTCCTCGAAGACGGGATTGTGGCGGAAGGCGATCTCGTCATCGAGATCGAAGCTCTCGTCGAAGCCTTCGTTCAGGTCCAGATGGCGGGCTCCCCGGGCGGAGTTGAAGCGGTTCTGGGCGATGGCCGAGTTGCGTTCGAGCGAGACGGGATGGGCCGCGTCGGCGTAGGGGCGGACGGTGTAGCGAATGGGTTCAGCGGCGATGGCCGAATAGGCGGGTCGGGGGACGGGGCCGGGGAGGGGAACTGGCGAATATTCGGGCTGGTTCTCGAAGAGGCCGGCGTAGTCGGCAGGGGACAGGGGAACGTGGGGAACGGCCACGGGTCCGGTAGGCATCTCGGACGGCGTGCCCCAGAGCTCGAGGTCGGCGAGGAGCCGCTGCTGGGCGACGGCGATGGCCTGGGCGCTGATGGTGGCGACCTCCGCGGCAGCGTCGGCCTGGTAGACGGCGCGTTCAGCTTCGGACGCAAGGAAGGCGCGGTAGCTCTGCGAGTGTGCGTAGCGCTCCGCAACGGCTGCGGCGATGTGGGCGGTGCGGCCGCGCGGCTCAGTGGACGCGATGGCCGCAGGACCGGCTACGCGGGGTGCTTCCCCGCGGCGCGCACGGTGAGCGGCGAGCCTGTCGGCGACCTGCTGCTTGAGTGCGGTCTGCTGCTTGATCGCGGACTGCGGGAAGTCATGCTGCTTGTGCTCGGTGTAGGTGAGATCGGGCGGCTGGGGCCCGGGATGGTCTCGCTGCGGGACCGAAGGCGCGGCGGTCTCTTCGCCGGGCTGCAGTTCGCCGGGCTGGAGATAGGGCTGTGCTGAACTCATGCTGCTCAAAGCTGGAACCCGCTTCCTGGAAATCGTTTAGCCTCAAGCTGTGGGACGGTGGCTAAAGCGCGTGTCGGCTGAGACTGGGGTGACGATGCCGCGATGCACATGGCGTTGCCCCCTTCTGATCGCAACCTTTCTGATATCTATCATGCTGACCGGCGGGGGCTCTGTGTGCGTTTTCGCACAGGAGGTGACGACTCAGACACCTCCCGGAGCTCTGCCGGAGGCGCCGGCGGCTGCAGGCGCGGAGGAGTTTCCGATTGCGCGGGTGCTGCCGGAGACGGGGGAGACGGATGCGCTTGTGATCGAGTCGGATGGCGCGCAGACCAAGGTGGGGAGCCGATTCACGCTGGACCGGAACGTGGTTCTGCAGTATCGCGGATACAGGGTGGAGGCCGATCACATCGAGTACGACACCGACACCGGGGAGCTGCTGGCGACGGGCCATCTGCGGGCATCGGGAGGAGCGAATCACGAGCTGATCACGGCGAGCCACGGGACGATGAATCTGAAGGCGCAGACTGGGCGCTTCTACGATGTTTCAGGGTCGGTAGGCTTGAAACAGACGGGCAGGCGGGCCGTGTATGTGAGCGCGAATCCATTTCTCTTTACGGGGCGGATGGTGGTGAAGTCCGGACCCCGGGAGTACCAGGTGTATGACGGCACCATCACCTCCTGCCAGCTGCCGCATCCTGACTGGAGGCTGTCGGCGGGGGAGTTTACGGTGGACGGCGACCGGGCGCGGGCGAAGAACAGCGTGTTCCGGCTCCTGAACGTCCCCCTACTGTACCTGCCGTATGTGACGCATCCGGTGGACACGTCGAACCGGCAGAGCGGGGTTCTGATTCCGCTGATCGGGCAATCGTCGACCAAGGGCCTGGTGCTGGGAGAGCAGATCTACTGGGCGATCAATCGCAGCGCCGACCTGACGCTGGGGGCGGAGTTCTTCTCGCGGCGAGGTTGGTCGCAGACGGCCACGTTCCGGTATCGCGGGCTGGGCGACGACTTCCTGCTGGCTCACTATGCTGGTCTGCTCGACCGGCAGAATGGCGCGCTGGGAACCTCGAGCGCCAACCAGGGCGGTGAGGATGTGACGTTTGCGGCGCGGTACGACCTCGATACGCGGACGCGCGTGGTGGCGGATGTTGAGTACCTGAGCTCGTATGTGTACCGGGAGGCGTTTACCGAGAGTTTCAACAAGGCGGTCTCGACCGATCTCGTATCGACGGCGTACGGGGTGATGCAGAGGAACGGGTACACGGCGGCGCTGGAGGCGGATCGGTACCAGGGGCTGAAGCGTGTGCCTGTTCCGGCTACACCAACGAGGCCGGCCCGTGCGGGGCAGGAGGTGCGGATCTTTCACCTGCCGTCGATCGAACTGAGCACGACCGATCACACGGTGGGGGCGACAGGGTTGGAGTGGAATCTCGAGGCGCAGGCGACGGGGCTGAAGCGGGTGCAGCCGAACTTCGTAACCAGCGGCGTGACGGAGCGGCTGGACGTGCGGCCGGAGATCGCGTACCCGCTTGGGGGCGGCGGCTGGCATATTCGACCGTCGGTGGCGGTGCGGGATACTTTTTACAGCAGGAGCCGGGTTGCAACCGATCGCGTCGGGGCTCCGCCGATCGAGTTGCACGCGCCGTTGAACCGGTCGGACGTCGAGGTGGCGGTGGCCGCACGCGCTCCCGTGCTCGAGCGAACGTTTACGGGAGGTCCGGTGCGGCGGATGCTCCATGGCGAGGTGAAGCACACGATCGAGCCAGAGTTCACGTACAGGTACGTCCGTGGGGTGGACGACTTCCTGAGGGTTCTTCGGTTCGATGAGCGCGATGTGGTCAGCGACACGAACGAGCTTGAGTATGGAGCGACGCAGCGGCTGTTTCTGCGGGGAGGGGCCGGGCCCAACAGCGCGAGCTGCGGAGCGCCGGTTGCTGAGATGGAGGCGCCGTTGACGGAGACTGCGGATCGCGATCCCGGACCGGTGGTGAAGTGCAGCGCGCGGGAGTGGATCCGGTGGAGCGTGACGCAGAAGTACTTCTTCGACGGGCGGTTTGGAGGAGCGGTGCAGAAGGGACGGAGGAACCTCCTGAGCTCGACGCTGGACCTTTCGGGAGTGGCCTTTCTGACGGAGCCACGGGAGCTCTCGCCGCTGGTGTCGCGGCTGCGGGTGAAGACGTCGGAGATGCTGGATGTGGAGTGGGACTTCGACCTGGATACGGGGGCGAAGAAGTTCACCGCGAACAACCTGCTGGTGGACGTGCACAAGGGCGCCGGATTTGCGGGGCTGAGCTACGCCCGGTTGAATGCTCCGGGGCGATCGTATGTGGAGGGAGTCTCTTCGATGACGGCGGACTTCAGCCAGATGCGCGTTCTGCTGGGGTACGGATCGCCGAGCCGGCGGGGGCTTGGGCTGGCGGCGAACGCGGGCCTGGATTTAAAGCGGACGCAGATACAGTATGGGGCGTTTCAGGCCTCGTACAACTGGGACTGCTGCGGCTTCAGCGTGGAGTATCGCAAGTACGAGCTGGGACCGGTGCGCAACGAGAACGCGTACCGGTTCAACTTTACGCTGGCGAACGTTGGATCGGCGGGCAATCTCCGGCGGGCGGAGCGGCTGTTCTAGGCTGGAGTTCTGGACGGGGAAGACGGGGCTTGCGAGGGGATGCCGGCCGGTGCGCGGAGGCGCCGGCGGGCTCTGGATGGAGACCCTGCGTGAGATAATCGGACATTGTGCTGACCGCCAGAATGACACGATCCCACCTGTCTCCGCTGCTCTTTTCGTTGCTTGTGATGGCTGCCGGATGCCGCGCGCAGGCGCCGGCGCAGGCCGGGTCCAAGTCCGGCCCACAGGCTTCGGCACAGGCTTCCGGCCGCCTCTCTCCCGAGCTGGCGCGGCGGGTGGAGGTGCTGATCCGGTCGCGATCGAACGTGCCTCCCAACTACACGATCGACGTTGGACCGCGGGGCCGGAGCGATGTTCCGGGGTACAGCGAGATCCCCGTGAACTTCACCGCGGATGGAAAGAGCAGCAAGCCGGTGACGTTTCTGCTGTCCGATGACGGGAAGACGGTGGCGCAGTTCAGCAAGTACGACATCAGCGCGGATCCGCGGCAGATGCTGAGCACGGAGGGACGGCCGGCGCGGGGCGGACCGGCAAGCGCGCCGGTGCTGATTGTGGGCTTCGACGATCTGGAGTGCCCGTTCTGCGCGAAGATGCATGCGGAGCTGTTTCCGGCGATTCTTGATCGGTACAAGGACCAGGTGCGCATCGTGTATCGCGACTTCCCCCTGAGCCAGCATCCGTGGGCGACGCGGGCGGCTATTGATGCGAATTGCTTGGGTGCGCAGAGTACGGCGGGGTACTGGAATCTGGTCGACCGCATCCATGCCCATGCCGGCGAGCTGGGGGGCGAGGAGAAGAGCATCGAGAAGGCACAGACGACGCTCGACACCCTGGCGCGTGAGGAAGGGACGAGGCAGAAGGTCGACCTCCCGGTGCTGACGGCGTGCCTGGCCAAGCAGGATGACGCGTCAATCAAGGCGTCGGTAAAGGCGGGCGAGGCACTGGGCGTGGATTCGACGCCGGCGATGTTTATCAACGGGGAGAAGCTGGAAGGCGCGTACCCGATCGAGGATGTGTACCGGATGATCGACGGAGCTCTGGTGGCGCAGGGGAAGACCCCACCACCTCCGGCCGCGAAGACCGAGGCTCCGCCAACGAACGCGAGTGGAAGAGATCTGAAGCCTGCACCGAAGCCGGGTAGTTGACGCCGGCGAGATTGAGAGGCCGGATGTTGTTGAGGATCAACGGGGAGAGACGAGTTGCGGCGGGCGGGCAACGGAGCCGCATAGCAGCGGCGGTCGCGATCGTTCTGCTGCCATTGGCTGGATGCAACCGCGGGCACAGCGCGGACGTAATGGCCACGGTGAACGGCCACGCCATCATGCGAACGGAGTTGGACAAGGCCTACGCGGCGCAGCTGGGGGATGGACAGCAGCAGCAGCCATCGCATGACCAGGCCGACTCGCTTCGCCTGAATGTGCTGCGTGAGCTGATCGATGAGGAGATCGTTCAGCAGCGCGCCGCGAAGATGAATCTGACGGCGACGAATGAAGAGGTGGACGCGAAGCTGGCGGAGATGAAGGCGCCGTACTCGGAGGAGCAGTTCCAGCAACGGCTGCAGGGGAGCAACCACACCCTGGATGATGTGAAGCACGACCTGCGGCGCAGCCTGACAATCGAAAAGCTGCTGAACAAGGAGATCAACTCGAAGATCACCGTCTCCGACACGGACATCACGAACTACTACACGCAGCACAAGGCGGAGTTCAACCTGATCGAGGTGCAGTACCACCTGGCGCAGATCCAGGTAACGAGTGTGGCGTCGACGCAGCCGGGCAACCTGCAAGGGAGCAAGGCGACGAACGACGTCGAGGCGAAGAAGAAGATCCAGGCGCTGAAGAACCGGCTGGACTCGGGCGAGGACTTCGGGGCGATTGCAATGAATTTCTCGGAGCGTCCGGAGACGGCATCGAACGGCGGCGACATGGGTTTTGTCTCGGAGTCGCAGATGCACGCGGACCCGCAGGTGTTTGGCGCTGTGACCAAGCTGAAGGCGGGGCAGATTACGGATATTCTGCCGTTGCTGGACGCCGCTTCGAAGCGGCCGGTGGGGTACGCGATTTACAAGCTGATTACGCGCGAGCCGGCGGGGCAGCGTGATCTCAACGATCCCAGGGTGCAGCAGGCGATCCGGGAGCAACTGCGGAATGGCCGGTCGCAGCTGTTGAAGAATGCGTACTTCGAGATGCTGCGCGATCAATCCAAGGTGGAGAACTTCCTGGCGGAGCAGGTCTTCAAGAACGACGCGCGCTGAGTGGTTGAGGCCGGGACCTCTGGGTCGCGCGCGTTCGCCTTCGCAGCGGGCAATCGATCTGAAGGAAAGTGTTAGGTCTGAAGGGAAGCTATGACAACAGCTCCGGTACGATTTGCCATCTTTGGCTTCGGTCACCACGCGCAGCGACGTCTCCTGCCGGCGTTTGCGGCGAGCCGTGAGGCGGTGCTTGCGGGCGCATGGAGGCGCGACGGGGAGGCACTGCGGAAGAACTGCACGGAGGCTGGGATCGCTCACGGGTTCGGCAGCAGGGAGGAGATGTGCGCCTCGCCCGAGGTGGATGCGGTCTTCATCACGTCGCCGGACGCGAGGCACAGGGACGATGCTCTGCTTGCCTTTTCTCATCGCAAGGCGGTGCTGTGCGAGAAGCCGGTTGCGATGAACGCGGCGGAGGCCGGAGAGATGGCAGCGGCGGCGGCGGAGGCCGGCGTGCTGTACGGGGTAGCGCAGAACTTCCGGTGGAACAGGACGCTGGAGTGGATGCGGGAGCAGGTGATTGCGGGACGGATCGGCGATCCGCAGATGGCGCGCGCGGAGTTCGCGTACCCAGCGCAGAACGCTCCAAGGCGATGGATTGCGGACGCGAGCCTGGCGTGCGGCGGGCCGATCGCGGATGTGGGGGTTCACTGCATTGACGCGCTTCGTTTCGTGCTCGAACGGGAGGTGGAGACGGTGAGCACGCTGGCGCGCAAGGATGACCGGTCGGGCGATGTGGAGGCGATGGCGTCCCTGCAGATGGAGATGTCCGGAGGTGTGCTGGCGACGGTGACGACGAGTGCGCGCGCGGTCTACCGGACGCTGGTCGAGATTACGGGGAGCGAGGGCGTTCTGACGTCCGAGAGCGGGCTTACGGTCGATCGTCCGGTCGACGTGGAGGTGCGCCGCGGCGGCGAGATGGTGGAGCGGAGAACGTTCCACAATGGCGACGGGTACATAAGGATGCTGGACAGCTTCGCGCAGGCGTTCCGTGGGGGGAAGAGTTTCGCGGCAAGTGGAACCGATGGAGTTACAAATATGCGCGTTCTGGACGCTGCCTACGCGAGTTGGAGAAGCGGACGGCGGGAGACCGTGGCGGTTTAGGCGGTCTCAGGTCATCCCTAGGCGCCGCGGTCTCCAGGCAGTCTCGGAAGTGTGGTTCAGCTGCGGCTCAGCTCCGGCCCAGTTACGGTTGGGGGACGGCTACGGCAAGGGGTGGTGTGCTGCGGGCACTGATGGCGTAGCGCTGGGGTGCAGTTTCTGGCGGGAGGTAGCGGCGGTAGACGCTGATGTGGAAGCAGGACTGCTGAAACTCTTCCTCAACGTCGACGCGGCTCTCCTCGATGAGGGGAAGCATGTATCCGCGCAGCCAGGCGATCTCCGTCAGGGAGAGGCCACGTTTCGCGATGTCGACGGCTTGACCGGTGAGGTGGGGCGATGCGGTATCGCCCTCGGCGGGAGCGGCGTTGCCGTTTGTGCGCTGCAGACGGTGCTGAAACTCGACGGTGCGAACGGCGGAGTTGACCTGCAGCGGCGTTCCGAAGCGGGCGTAGAAGGAGCGGGCGAGCGTCGCCAGGAACTGCGCGGTCCAGGGGCGGCAGAAGCGGCGATTTGCGGGCAGGCGGTCGTCGATGCGGAGGGCCTCGCTGGCGGGAAGGGCAACGAGCATCCGCCGGGTGCGCATGCCATCGAGGTCGGCCTGATCCTGCACGCGGCCGAGACCGTCCTGATCGGCGAGCACGTTCTGGCGGACGAGTAGATCGTGCGATCCGAAGAGGGGCGCCGGAACGATGAGGCCGCCGCGATCGTTGAAGAGCGTCGGAAGGAAGATGGGCTCGGTTGCAGCCTGCTGCACGCTCGGCAATTGGGGCCGATCGGACGTGGGCCGAATGACGCTGACGACGGGCATCTGCTGGCTGGGGTTCTCGAGCGGCGAGATCGGAGTTGGCGCGGTGTCCGGGGAGCGGCGCGATGCGATCTGGGGACGCCGACGATTTCTGCGTGCGCCGAGGAGCACGTCCTTGCGATTGGAGCGACGTCTACCTATCACGGAGGGGACGCGACGTGTGCCTCTTCTCGACGAGCCTGTGCGGTCCACGCGTGTCTCCCTCCTTGATGAGGTCACTCGCACCGCGGGATGGAAGGACCTTGGCTGCGGGTGCTGCGCGTGAGCCGAGCGGAGGTCGCTTGCGGAGATGTGGAGATCGTGCGCGGACGCCAGTTTCGCGGGATGGGAGTGAGCGCGGAGGTTTAGAGGGAAGAGGACTGCTGTTGCCAAGGCAAGGGTGGCAAGGGGGGAGTGACGCATAGATTTTCGGAGGCGCGGAGGACCAGAGCAAAATCAGAGTATCGGAGTTTCATGGGTTGACGGGGTGGCATTGTGGGTTCAGGTACCTTTTAGTCAACGGATCGCCTACAACTTTCGTCTTGTCCGGAGCCAGATTTGCGATGGGTTATCACTGGTCTCGTAGCTGCAGGTCTGCTGCTCGCGCGGGCCGGCATGCAGGAGGTGAAGGCGGACGAGGACGCCTCGAAGGCGGAGTTCTACGTCGCCAGGGTGCAGCCGATCCTGCAGGCGAACTGCTCCCGCTGCCATGGTGGGATGAACCATCGTGGGGGCTTGAGCATGGAGACGCGGGCGGGGCTGTTGAAGGGCGGTCATGACGGGCCGGCGCTGGTTCCGGGCGATGCGGCGAGGTCGCTGCTGGTACGGCTGATGCGGCACGAAGGACCGGCGAATGATCCGATGTCGATGCCGCCCGCGCCCAGACCGAAGTTGTCGGAGGCGGATATCGCGACGGTCGAGAGGTGGGTGAACGCGGGCGCGGTGATGCCAGGGGAGCAGCCGAAGCCGTAGGCCGAACTTTAGACGAAGAGCATTGGGGGGAGCCGCAGCCTGGCTCCGCATGTCATTCCTTTGTCACTTGTCGTGAAGAGGGAGGCATAGCAGAGACAAATCGAAGAGAATGGGAGAGGTTTTAGGGCGGGCTCCAAAGGGCGGGCAGTGATGACAGCAGGCGACCAGAGAGACGATCTGCCGAACATACTCGTCGTTGAGGATGATCCCCGGATGCAGAAGGTGTTGAACCGGCTGTTCAGTGACGAGGGCTACGGCGTGGTTGTGGCGTCCGATGGTCAGGCCGGCCTCGATGCGTTTCGGGCGTGCTCGCCGATCGCGGTGGTGCTGGACCTTGTGCTTCCGAAGCTCTCCGGACGAGAGGTCTGCAAGCGCATCAAGGAGGCATCCCCGACCTCGCCGGTGATCGTTCTGAGTGCGATCACCGAAGTTGTGGACAAGGTGCTGCTGCTGGAGCTGGGCGCGGATGATTACGTGACCAAGCCGTTCAGCCCACGGGAACTTCTGGCGCGGGTGCAGGCGGCAGTTCGACGCAACCGCAAGCAGGCGCCTGCGGCCGCGTACCAGTTTGGCGACTGCGAGGTGGACTTCAGCAAGATGAGCGTGAGTAGAAACGGAAGGCCGGTCACCCTGACCGCGCACGAGTTCAAACTGCTGAAGTTTTTCACGACGAATCCCGAGCGGGTCCTTAGCCGGGAGGAGCTGCTGAACGATGTGTGGGGGTACAACTCCTACCCGACGACGCGCACGGTGGACAACCAGATCCTGAAGCTTCGGCAGAAGCTGGAGACCGATCCGGCGAATCCTCGGCATCTGCAGACGATCTACGGTGCGGGATACAAGTTCATTCCGTAGGGAGGTGTGCGCACGATGCAGATCGCCGGCGGGATTCGGATGCGCACCATGCTAATCGCACCGTTTGTTCTGGTGATTGCGGTGGTCACCGGATCGAGTCTTCTGATCGTGCGGTCGCGGGTTCGGGGGCAGGTGGCCGAGAGTCTCGCGGCGGATCTCCTGCACTCTGTCGAGACATTTCAGAATCTTCAGCGCGAGCGGCGTGAGGCACTGGTGCGGGAGAACAAGCTGCTGGCCGACCTTCCCAGTCTGAAGGCGTTGATGACCACGCGCGATGAGCGGACGATCTCGGATGGTGCGCTTGAGTTCTGGAAGGTGAGTGGGAACGATCTGTTTGCGCTGGCGACCCGCGACGGCCGCATCCTGATCACGTATACGCAGGGGAGATCCGCTTCCAGCGAACTCGGGCGCGATCTCCAGAATCTGGTGACGATCCAGAGCAAGCATTTTCTGCTGAGCGACGGGCGTCTGTTCGAGTTCTCGGTTCGTCCGCTTTACTTCGGCAACGAGACTGCCGGGACCCTGCTGGGGTATGTCATCAGCGGATACGCAATCGACGAGAGCTTTGTCCGCCAGATCAGCCAGGCCGCGGCAGCGGAGGCGACGTTTACGGCAGGCGACCGCCCGGTCGTGAGTACGCTCGATGCGAGACGGCAGAGCGATCTTGAGCGGCGCGGCGACATGGTGGCGGAGACGAGGTCGAGCCCTGCGGAGCTGCTGTTGAGCGGCGACCGGTATCTGGCGACAACGACCGATCTTTCGGAGGGTGCCGCGGTCCCGCTACACCTCCTGGTGCTGAAGTCGTTTGACCAGGCGAATCGCGCGACGCGTGAGATCAACCGGCTGGTGGCGCTGGTGGGCCTCTTGGCGCTGGTCGCGGGAACGGCGATGATGCTGGCGCTCTCTGACTTTGTGACTCGACCGCTCGAGACGCTGGCGGCGGGTGTACGTGCGTTCGGGTTCGGGGACTCGGAGCACCGTCTGCCGAGCAGGGGAACACGCGAGGTGCGGGAGCTGAGCGAGGCCTTCGGGCGGATGCGGCGGGAGACGATTGAGACCAATCGCGCTCTGCTGCAGTCGGAGCGGCTTGCGACCATCGGCCGGATGGCGAGTTCGGTGTCGCACGATCTTCGGCACTACCTGGCGGCGGTGTATGCCAACGCCGAATTTCTGTCTTCGCCCAAGCTCGGTGAAGCGGAGCGCGCGGAGCTCTTCGCGGATATTAAGATGGCGGTGCTGGGGACGACCGAGTTGATCGATTCGCTGCTAACCTTCAGCCGGATGGATGGAGAGCAACACCGGGTTCGGGAGCCGGTGCTGATGCTGGCGGAGAAGGCGGCCGCGATGGTACGAGCGCATCCGGGTGCGGAGGGGGTTCGCGTTAAGGTGCGCTGCGATCAGCCGGCGGAAGAGACAGAGATCCTGCTCGACCCGAAGAAGGTCGAGCGCGCGATCTACAACCTGCTGCTGAACGCGTGCCAGTCGGCGCAGAGATCCACCGAGAGGCCGGCTGTTGAGGCTGATCTCGTGGTGACAGAGAGCGAGGTCGCGCTGATGGTGACGGATAACGGGCCTGGCGTCCCGGAGCAGGTTCGCGAGAGCCTGTTCGAGGCTTTTGTGAGCGAGGGCAAGCACAGTGGAACGGGTCTTGGCCTCACCTTGGCGCAGAGTATCGCGGGGGAGCACGGAGGCTCGGTCATCTTGATCGGCAGCAGACCTGGGGAGACGATGTTTCGGCTCTCCCTGCCTCGCGGGGCGACCCAGGGGAGCATGAAAACGTCCGTTGCCGGGCGGGAGGAGGTGGCGTTATGAGGAACATCTGGTGGTTTCGGCGACGGTCTCCCCTCGAGATGCGAGCGGTCGCGACGGTTCTCACGGGGCTACTATGTTCGGGCCTGTATGCCCAGCAGGCGCCCCTGGCGGCGGGTCCGGCTGACCAGAGCCTACGGGAGGAGCTGCGGAGAGTGACGTCGGCGGTCGCAGACGCGCAGGCGCAGATGGAGTCCACGCAGAGGCAGATCGTGGAGTTGCGGAAGGAGATCGCACAGCTGCAATCCAGCCTGGCGGCCAGCGGGGGAGACGGTGCCACTGAGTCCAGTACGCAGGCCGTTCCGGCACAGGCGGACAAGGCCGCGCTGGCGGCGAAGGTGGATGATCTGCGCGAGCGCCAGGAGGTCGAGCAGGCGGAGATCGCGACGCACGAGCAGGCGAAGGTGGAGAGTGGATCGAAGTACCCGGTGAAGCTTACTGGCCTGATCCTGCTGAACGCCTTTACGAACACGGCAGCCGTGGATGACATCCAGGCGCCGACGCTGGCGACCCAGGGTTCAGGATCGACAGGAGCGACGTTCCGGCAGACAGTTCTTGGATTGGACGCGAAGGGACCTCGGCTGTTTGGCGCGAGCACGCTGGCGGATGTTCGAATTGACTTTTTTGGAGGCACGGCTGAGGGAAGTTACGGTCCGAGTTCGGGCCTGCTTCGCCTGCGCACGGCGCACGCGTCCCTCGACTGGGATCGCACGCAGGTGCTGTTGGAACTTGACCGGCCGATCCTGAGTCCGAATACGCCGACCTCGCTGACGTCGATCGCGGAGCCGGCGCTCGCGTGGTCGGGCAATCTCTGGACGTGGGCGCCCCAGATCGCGGTGACGCACAGCTTCGACGTCGGCGGGAGATCGCGGGTCAAGCTGCAGGCGGCGCTGATCGACGTTCCGGAACCACCGTTGATCGGAGCTCCGGCTACCCGTAATACGAGTCTGGCCGAGGCGAGCCGATGGCCTGGGAGCGAGGCGCGGATCGCCTTCGGGGGACGGCAGGAACAGGGGGGCGCGGAGGTTGGATTCGGCGGCTACTTCAGCCCTCACCGGTTTACGGATGGCACCGGTTTTGACGCGTGGGCGGGAACGCTGGACTACCGGATACCTCTCCCGGCGCGCCTCGAATGGACGGGAAGCTTCTATCGTGGGCTGGCGCTGGGTGGGCTCGGCGGCGGTGTGTACAAAGATTACGTCTACCGGCTTACGCCGGACAGCTATGCCTTTCGGGCGCTGGACGATGTTGGCGGATGGTCGCAGATCAAGGCCCGCCTGAGCGACAGGGTGCAGTGGAACGCGGCTTACGGAATCGACAACGCGTTTGCGCGGGAGCTGCGGCCGTTTGCCGGGCAGGATGGCGACACGTACCAGAATCTTGCGCGGAACCACACGTTCTTCACCAACGTCATCTACAGTCCGCACGCATCGACGCTGTTCTCGTTGGAGTACCGGAGCATTGCGTCTTCGGCGGTAACGGGAGACCGGTACGTGACGCACGTCCTCGGGATAGCAGCGGGGTACAAGTTCTAACGTATGCGAGCTCCTGACGGGTCACAATTCCGTGCGGTACTTGCTGCCGCCCTGGTAGTGCTCGCGTCTGTTCGCCTTGCGCTTGCAGAGGACGGGGTGGGCGTGACAGCACATCTGGACGGCTTCGCGCTGAGCACAGGCAATCGCAGCAGCGGGAGGGCTCCTGCTGCCGCGCTTTGGCTGGTTCCGGCGCACCGGAAGGAGGCCGTGGAGGCGACTCCGGCGGGGCACAAGTACACCCTGCTACAGAAGGACAAGATGTTCTATCCCCACCTCTTGATCGTGCCGGTGGGTGCTGTGGTCCGGTTCCCGAACGCCGACCCGTTCTTTCACAACGTCTTCTCTCTCTTCGACGGAAAGCGCTTTGACCTAGGTCTGTACGAGGCGGGAACGACGAAAGAGGTTACATTCTCGCGCGAAGGCGTCTCTTACATCTTCTGCAATATTCATCCGGAGATGAGCGCCATTGTGGTCTCGCTGTCGACGCCGTACTCCGGCAGTGACGATGCGCACGGGGTCTTCCACCTGCGAGACGTTCCGCGTGGAACGTACGTAATGCACGTGTGGGTCGAAGCGGAAGATCAGAAGACGCTCGACCGCCTGACGCGCACGGTAGAGATTACCGGAGAGAGAGTCGACCTGGGTGGGATTACGCTGCCCGCGCTTGCTCCCACCGCTGCTCCGCACACGAACAAGTTTGGTGAAAGGTACGATCGCCGCGAGAGTGCACCGTATTAGAGACAATCTCGCGCGGTCTGGGGACCAGGCAGACCGGGCAGGCTGATGCGGGGAGCCGGGACAGGGCCGCGCCCGCGCGTCGCCAGGGGCCATACCGCACCTTCCACCGCCGTCAAAAGTGCTATCGCGACACGCCCCTGCCGTTGCTACCGTCAGCCCATGCCGCCCCAAGCAGCGCCGGCGTCCGGCCAGGCCCGGGGCCCCGCCCAGGCCCAGACGCCCGACCACATCACCACCACCGTCCAGGCGTTTCTGGCCGAGCACCCCCATGCACTCGTGCTCGAGGACGGCCGCACCCTCTTCGATCTTCGCGAATCACAGATGTCCCTTACCTCCGAGCACGGCCGCGCCACTCTCCATCTCTGGTCGCCCGACCGCAATCTCGTTCGCCGCATCCTCGCGGTCACTCCTCGCTCTCACACGCTGCGGCTCACGGTTCAGCGCTTCGGCCAGCCCCGTCCCCAGACCCTCGAACTCACTGCAGGCCTGCACCTCCGAACGTCCTCAACTCGCGACAGCACCCGGCAGCGCTACCTGCGCCTGCTCGACAGGGTTCTGCTCGCGAACTTCCCGGGCCTCATCCCCGAAGGATTCCGCTCCTCCAGGGACCTCGAGCGCTCCTTCGGCCCCGGATACGCCCGCGGCACCCTGGTGCAGGGCCTGGACGCGTGGTCCGTCATCGCCGTGAACGCAGCCGAGTCCCAGGCCACCATCGATGGCATTCTCACCGCGGGCATCCTCTGGCTCCAGCACTGCCGTGACCAGGCCGCCGCGCGCGCTGCCCCCGCCCTCCCGCGAAGGGCCCGGATCTACGTCGGTCTGCGGCTCATCCTGCCCCGCGGAACCGCCGCGACCACCCTCTCTCGGATCGCCTGGCTGAACCCACGCCTCGCCCGCTACGAGCTGTTCGAGCTCGACCTGACCACCGAACACCTGCTCGGGCGAGATCCCTCAGACCACGGCAACCTCACCACCCGCCTCCTGCATGCGCCCAATCAGCCCGCCGCCCTCGATCGCTTCGCCGAAGCCATCCCCCGCGTGCTCGCCATTCTCCCAATGGGCACCCCTGTGCTCGGTCTGGGCCTCGATACGCCTCCGCTGCTAAACTCCGTTGTCCCAAGCGAAGCCGAGCGGCCCCCATCTCGTTCGCCCCCGCCTTCCATCCAAAGCCAAGGGGTCTCCGGCCCGATCGCCACCCGCTTCCAACCGAACCCTCTCGCAACGAAGGGAACACCCGCCTGCGAACTCCGCCTCCGCTCCAACACCGAGCTCGCCTTCCTGCTCCATGGCCTCGAGTTCGCCCGCATCCGTTCCTCCTTTATCGGCCAATCCTTTAACCGCAAGCTCGAAGTAACGGTCGGCTCCGGGCCGAGCGAGACCCTCCTCCTCCCTTCCACCGAAGACCACCTGCGCGAACTCGTTCGCAACCTCTTTGATCGTCGGCGCGCCAGCCATGGCAGCAGACCGCGTCCCGGTCCGCACACCTCGGCGAACACCGCCGCGAACACCGGCCCGACCAGCACCCTAAACAGCACACAGGACCCGCTCTTCCGCACCGATCCCGAACGCTGGCTCGAAAGCACCCTCCGCGCCGACCTCCCCGCGCTCGACCCCAGACTTCAGCCCGCCCCCGTCTACACCGAGGTCCCGGCCTTCACCGGAGGGGGCAGCAACCTCGACCGCGGCATGCTTGACCTGCTGGCCGTCACCAACGACAACCGGCTCGCTGTCATTGAGATCAAGGCCGCCGAAGACCTCCACCTCGCGCTGCAGGGGCTCGACTACTGGATCCGCATCCGCCACCATCACCTCGCCGGCACTGACCCCGCCACCGGCCTCGGCAGCCTCCAGCAGCACGGCTACTTCCCGCAGACCCGTCTCGGTCCCGACCCGCCGCACCTGTTCCTCGTCGCCCCCGCGCTGCACATCCACCCCGCCACCGAGACCATCCTCCGGCACTTCGACCCGCGTGTCCCCTGGACCCTCATTGCTCTCGATGAACGCTGGCGCACCCACATCAAGCCGATCTGGCGCAAGCGCAGCACCGACGCGCAGCCCGCGTAAAGTTCAGCTGTCCGTTGCCCCTCTGGAATAAGTGGGACAAGGTTCCAGTCTGCTCGCGCCCCGCCGCTACGCTCTATCAGGGTCTCCCCGGCGCACCCTTCAACCCAGGGTCGGCGAAAACGTCACCAGCATCGTGACGAAGATCAACCCAAAGAGGATGACCAGCAGCGGCCACCAACGCTCCAACCAGGACTCCGAAACACGCGCTGAACTCATCGCAACACCCTCCCCATACCTCTACCGAATCTTAGCTGAGAAGATGGTTCGCCTGAATCCAGCATGTGGTGCGCTTGCATCTGCGGCTCCCGCGAAGGTCTGTCGGTTCCCAGTAGAAGCAGATATGGAACCAAGGGCGATGACCGCGCATCCCCCCGGAGCTAGTCGCAGCCCACGCCCATTGCCTCGAGCGAGGGCGTCGAGGTCGGCTCCATTGCAAGCTGCTCTCCGGCCTCCACACGTCCCGCAAAGAACACCTCGACTGCCCCGAGCACCGCCGCCCCGCTCTTCGCCTCGAAGATCGCCCGCCGCAGCCCCGCGCCGCCCGGCACACCGTGCGTGAACCAACTTGCAAATTGTTTCATCTTTCCGACGCAGTCCCGCTCCACGTTCTTGTTCGGAACGCCGCCCAGCACCGATCCCGCTCCGCGCTCCTCCGCCGACACCTCGTCCACAAGCATTCCGAAGTACGTCCGGATCATCCGGTACCGGTCCACTCCTGTCGGCTCGTCATACCGCCCTGTCGCCGTGTACTGCGCGATCTGACGGAAGATCCACGGATTTGCCGGGGCTGTCCGGCCGATCATCACGGCATCGCACGCCGTCGCCTCGACCATCGCGGCGGCGTCCTCCGGTGTGCGCACATCGCCGTTCCCGATCACCGGGATCCCGACCGCATCCTTTACGGCGGCGATCCACTCCCAGCGCGCCTGCCCCGTGTACCCGTCTTCCCGGGTGCGGGCGTGGAGGGCGACTGCGTTCAGCCCGCAGCCCTCGGCCATTCGCGCCAGCTCCACGCACACGATGTGGTCGTCGTTCCAGCCCATGCGGAACTTCACCGTGAACGGAATCGACACCGCCGACCGCACCCGCTCGAAGATCACCTGGATCAGCGGCAGGTCTTTCAGCAAACCGCTGCCGCCGTTGCACGCTACGACCCGCTTCGCCGGGCACCCCAGGTTCAGGTCGACCACGTCGAACCCGGCGTCTTCGACGATCCGCGCCGAGTCCGCGAGCGTCTCGGGGTTCGACCCGAACAGCTGCGCCGAGATCGGGTGCTCGTCATCGTAGTACGTCAGGTACCGCTTGCGCTTCGACTCCCGCATCCGGCTCAGGCCGTCGGCCGACGTGAACTCCGTCATGATCAGCCCACACCCGGACTGCTCGTTCGACCGCTCCGCCTCAACTCCCAGGCTGTCGCTTCGGGCGCCGGCAACCGCACCATCACCGACCGGCGGCGCACCATCCGAAACTGCCGAAAAGACGCTCGCATTCTTGATAAACCGGCGAAAGACCGTATCCGTCACACCCGCCATCGGCGCCAGCACGGTTGCCGGCGCGACCGTCAACGGACCGATCTGAAAGCTGGCCGGAACGCGCGTCCGCGCCGGCATGGGGTGCTCGACCGGGTCGTCCCAGCGCCTCTGCTCCAGGGTGTACCGCTTTTTCATGCGTCCTTCCCGAAGGAAAATGGCCCCCGCCAGGCGGAGGCCATATGATTGCAATGCAATGACTTACTTGGTGGTGGATGCGGCCGCTGCCTTGCCCGCATCCGACTTGGCGAACTTCTGCCGGAAGCGCTCCACGCGTCCCGCCGTGTCGATCAGCTTCTGCTTCCCAGTAAAGAATGGGTGGCAGGCCGAGCAGATTTCGACCACGATATCGCCCTTGTGCGTTGACCGCGTCTCGAAGTTGTTTCCGCAGGCGCACTTGACGTGAATCTGGCTGTACTTTGGATGAATCCCTTCCTTAGGCATACTGTAACTCCATCATCTGATTGGCCTTGCCGAAGCACGCGCTTAGTTGGAACGCGGATCGCTTGCAAGTGGCTAATCCCACACCCACATCGATAACCTGTCGAGCTCCATAGCTTACGCTGCCTCTTCGGCGGCATGCGGCGCTTTCCTCAGTCTACGTTGGATTCCCACACGGGGCAATCCGATTCATAGCCCCCTAACCATTCCCCCGACTGCGATACTTGACCTTCAGCGTGCCCGATATCTGCCCTATTTGCGAAGGCCTTGGCTTCCAGATCGTGGAAAAGAACGGGACTCGTTTTGCTGAGGACTGCGTCTGCCGCATTCAACTTCGTGCCGACCGCATTCTTCTCCAGGCGCGCATCCCACCCCGCTACGCGAGCTGCTCCCTCGGCGACTTCGACTACGAGCCGGCCGATGAGAGTTTGTCCAAGGCGTTCCTCATGGCGCATCACTTTGCGACGGGATACCCAAACGACACGCGCGGCAAAGGGATCCTGTTTACGGGACGAAGCGGCCTGGGGAAGACCCATCTCGCCATCAGCGTGCTGAAGTTCGTCATCGAGCATCGCGGCGCCATTGGGTTCTTCTGGGAGCATAAACAGCTGCTCGATAAGATCCGCTCATTCTATGACGCACCGGTCGCCGGAGCAGAGGCGAAGCTGCTTCGCTCCGTCATCGAATGCGATCTGCTGGTTCTGGACGACCTGGGCGACATCACGCCGAGCGATTGGACGTGGGACACGACGTCCTACATCCTCAACAGCCGCTACAACGAGAACCGTTCCACGATTATCACGACAAATCTTGCAAACGAGGAGCACTTCCAAGCCCGCGAAGGTGAAGAGACGAGCCAGCGAGCCGACATTCGGAGAGCCATGCGCCGCGAGACCCTCGGCGACAGAATCGGGGAGCGTATGCGCTCGCGACTGCAGGAGATGTGCGTGGTGGTCGAGATGCAGGGAGAGGACTTCCGGCAGAAGGGCAAGCGAGCCAGCTTCGGATAGCCCGCCTGGGAACGGAGCAGCAAGAGGGATATAAAATCGCCTGACACCATGAGCGATTCCTCGAACGATCCTTCGAACGAAGGCCCGGATCTTTCCCGGCCCGAACCCGATCACACTCCAGCCATGGCGGCTGGCCTGCCCGGTCAATCACCATCCCAAATAGCGCCGGCGGGATCTTCCGCCCTCTTCGGGCAACGCCCGACTGAGGCACGCCGCGTGCCCGTAGCCGCCTGGGTGGTCGCGAGCCTGGTTACCCTGGCCGTTCTGGGCGGCCTCTTCATCGTTAGCCGGCACCATCGTCAGCCTCTGGCTGGAACCGTTCTGCCGCTCGACCCCTATGCGGAGAGTCTCACCATCTCTGGCGCTGCTATGAGCGAGTCGGTAAGCCTCTCCGGCGGAAAATCGACGTTCCTTGACGGTCAGGTTAGAAATACCGGATCGAAGACGGTTACCGGAGCCACTGTCCAGGTGCTCTTCCGCAACGCGGAGAACCTGCCTCCCCATGTTGAGGATCTGCCCCTGGCGTTGATCCGGACGCGGGAGCCCTATGTTGACACGCAGTTTTTGGCGGCCGCTCCGCTTGGCCCGGGCCAGCAAAGGGAGTTTCGGCTGATCTTCGAAGCCCTTCCCGGGAACTGGGATGGTCAGCTTCCCGAGATCCGGCTCGTGCACATCACAACACGTTAAAGATGTCCGATTTAGGAGCGACCGGGGCTCACCGGGCGGATCGGCAATACTTACTGGAACGGGTAAAAACTACCGGCTCAAACTGGGGTCCGGGCGATGCTGGCGGCTCGCAGAATAGTTGGTAAGTGATGCTCAGGCTAGGCTTAGCGTGCGGAGCAACCTTTGGCAGCTGAACTGCTCTTAGCAACAGCGCGATGTACTGTGAACTCGCCTGCAGAATGCATTCAGGCCCGCAGCCGGGTTCAAAGGAGTAACACCCATGACGAAATCAACTCACAACCTTACCTTTTCAGCGCTGATGCTCAGCGGCGCCCTTGCAATTCCTGCTATGGCGCAATCAAACCAGGGTACCCAAACCCCTCAGTCTACTCAGACCCCTCAAGCTAACCAAACCTCGCAGTCAAGCGATCCGGCTGCTGCCAGCAGCGCAACGGCGATGAATCCGAGTGACAACGCCTCCTACGCGACCGGAAAGCCGCTTGAGATGCAGTCCAAAGAGGGCTTCTGGGGCCACGTGAACCCGTTTGCCCGCAAGAAGTGGGTAAACCGGCAGATCACGCCAATCAAGGACAGGACGAACGAGCTCGATCAGCTCCAAGCAAAGAATCGCAACGACATCCATGACGTCGATAGCCGTGCACAGGCTGGCATCGGTCGGGCGAACTCTGCGGCCTCGCTTGCCGATCAGCATGCCCAGGACGCTGCCAACCGCGCCAACACCGCAAATACGCTGGCCGGAAGTGCAAGCAGCAAGACGGACGCTCTCCACGGCACGGTGAGCAACCTTGACCAGTATCAGGAAGTTAGCTCCGCCACGGTTCCGTTTGCGGCTGGTCGCACGACGCTAGGCAAGACGGCGAAGGCCGACCTTGACGATCTCGCGACCAAGCTCGCCAATGAAAAGGGCTACATCGTTGAAGTGCAGGGTTACAGCCGGTCGGGTGTTCAGACCTCGCAGTCCATGGCGGACGCGGTGGTCCGCTACCTCGTCACCGAGCACCAGGTTCCCGTCTTCAGGATATACCGGAGTGGCCTGGGTAAGAGCATGGCGAAGGCCGCTGATGGAGAGAAGCCGCTCACCAATGGGGTTCGCGTGACTCTCCTCCATAACAGCCTGGCGACGATGGACAAGACGTCCGCAACTAACTCTGCTACACCGACGATGCCTAACCAGCAGAACGGTGTCAGCAACCCGCCTGCCAATCAATAGGCAGCCCACCCGAGGGTGGCTGAACTTCGCCACCCCGCAAGTTTGCCGAGATAGCGACTTAGAGCGCACTCGCAAAACACTCTCCTAACCAGAGAGAACCAAGGCAGATTGGCCCCTCTCGCGAGGGGCCGTTTTTTTTTGCTCGCAGGTTGACTTGAGTCCGGAGCTTTGGAATGGGTTGTACTCCGGCTAGTTCCTAGCGTTTTCCAGGGAACTAGGTAGGTCTGAGGTGCGTCAGACACGCCGATGGCCGGCAATGCCCGGGGATCCACCGCTAACTCACGCTTGAGTTGCTGCCGAACCCGACCGCGGTATGCACTCTTAACAACTCCTCCAGAACTTTCGGAAGCCGGTCCAGTCGCAGCGCGTTGGCTCCGTCGCTCTTTGCGCACGCGGGATCGTTATGCACTTCGAGGAAGACCCCGTCGACACCCGCCGCTACCGCGGCCCGCGTCAGGACCGGAATGAACTCCGGATGCCCGCCGCTCACACCGTTCCCCGCACTTGGCGTCTGCACCGAGTGCGTTCCATCGAACACAACTGGAGCGAACCCTCGCATGATCGGGAGCGAGCGCATGTCGACTACGAGGTTGTTGTAGCCGAAGCTGGATCCCCGCTCCGTGAGGCACACACGCTCATTCCCACTCTCACGGATTTTGTCGACGGCGTGGCGCATGTCCGATGGTGCGACAAACTGACCCTTCTTGACGTTGATCGCGCGCCCGGTCTTTGCTGCGGCGACCAGAAGGTCCGTCTGGCGACATAGGAAAGCCGGTATTTGCAGCATCAGCTCCACATCTCCGAGTCCTTCGGAGACGCGCGCGCAATCTTCCGGCGTATGCACGTCGGTTAGGATCGGCAGCCCTGTTGCCGATCCGATCGCTCGAAGAATGCGCGTTCCCTCCTCCAGACCCGGCCCGCGAAAGCTATGGATCGAAGTTCGGTTCGCCTTGTCGTAGCTGGCTTTGAAGATAAGGGGCAGAGCTACACTCTCCGCGATGCGCTGGACCGCGTCCGCCATCATCCGCGCATGAGCCTCACTCTCGATTACACACGGTCCGGCGATCAAAAAGAGATCTCCGCGTCCGATGTTGATTCGACGCGACTCATGGCCTAGTGCAAAGGGGGCAGTCACACACGTATTTCACCACAAGCGGTGCGACCCCGCACCCGGGCCAGGCTTTCTCCCGTTCAGCCCTTGAGAGATCGGCCCAGTCCTGACAGCATCAGCGTCAGAAACGACAGTCCCCTCCTGCTGTCCTCGCTGGTCGCCCGCCTTGCCAGCTGCCACAGACGTGGCGGCTTTGACTCACGACTGTGCTCGAGTGCGGCCGTACCCATCGCGTTCGCCAAGCAGTTCAGAACCTCCGGATCGAGCGCTGTAAGGAGCTTCGCGACTGCCAGCAGATTGCGTATGCCCGCTATACCCTCGGGCAGCTTCGCATACTCCGAGAGCTTGCCTGCGATCATGTCTTTCGCGCCTACCAGCCCGTGAACGAGGTCGAGCAGGCCTTCGTCATGAGCCGCCTGCAACACATCCCACGCGACCAGCAAAGCCTCTCCGTGCTCAGTGGGAGCCGCTGCCAGGCGGCGCTGCAGTTCCAACTTCGGATCGACCGAAACAGGTTTGAACGGTATCGGATTCGCCATCGAAGACACTCCTTGATGCAACGACACTGATGGGACTGCAGCGGTTGGGAAGGATCCCTTACACGGTTGTGGACTTGATCTGCACCAGGGTGTCGCCCGGCCTGGTGCCGGGCAGCCAGTAGTCCTCCCTGGCCCACTTGCGCTCCACTTCGACCCCCGGCTGTGGTGTTCGCGTTCCCCATCGAAAGTTCTGCCGCGGCAGCGGGTTTTCACCCTGCTCGGGCAGCACCGTCATCTCGACCGCGGTCTCCTTGAACGCGGGGGTATGCGTGGCCCGGTCGGTATGGCTGCCGGTCAACTTATTTACCGGCTCTTCGATCGAGTTCATGGGCATATACAGTTGCTTACCCTGCACCCGGTCGGTTACCAGCACCTGAACCTTCAGCTGTCCGTATGGCGACTTCAACTGAACATGGCGACCACTTGTGATTCCACGTTCCGTGGCCAGTTCTGACGAGACCTCGAGGAAGGTTCGCGGTGTGATCTCCCTGATTCCCTTGGACCGGTAGGTCATGCTGCCCTGCTCGAAGTGCTCCAGCAAGCGCCCGTTATTCAGATGAAGGTCATAGGTCTCCGTCATCTCCTCCGACGGCGGCACATACTCAAGCGGGTAGAACTTCGCCTTTCCGTCCGGGAACGGGAAGCCATCCTTGAACAGCATCGGCGTGTCGGTTCCATCGGCGGCGACTGGCCATTGCAGGGATTTGTAACCTTCCAGCCGCTCATAGGTGACGCCGGCGAAGAGCGGTGTGAGTCGTGCTACTTCAGCCATCACGTCCGAGGGATGCTTGTAATTCCAGTGCCCTGCGCCCCCCAGCTTTTGCGCGATTAGCTGAATGATCTTCCAGTCCGGCTTAGATTCGCCGAGCGGATCGAGGGCCTTGTACAACCGCTGAATTCTTCGCTCCGTGCTGGTGAAGGTCCCCTCTTTCTCCAGCGACGGACTGGCCGGCAGAACCAGGTCCGCATACGCCGCCGTCTCCGAGAAGTTCACGTCCTGCACGATTAGGAAGTCGAGCATGCGCAGAGCTGCGCCGACGTCGCCGGCGTTTGAGTCCGACGTGATCGTATCCTCGCCCTTGATGTACAGCACCTTGAGCTCGCCGCGCTTGATCGCCTCGATCATCTCGTGGTTGTCGAGCCCTTTCTTCGTGGGCAGCGTCACGCCCCAGTCTGCTTCGAACTTCAAGCGGACGTCCTCGTCCTCTACATGCTGGTAGCCCGAGTAGATATTCGGCATCGATCCGAAGTCGCTCGCCCCCTGCACATTGTTATGACCGCGCAAAGGGTAGGCACCTGTCCCTGGCCGCATGTAGTTGCCCGTGACAAGCAGCAGATTGGAGATTGCCGTCGATGTATCCGAGCCGCCGCAGTGCTGCGTCACGCCCATCGCCCACAGGATGCAAACAGTCTCCGCTGCCGCGATCTCCTTCGCAACGGCGACTAGCGTCTCTTGCGGGATTCCCGTGACCTTCTCCGCGTACTCCATCGTGTAGGGCTCGAGCGACGCCCTGTACTCGTCAAACTTGTTCACCCATCTGTTGATGAAGTCCATCTTCGCCAGACCGTTATCGAGGATGTACTTCGACATGGCAGACATCCAAACGGCGTCGGTCGAAGGATGCGGCCGCATGAAGACGTCCGCGCGCTCCGCCATCTCGTGCTTGCGCAGGTCGGAGACGATCAGGCGCTGGCCGCGGTGCTTGTGCGATCGCTTGATGCGCGTCGCCAGGACCGGGTGGCTCTCCGCTGTGTTCGATCCGACGATCACCACCAGCGCCGCCTGTTCAATGTCCGAGATCGATCCCGAGTCTCCGCCGTACCCTACGGTTCGCTGCAGACCCATGGTCGCCGGCGTCTGGCAGTAGCGGCTGCAGTTGTCGATGTTGTTGGTCCCGATCACTGCGCGCGCCAGCTTTTGCATCAGGTAGCTCTCCTCGTTGGTGCACTTAGAGGAGGCGATAAAGGCCAGGGCATCGGGCCCGTGCTCGTTCTTGGCTTTGGTGAACTTCTCGGCGATCACGTCCAGCGCCTCGTCCCATGTGATCTCGACAAAGGTATCGCCCCTGCGCAGCAGCGGCTTCGTGAGGCGGTCGTCCGCGTTGACATAATCCCAGGCGAACTTGCCCTTGACACACGTTGAAATTCCGTTCGCCGGCCCATGCATCGGCTCGATCTTAAGGATGTGGCGGTCGCGCGTCCAGATATCGAAGCTGCATCCCACACCGCAGTACGTGCACACCGTCTTGGTGCGCTTCACACGTTCGTGCCGCATCTCCGCTTCCATCTCCGAGAGCGCCAGGATCGGACCGTACCCGGTGTTCGGCTCCACCCCCTTGACCACGTCGATCATGTCGTCCAGGACCTTGGCCGGCAGATTTGTTAGGTAGCCCGCATGTCCCAGCATCGACTTTTCCATCAAGGCATTGCACGGGCAGACCGTCACGCAGTGCCCACAACTCACGCAACTCGACCCCTCGATCTTCTCGCCGCCATCCCACAGCACCCGCGGATGCTCACTTTCCCAGTTGATCGAAAGCGTCTCGTTGACCTGCACGTTTTGGCAGCTCTCGACGCATCGCCCGCACAGGATGCACTGGTCCGGATCGTAGCGGTAGAACGGGTTCGACATGTCTTTTTCGTACGGCTTCTCGAGGAAGGGACGCGCCTGGTGCTTCACATCCAGGTCCGCCGTGGCATTGTGCACCGTGCAGTTCTGGTTGTTGTTGTCGCACACCGTGCAGTACAGCATGTGGTTCTGGAGCAGGCGGTCGAAGGCCTCGCGCTGCGCCACGTCGACGCGCCCACCCTCGGAGGTGACCGCCATGCCCGCGGTCACCTCCGTCGCACAGGCCCGCACCAGTTGCCCGCCCACATCCACCATGCAGGTGTCGCAACTCTGGATCGGTCCCATAGTCTGCAGGTAGCAAACATGCGGCACCTTCTTTGAGGACGTCTCATCGGCCAGGCGATTCAGGGTCTCGATCAGGAACTCGCCCGTGTGCGCCTCCGTCTGCTTTCCATTGACCGTGATATGGGTGTTGGGAGTGATGTCCAGCGGCGTGTTTAGCAGAGCCTTGGTAGCCATAGGACCTCTGATGCAGGACAACGGAGAGCACGTTACCCGCAGCTTTGATCCCACCGCATCCCGGCCCTACGACCTCACCTGCCGCGACGGCGGGCATCGGCATCGTACGTAACATCCGGATCAGCGCCCTTGAGCCAGACATGCCGCGAACACCTCCGCTAAGCTCCCCTGCGACTCGCTTCGGTTCCGTTCCGGAAGAGGCGTCCGGCCGCGGGACACTCGTACCGGCCGGCGAGATCCGGATCGGCATCTCCGGCTGGCGGTACAAGGGGTGGCGCGGCGTCTTCTACCCGCCCGGCCTGGTCCAGCGCCGTGAACTCGAGTTCGCGTCCCGCACCTTCAACACCATCGAGATCAACGGCACCTTCTACTCCCTGCAGCGCCACACCAGCTTTCAGCAGTGGGCCCGCGAGACCCCCGACGACTTCCTTTTTTCCATCAAGGGGTCCCGCTTCATCACTCACATGAAGAAGCTGCGCGGCATCGATCAGGCGTTCGCCAATCTCCTCGCCAGCGGCCTCCTGGCGCTCGGCCCCAAGCTCGGTCCGATTCTTTGGCAGTTCCCGCCGCAGATGCGCTTCGACCACGACCGCTTCGCCGGTTTCTTCCGCATGCTCCCGCGCACCACCGGGGAAGCCGCTAAGCTCGCGCGGACCTGCGACGATCGGATGCTCCCTCGCTCCGTCCTCGATGCGTCGGTCGACATTCCCCTTCGGCATACCGTCGAGATCCGCCACGAGAGCTTCGCCACGCCCGGCTTCATCGACCTTCTCCGCGAGCACGACATTGGGCTGGTGGTCGCCGACACGCCTGATTGGCCGCTGCTGCTCGACGCCACAACCTCGCTCGTCTACCTGCGCCTCCACGGCTCCGAGCAGCTCTACTCCAGCAACTACACCGACGAGGCCCTGGATGTCTGGGCCGATCGCATCGTCACCTGGGCCCGGGGCGGCACACCGCCCGATCTCGCGCCGGCCCGCCGTATCAGCCCCAATCTTGCTCCTGCCCAACTCCGGGACGTCTTCGTCTACTTCGACAACGACGCCAAGGTCCACGCCCCCTTCGACGCGCAGAACCTGCGCGCCCGCGTCGATCGTCTGCTCGAATCCCAAGGGGGCTAGGGCAGGGCAACATCCGCGACCGGATCGCCAAACCTCTCCCGCACCAGCGCCACGCCCTCTTCGGTGGTGGTGACGATCCCCTCGAGCTGCGCGTCCTCCGCCGCCTCGAGCATCTCCTTGAAGCGCGGCCCCGGTCTGTAACCGGTTGCGATCAGATCCCGCCCTGTCACCAGCAGCTTTGGCCGCATCGCCTCTCCCGGCTCGGCCTCGTACCTCGCCTTTGCCGCGCGCGCAAACTCCCAGAGGCCGAGCCTCCCGTGGCACGCCATGCAGTCGAGCCAGTGCAGCTGCAGGTGCTCGTTGAAGCGCGGCAGCCGTAGAAATCGTTTGAGTGTCGACTCCCGCATCTCGAGCACATCGCCGAAGCGCATATGATTCTTCACCAGTGCGACGATATGCTCCGTATCTTCGTTCGAAAACCGAAGCCGGTGAAGAATCTCCTCCGTCACCCGCACCCCCACCTCGACATGCCCGTTGAAGCGGATGCGCTCGCTCCCCCCCGTCGCGACAGCCGACCTGTCGATCTGAAACGTCGCCGGCTTCCCGATGTCATGCAGCAGAGCTCCCCAAGCCAGCGTCGCCGCACATCCCGGCTCCAGCCTCTGCAGAAGAAGCATCGTATGCACCCACACGTCTCCCTCGGGATGCCAGACCGGCGGCTGCGCGACCCCCTGCATCTTCACCGCCTCGGGCAGCACCTCCCGCAGCAGCCCGGCCTCGTCCATCAGCTCGAACGCGCTTCGCGCATGCCCCTCTGTCAGCATGCGGGTCAGCTCGTCCCGGATGCGCTCGCTGCTCACCTGGCCGATCGCGGGCGCGGTCTGCCTCATGGCCCGCATCGTCTCCGGGGCGATCGCAAATCCCAGCCGCGCCGCAAACCGCACGGCGCGCAACATCCGCAGCTTGTCCTCTGCGAATCGCACACTAGCGTCCCCGATCGCCCGCAGGACTCCGGCGTTCAGGTCCTCGCGCCCACCCACAAAGTCCAGCACCGCCGTGGCTGCGTCGCCCGCCTCCTCCATCCGCTCCGGGTCAAGCAGCATGCCGTTGATGGTGAAGTCTCGCCGCACCACATCCTCGCGCGCATCGGTTGAGAAGCGCACCGCGTCGGGTCGCCGGCCGTCGGTGTACGCTCCATCGTTCCTGAATGTAGCGACTTCGGTTGCAATCTCCGTTAGCGCCCCCGGCAGGCACACCAGCACCACACCGAAGTGCGCGCCCACGGCATACGTCTTCTGGAAGAGTCCGATCACCGTCTCCGGTGTCGCGCTTGTGGCCACATCGAAGTCCTTCGCCGGGAGCCCCAGAAGCAGGTCCCGCACGCACCCACCCGCGAAGTATGCCGCGTGTCCCGCACCTCGCAGCACCCGCACGATCTCCCACGCCGCGCGATACCTCGCGTCGTCCCCGAGCCCTGCCACGCGCATCACCTCACCTACTATGTATATATGCCCGATGCCGCGCAGCGATCTGGCCTCATCCTCGGCATCGAGACCTCCTGCGACGAAACCGCGGCCGCGGTCGTCCGCAGCGGCTCCGAGACCCTGTCCAACGTCGTTGCCAGCCAGATCGCGCTGCACGCGAACTTCGGCGGCGTGGTGCCCGAACTCGCCTCCCGCGAGCACCTCCGCAACATCGTTCCGGTCGTTCGCGCCGCCATCGCGGAAGCCGGCATCGACCTTGACGATCTCGACGCCATCGCCGTCACTCGCGGCCCCGGTCTCGCCGGAGCCCTGCTTGTCGGCATCACGTACGCCAAGGCCCTCGCCTTCGGCCTAGGCAAGCCGCTCATCGGCGTCAACCATCTCGAAGGGCACATCCACGCCGTCTTCATGGACCAGGCCGCCCACCTGGCCGTAAAGACGGGTGCCGCATTCTTTTCGGAGGCGACATTGACGGAAAGAGTGGGGTCCAGCGGCGCAGTCTTCGAAGACTTCGAGAGCGCTGCCCCTCTCTTAGCCCTGGTCGTCTCCGGAGGCCACACCCATCTCTACCTGGCCCAACAGCAACCGGGAGCCCCCGGCTCCGAACCTATCTGGCACTACCGCAACGTAGGCCGCACTGTCGACGACGCCGCCGGCGAAGCCTTCGATAAGGTCGCCAAACTGCTCGGCCTCGGCTACCCCGGCGGCCCCTGGATTGATGGCGTCGCTCCCCGCGGCAACCCTCGCGCCGTCCCCTTCCACTTCTCCCCGATCAAGCCGCGCAATCCCGACCTGTCGCCCGACTGCCCGCCCGACCCGCGCTTCGATCTCTCCTTCAGCGGGATCAAGACGGCCGTCCTCCGCTACACCCAGAACCACGGCATGCAGGCGACCATCGAGCACCGCCGCGCCCTGACTCGCACCCTCGCGCCCACCCAGGAAAACCTCGCTCGCCTGATCGCGGACCGCGTCCTCGAACCGCAGACGCTCGACCTGCTCGCCAGCTTCCAGAACGCCGTGGTTGGCATCCTCCTCAAGCAAACCTTCGCAGCCGCCCGGCACTCCGGCGCCCGCAGTCTGCTTATCTCCGGAGGCGTCGCCGCCAACTCCGAGCTTCGCCGCCGCTTCACCGCTGAAGCCGACCGCTGCCAGCTCCGCATCGCCTTCCCCTCGATCGCCCTCTCTACCGACAACGCCGCCATGATCGCCGCCGCTGCGTGGCCCCGCTTCCGCGCGCGCGATTTCGACGGGGAGGATCTCACCGCAACGCCGCAGCTTCGTCTCGGTTGACCTCTACCCATCAGCTAGAATCATCGCAGCTAAAACCCACCCAGAGCACCGCGCGCGCGGCTGCGGCAAGGCAACCGGAGCCACGTGGCAACACTCGACCTCTTCAACACCCTCAGCGGCACCGTCCAGCCCCTTACGCCCATTGGCGCGCCAGCCCTCCGCATGTACTGCTGCGGACCCACAGTCTACGACTACGGCCATATCGGCAACTTCCGCACGTTCCTCCACGTGGACGTCCTGCGCCGCTTCCTCCATCAGCAGGGAGTCGCCACCGAACACGTCATGAACATCACGGATGTCGACGACAAGATCATCCGCAACGCCGCCGCGGTGAACCTCCCGATCGCCGACTACTCGCGCATCTATGAGCAGGCCTTCTTCGAGGACCTCGACGCCCTCTCGATCGAACGCCCCGAGATCATCGCCCACGCGACCGAGTGCATCCCGGAGATGGTCGAGCTCATCCAGCAGCTCGCCGCCAGGGACATCGCCTACCAGGCCGAAGACGGCTCCTGGTACTTCCGGCTCGCCCGCGATCCCGACTACGGCAAGCTCTCCAAAAAGGATTTAGACAATATCGAAGATGGCGCCCGCGTCGACCTGGACGTGTACGAAAAGGACGCCGCCCGCGACTTCGCCCTCTGGAAGGCCGTCAAGACCGGGGAGAACGGTGTCGAAGAGACCTCGTGGGAGACACCGCTGGGCAAAGGCCGACCCGGCTGGCACATCGAGTGTTCCGCGATGGCCACCAAGTTTCTCGGCAACAACTTCGACCTCCACGCCGGAGGCGAAGACCTCATGTTCCCGCATCACGAAAATGAGATTGCCCAGTCCGAATGCGCCTCCGGTCAGACCTTCGCGCGCCACTGGATGCACGTCCGCTTTCTGCTGGTCGAGGGGCGCAAGATGTCGAAGTCCGAGGGCAACTTCTACACGCTCCGCGACCTCCTGCTGCGCGGCTACCGCGCGTCCGCCATCCGCTTCCTGCTCATCAGCGTCCCCTACCGCCACCAGCTCAACTTCACCTTCGAAGACCTCGCCGCCTCCACTAACGCCATCGACCGTTTGCGCACCTTCCAGGGACGCATCCTCCAAGGCGCAGGACAGGGTAGCCCCTTTCCGGACGGCATCGACCCTGCGATTGAAGCCGCCACAACCGCGGCGGCCGAGCTCTACACCTCCGCCCTCGCCGACGACCTCAATACCGCCGAGGCCCGCGCCGCCATCTTTGACCTCGTCCGCGCCGCCAACACCGCCGCCGACAATTCGACCCTGCGCCGCGGCAACGCCGTCCAGATCCTCGCGGTCCTCGACCTCTTCGATCAGGTCTTCGCCGTCCTCAACGACCGCGACGCCGAACACACTCGCGCCGCGCTCGCCTGGGCCGAACAAGAGGGCCGCCTCAACGAGGCCGACCCCGATCTGTTGGCCACCCTCGCCCTCTCCGACGAGGAGATCGACACCCTGGTCGCCGACCGAACGCTCGCCAAGAAGCAGCGCAACTTCGCCCGCGCCGACGCTATCCGCAACGACCTCCTCGCCAAAGGAATTCTGCTCGAGGACGCCAAGGAAGGCGTCCGGTGGAAGCGCAAGTAGGTGCCAGACCATGGGCAACAGTGCTAGGCTGACCGGCATGGTTCATCGTGTCGCCCTTCCGCTGCTCGCATGCCTCCTGGTCCCCGGCATGGCCCATAGCGCTCCAGCGCAAGAACTCACCCCGGGCTCACCGGATACCACAACCTTTACGAGCGAAGCTCTCAACCTCCGCTTTACGTACCCCTCAACCCTGCACGAGACCGACCCTGCACAGGCCATCGCGGACGGCCACCTCAATGTTCTCGGCATTTCGGCCGACTCCGATCCTGCCCTTGCTCGCGCCACCGCCTGCCTGCACCCCCTCCTTCTCGCCAAAACACCGGAGTCCCAAACCGGTGTGACCTCCACCTCCGAGACCTCGCCTGACGGGGTCACGCGTGTGCAGGTCACTCCTCTCACCAGCGCCACCATCCTCCTCGCCGAGCTCGACCTTCACTGTGTCGTCGAGCAAGGCAAGGTAAATGCGAACGACGTGCTGACCCGGATGGCCGAAGTCGTCGAAAAGACACCGCGCGTGTCGCGCATTCTTCAGCCAACCTCATACAACGTCAACCGCCAGCGGGTCCACATCGCCGCCGCCCAGGGTCAGCTGAAGTCCGAGGGCGAGACCAGTCCGTTCACCATCTTCACCATGGGTCTATCCACGAACTGGAACAACCATCTGCTGGTCTGGTACTTCACCTCGAACAATATCAACATGCTCGACACCGTGACCAAGAGCACGGTCGCCTTCGGTCGTCAGGCACCTGCGGTGCTTTACCCGGTACACATTCGCAATGGTAACGTTCAAGCGGCTCCGTGAGGCTGAACGCAACCGCCTAGGCCTTGCTCAACTCCGCGCTCGCGTCCTCGCGGTTGCCGTTCTCCCGACCGGGGTTGCGTTTCACTCGCGACAGGATGACCATCGCCACCGCGGCTACGATGATCCCCATCCCCAGGACCTCTGTCGGCGCCAGCCGCTCATGCAGCAGCACCAGGCCCAGCAGCACCGCGATCATCGGGTTCACAAATGCGTACGTCGAGACCTTGGTCACCGGTACATGCTGCAGCAGGTAGGTGTACGCCGAGAGCCCCACGATGGTCCCAAACACGGCCAGGTACACCACCGCCTCCACGCCTGCGCGCGTCCATACCGCTGACCGCAGCGTGCCGCCGGAGACGGCGATGACCAGGTTCAATACCGCGGATGCTCCCAGCTGCCACGTCGTCGCAACAAACATATCCATCTTGAACTTGAAGCGCCGCGCCAGCACCGATCCGACGGCAAACATCAGCGCCGCCAGCAGCAGGATCCCAAATGCAAACAGGTGTCGCCCACTCGCCGGCTCCGTGTTCCGCAGAGACGGGGACACCAGCGCAAGTATCCCAAGTGTTCCCAGCAGAACTCCCGCCCACCCCCGCCGGTTGAGCGCCTCGCCCCCCGGCAGGCCGGTCTCCAGCAGCGCAATCATGATCGGCATCGTCGCAATCACCAGCGACGCCAGGCCGCTCGGCACCATCGTCTCCGCCCAGGTCAACAGCACGTTGTTGCCGCTCATGAAAAGTACGCCCACCAGCGCCAGCTGCCAGGCCTCTCTTCGCGTCACCCGCAGACTGGATCCGCGCACGATGCAGATCAGGATGAGCAGCACCGTCGACAGGCTCGACCGCGACGCACCGACCAGCGGTGGCGCCAGGTGCAGACCCGCAACCCGGATCGCCGTGTACGTGGACCCCCAGAAGAAGTAGACACACGCAAACGCCAGCACAACACGGCTCGACATGCGGCCCGGGGGAGATGGAGGGGAGACAGACATGATCCGTATGTCTCCAGCATAGCAACCGCCAGCTTGCTAGCATGGACCGAGGGACATCACCACCTCGAAAGGAGGCGCCGTTTTGAACGCGCAGCAGCTTTCTGACCAACCCCGCAGCGCCTCCCCAGCGACCTCGTTGCCCGCCGCCAGCCCGCGCCGCATTGTGGTCAAGCTCGGCACGAACGTCATCATGCGCGGCGATGGTCGCGTCGCCCTCGGCCTGCTCTGCGGCTTGGTCGAATCCATCGCCGCCCTGCGCGAGCTCGGCCACGAGATCCTCGTGGTCAGCTCAGGCTCGATCGGCCTCGGCATCGAGCGCCTTGGCCTGCCCTCGCGGCCTACCGGCCTGGCCGAGATCCAGGCCTGCGCCGCCGTCGGCCAGTCCCGCCTGATGAGCATCTACGACGACGCGTTTGACCGCCTCGGCTGCCGCATCGCGCAGGTGCTGCTCACCGAAGACGATTTTCGCGACCCCACCCGCCATGCCAATCTCCGCCGCACCCTCCACGCCCTGCTCGCGCTGGGCGTCATTCCCATCGTCAACGAAAACGACACCGTGTCAACCCTTGAGCTCGACCGGCCGGCAGAGGTCCCGGACTCGGGATCTTCAACCTCGCAGGCAATCTCCGAGGACCGCATCTTCGGCGACAACGACAAGCTCTCCGCTCTCCTCATGACCCATATCGACGCCGACCTCCTCATCCTCCTCTCGGACGTGGACGGTCTCTTTGACCGCAGCCCGTCCGATCCCTCCGCAACGCTCATCTCCGTCGTCCCGGCCATCACCGAACAGATTCGCACGCACGCTCAAGGCGGCAACGGCCGGGGGCGCGGTGGCATGGCTTCGAAGATCGAGGCTGCACGCATTGTCACCGCGGCTGGAGGCACCGCGGTCATCGCCAACGGGCGCACACCCCAGGTGCTCGAACGCATTTGCGTCCATTTAGGAAGCGGCCAGCGCGCAGTGGGAACTACCTTTCTCCCAATCCAGTTGCCAGTCAAGCCTCGATCCGAGGTGACCAGTGATCGATAATGTAACCTTGAGTAGCACAGATGTCGCAAGCCCTCCAGAGCAGGGAACAAGACCGGTTACACATGTCCGGACCGTGGCGGAAACGGCCAAGCATGCCTCCCACATTCTCGCCCCACTCTCCGGCTCGGACCGCAATGCGGCGCTCGAAGCGATCGCCAAAGCCCTCGAAGCAGCCGCTCCGCAGGTGCTTACAGCAAACGCCAAGGACCTCGCGTTCGCTGAAGCCCTGGTCGCCGCCGGCGAACTCTCTCCCGCCAACCAGGCCCGCCTTGCTCTCTCGGATCCCAAGCTCGCCGAGATGGTCGCCCAGATCCGTGCCGTCGCCGCTCTCCCCGATCCCCTAGGCCGGCGCCTGGACGCCATCGAACTCGACCGCGGGCTGGACCTCGAAAAGATTACGGTTCCCCTCGGCGTTCTCGCCGTGATCTTCGAGGCCCGCCCCGACGCTGTCACACAGATCACCGCGCTTGCCCTCAAATCGGGCAATGCCGTTCTGCTCAAGCCGGGAAGGGAGGTCGAGCGCACCGCCGCCGCTCTCATCGGCGTCATCCGCCAAGCTCTCGCCTCTTCCGCCATCCCGCCCGATGCCGTCGCCCTCATCCTCGGTCGCGAGCAGGTCGCCGAACTTCTCCACCTCTCGTCCCTCGTCGATCTCGTTATTCCCCGCGGCTCCCGTGCCCTGGTCGAGTACATCCAGGCCAACACCCGTATCCCCGTCCTCGGCCACGCCGATGGCATCTGCCACATTTACGTGGATCGCGAGGTCGACCAGGAGCTCGCCCTGGCCGTGATTGACGACGCCAAGACCGACTACCCCGCCGTCTGCAACGCCGTTGAAACCGCCCTCATCCACGGCAGCATCGCCGCCTCCTTTCTCCCCAGGCTAGCCGCCCGCCTCTGCCCTAAGGGGGTCGTTCTGCTGGGCGACGACCGCACCCGTCAGATCCTCGACGCCTCGGAAACCGGCGACATCCCTCTCGCCGAAGTCAGCGACTGGCACACCGAATACGGCGATCTGACCCTGGCCATCCGGATTGTCGACTCTCTCGACAGCGCCATTGACCACATCCACCGCTACGGCTCCGCCCACACCGAGTCCATCTGCACCTCCGACCCCCTCGCCGCCGCGCGCTTTCTCAATGAGGTCGACGCCGCCACCGTTATCCATAATGCCAGCACCCGCTTCGCGGACGGCTTTCGCTTCGGCCTCGGCGCCGAAGTTGGCATCAGCACCTCCAAGATCCACGCCCGCGGCCCGGTCGGCCTCGAAGGCCTCACCACCTCGAAGTACATCGTCCGCGGCGAGGGCCATGTGGTCGCGGACTACCGCGGCCGCGACGCCCGTGTCTTCACCCATCGTCGTACTCTGTAACCGTTCTGGTGGCAGACAAGCCAGCTGCCTGGGAAGTTGAAGTCTAGAAGTTGAACGTCACCTGCCCCGACACGGTCCTCGGCGCCACAAAATGCGTTCCCGAGAAAGTCGACAGGAAGTTGTACAGCGCGTACGTGTTTGTCACGTTCACCGCCGTCACGCTCAGGTTCGTCTTCACCCGGTCCGATCGGAGATGCCCGTGCAGCACATCGTCCCATCCTGCCGCCATGTCAAACAGTGTTCGCGGCGTTATCCGCGCCGGATTCCGGTCGGGATTCTGCGTTCCGGGCGCCGGTATGTTCACCAGGGTCGAAGCCAGTTGTCCCGGCGCACAGATCTTCAGCGGAGCGCCCAGGGTCCCGCGCACACCACCGCAACTTAGCTGGATCTGCTGCTGCTGATCGCCGCTCAGATACGCCAGGTTCACAGGCGTCGTTGTGTCCGCAGCGAAGGGCGCATGCCCGCCCACCGCGCCGCTCTCATACCTCCATGTCACGCCGTACCATGGCCCCTTTGGACTCGGCTGGTATTGCAGGTGAGTCGACTGCTGAAATGCCTGGTCGTGGTCGATCCGGAATGGTTCGGAGCGCGTCGTGACGGTCGGATCGTTGAACAGAATTCCACCTGCTTCTGGTCCGAAGAACCGCGATCGCGTGTGCCCCAGCACCGCGTACGCTGACAACCCACGCGTCTCCGGGACCGAGATCTTGATCCCGAACCCATCGATCTTCGACTTCTGCCACTGGATCGGAAACGCCAGCGGTGTATTCAGCACGATGTCGAAATCGAAGTCGCGATCCGTGTACTTCCAGAAGTATTCACCGTTTACGACCACATGCTTCCCGAAGCCCTGCTCAAAGCCCGCATCATACTGCGTCCGGCTCGCCGGCTTCAGCGGCGTCGCAAACCCCGCGCCTTCCAGACCGCCAATCCCGGTCGAACTCGAAACGATGAGGTTCTCGTTATACGGCGTCAGGAACAGCTTCCCATACCCGACTCGGAGCACTGTATTCGTCCGACCAACGTTGTACGTTGCACCCAGCCGCGGCTGCACCAGCGACCGCCGGCTGATCCCGTTATAGTTGTCCACGCGTCCACCGAGCAGAAACGTGAAGCCTTTCAAAGCCACGTTGTCCTGCAGATAGATCGCCTCCTGCTTGATGTCCGTACGTCCGTTGAAGTGGTAGAGCGATCCTCCCCTGGTCAGATCGTATGGTCCCAGCGCCGGGTTATAGGCGTCGTTCGCCCGAAATCCCAGGTTCGCGCACTGCGAAGGGTTCGTGATCGTCGGGGCCGAAACTACGCTTCCATTCGCATCAAAGCAGGGTGGGTTACTGCCTGGATCCGTCACACCGAGTGAAAACCCCTCATGCAGAAACGTGTGATAGAACATCGCTCCGACCTTCAAGGTGTTGATCCCCTTCGCATACGAGTAGTCCGCTTTTATGCCAAGGTTCTGCAGCCGCCGCGACTGCGCCAGCGTATCCGGAGTGTCGTGAAAAGGATTCTTCGACGGGTAGTAGTGGAAGTTATCCTGCCTGATATAGGGATTCACCGAGATCAGACTTTGCGGGTTGATGATGTGCGTCCAGCTCGGACTCACGTTGTAGCTCAGGATTTTTCCGCGCTGATCCTGGCCGGCCGCCTGCTGGTCGAACTGGTTCGGGTTCTGAAACCAGCTTCGGGAGGCGCCGAGATTGAGCTGGAACTGGTCGGCTGCGTTTGGATGGAAATCAAGGCGGTCGAACAGGTTTTCATTGTTCCCGTGCGCATGGAGGGGCTGGAACTCGGGCGTATCCAGGTAGCGCCCGCTCTCCGTTCCATCGAAGCTCAGGAAGTTCCCGAACCGCGCCGTCCCCAGTCCCAGCGCCACGCTTCCGACCGACGTCCCAAAGCTCCCATAGCTGTACGACACGCTTCCCGTCGGCTTCCTCTGCCCCAGACCGCTGCGCGTCGTCGTCTGCACCACCAGGCTCGCCTTGTCCCCGTACTCGGGCGGAGCAATCCCATCGATCACGTTGATCGACTGAATCGCATTCACGCTCAACTGGTTCCCGAAGACCCGGCTCTGCTGATCGCTCACCGGCTGCCCGTCGATGGAGTAGGTCGTGTCCGCGTGCTCGCCCATGGGATGAAACAGGCCGTTTGAGTCGGACGCGATCCCCGGCGTGCTCAGCGTTACCAGCGAACTCAGCGGAGAGGACGTGCTCTCGGTCGGCAGCTTCGCAAACAAATCCCGATCCACCGTCATCGACGAGGTTGGGTCGGGGCTCACCATGTCCTCCGCCTCCGCCTCGACTGTCACCGACTGATTGGATGTCGCGATCGAAAGCGTGAAATCGACCGTGTTCCCCGCCGCCGAGCGCACCGCCGCATCCTGCGCAGACGCCTTGAAACCTGGCCCGCTCACCGCGACGTGGTATCGATTGAACGCCAGGTTCGCCACCCGGTACTGCCCGGCAGCATCCGTCTGCGTGGTTCCGCGGAAGCCGCTTACTGGCCCAAGCACTGTCACCGTCGCGCCAGGAATGACCGCGCCCGTCGTATCCGTCACTGTTCCACTGACACTGCCCGATGTGCCCTGCGCACGTACATTTGCGGCACCACAAGAGAAGACACACGCAAACCAGAAAACTCTTACTAAAGATCGAAACATGAGGGGGGAGACCCGTCTACGCCGTTCGGAGGCGTCGCTGACCTACTAATGGGATCCATGCGCATAGCACGGGATCCTTCGGATCGCCTCGGATATCGACACCCTGCAACAGGGCGACTCGGAGGCGATCAGGATGTTGCGAAGACGCCCTTAGCAGGGGGTGGCCGGCTCGCCATTTCGAAACGCCACCGAAACATCCGTTCCGCATCCGCCGCAACCGAGTCCAGCACCCGCACCGAGACCACCGGCTCCGGCGCAACATGGATCCCAACCGGAAGCGTTGAGTGCATCGCCACGCACAGGGGACAATGATCCTCGGGACTCGGATATCCGTGCCGCGAGCCCTGCTTCGCCGTCGCAGGCTCGTGCACATGGCACACCTGCACCGTGCTCATCGCGACCATCAGCAGCAGGCACAGCGTCGCCAGGACACGCATCCATAAGGGCCGGCCGCCGTCCGGCACACATGGGAACGCAGGATTGGCAGTGAGCTCTTCGCCCCGCGTCCCACTGCCCGCGCTCTGTCTTCGAGTGTGCATCTTAAAATCCTAAGCCCCAGTTAGAGGATACCTGTGCCTGAGCGATATCTCCAGCCGGTCCTGATCTCGACTAGCCGTCCTGATCTCGACTAGCCGTCCTGATCTCGACTAGCCGTCCTGATCTCGATTAGCCGTCCTGATCTCAAACTGCCCATCTCCAGATCGTTCGGGGCGCGTCTAAACTCGAGGCCTCTCATGCATAGGACGTCCCAACCCGCCCGCCGTTGGCGCCCCTGCTGTGGAATCGTTGTGGCCGCTGGCGCTCTGGCCCTGCTGATGCCCCCGGGTCTGGCGGCGCAGAAGCCTCTCCCCGCGCAACGACAGCTCCCGGCGCAGCAACCGGACCCCTCGGTCCCCCGCCGCATCCACCTCATCCTGAAGGATGGCAGCTACCAGGTCGTGACCAGCTACCGTGTCCAGGGGGCGAACGTCCTCTACCTCAGCGCAGAGCGCGGCGGCGTTCAGGAGATCATCCCGGTCACTCTCGTCGACCTCGATGCCACGCACGCATGGGAGCAGCAGCACATCCCCGGAAGTCACCCCGAAGCCGTCGCCAAGATTGACCCCGAGATCCTCAAGGAAGAGGCCGACCGTGCCTCCCTTACACCGGTGGTCGCAACCGATCTTTCCCTCCCCGAGCAGGACAGCGTCCTCGCCTTCGACACGTTCCAGGACACCCCCGAGCTCGTCCCCCTCGCCCAGTCTGCCGGTGAACTCAACCGCAACACCGCCCACAACATCCTCAAGGCTGCCATCAATCCACGGTCGAGCGCCCACCAGGTCGCCGAACTGAAGGGCACCCGCTCCCTCGTTCAGCTCCACATCGCCGATCCCGTCCTCTACATCCGCATCGGCGATGACCCCGCGACCGGCGGCGGCGGGACCTTCACGGTCAACACCCAGGGCGCAACCGGAAAGGCGCCATCAGCGTCCCCTAGCGGATCGCCGTCCAGCAGGTACGTCATCGTCCGCGCTGACGTGCGCACCGACTCCCGCATTCTTGCCAGCTTCAACATCTCCCTGCTCGGCACGCCCAGCCGTCAGGAGGACGTCGTCGAGACCACGAGCGAAGCTCTCCCTGGCGGTCACTGGCTCCGGCTCACGCCCAGGCAGCCCCTCAGCTTCGGAGAGTACGCCCTGATGGAGGTCGTCAGCGATCGCGAGATCAATTTGGGCGTCTGGGACTTCGGCGTCCATCCGGTGGCACCCGAGAACCGCGATGCCATCAAGCCGCAACCCAAACGCCCCTTCCGTCTGGACCGCCGCCGCCCTGATTAGATCTTCTTACTGCGAGTGCGCCGGCTACCGCGCCAGCACGGCCGTCGGCACCAGGCCACGCCCCGCAACCGCGACCGCATCCCTCCGCACCTTGGCCTCGTACATCATCGTATCCGCCGCGCGCAGCATCGCCGAGACTGTAGTTCCATCCTCAGGAAACGCCGCCAGCCCGAAGCTTCCGGAGAGCTGCAAGGAGAGCCCCGCCCCCTCGAGGAAGCGCGCTGTTCGCAGATCCTCGTGCAGCTTCAATGTCGCAGCGCAGGCCTTGTCCTTTGGGGTGGACGGCAGCAGCACCACAAACTCGTCGCCGCCATAGCGAAATGAGGCCGTTGCCGGTCCCATGGACCGCTTCAGCAGACCCCCCACCTCCGCCAGCAGCCGGCTCCCGATCAGGTGTCCGTGCGTATCATTCACCTGCTTGAAGCGATCGAGGTCAAGGAACAGAAGGCTGAACACACCTCGCTCCGCGATAACACCATCCAGTCGGGTATAGAGGTGCCGCGCGTTGAACAGACCCGTGCAATCGTCCGTGATCGTCAACTCCTGGATCAGGGTCACCGACCGCGCATTCTGAATCGCGATTGCCGCATAGTCGCACAGGATGCGCAGGAACGAGATCGAGTACTCGCTCAACAGGTCGAGCTTGCTGTTCAGAAGTTGGATCACGCCCAGCGTCTTTTCCGCTGATCGCACCGGAACGCACGCAATGGACTGGATATTCAACTCCGGATGCGCTTTCGTGAACGCCGACCAGTGGGGGTCCAGCTCGACGTTCGGCACCACCAGCGGATTTCCCGTTGCCGCCACCCACCCGGCCACGCCCTCGCCAAGCGGCACACGCAGCCCCTTCAGCGTCTCCGCATTTTCCCCGACCGCGATCGCGTAGTACAGGTCCTCCGCCTTCTCATCCACCAGCAGCATCGACCAGCGCTCCGGCCCGAAGAAGGTGGCCATCTTCTCCATGATTGCGCCCAGGATCTCCTCCAGCTCGAGCGACGCCGTCAGGGCGCGCGCCACGTCATGGAACAGCCGCAGATGCTCCATTTGCCGGCTTTCGGTCACCTCGAAAAGACGTCTGTCACTCAAAGCAGTAGACCAACCTTGTTCCCGAAATTACTCTGCGTAGGAACTCCGTACCCTCGTACCTCGTCGTTGGCCTGAACGCTCGGGTTCGCCCTATCCGCCGATGTGAACCATGCTGCGCGATGGCTTCTCGAACTCCGGCTCTCCGATGTGGTGCCGAGCCTCTTTCTTCATCACCACTCCGCGTATATACGCCCGCAGCTCGTCGTCGGTTCCCCCGCGAACCATCTGCCCATATAGATCGTGGTCAGTCTGCGAAAAGAGGCAGGTCCGGATCTTGCCGTCCGAGGTTAGCCTCACCCGGCTACAGTGACCGCAGAATGGTCTGCTCACCGGCGCAATAATTCCGATCTCCCCCACGCCATCGTCAAACGTAAACCGCTTCGCTGTCTCGCTCGATGCATTCGGGGGCAGCTCCACCACCGGTCGGAAGCCGTTCAGACGGGCGACAATCTCCTCCATCGTCACCACCGTCTCGATCTTCCACGAACGATCTTCATCGAGCGGCATCCACTCGATGAACCGCACGATCACGCCCTCCCTCCGGGAGAACTCGGCGAACTGCTCGATCTGGGCGTCGTTAAAGCCCCGCAGCAGAACGCAGTTCACCTTTACCGGACCAAGCCCCGCCGCCTTCGCTGCTCGAATTCCTGCGAGCACCTTCTCGAAACTCCGCGGCACCCTCGTGATGGCGGTAAACGTCTCCGGATCCACAGCATCCATGCTCACGGTCACGCGGCTTAGCCCCGCATCCTTCAGCGGCTGCGCCAGACCTGCAAGCAGGTGTCCGTTCGTCGTCACCGCGATGTCCAGCGGCAGTCCCAGGCAGTCGTTTGTTACAGGAGTCCCGTCCGGTAGATACGCTGTCCGCAGACTCGCGAGCTCCTGAACCATCTCAACCAGACCGCTCCGGAGCAGCGGTTCCCCACCCGTCAGCCGGATCTTCTCCACGCCGAGCCCGACGAACGCTTGCACCATACGGAGGTAGTCCTCGATTCGAAGCTCCGCGAACTGCGCCCCCTCGTTTCCCGTCCGGCAGTACACACAGCGGTAGTTGCACCGGTCAGTGATGGAAATCCGCAGATCCGTGATCGCGCGGCCGAACTTGTCCCGTAACCTGCCTCCGACGACCCCTGCAGAAGCGAGCGGCCCCCTTGCCGGCAGCAACATAGGCTCAAGCAGGGCTGCCCCTGCACCTGCGGTCGGGATTGTCGTCAAGGCTGTCGCCATCAGTCACACCTGATACTGCGGTTCGTTCTTACAGTTTAGCGCGTGCGGGATTCGACTCCTCCGCCGTTGCGCCATCAATCAAAGGTCCTCTGCCGTCCCATGAGACCTCTCGAGTCGGAATGATCTTAGATGCACCGCGGAGCGGGAAGTACCGGCCACCTGCATGGGATGTCCGTTCTAGAGGCATAGCAGCCGGCCCCAGTCAATGCACAGAAGGGGAGCAGACCTCCCACGGAAGTTCGCAAGCTTTGACAAACATATGACAATTCGCTGACAGGCCGGTGTCTGCGTGCCGCTACGTTCAACAAGCGATTCCGAAGGCAAGGCAAGCGCGGCCTGGCATTTCGGGAGGCAGTGAGCACGAAGACACAAAACGAGGCTTCCAAGTGAGACATACTTCGACCAGAACCACGCAGATGATCCGGATCGTGAAGAGCACAGCCCTATCGCTCTTCGTGGCAGCACCTTTCCTTGTGGGGACAACAGCGCTACAGGCGCAGACGGCAGCGATCGTCGGCTACCCTGCAAATTTCGACGCATTCAACAATACCGGATCACCGGTGAAACGGTTTTGAGATTGAGGCTGACGGCATCACCAGCACGGATGTAACGCGCATTTTTGGCGGGACAGCCGGATCGTGCGTCATACGCTACTGTGCGGGAACAATCACGCCCTTCCCAGGCGGCGTTTACGTCCGCTGGAGCAGCCCCTACGACCCGAATACGCAGCAGTTCACTCTAAGCACGCCGATCCCGAATGGAACGGTTGCGACGGGCGAAAGCTGTTGGACTTTCGGGCTGGGAGTCCGCTACCCTGCAGCCGGATGCGAGCACTTCGGCATCAGCACTCTGAAAAATCCGACTGCGGTTATTTATCGCTGGCTGGTCCCCGACCCAACCAATCCTGGCCACCTGACCTATTACACCGGAAACACGGTTCCGCAGCCGGGGGCTCCGCCGCCAGCGCCGATTCCGGTGCCGATTCCGCAACCGGCGATCAACCTGATCCCCGCCGCAGTGGCCGGAGCAAATCCCGAGGTCCTGTTTCATATTGAGATGCCTCCACCGCCGCCGCCTCCGGTTGTGCCCCCTGTTCCGCAGTGCGGGGACGCGCAGTGGGTGAAGGTCTACAAGCTCGAGCAGAACCACAAGGTGGATCTGAACGATCTGATGGGCGGAAATCCCGCCGTCCCCGAGGCCCCGATGGTCGCTGAGACGGAGTGGAAGCTGATGCAGTACAACCCCGATGGACACAGCCCACACCGCGCTTTAGACAACAAGGTCGTTCTGGGTGCGGGGAATCAGGCCGTGGTCCGCCGATACGAGCACTACATGTACACGGGGACCTATGACGCGACCAACCACCTGGCGGTATGCGGCGGCGACGGTCTCTGCAACTCTCCGCAGGCGGGCGAACTGGGCGACCTCATTGGCGCGCAGAACGCGGCCGCTAACCTGGAGATACCTTCGGTCAGCGTCGCCAAGACCGGGAGCGGTACTGTGAATGGCGGTCCGATCAGCTGCGGGGCCAACTGCGCGGCGACGTTTACCGCGGGAGCGAGCGTCTTGCTGACCGCTGGTGCTCCATCGAACGGCGTCTTCAACGGATGGTCGGGAGCATGCACGGGAACGCAGTCCACATGCTCGCTCACGGTGAACAGCGCGTTGAGTGTCGGGGCCACCTTTACCCAGGTATTCACGCTGTCAACGTCACGCAGTGGAAACGGGCTGATACTGGGGACCCCCTATGGGGAGTTCTCGAACTACATCAGCTGCGGCAATAGCTGCTCGGCGAAGTTCCAGAAGGGGACAACGGTAACCCTGACAGCCACACCGGCCAATGGGGCGACGTTTACCGGATGGAGTGGAGCGTGCTCCGGCAATTCCTCAACCTGCAATGTCATCATCAACCAGGACACGAAGGCCCAGGCGAACTTCAAGTAAGCCAACGTGTGTTGAGAGCGGAGACAGGCAGGGCGCGACCGATGTTCTGGCCGCGCCTTGCTCTGCGTCCGGGCCCGTCGCTGTTGTGCTGTCGACTTAGGAGTCTATTTTTCTGCGGCGGATCCAGGCGTGATGTTGCAGTCTTCGGGAGCGGAGGGGTTGAGGTGGCCGGCGCTGTTTTCGGGCGTGTTCGACTGAACGGCGGTCTGCCCGGGGCCAGCGGTAGAGGGATTTTCACCGTGGTATCCCGAGGGCTGCACACCGGCCTGGGTGGGGGTGGGGGGTGGGTGATTGCTTTGCTCTTCAAGCTTAGGTTTATCGACTGCCACTTTGCTCTCCTGCTATCGAAACGGATAGGAGCTAGATTGGAGCCGCGGCACGCACCGGCAGTTGCCTTGGCCCGTGCCACTGCCGGTGTCACTCCCCAAAAGGCTGGGGCCGCTGCGCAAGCGAGGCTGGTGCCATATCGGTCAAGGTCCATATTGGTCACGGGGAAGCAAAGTCCGCTAGACTGTCCATGTTCCGGCCATCTCTGCTGCGGCTCTCCCTGCATGGCGGCTGGGCGTACGAGTGAGAGTGGGATCTGCGGGCGTGAGACCAGCGAAGACGGCGGGCGTGAGACCAGCGAAGACGAAGGTTGGGGCACGCGTCCCTGAGTGGATGACCGGCGCGGCCGTGCTGCTTGCGCTGGCCCCGGGGCTAGCAAGACGCGGGCTGGAAGCGCAGGCGCCAACTGGGGTCCCGCCGATGGCAGGCTCCTCGGCGCAGAGTCCGGCACCCCAGGGGCAGATCTCTGGAGCGACGAACTCTTCGTCTACAGCGACGATGACGCTGCGAACGACGACCGGTGGGACGCAGGCTGAGGACACCAACAAGGCCACGCCGTCGCGATCGGAGCAGGGGCGCGACGAGCGCAACGACGAGCTCGGGGCGGCGGCTCCCGAGAGACCGACCGAGTTTCAGCGTTTGGTGGAGGTGACGACGGGCCGGCGGCTGCCGATCTATGGGGCTGCCCTGTTTTCGCGGGTGCCGTCGACGTTTGCTCCGGTGGACGACGTCCCGGTGACACCGGATTACGTGATTGGGCCGGGGGATCAACTGCGGCTGCAGGTTTGGGGGCAGGTGAACCAGCAGGGCTCGTACACGGTCGACCGGACGGGATCGATCGCGATTCCACAGGTAGGGACGGTTCATGTGGCGGGGGTGCGGTTTTCAGAGCTGACGGGATTTCTGCGATCGCAGCTCGGGCGGGTGTATCGGAACTTCGACCTGAACGTAAATATGGGGCAGTTGCGGTCGATTCAGGTCTTCGTGGTGGGGCAGGCGCGGCGTCCTGGAAGTTACACGATCGGATCTCTGAGCACACTTCTGAATGCGCTGTTTGCCTCGGGCGGACCGAAGCCGGAGGGCAGCCTGCGGGACATTCAGGTGAGGCGCGGGAGCGAGGTCGTGGCGCACTTCGACTTGTACGATCTGCTGCTGCGCGGCGACAAGACCAAGGACGTGCCGCTGCAGCCGGGTGACGTGATCTTCATCCCGACGGTGGGGGCCCAGGTCGCGCTGGTAGGCAGCGTGAGCAATCCGGGGGTCTACGAGCTGCGTGGAGAGACCAGGATCGAGCAGCTGCTGGAGCTGGGTGGGGGACGGACAAGCGTCGCTGCTGGAGCGCCGATTCGGCTGGAGCGGATCTTTGAGCACGCGACGCGAACCATTCTGGATGTGGACGCGGCCAAGGCGCCGGAGACGGTGTTGCAGGGTGGCGATGTAATTTCGGTGATGTCGATCGTGAACCGGTTCAAGGATGCGGTGACGTTGAGGGGCAACGTGGCGAACCCGGGGCGTTACGTCTGGCATGCGGGGATGCGGGTTAGCGATCTGCTCCCGAACAAGGATGCGCTGGTGACGCGGAATTACTGGCAGAAGCGCAGTGAGCTGGGGCAGATGGTTTCGGAGTACGAGGGTGATCTTGCCGCAGGGCGCAGCGGCGACGGGTCGGTGCAGGAGAGACGTGAAGGGACAAGCTATGGGGACCGGAGCTCCACCCGGGCCGGCGAAGGGAGGGAGGGGACAGGCGAGGAGAGTAGCGGTGCAGGCAGCGGAGCGAACGGCGGAGCGAATGCGGAAAGAAACAGCAGCGGGATTAATCGCCGGGCCAACGAATTCAGCACAGGAAACGGGGTCGGGGCAAACGGAGCGGATCAGCGCAGCGGGTTGTCAGATTCGGGTGGAAGCTCGGTGGGGGTGGCGCTGACGGGGACCAACAGCATCTTCACTGCGCGGAACGACGTGGTTCTGAGCGCGCCCGACATTGATTGGAGCTATGCGGTGATCGAGCGGCAGAGCTCGGTTGACCTCACGACTTCGCTGCTGTCGTTCAACCTGGGAAAGGTGGTGCTGGAGGGTGATGCGTCGCAGAATCTGGAGCTGCTGGCCGGGGATGTGGTCACGATCTTCTCGACCGCGGACCTACGGGTTCCGACGACCCAGCAGACACGTTTCGTCCGTCTGGAAGGGGAGTTCAAGGCATCGGGTGTTTACAGTGTTCAACCGGGAGAGACGCTTCATCAGCTCCTGGTGCGTGCAGGGGGGCTGACCACCGACGCTTACCTGTACGGATCGGAGTTTACCCGGCAGTCGACGCGGAGGGTGGAACGGCAGCGGTTGAACGAGTATGCCGACCAGCTGGAGGCGCAGGTCTCGGCCGCGACCTCCGGGGCGGCGTCGCGAGCGGTGACGGATCGCGATGCGGCGGCGGCTGCGGCCTCAGCCGACGAGGCGCGAGCGGCGATTGCGCGGCTTCGGAGGAGGGACCCGGTGGGCCGGATCGTTCTGGACCTGAGGCCTGACAGCGTGGGCCTGGAGAGGATACCGGACCTGGCGCTCGAGGATGGTGACCGGTTCGTGGTGCCGAGGGTGCCGTCGAACGTGAATGTGGAGGGGCAGGTTTACAGCGCGAACGCGTTTGTGTACCAGCCGCGCCGGAGGGTGATCGACTACCTGCGGCAGGCGGGCGGACCGGACCGGCAGGCGGATCGGAAGCGGGCGTTTGTGCTTCGGGCGGACGGGTCGGTGTTGAGCCGGCAGTACGGGAACCTGGAACGGGCGCAGCTGTTTCCGGGGGATACGATTGTGGTGCCGCCGATGCTGGATAGGCGGTCGCTGCTGCGCACGATTGTGGATGTTGCCAATGTAGTTGGCCAGTTTGGTCTGGCCGCGGCGGCTATCAGGGTACTGCGGTAGAGATGTGAGAGACCAGGTGATTGAGGACGTGGAGCTGAACGACGCAGCAGGGACGCGTGGGAGAGCTCTCGCGGACGAGGTCACGATCAGTCTGATCGAGACGGTCCGGCGGATCGTAGCGGGCAAGTGGTTGCTGCTGCTGTGCTCCGTGGCGGGGCTGCTGCTGGGGGTCGTGCTGGCGCTCTTGACGTCTCCCTGGTACCGGGCGGAGGCGATGTTTCTACCCCCGGAGACTCCAGATCTAGGCTCTTCTACCTCGCCGCCTACCGCCGCTATGTTGCTGAAGCAGGATCCGACGGACATCTATCTGGGTCTGCTGGCGAGCCGATCGGTGGCGGATGATGTGATCGACCACGTGGGGCTGATGAAGAGCTTTCATGCCAAGTTGCGGACAGACGCTCGCGCTGCCCTGGGGGGCGTATCGAAGTTCACCGTGAGCAAGAACCAGCTGATCTCGGTGCAGGTAAAGATGAGCGATCCGGTTCTGGCTGCGGCGGTTGCGAACGCTTATCTGGACGCTCTTTATCGCCTCAACGGTCAGATGGTGTCATCGTCCTCATCTCACCGGGAGCAGTTCTTCGAGGGACAGCTGGCGGAGCAGAAAGAGATTCTGGCGAGGGCTGAGACGGAGTTGAAGACGACACAGGAGAGGACGGGGATCGTGTCTCCGGAGGGTGAGGCGCAGGCTGGGCTGTCAGCCACGTCGCAGCTGCAGGCGGAGATAGCGGCTGCGCAGACGAGGCTGGCGGGACTCAGAGCGGGTGCGACCGAGCAGAATCCGCAGGTGATTGAAGCGAGGTCGCAGTTGGCGGAGCTGCAGGGTTTGCTGGCCCAGGTGCAGGCGAGCTCTGGGGTGCGGCGGCCGGGTGCGGGGATCGCCTCGACCCGAGAGCTGCCGGGTCTGACGCTCGAGTATGCGCGGAAGCTGCGCGAGCTTAAGCTTCGGGAGTCGATCTATAACGGACTGACGCAGCAGTATGAGCGAGCGAGGCTGGCCGCGATCGATCCGGGACCCCAGCTGCAGATCGTCGATCGGGCGATTGTTGCGGAGCGGAAGTCGGGACCGTCGCGGAGGCTGTATGTTGCGGGCGGTGTGGCGATGGGCTTCTTTGCGGGTCTGGCGTACCTGATGCTGTCCGGACCGCTGCGACGGCTTCACGGCAGATACAAGCTGCACCCCGATGCGAAGGGAAGGATTTAGACGGTGGTGGCAGGCAGGCCAAGCGAAGGCGAAACCGTTTTAGGCGCGAGCTGGGAGAGGGTGTTTCTCTTCCTGACCGCTTGCCTCGCGTCGACGGTCGTGCTGAAGGTTGGCCAGGTTCAATACCTGGAGATGCTGTATGCGGTGCAGATCGTGGTTCTGCTGGCGGCGTTCTCGAGGAGTGATTGGCAGGTGACGCTCTACAAGCCGATTGCGGCGCTGGGTCTTCTTTATCTCGCCTTCCTAGCCGTTGCTACCGGCTTGGCGATTTGGGCGCTGCGCAGCGACTTCTATATTGCCGAGGGCGTGAGCCCGCTGAAGTATCCGGGAACCATCAGCCTGATCCGGGCGGCCGAACTCACGGTCTCCCTGAGCGCGATGATCTATCTGGCGCACCTGTTCCGCAGGGACGATCGCAAGGCCAGGTTCGCGATGCGCGTGTACTTCCGGGTTGGAGTCGCGAGTGCGGTCTACGGGCTGCTGACGTATCCCCTGGCGCGCGCGCACCTGGTCTATCTGGGGACATCTGCCGACTACCGCGTACGAGGCTTCTACAACGAGGGCGGACCGTACGGCCTCTATGTGATGAGTGCCCTCTTTGTCGGCTTTAGTCTTCGTCAACTTCGGTGGGAGAGGCAGATATGGATGGTCCTAGGGATCCCGCTGCTTTTTTTTGCTTTTGTAGGTAGCCAGTCGAAGGCGGCGATGGCGGCCCTGCTTGCGGTCGGCCTGATCGATTTGCTGCTGCTGCGCAGCACGGCGCAGCGGCTTGTCGTGGCGGGAGGGGTTGTGGCTACGCTGCTTCTGGTCTCGCAGGTGGCTGACGTGGCTGCCGGTCTGAGACTATATCGTCAGGCGAGCCTGGCGTACGAGCGGGCTTCTTACCAGCACAAGAATGATCCCAACTTTATCGTCGGAAGGGTTGCTGGAGCGTTCATCGTTCCGAGGATGGTTGCGGAGCATCCCCTGGCGGGCGTGGGATGGGGGAACTACGGGCTGGTGCGGAACGCTCCTGAGTACAGGGGGGCCTCAGCCTGGGTGGACATCTCCGATGAACCAGCGCTGGGACTAGCTGGCCTAGCCGCGGAGCTGGGACTTCCGCTGACGGGGTTTCTGATCCTCTGCCTAATACTTCCCGCGATCTACCTGTTTCGCAGAGGGGTTCCTCTTCCCTTGATGAACCTGGCGTTGCTGCAGCCGATCGCTCACCTGTTTGGGGCGCAACTGAACTTGACGTATCCGTGGATCGTGACTGCGTTTGCGCTTGGCATTGGACTTCGGTCGGGGCGAAGCATCGAAAGCGCGTCGGGGAAGACACTGCAGACGAAGCTGGCATAGGAGCAGGGAGCTTGAGGACCGAATGGATGTGATGGCTGGAAGTATTCTCGTGACGGGCGGGGCGGGGTTTATCGGGTCTAACTTCGTGCTGGAGTGGATGGGGCAGAGTCTTGGGCCGGTGGTGAATTTGGACAAGCTGACCTACGCGGGAAATCCGGCAAACCTTGCAGCCCTTGTGGGGCGGGGGGACTACCAGTTTGTGCAGGGGGATATCGGGGATGCCGGCCTGGTGCAGAGGATATTTGTCGAGCATCGACCGCGGGCGGTGGTGCATTTCGCGGCGGAGACGCATGTGGACCGATCGATCCGGGGCCCGGGGGAGTTTCTGCGAACGAACATTGATGGAACGTTCACGCTGCTCGAGGTGACGCGATCGTACTTCGGCGGACTTGCGGGAGAGGAGAGGGACCGGTTCCGCTTTGTGCATGTGTCAACGGACGAGGTGTATGGATCGTTGGCACCTGGGGCGCCGGCGTTTCATGAGGGAACGGCGTACGCGCCTAATTCGCCCTATGCGGCGAGCAAGGCATCGAGCGATCACCTGGTGCGCGCGTGGGTTCACACGTATGGTCTGCCGGCGGTAATTACGAACTGCTCGAACAACTACGGTCCGTTTCAATTCCCTGAGAAGCTGATTCCGCTGATGATCGCGAACGCTTTGCGAGGGAGGAAACTGCCGGTGTATGGCGACGGGCTGCAGGTCCGGGACTGGATGTACGTAGGGGATCACGTACGGGCGCTGCGGGCGGTGCTGGAGCGGGGCAGGGTGGGCGAGACCTACAACATTGGCGGAGGCAACCAGAGGAGCAATCTGGAGGTGGTGACGGGGTTGTGCGGGCTGCTGGATGAGATGGCTCCGGAGTCGAGTGTTCGGCCGCACGCTCGTCTGATCGAGTATGTCGAGGACCGACCGGGGCACGACCGGAGGTACGCGATCGACGCACGCAAGCTTGAGAGCGAGCTTGGGTGGCGGCCGGAGGAGAGCTTCGAGACGGGTCTGAGGCGGACGGTGGCCTGGTACCTGAGCAACTCCGCATGGGTAGAGAGCGTGACCAGCGGAGCCTACCGGCAGTGGATGGAGACGAACTACACGGATCGCGGCACGCAGCAACGCAGCACACAACAGGCCGGAGAGGGATCGCGTTGAAGGGTATTCTGCTGGCGGGAGGATCGGGGACCAGGCTGCATCCGGTGACGCAGGCAGTGAGCAAGCAGATGCTGCCGGTCTATGACAAGCCGATGATCTATTACCCGCTGTCGGCGCTGATGCTGGCCGGGATCCGCGACATCCTGGTGATCTCGACGCCCGAGGACACGCCACGCTTCGAGCATCTGCTGGGGTCGGGCGAACAGTGGGGTCTGCGGTTGAAGTATGCGGTGCAGCCGTCGCCCGATGGACTGGCGCAGGCCTTTTTGATCGGCCGCGAGTTTCTGGCGGGGGATGGCTGCTGCCTGGTGCTGGGCGACAATATCTTTTACGGGCATGACTTCCAGAAGACGCTGCGGGCCGCATCGGAGGGTGGGCCGGGAGCGACGGTGTTTGCGTATCCGGTACTCGACCCGGAGCGGTACGGGGTGGTGGAGTTCGATGCGGAGCGGAGGGCGGTGTCGATCGAGGAGAAGCCGGAGCGACCGAAGAGCCGGTATGCGGTGACAGGGATTTACTTCTACGACGAGCAGGTCGTGGATGTGGCGGAGGGGCTACGTCCGTCGGTGCGGGGAGAGCTCGAGATCACGGATGTGAACCGCTGGTATCTTGAGCGCGGGCAGCTGCGAGTGGAGCTGCTGGGGCGTGGCATGGCCTGGCTCGATACGGGAACCCACGACTCCCTTCTGGAGGCCTCGATGTTTATCCAGACGATTGAGAAGAGGCAGGGTCTGAAGGTGGCGTGTCCGGAGGAGATTGCGTACCGACTTGGTTACATATCGGCCGAGGAGATGAGCGCACTGGCGACGAAGATCGGAAAGAGCAGCTATGGACGGTATCTGGAGCGGCTGCTTGAAGAGGTAGTGTATTGACGCGGTCAGCGCGAGTCGCTGGGCAGAGCGATGGCGGAGCTGCGAGGGCGGCGTGCACGATAGTTTCGCCGAACTACCTACCGTATGCGCGGGTGCTCGCGATGTCTTATCTATTTGCTCATCCCGGGCAGCGCTTTTTTGTGTTGATCGTTGCTGACCTTGCTGAACTCGCAGACCGGGAGGTTTTTGGCGCGGAGCCTTTCGAGCCGGTGATGCTGTCCGAGATCGGCCTGCGAGATCTTCGGGTGGAGGCCATGAAATACGACATTCTGGAGCTGAACACAAATGTGAAGCCAACGTTTCTGCGGTTTCTGGTGGGTCGGCACAATGTGGAACAGCTGATCTATCTTGACCCTGACATCTTTGTGTACCGCGAATTGACGCCCGTATTCGACGCTCTGGATGCAGGTGCGACGAGTGTCTTGACGCCGCACCTCACGGCGCCGATTACGGACGACCGGCTTCCGTCGGAGCAGGACATGCTTTACAACGGGACGTACAACCTGGGCTTCTTCGCAGTGCGGCAGTGCGACGAGAGTGGGCGCCTACTGTGCTGGTGGGAGGAGCGATGTCTGGAGCTGGGGTTCAGCGAAGGGCGGACAGGCCTTTTTGTGGATCAGAAATGGATGAATCTTGCGCCGGGGTTGTTTGACGGGGTGACGACGTTGCGCGATCCGGGGTGCAACATGGCGTACTGGAATTTACATGAGCGAAGCCTCCGGGAGGTGGAAGACGGGTACAGGGTGGTGAGCAGGATGGGAGAGGCGGTGCTGTGTTTTTTCCATTTCAGCGGTGTGGTGGTGGATGATCCGGAGATGCTGTCGAAGAATACGAACCGGTTCACGCTGGCGGAGCGACCGGATCTGCAGCTATTGTTTGAGCGTTACAAGGGGCTTGTGAGAGCCAACCGGAGAGAGGCTTCGGACAAGCTGGCGTACGGATTCGATCGGTTCTCGGATGGGACGGTGGTGACACGGCTGGCACGCCGAATCTACGCCAAGCACGCACACCGGTGGCCGGGGCAGGATCCGTTCAACGCTGCGGGCGAGTTTGCGACCTTTGCGAAGAGGTTGGGGCTGGTCGCGGGCAAAGCTGCGGCGCCGAAGTCGACGTGGAAGGAGTTCGACCCCAGAGATCGGAGGGTGCGGATCGTGCATAAATTGTTAAAGGCGGCCCTGCGGATCCTTGGACCAAATCGCTACGAGCTCCTGATGCGATATCTCGCATTCATTAGTGTGCTCCGGAACCAGAGCGTATTTCTTGACGATGTTCGTCGACGAAGAACCTGGTGACCAGGCGCCTGACAATTGATCTCAGGATGTACCGGCACTCCGGCATCGGGCGCTATCTCCAGAGTCTCCTACCGTTAGTGCTTCCGGCGCTCGATGCAGAGCATGTCCGCGTGGTCACCTACCCATCGCTGCTGGAGGGAGCGGCATGGACCTCTGACCCGAGAGTTGAAGTGCATGAGGAGAGGTCGCCGATTTACTCCATTGCGGAGCAGACAATGACTTGGCGCGGAGTGTTCGACGACACGGATCTGTTGTGGGTTCCGCACTACAACGCACCGCTTTGGAGTCGCTGCCGAACGGTGTTGACGATTCACGATATCGCTCCTGTTGCAGTTCCAGAGATACTGCGGAGCCTCCTGAAGCGAAGGTTCGCGAATCTGCTGATCCGGCGAGCGGTGGGGCAAGCCACAGAGCTGCTGGCGGTCTCGGAGTTTACGGCTTCGGAGTTGTGTGCAAGGTTGGGGGTGGCGAGAAGCAGGATTACGGTTACGCATCCCGGTCTCGACGGGTCGTGGTTTGACCGATCTCCAGCGCACAGCGAAGAGGATGGCGTGCCTTATCTGCTGTTTGTCGGCAACGTCAAGCCGAACAAGAACCTGGGCCTGCTGCTGGAGGCATTCTCACGGGTTATGGATGCGCTACCCTATCGCTTGCTTGCCGTGGGCAGGATAAGCGGGTTTGGCACGGGCGACGAAGGCGCCTTGCAGAAGGCTGGAGTTCTTGGGGATCGGGTGAGGTTTACGGGGGAGGTTTCTGAGGAGGCTCTGCGATCCCTGTATGCGGGGGCGAGTGCGCTCTGCGTGCCTTCGCTCTACGAGGGCTTTGGATTTCCATTGCTGGAGGCGATGGCAAAGGGGTGCCCAGTGCTCTGCTCGACTGCGGGGTCGCTGCCGGAGATTGCGGGGGACGCGGCGCTACAGTTCGATCCGCATGACGCGGCGTCGCTTGCGGCCTGCCTGATGCGGGTGCGTGAGGTTGCGAGCATGGATCGACTTCGGGCTGCCGGAGATTTGCGGGTGCACAGGTTCAGCCTGGGAAGCTGCGCCGAGAAGACGGCAGTGGTGATCAACCGGCTTCTGGGGAGCGGGAATGTCGGTTAGGGCTCTGTTTCTGGACCGGGATGGTGTGATCAACGACGAGGTCGGGTACCTTTCGCGGACGGAGGACGTGCGATTTGTCGAGGGTATCTTCTCCTTGTGCCGCACTGCGCGGAGGCTTGGGTATCGGGTGATTGTGGTGACGAACCAATCCGGGATCGCGCGGGGACTCTACACGGGGGCGGACTTCGAGAGCCTGATGGAATGGATGCGAGCGGCGTTCAGGGCGGAGGGCGTGGAACTCGATGCGGTGTACCACTGTCCGTACCACCCGGAGCATGGCGTAGGGGCGTACCGGCGGGAGCACGAGGATCGCAAGCCGGGGCCGGGGATGCTGTTGCGCGCAGCGCGGGAGCTGGGTGTCGACTTAGCGACGAGCGTGATGGTGGGGGACCGGTGCAGCGACATCGCCGCCGCAAACGCTGCGGGATTACGGAGGTCGTTCCTGCTTGCCGGAGCTGAGATGGGCTGTCCCGGTGCTCACGTAAAGGTGGGGCGCCTAGCTGAGGTGGAGGCCTGGCTGGAGCAGGATACTGGGACGGCGGGACTCGTCTGATGGAGGCGCGTCCGAGTCGCGGACGTTAGTCTGGCTGCGGAAGATCTGCTTCGGGCAAGAGGCGACCAAGGGCGTCTTTTTTGCTCACGGCAAGCTCAGACGCGCCAAGTTGGTCGAGGGGCCAGTCGATGGCGAGCGTCGGATCGCTCCAGAGTATAGAGCGCTCTTCCGCGGGGTCGTAGAGGTTGGTGGTCTTGTAGAGGACATCGGCGTGATCGGAGAGGACGAGGAAGCCGTGGGCGAAGCCTTCCGGGATCCAGAGCATCTCGAGGTCGCCGGCATCATTTAGGGCTTTCAGGTGGAAGCCGGCCCATTGGCCGAAGTGGGGGGAGTTGCGGCGCAGGTCCACTGCGACGTCCCAGATGTGGCCGGAGAGGACTCGCACGAGCTTGCCCTGGGGCGTTCCGAGCTGATAGTGAAGACCGCGGAGCACGCCTTTGCGCGAGAACGACTGGTTATCCTGGACGAAGTGATCGGGGAGACCTGCGGCGGCGAAGGTACTGGCCTGGAAGACCTCCGCAAACCAGCCGCGTTCATCTCCGAAGCGCTTTGGAAGCAGCAGCTTCACGTCGCGCAAGGAACTTTCAACAATCCGCATAGGGCAAGTTTAGCCCTGCTCGGGAACGAGTCACGGGGCGGATGACGACCTAGGAACCGGGATCAGGAGTTTCTTTGCGGAGCTGCAAGGCAACCCTGTAGACTGATCCAACTTGCAGCATTCCCCTCGAGACTGAATGTCTCCTTTCTTCCTGTGGTCGATCTTTTCAACGAAGTTCATCAAGAGACAGGTGCCGTTAGCACGATGGCGCTGATGCGATTGACGAGAGCAGGGGATGATAGTGGGCGAGCAAGGCACGGGGCTGACTTCCGCGGCAGCGGGGCGAACGGCAGAGCAACAACCATCAACCGGCGCGAAATTTCCGCTAGAGACAGTGCATACGGGGGACGCCCATGCACGATGAGGCCCAGTCTTTCCAAGCAAGATCGGCGGTGGCCGACGAATCCTATCCCTATGGTTCAGTCTCCTACCTCGATCTGGGAGGGCGGGCGCAGTCTGCCAAAGCTTTCGGCGCTCCGGATAGGCCCTCTGAAAGCTTTCAGTACCGGATACTGAAGAGAATTTTTGACATCGTGCTAATCCTGCTTTCGATCCCTGTTCTGCTGCCGGTGCTTGGCTTGGTAGCGGCGCTGGTCGTTCTCTCGTCGCCTGGTCCGGTGTTTTATTCGCATCGCCGGATCCGGCAGAACGGTGCGTTCTTCTCCATGTGGAAGTTTAGGACCATGTGCGTCAATTCAGCTGAGGTGCTTGAGGATCACCTGAAGAGCCACCCTGTGGCAAGGTCGGAGTGGAGCCGAGCGCAAAAGCTGAAGACTGATCCGCGGGTGACGGCGCTGGGACACTTTCTACGAAAGTACAGCATTGATGAACTGCCGCAGGTCTGGAATGTGGTGCGCGGACAGATGGCCCTTGTGGGACCCCGGCCGATTGTCGCGGCCGAGGTGGAGAAGTACGGGGAAGGTTTCTCGTACTACTGCCGCGTGAAACCCGGGCTCACCGGCCTGTGGCAGGTTTCGGGACGAAGTGAGTTGACATATCCGCAAAGGGTCGCACTGGATTGCGCGTATGTTGAGCGGTGGTCGCTGGGTCGCGACGTGGTGATCCTTCTGCGCACGTTTTCCTCGGTCGCGAACAAAGACGGAGCCTACTGAAGCGATGGTGGATCGGACGCGAGGGTAGAGGTGCGGATTGCGATCGTTCACCACTGGTTTGTAACCCGTGGTGGCGGCGAGCGTGTAGCGGAGTGCCTCGCGTCCCTGTTTCCCGAGGCTGAGATCTTCACGCTGCTGGCGACGGAGCGCGGTCTGCCGGAAGGCCTGCACGGGCGCAAGATCCATACCTCTTTCCTGCAGCGTGTACCTTTCGCCGTGAGCTATCACCGGCACATGATGCCTCTCTATGCGAGGGCGACGGAGAGTCTTGACCTGCGCGGGTACGACCTTGTGATCTCTTCTGATAGCGGCCCGGTAAAAGGTGTGCGGGTGGACCCCGGGGCGGTTCATATCTGCTATTGCCATTCGCCGATGCGATATTTGTACGACGGCTACGACGCGTACCGCGGACAGATGGGCGCAGTCACGCGGGCGGCGTTTACGACGGCGGCCATCCCGCTACGCCAGTGGGACATTGCCGCAGCGCAGCGGGTGACACACTTCCTAGCGAACTCGAGGTACGTCGCGGACCGGATCCGACGCTGCTATGGGCGCGAGAGCACGGTTATCTACCCGCCGATCGATGTCGATCGGGGAAGGACGTTTGAGGCAGGCGACCACTACCTGTGCGCCGGGCGACTGGTGGGGTATAAGCGAACGGGGTTGATCGTCGAAGCATGCCAACGCTTAGGCCGGCGATTGCGGATCGCGGGCACCGGACCGGAGGAAGGGACGCTCCGGCGATTGGCAGGTGCAGATGTGACGATGCTTGGCGAGGTGAGCACCGACGCGCTGTGGAACGAGTATGCGGGGTGCCGGGCGCTGCTGTTTGCGGCTGACGAGGACTTCGGAATGGTGCCACTGGAGGCGCAGGCTTGTGGTCGACCGGTGGTGGCGTATGGGCGGGGCGGATCCCTGGAGACGGTGCGCGGCAGACAGCCGAACAGGACGGGCATACTCTTCGCTGAACAGAGCGTTACTTCCCTGGTACGGGGCATCGAGGAGTTTGAGGCTGCGGATGCGGCTGGGAGCTTCGACGCGAAGGTGATTCGGGAGTGGGCTGACGGGTTTCGGACGGAGGTGTTCCTGGCGCGGGTAAGGGAGTTCGTGCTTGCTGCCGCGCCATGGTCGGCGGAGGCGATGGCTGATCTCCCGTAAAGCCGGCCGTAGCAGATGCCGTGCGGGGGGCGGGCACTCGCATAGGATTGAGGTGTCTGGATGTTTCGACACCAGTTGGATGAGAGAGCAGGCGAGGCCGTGGAAGGGATGAGAGCGCTGCTGCGTGAATCGCTGGGGAAGAGCCTGAGCGCGATGAGCGACGAAGACAGGCTGGCGGCTGCGTGGACCGTGGTGTGCGGGCGCGTCCTGAGTGAACGCGGAGTGGTTGCGGGGTATGCGGAGGGGGTGGTGGAGGTAGAAGTGGTGGACATGGTCTGGCTACAGCAGATGAAGGGGATGAAGCAGCAGCTGATCCGCGAGCTTGCCTTTACGGCGAAGGTGCCGGTGCGGGAGATACGCTTTTTTGTCATGGGCACATCCCGGGGTCTTGATTCACGCAGAGGAGGGGGGACGCGCAGTGAAGGGAATTGAGGGAAGGCCGGACCATGAGGCTCAGGGCGGGCGAACGGGGAACAGTGGAAGCGTGAGTCTTGAGGATGTCCGCTATGTTGCGCAGTTAGCCCATCTGGAACTGACGGCTGAAGAAGAGCCTCGGATGCAGCGCGATTTGAATGCAATTCTGAGACATATTGGGCAGTTGAACGAGGTGGATACGACGGGCGTGCCTGCCATGGCGCAGGTAAGCGAGATGCTGGAAGCAGCGATGCTTCCGGATGGAGCGGGGCTGAGAGCGGATGGTGTGGCGCCGTCGCTGGATCGAACAGCGGTGCTGGATGCAGCGCCGGAGACGGATGGGCGCTTTTTCAAAGTGCCGAAGGTGATCGAGCGATAGGTGCTGGTGGGGAGCCAGGAGCTGCCGGCTTGGGCGAGAGGAGTGAGTTGTGGATGGTCTGTTGTTGGATACGTTGACGATTGGGGTGGCGCGGGGTGCGGTCGCTGAGGGACGTGTGTCCGCAGTGGATCTGGCGGAGCGGCACTATGCCAGGATCGCGGCCGAGGACGGGGTGGAGGGTTCTTCGGCAAGGGGGATCAACAGCTTCCTGGCGTTGAGCCGGGAGCGGGCGATGGCGCAGGCGGAGCGAATCGATCAGATGGTGAAGGGGGGGGTGGATCTGCCTCCGCTGGCGGGGGTGCCGATCGGGATCAAGGACGTGCTGGCGATGAGGGGGGCGTCGGCGACGGCGGGGTCGAGGATTCTGGAGGGATACCGGCCGCCTTACGATGCGACAGCGGCCGCGAGGCTCGAGGCGGCGGGAGCGGTGCTGCTGGGCAAGTTGAACTGCGACGAGTTTGCGATGGGATCGTCGAATGAGAACTCAGCCTATGGTCCGGTGCGGAATCCACGGGCGCTGGACCGGGTGCCGGGGGGGTCGAGCGGGGGGTCGGCGGCGGCGGTGGCGGCGGGGTTCTGCGTGGCCTCGCTGGGGACGGATACGGGGGGGTCGGTGCGGCAGCCGGCGGCGTTCTGCGGTGTAGTTGGTGTGCTTCCGACGTATGGGCGGGTGAGCCGGTACGGGCTGATCGCGTTTGCCTCGTCGCTCGACCGGGTCGGGCCCTTCACGCGGACCGTGGAGGATGCGGCGGTGATGCTGGGGGTGCTGGCCGGGCAGGATGCGCTCGATGCGACCAGCTCGGACCGGCCGGTGGGAGATTACTCGGGTGAGTTGAAGCGGGGGGTTGAGGGGTTGCGGGTGGGGGTGCCGGAGGAGTACTTCGGGGAGGGGCTGGATCCGGAGATACGGGGGGCGGTGGAGGTGGCGATCGAGGGGTTGACGGCGGCGGGGTGCGTGGTGAAGCCGGTGCATCTGCAGCATACGAAGTATGCGATACCGACCTACTACGTGATTGCGACGGCGGAGGCCTCGTCGAACCTGTCGCGGTTCGACGGGGTGCGGTTCGGTCTGCGGGAGATGGATGCGAAGACGCTGGGGAGCATGTACCGGGAGACGCGCGAGGCTGGGTTTGGGGCGGAGGTGAAGCGCCGCATCCTGCTTGGGACGTATGCCCTGAGCGCGGGCTACTACGACGCTTACTACAGGAAGGCGCAGCAGGTTCGGACGTTGCTGGCGCGGGACTTCCTGGCGGCGTTCGCCGAGGTGGACGTGATTGTGGGGCCGATGACGCCAACGGCGGCGTTCCGGCTGGGGGAGAAGACGGACGACCCGGTGGCGATGTACCTGGCGGACATTTACTCGGTCGCAGCGAGCCTGGCAGGGATCTGCGGGGTGAGTGTGCCGTGTGGGCAGACGTCGGGGGGGCTGCCGATCGGAGTGCAGGTGATGGGCCCGCACTTCGGAGAGGGCACAATGCTGCGGGTGGCGAAGGCGATCGAGGGACTGGGGATGTAGGTCGGGTACCCCTCCCCCCGTACTTAAGTACCAAAGTCTTCGAAGCAGGGAAGTTAGGTAGGGTACTTGGTAGTGTCCTAGTTTGGCTTTGGATCCTAGCGGTGATGAGTCTAGTTGGGGTCTATTTCGTTGCCAAACTTGCACAAGCCCCACTCGCGGACTTCTGGCATTCCAGTGCTAACAGCGGCATTTATAACCAAACGCATACAGAACTTTGTCCAGTGCTTAGTCCCAAAGACGTCCTCGTACTCAACGATGCCGAACGTTACTGCGGTTTTGCGTCTTTCCCGGAGCATGTCGCCAACCCGGAAGTCAAGACTCCATCCTGAGTAACAGGGGGGGCGTTATTGTCTCCGACAGCATTACCCCGTCGCGAAATCTTGGCACCGTGCATAATCACGCTGAAGCTCTTGCTGAAGGCGTGCTCGGGATAGGAGATTGGGGGGGCGTTCCCATCACCGTCAACAACTATGCTCATTTGGCAAGTTCGGACTTTGATCGCAGGAGTGTTTCCCGCATTCTCAAATTTATGTAGACGAGGAGTGGCTTTCCCTCGCTAAAGACAAAGTTGTTGACCTTTGCCGACACCCAAGCTCGCGAAGACAAGGTGAGGTCTTTAGCGGCAGTCTTCGCGGCGCAACTAGTGGCCTCTGCAGACTTGCGAGTCTCCACAGCCTGCCAAGTGATAGCGCCCAGCGTGAGCAGCAGCAGCAGAGCCGTTATTCCTTCCGGCCATGCGAAGAATACGTGCCACCAATCAGGGTCATATTGACCGTTCTTTGCCTTTTGGCTATGTTCGGCTGTGCATATCATGGTTCCCAAGGTCGCGGCTGGTTCGCTGGACTGTGTGCACTGAATGTCATAGCCCTTGCCTTCTGTATCGTGGAACTGGTCGTATCTGGTCACAAGTACGACTGCCACAATCACAATAACGCCCCCAGTTGTAGTCAGCCATTTCAGCATAATTCGGCAATTGTACCCCAGAAACTGCTTGACAGCATATAATTGATGGGGTACAGTAATTACATGGCAAACGTACTCAACACCGACAAGAAGATCGCAATCATCGGCGCGCTCACCGAAGGCTCTTCTATCCGCTCCGTCGAGCGGATGACGGGTGTCCATCGGGATACGATCATGCGGCTTGGTGTCCACGTCGGACAGGGATGCGCTCGCCTGATGGATACGACCATGCGGAACCTCTCTTGCACCCGGCTGGAGATGGATGAGATTTGGGGCTTTGTCGGGAAGAAAGAGCGGAACGTCACCAAAGAAGACAGGGAAGTTGGTTCGGTCTGGACGTGGTGCGCTATTGACGCTGATACCAAGCTGGTGCCCGCATTCCGCACTGGGGAGCGCAACACGGCTAATGCGAAAGCTTTTGTCGCCGATGTAGCTGGACGCTTGGCAACTCGGGTGCAGATTTCTACTGATGGCCTTCCTGCCTACATCCAAGCCATTCAACAGTCCTTCGGGCAGAACGTTGACTATGCCCAGATCGTCAACGTCTACGGTACGATGGAGTTCGGGGAGCGTCGCTATAGCACGGAGGGCGTTCTGTCCTCGGACAAGTTCGTGGTTACAGGCAGTCCCAACGTTGACCTGATTTCTACCAGCTATGTCGAGCGTCTGAACGCTACGACTCGCCTCCATATGCGCCGCCTCACCCGCCTTACTCTTGCGTTTCTCCAAGAAGCGTGAGAACTTCGACGCTGCGGTCGGGCTGCACTTCGCTTTCTACAACTTTGTTAAGCGTCACAGCACGATCAAAACGACCCCCTCGGTGGCCGCTGGAGTAGCTTCTAAGCTTTGGAGCATCGGGGACTTGGTGGAGGCGGTTGCATGAGCCATATAGACGAGCTAAGAGACGTGATTCACAATTTGCACGGTGGAGAGGCCACTCACCATGAATCCGTACCCGTGACAGAGGTATTCCGTGGGCAGACGGTCTGGGATGGCGTGGTTGAAGTTTTTCACTTAAAGGGCCACCCAAAGACGGATAAGGTTTATGCGTGGTTGCACGATACCGGCGATCCTGGTGCTCCTCCGCAGCATGTAACCGTCTTGCACATCCGACCCGCGCTGACACCACTAGATGCCGTTCGCGCCTTTATCGTCGGAGGATTTGCAAATGCCCAGACTGCCTAAGACTCGCTCGGTCGGTCGTCCCAAACTCGCCAAGGGTGACGCTAAGGCCGCTACTGTGCGGGTGCGGGCAACGTTGGATGAACTAAAGGCGTATGACAAAGCGGCCAAGGCCCAAAAGGTTACTGTGTCGGAGTGGGTTCGAAATGTGCTGAACACGGCATTGGAGGGGTAAATGGAGATACCAAAGGCAACACTGGAAAGACTCGCAAAAGCTTGGTTGGTCGAAGCGAAACGTCTACGAATGTACACTCGCTGCGATTGCGGCTGTGGACAAGAGATCAAAATAACGCGATTCAAGTCGGGACACGACGCCAAGCTCTTGAGTCAATACCGCGAGAAAATTGCCGAAATCATCGGGTCTTCGAAGTGAAGCCTGAATCCAAATTAGGACACTACCGGGCACTTCGGTCTGCCGTCCCGCTTTTGGTGTGACCTCCTATCCCTTAATTTGCCACTACTTCCAGTTTAGCGGGTCTGGGGTGGAACTACGCTAAGTCTGGGTGGGCGATGGGTTCTGGGTGGGTGCTGGAGGTTGGGTAGAGAAGCAGGTCCCTCCGCTTCGCTGCGGGATGACAACAAAGGGGCGGTGGCGGTTACAATCTAGGGTCACGTCGTCAGCGGTCATCGCCGGGCGAAAGCGATGGGTTCTAGGTGGGTGTTGGAGGTTTGGTAGAGAAGCAGGTCCCTTCGCTTCGCTGCGGGATGACAACAAAAAAAGGGCAGTGGGATGACAACAATGGGGCTGCGGGATGACAAGCAAAAGGGCAGTGGCAGACAGCGCTGCGGCTTCGGTTTCAGCTGTCTTTGCGGTAGAGGAGGTCGCGCATAGCCGATCTTCGGGCTTCGTTTGCTTCGACGGCGTTTTTGCGTTCGTCGGCGTCCATGGGGCGCTTCGAGGTTGGGTCGGTTGAATCGGGGGTGCTGCAGGCTGGGCAGCGGTTCGCGAAGCCGGGCTTGTTGGGCAGGAGTTCGAACTCTTCCGAGCAGACGGTGCAGACTTTGATGGGGTAGGCCATACAGGCTTTATGGTAACGAAAGCGGGCTCAGCCTGCGGGCGATGGATGTTTAGCGGGCTGGCCGGGTCGCCTGCGGTGGGAGGGTGGGGAGGACGACGATGGTCTTGCTCTGCCAGTAGCCGGAGATGCCGCGCAGGAGCATGAAGCGATCGGTCTCGGGCAGGGCCTCCTGGTGCTGCCCGATGAAGCGATCGGCGGCGATGCGGGTTTCAAAGGTGACGTAGTCGTTGGGGTGCTGGGCGACCTCCCTTTTCAGGCTGTCGAGGAGGGATGTGGCGGCTTCCGGCGTCTTTGTGCGGACTGTGGTGATGGACCTGTATGCGGATGCCCGCGTGCTGTTCGTGGTCGACGCGCCGAGGGGAAGGACGGCGAGCAAGAGGAGAGTGGCGGGCAGGTATTTGCTGAATCGACGCGATGCCATGGATGGAAGTCTGCTCCACGTGGCGGGGGTGTGACATTCCACGAAGGGGTCAGAGGCAGATGGTTCCGGGTGGGTGTGGAGGTTTGGGTAGAGAAGCAGGTCCCTCTGCTTTGCTGCGGGATGACAAGCAAGGTGGTCGTGGCGGTTTCGTTTGACAGCGGTTGTGGCCGTCATGGTCGTCAGTGATCACGGCCGTCGGTAGTTCACGGACGTCAGTGGTGATGGCTGGGCGAAGGCGATGGTCTGGGTGGGTGTGGAGGTTTGGGTAGAGAAGCAGGTCCCTCCGCTTCGCTGCGGGATGACAAACAAGGTGGTTGTGGCGCTTTCGTTGTCAGCGGTTGTAGCCGGCAGCGGTCGTCAGTGGTCATGGACGTCAGTGGTGATGGCTGGGCGAAGGCGAGGTCTGGGTGGGTGCGGAGGGTTGGGTAGAGAAGCAGGTCCCTTCGCTTCGCTGCGGGATGACAAGCAAGGTGGTTGTGGCTCGGACTGGGGGATCAGCGGCGTAGGGTGGCGGCCAGGAGTCCGATGACGACTCCGTAGAGGGTGCACTCGACGCGGAGGGAGGCGAGGTTGCGGTCGGGGTGGAGGGGGAGGTGGAGGAGGGTTGCGGCACCGCCGGGGACGTTGGGGGCCGGGCTTTTCGAGGTGGTGAGATTGAGGAGGCGGGTCTTGCCGGAGCGGAGGTCGACGCGCGGTGGGAGGGGAGAGGGGGCGCGGAAGATGAGGTTGTCGAAGATGTAGTCCTGCTCGATGGGCCACCAGGTGTCGGGGTTGCGGAGGTTGAGGACGGAGGTGGAGCCGTCGGTGTAGAGGACGGTGACTGATCCGTGGAGGCTCTGGCTGGCCTCCGGGAAGGTGGTGCCGGCCATGAGCAGGTAGAGGGTGCGGGCCTGGCCGGAGAGGGAGAGCTCGATGCGCTGCCGGTCGGGCTGCCAGAAGGAGAGGAGGCGGCAGTTGGGCTGCCTGGGATCGGCGGGGGTGGAGAAGGGGATGGATGTGCCGTCCTCGAGGGCCGCGTGGAGGGTTCCGCCAGCGGAGCGGAGGCCGGTGTCGTCGATGACGGGGACGGGGACGGGGACGGGGAACGGAACGGGGGCGGGGAGCGTGACGGGGAGGGCGGCGGGGGCTGGGGCGGGGGCTGGGCGGGCGAAGTCGGTCCAACTGCCGATGAGGTGATCGGGCAGGGCGAGCGAGCAGAAGGGGGAGCGGGGGGCGGTGTACTCGCGGGTCAGGATGGAGGTGATGCTGGTGTTGAGGAGGGTGGAGAGGTCGATGCGGTTGTAGAGGTCGGAGGCCCCGGGCGCCTCGCAGCTTGCGGGAAGGTTTGGTGGCGGTGCGGGATTCGGGTCCGCTGGCGCCGCCTGGGAGGACGGGAGGATGCTGAGAGCGATTGGGAGCCAGAAGCGGCAGCTCCCCTGCTTGATGGGGACAAAGACGGTGTGGCGGCCGGGGGTGGTGGCGACTCCGGAGAGGAGGCAGGCTTGCGGGTCGTCGATCTGGGAGGGTGCGATGTCCGGCGGGAGGGGAATGGCTTCGCCGACGCGGGAGACGGCGGTTGCGGGTGGGTTGACCGGAGGTTGGCCATGCCAGTGAACGTCGATCTTCCAGGCGTTGGCGGCGGGGAAGTTGGTGAGGAGGATGCGGGGGGCGCCGGTGGCATCGGGATCGAAGGCGAAGGGAAAGGCGTGGCCGTTGGAGAGAACGACGGGGTCGCTGGTGGTGCGGGCGGGGAGGATGAGCGTGAGGGCGACGGGATGGGGGAGGCGGCTGGTGATTTCGAGAGTTTCGGAGGAGCCGTCGCGGCGCCAGGCGAGATCGACGCCGGGGTGGTGAAGGGACGCCTCGGTCCAATGGGAGGGGAAGCCGGGGCGGATGGTGAGGGTGGCTCGAAGGAGGTCGGGGAGGATGCCGAAGAGGCCTTCGACGAGAGCTCGCGCGGTGATGCCGATGGGATCGGCGAAGTCGCGCTGGGACTCGTGACGGTGCGGATCGAGCTGGGAGGAGAGGTGGAAGTTGCCGGGGCAGAGCCCTTGAAACATGGAGTCGAGGAGGTTGCCCTGGTAGAGGGCGAAGGCATCGTCGGGGAGGCCGGCCTGCCAGAGGGCGAGGGCGAAGTGCATGTTTTCGGCGAGGGCGATGAGGCTGGTCGAGGCGGGGGATGGGAGCCAGTCGGTGGACGGGAGAAGGAACCAGCGGGCATCGGGGAGACCATCGGGAGGGCGGTCGGAGGAGCGATTGGGGACGCCCTCGCCGTGGACGGGGATGCGGGGGAGGGCGGAGAGGCGGTCGGTGACGATCTGCCACGCCTGCCGGGGTGTGGGGAGCTCGGAGTCGATGGCGTGATAGCTGGCGGAGAGGGCGGGGCTGACGTGGAGGCTTTGGGGCAGGAGGGTGTCGCGGGCGTTGGCGAAGGCGCCGGCTTCGGGCATCCAGAGGAGCTGCTGCATGCCGGCGAGGATGAGGCCGGCCTCCTGCTCAAAGGGGGCGGGATCTTCGCCGATGAGCCGGGCGATGGTGGCGGCGGAGCGGTTGAGGAAGGCGTTGAGGGCGGTGCTCTGGGTGGCTCCGGCGCCGTTGGCGGCAAGGTTGTCGCTATCCCAGAGGCAGGCGTAGGCCTCGTAGAGCGGGAGGGCGTGGAGGCTGGAGTCGGCGCGGTTGTCGGGGTTGCGGAAGACGCGGCGAAAGAGGCGGTATTCGCGGTCGATGTGGCGGGAGAGGGCGGGCCAGGTCTCGCGCGCGAGGTCGAGGTCGCCGGTCCAGCGCAGGTGGCGGAGGAGGGCATCGAAGAAGAGCAGGTTCATGTTCTGCGGGGTGCCGGAGAGGTCGCCGATGGAGTGCAGGAGGGCGTCTTTGCGGGTGAGGTGCGAGCCGGGGTCGGGGGGTCCAGTGACGGGGGCGTCGGGATCCTGCGAGGGCGGGAGGGGGGTGCGATTTTGACGCTCGATCCAGTGCCGGAGGTGCTGGCGCATGCGATCGTGGCTGCCGAGGGGGTCGAGCGCGTAGGGGCCGCGCCAGCCGGGGAGGGGTGATCGGGAGGCGACGGCGCCCCCGAGGAGGGACTGCTGGGCGGTGTCCCAGAGAGCGTCCGAGGCGTGCACGAGGGCGTTGACGGCGGCGTCGACGAAGGGATCCGGCGTGGTGACGTGGAAGCTGCCGGAGAGGTTGGCGAGCTGGCGGGTGCGGGCGGCGAAGGCGATGGCCGGATCGGGCTCCGGAGGCGGTTTGGGGGTGGCGGCTCCGGGCTCGGGAGGGGTGGTGCGGCGGATGTTCAGGTGCAGGGATGGGGCTTCGGCGGCGGCGGAGGCGGACGCGGCGGAAGCGTTGAGGGGGACGGAGCCGACGAGGATGGGCTGCGGGGTGTCGGGGGAGCTCGCTTGCAGGGCCTGCCAGCCCCGGTTCCAGAGGGCGGCGTCGGCGAGGTGCAGCCCCGAGCCGGGAGGAAAGGCGAGGTGGAGGTCGGCGGGATCGCTCTTGAGGTCGGCGGCGGCGGACCGGAGGATGTAACTGTTCTTGTTGCATTCCTGGGGCTCGAGCTGGAAGAAGCGGCTTACGGGCTCGATCTCGCAACCGATGTCTCCGCCGCAACGACCGCGCCGGCCGCTGACGCCGCCGAAGGCCCAGGTAAGGACGAGGTCGGGGGGCGTTTCGCGGGCGCGCACGGAGAGGTGAAGGCCGGCACCTTCGGCCTCGGTGACCAGATGGAGATCGAGGGCGCCCCTGCCGAGTAGAGGGTCGTGGATGGTGTAGAGCATCTGGCCCGAGGTGTAGGAGGCGACGATCTCGTCTGCTTCGAAGAGCCACTTTGCGCCGGACGGGCGGCTGATGCCGATGCGGAGGTTGCCGCCGTGGCCGGGGAGGTAGAGCGAGAACTCGGGGAGGTCGCCGGCGTCGACGCGGAAGGGGTTGCCGGGGGCGTAGAGGGGGCGGTTGAAGAACTCCCGCCCGTTGCGGATACGGAAGGCGCGGTTGTCCGGGAGGTAGCGGAGGGGGCGGGCGGTGGAGGTTTCGGGCCGCGGGGGGAGAGCGCCGGATGTCTCGAGCGCGAGGGGAGCGGACCTAGGCGGGGGCTGGGCGAAGAGGGGTTGGGAGGGACGCGAGGAGAGGGTCGCGATGGCGGCGGAGGCGGCGAGGAATCTCCTGCGGGTCCAGTCTGGGAGACTCCTGCGGGTCCGGTCTGGGAGATCGGTCATCGGGGGGAGGTCCGCGGCGAAACAGAGGTGCTGCCTGATGGTACCCCGGAGCCTTCAGACCTGCTCTGGCAGGGGTTGGTAGTAGCGGTGCTCCAGGTCCGCGCAGCCGTGGCAGGTGGGGAGGTCGTGGATGGGGGCGAAGCGGTCGTAGTTGACGCCCTCGCCGCATACGGAGCAGAGGACGCGGGCGCCCTTGAAGCCGGGGAACTCACTCCGGGGCAGAGGCACCTGCACCCACTGCGCGTTGAAGAGGAGGTCGTCGGGCAGATCGCGGTAGGCGAGCATCTGCTGCGGGTTCTTTTCTAGGTGAGGGTAGAGATCGGCGGCCTTCTGTTTGGAAGACTCGAGGGCGCTGACGCGGATGGCCTTGTAGAGATCGGGTGCGAGGGGGCGATCGAGGTCGACGAAGGTTGCGGCCATCTTTCCCCAGTCGCGGAACTTCAGGGCCCGCTTGCCGAGGCGGCAGCCGGTGACGACGCTGATGGCGTCGGTGGCGCAGCGATCGATCTCGACGAAGGTGACGAGGCGTTTGCGGTCCTTGCCCCGGGGTTCCTGAATGCCGAGGCGCTCACAGGCGAGCATGGCCATGCGGACGCCGAGGATCTGGCCGGCACAGAGGTGGCCGTGAGCGATCTCGGCCTGCTGGAGGAGATCGTTGAAGACGAGGGAGGAGCTCATGGGGTAATGGTAAGGCCGACTGTGTGACGTCGGCCTGGGGCCAGCCGGGCTAGGTAAGCCGGGCTAGGGTAGGCCGGGCTAAGGTAAGCGAGCGAAGGAAAGCCGGTGGAGCTGGATCGCGGGGCTTAGGTGTCGTCGTTGTCGCCCTCTTCGATGATCGACGTTGAGCCGAGGACGTCGAAGGTGAAGGCTTCGCCGCCGGTGGGCTGAAGGGTGACGCGCATAGGAAGACGCTGCCAGAGCGCGGGCTGGCAGATGGATGAGGGGTGGTCGGGCTGCGGCCATTTGCCGATCTGTCTCTGGGCGACGGCCTTGCGGGAGCCGAGCTGGGCGACGACGCCGAGGAGGCCGCCCTTGGCGGTCGGGGCGATACCGCAGTAGGCGGCGTAGTCGCGGAACCAGGTGACGTTTGAGACGGTGGCGTCGAAGCTGGGCAGATGGAGGGCGGTGATGTGCCCGGAGGTGCGGTCGACCAGGATCCATGGGCCGGGCTGCCAGACCCAGCGGGCGGCGGAGTCGGCGGGGAGGGAGTCGTTGATGCGGAGGGCGCGGCGGACGACGAAGCTGCGGTCGGTGACGTCGTGGGTGTCTCCGGTGGTCCACTCCTTTTGCCGTCCATCGACGACAAGGGGGCGGACCTTGAGCGTGGAGGTCTCCTCGGATTTGGTGTCGGGTGTGGCGTCCGCGGGTGTGAATGGGACCTTGCGCATGGATCCGAGCGCGACGGTGTGAACTTTGATGGATGCGGCGTGAGCCGGGAGAGCCTTCGGGAGCAGAGAGGCGAGGGCGAGTGCAAGGATGGGGGCGCGACGCAGCTGCAGGATGTCAGCTGGGAGGCGAAGGATTGGGGGGCGAAGGAGCGGGGGGAGACCGGGGGAGAGTCGGCGCAAGGGACCTCTGGGCAGCGTTGATGGGCACAGCGTTGATGGGCACAGTGTTGAGACTTCCGAGATGGTACGGAGCGAAGATGTGCCGACTCAATGGCGAAGGGAGGGAGGGTGCGTCGACATTTGGGGGATGGCCAGTCTTGCCCAGGAAGAGGACGAAGTTACCCGGCACATGGAAAGAGCTTCCGTCGTGTTTTTTGAACGGGCGCGCCGGTGACAGATATGTCCTCGTCTTTGCACAGGCAGATGCGGCAAACGGGTGCTAATTCAGGCTTTCCGAGTAGTATTGTGGAAGTAGCGGCTGGTTTCTGTGAAGGCATCGAGACACCGCACTATCCCTCAAGAAACACGGAAAGGAAACAAGATCTATGTGGAAACCGAACCAGCCCGGAAGCCCGAATCCTCCATCTCCTGAGCCAGCGCGTCCGGCGACCCCGGCGAGCAACTTTGAGACGCCCACGGCGCGGCCAACGCCGCCGAATTCAGGCGTTTCGTCTGCATCCGCGGCTGCAGGCGCACCTGCTGTTCCGACGGGAGAGCAGGCCACGATCGGCAAATCGCTGGTGGTGAAGGGTGAGCTGACGGGATCGGAGTCGCTCTACATCGACGGAAAGGTCGAGGGTGCGATCAACCTGCCGGGGAACCGGGTGACGGTGGGCCGTAACGGACAGGTCGCGGCGAACATAGTTGCGCGCGAGGTGGTGGTGCTTGGAAAGGTTCGCGGCAACTGCCAGGCGAGCGACCGGGTCGATATCCGGAGTGAAGGATCGCTGACCGGAGATGTGATTGCAGCTCGGATCTCGATTGAGGATGGCGCCTTCTTCAAGGGCGGGATCGATATTCGCAAGCCGGGTTCAGGCGATGCGAAGTCCCCCACGACGAACTCTGCGACGGTTGCGGAGCCGGCTACCGCCCACGCGTAAACGACAGCACAGATTTGCGGCGACCCCGGTGTAGTCTGCCGGGGTCTCCGTGCGTTTGGGGGACGGACGGAGTGACGGCTGGGGTCCTGACTTTCTGGGTTCCTGATTCGCAGGCGCGACGGCTTAGAGATTTCGGATCAGGGTGAAGAGAGCTGCGATGGCGAGACTAGTGTAGATGGTGAGCGGAGACGGCGACCAGGCAGACCGTTCAGAGTAGCCGCGGAGAGACCGGGTGAGCCGGGTGGCGGCGGTCTCGATCGCGATGGCGGGCAGCGCGCAGGTGGTGAGGGCGTTCAGGCGCAGGGCCTGGAAGAGATGTCCGTGCAGGAGGGCGGCGAGGGCGCGCGTGGATCCGCAGCCCGGACACTGCAGGTGCAGGATAGTGTGGATCGGGCATGTGGGGTAGAAGCTGTACACGGACGGGGGAAAGCGGAGGAGCAGGAGAGCAAGCAAGGGGAGCCCGGTGCAGGCGGCTCCTATTAGCAAGAGATGGTGGTCGTTGCGGTGTCTGGGATCAGCGGAACGAGGATCAAGGGTGTGAGGATCAAGGGTGCGAGGCATGAGAATGGGGGGCGATGCGAAACGGATCCCTCACGAAGGGCAGGCTTAGCGGAAGTGCAGGCCACGTTTGATGTCGTTGACGCGATTCAGCTGCGACTGGATGTAGATGCCGCCGAAGAAGAAGGTGAGGACGGGGTTGAGGCGCAGGCCGACGGGGTCGGAGGTGTTGAAGTGCTGCTCGAGCTCGGAACGGAAGTTGAAGCGAGCGAAGAGGCGCACGACCCAGCAGGCAATCGCAACGAGGCTGTACATGGCGATGGCGCCTGCGTGCGCGGTGTTCATGCTGGATCCGGAGAGGTGGCGGCCTGACGTGATGCCGAGCGTCTGTCCCATTGCGGCCTGCATGAGGATGAGGATGGCGGAGGCGATGTAGAGGGCGAGGGTCTTGCTGGAGGGGACGACGCGCTTGAACCAGGCTCCGAGGATGATGTTCCAGACCATCTGGAAGAGGCTGCAGGTGACGACATCGAGGAGAAGAACGAGTGCCCAATGGAGGTTGGGCGGGTCGGAAGGGCTGGTTTGGGAGCTGGGGGCGAAGTTTGCGGGTGGAAAGGGATTCTGATTGGGGGGCGCGGGGGCGTAGCCGGGGGGGGGTGTCTGCGGCTGTTGCGGGCCGAGGATTTGGGAGACGGGAATCCACTCCGGCATCTCCTCGCTCTTTGCGAGATCGGTGAGGAGGACGTGACCTGAGGCGAGGTAGCGCTGCAGGTCCTCCATGGTATAGGGCCCATACATTTGACCGTTGCGCGAGATCTGATACTGCATGGGGCTCCTGGCCAGGCTCCGAGGTGACTGGATCAGCTCCGATGAAAACACGAGTGCATCGAAGAGACAACCACAGATGTTTGGGCGGCGTGCTGATCGGAGGGGTTAGATCGCTGCCGGCGGGATCGCGATGGGGCGGGTTAGAGCGTCTGGTTCTGAGCGCTGGCGAGGGTTGTATCCTTTGCTGCCCGGCTGAGCATGATGCGGAGGTCCGTGACACCGTGAAGAGCGAAGGCAGGCGATTGCGGCGCGGTGGGTGCGGTGATGGCGAGGAAGTCGGCGCGGTCGACGTGCTTGAGGTAGATGGCGGGCCGGGGGTCGGGAGCGGCGGGTTGGATCTCGACGTGGCTTAGATCGAGGTTGCGCACGTGCCGGAAGAAGAAGCCGTGGGCGGGCATGGGACCGAACATCCCTGGCTCGGGGTATTTGGATTCGAGCTCGGGTGGATCGCGGGCGAGCGAGGAGGGCGCGCGGCGCCGCCTCGATGCTGGATGTAGATGTTCGACAGCCTGAGATCTTCGATGGCAAAGCCGGGGACGCCGCTGATGTTGAGCAGACGCTTGACTCCGAGTTGTAAGAGACGAGGTTATTGATAGAGACGCGGCGAAGCGTTGACGACGCCACCGCCGGCGGCGGCAGCGGATGCGGTTGCGTGGTTGATCGGAGTTGGCGGAGTTTGAAGGTTCCCCGGGTACCAGATGTATCGCTCTCCCGTGACGGAGTATGTATCAGGAACACCCCGTTTATGCGCCGGAGTTGAAGGTCGCGAGATTACCTTTCAGCTGATGTCGTGCAACACAGGCGCCTCCGGTAGCCCCGTCCCGACATTTCCGTTGACAGAACGGCCCAAGGAGGCGCAACCTGTCAGGTCTAGCGAGAGATGAGCAGCAACAGCGCCGGCGCCGGGAGGTGCGGGCCAAGCGTTCTCCCGATCTGGCTGGACATCTTCATCGGGCCCTCTTTTGATCCTTTCGGAGGAAAGCGTATGAAGCATCTCGTACAAAAACTTTTTGCCATTGGTGGCGTTGTCGTTCTGTTCGGTGTGATCCACCATGTGGCGCAGGCGATAACGATGACGAACGCTCGGAGTCGATTGAGCAGCACCGGATCCTGGTCGGGTACAAGATCAACCCGGTGCCGCTGAACCTTTCGCACAAGAACCAGGACCTGGTCGGGCTTGGCAGCTACATCGTGAATGCGGAGAGTGGATGCAGCGACTGCCATACGAACCCGACCTACCTGCCGGGAGGCGATCCTTTTCTGGGGCAGCCGAAGGTGGTGAACGCGCAGCACTACCTGGCGGGCGGACAACACTTCGGGCCGTTCGTTTCGCGCAATCTGACGCCTGAGAACGGGCTTCCGGCGGGCCACACCTTTGCCGAGTTCCGGACGATTTTGCGGACCGGCAAGGACTTCGACCACGCCCATCCGCAGATGGGACCCCTGCTGCAGGTGATGCCGTGGCCGACGTATCAGAACATGACGGATCACGACATCCGGGCTATCTACGAGTACCTGAGGGCGATTCCGCCGGCCACACCGGGACCCTGAAGGCGAGTGCGATAGAGGCACGGATCCCATCTCGGGATGCCGTGCCTTTAGCTTTGCGGGACGGGAAACGGATTGCGTTCGGCGAACTGCACCTGATGCCAGTACGGGTAGGGGAGGTCGACGGCGCTGGCGGCGTCCAGGGTCGCCACCTGCGCGGGCGTAAGCCTCCAGCCGACGGAGCCGAGGTTTGCGCGGAGCTGCTCCTGATTGCGCGCGCCGATGACGACGGTCGAGACGGTGGGCCGGCCGAGGACCCAGTTGAGCGCGATCTGGGGGACGGTTTTGCCAGTCTCCCGGGCGATCTCCTCGAGCGCGTCGACGACTTTGTAGAGGTATTCGTCAGGGGGCTTTGGACCGCTTTCGACGACTGATTTCGTGTTGAGGCGGCTCTCAGGGGGGAGTGGCTGGCCGCGCCGAATCTTGCCGGTGAGGCGTCCCCAACCGAGCGGAGACCAGACCAGAGCGCCGACTCCCTGGTCGGCCGCGAGCGGCATGAGCTCCCACTCGTAGTCGCGCCCGACCAGGGAGTAGTAGACCTGGTGGCCGACGTAGTGCGCCCATCCATAACGCTCACTCACGCTGAGCGATTTCATCAGGTGCCAGCCGGAGAAGTTTGAGCACGCGATGTAGCGGACCTTGCCCTCGCGCACCATCTTGTCGAGCGTGTTCAGGGTCTCCTCGACCGGGGTGAGCGCGTCGAAGGCGTGGAGATGGTAGATGTCGATGTAGTCCGTGCCTAGGCGCTGGAGGCTGTTCTCGAGCGAGCGGACGAGGTGATAGCGGCTGGAGCCGAGGTTGTTGGGGCCGGGGCCGAAGCGAAAGGTCGCCTTGGTCGAGATCAGGATGTCTTCGCGCTTCAGGTGGGCGAGGGCCTTCGCGAGCATCAGCTCGCTTCCGCCGGACGAGTAGACATCCGCGGTGTCGAAGAGATTGACGCCTGCTTCCATGCAGATGTCCACGATCTTCTCTGCCTCGTCGGGGGTGGTTTCGCCCCAGGCCTTGAAGAACTCATCGCCGCTGCCGAAGGTACCCGCGCCGAAACATAGCTCCGGGACCTTGAGTCCGGATCTGCCAAGCTGTCTATATTCCATGGCGTATGTGATGCGCCAGGTCAATTCGCTGATTCGTGGGGCGGGGGGAGCGTTTTTGGTGGCGCTACACCGGTTCGGCAGCGGGGTCGGCAGGGTCGCCGGGCTTATCAACGGCGGTGGCTTCGAGGGCGTCAACTGGCTTATCCACCTGAGACTGGTAGACCTCTTCGACGCGATCGACGGTGTCGATCTCGGCGAGGGGTTTGTCGTTGCGGATGCGGAGGATGCGCGGGAAGCGCAGCGCAAACCCACTGGCGTGGCGGTCGGAGCGCATGATGTTGTTGAAGGCGACCTCGAGGATGATCTGGGGCTCGACGGTGCGGAAGTGGCCGAAGTCCTGGAGCGTGTGGGCCTGCAGCCAATCGGTGAGTTCCGCGATCTCGACATCGGTGACACCGCTGTAGGCTTTGCCGACGTTGAGCAGATCGCCGGCCGGACCGCGGACGGCGAAGGTGTAGTCGCTAAGCAGCTGGGCTCGCCTGCCCGAGCCGAACTCGGCCCCGGTGATGACTACGTCGAGGGTGGCGAGTTCGCGTTTCAGCTTGACCCAGGCGAGGCCGCGCCGGCCGGGCTGGTAGGTGGATGCGGCGGCCTTGAGCATGACGCCCTCGTTGGCGCGGGCGCGGGCGTCGGCGTAGGCGCGGTCGATATCTTCGGCGCTCTCGACGAGTCGACTGGGCGAGAGCAGGAGGCGCTCCACGCCCTTGGCGTCGGGCTTGGTCAGGATGTCCGAGGGCGGACCGGAGAAGAGCGGGGTCTGCGCGGTCGCGGATGGCTGACCGGCTTCGACGGGGGAGCAGACGGCTTCGACGAGCTCCTCGACGATGGCTTCCAGCTTGTTGCGGCGGTCGCGCAGAGGGAGGTCGAGCTGCAGCTTTCCGTCGGCGAACATCAGGTCGAAGGCCATAAAGATGACGGGCACCTGCCGCCGCCAATCGTCGCCGACGCGCTTGCGACCGATGCGCTGGCCGAGGACGGCGAAGGGGAGGGCGCGGGCCTGGTCGAGGTCCCAGCCGAGGATCTCGCCATCGAAGATGAGGGCGCCGGCACCGGTCTCGCCGACGTGGGAGAAGGCTTCGGCGAGCTCGGGGAAGCTCTCGGTGACGTCCTCGCGGTTGCGGGAGTAGATGGCGACGCGGCCGGGCTGGGTGGGATCGCCGCAGTGCAGCTGCGCGCGCATGCCGTCGTACTTGTCCTCGAGAAAGGCGTGGACGGTGTGCTGGGCTGCGTCGGCGTTGGGTGCGGTGCTGTCTTCGGACGGGGAGGTGGTCGGGGAGGGGGACGGGGAGACGGCGATCAGGTCGGTCGCGGAGGCATCTTCGAAGTCTTCCGGGCCTGCGACGTGCTCGCCGGTAGGGTTTGGAGGTGCTGCTTCCGAGGTTGGAGATGTTGCTTCGGGGGTTAGATCTCCAGGCTCGGGCGATGGATCTTCGGCCTCACCATTCTTCTTCTTTTTGCCACGGGGCTTCTTTGCTGCGGCCTTCACGGTCGCCTTGGCGGGCTTTGCCGTGAAGCGTTCGATGGCCTCCTCCGGTGTCTCGACGGGGCTGGCGAGCATGAAGCCAAGCGGGTGGAAGAGGCGCATGCGAGCGCGGTCGAGGCTGCCTTCAAAGGCGCGGCGAACGGCGCCGGCGAGGTCTGCCTCCAGCATGACGGCGTGGCGCACGGCGACGACGTGGATGGGGTCTGAAGGGGCGTCTCCGGATCGCGGATGCTGGCTGGCTGCGATTGCGATGCTCTCTTCGACGAGGCTCTGTTTTACGCCGATACGCATATCGCCGAGCATGAGCTTCAGCAGGTACTTGGCCTCGATCGCGGTTGCCTGGCGGAGCAGACCTTCGACCAGGGAGGCGCGGATGGCGGTGGTTTTAGCGGCGGCCATACCGGCGAAGGCTTCGGCGACCTCGGCGAGGGTGAGGGTAGGGGCTGCGGGAGACTTGCCCTGGAGGAGATCGAAGGCGGCGGCGCCGAGGTCGCCGTGGCGGCGGTAGGCGGCGGTGAGCGCTGCGTCGGTTGACCCGCTGACGGCGAGCAGGGTTCGCGTGAGCAGGGCGCCGCCGGCGTTCAGCTTGCGGGCGTCGGCCTCGGGGAAGGGTGTGCCCGCGAGGTACAGGGCGAAGCGTCCTGCGTCGTCGAGCGACTCGGCCGCGACCCCCCCGATGGCCTCTGCGATGGCGGTCCGCTTCTTGAGCCGGCCACCCTCACTGGCAAGTTCCTCAGCGAGCGTTGCCACGTCCACAAAACCTGCCATGCGGAAATTCCTCAAGAGAGAAGGATGCTGTCCTGGGGGCGGGGTGTGTCCGAAGTACGCGCGAGGGCCGGGGTCGGCCGAGTTGCCGGGGCGCCGGTCGCGGATTGACGAGGGAGATGGAGGGATCCGCGAGGGAATCCTTGACGCACGCTGTACCATCTAAATAGATAAGTATGTTCAGGAAGCTTGCAAACCCGGTGAACTTCCCCCTTGTGACTGGCCTGGTGCCTGCCGGCCGTCACGACTTTGCGTAGCTGAACCTCCCCTCCCGCCCCCACCAGAACTTTCCTGTTTGCCCTGCCTGAAGTGCAGGAGGAGACCTACTCATGTTCGATCGACTTGCTCAGATGGAAGCACGCTACGAGGAGCTAGGGGTTCAGCTCTCGGACCCCACCCTGGTAAACGACCAGAAACGCTTTCAGACGACAGCGAAGGCGCATCGCGACATCGAGCCCACCGTGGAGAAGTTCCGGCAGTTCCGGGCCGTCCAGCAGGGGGTCGCCGATGCGCGGGCGATGCTGGCCGAGACCGATGCGGAGATTCGCGCCATGGCGACGGAAGAGCTTGCCGTGCTCGAGCCGCGACTGCTGACCACTGAAGATGAGCTGAAGATCATGCTCCTGCCGAAGGATCCGAATGATGAAAAGAACATCATTATCGAGCTTCGCGCGGGAACCGGCGGGGACGAGGCGGCGCTGTTTGTGGCGGAGATGTTTCGCATGTACCTTCGCTTCGCCGAACAGCATCGGTGGAAGGTCGAGATCCTGTCGCAGTCCGACAGCGGGATCGGCAACGGCATGAAGGAGGTCAGCGCGATCTTTGAGGGCGACAAGGTGTACTCGCAGATGAAGTTCGAGTCCGGCGTTCACCGTGTGCAGCGCGTTCCGGCGACCGAGACCCAGGGTCGCGTGCACACGTCGGCGATCACGGTGGCGGTGCTGCCGGAGGCGGAGGAGGTTGACGTCAAGATCGAGGCGAAGGATCTGCGCATCGACACCTTCTGCTCATCGGGGCCGGGCGGCCAGTCGGTGAACACGACCTACTCCGCGATCCGTATCACGCACCTGCCGACGCAGACGGTGGTCTCCTGCCAGGACGAGAAGTCGCAGATCAAGAATCGCGAGAAGGCGATGCGCGTTCTGCGGGCGCGTTTGTACGAGGTTGAGGCGGAGCGCATTCACCAGATACAGGCAAAGGACCGCAAGCAGCAGGTGGGTACGGGGGACAGGTCGGAGAAGATTCGTACCTACAATTTCCCTCAGAACCGCATGACCGACCACCGCATTGGCCTCACCAATCACCAGTTGGCGATGGTGATGGAGGGCCAGCTTCAGCCGACCGTGGACGCTCTGGTGGCGTTTGACGTGGCCGAAAAGATGAAGGGCGAGGCGGCGACCGTCTGAGCAGGCGAAACGCCGCCGGCCTATGACGGGATGGTGCTCCGATTGCACATGCCTTGACCATGACGCTTCGAAAGATGGTCTCGGCTGCCGCGGCTCGGCTGCTCGAGAGAGAGGACCTCGCACCCACGGCTGTGCGCGACGCCGAGCTTCTTCTCCTGCACACGCTGGCCCTGCCTCGGAGCACGCTCTATGCGTATCCGGCACGGCTGCTGAGCGAACGGGAGCAGGCGGCCTATGCGGCGGCGATCGATCGCCGGCTTGCCTGTGAGCCGGTTCAATACATCACGGGTACCCAGGAGTTCTTCGGTCTTGCGATTGAGGTTGGGCCGGGCGTTCTGATCCCGAGACCGGAGACGGAGTTGCTGGTCGAAGCTGCGCTGGACCGGCTTCCGCACGACCGGCCGCTGCGATTGCTCGATGTGGGAACGGGAACGGGGGCGATTGCGATTGCGATTGCGTCGCGGTTTCAGCTGGCCCGGATCACAGCGGTCGATATCTCCCCGGAGGCCCTGGCGATTGCCGGCCGAAATGTTCGCGCCCACAAGCTTGAAGACCGTATCGCGCTTATGGTTTCGGACCTGCTGGCCGGGGTTCCCGATGCCGGGGCTGGCTTCGATGGGATCGTCTCGAATCCGCCGTATGTGCCGGAGGGGGATGGGCCGGCGATGCACCCGGAGGTTCGCGAGTATGAGCCGGCGCAGGCGCTGTTCGCGGGGGAGGATGGCCTCGAGATCTACCGGCGTTTGATACCGCAGGCACAGGCCGCGCTCGCACCGGGCTGTTTGCTGGCGCTCGAGATCGGTTATGGACAGCGAGCGGTCGTCGCGGAGCTGCTGGACGGGTGGCATGGGGTGCAGTTCCTAGACGATCTGCAGGGGATCCCGCGGGTCGCGATCGCGCGCCGGGCCTAGGAGCCCACCAACAGCTCGAGACGCAGACGCGGAAGTCGCAGGCCGCAGAGCGCCGGGGGCGTTCGCCCTCGTGCCCGGCCCTCTGCTAGGCTTGCTGGCACATGCCTACTCCCCTTCCGATGACACGACGCTCGACCCTTTTCGCCGCGGCCTGCCTGTTTGCCGTGCCTGTGCTGCAGGCGGCTTCTGTCCCATCTGCAGCGCAGCGCATTGCCGCCCAGAATGCCCTTTTTGAGGAGCAGTACGAGTCCGATCTTCGCTCTTTCCCGGAGCGCGCAACGGCAGTCGGCGACTATCGCTATAACGACAGGTTGAGCGAGCGATCGCTGGCGTCGATCGAGCAGCGGCAGAGGGTGGACCAGGAGTACCTGGGGAAGCTGAGGTCGATCCCGACCGATGGTTTCAGCGAACAGGACCAGCTGTCGCACGATCTGCTGGTGCGCAGCCTGCAGCAGCGGATCGACGACTTTAACCTGAAGACGTACGAGATGCCGGTCGACCAGATGGAGGGGCCGCATACGGGTTTGGCCGACCTGCCGCTTTCGGTGCCGCTCGACTCGATGAAGCATTACGAGGACTACATCGCGCGGCTGCACCAGGTTCCGCGGGTCTTCGAGCAGACGGAGGAGGTACTGCGCGCCGGAGTGCGCGACCACCTGATGCCGGTGCGATTTCTCCTTGAGAAGGTTCCGGCGCAGTGCCAGGGTGTGATTGCTGCCGACCCGTTTCTTGGGCCGACGAAGAAGTATCCGGCGAGCATCCCGGCAGCGGACCAGGCGCGGCTGACACAGCAGATCACGGACGCGGTGAACAACGAGGTAATTCCGGCTTACAGGAACTTTGCCGCGTTTATCACGAACGACTACGCCGCCCATGGCCGAACGGGCCTGTCGATCGCGACGCTCCCGGGTGGATCTGCGCGATACCAGAATGCAATTCGCGGCCGAACGACGACGGACATGAAGCCGGCGGAGATCCATCAGATTGGCCTGCGCGAGATCGCCCGCATCGAGGCGGAGATGACGGCGATCGCGCACGGGGAGAGCTTCGCCGATCTCGCCGCCTTTCGCGCGTCGCTGAAGACGAATCCGAAGTACATTCCGACATCGTCTGAGCAGATTCTCGATCAGTTCCGAACGTACATTGCCCAGATGGAGCCGAAGCTCCCGCAACTATTCACGCTGCTGCCGAAGTCACCGGTGACGGTTGAGGCGATTCCTGCGTTTCAGGCGGCGATGGCGACGCACTACCAGACGGGAACTCCGGACGGGAAGCGGCCCGGGCGCGTCTCGGTTGCGACGTCGGAGTTCGAGCGGCGCAGCCTGGTCGACGACGAGGCGATCGCATATCACGAGGGCATTCCCGGGCACCACATGCAGCTGTCGATTCAGCAGCAGCTTACCGGCCTGCCGAAGTTCCGACTTCACGGCGGCAACTCCGCGTACGTGGAGGGGTGGGCGCTCTATGCAGAGCAGTTGGGAAAGGAGGTCGGCTTCTACAAGGATCCGGTGAGCGACTACGGACGGCTTTCGAGCGAGCTCTTTCGCGCCGTTCGTCTGGTGGTCGACACGGGCATTCACTCGGAGGGATGGAGCCGCGACCAGGTGGTCGACTTCTTCCGGAGATCAGGCGCGGTGGACGAGCCCACGATTCAGTCGGAGACCGATCGCTACATCGCATGGCCAGCGCAGGCGCTCAGCTATAAGCTGGGCCAGTTGAAGATCCGTGAGCTGCGCGACCGGGCGCAGAGGGAGCTGGGGGCGAAGTTCGATATCCGCAAGTTTCATGACGAGATCATCGACGGCGGGGCGCTTCCGCTGGATGTGCTGGACGCGCGCACGAGCCGCTGGATCCAGGCGCAGAAGAGCGGAGAGCAGAAGCAGGGCGGGTTCTGACCATGCCTGAGAGCAAGAACGAGAGCGGGAGACCACCGGACTTCTTCGCTGTCTTCGATCTGCCGCAGAGGTTGCGGATCGACACGTCGGCGCTGGAGAAGAAGTTCTATGGGCTGTCGCGACGTCTGCATCCGGACCGCTTCGTGAACCGGCCGGAGACGGAGCAGGAGGATGCGCTGCGGCAGAGTTCGCGCCTGAACGACGCGTACCGCACACTGCGGGATCCTGTGCAGCGAACGCAGCACCTGCTGGCGCTCCAGGGGATTGAGGTCGAAGAGCAATCGAAGGCGGCAACCGACGCGGCCCGAGCGACCGGTGCGCAGAAGCAGCAGGCGGTTCCACCCGAACTGCTGGAAGAGGTGTTTGAGCTGAACATGCAGCTGACGGAGATGCGTTCGGCGAAGCAGATGGGCGAGGACGACCCGGCGCTGCGAAGGGATCTCGAAGCTGCGAAAGCAACCTTCGATCGGAAGATAGAGGAGACCCGGACGGAGCTTGAGCAGAGGTGGGATGAGTGGGACCGGGCGCTCGACAGGGACGATGAGGCGGCAAAGGAGAGCGCGAAGGCGGCTATGCTTGGGCTTCTAAACAGGCGACGATATCTGCGCAACCTGGTGCGCGATGTGAATGAGAGCCTGGACCTTTAGCCGCCGCACCAACGGTTGGAGGAGCGGTCAGCTTCGGCCAAGAGCGAGACGTTCCAGCTGGTTCAGGTGGTTGACGTCATGGCCGGCCATGGTCTCGACGATCGTCCATAGCGTCATGGAGCCGCGTTCAGGGTGGACCACCGGCAGCTTGCGCTCGGCTTCGGAGGTTCCGTGGAGCAGCTTTACGTTCCAGGCGCGCGCGGCGGAGAAGAGCGCGATGGCGGACGGGAGGTCGTAAATTTTGTAGCGCTCGGACCATACACCCTGGTCGAAGGGCTGGATGGAGGGATGCTCTTCGCTGAGCGTCTGCCGGAGTCGAAAGGCGAAGACCATTTCGCAGTCGGCGAGGTGCGCGATGATCTCGCGAATGCTCCATTTGCCGAGCGCCGGGCGGCGATCGCAGACATCGGGACCGAACCCCGAGGTGAGCCTGCCGAGACGATCCGCGGTAGTGGAGATGATCTCCATAGGATCACTGTCGCCGAGGTGCATTGCGTAACGGTTCAGATCCATGCGACGACAGTACCACGGCGGATCGAGATTTCCGTGAGGAGACTTCGGACAAAATGGCGTCGTTTTGGGACCCGCGGGCGGATGTAGGACAATGAAAGGGGACCGGGCGGGCGCTGCGGCGAAGATGCGCGACGCGATCGCCCGCCGGACGGGTCTCACCGGGTCTCACGGGATCTCGCTGGAGCGAAACGGACCGTCGACAGAATAGGCAGGAAATGGCAGAAGAGCGCGTTGTAGGGATCGATCTGGGCACGACCAACTCGTTGATTGCCTTCATGGAGGGGGACACGCCGACGGTGATTCCGGGCGAGGACGGCGACCGGCTGGTGCCAAGCGTCGTTGCCATCACAGGGGATGCGGTCCTAGTCGGCAACGCTGCGCGGGGAACGCTGCTGGAGGCGCCGGGGAACGCGGTGTACTCAGCCAAGCGGCTGATGGGACGGGGCGTCGCGGATATCCAGGAGGAGTTGAAGCTGTTTCCGTTTCGCCTGGCGGACGGGGAGGCTGACGGGCAGGCAGGGGATGTGATCCGGCTGCGGATCGCGTCGCGCACGTTGACGCCGCCCGAGATCTCTGCCTACGTTCTGCAGCAGTTGAAGCGCAACGCGGAACGCTTCTTCGGCGCGCCCGTGACCAAGGCGGTGATCACCGTTCCGGCCTACTTCAACGACGCGCAGAGGCAGGCGACCAAAGATGCGGGGCGCATCGCGGGCCTGGAGGTCTTGCGGCTGGTGAATGAGCCGACTGCCGCTGCCCTGGCCTACGGTCTCGACCAGAAGAAGGACGGCGTGATCGCGGTGTACGACTTCGGCGGCGGCACCTTCGACGTATCCATTCTGAAGCTCCACGAAGGCATCTTCGAGGTGATCGCGACGGGCGGGGACACGCACCTGGGCGGCGACGACATTGACAATCTCCTGGTGGGCATCGCGCTCGACGATATACGTGGAGACCTGGGACAGGATCTGGCCGGCAGCGCCGAAGCGGTGCAGGCCCTTCGCAAGGCAGTGATCGAGGCCAAGTTACGACTGTCGGCGGAGGGATCGGCGAAGCTCGACGTTGCGCTTCCGGGCGGGGGGCGGTATGCGCGCGAGATTACGCGGGAGCAGTTCGAGGGGATCGCGGCCGCGGTGATCGGGAGGACGGCGGCACCCTGCCGGCAGGCGCTGAAGGATGCGCAGATCGATGCGGCGGAGATCGACGAGGTCGTTCTGGTTGGCGGATCGACGCGCATCCCTGCGGTGCAGGCGCTGGTTGACGACCTGTTCGGCCTGCTGAAGCGTGGAAAGAGACCGCATACCGATCTGAACCCGGACGAGGTGGTGGCGCTTGGAGCAGCGGTCCAGGCGCAGATCCTTGCAGGTGGATCGGCCGCAACGGAGGATCTGCTGCTGCTCGACGTGATGCCGCTGTCGCTTGGCATCGAGGCGCTGGGAGGCGTGGTCGCGAAGATCATCGAGCGCAATTCGACCATACCGGCCTCGGCCACCGAACACTTCACCACCGGCGTGGATGGGCAGACCAACGTGGCGATCCACGTGGTTCAGGGGGAACGGGAGATGGCGAAGGACTGCCGGTCGCTGGCTCGATTCGACCTGAAGGGCATACCTCCGATGGTCGCCGGCATTCCGCGGATCGAGGTCAAGTTCCTGATTGACGCAAACGGAATTCTGCATGTCTCCGCGCGCGAACAGAGAAGCGGCAAAAATGCTGAAATCGACGTCAAACCCACTTACGGGCTGACCGACGAACAGGTGGAGACGATGATCCTCGCCTCCTTCGACAACGCGGAGTCCGATATCCGGGAGCGACAGGTGATTGAAGCGAAAAACGAAGCGGAGACCATTCTTGCCGCGGTGAAGAAGGGAAAGAATCATGAGGCCTGGCAGCTGCTGTCCTCGAGCGAGATCGAGAAGATTGAGCAGGGGGAGGGTGAGCTTTCGGCCTCCATCAAGGGAGGCGATCACGCGATCATCCGGCAGGCGATCGACCGGCTGGACAAGGCGACGCGCCGCTTTGCCGAGCTGATGATGGACACGGCGGTGGGCGGTGCAATGAGGGGCAAGACGATGCAGACGGCGGGTGAGGACATGGGCGGGGGCATGGGTGCGGGCCCGACCGCGCCACACCCGTTCGCGAAGGCCGAGATTAATGAGCCTCAGGCGGGTGAGCGTCCGGCGGGCGCGCGTCCGGCGGGTGCACTTCCATCACAGGCTCCGGTCAAAGAGGCGAAGTAAGAGGAAGATAGGTTCATGTCCGAAAACAGCAAAGCACTTGAGACGGTCGACACGACGCGGCCCGTAGCTGACGGGATGGTGCGGGTGACGTTTCTGCCTGAAAAGCGCACTGTCGAGTTTGCCTTCGACTCGATGCCCTATGAGGGCCACGGCCTGCCGATGTCCTTTCTCGATGTCGCCGAGAATTATGGAATCTTTCTCGATCATGCCTGCGGTGGAGTTTGCGCCTGCACCACCTGCCATCTCTGGGTCAAGGAGGGTGCCGCCGGGGTCAGCGAGGCGGAGGATCTGGAGCTCGACCGCATGGAGACGGCGGCTGACATCCAGCTGAATTCGCGGCTTGGCTGCCAGGCGGTAATTGAGAAGCCGGGGGCCTATGTGGTCGAGATACCGAAGTGGAATCGCAACTACGTGCAAGAGGGAAAGCCGGCGCACGGACCCGGATCGTAGGCGCGGCGAGACGCGTTGTTACCGAAGAGGAGAAGAGTATGCCCCGCGAGATGGACTGGACGGACACCGAAGAGATTGGGATTCAGCTGCAGGAGAAGTTCCCGGAGCTTGACCCTTACACCGTGCGCTTCACCGACCTGCACCGCTACGTAACGGAGCTTCCCGGCTTCACGGGTGACAGCGCGAAGTCGAATGAGGGGCTGCTGGAGGCGATACAGGCGGCATGGGATGAGGAGTACAAGGACGCCAAGTCAGTCTGACCAGAACGCGGCTTGCCGGGCGGTGGCGCTAGCGTGTCCGGAGCTGACGGAGCATCTGAGATCGCGTTGCGCCCAGGGTACCGATTGCGAGCGCGGCCCACGCCAGGCCTCCCAGGGCGAGCGCGCGGAGGTCTCCGCGGTAGGTGTCTGACGAGGGCAGCCAGTGCAGAACCGCGATTGCGCCGGCAACACTGACGAGTGCGGCCAAGGCGGACTTCGCGATCTCGGCTCGATCGAGACCGAAGATCGGCACCAGGGAGCGCCGGTGCAGAAGAATGGCGAGCGTTCCGGTGTGGGCCAGGATGGCGAGGTTGGAGGCCCAGGCGAGACCCATCACGCCGAAGCGGTGGTGCAGACCCCAGTAGACGGGAAGGCTGATCAGAGTGACGAGAGTGCCGGCGAGCATCGGCGCAAAGGTCTCGCCGGCCGCGTAGAACGCGCGAGCGTAGATGGCCTGGGACGACCAAAGCGCGAGCGAAGCGGCGAAGATGGCGAAGTAGACCGCGGTCGCATTTGCGTCGTTGTGGTGGAAGGAGCCGCGGCGGAAGATCAGGTCAACGATTGGCCGGGCAAGCGCAATCATCGCGGCCGACGCGATCAGCGAGAAGACGATGAGGCGCGAGACCGACCGGTTGACGGCCTCCGCGTAGCTGCCGAACTGCCGGCGTCCGAAGAGCGAGGCGAAGAAGGGAAGCGATGCCGCTCCCGCGGCTTGGCCGAGGATTGCCATGGGCGCGGTGAAGAGCCGCTTCGCGTAGTTGAGGCGAGAGATGTCACCGGTGCCGTGCCTGGCGAAGTAGCCCAGGATCTGCGTATCGAGGGTGATGATGGTGACGCCCAGCATGAGCGGCAGAGAGAGCCGGACCCACTCGCGCAGGCCCGGATGTTGGAGATCGAGCAATGGATGGTAGCGTACGCCGGCTCTCCAGGCTCCGATCGCGTTAACGAGGAAGGGGCCGAGTATGGCGCCCGCGAGCGCTCCCACGCCGAGGGCCGAGACCCCCATGCGGTGTGCCAGAAGAACTCCGCCGCAGATGATCCCGACGTTATAGAGGAGCGGGGAGACGGCCTGGTAGGAGAACTGCTTTCGCACCAGCAGCACCGACGCGAGGACTCCGCCCGCGAAGAAGAAGATCTGTGCCGGAAGCAGGATGCGCGTAATCCTGGTACAGAGCTGGCCCTCGGGCGAGGCGGGGTCGAAGTAGATTCTGGTGAACAGCGGGGTGAAGATCTCGGCGAGCAGAACAGCGGCTCCGAGGACCAGCACCATTGTGTTCAGGATGATGGAAAGCGCCCGTTCCCCTTCGGCCTCATCTCCGCTGGCGCGGTAGCGATCGAGAATGGTTACGAATGTGATCGAAGCGGCGCCCCCGACCAGAAGGTAGTTGATCCATTCCGGCAGGTAGAACGCGACGTTGTACGCGTCGGTACTCTTTCCGGCTCCGAAGGCGTAGGCGATGTACTGATCGCGGATGAGCCCGATCACTCGCGAAAGGAGGGCAGAGAGGGTGAGGAGAACTGTGGCGGAGGCCGCCGTATGCTGGTGTGACGGCCGCAGAAAGGCCAGGCGGCGTGGCCGATCGGAGGGCGTCGGGATGGATCGGGGCGAGCTCGGCAAGGCGGGCGTGTTTGCGGAGATGCGGACGGATGCAAGGGCGAATCTCAACCTGATTCTATCGTCACAACCGTGACGTTTGCGGATTGGGCTGGAGATCCGGGCTTGGCCGCGGACTTCGACCTCGGGCTACGACGTCGGGCGTTGACATCGGGGCGTGGACATCGGGACCCCTGGCAGAGCATGCTTGAAGACGAATGGTTCGGAACCTCTTCTACATTGGCATCATCCTCTCGGCGAGCGGTCTGGTCTCTCCTCCGTTCGCGCTGGCTGCCGGGCTGCTCTTCGGCCTGACACAGGTGCATCATTTTCACGTGGAGAGCCGCACCCTTTCGAAGTTTCTGCTGCAGGCCGCGGTGGTCTGCCTCGGCTTCGGGATGAACCTGCAGCAGGTCCTCCACGCGGGTCGATCGGGGTTTGTGTATACCGCCATCAGCATCGCATTTGCGCTTGCGCTGGGGGTACTTCTGGGCAAGCTGCTGCGTGTCGAATGGACGCAGTCGCTGCTGATCAGCTTCGGAACCGCCGTCTGCGGGGGGAGCGCCATCGCTGCCATGGGTCCGATCCTGCAGGCAAGCGAGGAGGAGATGGCGGTCTCACTCGGTACTGTCTTCGTATTGAATTCGGTTGCTCTTCTGTTGTTTCCGGCCATCGGCTGGGCCATGCATCTGACGCAGACACAGTTTGGGCTGTGGGCGGCGCTGGCGATCCACGATACGAGTTCTGTGGTCGGCGCCGGCGCGAAGTTCGGACCTGTGGCGCTGGCCGTGGGGACGACCGTGAAGCTGGCGCGGGCGCTCTGGATTGTGCCCCTGGCGATCGGGACCTCGACCCTGCGCAAGAGCAAGACCCGCATCAACTGGCCGTGGTTCATCGCCTACTTCTGCCTGGCGGCGGTGCTTGCCACCTACGTCCCGCGCTTTGTACCCGCGTCCAGGACTGCTTTTGTGGCGCTGGCGCAACTGGGCAAGGCGGCGCTTACGGTGGTGCTCTTCCTGATCGGCACGGGTATCACGCGGTCGACCCTGCGCGAGGTCGGCGTGCGTCCCCTGCTGCAGGGACTCCTGCTCTGGATTGTGGTTGGATCCCTGTCGCTGTGGGCCATTCACGCCGGCCTGGTTGCGCTCTGACTGATGTGCCGTTCCGGCTGCGCAGCAGCGATTTTGCCCTTAGATCACCGGAGCGTCGTCCGCTCCAGCGGCCATGTTCTCACTCGGCAGGCGGGCGTGTGCTCGCCTTCTGCTGCAGCGATCGGCGCTTCCGCTGGGGGCGCACATGGGAGCCGAGCGAGATGCCCGCGATGGTGAAGCTGACGAGCTGGCGCTGGCTGCAGCGGAGACATCGCACCGGGTAGCGCATCAGCAGCAGGCCCTTGAAATCTTCGCCGCGTAGACGCGACCGCCGGAACCTCTGCCCGACGCAGAACTGGCAGCGGATAGCGACGCCGGCGCGATCCTCGGCGTAGTCGTCCAGGTCGTCATGCGCGAAGGCCTGCGTGACAAACTTCGGCTCCTCGGCCGGTTGGTTCGTATGCCCGGACGTGTCGGACCTCTGTTCGGACGTCTCACTCATGTGGCTTCCCCCGCTTGACATTAATCCTTTCCGCTCTCCTTGTGTCCTGCGACGAAGTCGAACAGGTTCTCCATTCCTTGTTCGACCGGATTGGGAGATCGAGCCTGCCGCGGCGTCTCTCGAGCGGTCACCGTATCCGGCCTGGAGACGACGGTCAGCAGCTCCCGAAGACCATTGCGCACGCTGCGCAGCTGCTTCGCGTGCAGGTCGGCATCGGGGACGAGGCTAAGCTGCGACTCCTTCTGCTTCTGTTCCCCTTTGAGCAGCTGGCGCGCGCCGGGGATGGTGTATCCCTCCTCGTACAGGAGGCTTCTGATCCTGAGTGCCATCTCTACGTCACGCTGCCGGAACAGCCGCTGCCCGGTTCCGCCCTTGTTCGGCCGCAGTTGGGGGAACTCACTCTCCCAGAACCGGAGCACGTAGGCTGGAACCTCGCAGAGCCGCGCCACCTCTCCGATTCGGAAACAAAGCTTGTTCGGAATGGCCAGTAACTGGAGTGAAGAACCTTTGCCGACCGGCGATCGGTGGGTCATACCAAGCTCCGTCTCCGGGCCGCTGCTGCAACCTCGCCCAGCGCCTACAGTATAGGCCACCTCGCTTCCCTACTTCGCTCTTTACCCCCGGCGGGCGCAGCGGATATTGTTGTTCGCGGGTTTCAAAGAACTTTCCTTGCGAACTGCGCGTACCGTCTTCCATCGGAGAGGTCCCTGACCATGAACTCGAAGCAGGCTATTTTTCTCCTGGCTGCCTTTAGCTGCGTTGCGGCAGCCGGTTGCCGGATCGACTCCCACAAGCACGGCGATGACGAGAATGTTAGGATCGCGACCCCTTTCGGCGGGCTGCAGGTGAAGACCGGAGACGCGGTGGCTCCGAGCGGCATCGGCCTTCCCGAGTACCCCGGCGCGACCCTGGTCAAGAAAGACAAGGAGAGTGGAGGGGCCGATATCAACATGAGCTTTGGCAGCTTCCAGCTGCGGGTCAAGGCGGTTAGCTATCGAACCAATGACTCGCCGGAGCAGGTCCAGGCCTTCTACAGGAAGGCGCTGGGGCACTTCGGCGGGATCATCCTCTGCTCCGGCAACAGCCCGGTTGGCACGCCGACGCGCACAACCGAGGGTCTTACCTGCGACAAGGACCGGCATGTGCATGGCGGCGACCACGACGACGCGAAGAAGCTTGATCTGAAGGCCGGGTCGCCGCAGCATCAGCACATCGTGGCTATCGAGCCGGAGAGCGGTGGAACCAAGTTCGGCCTGGTTGCGCTCGACCTCCCGGGGCATCTGTCGATCGGGGACAAGGAAGAGTCGAGCCAGTAATGGCCCGTGGCCTGACCCCCTGTGCTCACCTTGATGGGTGGCCCTTGGAGGCGTAGCTTCGAGAGATGCAAGAAGAGTGTCATCGCTGCGGAGCGGACCTGGACGGGGCCGACGGCTCCTTCTGCTGCCCCCACTGTGGGTCTCCGCAGCTCCACATCACGAAGGCCATGACGGAGGACGAGTCTCACGACGCCTCCACGACCCGCAACGCGCCGCCACCGAAGCCGCCCGCGATTCAGTGGAACTCCGCGCTGCGCTACGGCCTGCTGGTGGCGGCCGTCGGATCGGTGCTCTTTGCGATCGCATCGTACGTTCCGGCGCTGACCATTGTGAGCCTTCTCTGGATCCTGAGCGCGGCTTCGATCGCCATCGGCCTCTACCGCCGGAGGGATCCATCGCTCCGGATGGATGGTTCGATTGGCGCGCGCATCGGCCTATCGGTCGGTGTGCTCATGACCTCCTTCCTGGCACTCGCCCTGGCGGCGATCGGTCTGGTTGCACGGTTCGGCCTCCATTCCATGTCCGCCTTCGATGCCGAGATGACCAGGCGCATGCACGAGCAGATGGCCAAGGCCATCGCCGCCAATCCAGCGCCGGCGGAGGTGGTGCAGCAGATGCTTTCGCAGGAGTTTCGCGCCGGCGTGATGCTGGCAGGGCTCCTGATCTTTGCCACGATCATTCTCGGGCTCTCAACCGTCGGGGGCCTGCTGAGCGGCATGGCCGCAGTCGGACGCAAGCCACAAGCCTGATCTCACCTGTTGATGTCACAAGGCTGATCTCACGAGCATGACCTCTCCCCAGGGCGGCTGTGGCTCGGGCTGCTATTATCTGTAGCATTCGTAGTATCGACGGCAATCCTTATGAGTGAAACGGGCGCAATCCAATCTCCCAGGCTGCGTGAGAAGGGCCGCCTTATGTCGGCGTCGGAGATCGAACGGACGCTCGTCCGGCTGGCGCACGAGATCGCCGAAAAGAATGAGGGCACGGCCAACGTCGGTCTGGTGGGTATCAAGCGCAGGGGCGTTCCGCTGGCCCAGCGCCTGGCCGTGCTGCTCGAAAAGATTGAGAAGCATCCGGTCGACACCGGAGTTCTCGACATCAGCTTCTATCGCGATGATCTTTCCACACAGGGACCCCGCCCAGTCGTCAACGCGGGGGCGATCGGCTTCGACGTTACCGGTCGCGACATCATCCTTCTGGACGATGTTCTTTATACCGGCCGAACCATCCGCGCGGCGCTCGACGCGCTCTTCGACCAGGGCCGCCCGAAGAGCGTTCAGCTGCTCGTCCTGATCGATCGCGGGCATCGCGAGCTGCCGATCCAGGCCACCTTTACCGGGCGCTCCGTGCCTACATCGAGCCGCGAGATCATCGAGGTCAAGCTCAACGAGGTCGACGGCCAGGACCAGGTGCTGCTGGTGGAAGTGGCCGAGTAGACGCGCGCGCCATCAAGCCCATGACAGTTCCGGATCTCCAGCCTGCGGTTCCAGGTCCTTGCCTGACCGCCGCGTACGCGCCCGGGTCCCTGCTCAGCATCTCCGACCTCTCCATCCCGGAGGTGTCGTCGATCCTGGCGCTCACCTCCAGGCTGGAGGCGACGACCGCCGCGGAGCGTGCGCATATGCTCGCCGGCTGCCGTATCGCTCTTCTCTTCTACGAGTCCAGCACCCGGACCCGGACCTCGTTCGAGCTCGCCGCGAAGTCGCTTGGGGTCACGACCACGCTCGTCAGCGACAAGTCCTCGTCGATTGAAAAGGGGGAGAGCCTCAAGGACACGGGCCTGACGCTGCGAGCCCTCGGCGCCCAGGGCATCATCCTTCGCCACCCCTCCTCGGGGGCGGCCTCACTGCTGGCGCGTGTGACCGGGATCCCCGTTCTGAACGCCGGCGACGGTATGCACGAGCATCCATCGCAGGCGCTCCTTGATCTCCGGACCATGCTGACGCGTCTCCCGGGGTTCGACCCGGCGGCTGTCGATGGAGGCACGCTCGATGGGGTTACGGTCACCATCACGGGCGACATCCTGCATAGCCGCGTCGCTCGATCGAACGCGCTGCTTCTTCCCCGGCTGGGCGCGCGCGTCATTCTGTGCGGCCCCGAACCGCTTCTGCCCGAAGAGGCCCGCGGCCTCGGCGCCGGATTGGAGATCGAACGCGACTTCGATCGTGCGCTGCGGCGGTCGCAGGTGGTCATGATGCTGCGTATTCAGAGGGAGCGTATTGCCGGCCTCGATGTGGATCTTCACGCGTACACCGCGCAGTATCAGCTCAGCCAGGAGCGGCTGGAAAGCTGCGCCCCTAACGCGCTGGTTCTGCATCCAGGCCCGATGATTCGAGGTCTCGAGATTGCAGGCGAGGTTGCCGATGGGCCGAACTCTGCGATCGAAGATCAGGTGCGCCATGGCCTTGCTATCCGGTGGGCGCTGCTCGTGCGTGCGCTCGCGCCTGAGCTCTTTGCGACTCAGCCGGCGGCGAAGGGTGTGGCGTGAACGACTTGGTCATCACGAACGGACACGTTCTCGATGCCGCCGCCGGCATCGACGCTCCCCGTGATCTGCTCGTGCGTGAGGGCGCGGTTGCAGCGGTGGAGTTGCCCGGGCGACTGCGCGATGTAGCGGATGCGGAGGTGATCGACGCGTCCGGCCTGGTGGTCGCGCCAGGGTTCGTCGACATCCACGTTCACCTGCGCGAACCGGGACAGGCCTACAAGGAGACCATTGCGACGGGTACGGCCGCTGCGGCCGCGGGTGGGTACACCACGGTCGTCGCCATGCCCAATACCGTTCCGGTGAACGACTCGGTGGAGGTTGCGCGGTGGATGCAGGATGCCGCACGGGGCGCCGTGGTCAACCTCTTCTGCATGCCCGCCGCAACGGCGGGCGGCATGGGCAAGACGATCACCGACTTCGACGCCCTCTGTGAACTCGCCGGTGCGGTCGGCTTCACCGACGATGGCAAACCCATCCTCGCCGACGCTGCGATGCGCTCCGCTCTGATCGCCGCGGCGCGCTGCGGCGTACCCATCTCGCAGCATGCCGAGGACACGCGCCTTACCGGCGGCTGTAGCATGAACGCGGGTGCGACAGCCTTTCGCCTGGGTCTTCGCGGCATCAGCACGGAGGCCGAGACGCGCATCGTCGAGCGCGATATTGCGCTGCTCCACGAGATCGAGGCCGCAGAGGGCTTGCGCCCGCATCTCCACGTCCAGCATGTCTCCACGGCCTGCGCGTTGGCGGCGATTCGCGAGGCCAAACGCCGGGGTCTGCACGTGACGTGCGAGGCCGCGCCGCACCACTTTTCTCTGAACGAGACCGCGGTCGGCGACTACGACACCAACGCCAAGATGAACCCGCCGCTGCGATCGGAGGTCGACCGCCTGGCCGTTATCGAGGGTCTCCTGGACGGTACAGTCGACTGCATTGCGACGGATCACGCTCCACACGCAGCGCACGAGAAGGAGGTCGAGTTCGAGCGTGCCGCCAACGGCATCACGGGCCTCGAAACCGCGCTCGGGCTGGCACTTCGCGTGCTTCACCGCGAGCACCAGATGCCGCTCGCGAAGGTCATCGCGCTCCTGAGCTCGAACGCCGCGGCCCTGGTTCTGCCGAAACAGTTCGGTACGCTCGCACCCGGAAGCCGGGCGGACCTCGTTCTCTTCGACCCCGAGCGCCTGTGGCACTTCGACGTCGTGAAGACACGCTCCAGGTCGAGGAATACGCCCTTCCACGGATCCCCGATGCTGGGCCGGGTCAGGGCCACCATCTGCGGCGGACGGGTCGTCTTCCAGCAGCCAGACTAGCGTGGCAAGTCAGGGAAGCAGACCCATCTTCCGGCCCACTGACCGGAAGACCTCGAGCGCCTGGTCGATCTCGGGCATCGTGTGCTCGCTGGTCATGATTGTCCGCACTCGCGCCCGTCCCTCGGGCACGGTCGGAAAGGCGATCCCGGTCGCCATCACGCCGGCTTCGAACAGGCCCCTGCTGAAGTCCATCGCGCGTCGCCCGTCGCCGAGGATGATTGGCGTAATCGGCGTCTCGCTCTTCGGCGTCGTTCGGCCGCCAACGTCGAACCCGGCACTCTCGAGCAGGCCCCGGAAGTACTCGGTGTTCGACCACAGCCGCTCGATGCGCTCCGGCTCGCTCTCGAGAAGGTCGAACGCCGCGATGCAGGTCGCCGCAACACTAGGTGGATGCGAGGTCGAGAAGAGAAACGGCCGCGCGCGATGGTAGAGGTAGTCGATCAGATCGCGGCTGCCGCAGACGTAGCCTCCGAGAGCGCCGATCGCCTTCGAGAGCGTTCCCACCTGCACATCGACCTTTGCGGTCACGCCGAAGTGGTCGACTGACCCGCGCCCGTTCCGTCCCAGAACGCCACTGGCATGTGCGTCGTCGACCATCATGATGGCGCCATACCTCTCCGCGAGCTCGGCCAACCGATCGACCGGACCGATGTCTCCGTCCATGGAAAAGACGCCGTCGGTGATGATGAGCTTTCGCCCCGGCTCGTTCGCGACCTCCTGCAGCAGTTCCTCGCAGTGCGCGACATCCTTGTGGCGGAAGACCTTGACCCTGGCCCGGCTCAGGCGCGCACCGTCGATGATGGACGCGTGGTTGAGCTCGTCCGAGAGGATGAAGTCGTCCTTGCCCAGGATGGAGGAGACGGTGCCTGCGTTCGCCGCAAACCCGCTCTGAAAGACAACGCATGCCTCAACCCCCTTGAAGCGCGCGATCTTCTCTTCAAGTTCCATGTGGATGCGCATGGTCCCGGCAATCGTCCGCACGGCGCCCGACCCCACGCCGTAGCGCCGCGTGGCCTCGATCGCCGCCTCTCGCAGCTTGGGGTGATTGCACAGGCCGAGGTAGTTGTTGGAGGCGAGATTGATCACACGCCGGCCGTCGTAGGTACACACCGGGGCCTGTTCATCCTCGAGTACACGCAGGCGAAAGAAGGTCCCGCGCTCCTTGAGATCTTCCATCTGCCTGGTCAAATGGGCAAGTTGCGGGCGGGCAGCGGTCGCGGTCGTCATAGGCTAATCGTAAACCTCCGTCCGTTCCACCAGAAGCGCCGTCGGTAGTGCCATCCACCTTTCGGGGGATGGCGTCACCAGCCTGGGCAATGTCCTCTGGAGCCAATGAGGAAATCCATGCACGTGAAAACAGCCCAAGCCTCCGCAGCCGCGCTCGGCCTCTCCGCCCTTCTTCTGTTTGGCTGCAAGTCGAGGGAGGACGCAGCCCTGGAACAGGCCAGGCAGCAGGCCGCGGCCACCGGACAGACGCAGCAGGTGGTCTCGGTCGACAGGAACGGCACGACCACCACGACAACAGTGCAGCCGCCTGTTCCTGGCCAGACTGGCCAATCCGTGACAACGACCGTAACCCCTGCCGGGAACGCACTCGCGTCGACCAGCCCGTCCAGCTCGGCCTCAAGCTCGGCCGCGCCTTCCGGGAGGGCATCCGGGTACGGCACATCTGCCGGCGTTCCCGTTTCTTCGCCCGGAGTCGCGCCCCAGCAGGCCGTCTCCCAGCCGCAGACCGCCACGCCCGGGGGAGCCCCAATTGTCCGACCCGCGGACGTGAGCATTCCCGCCGGCACGAGTCTGGCGATCCGCATCAACCAGCACATCAGCGTCAAGACCACGCGTGCCGGAGATCACTTCGACGGAGAGGTGGTGGAGCCGATACCGGACGTGAACAACCGTGTGGTCGTGCCCCGGGGAACACCGGTCGGCGGCATCATCGACGCGTCGCACCGCCGCGGACACTTCAAGGGCGCGTCCGTGCTCGAACTGCGGCTTACTACCATGACCCTCAACGGAACGCGTTATCCACTCGACACCCGCGATCTGACCCGCTCGAAGAAGGGTAAGGGCAAGCGTTCCGCCGCCTTTATCGGCGGTGGAACGGGGCTCGGCATGCTGATCGGCGGCGTTGCCACTGGTGGCGTCGGTCTACTGGTCGGAGGCCTCGCTGGAGCGGGCGCGGGAACGGCGGTGGCAGGCCTGACCGGCAACCGCGACATCGAGATCCCCAGTGAATCGATCGTGCGCTTCCGCCTGGCGGACGACCTGGTCGTCCGGCCCATCTGAATTTTGGCTGCTCAACCGATCCGGATCAATCCGCACCCTGCCGGAGGTGCCCGGCTACCAGGATTGTGGCCTGGGCCAACACCTCCGGATCGTTTCCGAATCCTGCCAACCAGCGCGTCTCCGGCTCGCGGCGGAACCATGTGCCCTGCCGCTTGGCGTAGTTTCTGTGGCCTTGCTGCGTGAGCGTCATCGCTGCGTCGGGCGTCGAGTCCCCGTTCAGAACGGCCGCGGCCTCCCTGTACCCGAGCGCCCCCAGCGCCCTGCAGTCGCGGCCGTACATCTCCACCAGCAGCCTCGTCTCCTCAACCAGGCCGGCCTCGAACATGACCCTGCAGCGGGCGTTGATGCGCTCGTACAGATCTGGCTTTGCCGGCGCCAGGCCCAGGCGAAGGATGCGATACCCGCGAAGCGCCTCGCGACCCGACTCCCACTGCTCGGTGATGGGCCTCTTCGCGGCAAGCGTCACCTCGAGCGCCCGAACGATCTTCGGCAAGTCGTTCTCGTGGATCAAACGCGCGGCGTTTGCATCCAGCCGCTGCAGCAGACGGTGCAGATACCCGGGCCCGCGCGCAGCTCCCGTTGACCGCAGACGTGAGCGAAGCTCCGGAATAACCATCGGCGCTGGGAAGAGCCCGTCGACGAGCGCCCGGAGGTAAAGCCCCGTCCCGCCGGCCACGATCGGCAGCCGACCTCGATCCGTGATTTCCCGGAGTACGTCGCGCGCCATTCGACTGTAGTCACCGGCGTTGAACGCCTCGTCCGGATCGGCGACATCGATCATGTGATGAGGCAGACGCGCCCGGTCCGCCAGCGACGGCTTTGACGTCCCGATCTCCATCTCGCGGTAGACAGCGACCGAGTCGCAGCTCAATATCTCTCCGCCGAACTCCTCCCCAAGCCGAAGCGCCAGGGTCGATTTGCCACTCGCCGTTGGCCCGAGGATCACCACGAGCGGGTGCGGCGACGGCATCGGCTTCGGTCCTGGGGGGAAGCTCGCCGCTACCAGAGCCGCCACCAGCCTGGCGCGAACACGCGGTAGAGACCGAACCGAAGAAGGCTGACCACAAGCACCGCGATAGCAAGGAAGATCAGGCCGCGGGCCTGCCGGCGGCGCTCGATCGACTCGCGCAGGGCACGCTCCGAACGCTGTGCGGGAAGGGAGATGGTGGCTCTCTACTCAGGGTTCTTGTTCACGAGGTAGTGGATGCGCAGCTCCAGGTTGGGCCCGTGGAACTCGTTCGGCAGCGGAGGAAACTGCCCTACGCCGGTGATCGACCCCCATGCCGACTTGTTGATCGCGTCATCGTGCGTCGATCCGTCGAGCGACATCGAGCCGATCCGCCCGTCCGGGAGGATGGTGAAACGGATCAGGGTCTCGCCCTGTTTGTTCAGCGGAGGCCGCGCCTCCTCCGGGATGAGGGGCAGCCAGGTGGCCTTGATCTCCCGCAGGATCTTGGTCAGGTACGGCCCGAAGTTCACGCCCATGGTGTCTGAAAGGACGTCGACGCCGGTGTTCAGGCCCTGGTGCGCCAACGGAATGTTAGCCCCGTAGTCGCCTCCCTGGCCGCGATTGATCGAGGCCTGCTGGGCTGCCTGTCGAATGGCGTCGCCCGCGCTCAGGCTCGGCGACCCGAAGTTCGGACGGGTCGGCGCTGGCTTTGGAGCATCGATGATCGCCTGCTGCACCGGAGGCCGCTGCGGGAGGGGCGTCGGAACCGGCGGCTGCGGCTGCTGGGCCTCGGCCTGGGGCTGGGGCGGGTTTGGCTGCGGCGCAGGCGGAAGTCGCGCTGGAGCCGAGGCCCCCGGGGCACCGGAACGCCGCATCGCCTGCAGCTGCTCCAGCGTCTTGCGGTCGAGCGTCGGCCTTACCGCCTGCTGCGTCCGGTCCTTGTCGCTCATCACGTTGGTCGGCTTGCGCTGCAGCTGCTTGGTGACGTCCTTCGGCAGGTCAAGAAAGGTCAGCTCCCTGTCCCGCTGCTTCAGGATGTCGGCCGGATTGACCAGCCGCGGCTGGTGAAACAGCACCTGCGGACCGTAGAAGATGAACCAACCTACCGCCAGGTAGAAGATGACCGAGATGTAGATCGCCTCTCGAAAGCGCGACCGTGCGCGCTCGTCGTCGAGGGTATCGAGCAGGTGGATCAGTTCATGGGTCTCGAGCTCGCCAAATTTGCCGGTGCGCACCCGGGGAGGCGTCGATGTCGGGGCCGGGTTCGGGGGGGTCTCTAAGATTGGCATCGATCGCTGTAGGTGAGACGGGCGCAAACCGCTCCAGGTCTCTGCCTGCCTTGCTCCAGCCGCACGACCCGCGGGGCGAGTGAACGGGGGGATGAGGACACTCCTCTATCTTCTCATCCCGTCTCCCGGGTGCGATACTCCCTGGCGCGTGGCAGATTCCAGCAACGTAGACTACGTTCGTGGACCTGAGCTTTCCCCAATCGACCCGCGCCGCCGTTCTCACGGTCAGCGATCGCTGCTTCAACGGCCGCCAGACTGATCTTTCGGGCCCCGCGGTAGCCGATCGGCTGCGAGCGGCTGGCATCGCCGACACCGTTATAGAGACGGTCCCCGATGACCTGGACCGGATCGTCGCCGCGCTTCGCCGTCATGCAGCGAGCGTGAACCTGGTGATCACCACTGGCGGTACCGGTCTGGCTCCGCGCGATGTCACGCCCGAAGCCACGCGCGTCGTATGCGAACGCCTCGTGGACGGCATCCCGGAACGTATGCGCACCGCCGGCCTCGAGCAGACAGCCTTCGCTCCGCTGAGCCGCGCCGTCTGCGGAACCACGGGCAACACGCTGATCTTGAATCTGCCGGGCAGTCCGTCTGGAGCTGCGGCGTCGCTCGAGGCGGTCCTGCACCTGCTTCCGCACGCGCTTGACCTGCTGGCGGGGCGCACGGAGCATGGATCGCAGCCAAGGCCCGCGTCCAGCGGATCCGTGTCCAGCGGATCGGCGACGTTGTCGTGAGCATCCATCCCGCGGAACTTTTCGAGAAGCTCAACTTGGGCATGCTCGCCTTGTTGAAACCACTCGGCGTGTGGGGGGTCGGAGCCCTGGCGCTCGTCGATTCGGCGGCTATTCCCATGCCGCTCGATCCCCTCGTGATCGACTACGTGGCTCACGACCACAGGCGCTTTCTCCTCTACTGCTTCATGGCCGCTGCAGGTTCCGCGATCGGCAGCCTTCTTCCCTTCCTGGTCGGCCGGGCAGGCGGCGAACTATTTCTGCTGAAACGAATCAATCGGCAGCGTTACGAGAGGCTTCGCGACCGCTTTGAAAATCAGGAGTTCCTCGCCATCCTGGTTCCTGCCATGATGCCGCCGCCGTTTCCGGTGAAGCTCTTCGAGTTTGCCGCCGGCGTCTTCGAGATGAAGCTGCTCTGGTTCCTGGGCGCCATGTTCGTCGGTAAATTTATCCGCTTCCTGGTGTGGGCGATCATCACCATCGTCTGGGGTCCGGCCATCCTCCACAGCATTACCCATGCGCTGCATGAGCATCTCGGCCTCGTGCTCGCCGTCGCCGGCGCGATCGTCCTCGGCATTGCCGCCTACGTCGTCCGCCGGCTCTTCGACCGGAGACGCGGGACCAGCTTCCCAGTCGAGGAAGATGAGGTAGCGTAGACCTCACCAGAGGTCACGCGAGCGCGGCAGGCGCCCGTTGTACGCGAAGAGGGACGCAGCCGAAGCACGCGTCCCTCTGCCTTTCTACGTTCCGAGGTTCCTAGAAGGGGTTCAGCTTATCCAGACCCTTCTTCTTCTTGTGCTTGCTCGAAGACTCGTCGCCCTTATCGAACCCGGGCTTCGCCTTTTTGCCCTTCGCCGGCGCCACCTGGGCCGGAGCCTGCTTCGTCCCCGGCGCGATGTCGTTGACCTGCTCCGGAGCCGCTCCAGCCTTCTCGATCGGAGGCAGCGGGGCTGCCCGCTCAGAACCCACCGCCTTCAAGCCGCCGCTCGGATCCGCAGCCCGAACCGTTCCCGTTCCAGCGGTTCCAGTGCCAGTGCCGGTGGTCACGCCCGGGGTCAGAATCTCCGCACCTATCGAAGCTCCAGACCCACTGGCGCCCGCGCCAGAGGCCGCCGGTACGGCCGTCGTCACGCTTCCATCCGCTGCGGCATCCGCTGCACCGGCTGCGGGAACATCCTGCAGAGCCAGCGGTGCGGTTACGGCGGCGGCGTTTGGCGGCGCGGGTGCTTCCCCTGCTCCGTCCGTACCTGTGGCGGCCGGCACGGGCGTTCCACCGGCCCTGACGGCAGCAGGATTGAGCGCCCCAGTGTATTCGGCGAGGATCTTTCGGGTCACGATCGGCGCAATGGTTGGCTTCGGATCGGCGAGCGTCGGATCACCGGCACGCGCCGCCTGCACCACATCCGGCTGGTGGAAGACCAGAAGCTTCGCCCGGTCCTGCAAACGGTACTGCTGCCGGCTGTTCTCAAGCGCTGCGCTCGCCTGCGCCTGCTCCACCGTTGGCGTCGGGACCGGCAGGTTCATCGCGGCCAGACGATCTTTCGCGTCCTCGACATGCGGCGCGGCCGAGTGCTCCAACACCACCTTTCGGTACGCGTCCGCCGCCTGATCGTCGTAGATCTTCTCGAGCCTGGCCTTGGCCGCCTCCGGCATCTGCCGCTGCATCCGCACGATGCGCGCCTCCGCCGCATAGGAATCGCCCAGCCCGATCAAAACGTCATCCATGTGGCTAAACTGCGGATAGGTGTCCGCCACTGTCTGGTAGCGCGCAATCGTCGCCGGCCAGTTCTCGCGCGTCGCATAATAGCCCGCGATCGAGCTTTCGCGTGTCGCCAGCACCTCCTGCACGTCGCGCAGCCGCTGCTTGGCCGCGGGCACCAGCGTCGAGTCCGGGTAGTCCGTCAACATCCTCCGATACTCCTCCTCCGAGTGCGTCGCCTTGGTGAAGTCGCGATCCGGCTTGTCCATCTGCCGGAAGTAGATATCGCCGATCCGCATCTGCGCCTCGGCCGCTTCGGGCGCGTTCGGGAAGAAGACGCGGAAGTCCGAGTACTCGCTCTCTGCCTGCGTCAGCGCCGCCGTCCCGCCCTCCTTGTACCAGCTGTCGGCAATCGCCAGCTTTGCACGCATCTGGTACTGCGAGTCGGGATAGGTGTTCAACAGGGTCTGCAAATCGAGCCGCGCCACATCGTAGTGGCCCTTCTTCGTCGCCGCGAGCGCCTTGTCATAGAGCTGCTTGTCGGGGAGCCCCACATCCTTGCCCACCAGCGGGTCGATCTTCTTCTCTTTCCTGGCCGCCTTTTTCGTATCCTTCGACTGCACGGCCTTGTCTTCCTTGTCCTTCTTCCGCTTGTTCAGCGGGACGCTCATGGTCGCGCTCTCGGCCGCTTGCCCCGGCGCGCCAACGGCACCGGTCCCCGTCGCATCCGTTGTCTGCGCTGCGCTGGCCGGATCAGGGGTACCGGCTGCCTGCGACCATGCTCCGGTCGCGCTCAGAAGCATGCCGGCAACCGCGACTCCAGCCAGCACTCTCGAACTCTTTGTGGGAAAGAATGTCCTGCCTGGCAGAGAAGTTCCGCAAAAAAAAGACCGTCGATTCATCACGCGTCAAGCTCCATCGGCGCCTCGCGCATCTACACGCCCAGGCTCTGGTTATTTTAGACTTCCGGTTGCGTTCGTGCTGCCTCCGAACGCTTCCCGGTGTGCTCGGGACGGCCCTGCGCCGCCCCAGCCTCACGCGCCAGCCGCAGCAGCTCCCGCGCGTTCTCCTCTGTCTTCCCGTGTGAGAACACGGCGGACCCGGCCACCAGCATGTCCGCACCTGCTTCGACGACCCGCGCCACCGTATCGTGAGCGACGCCGCCATCCACCTCGATCCGGTAGTTCAGACCCATCTGCGTCCGCAGCTCCGTCAGGTGTGCAATCTTATCGAGCGCGAGCGGCAGAAATTGCTGCCCCCCGAACCCCGGGTTCACGCTCATTACAAGCACATGGTGAACCATCGGCAGCACCTCGATCAGCGTTTCGACCGGAGTCGCCGGGTTGATTACCACCGCCGGCCGCATCCCGTTCTGCTCAATCAGCTGCAGCGTCCGGTGCAGGTGCCGGCTCACCTCCTGATGGACACTCACCATGGCAGCACCCGCCTGGGCAAAATCCACGATGAACGCGTCCGGGTTTTCGACCATCAGGTGACAGTCCATGGGCAGCGTCGTCACCGCTCGCAGAGCCTTCACCATGGCGGGTCCAAAGGTGATATTCGGCACGAAGTGCCCGTCCATCACGTCCACATGAACAATCGTTCCGCCGCCGCGTTCCGCCGCCGCGACCTCGTCCGCGAGGTGCGCAAAATCCGAAGCCAGAATCGAAAACGCCAGCTCAATCAACGCGGAATCACCCCTTTGAAAAGTCTACCAGCGGGGCCGGGCGACATCTCGCAGGGGTGGCCATGGCTCGCCTCGACCTATCCCAACCTTCCGAGATGGAAGCCAACACCGTCAGACGATGTTCCCCGGAGCCACGGCAGCCTTCCGCCTCCGGCTGCGAAACGTCTCTGCCTTCTCCACCACCGGAACCACCCGCTCCACATCCGGCCTGCCCTCATGCAGCACCTTTGTTCGGATCGCCTTCGCTGCCGTCCGATCTGTTTCCCGCATCGTCGTTGGCTCGCCGATCGCCATCCGCGCTGCCCCGCGCAGGATCCGTCGAACCGGCCAACCCCCATCGGCATTCGGCAGAAACACCTCACCCGTCCGCTGCTTCTCCGGCCGGTAGTACCAGCGCCGCAGCAGCGAGAGGTGATCGCTCAGCATGGCTACCTCCCCGACGTCGCCGATCTGGGCCCGGAGCGTGTCCAAGGCCTGTCGCAGTCTCCCTTCCGGCGCCTCCGCACCGCTGCTTGCGGCTGCGTCGGTCGCATCTCTACCCTGTTCCTTCCCCAGCGGAATCGCCTGCAGCATCAGCGGCTGCGCAAACAGACTTGACCCCACGCTCGTCTGCTCCCGGACCGCCCGGACTCCCCTGGTTGACATGCGCTCCGGCCCTGCCAGGCGTCCATGTTCCAGCAGGAATACAGCTGCCTCTTCCCCCTGCGACGCATCCTGCCCAGCCGCCTGCACGATCACGGCACGCAGCTCCGGCAACGCCCGCACCAACTCGTCCGCCAGCCCCGCCGCTGCTTTCACCTTCTCGTACTGCCGGTGGGAGGCCGCAGCTGCCTCGAAATCCATCTCGCCCGAGGCCCGTTCTCGCGCGACCGCGATTCCAGCCAGTAAACTCTCCCCGCGCGTCTCCAGAAAAGACTTCACCGCGCCCACCTCCGCCGCGTACACCTCCGCCGTACACTCCCCCTTGCACGGCTCCATGCACCGCTTCATCTCGCCGTACGCGCACCCCGGATGCTCGGGCGACACCACGAGGTCCTCCCAGCATCGCCGCAGCTTGAACAGATCCAGAACGGCGTCGCAGTAACGGTCCGCCGCCATGCGCGACGGAAAAGGCCCATACATCTCGGTCAAACCGCGCCCACCCCGCGCGCCCGACAGGCGGTTGGTCGAGTACACCCGCGGATGCGCATGCATGGACGTCAATCGCAGAAAGTAGGGAGTACGCAGCTTCAACCGCCGCCTCGCCTCCTCATACCCGAAGATCCCCGACGTCGCTCGGTAGAGCACCAGCAGCGATTCAAACTCCGAGCCCGTCACCGACCACGCGATGCGCCCCACCCGGTCCCGCAGGTTGAGCCGCTTCGAGAGCGTGGGCGCACCATCCGGTCCAATCATCTCCGGCGGGTCCACCAGCCGCGCCACACGCCGGCGCAGATTCGCCGTCCGCGTCACATACGGCTGGTCGCCTTGGTTATGCCCGTACAGCGCAAAGACTCCGGGGGATTCCGGCAGCCCGTGCAGAAGCTCCCGTGCCCGAGCCGGCTCAAACCCAATCGCATGATCGAACTGGAACCCTTCCGCCACACCCGAAATTGTAGTCGCCGCCACCGCCACGGTCTGCCCTCCCGAGAGAGACTATCGGCCACCCAGGCGGAAACATGAGCTACCCCGGAGGAAGCTGTCCTTCGGAGCGAAGCGTAAGCAGCTCGCCTGCCCATGCTCCTCCGAAAGCCCAGGCGACGTCACGCTCCCGCGATCATGATCCCCTCAACCCGAATCGTCGGCACGGCACTTGCCCCTCGAAACTCCAGGTCGTTCCCCACTGCCACCACGTTCTTGTACATGTCTTTCAGATTGCCCGCGATCGTAATCTCCTCGACCGGGTACGCCAGTTCGCCGTTCTCGATCCACATGCCGCTCGCCCCCTGCGAGTAGTCGCCCGTCACCAGGTTCACACCGAAGCCCATCACCTCCGTCACATACAGCCCGCTCGTGACGCCCCCGATGATCTGTTCGGGCGTCTGCGTCCCAGGCTCGAGGTAGAAGTTGTGCGCGCCCGTCCCCGGGTTCCCCGCCAGACCACGCGACGCGCTCCCGGTGGACCGCATCCCCAGCTTCCGCGCTGTATACGTGTTCATCATGTAGCTCTTCAGCACGCCCTTGTCGACGATCACCGTCCGTCGTGTGGGAAGACCCTCGCCATCGAACGGCGACGTCCCAAACCCGCCCACACGCTGTCCATCCCGATCGAAGACCATGGTCCCGTCGTCAATCACAGTGATGTTCTCGCCCGCCACACGTTCGCCCAGCATTCCGTTGAACATTGACGCGTTGCGGTAGATCGCATCGCCCTCGGCCGCCGAAAAGATGCTCCCCATGATGGACTTCGCGATTTCCGGCGAGAAGACCACCGGCGCCGCCTGGGTCTTCACCTGCCGCGCCCCCAATCGCCGCAGCGTCCGCCGCGCCGCGATGCGCCCGATCTCCTCTGCGTCGTCGAGCCCACGCACCGTCCGCGCGCTCGAGTACCAGTAGTTCTGCTGCATCTTTCCGTTCTCGTCGTGCGCTATCGGCGCGCACGAGAAGCCGCAGAACGACCTCCTGTATTCGCCCACAAACCCGCGCGAGTTCACCAGGATTTTGTGCGCCGTCGCCGTGTCGAAGTCGCCTCCGCTGGAGTTCTGGATGCGCGTGTCGTACGCCATCGCCGCCGCCTCGCAACGCCGCGCGACCTCGATCCGCTCCGCCGGCGGCATCGCGTTCACATCCTCGAAGTACAACCCCATCCCGGCTCCCGGGTCATCCGCCCGGGCGTTCTCGGCGAGTCCAAACTCGCCCGCGTCGGGCAGCCCCGCGAACGGGTCCTCGCTGGTTACCCCCGCCAACTCGATCGCACCCGAGACGAGCCGCGCGATCGAATCATCGGAGAAGTCCGACGACGAGGTCGTCGCCACCCTCTGCCTCAGAAAGACCCGCAGCCCCACGCCCCGCGACCCCGACTCTTTCAGCGTCTCCACCTGGCCAAGGCGCACCAGCGCCGAAAACTCGTCGCCCTCATACACGACCGCCTCGGCATCGGTGGCTCCCGCCCGCAGCGCCTTTCCAAGCACCTCTTTTGCTAACTGCCTCAATTGGGTCTCCACCCTAACCATAGGCTCCATACTTCGCACCTGTTCTGGACATGAGCTTGCATCCGTTTCGCTCGAAGTGCTCCCCATGAGCCTGCATGCCGTTTACTGACTTACCATGAAGTCTCACGTTCGCCTTGCACTCGGGGCAACGAACAGGAGGGCGCGGCAGCAGATTGAGCGCTTCATTAACACACGAGAGCCGCCATACAGGGTCGAACACCTCTACGGTTGTCATTTTGGCCATAGCCGCCCAGACTAACTAGGCGGAGACTGCCGCGTGCACAGGAAAGTGGATAGCGAGTCACTCCGCCGAAGGCTCAGGGGCATCACGCACCTTCACGCTGGTCTAGTGCACCGGCGTCCCCGACATCCGGCTCTCCCGACCGTCGGTGGCCTTCGAGAAGTGCAGCCCGGCCGAGCAGTACTCCGAATCGCTCTTCAGCTTGTGCTCGATATGCAGGCCGGGACCAGCCTCCGACCGCCGCTTTACCACCTTGACCGCTCCGCCGCAGTCCTTGCAACGGAACTCCGTATCGTTGTCATCAAGCGCATCCGCGATCGTCTTTACCTTCCAGAACGGCTCATATCCGCCTGCTGCACGAACCCTGCGCCGCTTTACCTCACACTCCGTAAACATCTCGCGTTCCGTCGTTGCCATGGAGTTAACCCTCGTCGATCTCTGTCCCGCTGCGTTAGGCCGTTCTTTCCGATGTCCTGCACGCGGGCTCAAACCAGCCGCGCTCCTTCTGAATTCGCTGAACTTACTCAGACTCAATCTGAGAACTCCCTGGCTGCGGGAGCAAAGCCTTATCCGACCGGCTTCTCCGACCACCGGCTCACGCGTCCGTCGGTCGCCTTCTTGAACCCGGCGCCGTTCACACAGAAATCGCCGTCGGCGGTTGACCGGTGCTCCACATACGCAGGCGTTCCCGCCTTATTCGTCTTTCCCAGCACCTTCACCTCGCCCCGGCAGTCCTTGCACCGGAACTCGGTGTCGTTGTCCACCAGCGCGTCCGCGACCTTCTTCACCTTCCAGTAAGGCTCGTATCCGCCACCTTCTTTTACGCGCCGGCGCTTTACCTCGCACTCGTACATCTTCTCCCGTTCCGCAGCCGCCATCGCCCTTACCGTCCCGTTCCCCCGACCGTCATCCGGTCGAGCTTCACCGTCGGCATGCCTACACCGACCGGCACACTCTGCCCCGCCTTTCCGCAGGTCCCAATCCCCTCGTCGAGCGCCAGGTCGTTTCCGACCATCGACACGTATTTCAGCGCCTCCGGCCCGTTGCCGATCAGCGTCGCTCCCTTCACCGGACGCGTCACCACCCCATCCTCAATCAGGTAGGCCTCGCTGGCCGAGAACACAAACTTGCCGTTGGTGATGTCCACCTGCCCGCCGCCGAAGTTCACCGCGTAAAGGCCGCGCTTCACGCTCTTCAGAATGTCCTCTGGCATATCCTCGCCGTTCAGCATGTAGGTGTTCGTCATGCGCGGCATCGTGATCGCCTGGTAGCTCTCGCGCCGGCCGCTGCCGGTGCTCTTCGTTCCCATCAGCCGCGCACTCATCTTGTCGGTCAGGTAGCCCTTCAGGATGCCGTTCTCGATCAGCACATTCTCCTGGGTGGCCGTGCCCTCGTCATCGACATTCAGGCTTCCACGCCGTCCCGGCATCGTCCCATTGTCGACCACCGTCACCTTGCTCGACGCCACCTGCTGTCCGATCAACCCGGCAAACGCGCTGGTCTTCTTGCGGTTAAAGTCCGCCTCCAGGCCATGTCCCACCGCCTCATGCAGAAGAACGCCTGGCCATCCCGGACCCAGTACCACCTCCATCTCGCCCGCCGGGGCATCGACCGCGCCTAGTTGCAGCATTGCTGTCCGGGCCGCCTCGCGGGCGAAGTGCTCCGGGCTCTTCGCACCGTCGAAGAAGTCCAGCGCCACACGTCCGCCGCCGCCGCTTGTGCCCTTCGCGAGCTGCGCTCCGTCCTGCGCGATCACAAACACGTTCAGCCGGGCCAGCGGCTGCGTGTCGCTCGCGAAGGTGCCGTCGCTCGCCGCCACCAGGATGCGCCGCAGTTCGTCGCTGAAGCTCGCCCGAACCTGCGTGATGCGCGAGTCGTACGCCCGCGCCGCCCGGTCTGCGCGCTGGATCAGCTTCAGCTTCTCCGAGATCTCCGCGTCCGCCGTCGCGCCCGCCACCGGGTACAGCGCCGGGGTCTCGGTGTGCGTAAACCCGTGCACCATCTCCTTTGCTGGTCCGCTCGCGATCAGCGCCGCCGTTCGCGCCGCTTTCAACAGCCGGTCTGAACTCAGATCGTCGGTGTACGCGAAGCCGGTCCGCTCGCCGCTCAGCACGCGGATCCCGCAGCCCACGCTAATGCCCTGGCTCGCCGTCTTGACCAGGCCTTCGTCCACGCCCAGAGAGGTCGACGTCACGGATTCGAAGTACAGGTCCGCGTACTCCCCGCCCGCGCTCAGCGCCTCACCCAGGCAACGTTCCATCAGCCGTTCCGATATCCCCAGCTTCTCGATAAAGAAGCGTTTGTGGTCCCGAACCAAACTAGTCATTCCCTATAGTCTAGGCTGCGAGTCAACCCCCCGCAAATCCATGCGCGGCCGATCTCGAGCTATGTTTGCTGCAGAACGAACGAAACCGCCTTCCCAGGCGTTTACTAAAGCTATGAAAACCCCTCCCGCCACACCCCGCATAATCAACGCGGAAAGGCTGGATGGCGGCGTTATCATCACGTTCAATGATGGCAAGTGCGCAGTCTATTCAGCGTCGCTCCTGCACGCAAAACTAACCGAAGCCACGGAAGTGGACGAACTCGTCGCCGACGACTCGGAGGAACCGGGTCCAGAATTGCGCCTGCACCAGGTCACCTGAGCACCAGACCCCGACACGGCTCCCAGCCTGCTTCAGACGCGCCGCTTCTGTTCTGATCAGAGCAGCCCATCCCCAACCTCCTGGGCTCGACCGGAGGCGGGAAGCCGGGAGGACACGCCGCTTGTCTGACGGCGGGTCCTCCCCACTTCCACCACGCCTACCCCCCTGACCCGCGAGGCCTTCAGGCGCAGGCTTCGAGGCACGTCTCCAGAATATCCAGCGCGACCTCCGCTTCACCTTGCCTCACAATCAGCGGCGGCGCCAGCCGGATTGACGTCTCGCCGCAGCCCAGGATCAGAAGACCGCGACGAAACGCCATCTCCACAATCCGGTCGCGCATCTCCGGCACCGGCTCCCGTGTCTCCTGATCCTTCACCAATTCGATTCCGATCATCAGACCGCGCCCGCGCACATCGCCGACATGCTTGTGCTTCGCCGGCCAAGTTCCAAGCCGCTCCAGCATCGCGCCGCCAACTGTCGCCGCGTTCCCGATGCCCTCGCGCTCGAGTACGTCCATCGTCGCCAGGGCCGCCGCGATTGCCACCGGGTTCCCGCCAAACGTCGACGCATGCGACCCCGGCTTCCAGTCCATGATCTCCGCCCTCGCCATGCACACGCTCAGCGGCATCCCCGACGCGATCCCCTTCGCCGAGCAGAGGATGTCCGGTTCGACCCCTGTATGCTCGATCGCCCACCACTTGCCGGTCCTGCCCGCGCCCGACTGGACCTCATCCGCGACCAGAAGGATGCCGTGCCGGTCGCAGATCCGTCGGAGCTCCTGCATGAAGACGGTTGGCGCGACAACGTACCCGCCCTCACCCTGGATCGGCTCTACGAAGATGGCGGCCACCTCCTCCGGTGGGAGCGTCGTCTTGAAGAGCTTCTCTTCGATGAACCGCGCACACGCGAGCGCAAACTTCTCTTCGGCCTGCGGTCCGCCCGAGCAGCCGCGGTAGGTATATGGGTACCGGATATGGGTCACCCCCGGCACAAACGGAGCAAACCGGCGCTTCTGCTGCGGCTTCGACCCGGTGAGCGAAAGGGCACCCATGGTCCGCCCGTGGAACGCACCGTAGAAGGCGATCAGCCCCTGCCGCCCGGTGTGGTAGCGCGCCAGCTTCATCGCGCACTCCACTGCCTCTGTGCCGGAGTTGCCGTAGTAGAACTTGTGCGGACCCTTCATGGGCGCGATCGCCGACATCCGCTCCGCCAGCTCGACCATGCCCTCGTAATAGAAGTCCGTTCCGGACATGTGGATCAGTTCGGCCGCCTGCTTCTGTATCGCCGCCACCACCTCCGGATGGCAGTGCCCGGTCGAACAGACCGCGATTCCGGCCGCAAAGTCCAGGAACTCGTTTCCGTCCACATCCTCGATCCGCACCCCGCGACCGCGTTTCGCCACCAGCGGGTAGCTGCGCGTGTAGGAGGGCGACATGTATCGGTCGTCCTTCTCGACGATGGCGCGAGCCTTCGGCCCCGGCAGCAGACCGTTGATCTTCGGGCCAAACTCTCCCAGATTGAACTTCTTCGTCTCGATAGTTCCGGGGACGGCTTCCGTCGATCCGGCGCCGTTCGTCGCGTCCTCCCCGTACCGGGCATCGATCTCTGACAAAACAGCACTTGCACTCTGATCCAACATGGCAACCTCTTCTCTTCGGCACTGGTCTCCGAATACAGCAACACAGAGTGGTCCGGCCATCCCCAGAAAGAGGGAGAGCCACGCCGTTGCGCAGAAGGGAAGGGAGTTAGTCGCCGGAGAACAGGTTTGGACGCGCCATGCAGGGCGGCACACAGCCGCGATCGAACAAGCCGTTGAACCCCGGCAGAGCTACCGTATTGGGGAAGAGTCCTGGCACTATCAATCACTGTTGCAGTCGCGGGACGCCGCCCATGCCGTGTCTTACTGCCGTCTGTTTAGGGCCGGCCAGCATCGCCTGACGCATCGAGTCTCGCCCGCCGCACCCTGAAGTGGCAAGATAAATCGCCGCCGGCGTCTGCTCGCGTGCCCATGCCTTTCCCACTCTGGGGCTCCATGCAGCGAAAGCCGCGCGATCGTGGCAGACTGGAGAGCGCCCCGCCCACTGCGGATTTCCCCGAAAGCCCGGTCCCCCATGCCCAGCACCCCCGCCAGCCTCCGCGAAGAGACCCACGCCCTCCTGCTCCATCTCGGCGTGCCCGAGTTCGCTTTCACTGCCGGTACCCTTGCCGCCCACACCCCCATCACCGGCGAGCAGCTAGCCCTCCTTCCCCTCACCCCCGACCCACAAGCCGTCATCGCCCGCGCTCACCGAGCCTTCCTGCGCTGGCGCACCGTCCCCATGCCCCGCCGCGGAGAGCTCGTCCGCCTGCTCGGCGAAGAACTCCGGGCCAGCCTCGATCCGCTCGGCCGCCTGGTCACCATCGAGGCCGGAAAGATCCTCTCCGAAGGCCGCGGCGAGGTCCAGGAGATGATCGACATCTGCGTCTACGCCACGGGCCTTTCGCGCACCATCGGCGGCGTCACCGTCGCCTCCGAGCGACCGCACCACCGCATGATGGAGCAGTGGCACCCGCTCGGCGTCGTCGGCATCATCTCCGCTTTCAACTTCCCTGTCGCGGTCTGGAGTTGGAACGCGGCGCTCGCCCTGGTCTGCGGCAACTCTGTCGTCTGGAAGCCCTCCGAGAAGACCCCGCTCACCGCCCTCGCCACCCAGGCCCTCTTCGATCGTGCCGCCCGGAGGTTCGCCGAACAGTACACCGGAGACCTTCCGGAAGGCCTCTCGACGCTCCTCATCGGCAATCACACTGCGGGCGAAGCCCTGGTCGACTCGCCGCTCATTCCGCTGGTCTCCGCGACCGGATCGACGCGCATGGGGCGATCGGTAGGTCCGCGTCTGGCCGCCCGCTTCGCCCGCTCCCTGCTCGAACTCGGAGGCAACAACGCCGCCGTTGTCTGCCCAACGGCCGACCTCTCGCTCACGCTCCGCGCTGTCGCCTTCTCGGCCATGGGCACCGCCGGCCAGCGCTGCACCACACTTCGCCGCCTCCTTGTCCACACGTCCATCTACGACGAACTCCTCCCGAAGCTCCGCCGCGTCTTCGACAGCGTGACCGTCGGTGACCCCCGCAGCGCTGGCACGCTCGTTGGACCCCTTATCGACGCCGGCGCGTTCGACGCGATGCAAGCCGCCCTTACCGAGGCGCGGGTTCAGGGTGCCGAGATTACCGGCGGCGACCGTATCGACCTCCCTTCACCGCACACTCCGCAAGACTCTGTCATCGTGAGCGACCGCGGCGAGTCGAAGGACCTCCATATCGGACCGTCCACCTCACCCGACCGCCCCCCCACCCTGGGTACCCCATCGTTTCCAACGTCACCACCGGAAAGTGCGGTGCAAAGGGAGGGGTCTAAAGCGGCACAACGACCGGTTCAGCACCAAGCCTTCTACGTTCGCCCAGCCCTCGTCGAAATCAGTGCCCAGATCGAACCAGCCCTGATGAAGCTTGTCCAATACGAGACCTTCGCCCCCATCCTCTACGTGCTCCGCTACGAAACGCTCGACCAAGCCATCGCCCTCCACAACGACGTTCCCCAGGGCCTGTCCTCCAGCATCTTCACGCAGGATCTCGCCGAAGCCGAGCTCTTCCTCTCCGCGCTGGGCTCAGACTGCGGCATCGCGAACGTCAATCTTGGCCCATCCGGAGCCGAAATCGGCGGCGCCTTCGGCGGCGAAAAAGAGACTGGCGGCGGTCGCGAATCCGGCTCCGACGCGTGGAAAAATTACATGCGCCGATCGACCAACACCATCAACTACGGGAAGACACTTCCCCTTGCCCAGGGCGTCGTCTTCGACGTTGACTGACGCACTCGCGGTAGGTCAAGAACGGCAACAATCCGAAGGCGGGGGCGCTCAGGGTCCACGGTCAGCAGCGCACCTGACTCAAGCTCAGCAGGGGTCGCCCATAAGCTCTCAGCCACCCGCTGCCCGATCAGGTCTGGCCTGAGGTTCGGCGCACGGAAGGTACGGCCTCGAAATGGCATCGTCCTAGCACTACTCTGACGTGGCGAGTCATCCCAACCGCGTCAACCGCCCGCCGCGCAGCCGAAAGCGCTCCCCCCGCCACACTACCGTATCGCCTGCGAAGCTCCACACCCAGAACCCCAGCCCGAGAAAATCCCGCACCGGCAGCAGCCAAAGATCGCGCAGGACCTGTCGATCCCCCAGCAAACCGACGCCTACCGTTAATGCAACGCTCACCCGCGCCAGCGCCGCCGTGCTCAGCAGGGCAAAGCTCCACAACGTGAACCCGCTCGCAACGCAGGCAAGCATCGCCCACGGAACGCAAAAGGTAACCCCCAGCCCCAGGTACCCCCATTTGCGCGAGTCCCGCACCGTGCGCGCCCAGCGCATCTGGTGGTCTCTGAACCCCCTAAACGAGTAGGCCGGCACCGTCGTCTCGACTACCTCGCCGCAGATCTCCACACGGTAGCCCGCCTTGGCAATCCGAGCACCCAGTTCATAGTCGTCCGCCAGGCATTCCAGCACCGCCTCAAACCCGCCGGCCTCCCGGAGCGCCGACCGTCGCATCGCCAGGGTTGACCCCAGACCAAACCGTATCCCACCCTCCAGCATGCGCGCCGTCAGCACTGCGGGGATGAAGTCGGTCGCGATCCCGAGCGCCTCCAGCTTTGACCAGATCCGCACCCGTCCGTCCCTTCCGGCGCCCGCGCGACCGATATACGGAGCTGTCACCATCCCTACCCGCTCCTCCGCAAAGCCCCGCATCACTCCCGTCAGGTAACCGGGTGAGACTGAAATATCGGCGTCGTTCACGATCACAAACTCGTGCGAAGCCGACCGCAGCATCTGCACCAGATTGCTTACCTTTCCACTCGTTCCCAGCCGCTCCGGACACACCACCAGCCGCATCGCGACCTCGGGGAAGTCCAGCCGCAGTCGATCCACCACCGCACACGCCGGATCGTCCGGCGAACTTACCCCGAAGACCAGATCGAATTGCCCCGCATACCTCTGCCGGCAGTGGCTCGCGAGCGCATCGTACAATTCCGCGTCCGCACCCTTCAACGGCTTCAATATCGTGACCCCAGGCGCAAACTCATCCCCAGATTCAAGCCGAGATCCAGCCCCAGAATCCGCCACAGACTCCCCACGCCTTGAGCGCAGAGAACTCCCCCGCAGCCAGCGCGCAAAACTACGCGCCCCCAGCAGCGCCAACGCCAGGTACACCAAGCCACCCAGCGTCAGCAGCACCAGCACCACCTGAACGCCCGCTGCCAACCACTCCCTCAACCAGGCTCCAAGGAGCCGTCGCGACCCGCGGGCTGTTCCCTCGTCCGTGACCTCTGTCGTGGGGAAGCCCCGTCCCGCTCACTCATACCGCAGCGCCTCGATCGGATTCAGGTTCGCCGCCTTCCACGCCGGATAGATGCCGAAGATCAGGCCGATCGCGCACGAGCTCCCAAACCCCGCCGCCACCCACATAGGGGACAGCGCCGATGGCAGGAAGTACTTCAGCCCCAGCGCTATCCCTGCGCCCGCGATGATTCCGATCACGCCTCCGACCGCGCACAGGGTCATCGCCTCGAGGGTGAACTGCGCCAGGATGCGGTTCTTGGTCGCTCCGATCGCCTTTCGAACGCCGATCTCTCGCGTCCGCTCCGTCACGCTCACCAGCATGATATTCATCACGCCGACCCCGCCCACCAGCAGGGCCACGCTCGAGAGCGCAAATAACAGCAGAAACAGGCCGCCCGTGATGTTGGTCCAAAGGCGTGTCAAAGAGTCAGTCCCGAAGATCGCGAAGTTGTCCGGAGCCTCGTTGGCCACCTTTCTGCGCCGCCGCAGCAACTCCGTCAGCTCATCCTCGACCATCGGCCGGTTTTTCGGATCGTCGTACTTCAGCGTGATCCAGTAGTCCAGCTGCTCCGGGTGGATGTGGTGAAAGGTCGTGATCGGAAACAGCGCCTCGTTGTCGTTCGGGTTCTTGCCTCCGCCGAAGGGCGACTTCTGCTTTTCCAGAACGCCCACGACGGTGAACAACACGCCGCTCACTACCACCTCCTTGCCCAGCGCGCTCTGCCCCTCGAACAGATCGTCCGCTGTATCGCTGCCCAGCACGGCCACCTTGGCCGCGCGCTCCTGGTCCACCTCGCTGAAGAACCGGCCCTCCCGCAGCTCCAGCTCCCGCACATCCTTCTGCGCCGGCGTGTCGCCCTCAAGCCGCGTATTCTGCATGCTCCGCCCGCCCGCCTTGATAGCCGTCGTCCCACCCCGCCCCGGCGCATTGTTATCCGCATACTGCAGCACCGGCGAGACTGCCACGACGTGGGGCAGCTCCCGCATCGCGAGCGCATCCTCGTAGGTCAGCTGCTTGCGCGACAGCATCTCGGTCGTCGGCCGGGTGCCGATCACCGGGAACCGGAACACAAACAGAACGTTCGATCCGAGCGACTGCACAAAGTTCCCGACATTGTTGTTCAGCCCGGTCACCACCGACGAGATTACGATCACCGTCATCACGCCGATCACAATTCCCAGGATGGTGAGGCCGCTGCGCAGCTTGTTCGTCCGCAGCGTGTCCAGCGCCATGGTGATGGTCTCGCGCGTCGCGCTAAGTTCCATGTGTGACCAACTCCCTCGAGCAGATCCTGCTCTTCTATTTCTATTTCTAATCGGCCCGCAGCGCGACGATAGGATCCAGCTGCGCCGCCTTGCGCGCCGGGTACACGCCGAAGAAGACACCTGTCGACGTGGCCATCACCAGACCCGCCAGAACGCTCCACAGCGCGATAACGGAGGGGAAGCCGACCAGCGCCGTCACCACCTGCGCCACCGCGATCCCGCCGATCACGCCGATCGCTCCACCTACCAGCGCCATCATGCCTGATTCGATGAGGAACTGCATCAGGATGTCCTGCGGACGCGCCCCCAGCGCCTTTCGGATGCCGATCTCGCGGGTCCGCTCGGTTACGCTGACCAGCATGATGTTCATAATCACGATGCCGCCCACCACCAGCGAAATCAGCGCGATCGCACCCGCGACCGCGCCAAATGACTTTGTGATCGTGCTGAAAAAGCCGACCAGCGTATTGTTCGTGTCCAGCTCGAAGGAGTCCGGAGCTCCCGGCGGGTCGTGCCGCTGCGACCGCACCAGCACTCGCACCTCGTCGGCCGCCGACTCCAGCACTGGTCCGGCCGACCCCGCCTTCACGTAAATCGTCAGCGTCTTCGAGGTCCCATAGCTCTTCTGAAACGCCGTCAAGGGAACCCCCACCCAGTTATCCTGGCTCGCCCCAAAGGTGCTCCCCTGCTTCTCGCTGACGCCGATCACCGTATACGGCGCACCATCGACCCGCAGCTCCTGGCCCAGCGGATCGATCCCCGCGAACAGGTGGTCTTCGATATCGGTGCCGATGATCGCCACATGCGACGCGTGCTCCTCATCCGTCTCCGTAAACCCGCGGCCCTGCATGATGTTCAGGTTCTGCAGGGAGGGCATCTGCCACGTGTACCCCCGGATACTCGCGTCCGTCACCGATTGCGTCCCGCGCACGAGCTTCCCAAGCCTCGCCTGCTGCGCCCCGATCCCGGTGCATCGCCTGCAGTTTTCCTTCACATACTCATAGTCGGGAAGAAGCACATTCTTGCGCTTTTGAAACCTCTGGTAGTCCTCCGAGCTCGTGATCAACTGCGGCATCTTCGAGACGGTGAACACATCCGCGCCATAGCTCGTGAACTTCGTCGCCACATAGGTGTTCGCGCCGTTCACCAGCGTCACCACCGCGATGACGCTGGCGACGCCGATCACAACGCCCAGCAACGTCAGCACCGACCGCAGCTTGTTCGCCCATAGGGACTGCAGCGCCAGCCGGACTGCCTCTTTGAACTCCATCTCGCCTCAGTGCCCAAAGCTTACCAGCGGCCCCGGCAAAGAGATACGTCCGTAGCACACGGCTAGCACATGGCGCACTCTCCCTTGAGAGTACGGGCCAGAGGCGCCTCAGGTCCCAGCCCGCACCGACTCCAACAGGGCGCCTACTCAAACAGCGAATCTTTGCCCGCCACCCCGATCCCATGCTCGTACACCAGGTTCCCGCCCAGGTGCGCTGAAGCCGAAGCCACGAGGTACCCCAGAGCTCCGATCGCCCTGCCCCTGCCCCGTGCCTCTTTCCGCGTCTCTGACCCGTCCGCACCGCGGCGCCGCTCCAGGAGCGACCAGGCAAACAGACCGGTCGCCGCAACATTCAGCAGACCATGCACGGCCCCGATCCTTCGCGGAGCCTCCGCCTTGATCTCTGCCCAGTCGTTCAAACCCGTGATCGCCGCACCGACCGCGCCCAGGAGGCCCAGACCGATGCAGGCGTCCGCCGCCACATCCATCCCCTCGCTTCCCGAGATTGCCGCCACGGCATCGAAGGCTACCGCTGCGGTCCACGATCCCACCGGCACATCCGTCAGCACGGCATGGAGCGGCTCATGCAGCCACGTCCCGTGGAGAGCGTCCCTGAGCGCCTTCCCGCCGATCTGTTCGAGCGTTCCGCCGATCGTCTTCTGGGCCGCATCCTGCGCCCCCGGTGTAATCCATCTCTGAGCCTCTGCGATCCGTGCCACCGGATCTTTGCTGATGGAACTCGCTGCCATAGTGCTCCTCCGCTCCGGTCGCTCCCTCGGACCTACGCTCCCGATGCGCCCGTGTCTCAAGCTCTTGTGATGCTATCTCGGAGGCCCGCGGGTCCGCGAGTTCAAGGACACGCGAGTTCAAGCGGAGGCGAGCTCAAAACCAGCGCAGGCAATCTCAAGCCAGCGTAGACCCTCACCCCGCCCGGGCAAGCGCCTCCCAGAGGGATCCGATCGGCCCCCTCACATCTCCCGCCCGCCCGCCTCATCTCGCACCCGATGGATCCGCACGCCGCGCAACGTCAAGGTCGAGCGCTACCCCCGGCAGCTCCGGCACGTAGCAAAGCCCATCCGCCGCATAGGTCCTGGCACACGCACGCGTAAGCTCCGGCCGCCGCGGCGACTGCGCATACTGCCACACATCCGCTCCCGCTGTCCCGCTCCTATGCAGCGCCGGCGGCTTCAGCGAGCAACCGTTCGAGGGCGGACAAGCGTCCTGGTACACCCACATCGCCACCGGATGGAGACCGCCCGCCTTGACCTGCAACCGGATATCGGAGGCTGTCGTGATGGTCTTTCCAGGCCCATCCGGAACCGGCTGTCCGCTCCCGTACACCCCCGGCCGATCGCCCCCACGGGCCACCGCCTCCGTCCATGCAAGCAGGTACGCCGCCTGCTCCGGAAGCATGCGCCCACCCTCCTCCTGGTCAAGGAAGATGAGCGTTCCGGCAGGGAAGTGCTCCGTCCGCGCCGCCGCTACGGCCGCCCCTCCGTCCCGCTCGCCCATCCGCCTCGCCGCAGCGGCTATACGCCCTCCAAGCTGCACTGTCGGAGCCCCGCCAGCAGGGGCCTTCCGAAGCTCCGCATCCGTCCGCCCATTCCACAGCACCAGGAAGCCGAAGCCCGCGTGAACAAGCGTCGCCCGCCTTCCCGCCCATCCGTTCGTCCTCGCTCCCGGCGGCACATTCAGCCAGTAGCCCACGAACGAGAAGTACCGCCGCAGCACCGGCAGCGCCGCATCCCCGGGATACTCATTGCGATCAAACCCCGCAAACTCGCCTGCCGCACCAACCGCCGCCTTGGATCTCGACCCTGCCGAGCCAGCAGCGTGTGCCCCATGCTTTGCGGCTACAGGAGGATGAGTGGATCTTTCCGGTGCTCCTGACCCCACACCAGTCGCCAATCCAGCAGGCGGTGCTCCAACCTTTGCAGTCACGCCGGGAAGGGTGGGGTCTGCCGGGCACCTCCTCGCAGCTGCTCCAGCCTGCACCATGACACCGGCACAGACCACCAGCGCTAACGTCGTCTGCGCAACCCGCAAAATTGCCCGCATCCTAAACCCCCAGGCAGAAGGCCAGCCTCCGCCGCAGTGCCACTGCCCCACTGCCGATCCCGCTATGCTACCTTCCCCTTAAGACAGCCCGGAAGCCCGCCGTACAGGAGCCGCCATGCCTCCCCAGCCGCTCGATCACCGGTACCCCATCGGCACCTTTCAGCGTCCCGAGACCATCACTCCCGACATTCGCGGCCACGCCGTCGCTGTTCTGGCCGATCTCCCCACCCACCTCCGCAACGCCGTGCAGGACCTCCGGGACGCCCAGCTCGCCACCCCCTACCGCGACGGCGGATGGACCGTCAGACAGCTCGTCCATCATGTCGCCGACTCCCACCTCAACGCCTTCACCCGCGTCAAGCTCGCGCTCACCGAAGACTGGCCCACCATCAAGCCCTACGACGAAAAAAGCTGGGCTACGCTCCACGACTCCGCCGCCCCGGCTGAGTGGTCCCTCAACCTGATCGAGGCGCTTCACGCCCGCTGGGTCATGCTCCTCCAATCACTCGACGAGGCGCAGTGGACACGCGGCTTTCGCCACCCCGAGCGCGGTCCAATGTCGGTCGAACTCGCCACCTGCCTCTACGCCTGGCACAGTCGCCACCACACCGCACATATCACCCACCTCCGCCAGCGCGAAGGCTGGTAGCCGCGCACAGCCGAAGCATGCGACCAACTGAACTGGCCCACGTCTTGGGGTTGCGCCCATCGCTGAACCTGGGTCTGAGCGTTGCACTTGGATTAACGTTCTGCGGGTCGCCGGACCATCGCGCGTTCCTTGCGTTCGTCTCTTCCTCAGGCGGCACGGAATACTAGGCAACATCGATTCGAGAGCTCATGCCTGACATCCACCTCGCCACCACCGACGCCGACATCCTTCGCTGCTTCCCCGTCCTCCACCAGCTCCGCCCCTACCTCTCCGAAGCGGACTTCGTCGCCCGCATCCGCGCTCAGCAGGCCGAGGGCTACCATCTCGCCTGCCTCGAGCACCGCGACGGCCAAGATCCGCAACGGGAAGGAGCCGGAACCGTCACCAGCGTCGCCGGCTTTCGCACCCAGCACATGCTCGTCACCGGCAAGACCCTCTATGTCGACGACCTCGTTACGGACTCCGCCGCGCGCTCGCACGGCCACGGCAAAGCCATGCTCGACTGGCTGATCGCCTACGCTCGCGCCACCGCCTGCAGCGCGTTCTCGCTGGACTCCGGCACCCACCGCCATGACGCCCACGCCTTCTACCTCCGCGAACGCCTCCGCATCACCAGCTTCCATTTCACCTTGCCTTGTAGACGGGGGACTTTAGCCTTAGTTGAGGGTGAGCGACACGTGCCAGCCCACGTTCTCTGGGCCGGGAGGGTGTCACAGGTTGCGACGCCAGAGTCGGAGCAAGGCACGGGATGAGCTCTCACGCCTGCGTACTCAGCATTGGTCATGCTGGGCTTGATGGCTCATGTTGCGGGCGCGATGGCTTGTCAGACAATTCGGGCTGAACCACGTCTGGTGGTGTCCGGTCTAGGTTAGCTAGGCCATACCGGCAAGAACTCCGCGCATATAGGCGAAGCTGCTGAGGACCCCGGGCATGGGATCGTCGGCGTGGATTTCATACTCGAGATCCACGTATCCCTTGTACTTCGTCGCCAGAAGCGCCTGGAAGATCTCCTTCACCGGCATGATCCCCTCCCCGACGGCGACCTGGCTTTCCTTGCTGTGGGCATCGGCAAGATCCTTCATGTGGACGTCGAAGAGGCGCGGACCTACCTCGTGAATCGCCTTGACGACATCCGTTCCGGCACGCATGGTGTGCCCGACATCAATGCAGCAGCCGATACGCGGATCCATGCTTTTCACCGCGGCGAGGATGTCGAGAGGGGAATGCCACAGCTTGTCTTCGGGGCCGTGGTTGTGAATCGCGAGGCGGATGTTGTACTCCTTCACGAACTTCTCAATGCGCGGAAGGGTCTGCGGCGTCGGATCGCCGGCAACGATAACGGAGATGCCGGCTCGCTTGCAGTACTCGAACTTGCTACGGATATCGTCATCTTCGTCCTTGGGAAAGTAGATGGTTCCCGCGGCATTCACCTTGATTCCTGCCGCCGCGTACTCCGACAGCGCCTTGGCCTCCTCGGTCGCGTCCATAGGCAGGTGATCCTTGGTGTCCTTTGCGTTGAGCGAAGAGATGCGTATCTGCTTCATGAAGCCGATCATCTGGGAGCGGCTGAAGTTGCGAAAGGTGTAGCTGGCGACTCCCAGTTGAATGGGCAGGCTACCCGCGGCGGGGCTCGTCTGGGCAAAGGATGGCATTGCTGTGGATGCAGCCGCCGCTGTTCCGAGCAGAGCACCGGAGCGGATGAAGTGACGTCGGGAGAGAACACTTTGCATGCCGGAGATGCTACTCGGGGTGATGTCCTCTGTCTAGCTATCAGGCAGCCTGAGGGTGCTACGATGCCTATCATGTTTGCCCCGGTCGCCTCGAAACGTCTGTACGAACAAGTCGCCACGCAGGTGAGGCAGTTGATTGCGAACGGAAACATCGGCGCGGGGCAGAGGTTGCCGGCGGAGAAGGAGTTGGCCCGGCAACTGGGAGTGAGCCGACCCACAATTCGGGAGGCGATGATCGCGCTTGAGATTGCTGGCCTGGTCGAGGTCCGAACGGGCTCGGGCATCTATGTCGGCCGGCCCCCTGAGACCAAGCCGGTGGTGCTGGATTCGGGACCTGGACCCTTCGAGTTGCTGAATGCACGGCTTCTGATCGAGGGCGAGATCGCCGGGCAGGTTGCGATTCAGGCGACCTCCGAGGATCTCTTTGAAATACGCCAGGCGGCGCTTCACATGGAGCAGATCACGGCATCGGGCGGAAACTATCTTCCTGCAGATCAGGCCTTCCACGTTCGGATTGCTGCAGCCACGGGGAACAGTGTCCTGGCGGGTCTTGTCGACACGCTCTGGGGCGACATGTTCAACCTGATGTTCAACAAACTAAGAGAGTTCACGGACCAGACGACGGAGGCGAAGGCGAAGAATGTTCGTGACCACCGCGCGATTGTCGACGCCCTCATGACGCGTGATTCGCTGGGGGCGCGTACGGCGATGCGGCAGCACCTATTAAGAGTCGAAGCCTCCCTGTCTGGTGACGCCGAGTCCGAGGTGGCGAGGGCGGAATCGTCTTTAGGCGTGGTGGCGTGAGCGGGCAACGCCCGCCTGCAAGGTCTGCGTTACCGGTACTCCGGAACTCGCTTTTGCAGCACTCGCCCCCGACGACAGGGGGCGAAATCAAGGGCAGAGTCGATCCGCACGCACGCCGCCTGAACGGTTCGCTTGCGCTCCGCTCACTTTGGCTTTGACATGTGTCTTATCCCGATGCTAAGGTTCTGGCGCTCAAGAAAAATTAGGAAAGTTGTAAGGTAGCCATGTACTTCTTTGCGGAGAGCCAATCTATGTACCAGTCCCTTAAGACAATTGCTGGCGTCCTAAGTCTTTGCGCTTTTCTGATGGCTAGCCCTCACCTCTTCGGGCAGGCCGTGAGCGCCACCTTGCTGGGAACGGTCAACGACGCCACTGGAGCGGGAGTTCCAAATGTGCAGGTGACCATCACCGCCCCGGCAACCGGCGCCACCCGTAGCGCCCAAACCAACTCCAGCGGGAACTATACCTTTCCGGATCTCGCTCCAGGTCTCTATTCCGTAAGCGGTGAGGCGCAGGGTTTCAAGAAGGATGTTCGAGCCAATGTCGACGTTCTTGTCAATTCAACGACGCGCATTGACCTTGTCCTGCAGAACGGAAGTGTCACCGACACCGTTACCGTCACGGATGCTCCTCCAGTCCTGCAGACGGATCGAGCGGACGTCAGCTTCAAGCTTGAAGCGCAGCAGGTGGAAGACATGCCGCTCGCGGTCAACCGTAACTTTCAGGCCCTGTTGAACTTAATTCCAGGGTCCACTCCAGCTACGTTCGAGCACTCCCAATTCTTCAATGCTCAGAGCTCCCTGCAGACCCGCATTAATGGTGTTCCGAGGCAGGGCAATAGCTATCTGATCGAAGGCATTGATGACACCGAGCGAACGGGACTCCTTCAGATTATTATTCCTCCGGCCGAAGCGATTCAGACGGTTGATATCTCGACCAATAACTTCGAGGCAGAGCTTGGACGCGCTACTGGGGCGGTGACGAATGTCATTCTGAAGTCGGGAACAAATAGCTTTCACGGTTTCGCTGAAGAGTTTCTGCAAAACCAGGCATTCAACGCGAAGAACTACTTCTCGAAGACGCTTCCGCACGTCGCCTATAACTATTATGGCGGAGGAGTGGGCGGACCCATTCTGAAGGACAAGCTGTTCTTCTACTTTGATTACCTCCGGACCGATGACCACGAGGCCAATAACAACAATCTGACTATTCCCCTGAAGGCCTTTTCGACTCCCGTGCCATGCACGAACGGCAGCGGACAGTGCATCGATCTCAGCAAGTCAATCAATCCCAGTACCGGCGCTGGTGTGATCTACGATCCCACTACCGGAGCGGCTAATGGTAGTGGGCGCTCCAAATTTGCGAACAATCAGATTCCCCTGAGCCGCGTCAATCCAGTCTCTCTCAAAATCCTGCAGGCGCTTCCGGCGGAGAACCGCGCGGTCCCAAATGCATACACGCTAGCCAACGATTACAACACCAACTTAGCCTTTGTAAAAAGCAGCAACACCTACGATGCCAAGGTCGACTACGCCCTCACTTCGAGAGATCGTCTCAGCGCCCGGTTCAGCTATCAACAGGTCGGCGTAAGCCAGGCACCCGCCTTCGGAGCCTTCCTCGGTGGGCCAGCGCAGGGCGCCTTCGAGGCAAACGGCACAGTCGGATCCTATAGCACCGGCCTGAGTTACAACCATACCTTCACGTCGACCCTCCTCACAGAAGTCCGGTTCGGAGTTGGCCATCTGCATAACTCCGCGAGGCCGACGAATTATGGGAGCAACGATGCCGACGCGCTTGGTGTCCCGGGCGTCAATATCGCGGGGCAGCCGTTCACATCCGGACAGGTGGGCGTCAATATCGGCGGTCTCTCCAACCCTTTGATCGGCTACGCGGCGAGTCTGCCCTGGCTGCGCGCAGAGGCGAACATTGACTTCGTCAACCACTGGACGAAGGTTCTCCATAACCACACGGTCAAGTTTGGTGTCGATCTCCGCCGGGTGCGCGACGATCTGCTGCAGGATCAGACCTTCAGCCCCCGGGGTATCCAGACCTTCAGCGAAAACCAGACCGCCTGCGCCGCCACGATTCCGGCGACAACGGACTGCAAGACATCGGCTTCTCCAACAAATGTCGCGAACGACATAGCTAGTTTCCTGCTCGATGTTCCCAGCCAGGTCGGCCGCGATCTGAACACCTTCTTCCCGGCGTACCGGGACTGGTGGCTGTTCGCCTTCGCGGGAGATAAGTGGCAGGCCAGCTCCAAGCTGACGCTGGATCTGGGGCTCCGATGGGAGTTCTACCCGCCGGCAACACCAAGGAAAGCAAGCGGGTTCTCTCAGTATGACCCAGCCAAGAACCAACTAGTTCTGGCGGGAGTAGGCGGCAATCCTTCGAACGCGGGTATCAAAACGCAGTACAAGTATTTCGCTCCTCGAACCGGTTTTGCCTACCGCGCGACCGAGGAGACGGTCATTCGCGGGGGCTTCGGGATCAGCTACACGCAATTCCCGGATAACTCCTATCTCTATAACTTCCCAGTGCGATCGAATAATGCCTACAATCCCCTGAACGGGTTTGGTCCGGCTGTTCTGTCCGATGGAGTCACCATTCCTACGTTTCAGACTGGGTTCCCAGCGCCAGTTCCCGTGAACATTCCATCGAACGGCATTATCCCCACAAATACGGCGCAACTGGTTTCCTCGAATTACTTCACTGTGCCAACGGATTACCACAATCCATACGTGATGTCCTGGAATCTGGCGGTACAGCAGGCGTTGCCCAAGCAGTTCTCGCTGCAACTCGCCTATGTTGGAAACCATGGCGTGCATATTGCGACCAATCAGAATATCAATCTACCGAGCGTCTACGGCTTAGGTGCAGCCAGCGAACCGGAGTTCAATCTTCCGAATGCTCTCCCGGGCACGTCTTTTCACCGCACTGCGAGCACAAACGTCCTCTTCCTTGGTAATTCTTCCAATTACAGTTCCCTGCAAGCGCAGCTGCAGAGACGCTTTACCAGCGGAATAGCATGGTCGTCGGCGTTCACCTGGGGCAAGGCTCTGAACTATCAGCAGGGCGATGACGGCGGTCTGCTCTACTTCATCAACACCCGCCGGAACTACGCACCTGCGGACTATGACCGACGCCTCAACTTCGAGCAGAGCTTCACCTATGAACTGCCAGTAGGGCGCGGCCATCGCTGGCTGAACTCTGGTTTTGCGTCGACTGCCCTGGGTGGATGGAAATTAGCCGGAATTGTTTCTATCGTGTCCGGGACTCCGATCGCGAATGGCATAACGGCAAACGGGGGGACGCTCAACACACCTGGAACACAGCAGAATGCGAACCTGGTGGGCATTTATCGGACGCCGAAGCGTGTGGGGGTAGGCAACCAGTGGTTTGATCCCACAGCCTTCGCCCAGCCGCAGGGATGTTCAACCGCGAAGGATCCGGCGACTGGCTTGCAGGTTCCCTGCGTCGGGATCGTAGGCACGGAAATTGGAAATACGGGTCGCAACCAGTTCTACGGACCCGGGTTTGTTCAGGATAATCTTTCCGCTTTCAAGGACTTCAGATTCACGGAACGATTTAGCTTGAACGCCAGGGTGGATGCGTTTCAGTTGAGCAACACGCCACAGTTCGCCAATCCTAGCAACTCCATCAACAGCGGGACGTTTGGGCAGGTTACGTCCACTCTGGGAAGTGGAAGTGGGGTGAACGGAATTGGGGGCGGTCGCGCTCTTCAACTCTCAGCGAAGGTATCCTTCTAGGGCACGACGTGGGACAAATTGCTTCTAAACGGGTGCGAGTTCGCTGGCATTCTGTAGCCCATGTCATCTGTTTATCAACGACCAGGAACGGTAACTAGGACCGAACCCGGCAAGGAGGATTGATGTTGAGATCATCGCGGCGAACATTTCTCGCCAGCTTAGGAGCGGTCGCAGTCGCTTCCAGGAGCGGCTTTGGTCTGCCCGCTTCCAGCTCTCAGAAGTCGCAGTTTCATCTAGCGGTTATCGCGGACGAGATATCACCTGATTTCGACCACGCCTGCTCTGTGATCGCGAACGAGTTCGGTCTCGGATGGGTCGAACTGCGTGCGATGTGGGGCAAGAACATGGTCACCATGGGTGACGACGATCTGGCGAAGGCTGAGCAGATCCTCGCCAAATACAGCCTGCGCGTGACTGACATCGCAAGCCCGCTGCTCAAGGTCGACTGGCCCGACGCACCGCGGTCGAAGTACAGTCCAAAGACCGACACCTTCGGAGCGAGCTTCGGCTTCAAGCAACAAGGCGAGGTGCTGGAGAAGTGTATTGCTTTGGCCAAGCGCTTCAAGACGAACAAGGTCAGGGGCTTTGATTTCTGGCGTCTCGACGATCAGACACCTTACCGCGCCGCGATCGATGCGAAGGTGCTTGAGACATCCGAGGCGTGCGGAAAGCAGAACGTGCTCTTTGTTCTCGAGAACGAGTATGAGTGCAATACCGCTACGGGACGCGAGGCTGCCAGGTTGCTGCAGGCCGTGCGTTCTCCTTCTCTGAAGCTGAACTGGGATCCTGCGAACGCTGTTGCGCGGGGTGAGGTGGATGCCTGGCCGGGTGGTTGGAATGCGTTGCCGAAGGAGCGAATCGTGCATTGCCACGTCAAGGATGCGGTTCGCAAGGGCGCGGACGGCTTTGCATGGGAGGCCGTCGGCAGCGGCATCATTGATTGGACTGCACAGTTCAAGGCGCTCAAACAACTTGGATATCGCGAAGGGGTTAGCCTGGAGACGCATTGGAAGGGCGGAGGCACTTCCGAGGCCTCAACCCGCGCCAGCATGGCTGGAATGAAGAAGGCGCTCGAAGGCGCGGGAGCCCTGGCCTAGAGGCTGTCTACTTCGGCGGTTTATCGGAGTTGCGGCCGCATCACATCTGCTGCGCCTTTGGCGTACCAACAAAGCTTTAGGAGGTTGGATGATCTCTCGACGGACATTTCTGGATGGGCTTGCGACAGGTGTCGCGGGAGCGGCGCTCAATTCGACGGCAAAGAGCTATGCGCAGATCATCGGCGCCAACGACCGGCTGAACTTCGCCATCTTCGGCTTGAACAGTCGCGGATACGCGCACTTATCGGCGTTGAAGAACAATGCCAAATCGGCCAGGGTCTCGCACGTATGTGATGTGGATTCGGCGATCCTGGGCAAGTTCGCGGGGCGTGCAGAGAGTGAACTTGGATACGCCCCGGTGGCAGACGGCGACTTCAGAAAGGTGCTTGCGGCGAAGGATGTGGACGCGATCACGATCGCGATGCCGGACCATTGGCACGCACCGATGGCGATTCTCGGTCTGCAGGCGGGCAAGCATGTGTACGTGGAAAAGCCCTCGAGCCATAATCCCCGCGAAGGGGAGATTCTGGTGGAGGCGCAGAGGCACTACGGGAAGCTGGTGCAGGTGGGCGACCAGCAGAGGTCGTCGCCGCACACGATCAAAATCATCGGGCAGATTCACGACGGGATGATCGGCAATGCCTACTCGGCACGGGCCTGGTATGTGAATACGCGCAAGTCGATGGGCGTTGGAAAGGCGGTACCGGTACCGGCCACGTTGAACTGGGATCTGTGGCAGGGACCGGTTCCCCGGAGTGAGTACAAGGACAATATCCATCCCTACAACTGGCACTGGCTGCGGCGTTACGGAACCGGAGAGGCGCTGAATAACGGGACGCATGAGGTGGATGTCTGCCGATGGGCGCTGGGAGCGGAGTATCCCGACCGCGTATCGGCCCAGGGCGGGAGGTATCAGTACAAGGATGACTGGCAGTTTCCGGACACGATGATGACGCACTTCATGTATCCGGACCAGATGCTGACGTGGGAGGGGAACAGCTGCCAGGGGATGAGGGACTACGGGCGCGAGCGCGGGTCGCTAATCCTGGGGACGAAGGGATCGGTGCTGGTGGACCGCGACGGGTACGAAGTCTACGACTGGACGGGCAAGAAGACGGACGAGTTCAAGACAGGCAAGCAGACGTCGAGCACGGATCTGCTGGGCCGGGACTCGATGACGGATCTGCACTTCGGCAACCTGATCGACGGAATCCGCAGTGGAGCCAAGCTGAACTCGCCCATCCCGGTTGGAAATGTGACGGTCACCATGCTGCAGCTCTCGAATATCGCGTGGATGGTGAACCGGGAGTTGAAGCTGGATACGAAGACCGGACACGTGATGGGGGATGCGGAGGCGATGAAGATGTGGGGGCGGACGTATGAGAAGGGGTGGGAGGTCAAGGTTTAGCGGCTGGAGTGGCTGCTGCTGGATCTGAGGGGAGACCTGTCCGGGGGATACCCCCCCCGGGGGTGTACGTGGCCTAAGTGCTTCGTTATGTTGAGGATACTGTTTCGCTGCTCCCAAGTACGTCCATCAACAGGGGTTACGGGCAAATTCGTTCAGCTAAAAGGGCTATGTAGATCAACGGGCGTACTCCCGACCGAGCAGGGGACAGCTTTACTTCCATTGTAGAGATTGGCACGGGTAACTACGCCAACAGACGATGGGAGCCCTTGGCGCGAGGGTACGAACAACTCCGGGGTGTGGGGGCTGCCTCTAAGGCGCTATGGGGCGATCTAAGTTCCGCATGGTGGCTCCAATATGGCGGCTGGGTTCCCGGTGGTGGCTGGCCTCCTGGTGGTTGGTGGTGGTCGGGGCGAGTGCGTTCCTGGTTGCGGTGCCGGTGCGCGCGCAGAGCCTGGGCGGCGGGGCAGGGGTTCTGGGGCTGCTTCAGGAGACTCCAGGGCGCGGCGCCGTGGTTGCTGACGCGTCTGTCGACCGTTTTCTGCGGAGCTTTGAGCGGGCAGCGGTGGCGAACGATGCGGACCAGAGGTCGGAGCTGTACGCGGAGTCTATCGACCGCTACTTCCTGAAGACAAATGTGACCCGGGAGTTCGTGTACCGGGATCTGCTGGACTGGCTGAGCCGGGGGAGGCTGATTACGGGCTTTCGGCTGACAGTGTTGTCGAGCGAGGGCGGCGGCGGTCAGACTGGGGCGCAGGGCAACCTGCAGGACCGGACGCTGGTGGTGCGCAAGGAGGCATCGTGGATCGACGGCGGTTCGATGCGGGTGCTGGTGACGAGGTCGCAGTTCATCCTTCGGAGGATTGGGAGCGATTGGAAGATTGTGAGTGAGCGGGACTACAAGCCGGAGCGCTGAGGAATGCGTGGCTCAGGGCTGGTTGGGCTTCGGGGGGTGGCGGCGGAAGAAGCGCAGGCAGGAGACTCCGGTGACACCGAAGCCGAGGAAGCCGACGACCGCGAGGATCGCGATGGCGCCGAGGAGCATGGTGGCAAGCAGGAGGATGGACGAAGAGGCCGCGCGGAGGATGGCGGTGATGAGGCCGAAGATGATCTTGATGACGGTCAATGAGAGGGCTCGGCGCGCATGCGAGGTGAATTGCCGTCTTCAGTATGGCCTCTGGGGTTGAGTTGGTGCGGGATTTGAAGTGCTACTTTTCGGGGATACCGGTTTGTTTTGGGACGGTGTGCGGGGGAGAGGTACGACTTCCGAGGTAGAGGGCGCCGATAGATGTTGTTCTCCTCAAAGGCGGCGGGTAGGTTGGGAAGACTGCAGTGCTGTCACTCTCTCTGCCCTGGATGGTCCCCCCTTGAAACGTGTGCTTGCAACCTCCCTGGTTTGTCTTCTTGCGGCTGGTGATTCGGCCTTTGCGCAGCAACAGCCTCTTCCGGCCCCACTGCCTGTCTCCCTATCCAATGCTGCGGGCGCTGAGATGGTTGGCGCGGCTGCTGCCCTGCCGAATACGTTGATGGATGGGACGGAGGTCAAGATGCGCCTGGCGCAGACGATCTCATCGGCGGACGTGAAGACGGGGCAGCAGGTCCCGTTTGAGGTAACGGAAGATGTGGTGGTGCAGGGGGTGACGGTAATTGCGAAGGGCTCGCCTGCCATAGCCACGGTGACGGAGGCGCACTCGAAGAAGAGCATGGGGCGGGGTGGGAAGCTGGATGTGAATGTTGATTCGACGCGCCTGGTGAACGGGCAGAAGGTGCAGCTGCGAGCGGTGCGGGGTGCGCAGGGCGGAGGCCATGTGGGCGCGATGACGGGAGCCATGGTGGCGACGGCGCTGGTATTCTTTCCGGCGGCGCCGCTGTTCCTGTTTATCAAGGGGAAGGACATCACGATTCCGCAGGGGACGGAGGTGCTGGCTTTTGTGCAGGGAAATACCCGGATTGATATGGGGGGTATGGGTGCGCCAGACGGGACGTCGATGGCGAGCCTGACGATCGACTCGCCAACGCCGGGGGTGGCGATTGAGATCGATGGGAGTTTTGTGGGGAGCACGCCGTCGACGGTCTCCGTGACGCCGGGGCAGCACACCATCATGTTGAAGAAGAGGGGGTACTCGAACTGGACGCGGCTGATGAACGTATCGGGGAGCGGGGTTCGGGTTACCGCGGAGTTGGAGCGGTTGCTGGCTTCGAACTAGCGGTTGCTGGAACCAGGAGGATGGATCTGGGCTGGGGACCACCAAGGGCTTCGAGGCGCCAAGCCGTCCAGAGGCGCCAGCCAGGCGTGTGCTGCAGAGTTCCGTCGGTCCACGCGGCGTGGGTGGCCAGCAGATCCTGCGCCAGCCCCGGGATCGTGATCGCCGCGAGATCCGCCGTGGGCAGCGATCCGAAGATGCGATCGGGCTCCGGCCGGCTGCCGCTCCGATCCTTGGGGATGGCCGCGATCAGGCCGTTGACCTCCGCATCGCGCGGGTCGCTGAAGAGCGCGGCGTCGGCGGTGTTGGGGAAGAGGGTCGCGTGGCCGGTCATCTTCTTCTCAATGGCCGCGATCGCATCCTGGCAGACGCCGAGCGCGTAGTAACCGCCGAACGGGAGCGCTGGCCGGGCGAGGTGCTGGTGCACATACGCGATCGCCATCTGGCCCGAGAGCCGTGTCACCTCGACCGCGTCCGCGCCCGTGTACGTGTGCGCGTGGCGGTTCAGGACCCAGCTCTGGTTGAGCTCATCCATGGTGCGGAACTCGGCCTTTCCGTCGATGCCGAAGTAGAAGGCGACGGCGGCATTGATGCGCGGACCGCGGACAAACCACTCGTACTCGGTGTGGCTGACGGGAACCAGGAGCGGCCGGCTGGTGTGCGGAACCAGGATGCCGGAGTTGACCCAGAACGGCATCATCACGTCCCTGCCGTTGAGGTGGAAGTGGCCGAAGTTGGCGAAGTAGCGCGCGTCGGCGACGGTCACGGTGTGCCCGGTCTCGAGGAGCGCCTCGATCATCTGCTCGGGAGTTGCGGCGCGGTGAATGCGGCCCCCAGCGCTCACCGTTGCCGTCACCTGCGCCGTCCCGTCCAGGCGGTTGAGGGCGAGGCGGTTGAGGAGATAGGCGAGGCGGGCGCTTTCGGCGTGCATCGGGGCAAGGGTTGGGTCCGCGCCATCTCCGCGCGTGACCCCGGCGCCCAGGCGGCTGACGATTCCTTGCTCGGTAAATCCGGGCAGCTCGGATGGCCGGTCCAGACTGACGGTCGCCGCATGATCGAGTGGGAGCTGGCCGAGGTCGATGTACTCCGCCACGCCGGCGCGCCTCGAGGCCTGCCCGGGAGCGCCGGAGATCGGACCCTGGCCGGGGTTCGCGAGCACCTCCGCCTTCTGGTCTTTGCCAACCACGTGCCCGACGACGCGCACGGTCGGATTGATCTCGCGCATGGTCCATCCGGGAAAGCGCTCGAGGCCCTCCCAGTCCCTTCCCAGGATCAGCCCACGCAGCTTGTCGATCAGCCCGGGTGTCAGCAACGCCGGGCCATTCTTGCCGCCTCTGCCGATCTGCGCCAGCACCGCTTCGGTGAAGCCCGGCCGCGCCGACAGCTCCTGCATCATCTGCGACAGGAGAACGGTGTTGGGCGGGAGCGGGCCGGTGGGCGGCTTGTACCGCGGCCGGGGATGGCAACCCGCGATTGCGGCGACGGTCACGCACAGGAGGGCGTGGCGCACGCGCGGCCGGGGCTGCGACCGGGTGGGGGCGGGGTTGGGAGCGGGTTGCCGCATAAGCTTTAGTTTTATCTGAACCAGGGGGCCCGAGGTCGCGGCTGGGCCCCGGGGTCGCGGGAGCGGGCGGGGTTACGGGAGCGGGCCGAAGTTATGGGAGCGGACCCAAGGCTTCCAGCTTGCTGGCGACGAGCTCGTTCAGGAGGGCGGGGTTGGCCTGGCCCTTCGAGAGCCGCATGGCCTGACCGACGAAGAAGGCCGCGACTGTCTTTTTGCCGCCGCGATACTGCTCGACCTGCTTCGGGTTGCCGACGATCACCTCGTCGACGATCGCCTCGATGGCGGAGCTGTCGGAGATCTGCTGCGGCTTCTCGCGCTGGTAGACGGCTGCGAAGTCCTCGCCGGTCGCGAAGCAGGAGTCGAGCAGCTGCTTCATCTGCTTGCTCGAGATCGCGCCCGACTCGGCGAGGTCCGCCGCCATCACGATCCCGGCGAGCGACACCGGCGACTGCTCCTGATCGAGCCCCGCCGCGCGCAGGCGGGTGGTGAGTTCGCTGGTCAGAAGGGAGGCCACGCGGCGGGGACTCTTCGCCACCTTCGCGGCCACCTCGAAGCCGTCGGCGAAGGTGCGCGTCGCGGTCAGGGTTGCAGCGTCCTGCGGGCTGATGCCGTACTGCTCGACGAGACGGGCGCGCCGTGCCTCGGGCAGCTCCGGGAGCGCGGCCAGGATCTCCGCCTGCCACGCCGCACCGACGACCAGGGGCGGCAGATCGGGCTCGGGAAAGTAGCGGTAGTCATGCGCCGCCTCCTTGGATCGCATGGTGTACGTCCGTCCCTCGGCGTTGTTCCACAGGCGCGACTCCTGCACCACGCGGCCGCCCTCTTCGAGCACCCCGATCTGGCGCTCGATCTCGTACTCGAGCGCGGACCGGATGTAGCGGAAGCTGTTCACGTTCTTGACCTCGGCCTTGGTGCCAAACCGGTCGGCGCCCTTCAGCATCACCGACACGTTCGCGTCGCAGCGCAGGCTCCCCTCCTCCATGTTGCAGTCGGAGACGCCGGTGTAGAGCAGGATCTCCTTCAGCCGGGTCAGGTACTCGAACGCCTCGTCGGGCGTTCGGATGTCGGGCTCGGAGACGATCTCGACCAGCGGGGTTCCGCAGCGGTTGAGATCGATGTAGGTGCGGCTGGCCGAATCGGCGAATCCGTCGTGGAGGCTCTTGCCCGCGTCCTCCTCCAGATGGAGACGCGTGATGCCGATGCGCTTCGGTTTGCCATCCGCGTCAGGGACGTGAAGGGCCCCGTGCTCGGCGATGGGCTTGTCGAACTGCGAGATCTGGTAACCCTTGGGCGAGTCCGGGTAGAAGTAGTTCTTGCGGGAGAAGATGCTGGTCTCGCGGATCTCGCAGCCGATCGCCTTTGCGGCCAGAACGGCGAACTCGACGGCCCGCCGGTTCAGCACCGGAAGTGCTCCCGGAAGACCGAGGCAGGTCGGGCACACATGCGTGTTGGGCTCGCCGCCGTACTGATTCAGGCATCCGCAAAAGGCCTTCGACGCGGTCAGCAGCTGAACGTGAACCTCCAGGCCGATAACGGGCTGGTACCTGGCCAGGACCTCTGGCGAGAGCGCGGAGAGTGTTGTCATGACGAGCCGATTCTACCAAGCTCCATCTCCCGTTCACCCTAGCGGTTGTCTGAGTCGGTTGCGGCCGCACTGCATCTCAACAGGCTGGCAGAAGTCTGCCCCACTCCCCTTTTCCAAGGACGCCCGATGGCCTTTCGCCTCCGATCCAAACCATCCGCGACCGAGGCGCGCGCGCAGGATTCGCAGAAGAACCTGAGTCGCCCCAGCGCGCAGGAGATCTTCGAGCAGGTCGCGAACAACGCCCGCCAGGAGCTGAAGCGATCCACCTCGGCGCTCGCCATCTCGGGATTCGCGGGCGGCATCTTCATGGGGCTTTCGGCGCTCGGAAACGCCATCACCCTGGCCATGCTGGGGACGTCGAGCAAGGTGCAGTTCATCGCCCGGATGTTCTACCCCATCGGGTTTATCGTCGTGATCCTGGGCAGGGCGCAGCTGTTTACCGAGAACACGCTCTACCCCGTCGCCCTCGTTCTCGCCGAGAAGAAGCACTTCTGGAACACCATGCGGCTGTGGTTCACGGTGCTTCCGGCGAACGTCGCCGGAGCGCTCGCCTTTGCCGCGCTCGCGAGCCTTACCGATGCGCTCAGCCCGGATGTGGTTCAGGCCATTGCACGGCTCGGCCTGGATGCGGTGCACCGGGATCCGAGCGCCGTCTTCTGGAGCGGCGTCATGGGCGGTTGGATCATCGCCCTGGTGGCCTGGCTGGTCTCCGGATCGCACTCCATCACGGGATCGGTGATGATCATCTGGATCCTCACCTTCGTGGTCGGCCTGGGCAACTTCGCGCACTGCATCGCCGCCAGTGGAGAGGTCTTGACCGCCGTTCTCACACGCCAGATCCCGTGGGAGATGTACTTCAAGTGGCTGCTTCCGGCCGTCGGCGGCAACATCTGCGGCGGCGTCGGCATGGTGACACTGCTCGAGTACGGGCAGGTGGTTTACGGCGATGTCGGCGAGACTGCGGCGCAAAAAGATTCCGCGGCGCCAGCAGATTCCTCAGACGCAGGCGCGGGCAAGGCGGAGCAGAACGTGGCATAGCCCGAGCATGGGCGTTTCTGTGAGTCCCCCATCCTCTTGCTTGAATCGAACTCCTAACGCTGCAACAGAACGCCCCGAAGGAAGAGGATCGATGCCGAACGAGACGAAGGAGACCGCCGGGAACGCCACGGCCACAAAGACGGTAAAGATCGTGCGCTTCCACCAGACCGGCGGTCCGGAGGTTCTGAAGATCGAGGATCTGCCGCTTCCGGAGCCAGCGAACGGCGAGGTGCGCCTGCGCGTGAAGGCCATCGGTCTCAACCGCGCCGAAGCCATGTTCCGCCTCGGCAGGTACCTCTCGCAGCCGATTCTGCCGTCGAAGCTGGGATACGAGGCCTCCGGCGTGGTCGAAGCCGTGGGCGAGGGCGTCGACGCGTCCTGGATCGGAAAGACGGCGAGCACCGTCCCGGCCTTTCCGGTCGAGCAGTACGGGGTCTACGGCGAGGTTGCCATCGTGCCCGCCTCGGCGCTCGCCGTGTACCCGGCCTCTCTCTCCTTTGAGGAGGGCACCAGCATCTGGATGCAGTACGTGACTGCGTACGGGGCGCTGGTGCACCTGGGCAAGATCGCCAAAGGCGACTTCGTTGTGATCACCGCGGCGTCGAGCTCGGTAGGGCTGGCAGCGATTGAGATTGTCAAGGCCGAGGGCGCGACCTCCATCGCCGTGACCCGAACCCGGGCCAAGGCGGCCGAGCTGACGTCGCTCGGGGCCGACCACGTTGTGGTGACCGACGACGAGGACCTGGTCGCGCGCGTGAAGCAGATCACCGCGGGCAAGGGCGCGCGCCTGGTCTTCGATCCCATCGGCGGCCCCATCGTTGAGAAGCTCGCCGCCGTCACCGCCTTCCAGGGCATCATCTTCGAATACGGCGGCCTCTCCGGCGAGCCCACGCCGCTTCCGCTCTTCGCCGCGCTCTCGAAGTCGCTCACCTTTCGCGGGTACACCCTGTTCGAGATCAACACCGTCCCCGATCTGCGCGAGCAGGCGCAGAGGTATGTCTTCGACAAGCTGCGGACGGGCGCCTTCAAACCGCGCATCGCCAAGACCTTCAAGCTCGAGGAGATCGTCGAGGCACACCGCTACATGGAGTCGAGCCAGCAGATCGGAAAGATCGTCGTCACGGTGTAGCGCACACGCTTTCACGCCCGGTCCGTCGCGCCGCAGGCCACGCGCAGCCTCGGTATAACGCGCAGCCTCGGTACAATAGGACGAGCGATGATTCTTCCGTTTGTCCGCGAGCTGCTGGCGGACCTCGAACACTCCCCAGCCTTTGATCGTGTCCGGCGCCATCTGAGCGCCGGCTCGGGGCGAAGACGCGTCTCGGGCCTGACCGCGACGGCGCGCGCGCTGTACCTGCCGTTCTTCGTCCGCGCCGCGAACGCTCCCTGCCTCATCGTCGTCGCGGACAACAAGGCGGCCGAAACTCTGCACGCCGCGGTTCTCTCCGCCTGCGAGCTCACCGGCGCGCTGGAGCCGTCGCAGGTGCTCCGCCTGCCGGCGCACGATGTGCTTCCGTTTGAGAACCTCTCGCCGCATCCCGAGATCCAGGAGGCGCGCGCCGCCACCCTGTGGAAGCTGTGTGAGCGCGCGCCCGGTGTTCCGCGAATGGTGATCGCACCGGTCGAGGCCGCGTCGATGCGCCTGTTCGCGCGTGACCACTACACCGGCCTGGCGCTGCGTCTGCGGACCGGCGAGGAGCACCTTCCCGACATGCTGATCGAGCACCTGCTGTCGGTCGGCTACACCAAGGTGGACGTGGTTGATATGCCCGGGCAGGTGACCATTCGCGGAGGCATCGTCGACGTGTACTCACCCGAGCAGGACCGGCCGGTACGCATTGATTTCTTCGGCGATGAGATCGAGTCCATCCGCAAGTTCGATCCGGAGACGCAGCGTTCCAGCTCCAACCTGGACGAGGCTCTGCTGCTGCCGCTGACGGAGACCCCCGTGACCGAGCGTCTGCTGTCGGCCATCAACGCGCGTCTCACCCGGTCGGGCTCAGCCGCGGGCGCGCAGATGGAGGGCGGCGAAGTCCCGAGCGAGCTGCAGACACACGTCTCGAACGGCACGGGCGAGAACGGAGTTAGGGGCGGTCCGGGGTCTCAGTCTCAGCCTCATTCTCATCGCCGCGATGCGGAAGCGACCGTCTTCCCGGGATGGGAGTTCTTCGCGCCCGTGGCCGGTGCTCCCTTCACCCTGCTCGACCTCATGGGCAAGTCCACGCGCGTCTTCCTCGAAGAACCGGCCATGGTCAAGAATCAGGGCGAGCGCTGGTGGAACAAGGTCGAGCAGAGGCACGAGCGGTCGGGCATCGGATCGCTCGTGCGGCCTGAAGATATCTACCTCTCACCGTGGGAGCTCGAAGACCGGATGCGCGCCTTTACCGGATGCGATCTCGACCAGCTCGGCGCGGTAGATATCCTCGACGCGGACCGCAGCGATCTCAGCGAGGTGGACTTCGCGACGCGGCCTACGATGCGCTTTCACGGATCGATTCCGGCCCTGATAGACCAGCTGCGGACACTGATGGACGGCGACGCGCGCGTCCTGCTTACCGCGCCGAATCAGGGCGAGGTCGAGCGGCTCGCCTCGCTGCTGCAGGAGTACCAGCTACCTTATCGTCTCGGGTCGCGCACCCAGCAGCCCGGCTCCTCGACCGTCTATTCGGAGTCGAGCTACCTGGCCGGAGACCTGCGCACGCCCGTCATTGTCAGGACCTCGATCGCCGCCGGCGTGCAGGTGCTTGAGATCGACCGGTCGACCGCACGGCAGATCGTCATCTTCGGCGCGCAGGATCTCAGCGACGACGCGGATGTCGCCGCTCGTCCCGCCGCGCGCAAAAAGTCGAAGACCTCGGCCTTCATCTCCGACTTCCGCGACCTCGCCGTCGGCGACTACGTCGTGCATGTCGAGCACGGCATCGCGCAGTACTGCGGTCTGCGCGTCATGGAAGAGAACGACGCGCCTCCGCTCGAGCTCATGATCCTCGAGTTCGCCGACCAGGCCAAGCTATACGTGCCGCTGACCCGGCTCGATCTCATCCAGAAGTACAGGTCGACCGACACCGGTCCGGCGCCGGAGCTGAACAAGCTCGGCAACCAGCAGTGGGCGAAGACCAAGGCGCGCGTCAAGAAGGCCATGCAGGATATGGCGGCCGAGCTGCTGAAGCTGTACGCGCAGCGCGCCGCCGCGGTCGGAACGGCCTTCTCTCCCGATAACAATCTGCAGCGCGAGTTCGAGGACGCCTTCGACTTCACCGAGACCGACGACCAGCTGAATGCAATCGCCGACATCAAGCGCGACATGGAGTCGACCCAGCCGATGGACCGCCTCCTGTGCGGCGACGTCGGCTACGGCAAGACCGAGGTTGCCATGCGCGCGGCGTTCAAGGCGGTGCAGGATTCCAAGCAGGTCGCCGTCCTGACGCCAACGACTGTTCTGAGCTTTCAGCACTACGAGACCTTTAAGAAGCGGTTCGCGAACTTCCCGGTCAACGTCGAGATGATCTCCCGCTTCCGCACCGCGAAGGAGCAGAAGATCATCCTCGAAAAGGCGGAGCAGGGCAAGATCGACATTCTGATCGGAACCCATCGCGTGCTCTCGAAGGACCTGAAATTTCAGGATCTCGGCCTCCTTGTCGTCGACGAGGAGCAGCGCTTCGGCGTGCGCCACAAGGAGCGGCTGAAGCAGATGCGCTCCGCCATCGATGTGCTCAGCATGTCCGCCACACCGATCCCGCGAACGCTGCACATGTCGCTCATCGGCCTGCGCGACATGAGCGTCATCGAGACCCCGCCCAAGGACCGCATGGCCATCCAGACCATTGTCGCCAAGTTTGACGAGAAGCTGATCCGTACCGCGGTTGAGATGGAACTTGAGCGCGGCGGCCAGACGTACTTCGTCCACAACCGGGTCGAGACCATCTACGAGCTCGCCTCCAAGATCCGCGATCTGGTGCCCCACGCCCGCGTCGTCGTCGGCCACGGACAGCTGCCGGAGACGGAGCTCGAACGCGTCATGCTGGCGTTCATGAACCACGAGTACGACGTCTTGTGCGCAACCTCCATTATTGAGAACGGCCTCGACATCCCGCTGTCGAACACCATCATCATCAACCGCGCCGACCGCCATGGCCTGAGTGAGCTTTACCAGCTGCGCGGCCGCGTTGGACGGTCGAATCGGCGAGCGTACGCCTACCTCCTGATCCCGCCCGAGCAGCAGCTGACGGAGGTCGCGCGGCGCCGGCTCGCGGCTCTGAAGGAGTTCTCGGACCTGGGCGCCGGCTTCAAGATCGCGGCGCTCGATCTCGAACTCCGCGGCGCGGGAAACATGCTCGGCGGCGAGCAGAGCGGACACATCGAGGCGATCGGCTTCGAGATGTACACCACCATGCTGGAGGAGGCCGTTCGCAAGATGAAGGGCGAGGCCGACGGTCCGGCCCACGGCACCACCGTCATCAACCTGGGCATCTCGGTACGTATCGATGGCAGTTACATTCCCGAAGAGAACCAGCGGCTGCGCATGTACAAGCGCATCGCTGGAGCGATCGACTACGCCGCCCTGACCGACGTGCGCGCCGAGCTCGAAGACCGCTACGGAACTCCGCCCGAGAGCGTTCGCAATCTCCTGTCTGCCGGCGAGATTCGCCTTCGCTGCGAGCTGCTCGGCATCGCCACGCTCGAGCGCAAGCGCACGGCCATTGACGCCGCTCCGGCACCGGGCGCACGGCAGGTGACCAACGCCACGCTGGCGGCGCGTGCCACGGTAGGTATGCGCCCCGCCGCCGTGAATGCAGGCCAGGCCGGCAAGATCAAGGCCATGCGCGATATGCTGCACGTCAAGTTCATCGATCGCAGCGCCGACGAGAGCTTTGCCAATCCGGGTGCGAGCCGGGGAGCGATGGGCATCGACCCCGGAACGCTGATGAAGATCGTCAGCCGCAATTCAAAGAACGGCGCCCAATTCACCCCGCAAGGCGTGCTGCGATGGCCGCTGGCCTCGGCCAGGGCGGAGGACGTTCTCGCCGAGACGAGGGCGCTTCTCGAGTCGCTCGACGCCGGATCCGCGGTGGGGGCGTAGCGTCGCTACAATGGATCGCAACAGAGGAGATGTCGTGCCCAAATTTGTTCGCGCAGCAGCCCTGCTCACGGCAGCTCTTGGAGCTCCCATGGCCGACCTCCCGACCCACGCGCAGCACGTCTCCGCCGATGGCGCGACGCAGACTCTGGCGACACTCTCGGACAGGTACTTCGACGACGTGTACTTCCGCTACTCGCCCACCAGCGGCACGGCCGCGGGCCTGCACCAGAACGACGCGAGGCTCGAAGACTACACGGCCGCGAACGTACAAAGACAGGTCGCCGCGCTGCACCTATATGAGGGCAAGATTGCCGCCATCGATCCTTCCGCGCTTGACGCTTCGGTCGCCGGAGACCGCGAGATCCTGCTCAACAGCATCCGCTCCCAGCTGCTCTCGCTCGAGGTGATCCGCAACTGGGAGAAGAATCCCGACCTCTACTCCTCCGGCATCACCAACTCCGTCTTCGTCCTGATGAGCCGCAACTTCGCGCCACCGAACGTGCGCCTGCGATCTGTCGTCGAGCGCGAACGGCAGATGCCGCAGGTCTTCGCCGAGGCGCGCAAGAATCTTAAGAACCCGCCGCGCATCTTCACCGAGATCGCCCTTGAACAGATCAACGGCCTGGTCAGCTTCTTCCAGAACGACGTCCCGTCCGCCTTCAAAGACGCTACCGATGCGAAGACGCAGGCCGACTTCCAGAGGTCGAACGCTGGGGTCATCCAGGCGCTCAAGGACTACGGCGCGTGGATGCGGTCGGACCTCCTCCCGCGCTCGAACGGCGACTATCGTTTCGGCGCTGAGACCTTCCGCAAGAAGCTTGCCTATGACGAGATGGTGGACCTTCCGCTCGACCGTCTGCTCAGCATCGCCTATGCCGACCTGCACCGGAATCAGGGCGAATTCAAGCGCATCGCGCACGAGCTCGACGCGTCCAAGACGCCCGCCGAGGTGCTCGCCGAACTGGCCACCATCCATCCCGCGCCCGACCAGCTTCTGCCCGCCTTCCAGAGCACCTTTGCGGGGCTCATCGCCTTTATCCGCGAGCATCACATCATCACCATCCCGAGCGAAGTCGAACCGACGCTCGAGGAGACCCCGCCCTTCATGCGCGCCACCACCTTTGCCTCCATGGACCCTCCCGGACCATTCGAGACCCACTCGACCAAGGCCTACTTCAACGTCACGCTGCCCGAGAAGGACTGGACCGCGGCGCACGTCGCCGAGCACATGGCGAGCTTCAACGTGGGCACCATCATCTCGACCGGCGTCCATGAGGCCTACCCCGGCCACTACGTGCAGTTCCTCTGGCAGACCGAATTCCCCTCCAAGGTGCGGAAGCTGATCGGCGCGAGTACAAACATCGAGGGCTGGGCGCACTACTGCGAACAGATGATGCTGGACGAGGGCTACGGCCAGCCCGGCGCCGGCGCAAAGGATGCCCGCGAGGCCAGGCTCATCCGCTTAGGTCAGCTGCAGGATGCTCTGCTTCGCGACGCCCGCTTCATCAACTCCATCAAGCTCCACACCGCGCTCGGGGAGCCCGGCGGCAGGTGGACCATCGACCAGGCAGCCGACCTCTTTGTTCAGGAGGGCTACCAGTCCCACTCCGTCGGCCTCGTCGAGACCAAGCGCGGAACCGCCGATGCCACGTACCTCTACTACACGCTGGGCAAACTCGAGATCATGAAGCTGCGCGAAGACCTGAAACAGAAGCAGGGCGCCGCCTTCAACCTCCAAACTTTTCACGACGCCTTCATGCGGCAGGGTCCAGCACCGCTGAAGCTCATCCGCAAGGCCATGCTGCACGATGACTCGCCGGTTCTGTAACATCTTCAGTAGCACATCCAGCCGGCTGAGATTGTCTCACCCACGTAGGTGCTATTCCACACGGCACATCGAACTTGTTAGTGTCGCTTCGACCGACCCGACCAAAGGAACACGACCTCCCCAATGACACCCCAGACCCACACGACCTCCAAGAAGATCTGCAAAGCAGTCTTTCCCGCCGCCGGCATGGGCACACGCTTCCTCCCCGCAACCAAGGCGATCCCGAAGGAGATGCTCCCGCTCGTCGACAAGCCCCTGATCCAGTACGGCGTCGAAGAGGCCGTCGCCGCCGGTTGCACGGAGATCATCATCGTCACGGGCCGCGGCAAGTCCACGATGGAGGATCACTTCGACAAGAGCTTCGAGCTGGAGGCGACGCTGGAGGCCCGCGGAAGAACCGCCCTCCTCGAGATCGCGCGGTCTGTTTCAAAGCTGGCGAAGATCACCTACACGCGACAGCCGGAGGCGCTCGGCCTGGGCCACGCTGTCCTGATGGCGAAGGAGCTGGTCGGCGACGAGCCCTTCGCCGTCCTCCTCCCCGACGACATCGTCGATGCCACCATCCCCTGCATGAAGCAGATGGTCGCCGCCTTCGAAGAGACCCAGGCCAGCATCCTCGGCTCCGAGGTCGTCGAGGGCGCCGCCATCCAGAACTATGGATGTCTCGACTGCACGCCCGACCCCGGCAACCCGCGTCTGCTCGCGGTCCGGAACCTCGTTGAGAAGCCCAGTCCCGCCGATGCTCCTTCGCAGAACGCCATCATCGGCCGCTACATCCTCACGCCCCGCATCTTCGACATGCTGGAGACGATCACGCCCGGGCAGGGCGGAGAGCTGCAGCTGACGGACGGCATCAAGGCTCTGCTGCAGTACGAAAGGGTCTTCGGCTTCAGCTACGAGGGCACACGCCACGACGCCGGCGACAAGCTCGGATTTCTAAAGGCCACGGTCGAGTTCGCGCTCAAGCGCGAGGACCTCGGTCCAGCCTTCCGCGACTGGCTGAGATCGTACCCGATCTAGACGCAGCCGCTATCCTGCAGCCGGCCCCCGGGGGCGCAGTACGCCTCATCGCAGCTTGGCCGCTCATCCCCGGAACACGCACGCGAGGCGCCGCGTGCTACATCAAGCGGTAGTTGATGGTCACCATGGTCTGGAACTCGGTGGCTTCGCCGTGCAGTATGAACGGCTTGTATCGCCTTCGCAGGACCGCCTCCTGCGCCGACTGCTGCAGCAGTACCGGACCATCGATCACGCGCATGCTCCTGACGAAGCCTTTCTTGTCGACCGTCGCCCGGATATCCACCTTTCCCTGAATCCCAAAGAGCCGCGCCCGCTGCGGGTAGATTGGAGATGGAGCGTACAGCACCATACCGCCCGCCGTGGACGCTTCCAACTGAGGCGTGCTGACTGTGGACCGCGGGATGTCGCCGCCAGCACCCGCCGCTCCCGAGCCAGCCGGCGCTCCGGACGCAACCGGCGCTCCTGAAGCAGCCGCTGCTCCCGATGGAACCGGAGCTCCCGAACCACCGCCTTCCGGAGACCTTCCGGCCACCGCAGAAGGCGTCTTTGCGAGCAGCACCGGAGGCTCAACATGCACGGGCGCACCTGCGCCCACGGCCGGCGGATGGTCTGCCGACTGGAGGTGAAGATCCTCGACGCGGGGCGGTCGAATCGTATCCTCGGCGCGCGCACCCTCGACCCGGTTCTGAGGCGCCGCCGCCGCAGCCGGCGTTCGGGAGTCCACCGCCGTCTGGGATCCGGTCTGGGAGCCCGTCGGTGCTCCCGTTGCAGCGACGTTGGATCGTGACGGTGTCAACGCGCTCGATGCCGGCTGCCCCGCAAGGGCTTCACCCGCCGCCGGCTTCCCCCTTCCCGCAGTGTCAGTCGCGCGTGCGCCCGCAGGTGTCGACGCTGCCGTGACCCTTTGCTCCGGCACCTTCGCCGATGCGCCCGGTGCGACTCCATCTACTGCAGTTCCGGGCTCGGTCACGCCCCCTCCCGCAGCTTCGGTCCCATTCCCTGCACTTGTGCTGGTCGGTGTGCCTGCTGCCTCCGCAGTCCCCCCCGGCGCGCTCGCGTCCGCCGGACGTCCGGCGGCGGCCGCGGTTCCTGAAGCCCCCATGTGACCGGAGCGATAGAGGTAGCCCGACAGCGCCGCCGCGGCCAGCACCAGCGCCGCTACGGCTCCCATGCGCCGGCTGCCTCGGGTGGCCGCAACTCCTCTAAATCTCCCATCCGCCTCAGAGCTTTCAGACTCCTCAAATCTCGCAGATGCCTTGTATGGGTCAGACCTCTCTGTTCGCCCAGCTCTCACCACATTGACAAGCGTCGGATCGTCGAGGTCAACTGCCGGGGAAGGCACCTTGGGCGTCGTCCCCTCGGGGGACGAAGCTGCCTCCAAAGACGTCCGGCGGGGCCCTCTTACAACGATCGCCGGCCCGGCCAAAGCCAGAGCGCCCGCACCCGCGACAACGCCCAGCGCTGGAGATCGATCTCCCTGGGACATCCTCTGGTGCCCCTCGGAGATACTCTCGTCGGCGGCCGAACGCGCGGCCACATCCGGGCTAAGTCCAGGACTAACTTCAGAACGCTCTACCCTAGGTGGAGGTCCAGCACCCTCGATCCGAGGATGATCCGCCGCGGCCAGCGAATGGTCAGGAGGCATCTCCGCGCGGTCTGCGTCCGAAGCGACCGGCGACGTCAGAGGCACCAGCTCTGCCCTGGCCACCGACCGCGCCAGAGGCTTCCTCGATCGAACGATGTCTGACACCGGCTCAGAGACGACCGGCACCGACAGTTCCTCCGCGATCGTCCCGTGCCTGGGCGCGAGCGCCTCCACCTCACGCGCGGACACCTCCTCCGGCGCCGGCAGTATCGGCTCCGCTTCAACCCTCTCCTGTTCGTGGTCACGGACGACCTCGCGAACGTTCTCCCGGCCCGGCGCCGCGCCCGTCTCGGCCTCGACCGGCCTCGTCCAGAACTTCTCGCTCTCGCTCGACGCCATCTCCATCGCCGATGCGATCGCCACCTCCTGCCGCCGCCGCTTGCCCTGCGTGACCCCGCCCGGCGTCGCCATCCCGGAGCTCGGCCTCTCCGAGGTCCCGAAGGTCCCTACGGTCCCGGAGGGTACAGATGAGGCAGATGACCCAGACGGAATCGCCGCCGTCGACCTGCCTCCGAGGTGCGGCTCGATCCTCCCCATGCGCCGGTCGATGTCGTCGAGGTAGACCCTCATCTGCACATTCGCCAGCTCCAGCCGCGCCAGAATATCCCCCATCTCCGCCGGGACCTGATCCCCAGATCCCGGACCGTTCCCCGCCTGATCCGCGGAGGCCGAAGTCTTCGCCCCTGGCCCCCCATTCGCTCCCGCCTCGGCCAGCACATCGTTCGCATGGCCACGGACGCCCTCAGCCCCCGCAGCTCCGTTGCGACCCGCAGCGGAGCCTTTCGGGCCAGTGGCCGTCGCCCCACTACCTCCACTGCCGGACTCGCTCCACCCACCCACACCTGCCAGCAACACCTGCAGCGTCCCTGAAGACGCGCACAAATCCATCTCCGCCGCGCCCACGCCCGGTCCACCGATCGCCACACCCGCGATCGTCAGCATCTCCGCCGCGGAGAGCCGTCCGTGCTCCCGGTCCCGGATCGTCCTGGCGAGGTCTGAAAAATCGAGCCGAAACCCCTCGCTCGAGGCCAGCTTCGGCGACAGTTGGAGAAAGTCCGACGGCGATCCCGACGTCAGGCTGTGGAAGTCATACAGCTTCTGAAATTCGCGTACGTACGCCTCGTACCCTGAACTGATCTGCCCGGCATCGATGAAAAGAGGCATGGACCCAGCGACCTCGACAGATTTCCCTGAGATGAGCCTGCGGCTCCCAGTACCGCCCGGACGTGCGCGGCGGGGCGCGCCTACGTTACTTTTGTGCCTCTAGCGTACACCCAGGCTGAGATGCTGACCATCGCTGTCTTGTGTGCTGCTTGGTGAGTTTCTGAGGCAGATGCCACCGTGTACCTCGACCGACTTACGTCTGGGTCACTTAGATACGTCTAGTGGAAGAGGCAGTCCCGCATATTCACTTTTTCGTAGGTACGCAACGCCTTCTCTTCCATAAGTCCTCGGCCAGGCAGCCTGTGGCTGCCGGCCAGGGTGGCCCTGAAATTGCTTACAAGCCTCCTGTGATCCTGTGAGACACCGCATCTCTCACCTCGACACTGTCCAAATGGAGAAACTACCAACAATGCGCCTCCCCTCCCCTGCAAGAGCCTTCCACCTTCCGATCGTCGCCATCCTTGCCATGCTGATCGGAGTTGGACCGCTCGCAGCGCAGACCAGTAAAGGCATTCTCGCAGGCATCGTTCGCGATCCCTCGGGCGCCCTCGTAGCCAATGCGAGCCTCACCGCCGTCAACCAGGACACCGGTGAAACTCGCACCACCAACTCCTCCGGTGATGGCGCCTACCGGATGGAAGCCCTGACCGCAGGCCGGTACACCGTCTCCGTCACCCAGGCAGGATTCAAGCTGTTCAAGATCACCGACCTCCCTGTCAACACTTCCGTTGTCACCAGCCAGGACATCACCCTCGTCACCGGAGGCACCTCCGAGGTCGTTAACGTGGAGGCCGAAGCGACCGGAATCAACACGGAGAATGGGCAGCTTGCCGGCGTCATCAGCGCCAAGCAGCTCCAGGACCTTCCAATCTTCTCGCTCAACCCCATCGAGCTCGCCACCACCGTCCCCGGCGTCCAGTTCACCAGTGAAGGCGGCGGGTTCAGCAACGGCATCAACATCGAGGTCAACGGCGCTCGTCCCCGGGCCAACAACTTCCTGCTCGATGGCCAGGAGATCAACGACGTCGGCATCGGCGGCCAGGCCTTTCAGCCGCAGATCCCCGACATCTTCCAGTCCTTCGCCGTGATCACCAACTCCGCAGCCGCCGAGTACGGACGCGCCGGGGGAGCGGTCGTCAACCTCGTCACCAAGGCCGGCTCCAACCGCTTCCATGGAAGCGTCTTCGAGCGCTACACCGGCTCCGGCCTCAATGCCCTCGACGGAGTCACTCGTCAAGGCAAGCCCTTCGCCGCCGGCAGCGCCAATCCCAAGGCGCGCTTCAACCAGCACAGCTACGGCTTCACCGCCGGTGGACCGATCATCAAGGACAAGCTCTTCGCCTTCGGCGCCCTCCAGCTCCAGCGCTTCTACGGTAAGGAGACTCCCACCCGCCTTGAACTTCCCGACGCCGCCGGATACGCCACACTCCAGGGCATAGGCGGTCCGCAGGTCACTCTGCTTGACTCCTACCTCAGCAACGGGGACTACCTCAAGAGCTACGTAAGCTTTCCCGGCAACGGAGTCGTGACTAAGATCAATGTCGGCGCGCAGAAGGGCTGCCCCGCTACCGGATGCATCGTCACCACTGGCTTCTTTCAGCGGCAGAATGCCTCCGAGAGCAACCCAGATACACAGTGGATGTACCGAATCGACTTCAACCCCCGCGAAAAGGATAATTTCTCCTTCCGCTACCTTCACGATCGCGGCAGCCTCAGCCCCGACTTCGGGAACAACGGCCGGGCGCTGGTTGGCTTCGACACCCAGCAGGGTGGACCGACGGAGCTGGGTGCCGGCACCTGGACTCACATCTTCGGCCCCAGCGTCGTCAACGAGCTGCGTGCCTCCGAGGCTCGCCTCAGCTTCGCCTTCGCTCCCACAGCGCAAACTTCCGCGAATCCCCTGTTCGCGCTCTCAACCATCAACATCAGCAACATCCCGTCACTTGGCCCCAATCAGAACTTTCCCCAGGGACGCGCTGAAGACCTCTACCAGTTGCAGGATACGGTCGGGATCAACCGCGGCCGTCACTCGCTTCGTGTCGGCTTCGACATCGGTCGCATTCTGGAGTCAGACACCATCTCGCTCAACGCAAAGGGAACTCTGAACTTCGCAAGGGGCGGACCCTTCGTCACGTCTCTCGGCAACTTCCTTCAGAATCAGCTGGGGCCCTCGGGCTCTGCCACCAAAGTCTTCGGCAGCACCCGCACCGACCCGCATGGCTGGCGCAGCGGCGTCTTCGCGCAGGATGATATCAAGTTGAATCCTGACCTCACCCTCAACCTCGGCGTTCGATACGATTACCTCACTAATCCGGAAAACTCCCTCAAGTACCCGGCCATCGATCCCAACAACCCGTACGCCCCCATCGATACCGTCTACAAGGTGCACACCGATACCAATAACATCGGCCCCCGCTTCGGATTCGCGTATACCCCCCACGGTGAAGGCTTCATGGGCGGCGGCAAGTCTGTCGTTCGCGGCGGCATCGGCGTCTTCTACGACAGCAGCTTCTCGAACATCACCGTCAACGCCGCTCAGAGTGCGCCAAACGCGGTGGCCGGACTCCTCACCTCCACCACCGGAGGCGGCTTGACCAATGCCACCTCGCTGATCGGCCAGATCACCCCTGTTCTCTCGCCGCGTGCTGCGGTCACGAGCCTCGTCAACAACACCGTCAACCCGGTGACCTACCAGTACAACTTCGGCGTCGAAAGGCAGCTTCCGGCCAGCACCGTTCTCGCCGTCCGATACGTCGGTTCAACCAGCAAGAAGCTCTTCGCTAACAAGCAGTTCAACTACTTCTCGAACGGTGCGCGGCTGAACACCGTCCGCGGTCAGGTCAACGCACGCGGAAACTTCGCCAGCTCCAACTACAACAGCGTTCAGGTCGACGCCACGCACAGCTTCTCGCGCGGATTCCAGGTCAATGCCACCTACACCTTCGGCAAGGATCTGGATAACGGCTCTGAAATCTTCACTACCAGCAGCGCGCCGACCTCCTATCAGTCCAATCTGGGACCCGGCGGCTTCACCGGGGAGTACGGTCCTTCCGTCTATGACCACCGCCATTATGTCTCGGTCAGCTACGTGTGGTCGCCAACAGGCTTCCATTCAGACAATGGCTTGGCGAATGCGGCGCTCGGTGCCTTGACCCGGCATTGGAGCCTCTCCGGAATCGAGCAGTTCCAGTCCGGAACCTACAGCACCTTCAACAACAGCGGCTTTGACACCAACGGGGACGGAAGTTCCGTCAACGACCGTCCCATCCGTACCAACGCCAGCGCCCCACTCGGTACGGCCGCGATCGACGGTCACTTCATCGGCGGCAAGAACGGCGTCTACTACGACCTCGGAGCCAATAATGCATCAGGCGCCCTGACCATCATCGACCCGTCAACCGTCCACTGGCTCGTCCCCTACCAGCCCAACAACGAGTTCCTCTCGCGCGAGATTGGGCGCAATAGCTTCTCCAACCCCGGAACGATGGTGAACAACATCGCTCTGCAAAAAGGCGTAGGCCTGTCCTACCTCCACTTGGAGCAGGGACAACTGGTCTTGCGGGCGGAAGCTCAGAACTTCCTCAACCATAACGACGTCGGTATCCTCGACACCAACGTGGCCGACATCGGAAGCGATAACTACCTAAACCGATCGAACGCACGCCAGACCGGCGGTCGCACCATGGTCCTCTGGGCAAAGATTCTCTTCTAACCTCCTCCAATCACCAAGGTAGAAGAGGCGCCCACCCGGGTGCCTCTTCTGCGTTAAGCCGTCCGCTTACCCACCCCTCCAGACCCCCTTAGCCCCCTGAGAAAACACCTATAATAGGCACATACCCATGCCAGACGATCAGAACCCGGAACTCCCCCTTACCCCACCCTCGCCGCAGGACGCTGCCCCGAACTCCCCCCCGCCCGCAGGCACGCCGCCCGACGGCCCTCCTGGCTTCACCGGCCCCGGCGCGCTCCATCTCATCCCCATCAATATCGAAGACGAGATGCGCCGCTCCTATCTCGACTACTCGATGTCCGTCATCATCGGTCGCGCCCTGCCCGACGTTCGCGACGGACTGAAACCCGTCCACCGCCGCATCCTCTTCGGCATGCAGGAGATGGGCCTCCAGTTCAACAAGAAATATACCAAGTCCGCCAAGGTCGTCGGCCACGTCATGGGCAACTACCACCCCCACGGCGACTCCGCCATCTACGACACCATGGTCCGCCTCGCCCAGCCCTTCTCTCTCCGCTACCTCCTCGTAGACGGCCAGGGCAACTTCGGCTCAGTCGACGGCGACCCGCCCGCCGCCATGCGTTACACCGAGTCCCGCATGACCCGCCTCGCCGGTGAAATGCTCGCCGACCTCGACTCCGACACCGTCGACTTCACCCCCAACTACGACGAGTCGCAGTCCGAGCCTACCGTCCTCCCGTCCAAGTTTCCCAACCTCATCGTCAATGGGTCCTCCGGTATCGCGGTCGGCATGGCCACCAACATCCCGCCCCACAACCTCACCGAGGTCATCGGCGCCGCCATCGCCCTCATCTCCCGCGAAAAGTCCGAGACCCGCTCCGATCTCGAGCTCGTCCTCGAACACGTCAAAGGCCCCGACTTCCCCACCGGCGGATACCTCTACGGCCGCAGCAATATCCCGCAGGCCTACAAGACCGGCCGCGGCCGCTTCCTCATGCGCGCGAAGTGCTCCATCGAGAACATCTCCGGCGGCCGCCAGGCCATCATCGTCACCGAGATCCCCTACCAGGTCAACAAGTCGAAACTCATCGAGCGCATCGCCGAACTCGTCAACGAGGGCGTCATCTCCGACATCGCCCGCGACGAGTTCCGCGACGAGTCCGACCGCGACGGCATGCGCATCGTCATCGGCCTCAAGCGCGGCTCCGAGCACCAGATCGTCCTCAACCAGCTCTACAAACACACGCAAATGCAGGAGTCCTTCTCCATGATCTTCCTGGCCGTCCACAACGGCCAGCCCAAGGAGCTCCCCCTCGACCACGCCATCCGCGCCTTCCTCGACCACCGCGTCGACGTCGTCCGCCGCCGCACCGCCTTCCTCCTCGCGAAAGCCCGCGACCGCGAGCACATCCTGCTCGGCTACGGGATCGCCCTCGACAACCTCGACCAGGTCATCCGCATCATCCGCCAGTCCTCCTCACGCGCCGACGCCCGCGAGAACCTCTTCCAGTTCTTCTCCGGCCGCACCATCTCCCTGCGCGGAACCGAGCTCCGCGGCATCACCCTCGACCCCGCCAAATACTCCGTCGACACCAACCTCCTTCCGCTCGCCCCCGGCGCCACCACCGCCACCCTCATCCTCTCCTACAAGCAGATCGACGCCATCCTCGAACTGCAGCTCTACCGCCTCACCCAGCTCTCCATCGACGAGCTCCTCAAAGAGCTCGCCGCCGTCCGCGACAACATCGCCGAGTTCGAGTCCATCCTCGCCTCCGAGAAGAAGCTCCGCCGCGTCATCATCAAGGAGCTCGAGGACATCCGCGACCGCTTCGGCGACGCCCGCCGCACCCAGATCCTCGACGAAACCACCGAGCTCACCCTCGAAGACCTCATCGCCGACGAACAGGTCGCCGTCACCGTCTCCCACACCGGATACCTCAAGCGCACCCCCATCAGCATCTATCGCCAGCAGCGCCGCGGCGGCACAGGACGCCTCGGCATGAAGACCCGCGACGAGGACTTCGTCGCCCAGCTCATCATCAACTCCACCCACGCCTACCTCCTCTGCTTCACCAACACCGGCCGCGTCTACTGGCTCAAGGTCTACGAGATCCCGGACATCTCCGCCGCCGGCAAAGGCAAGGCCATGGCCTCGCTCGTCGCCCTCCAGCCCGGCGAAAAGGTCGTCACCATCCTGCCCGTCCGCGACCTCAACGACGCCACCCACAACGTCCTCTTTGCCACCCGCAACGGCACCGTCAAGAAGACCCCCCTGCGCGACTTCTCGAACGTCATGGCCCGCGGCATCATCGCCATCAACATCGACAAGGACGACGAGCTCATCACCGCCCGCATCACCGACGGCCAGCAGGTCATCTTCCTCGCCACCCACGACGGCAAGGCCATCCGCTTCTCCGAGGTCGACCTCCGTCCCATGGGCCGGCCCGCCACCGGCAACCGCGGCATCAACCTCCGCAAAGGCGACTACGTCATCGGAGCCGCCGTCACCCCCTCCCCCGAAGCCCGCGAACGCCAGCGCCGCGAAGCCGCCAGCAAACTCGGCCTCACCGCCCAGCTCGAAGACGCCATCGACGAGGCCGGCCTCTCTACCCTCTCCACATCTCTGGGTGCCCCATCTTCGGCTCAGACCGACGGCAGTCGGGGTGAGGCTAAGGTGGGTTCAGGTGCCCCAACCTTCTCCCACATCTCCAAACGCCTCGGCTCCCCCGACGGCCAGGAGATCCTCGGCTCCGATCACGAAGTCACCCCCATCGACCCCGCCGCCCAGGCCAAGCTCGATAAACTCGACGCCAAACTCGGCCTCACCCCCTGCCTCATCCTCACCGTCTCGGAAAACGGCTTCGGCAAACGCACCGACGTCGACCGCTACCGCCTCCAGTCCCGCGGCGGAACCGGTGTCATCAACATGAAGACCACACCCAAAATCGGCAAGGTCGCCAGCATCCAGCTCGTCGACGACACCACCGAAATGATGCTCATCTCGCAGTTCGGCAAGATCATCCGCATCGACACGAAAACCATTCGCTCCGCCGGCCGCTCCACCTCCGGCGTCCGCCTCCTCAACCTCGACAACGACGACAAGGTCGCCGCCGCCATGACCATCCCACCCGAAGACCCCAAAACCCAACCCGAAAACGGAACGCTGTTACAGTGATCCTCTATTGCCGGGCGGAGGGAGAGTACAGAATCGATTCTGTAGCTTCCCCCCGATATAGCAGCTTTTAGTGCAACAGTGCGGGCGCCAAAACGCACGTCTCTACGCGCACCTTCCCACGCCCTTCAACACCACATGAGCGAACAAAAAGCGCTTCTGCTGCATGGGTTAGTTCTTGAGAGATGTGTGATTCCAAGACACGGCTCTCGATGATCACAGGAATGTCTTCCGGAATTAAGGAGGCAACTTCCTGAAATGCTAATTTTGAGCCGAGAGAAATCGAATCGTGCTGGCTTTGACTATTAACCTCACTTATGTGTACCTGCACTAGCTTTGATTGGAAGAAGCTCAGAATACGAAAGGCTTCGGTCATCGACGAATCGTATTGGCGAGCATGCCCGATATCAAAACAAAGCGAAGCGTCAGGCAGGGCATCGAAAACGGCGCCCAATTCAAGCGCACTTCTGCCGATTGCTTTCCTACGATCCATGTTTTCTATGGCTAACTGATTGTGGAATCTCTTCCACAACTCCGGATCGTGGATCGTGTCGGGGTGCAAAACTATCGGCCAACTACTCGGCAAGTTCTGCTCAAGGATATCTACGAGCCACCTTTCTTCAGCTGCGTCGAAACGGCTTGGCGCATGAAATGAGACGTAGCGGTACGGCAGGGTTCTTAATGTAGGGACGGCTAACATAAACGGGACGACTTCGGATAGACGGAGAGCAGAAAGTTCGATACAAGGGAGGTGAAAAGGGCTCAGAACACGAAGGGCGTTCGCGAAGTCCCCCTTTGCTAATGCACCAGTGGAGAATCCAAAAGATCTATTCATTAGAACACTCCATATTCAATTGTCATCGCGCCGAGCGTATTAGTTGGCACAAGGAAGCTCCCTCTAATTGCGTTCATGAAATCGTGGGCGACATCGCGGTACTCCGTTGCCAAGGTCCCACTAAGATCCTTTACGGGGATAGCCTTCAGCTGATCCCGAATTTCGGGATTATCCAACATTCCCAAAAACTTATCGTAAGCATCGAAGAAGCGCTTGCCTTCTGAGTTCAGGCCTTCACGGACGAGAGCAGAGGCCACTCTTTCCAAAGGAGGCTTAGAGAGCGTTCTTTGAACCAGTTCTATCACCGGCTGAACCTGCCGTTGTTTGTAGAATGCACTTCGAAGCTCGTCGTCATCGAATCCCAGGTGACATTCGAAACACGTAACCAGCCCAGCCAAGAAGATCAATTTTCTCGACATCCTTAACTTGAAGTTCTTGAGGGCGAAGTCCCCGCCCGGTCTCGACCTTTGCTTATAAGCGAAATCTACGGCCATCGTGCGCCAATACCGCGCAACATCATTCAGAAAGAATCGGGGGATCTTGTAAGGCGAAGATCCATACCAGAGACCCTGGTCCTCCTCCAAATATCTAAACAAGATATTCCTGAGAACACGTTCGTGCGCCTCACGCCCGGTAACTGCAACCGACTCGAGCAGAAGAAGCATACGCCGTGTCGTATTTGCATTCGTGTCACCTTGGCCGCCGATATAGTGAATCAGGTCATGGCTTGACACTATTGAGCTGAAGATACCCTCGGCACCGGTCGGTGGCACGCCTACCTGTTTGACCTTCTCGCCAATTTCTATCGCTACATCAAGGTGTTTAGGATCTGAGAGCCCATCCACAAGCAGTACCCAGTCGATGTCACTACCCTGAGTGAACTCTCCCCGTGCGAGTGAGCCGAAAGCAACAACGCTCGTATCTCGAGACGCTGAATCATTTAGACAGTTCTCCAGGCTCTCCCGCATCGAAATAGCAGCTTTACTGGCACGTTGAATGTTCGACCAAGTTGAACCGGTCCGCTTTTCAAGAGCAAACAAGGCGGGCATGTGCGGAGGATCAACCGGGACTGTGTTCATCGACTCTTAGCTTACAGGCCGTCAGCCACGTGCTTCCACAAGGCAGGTGGCCTAGACCCTAATGAGCCACTGCTGGGCGGGTGCCTTAGGTTCTAAATCAGCCACAACACCGGGTGGGCGGGCGGCCCAGGTCTCAAATCGAACCGCTCCTCCCCACACCCAAAGCAACTCCTGCATCTTCAGCGCCCCAATCCTCCGCTGACCAGCATCTATCTAAAAACATCCACCAGACCCACCCGAAAGCAGGACGATCCCCATGGCAGATAACATCCAGCACGGCCCCAGCAGCCCCGACGAGATCAACCCCAAGATCAGCTCCGACATCCATTACTGGTCGAAGGAGTTCGGCGTCACCGGCGACGTCCTCCACGAGGCCCTCCGCGTCCACGGCTCAAAAGTCGCCAAGGTGCGCGCCGCCCTCGCCGCCCACCACCACGGCGACTCCGCCCAGCACGAAAAGCAGGGCCGCTAACTGCTCGCGCCCACCCCCGACTACCGCCGCTCCTGATACCCTTCGACCGGGCACCCACCACCCATCCCGGTCACATGACGGAGCACGCATGTCCCCCACCCGCATCCTTCTCGCCCTCCTCCTCTCCCCCCTCGCTTTCGCTCAAACCCAACCCCAGCCGCAGCCCAAACCCCAGCCCAAGCCCGCCAACCTCCGCTCCATCCTCCTCGAGCAGCTCCGCTCCACCCACAACAAGGCCGAGTGGTTCGTCCCCGTCAACACCGCCGTCGCCGGCCTCACACCCGAGCAGGCCCGCTGGATCCCTCCCTCCCAGGCCGCCAAAAATCCCGCCCCGGCCGACCACTCCGTTGGCATGCTCGCCAATCACCTCCTCTTCTGGAACAAGGATGTGCTCACCCACATGAAGAACCCCTCGGCCCCCGCCTACAAGGGCTCCAACGAGGAGACCTTCAACAAGTTCGACGCCGCCTCCTGGACCTCCACCGTCCAGCAGCTCGACCAGGTCCTCACCGAACTCGAGCACCTCGTCGAGACCGCCGACGACGCCCACCTCCAGCAGTGGGCCTCCCCGGTCGCCCACATCGGCGCCCACAACGCCTACCACACCGGCCAGATCATCCTCATCCGCAAACTCGCGGGCACCTGGGACCCCAGCAAAGGCGTGAAGTAAGCATCCCAGCCGTGGCGCAATCGCTGCCGCGACTAGCTACACTGGAAGTAGGGATAAAGCGCACAGGTTCCCGCTCTCCCGTAAACCTCTTGACGTCAATACTTTGCCGCTAACCCCAGCACCCGGAAGACTTTACCCAGTACCCTCGACCTAAGCCCAATCGTTCGAAGACCTTGACGCAAAAGTAGGGGGAGGGGGCCCACCCTACCTAAAACATGGTCTGCCCGCGGATGGTTCCCGGCGGCACGATGAACAGGAACGCGCCCAGCGAGAACAGCAGAAGAAGGTAATACACCATCGTTCGGCTGGAGCCCTCCGCCGGCTCATCCCTGGTGAACATGCGCCACGCCATGCCGGCCGCAAGAAACAGGAAGATCCCCTCCTTCATCAGCGCGAACAGCACGATCGAGCTCACCAGCAGGAGCCCGCGCTGCAGACGGCTGAGCGCCAGTGTGGCCTGCGCCCCATCGAGACCAAGCACCGGAATCAGGTTCAGCAGGTTAATGAACGCGCCGGTGTGCGCCAGCGCGAGATAGAACTGCTGATGCGTCGCCGCGAACAGACCCAGGCACGCGACCGCCGCGCCCAGCCCGAACAGTGGACCGGCCAGCGCGATCCCGGCCAGGCCGTCCATCGGTATGCCCATCGCATACCAGCGCACGTACGCCCCCAGCCCAGGCATGAACACCGGCAAATCGGCCTTCAGGCCGCGGCGTTTCACCGCCCAGTAGTGACCCATCTCGTGTACCAGGATCGACAGCGTGAAACCCAGACCGAACCTCCATCCGAACAGCGCCCAATAGAGTCCGAAGAAGGCGAAGAAGCTGAACAGGAACTTCATCTTGAACAGCAGGAAGAGCAGTCCCTTCAGCTTCCCCAGGAAGAGCAGGATGGGCGCCAGCGGACCCAGCCGCTTGGTCCACTTCAGCGTCTTCTCCTCATCGGTCTTGGCGCTGTTGTTGATGGCCGCGACCCGGGCCTGCACGGCGTGCGCCTGGGAGGTCTCCTCCGGCAGCCATTCGAGCGCCGCCCCCCACGCCGCCCGCGCCTCATCCCATCGCTTCTCCGCCTCCATCTGCTGCGCGACATGGGCCAGGCCGGAGACATGCTGGCCATAGATCAGCGTTCCGCACTCGGGGCAGAGCAGCGTCCCCTCGTGGATGTAGTGGCTGCACTGCGGGCAGCTGTAGACGCTCGCCGGGGGCGGCGGAAGTTGAACGGGTTCCATAACTGATTCGATTCTAAGACGTCGCGAAAGACGCGTCCCGCGGTCTAGCTTCGGCTTCTGGGTTCCGATCTAGGTCTCCTGCCCCGCAGCCCCGTCCTTAGCGTCCGAAAGGGTTACCTTGACGTCCATGCGCCGGTGTCCGCGAAAGATGGTCAGCGTTACGGTGTCGCCGGCCTTGTGCGCGTTCATCGCGGCTGAAAGGTCCTGCGGCGTCGCGATCTCCTGCCCGTCGAGCGCAACGATCAGGTCGCCGCCCAGCATCACCGGCCGGTTGCCGTCGTACATCCTCTGGTTGCCGCCGTGGAGGCCGGCGCGCTCGGCCGCTCCGCCCGGAAGAATCTTTTCGATCAGGATGCCGTAGTCCGCCGCGAGACCGATCTGCTGCGCGATATCGGGCGTCACCGGCAGGGTCACGATATCGATGGACGGCCGGCGCGAGTGGCCGAATCTGGCGAAGTCGTCGAGCACGGCCTTGGCCGTGTTGATGGGAATTGCGAAGCCGATGCCCGAACTCTGATCGGCGCCGTTGCTCGCGATCAGAGTCGTAATGCCGATCACCTCGCCGCGCGAGTTCAGCAGCGGGCCGCCGGAGTTGCCCGGGTTCACCGCTGCGTCGGTCTGGATGGCGTCCTCGATCGGGTTGTTCTGCGGGCCGCGGATCGAACGGATCGACGAGATGATGCCCCGCGTCATGGTCCCATTCAGGCCGAACGGATTGCCGATCGCATACACCTTCTGCCCGACGGTCAGGCCGCTCGAGTCGGACAGCGTCGCCGGAACCAGGTTCGGGGCCTGGATCTTCAGCAGAGCGAGATCGTGGTTCTTGTCGATCCCGATCACGGTCGCCTTGTATTTGTGCTTGTCGCTCACCATCACTTCCACGCGCTGCGCGTTGTCGATGACGTGATTGTTGGTCAGGATCAGGCCTTGCTTGTCGAGGATGAAGCCCGACCCCTGCCCCTGTTGCGGGACCGGGCCGTAGAAGAAGTCGAACTGGACCGCCGTCGACGTGATGTTGACGACCGAGGGCAGAGCCTTGCGGTAGACCGCCATGTTCTGCTGCTCCTCGGAGTCGAAGGCTGGAGCCGCCGAAGCCTCGGTCAGGTCGAAGGCTCCAACCGCGCCCCGGACCGTCTTGAGGCTGGCTTCGGTCCCCTGAGTCTCCTCGCCGAGAAGAGCCTTTCGAACCATCGGGGCCAGAGCACCCGACGACGCCAGGTGAGTCGTAACGTAGTAGAAGCCCGAGAGCAGCACAAGTACCAAAAGTACGGGACGCAGTTTCATCGTTTCGCCAACCTCGCTGTCTCGACGGTCTGCGCCAAGCTGGAGCGCCGCCTTATACGATTGTATCGAGCCAGAGCTAAGTCTTTTGTCTCTCTCGTGCCTCTTTTGCCAGCGTCGGCCACAGCGCATCCACCTGCGCCTGCAACTCGGCGACGGAACCGCCGTTGCTCAGGATGTAGTCGCAGCTTGCGGCCTTGGTGGCGTCGTCGATCTGCCGGCCCAGACGGCGGCGGGCCTCAGCTTCAAACTCTCGAACCTGCTCCGCATCAGGGACGCGGCGACCCGAGGCGCGATCCACGTATCGCGCAACCTTCAGATCCTCCGGCGCTGTGACCAGAATCACGCGGTCGAAGCGTGACCTCCAACCCGCTTGGCCGCCGTACTTTGTCTCAAAGAGCAGCGCCGACTCAACTACGGCGATCGCATCCGGATCACCCGCGGCGATCTCTCCGGCCAGCTCCGCCTCCCGGGCGATCACGGCTGGATGCACGATCGCGTTCAACTCTTCCACGCGTCCGCCGGCAAAGCCAAGCCGCGCCAGCTCTGCGCGGTCGAGCGCACCATCGGCCTTGACCACCTCGGCGCCGAACCGGTTGACGATTGCCGCATAGACCGGCTGCCCCGGCTCCATCATCGCCCGCGCAATCTCGTCGGCGACCAGCAGGTGTGCGCCGTGCCCGGCCAGCATGGCCCCGGCGGTCGACTTCCCACTACCCAGGCCACCCGTCAGACCGACTCGCAGCATCGTGTCCGCCTACCTCGCCCGGTCTGGGTCCAGGTTGGAGTCCAGTTGGCGCCGCAGCCTGGCCGCGGTCACCGTGTTCTGCATCAGCATCGCAATCGTCAGCGCACCCACGCCCCCGGGGACCGGCGTGTAGGCGCCTGCGACCGCGAACGCCTCCGGATCGATGTCGCCCACGACCGTCGATCCGCGCCTCTGAAAGCCCTCCAACCTCGCCTCGTCACCCGGGAAGAACCGCTCGACCTCGGCCGCATCGGTTAAGCGATTAATGCCGACATCGATCAGCACCGCCCCCGGCTTGACCATGTCTTTCGTGACGAACCCTGGCCGGCCAATCGCCGCCACCAGGATGTCCGCGTCGCGTGTGTACCGCGCGAGATCCTGCGTGCGGCTGTGGCACACCGTCACCGTCGCCGAGGCGTTCAGAAGCATCATCGCTGCCGGTTTACCGACGATGTCGCTCCGCCCCACCACTACCGCGCTCTTGCCCGCCACGTCGATCGCGCTGCGACGGAGTATCTCGAGGATGCCCGCCGGCGTGCATGGCGCCAGTCCCGTCTGCCCTGCCTGCAGCCGGCCCGCGTTGACGGGGTGGAAGCCGTCCACATCCTTTTCCGGCGCTACCGCCTCCAGCAGCCGCTTCGTGTTTACGTGCTTCGGCAGCGGCAGCTGGATCAGGATGCCGTCCACGTCGTCTCGCGCGTTCAGGTCGGCGATGATCCGCAGCATCTCGTCCGTCGTCACGGTCTCGGGAGGCGTGATCATCTCGCTGTAGATGCCGAGTTCTGCGCACGTCTTCACCTTGCTGCGCACATAGATCGCCGACGCCGGGACCTCGCCGACGAGCACCACCACCAGCCCCGGCGTGATACCGCTCGCCCTTAGCACCCGCACCTGGACCGCAACCTCGGCCTTGATCTCGGCCGCGATGGCTACGCCGTCGAGCACCCGCGCTGCCTTCGTCCCTGTCACGTCCATGCCCCCAATGCTACCGCGTGGGGCGGGGTACGAGGTCCATGCGGGCGCGTTGTGTTGCGTGGGCTGGATCGACGCTGAAGCGTGAGTTCGTACAGGGCCGGCTGGGGAGGAAGAGGTCTGGCGGCAGCTGCCTTTGATCCTAGGTCAAAAGTAACCACAATCTACTCGCCCGGCGCACTGCGTACCACCTACAGGGCATGGTGCCGGCCCAGGCGCACGTCTAACTTGTAGTTGCCGAGGCTCGACATCGGCAGGATTGAGGCCTACGTTGCAGATGAATCCCCAGAGCTTCGCCGTCCATGAACTTTCCACGTTGCGCGGTGAGCTGCAGCAGGCAGGTCTCGACTCCTGGCAGGCGGCCGAGCTCATCAGCGCCTTCCTCAACGGTCGTGGCTACGGCGTGTCCAGCATGGAAGCGCGTACCGCCGCGACCCGCATCGAGTCGGTTGGCTGCAACATTCAGTGCATGCAGGAGGAGCTCTCGCGTCTGGCGCTGGTTATGTAGTCGGAGCTTGAGGAACGCATCTCCGACGCAGTCCCGTACCATCGGGACATGCGCCTCCAGATCTCCTCCGCGGTTGGGTCCTCGCGGTCTTCCAGGCGGCCAGCCTGCCTCCTGCCGGTGATCTTTGCCACGGCAATCAGCGTGTGCGCACACGGCGCAGCCCTCGCCCAGACCCCTGACAGTGCCGCCGCAAAGGCCGCGGCGCAGAGCGGCCACGGCATTGGTGCAGGCAAGGACCCCGCGAAGCCAGCCGGTCAGGCGAACCCGGGGGCAGCGAACAGCAAATCCGCATCCGGAAGCGAATCCACCAACCAGGCCATAGCGCCATCGGTCCCCCCAGGCGGACCAACGGATCGGCCCCGCATCGGCCTTGCGCTCGGCGGCGGCGGCGCTCTCGCCCTGTCGGAGATCGGCGTCCTCGATTGGCTTGAAGAGCATCGCATTCCCGTCGACGTCATCGCCGGCACCAGCATGGGCTGCATGGTAAGCGCGCTCTACGCCACAGGAACGCCGATCGACCAGCTCAAGGTCCTGATGAACGACTCGGTCTTCAACCAGGTCTTTCGCTTCGACTCCACCTACTCCAGCCGCAGCTTTCGCCGTCGCGAGGACTCCCGCGCGCTTCCCAACGCGCTCACCGTCGGCCTTCGCCACGGCGTCTCCTTCCGCAACTCCGTCCTGACCGACGAAGGTCTGAACGCCTTCCTCGACCGGCGCTTCTTCCGCTACGACGACCGCGTCGACTTCAACACGCTCCCTATCCCGCTGCGCTGCATCGCGACCGACCTCAACGACGCCAGGGCCGTGACCTTCGCTCGCGGATCTCTGCCCGACGCCGTCCGCGCCTCCGTCTCTCTGCCCGGCGTCTACCAGCCCTTCGAGAGTAACGGGCATGAGTACGTGGACGGCGGCGTCCTCCTCAACCTTCCCACACCCACCATCCGCGACATGAAGGCCGACGTCATCCTCGCCGTCAGCCTCCCCCTGCAGCCCGTGGTCGGGGGCGAGGTCGGATCCTTGCTCGGCGTCCTCCAGCGCAGCTTCTCGGTCGCGATCGAGGGCGCCGAACGCGAGCAGCGCAAGCTCGCGCAGGTCGTCGTCATGCCCGATCTCACCGGCTTTACGGCGACCGATTACCTCCGCACGGACGATCTCTCGAAGCGCGGCTACGACGCCGCCGAGGGCCAGAAAGAGGCGCTCCTCCCCTACGCTGTCACCGAGGCGCAGTGGCAGGTATATCTCGCTGGCCGCATCGGCCGGCAGCGCCAGGTCCCGGGCCCAGTTCTTCGCGTTCGCATCAAGGCTCCCAGCGAGGATGTCACCCGCGCCATCCAGCGCAAGTTCGCCCCGCTCGTCGGCCGGCCGGTCGACACGCGCACCATTGAGGCTCTGCTCGACGAGGTGCGCAGCGACGGCCGATATGAGGCCGACTACACCGTCGCGTACGAGACCGTGGGTGCACCTGCGCCGGGTCTCGCCACCTCCGGCGACCTCCGGAAACCGCAACCCCTCGCTGCATCTCAACCCCTCGCTGCATCACAACCCCTCGCTGCATCTCAGGCCAGTTTCGAGGCTGAAGCGAACGGCATCGCCACCGGTGCCGTTAGGGGCAGCAGTGACGGCGGTCCGGCTCTATCGGCCACCTCCCCTGGCCGCCGTCCCGTCATCCTCGTCAACGTAGTGAGCAGGAAGACCGGCCCACCCTTCCTTCTACTTGGCGCAAATGTGCAGGCCCTGACCGGCAGCGTCACCCGCGCCACGCTGGAGAGCATCTTCCTCCACCAGGACCTCGGCGGCTACGGATCGGAGCTGCGTGGCACGGTCAAGATCGGCTTCCTCACGGAGATCAGCGCCGAGTACTTCCGCCGCCTGCACAACTCCGGTCAGAGCGGCGGCTACTTCGTCGCTCCCCGCGGCGGTCTCGTGCGCCAGCCTTTCTACATCTTTGAGGGCCAGCACAGCGTGGCCGAGCGCCAGCTGCAACGCGCCTACGCGGGCGCAGATGTCGGCTGGTCGGATGCGCGCACACGGGAGATCCGCCTCGGCTACGAGGCCGAGAACATCCGCTGGCAGACCGAGGTCGGCTCCGATGCGCAGCCGGACATCCTCGGCAGCGCGCAGCGAGTCTTTGCACGCTACGTCTACGACACCCAGGACCGCGCGCTCGTCCCCCAGTTCGGCATCCGCTCCACCACGGAGATCGGCTACCTCTTCCACGCCGCATCGAGTTCTGATGCGCCGCAAATGTCCACGCAGATCTCGCTCGCCCACCAGATCGGCAAGAACCTCTTCCTCTTCTCGAGCGAAGGCGGCACCATGCTCAACCGAAATGTCGCCCAGCCGTTTCGCTTCACGCTCGGTGGCCCCCTCCGCCTGACGGCGAGCGCCATCGACGAGTACCGCGGCACCGACTACTTCCTGCTCGAACCGGCCTTCCTCCGCCGTATCGCCAAGCTGCCCGATCCGCTCGGCCAGAGCATCTACCTCGGCGCCGCCTTCGAGGCCGGACAGATGCACGCCCCGGGCGCCGCAACCATCACGCGCCAGGACGTCTACTTCGGCATCGTCGCCGAAACCCCTCTGGGCGTCGTCACGCTCGCCCCGGCCATCGGAGACGGCGGCCACCGCAAATTCGTCTTCACCCTCGGCAAACTGTTCTAACCTCTGCCTGACCCCTGTCCCGCAGAGTGCGAGATCGGATACGCTGCCGACATGCGCCTGCGCCGCTTCAGCAGCATCGCCCTCACGGTCGTTTTAGTGCCGCCCACCTCTGATCGGCTCCTCGTTCGTCGCAGATCCCACGTAGCATAATCATCTATGCCGTCCCTCTGGACCCCCGCCAGCTGGCCCGACCGCCTCGCCGAGCTCGAAGCCACCACGCCCGAGCTCAAGTCCGCGCCCCTCCGCCGCGACGTCAGATCGCTCGGCGCCCTGCTCGGCGAGGTGCTCCGGGAGCAGGCCGGGCCCGATCTCTTCGACGCCGTGGAAACACTTCGCCGCAACTCGATCAGCCGCCGCGAAGTCTCCCCGCAGCCCCTTTCCAACCAGCCCCCGGCGTCGCCCCTTGAGAACGCGCTTGCCGCCGTTCACAGCCTCTCCGGCAACCTCACCACCGCCTACCACCTGGCGCGCGCCTTCTCGTTCTACTTCGAGCTCATCAACCTCGCCGAGACCAACCACCGCAAGCGCCGGCGGCTCGCCACGCAGCTCTCGCCCGACGCCACGCCCCAGCGCGGCAGCCTCCGCGGAACCCTGCGCCGCATGCGCGAGTCCGGCACCTCCCGCGCCGAGGCCGTCGACCTCCTGGCCCGCATCTGCATTTCGCCCGTCTTCACGGCGCACCCCACCGAGGTCGCCCGCCGCAGCGTCATGTTCAAGCGCCGCCGCATCTCAGACCTCCTTGAGCAGATCGATCGCATCCCGGTCGCGGCCACCGAGCTCGACGCGCTCGAGCGCGACCTCCTCGCCGAGATCACCGCGCTTTGGCAGACGGACGACGTCCGCACCGCGCGGCCCACCGTTCGCGATGAGATCCGCATGGCCCTCGACTACTACGACGCCAGCCTCTTCGAGACCCTCCCCGTCCTCTACACCGAAGTTGCCACCGCGCTCGCGGCCGAGTACCCCGTCTCGACCTCCGGGCCTTCCTCTATAACCAACCCCGATCCCGGTACCGGATCCGCCTCTCCCCCGCCGCAACCATCCGCAGCCCCCGAGAGCGCACAGACAGACCTCGCCAGCCTGCCCCAGCTTATCTCCTTTGGCTCCTGGATCGGCGGCGACCGTGACGGCAACCCGTTCGTCGACGCCGTCACCACCCGCGAAGCTCTCGGCGCCGCGCGGGCGCTGCTCTTCGTTCACTACCGCCAGCGTCTTCAGCGGCTCTACGATCAGCTCGGATCGTCCACCCAGCAGGCGTCCGTCAGCCCCGATCTCCAGAGGCTGCTCGAGAGGTACAACGCCCAGCTAAGCACCGTTCACTCGTCCGTGGAGCTCGCGCAGCAACTGTCCGACCGCTATCGCCACGAGCAGATCCGGCTGCTCATCGTCTTCGTCATGGCCCGCCTCGGCTTCACCACCGAGACCTCCATCTCGCTCGCCGCGGCACCCGGGCTGCCGCCGTACACCCGCGCCTCCGAGCTCCTCTCCGACCTCGCCAGCCTTCGCCAGTCGCTGGTCGACAACCGCGGCCAGCGCCTGGCCGAGCTGCTCGTCGACCCCTTCCTGGTTGAAGTCCGTGCCTACGGCCTTCACCTGCAGACACTCGACGTCCGCCAGCACGCGCGCGTGCACGCCGCCGCGCTCAATGAACTCGCAGTCATCGCGCCGACAGAGGTCGCCGCCACCTCTGCACAGCTCACGCTTCCGCCGGCGCTCACGCCCGCCACCGCCGAGGTCCTCTCCACCTTCCGCGCCATCGCCGATCTCAAGCAGGCCTTCCCGCCCGAGAGCATTCGCCTCTACGTCATCAGCGGAGCCGCGTCGGCGCAGGACTGCCTCAACGTCCTCGCGCTGGCCCGGCTCGGCGGCGTGCAGGTCGAGGCCTCCCCCTCAACCTCAGACCGATCCGCCGACCCCGGCCTCCAGCCCGTCCCCCTCTTCGAGTCCATCGAAGATCTTCAGAACGCGCCTCGCATCATGCGCGAGCTCTGGTCGAGCGACGCCTACAAGCCGCTGCTCGCATCATGGGATCACCGTCAGGAGGTCATGCTCGGCTACTCCGACTCCAACAAAGACGGCGGCATGATCACCAGCACGTGGGAGATCTGGAAGGCGCATCGCGCGCTCCACGGGGTCGCCCGGGAGTGCGGCGTTCAGCTCCGGCTCTTTCATGGCCGCGGAGGAACCGTAGGCCGGGGTGGCGGTCCAACCCACCGTGCCATCTTCGCGCAGCCGGTCGACAGCTTCTCGGGCGAACTCCGCCTCACCGAGCAGGGCGAAGTCCTCAACTGGAAGTACGCCGACGTCGTCCTCGCCGAGCGCAGCCTTGAACTCATGATCGCCGCCTCGCTCGACGCGCTCGCCCGCCCCGACATCGTCCTCCAGCATCCCCATACCGATGCCGCAGCGCGCGCCCCCAAGCCGGGATCAGGCAGCGCCTCAGCGCCGGATGGGTCCAAAGCCACGCAGGCAAACCTCTCCCAAACCCCCAACGTGGCCCCCCACCTCACCGGCGAGATCCTGCCCGCCTGGGAGACCGCGCTCGACCAGATCTCCGCCACCTCCTTCGCCTTCTACAAGCAGCACATCGTCGACAACCCCGAGACCTTCACCTACTTCGAACAATCCACACCGGTGGCCGAGCTCGAGCACGCCCGCATCGGCTCCCGCCCCGCCAAGCGCAAGGACGCCAGCGCCACGAAGCAACGATCGATGGCCGACCTCCGCGCCATCCCCTGGGTCTTCGGATGGATGCAATCGCGCCAGCTCGTTCCCGCCTGGTTCGGCGTCGGCCACGCGTTCGAGCAGTTCCTCAACGCCCGCCCGGAGAACCTCGACCTCCTGCAGACCATGGCGCGCAGCTTTCCACTCTTCCTCGACATCATTCGCAACGTCGAGCTCGCGCTTGCCAAGGCCGACTTCGGCATCGCCCGCCTCTACGCCTCGCTAGTCGAGGACGCCGGCCTTCGCGACCGCGTCTACAACACCCTCGCCGCGGAGTTCGACCGCACGCGCCGCCTGCTCCTGCTCGTCACCAGGCAGGCCGAACTCCTCGAGGCCAACCCCGTCCTCAACCAGTCCATCCGCCTCCGCAACCCCTACGTCGACCCCCTGTCGCTCCTTCAAGTCGAGCTGCTCCGGCGCAAACGCCGCGGCGAAGACTCTCCGGAACTCAACCGCGCCATCACCGCCACCATCAACGGCATCAGCGCCGGCCTCCGCAACACCGGCTGATCCGCCTCGTCTTTGAAACGTCCCCGGCTCTCACTGGTGCGGCATCACCGCCGTCGCCTTGTTCTTCACGAAGATCACGTCCATCGGGTGCCCCAGGTTCGAGAACATCACCCGGCGATTCCCATACTCCTGGCTCACGCTGTCGCTCACCTGCCCCAGCGCCATCTGCACCTGCGCCTCGCTCATCCCGACCGTCGCCCGGTGCTCGTCCACCGCCTTCCAGATCTCCGGTCCCCAGTGCTTGTAGAGCTGGTGCGGATCCTCGTAGAAGAACAGTTCATCCGTCTGAAACGTATAGTCCGCTCCCTGCTTGAACCCTACGGGAACCCCGAACAGCTTGTCTCCGCTACCCGGCCCCTGCGCGCTCGCGGGCAGGGTAAAGAGCAGCAGCACCTGCCGATCGCCGCCCGGGATCCGGAACGTCGCAAACTTCGGCGCAACCTGCTCCACGGCATCCTTGATTGCCATCGGCTGCGCTCCCAGCAGCGTCCCCTCCTTTTTCGTGTAGTCGACGTGTTTCCCTGTCGCTGCGTAGAAGTCCATCTGGCCGCCCGCGCTCACCCACACCGTCGTCCCGTTCAGATCCTTCAGGTCCGCGATTGAGCTAGGCCGCCTCTTTTTCAGAAACACGAAGGCGTCGTCCGGAAGCTTCGCCGGCGCGGCCGTTGCCGCCGTCTTCTCGGGAGCGTTTCGCTCGTGATAGATCATCCCCACCCGAATCCCCACCGCCAGCAGCGCCACCACCGTCGCTCCAATTGCAGCCTTCTTCCCGTTCTCCATCCGTCCTCCCCGTCGCTCTAACCTCCCAATCTAAATCCTCCGGCCCCGACCGGCGGTTCGCTCGCATCGCTTTCCTTCTGTTATCCCCGAAGAGAACCTGCCGTTGCTGTTGCCGCTACCTTTGCTGTTGCCTTTGTTATTGCTGTTGCCCGCTCTTTTGCTTGTCATTCAGGAGCGAAGCGGAGGAACCTGCTGTCGCCTTGGCTTTCCCCACCAGCCACGAAGCGGCCTTCGGAACTGCGTCAACGCCCACCACCAGCGCTCTTCGCATCTACCTGCGGCCGAAGCTGCGCTATCATCAGCCGCATCCCGAGGACATCCATGCTCTATCTACGCGCCGCCGTCCTGCTCGTTCTCCCAGCCTTCACCGCCACCCTCCACGCACAGACGCCTAAGCCCGCCCAGATCCCCGCCCCGCCCCCCAACACCGCCGTCGCCCGCTACATCAAAACTCCCGCCGCTGACCGAGGCATTTACCTCCAGCACGTCCGCATCATCGACGGCACCGGCGCTCCCGCCCTCGAGAACCAGACCATCCTCATCGAAAATGGGAAGATCGCGAGCATCGCCACCACCGGCTACGACCAGCTCACACGTTCCGGTGCTACCATCCTCGGCCTAACCGGCCGCACCGTCATCCCCGGCATCGTCGGCATGCACGACCACATGTACTACATTGCGCGCCCCAACGCCGACGCTGAAGGCCACTCCGAGCCGCCTCTCGTCGTACCCCAGATGACCTTCACCTCGCCGCACCTCTACCTCGGCGCCGGCGTCACCACGCTGCGCACCACCGGCTCCGTCGAGCCCTACACTGACCTAAACCTGAAAGCTCAGATCGACGCCGGAAAACTCCCCGGACCGCACATGGACGTCACCGCAACCTACCTCGAAGGCGCGAACTCCCCCTTCATCCAGATGCACCAGCTCAAGGACGCCGCAGACGCCCGCGCCACCGTAGACTTCTGGGCCGCGCAGGGAGCCACCAGCTTCAAGGCGTACATGAACATCACTCGCGCCGAGCTCAAGGCCGCCATCGACGAGGCCCACAAACTCGGCCTCAAACTCACCGGCCACCTCTGCTCCGTCACCTACCCCGAGGCCGCCGGTCTCGGCATCGACAACCTCGAGCACGGCTTCTTCGTCAACACGCAGCTCGACCCCGGAAAGCAGCCGGACCTATGCCCGCCCACCACCGGCGGACCTACGCTCGCCCGCATGTCCGCCGATTCGCCCGAGGCCGCCGCCCTCATCAAGCTCCTCGTCGACCACCACGTCGCCCTCACCAGCACCCTTCCCGTCTTCGAGAGCTCCGATCCGCGCCACCTCAAGCTCCAGCCCCGCGTGCTCGAAACCATGTCCGCTCCCACCCGCGAGGCCTACCTCTACACCCGCAATCTCGAACTCAACCGAACCACAGCCGCCGGCGCTCCGGACCGCGCTCAAAACTTCCGCAACGGCATGGCCCTCGAACGAGCCTTCGTCGCCGCCGGCGGTCTTCTGCTCGCCGGCCCCGACCCCACCGGCGACGGCGGCGTTCTCCCCGGATTCGGCGATCAGCGCGAAATCGAACTTCTGGTCGACGCAGGCTTCACGCCGCTCGAGGCCATCCACATCGCAACCCTCAACGGCGCCATCTACCTCGGGCGCGACCGCTCGGTCGGCTCCATCGCAGCAGGCAAGAACGCGGACTTGGTCGTCGTCAAAGGCGATCCCAGCCGCACCATCGCGGACATCGAGAACACCGAGATCGTCTTCAAGGATGGCGTCGGCTACGACTCGCAAAAGCTCCTCGACTCCGCCAGGGGCCGCTACGGCCAGTACTGAAAACCCTTACCTCGAGATGTCCTATCACGAGCGCTTGCAGCCTTCATCTACCGCCCGCAAGTAAAACGGAGGCGGCCGGTCCAATGCCGTTCACCTCCGCTTCCACGCACGCTTCAACCTGCTCTGATTGCCTCTTATGCGTGCCCGCCGACGAACTCCAGCAGCTCTGCATTCAGCCTGTCCGCCGCCGTAAGAAACAGCCCATGCGGCTCCCCGTCGTACTCGCGCAGAGTCGCATTTGACAGCAGCTTCGCCGACCTTCGGCCCGAAACATCGATTGGCACGGTCGCGTCGCTGGTCCCGTGAATCACCAGCACCGGGATCGTGATCGCCTTCATCTCCTGGCGAAAGTCAGTCGTCGCCCAGGCGGTTGCCGCGGCCAGCGTCGAACGCAGGGATCCAGTCAGCGCCATCGCCTGCGACCACTCCAGCACCGGCGCCGACACCGTGTGCTTCAGCATCGAGTTCCCATAAAACTTCTGCGCAAACTCCTTCAGGAACGCCGGCCGGTCCTCCCGAATCTGTTTCTCGATTCCAGCGAAGACCTCCGCATCCACACCGTCCGGGTTGTCAGCCGTCTTCAGCAGAAACGGCGTCACCGCAGACATCAGCACCGCCTTGTTAACGCGGCTCGTCCCGTACCGGCTCAGGTACCGCACCACCTCTCCACCGCCCATAGAGAAGCCCACCAGCGTCGCTCCGCGGAGGTCCAGCTTCTCCATCAGCGTGTGGAGATCGGCCGCCATCGTGTCGTAGTCATACCCCGACCAAGGCTGCCCCGAACGCCCGAATCCGCGCCGGTCATACGTAATCGCGCGCATCCCATGCTCCGCCAGAAACGTCGCCTGCTTGTCCCACGAGTCGCCGCTCAACGGCCACCCGTGTATCAGCACCACCGGCGTTCCCGTTCCCCAGTCCTTATAAAAAATATCCGTTCCATCCTGCGCCGTCACATACGCCATCCTGTTCTCCTTTTGCTGTTCGAGACCTGAAAGATCCACAGCAGCTGGATCAGATGCGCCCGCCCCCACCCCGGTGCGGGCACGTCCCGCCCAGCACAGAACACGCTTGTACCCCATCGAAAGAGCAGAATCTCTACTTGCATCGGCCTCGCATGCCCCACGCACATCGATAAGCTTCTACGGCGCACCACCGCTAGGGAGCGCTCTAGTCAACCGGCTCGCTCTCCGCCATCTCCGCATCCGCGCCGCGCAGGCTCTCCGTCGTCAGCGCATCCGCGTTCCGCAGGGCAGGGAAGAGCCCCGCCGCGCTGGCCGTCACGATCAGGCTGCCGATCCCGCCCACTACCACCGCCCGCACCGCTCCCCACCAGTGCGCCGTCAGGCCGCTCTCAAACTCGCCGAACTCGTTCGACGCTCCGATAAACAGCCAGTTCACCGCGCTCACCCGTCCCCGCATCCCGGGCGGCGTCGCCAGCTGCAGGACGCTCGACCGGATCACCACGCTCACCATGTCGCTCGCGCCCACCAGCACCAGCGCCACCAGGCTCACCCACATCGTCCTCGACAGGCCGAACATCACCGTCGCGGCTCCAAATACGCCGACACACACCATCATCGTCTTCCCGGCGTTTCGCTTGATCGGCCACACCGTCAGCAGCAGCGAGACCGCCAGCGCACCCACGCTCGGCATGGCGCGCAGCAGACCCAGCCCCCGCGGCCCCGCGTGCAACACGTCCTCGGCGAAGATCGGCAGCAGCGCCACCGCTCCCCCCAGCAGCACTGCGAACAGGTCGAGCGAGATCGATCCCAGCAGCAGCTTCGTCCGCCACACGTACTCGAGCCCGGCCAGCACCGTCCGCGTGCTGAAGCCCTTGCGCACTATCTCGACACCCGCCTCCGGCTTCGATCGCATGGATCCCACCAGCAACAGGAACCCCAGGAGCATCGTCAGCGTGAAGCAGTACACGATGGCGGCACCGTTCCATCGCCGCATAGCTCCCGTCATCTGCAGCGTAAACAGCAAGCCGCCCACCGCAGGCCCCGCCATGTTCGCAATCTGGTAAACCGTCGCTCCCCACGTAATTGCGTTGACGAACTGCTTCTTCGCCACCAGGCTCGGCAGCAGCGCGCTCGCCGCCGGCCCGCTGAACGCCCGCCCCAGCCCGATTCCGACCAGAACCGTGTAGATGGGCCATATCGCCGGTCGCCCATTCGCCCCCGAGAAACCCGTTCCGTGCAGAGCGAATCGCAGCAGACCCAGCGTGCAGACCGCCTGCAGTGCATAGCACATCATGATGATCTTGCGCCGGTCGTAGAGGTCCGCGACGTGGCCCGCGGCCAGCATGCAGAACAGCCCCGGCAGAAACAGCGCCAGCCCGGTATACCCAAGGCTCAGCGCCGAATGCGTGATCTGGTACACCTGCCACGCCACCGCGACCGACTGCGCCTCCGCCCCCAGAATCACCAGCAGCCGCGCCGTCTGGTAGAGCCGAAAGTCCCGCGACTGAAACGCGCCGCCAGTCTCCCCCGCTACGTGCGGAGGATCCGCGACCGCTGCCGATACACCCTCAGCCATACCCTATGCTTTCACATCTCCGCATCGGCCTGGCTGCACCGGGCGAAATCACCGCCCCGTATCACGCCCGCGTCATCGCCCCAGGTACGCCCTGTACTGCGACTCCACCACGCCCGCGTTTCGCGCCAGCACCAGCTTCGCGGCGTTGTACTGGAACATCGTCCGCACTACCTGGCTCTGCGATCCGGCCAGCCTCGCCTCGGCCTGCACCACCGGCAAATTATCGGTTACGCCCGCCAGAAATCTCTGCTGCGCATCATCCAGCTCCTGCCGCGACAGATCCACGTTGCTCCGCGCGACCTTGACCAGCTCGTTCGCGCTGTCGACATCCAGTTGGCTCGCCCGGATCTGCTGCTCGACGGTCACGCGCAGGCTCTCGATCTGGTGCCGCAGGCCGATGATCTGCGCCTCCGCCACCTCGCGTTCGCCGCGAAACTCCGCCTCCCGGAAGATGGGAAAGTTGAGGCTCCCGCGGGCCGTAAAAACGCCGTGGTACAGGCCGCGCGTCTCCCCCAGAACCCCGTAAAACCCGCTCATCGCCAACGTCGGCAGACGCTGGTAGCGCACCGCCTTCGCCGTCACCGTGGCCACCGCCATCTGCGCTTCGAGACTCAGCAGATCCTTCCGCCGCGTGAACGCCATCGACCTCATGTCGGCGATGTCCGTGTGCGCCAGCTCCGCATACGGAACCCCGTCGGTCAGCGTCACCTCCTGGTCCGCGGCGATGCCCATGCGCCGGTTCAGCGCGATCCTGTCCTTCGCATACTGATTCTCCGCGCTCACTAGCGCCTGCTGCTCTGTCTGCATCTGCACCTGCGCCCGCAGCGTGTCCAGATGCGTTCCCACACCAGCCGCCTGCAGATCGCGGGCCTGCCCCAGCGCCACCTCGTCCACCTTCACCAGCGACCGCTCGTTCTCAATCTCGGCCGCATCCGCGATCACCTGCAGGTACGCCGTCCCCACCGCCAGAGCGACGTCGCCGCGCGCATTCAACGTGGTCAGGTTCGAGGACGCAACCGCCGTCTTCGCCGCCCTGTACAGGAAATAGGCCGGAACGTTGAACAGCTGCTGGCTCACATTCAGCAGCGCCGCCGTCGTATCCACCTTCACGATCGTCGGAAAGTTCTGCCCCGGACCCCCGCCCGCACTCGACCCGATCGACTGCGGCTTGAACCCCATCGCCGCCAGATTGATCTCCTGCGTGCGCGTGTAGGCCTGGGCCTCGATCGTCGGCAGCAGGTTGTTCTCAACCGATCGCTCCAGACCTCGAACCCGCCGCTCGTTCTGCAAGCCCAGCGTGATCTCCACGTTGTGCTCGAGCCCCAGAGCAATCGCCTGGTCGATGCTGAGCGGCATCGCCCCCGGCGTCGCCCGCATGACCATCATCCCGCCAGGCAGCCTGCTCTCGGACATGCTGATCGCCGGAGCCGGAGCGGATGGCAGATCGCTGCCCCCCTGCGCCGCCGCACCGACCGTTAGCGTGCCCAATCCGGCCACAACCAAGCCCAGGAGGCCCGGCCCAAACCCCGATCGACAAAACATCTCTTTGGAACCTTGGAGCACTCTCGTTAGAGTGCCACGATCGCACTCACGTTGCGAAAATTCGCCCGGTGCGCCATCGACATCCGAATATACCGAGTTCCCGAACCCGCTGCCCGATCCCCGACCTGCCTCGGATCCCCGCTCAGCTAGAATACGAAGTAGTATGCCTATCCGTCTCACACTCATGAACGTCTCCCCCGCTCGCCTGCTCGTAACCGCAACCGCCCTCCTCCTTTCAATCCCCGGCATCGCGCAAACCGCCGTGCCCGCCGGCCAGGGCGATACCTTCAAGGACACCTCCCCCATCAAGCCGCCCGCCGGTGCCCGCGTCGCTATCTACGAGTTCGAAGATCTCGAGTGCCCCGCCTGCTCCCGCGCCTTCCCCCTCGTGCACGCCGCCGCCGAGCACTACAAGATCCCCCTGGTTCGTCACGACTTCCCCCTCCGCATGCATATCTGGAGCCTCGACGCCGCCATCACCGCGCGCTACATCCAGGACAAGATCTCTCCGGCGGCCGCCCAAGACTTCCGCGGCGCCGTCTTCGCCAACCAGACCTCCATCGCCAGCAAGGAAGACCTCCAGAACTTCACCCAGAAGTACTTCCAGACGCACGGTCGAACCATGCCCTTCGTCATCGATCCCAACGGCCAGTTCGCTCGCGAGGTCAACGAGGACTACACCCTAGGCGAGCGTATCGGCCTCAGCCATACCCCCAGCATCTTCGTCGCGACCCAGAAAGGGTGGATCCAGGTCGTCGACATCAACCAGCTCTACCAGACCCTCGATACCGCCATCGCCCAGACCGGCGGCCCCTCCACCAGCTCCGGCAAGACCACCGCCGCGAACTCCAAGCTCCGCCGCCCAGCCACCCCGCAGAGATAGATCCCTCCAGCAGTTGGCCTCAAGTTGTAACCAGCAGCTGGCCTCAAGTCGTAATTAGACCGGACAAGCCGCCGACGCCACCCACAACCGACAATCATGCCCCGAGCCGCAGCCCTCCTCCTGCCCTTAGCCGTGTCCCTCTCCGCCCAGCAGACGTCACCGGCCGCCGACCAGAACCCGTACCTGCGTCTTATGCTCGCCGCCCGCGACCACGCCCGCGCCCACGGCGCCACCGCATCGCCGGCCCTGTCTCCAAATCCGGTCCTGTCGCCTGTCCTGTCCCCCGTTCCGTCGCCTGTCCTTTCGCCTATAGACCGCTCCGTGCTCGACGGCAGCGTCCCCCTCCAGGCCCTCCACCAGGCAGGCTTCCGCGTCGTCCCGTGGACCACCAACGACCCCGCGAAGATGCTCGAACTCATCCACCTCGGTGTCGACGGCATCATCTCAGACCGCCCCGATCTCCTGCACGAGGTCGTCGTGGAGGCTCGCCGCTCAACCTTCCTCAGCGACACCAGTCGGCAGCGGCTCGCCGCCTTCGACATCTCCGCCCACCGCGGCGGCCGCGGTCTCCGCCCCGAAAACACCCTGCCCGCCTTTGAGTCCGGACTCGACAACGGCAGCACCTCCATCGAGACCGACACCGGCGTCACCTCCGACCGCAAGTCCCTCCTCTGGCACGACCAGTTCCTCAGTCCCGAGTCCTGCCGCCGCTCCGACGGCAAGCCCTACAGCCTCGAGAATCGCGTCTACATCCGTGACATCTCAATGGCCGAGGCGCAGCACACCTTTGTCTGCGACAAGCTTCGCCGCTCCGCCGTCAGCAATCCCTTTCCCGATCAGCGCAACGACATCGCCCTCTCGCCCGTCTCCATCGCCTTCGCCCGGCAGGAGGGACTGCGCAGCATCTACGTCCCCACTCACGCCGCCCAGCTCTTCGAGTTCGTCCGCTTCTACTCGGACTTCTACCGCACCGGCCTCGGCCGCACCGACCCCCACGCCACCGAGCGCGCCCTCACCGCCGAAAACGTCCGCTTCAATCTAGAGACGAAGATCCTCCCCGACCACCTCCCAACCGCGGCCGTCAACCCGGGAGATCCCAAGCCGCCAGTGGCCATAGACGCGAACCACACCGCCGATCCGCAGACCTTCGTCGATACCCTCACCCACGCCATCACGGCCGCGCACATGCAGTCGCGCGCCCAGATCCAGAGCTTCGACTTCCGCACCCTTAGCCTGGTCGAAGAGCAGCACCCCGGCATCCCCACCTACTACCTCATCGAAGACGTCCGCGTCCTCTCGAGCGAGTTCGTCCCCGCATCCCTGCGCCAGCCACCACAGCCCTGACCCGGGCCCGGCAGATAAAAGCGGCGCAGGCCCCATCGGGCTGCGCCGCTTCCACTGCTTGTTCGCCTTGAATCTACTCGCCTTTAGCCTATTCGCCCTAGATCTACGGGTTGCTCGGCGTCTGCGGAACCTCCGCCGGCAGTGTGCCCGCCGGAGCATCCAGGAAATTCAGCCCGCGAATGGTCCCGATCCCAAGCACCCGGTCGTAGCCCGGCTTGGTCGAGAACAGACCGTTGTACCCGGGCACGTTCTTGCGGAATACCTTGGTTTCAATGCCCAGCCTCTGCTCCGCCGACTGCAGGTAGAGGAGATAGTTGACATTGCCCTGGCGCGACTGGTCGCGTTCGATCCTGAGAGCCACCAAGCCGGCAAAATCAGGCGCCGAGGCGCTGGTCCCGACCAACCCGATATACCGGTTGTTCCAGACCGCGTAGTCGAAGCTCCGGTCGGGACCGCAGGGCTGCACCGAACCTCCCGGGCATCCGCCCATGTGCAGCGAAACGTCGGGAACGGTTCGGAACTTCGACCCCGTAGCCGCCAGCGTCTGATACGCGGGCTTCTTGTAAAAGAAGCTGTCGCCGCCGCCCGATCCCCAGACCGCACCCGTCGCCGGTGTGCCGTAGAAGATGTCCCCGACCAGCGGATCGTCGTCCGCATTCTCGCGCACATAGATCGAGCTCAGGGGAGCGCTCGGAGAGAAGCTCGTTACCAGGTTCGTTCCACCCACACCGGTCACGTGCGGACTCGAAGCAGGCGTCTCCACATCCGGCTGCATGCTTCCGCACGCGCTCGTCGCCTTCGGCAGAAAGCACGCCAGCGGCGGCAGCGGAAGCGCGCCGGAATCGCCCGACGACGCCACAAACGTGATTCCCTGCGCATTGCCCTGCGCAAACACGTCGTCATACACCCTCAGGATGCCGGTGTAGTCCTGCCCATCGTTGTACTCCGCGGCGTACCCGTGCTCAGGGCCGCCAAACGACATGCTCAGCACATCCACCACGTTCGTCTCCACCACCGTAATCAGGCCGGAGAGGATGTTCGAATCGGAAAGGTTCGGCAGGTTGTACAGCACCAGCTGCGCGTTCGGAGCCATGCCGCCCGTCTGCTGCAGATCCAGCGCCGTCTCGACTGATCCACCCGTGCCAAACGGAGCTCCGCCGGCGATCTTCACCTCCGCGATCTTGGGCGGCGCGATCAGCTCGTGCCCGAAGTACTTCACCATGTCCGCTAACAGGTAGTCCCCCGTCATCAGGATGCCGATGTTGACTCCCTTTCCGGAGTAGGCCTGAAAGCTCGGATAGCGGTACGCCTGCTTCAGATCGGTAAACCAGTACCCGCCCGTCGAACTGTAGCGATTCTGCGGCGCCTCCGAGACGTTCTGGGCCACGGGCACCGAGTGCGTCCGCATCCGGATCTTCCCCGAAAGCCCCGTCACCACCGCATCCGCCGCGCCAATCGAAGAGGGAAGCAGGAACGGCCGCGAAAACCCAACTGCCTCCTGTCCGTTCGCGAAGATCCCCGTCTTCAACTCGGACGCAAAGGTCTGCTCCACATCCTGCGCGCTTCCGCTCACGTGCAGATGACGAGGCGCAACCGCTGTTACCGTCAGGCCATGCGACGTTAGTTCGTTCCCAATCGCCGCCACCGTGTCCGCGCTCGCTCCAAAGCGCGCGTTGAACTCCTCCGGCTTCAGCCACTTGTGGAAGTCCGGCGACTTCGGATCATGCAACGTATCCAGAAGCGTCTCAAGCTCGGCGCGGTGCTCGAGCGGAAGAAAGACGTCGAACTCCACCGCCTGCGTCGCCGGCGCCCGCTCCTCCAGAACTGCCTGGTCCTGCGTGTACCCCGATCTCGTTGCCCCGATGCTGAGAACCAGCAGGGCCAACCCCGACAACATCTCTCCCCAAACAAATCGCATCCCGAAACTCCTCTGCTAATCGAATGTCTCCCTCCACGGAACCCGTCCATGCAATAGAACGCTCAGCGAAAAAAGAATGTCGCAAGTATGGACTATGCAGAAAAAAGCGCAAGCGCATACTTTTGCGTACATGCTCAGCCCCAAGTAGCCGCTATCTTGTCAAAAACCGGCCGATCAGGCAGGAACGCAGGAAATAGCCAACCGCCGTCCAACCCAGGATCCAACCAGGACCAGAATCGCACCAGCATTTTGCATGCAATGCAGTTCCGCTCGCACCAACTTTTTGCACACAGCGACTCCACTCACGTCTCCGCGCACCCGCGCTAACGCACCACAAAAACCAGAAAATAATCCTGCCCGTCAGCCTTCGTGAAGTCGTAGCGGCCATCCACCTTGAAGCCCGCCTCGACCATCTCCTGCTCCACCACCTTGCGGTCCAGGCCGTGATCAGTTCCATTGCCGTTGCGGTCTATGATCCCAACCCTCGCCCCCGCCTTCAGAGCCAGGCGCAGCTCCTTCATCACCGCCACCGGGTGCGCAATCTCGTGGTACACCTTCAACATCAAAACCGCGTCCACACTGCGCGGCGGCAGCTTCGGGTCGTCCGGAGTCCCCAGCACCGTGCGCACATTGCCCATCCGCTCCTTCTTCACCCGCGCCTCGATCGCCTCCACTGCCTTCGGGTTGATGTCCTCCGCGAACACCATCCCCGCCGGCCCCACGCGCTGCGCCGCCCTAACCGTAAACCAGCCCGAGCCCGCACCGATGTCCGCCACACTTCGCCCCGGCTGAATCCCCAGCAGATCCATCACCCGCCCGATCTGCAGCTTTTTGTCGCGGTCCGCATACTCGAAGATCCCGAGGTCGCCCGCGTATGGCGTACTCGCCGGCCGCTGTGCCTCCGTCGCCGTCGCTCCGGCCTGTGCCCCTGCCCGGACCATCCCGCCGCCGCTCAAAATCAGCAGCAGCGCCCCTCCTCGAACCCACATCCCCGAACTGCGCGCAGACCTCATTCCAACAGCATCCTACGTTTTCCTCTGCCCCGCAAATGCTCCGGACCCATCGTTCCCCGTTTCTCCTCCGCCCCACCTCCGATCGTCTTTTCCATCGCAGCCGGCCACATCCCTGTGGCTGTTCTGCAGCTCTGCTCCACACCGTGCCGTCTCCCGCGATCAGCCCGAGGGCGTACAATTCGGCACGTCGCCAGCACGGTCCCTCATGGCAGGCAAGGACCTGTCATGGCATCACCCGCGCACTACACGTCTGTTGGAGGAACGGTCATGCAACGGCTCAAATCGGCTCTCGCTCTCGCATCGCTTACCATCGCGATCCTTCCCCTCACCGCCTGCCAGCACCGCGGCACCTACTACCTCATCTCCAACAACCTCAAGCTCCCATACTGGCAGGCCGTCAACGCCGGCTTCACCAAGGCCGCTACGGAGTACGGCGTCAACCCCCGCTTAGAAGGCCCTGACGACTACAACGCCCCCGCCGAGCTCGAGGCGTTTCGCAAGGCCGTCGCCGCCAAGCCCGCCGGCATCCTCATCTCCGTCGCCGACGCCATGATCTTCCGCGAGGACATCGTCAACGCCGTCGAGGCTGGCGTCCCCGTCATCACCGTCGACTCCGACGCGCCCACCAGCGCACGCCTCTTCTTCATCGGCACCAACAACATCGCCGCCGGCCGCCTCGGCGCGCAGCGGCTCGTCGATAAGCTCCACGGCAAGGGCAACGTCGTCTTCTACTCCATACCCGGCCAGCCCAATCTGGAAGAGCGCCTCCGCGGCTACAAGGACGTCATGGCCGAGCATCCGCAGATGAAGGTTGCCGACGTCCTCGACGTCAAGGGCGATCCCGGCATCGCCTTCGACCACACCCGCCAGTACCTCGCCAAGTCCGGCCCCGACAAGGTCGACGCCTTTGTCGCGCTCGAGTCCTCCTCCGCGGCCGCCATCGCCGATGTGCTCAAACGCGAACATGCCACCGATCGCCTTCTGATCGGCATGGACGTCGGCCCCGACACCCTCAACTTCATCAAGGACGGCACCATCGACTCCACCGTCTCGCAGAAGCCGTTCAGCATGGGCTTCGTCGGCCTGGTTATGCTCGATGAGATCCACCGCCACCAGCCCAAGCCCTTCCAGAACAACTACGTCGTCGACTCCTTCTCCCGCTACCCCACCTTCGTCGACACCGGCACGTCCCTCGTCACCAAGGAGAACGTCGACATCTACCTCGAAAGCGCCGCAAGAGCGAAAGAGTAGCGGCCTCGCACTCTCATCCACAGTCAACACCGGACGCCTGCAGGCACCAATCCTGCAGGCGTCCGCTTTTTCGCGATGGAGCCGCGCTTAGCGCATGCCGCCCGAAGCCAGCAGCGTCTCGCCGGTCATCCAACCGGAGTCCGCCGACGCCAGAAACACCGCGATTGGGGCAATGTCGCCCGTCTGTCCCGTCCGCCCGAGCGGAGTCTGCGCGACCGCAACCCTCTCAAACTCGCTCCCGCTGAATCCGCCCGCTTCGTACCCATCAGTCTCCACCACACCGGGATTGATCGAGTTCACCCGAATCTTCTTCGGGCCGAGCTCCTTGGCAAGCGATCCCGTCACCGCATCCACAGCACTCTTTGTGGCCGCGTAAACCGATGCAGTCGGCGGTGTCAAGCGGCTCACCAGCGACCCGATGTTGATCACGCTCCCACCCTCCGCTCCGAAGTGCTTCACCGCCTCCTGGGTCGTCAGGATCAGGCCAAGCACGTTGAGGTTGAACAGCTTGTGAAAGTGCTCCTCGGTCACATCCTGCAACGGCTTGAAATCGTAGATTCCCGCATTGTTCACCAGCACATCCAGCCGCCCAAACGCCTTCTTCGTCTCTGCGAACAACCGCAGGATGTCGGCCTGCTTCGACACGTCGCCCTGCACTGCAATCGCCGTCCCTCCAGCCGCCGTGATCTCCGCCACCACCTTGTCAGCGCCCCCTTTGCTCGAGGCATAGTTCACGACGACCTTCGCTCCCTCCTCCGCCAGACTCTTTGCAATGCCCGCGCCAATACCCTTCGACGCACCGGTCACAACCGCTACCTTGTTCGTCAGCTTGCTCATGGCTCCACTCCCTTTCAATCCCGTTGCTGGATCTCGCGATCCCAATACAATTCGATAACCATCGAATTGATTAGGGAGGCCGGGCAAACGATTCTTTCCTTTCCTGCTAGAGCTTTGCCATGTGGTCGAGATACGCCAGCAGCACATCGCGCCGAAGCGTGTACGTCACATACTTGCCGTCGCGAACGGCCGCCACCAGCCTCGCCCCTTCGAGCTCCTTCATGTGGTGCGACAGCGTCGCCGCGCCCACCCCCACCCACCCCCGAACCACACTGCACTGCACCGCGTCGCAACCGGCGCCAAGCTGCTTCAGAATCTCGTACCGCCGCGGATCGGCAAGCGCCCTCGCAATCGTCTGCACCTGCTCGCGCGTCAGCGATCTGTGCCGCGTTGCCGCCATATCAACCGCCCCGCCCTCACCCGCCCCACTCGCCACCGCCCAGTCCCTACTGGATCTGCACCAGCCCCGCGCCCTGCTCCGCCACCCCATGTCCTCCGCCCGCCGGCAGCCCGCCCGCCTCCTCCGGCCGCTGCGGAGCCCGCCAGTGGTCGATGTGGCTTACCTGGTGGACGCAGCTGATCGTGCAGTTCGGAGCGCATCCCTTCGCCGTTACAAACTCCCGCTTCACATCCGCCGTCGTGTACCCGGCCAGCGGGACCCCCGGAAATCCGCGCTGCTGCGAGCAGTAGTGCACCAGCCCCTGCTCGCAGATGTACAGGTAACGCGCGCCCGCCCGGCAGCGCCAGTCGTTCGGCTGCCCGTTCGCAATCGCCTCCTGAAACTGGTTGAAGCGCGAGTAGCTCCGCCGCGTCAGCTTGCGCACCCGGTCCCACACCTCGCGCTCCTCGCCCCCCAGCGGCTTTAGTTGCCCGCTGCCGTCGTGAATGATCCCGATCGTCGACGAGAACCCCAGCCCCAGCGCCCTCTGCGAGATGGTGTACGCGTCCTCGGGATGCGCAATCCCGCCGCCCACCACCGAATTGATGTTCACGTGAAAGTCCGCGTGCTCCGCCAGCATCCGCAGCTTCGCGTCCAGCACCTTCAGGCTCTTCTTCGAGACCTCGTCCGGCATCACGTTGTCGATCGAGATCTGCATGTGGTCGAGCCCCGCCCGGTTCAGCCGCTCGATCCGCTCCGGCATCAGCAGGTACCCGTTCGTAATCATGCCCGCAATCGCGCCTGTCTTGCGTATGCGCGCAATCACCCGGTCCAACTCCGGATGCAGCAGCGGCTCGCCGCCTGAGATCGTGACCACGCTCGTCCCCAGTCGCCCGAGGTCGTCGATGCGCCGCTCCATCTCCTCGATGTCCACCGGCTTCGATACGTCGTCGTACTCGTTGCAGTAGGTGCAGGCCAGGTTGCACCGGCGCATCGGAACGATGTGCGCCATGTACGGGTGTCCCGTCGATAGCAGCGCCGATCCGATCGACCGGAGCTCCCGCAGCTTCCGCGTCAACGCCCGCAGACGTCGCTTCGCTGGCCCGCGCCGGCCTCCCGTCTGTGACGTCTCACGTCCCCCCGTCTGTGATGTCTCTTGTCCCATAGTCACCTTCAAGTATAAAGCCCTACACCGCCGCTGCCAGGCTCCGGAGGTCCACCAGGCTTTGCATTGCCGCCGCCGGCACGGCATCTTCGCTCCACGCCATCTCCGGCCGGGGTGCTGCCTCCTTGCGCAGCACCGCCAGCTCCTCCCTCGGCTTCGGCCTGCTGAGGTAAAAGCCCTGCAGCTCCTTGCAACCCTCGCGCCGCAAATACTCCATCTGCTCCAGCTTCTCCACGCCCTCCGCCGTGATCGGTATGTTGAAGCTCGCTCCCAGCGCTGTGATCGCCTGCACGATCGCCCGCGACGCGTGGCTCTCCGGCAGATCCTGCACAAAGCTCCGGTCGATCTTCAGCTTGTCAAAGGGAAAGCTCCGCAGGTAGCTCAGCGAAGAGTAACCCGTGCCAAAGTCGTCCAGCGCGATCCGCACTCCCAGGCCCCGCAACCGGTGCAGCGCCTTCAGCGTCGCCTCGCTGTTCTGCAGCAACACGGTCTCCGTAATCTCCAGCTCCAGCCGGTCCGCGCTCAGACCCGACGTGCTCAGCGCCTCCGCAATCATCTCCGGCAAGCGTCCGCTCTTGAACTGTGCCGGCGATAGATTCACCGCCACCTTGATCTCGTCGGCCCACGTCGCCGCCTCCTTGCACGCCGTCCGCACTACCCACTCCCCGATCGGCACAATCAGCCCCGTCTCCTCCGCCAGGGGGATAAAGTCCGCCGGCGACACCGTTCCTCGCTCCGGATGCTGCCATCGCAGCAGCGCCTCATAGCTCGTCACCCTTCCTGTCTGCGCCTCCACCAGCGGCTGGTAGTGCAGCCGAAGCTCGTCCCGCTGCAGCGCCTGCCGCAGATCCCGCTCCATCGTCCGCCGCGTCTCCAGCCGCGCATCCAGCTCCGGCTCGAAGAAGCTGTACCGCAGCGTCTCATCCTTCTTCGCCCGGTAAAGCGCCATGTCCGCCTTCTTCAGCAGATCGTCCACCTCGCACCCATCCCTCGGCGCCATCGCCATCCCCACGCTGCATCCGGAGATCACCTGGTGCCCCTGCAGGAGGTACGGCTGCCCCAGCGCCTTGATCAGGCGCTTCGCCAGCACGATCGCGTCGCCGTCATCCTTTGGTCCCGTCTGGATCACCGCAAACTCGTCCCCGCCCAGCCGCGCCACCGTGTCGCTCTCCCGCACACAGGAGCGCAGCCTCTGCGCCACCGCCTGCAGCAACTCGTCCCCCGCCGCGTGTCCCAGCGTGTCGTTCACCGTCTTGAAGCCGTTCATATCCAGGCTCATCAGCACAAACGGCACACCGCGGTTGGCCTGCACCGTCGCCTGCCGCAGACGCTCATGAAAGAACGTCCGGTTCGGCAGGCTCGTCAACGCGTCGTGGTGCGCCAGAAACGCCAGCTGCATCTCCGCCCGGCGCCGCTCCGTCACATCCTCAAACGTCATCACCCATCCGCCATCGGGCATCGGCCGCGTCGCAATCGAGACCACATGGACGTCCCCGATCTCCTCAAACGTCTGGTCCATCTGCCCGTCCCGCGGAATCGCGTGAATCCGGCTGTTGAGCCTCTGTGCCCGCCGCCGGCTGAAGCCGATCGCCTCCATCACGCCGGCAATGCTCATCCCGATCCGCACCCCCTCGCAAGCCACGCCGAACATCTCGCACAGCCGCCGGTTCGCCAGGATCAGCGTCCCCTCGGAGTCGTAAAGCGCCAGTCCCTGCGACATGTACGTAAGCGCAATCTTCAGGTTGCGATGCACCACCGCCAGCTGCTCATCCGCCTCGCGCCCACTTTGGACCGCACGCGTCTCCCCTCCAACCGCACTCGTCTCGCCTTCAACCCTGAGCCCAACATTCTGCATCACTCACCTGCCTCGGAAGTTCGCAAGTCGTCTACTTGCGTCCTTACTCCTATCGGCAGATCGACGCCGGACCTTAGCCCTCCCCCCACTTTGTTTCAGGCCGCCCGCCCAGACCACGCCCACCCGGGCAGAGCAAAGGCGGCCACATGGGCCGCCATCTCACATCAGTCCCAAAATCCTGCTAGTCCAGCAGATCGCCCGTCTCCATCTCCATCCGGGCGAACGCCCTGCGCAGATCCTCCATCGTCTTCTCCAGGTTCGCCGGGATCCCACCTCCGTCGCCCATCCGCCGCGCCTCCTCCATTAACTGCATCCGCAGCGGCGCCATGCCCGCCACCAACCTCTCGCTCTCCGGATCCCCCAACCCCGAAAATCCGCGCCCAAACTCCGGCCACTCAATCCCCGACCGCCGCTTCGGATCAGGCGTCAGCGTCAGCGTCTGCTCCCTCCGGTCCCGCAGCACCGTCACCGGCAGCGCCTTTCCCTTGCTGTCGTGCACTGACTTCGACCAGTCGCCAATCCCCGCCACCGTCGTCTGGTTCACCTTCACCACCACGTCTCCCGCCCGCAAACCCGCGGTTGCCGCCGGCGAGTTCTGATCCACGCTCCGCACCAGCAGACCCGTTCCGCCCTGCGCCCCAAAGAACTCCGCCAGCTGTGGTCCTACCGGCTCGAGCGTCGCACCCGTGTAGGGCATACCCCCCATCGCCCCCAGGAACCCTCTCTCCGCGCGTGGCGACGATCCCCCCATACCGCCTCCATGCAAAAAGCCCAGACCGCCCCGCACCGGCGGCTGAGTCCCGTTGCCCGGAGCTCCTCCACCGCCCGCAACACCCGGCCCAACCCCCTGCGATCCGTCGATCTCCGGCTGCGGTACCGTCATATGCTGCTCCCACGCCTGCCGCTCCACATCCTCGCGATTCGCCGTCTGCGCCGTCACCGTCTGCTGCTGCCCATCCCGGCTGATCAGGAGGCTCACGCTCCGCCCCGGCGGCGTCTCCCGCAACAGCCGCTTCAGCTGCTCCCGGCCCTCCACCACCTGCCCGTTCATCTGCAGCACTACATCGTGCTCGCGCAGCCCCGCCTTTCCCGCGGGCCCGTCATGATCCACCCGCAGGATCTCCGCCCCGCGCGCCTCCCTCAGCTTCAGCGCGCCCACCTGCTCCTCGGTCACATCGCGTATGTCGACGCCCAGGTACCCCTGGGCCCCATGCACCACGGGAATCGGCCCAAGAATCCGTCCGCTCTGCCCCAGAACCACGCCCGAAGTACCCGCCAGGCTCGCCGCAACCAGCACCGCTGCACACATCCGTCCATTCATCGTCACGCCCTGCCTCGATCCGTTTCGCATCGTTCCATCTTCCCGCTGGTTGTTCGTTGTGTCTCGTGCGAGTCGGCCCCCTCGCGCGCTTGGTGTCTCCCGTTCACCTCAAACGGCTCATCGCACTGGGAGCCAAAAGAGGTAACGTGCCTATTGGACTTGTTCCCCGCTCCGCTGTGAGCACACCGGAGCACATCGGTCACGCCCCATCCCGAACTCTTGCGCCAACCGCGCCTACTGGATGTCTCCGCCGCCCCGCAGCGCCTCAAAGCTCGCCGTCCGGATGAATGGATTCTCATCCTGCGTCGAAACCGTCCGCAGTACCTGCCGCACACTGGAGTCCGTCTGCACCGGCGTCAGCATCCCAATCGCCGACGTCCGCACACCCGCATTCCGGTCGTGCATCAGCGCCTCCAGAACCGCGTCCCTGACCCTTTGGTCCTGGTCCACGTACCGCTCCAGCCCCTGCAACGCCTTCATCCGCACGCCCGCGTCCTTGTCATACCGCAGACGCACCATCAGCACCCCGCGAAGATCCTTGCCCTCACCCGTCCCCAGGCACGCGTGACCCACACGGCACTCGTTCGCCAGCAGGTCCAGAGCGTCCATCCGCACCACGTCCGTCGTCCCCGTCTTCATACCCGTCATCAGCAGCTGCCGGATCAGCGGGTCGTCGAGCGATCCCTCCATCGTCTCCGGAACGATGCGGTTGTACTTCACCTGCACCAGCTCCGAATCCGGCGTCTGCACGATCCCGTTCACATTCGCGATCACGCCCTTCGTCTGCTCCGTGTACGTCACCACCTGCGGCCGCTTCGGTACGTGCGCCGCCTTGTACCGCGAGGTGAAATCGCCGCCCAGAAAGCCCACGCCAAGCAGCAGCGTCGCCAGCGCCGGAGCCCCCGTCATGAATCCCCTCCACCGCCACAGGTTCGATCGCAGCCGCGTCACCAGCCCGTGCGGCGTCTGCTCATCCAGAGCCTCATCCAGGCGCATCCGGCTGCTCGCCAGCAGGTTCGGCGAGACCTCCATTACCGGCAACAGCGCCAGCGTCTCATCCATCTCCCGGGTCGCGCTCAACTCACCCTGGCATCCGTCGCATCCGTCCAGATGCTCTTCCAACCCAATAGCTAGCTCGTCCTCTAGCTCGCCATACATCAACAGCACCATCTGCTCCTGCGCGACATCACAGTTCATTTGCTTCACTCCAGACCAGCCTCAATAGTTGTCCTTCCCCCTTAAGCAGATCGCTTGTCCGTCATCGCGGATCAGCGTCTGTCTTCTCGGCCCTGCAACGACGCCCTGCTTGATCCGGCTGGAGCCCGTACCTGGGAGCATCGGTCTCCAGTTCGGTCCTCCGAACAGCACCCGAGCTTGACAGCTAACACACTGCCCGCCCGAGGCACAAAACACTCTCCGGTCTGAATCTTTGCCCAATCATCTCTGCTCGAACATTCTTACTAGACCGACTTACTAGACCGAGCCGGAGGCCTATCCGCGCCCCAGACGAAGATCTCGCCTAGCCTCGGCGATCCTCCGCCTCTAATCCATGAAGCAACCTGTGTCGCTAAGCCCGCAGCTCCTGGAGACTCGCCCGCAGCTTCCGCGTCGCCCGGAACAGCGTATTCTTCGCCGTCTCCTCGGTCGTGCTCAGCATCTCGCCGATCGTCCGCAGCTTCAATCCCTGGTAGTGCTTCAACTCAAAGACCGTGCGCTCCCTCGGTGTCAGCTTGTCCAGCGCCGCGTTGATCCCTTCGGCCATCGCCTTCCGGTCAAGCTCCCGGCCCGGGTTTGCCATAGACCGGTCGTCCCGCACGTTCGCCAGGAGGTCCATCTCCTCGCCGCTCGCATCCGAGATCGTCGCCGGATCCTCACGCCTGCTCTTTCGCCGACGCATCTGGTCCAGGCAAAGATTCGTCACAATCCGGTACAGCCACGTGTAAAACGAGCACTCGAAGCGGAAGTTCCCCAGGTGCCGGTACGCCTTGATAAAGGCCTCCTGGTGCACATCCTGAGCGTCCTGCTCGTTTCCAAGCATGTGCAGAGCCAGCCGCAGAACGCTCTGGTCGTACCTCCGCACCAGCGTGTCGAACGACGTCCTCTGACCCCTCTGCGCCTCCCGGATCAGCTCGTCATCCTCCGCCCTCTGCTGCGCACGCGCCTCCATCTGCGCCGGTGTCAGCTTCGCTCGGGCTCCGGTTTGGGTCGGCTGTTTTGCCATGGCTGGCAAGGAGTCTACCGCCGGGGTCCCGCCAACGCCGCCGCCGCCTCGCACGGAGACACCAGAGGTAACCAGACCTCGCCCCCTGTTGCCGATCCCGTAGCCCTGCGCCAGCTTTCCGCCGGCAATCATCCCAATCGCTTCAGCGCTCATCGTAATCTCACTCCGGAGTGAGGAAGAAACAGTCTCACTCAGTAGACCTGAACCCGGGAAAAAGGTAAGCGTCGCGCGGACACACGCGCCCAGGGAGGTTAAACTTAACCGGTGCCCTCCCGTCCCCCCAGCCTGTTCAGCAACCTCCCGGCCCCTGACCCCGCCCCGGCCGCCGCCAGCTCTGCCACCGCCGGGCGCGGCCCCGCCCCAAACCGGTCCGGCACACCCGCCCCCAACTCCGCCCCCGCCCAGTTCATCACCGCCCACTGTGACGGCGGAGCCCGCGGCAACCCCGGCCCCGCCGGCTTCGGGGCCCAGATCACCGACACCGCCGGCAACGTCGTCGCCGAACTCTCCGAGTTCCTCGGCATCCGCACCAACAACTACGCCGAGTACGCCGGCCTCCTGGCCTCGCTCCAGTACGCCCTCGACCACGGCCACCCCGCCCTCCGCGTCATCTCCGACTCCGAGCTCATGGTGAAGCAGATCCAGGGCAAATACAAGGTCAACTCCCCCGACCTCAAACCCCTCTGGCAGCAAGCGAAGGACCGCATCGCCAGACTCGACCGCTTCGAGATCGCCCACGCCCTCCGCCACAAAAACAAGGACGCCGACCGCCTGGCCAACGAGGCCATGGACCGCGGCATGAAGCGCGGTCCTGACCAGTTCGACCGCGGCATGAAGCGCGGCCCCGACCCCACCGCACCGAGCCAGACCTACAGCCGCGCCAACCCCTACCCCGCCCGATCCACCGCCCCACCCCCACCCACAATCATGGACCCGAGGCAGCAGCACCCGCCCGCCACCCCACGGACGCCGCCCTCATCACGACCGGAGCGCAGCGCAGTGGAAAGACCCCTTTATTCGTCGCCCGCCGTTACCTCGCTATCCCCCGCCCCAACGGCCCCCGTCCCGCCCCAGCCCTCTTTGTTGTCATCCCGCGGCGAAGCGGAGGGATCTGCTTCTCTACCCGCAAATTCATACCCCGGCCAAGCCCCCACCATGCTCCGAGGCTTCGCCCGCGCCGGCGTCATCCACATCCTCGGCCCCCATACCCTCCCCGACGGCACGTTCGTCAAGATCATCCCCGAGTAGCCCAGCCCCCAAACTGAACCTGCTCCAAAGAAAAACGGGCGAGCCCGAAGGCCCGCCCGCGTTCAACCTGCTCCCAGAGCTACGAGAGCACCGGCAGGTCCAGCGTCTCGCCAACCTTGATCTTGTCCGCGTCGATCCCCAGCTTCTGCGCCACCTGGGTGTACTTGCTCGCGGCGCCGTAAAAGAGCTGCGAGATGGCGCTCAGCGTATCCCCGCCCTTGACCGTGTACGACTGCGTCTCGCCGCCCTGCGTCCCGATCTCGTGATGGAGATCCGAGAACTGCGGATCGACCTTCTTGATCGCGTCCCACATCCGGTTCGCCACCACCGTGCTCGGCACCGACCCCTTGATGTGCAGCTTCCCGTCCGGGTCCTGCGCAACCCCGTCCAGCTTCGCCCCATACGGCTCAAACTTCGTAAACAACTCCAGCACCGGTGCATACTTCTGCTTCAACTGCTCCAAATCAGCCATCCGTCCTCCTCTTGGTATCTCGTTTAGGTTTGCTGTTCCCGTTCCCGTTCCTGTTCCCTGAGTCGCCTTGATCCGCGAACCTAGCCGCTACAACCGCCCCAGAACCGACTGCAACATCCCGCCCATCGATGGTTGCCCCGATCCCGTCGGCTGCCCGTCCGCCGTCACATGCCCGTTCGAGACGAAGTGGTGGATCACCATCGGCACCGCCACCGCCAGCCCCGCCTTCACCATCCCCGGAGACATCCCGGTTCGCTCGGAGATCCGGTCGATAATCCCCGTCCCGCCCAGCCCCTGCTGCATCTGGTCAGGCGTCGCCGGCTGCGTCTGCCCGCCGGCCCACTGCTGCACCAGACCGCCCATCCCGTTGTTCTGAAACGACTGAAACATCCCTCCCAAACCGCCCGGCTGCTCCTGCAGCTCCTGCGCCAGACCGCCCGCAACCTTGGCGTGATCGCTGCCTCCGCCCGCCATCGACGTCACCATATCCAGTAAACCCATGCCGCACCTCTCTCCCGATCTCGCACAAGATCGTCTTTCCGCTTGGATGCAAACTTCCCCACCACCCTCCCCGGGAAATCGGCAGAGCCAGCCAAATTCTCTCCCAGCAGAACTCCCGGAAGCAGAGCCCACGGAGCAAGGCCCAGCGAAATCCCCTCCAGCTGAAGCCGTTTCAGCTGAAAGCTCAGAGCTAGAAGCTAAGAGCTAAAGCCAGCCCGACCGCTATCCCTTCTCTACTCCTCCTTCGCTAGCTCCGTCTTCAGCATCTCGCTCACCATCGACCCGTCCGCCCGCACCCCGCTCGCCGCAATCCGCTGCTTCACCACCCGCATCGCCGGCCCCATATCCTTCGGCCCCGGCCGGGCTCCGCCCGCATCCTTCCGCAGGTGCTCGATCGCCCCCATCACAATCGCCCGCACCTCCTCCTCGGTCGCCCCCTGCGGCAGGTACCCCTCGATCATCCCGATCTCCAGCCGCTCCTTCTCCGCCAGCTCCGGCCGGTTGCCCTTCGTAAACTGCTCCACCGAGTCCCTCCTCTGCTTGATCAGCGTCGTCAGAATCGCCGCCTCCTCCGCCTCCTCAAGCGCCCCCCGCTTCTCAATCTCCTTGTTCTTCAACGCCGACTTCACCATCCGCAGCGTCGTCAGCTTGTGCTCCTCCTTCGCCCGCATCGCCACCACAATATCCGCCTCAATCTTCTCGCCAATCGCCATCCCATCACCTCTTCAACTCCCATCATAGATCGCCCCTAAAAGTCGCGAAGTCCAGACGCGCGTGCTTCTGCGTTCATTCAACCCAAGCGCGTTTGTCGGTATCTATGAAAGCTGTGCGGATGATCGGCATGCGGTCAAGGGTGATTGCTCTGATCGAGTAGCCTCCTACGATTTCGCACAGGTAGTGACACTCGGTAGGAAGACATGGACTTTCGTTCCATGTTCTTTCTCGTCCTTGCTGCTCTCGATGGTGATCCGGCCGCCGTGGCCCTCAACGAGTTGCTTTGCGATAAAGAGTCCGATACCCGTGCCAACCGTCGTACGAGTCGTAAAGAACGCATCGAAGACCCGCGGTAAATCTTTAGGACCGATCCCTACGACGTTATCCCGCACGCTCAAGGCGACCCCCTGCGGCTCCGTCTCAGAGTCCCTCACGTCAATGTAGATGGTTCCGCCGGCGGAAAGGGCGTAGATGGAATTTGCAAGGAGATTCGAAATGACCTGCATCATCTCACCACGCCGAAGGAGAATCTTCCTCGACGGCGCCAGCGATTGGTGTAGTTGGATTTCCGATGCCCGGCAACGTGGCTCGTAGATCGTGATGGCGTGCTGCACGATCTCATTCAAAGACACTGATGTCGCCGAGGCGTGTTCGCGATAGTAGCCGAGAGTCTGCTTCGCAATGTGCGATACCCGCTGCAACTCGCTTTCGGCATTAGCGAGGTACCCCAGCCCCTCCTCTCCGGCGATCGTCGGGCGTAGCAGATACAGAAGATTCGTCACCGCCTCAAGTGGATTATTGATCTCATGTGCGATCGTTGCTGCCATACGCCCTGTGGCTGCAAGCTTTTCCGCCTGCAAGAGGGACTGTTCTAGACGCTTGGCATGTGAGATGTCTCGCAGAATCTTGGAGGAACCGATGACCTTTTTGTGTGCGTCCCTGATAGGTGAAATAGTGACAGAGACATCGAGCATCTCACCTCCCTTCGTGATTCGAAGTGCTCGATACTATGGCCAGATCTTAGCCTTTCGAGGAACATCTTCTCGTCGAGATGGAGATTTTCAGGGATGAGCTTGAGGATCGATTGGCCAATCATTTCTTCAGCCGTGTACCCGAAGAGGCGTGACGCGGCCGCATTCCAGCTCGTCACGATGCCGTCCAGATCCTTGCTAACGATCATTTCATCGGAGGACTCGACGATCGCGGCAAGTTCGCCGAGGCGCTTCGAGATATCCTGCTGATTACGCCACGCGTGCTTGAGTTCAGCGACGTCACTTATATCGACGCAAGAGCCGATGAAGCCGAGAAAAAGGCCAGTATTCGTGTAACGCGGAACGCCGTGGTCCAACAGCGAACGATATTGCCCGTCGGCTCGCTGCAGTCGATACTCCATTCGGAACGGTGTTCGCTTCTCGAAATTACCGAGGTAAATCTCGAGGCAACGATCAAAGTCTTCCTTGTGAACTCCCTCTGCCCATCCGTTGCCCATTTCTTCTTCAAGCGTCCGGCCACGGAAGTCGATCCACGGCTTATTGAACCAGGTACAAAGGGCGTCTGTACCGGATAGCCAGATCAAGACCGGAGCTGAATCTGCTATTTGACGAAAGAGCGCCGCACTCTCAGAGAGTCCTTCGTATTCTGCTCGGGTGATCGTTACGGTCTCAGGCATGACCCAACAAGGGTACGCTTCATGGCTGGGCGCGAAGGCCGTAAGCGGCACCAACGCAAAGGAGCGTGTTCGTAGGTGCAATAGCCGACCTACGGGCTCTCCACATAGTTTAGGTCGGTACCGATAAGTCGGAAGCGATGGCCAGCACAACACTGCGCGAACTCACTACTCCCCTGAGTCGCGTCGCCGCCTGTCGAGCACCTCGGACCTACGGAGCAGCGCAAACCGATTCACCCCGCCCCATACAATATCCCCATGATCCGCAAAACCCGCCTCTTCACCCCCGGCCCCACCCCCCTCCTGCCCGCCGCCCAGTTTGCTATGGCCGCCGCCGACATCCACCACCGCACGCCCGAGTTCCGCGCCCTCTACACCCGCGTCCTCGCCCAGCTCAAACAGTTCGTCGGCACCGAAACCTCCGACATCATCCTCCTCTCGAGCTCCGGCACCGGCGCCATGGAGGCCGCCGTCTCCAACCTCACCTCGCCCGGAGACCGCGTCCTCGTCCTCACCGCCGGCAAGTTCGGCGAGCGCTGGACAGCTCTCGCAAAAGCCTTCGGCTGCCCCGTCGACGTCGTCTCCGCGCCCTACGGCCAGACCTTCTCCATCGACCAGGTCCGAGCCGCCCTCAAGCTCGAAACCCGCTGCGTCTTCATGCAGGCCACCGAAACCTCCACCGGCGTCCGCCACTGCGTCCCCGCAGTAGCAAAGCTCCTCAAAGACACCCAGTCCGAGGCCCTCCTCGTCGTCGATGCCATCACCGGCCTCGGCACCTCCCACCTCGACATGGACGCCTGGGGCATCGACGTCCTGATCGGCGGCTCCCAGAAAGCCGTCATGATTCCACCCGGCCTCTCCTACCTCGCCGTCGGCCCCCGCGCGTGGGACCGCATGGAGGCCACCTACAACCCGCGCTACTACTTCGACCTCCGCAAAGAACGCAAAAACGCCCGCGCCGGCGAGTCCGCCTACACCCCCGCCGTCGCCCTCATCGCCGCCCTCGGAGCCGCCCTCGACTGGATCGCCGCACAGGCAGCCACCACCGAAAGCCCCGCAGGGGATCTAGCGGCCGGCCGCAAGAAGTTAGTCGACAACGCCGAAACTATCGCCGCCATGACCCGCTCCGCCGTCATCGCTCTCGGCATGACCCTCTTCGCCCCCGACGCCCCCTCCGCCGCCGCCACCGCCGTCCTCCCACCCCCCGGCGTCGACTCCGGCCTCATCGTGAAAGAGCTCAAATCCCGCTTCGGCGCCATCATCACCAACGGCCAGGGCGAGATGAAGGGTCAGATCTTCCGCATCGCCCACCTCGGCTTCTTCGACTACATGGACACCATCGCCCTCATCGGAGCCCTCGAACAGGTCGTCCTCAAGAGCATCCCTCAGGCCAGATACCAGGCCACCGCCAACGGCCGCCCCATCCAGTTCGGCGACGGCCTCATCGCCGCCCAGAAACTCTTCGCCGAAGCCTCCCACCCCCACGCCGAAAAGCGCACCTGCGTCTGCGGACGAGCCGACGCCTGCTGCTCCCTCCAGAACCCCGAAGCCGGCGCCCGCACCCAATCCCTCAACACCTCGAAGGAACCAGACCCCCGCACCCAACACACCACCGCCGGCGTCTGACTTTTGTCTAAAGCTGGCTGTTGCCGAAAGCGGGCCGTTGCTGTTGTTTGCTCTTTTGCTTGTCATTCAGGAGCGAAGCGGAGGAACCTGCTGTAGCCTCTGCTCTTGCTTTTGTCATTGCACGCCCTTTGCGAGTGAAGGGTGGAACCCGCCTCTGTCGTTGCCTGTTCTCTTGCCTGTCATTCAGGAGCGAAGCGGAGGAACCTGCTGTAGCCTCTGCTCTTGCTCTTGTCATCGCCCGCCCCCTGCTTGTCATCCAAAAACAAAACGGAAAGAAGAGCTTCTCCCCGGGTGGCCCATCCTCTCGGCGCCCTTGCTGAAAGAGTGGGTTATTCGCGCCGCGCGCGTACCGCCTTTACCCTCCGCTCAAGGCCGCCTACGCCCGCCCCAACCTCCGCCGTACCAGATTGCCCACTCCAAGCAGGCCAGCTCCCAGCAGCGCCAGCGTAGACGGCTCCGGGGTCTGGGAGATACGGAAGGCTTCGTAGTACCTGTCATTCTGGACATCGTCGAAGAAGATGTCTCCCTCGGAGTTGAGAAGCAATCGACCGCCGACGCCGAAGAATACATCAATGAGTCCGGAGCTGTCCGTGATATACAGCGATGCGTGATTCTGCTGGGGTGTGAAGCGGTCGGTCAGAAAAGCAGTGCGTCCGTTGTTGCAGACAGCGGGGACCGGGCTTCCAAAAACCGAGTAGGAGCAGGGCGATCCATTATCGAAGACCAGACCGGCTGGCGGACCTCCATTGTTCCCGGCTGGTGAGATGCCCGTGAGCGCCGCATTAGCGTAAGTGCCAATACAGAACTTGTTCTGCCCGCAGGGGCCATCCTCCAACAGCACGGTCAGCGTCCCGTCGTTGGAAATTCCGTAAGCATAGAACAGCGTCTGATCATAGTGAACGAACTCGACCCGATAACTATCTGCTTTGGCTGCTCTCGGCGCGAAGACGAAAAGCGGCAGAGCAAGCAAAACTACCAAGGCAGAGAAGATCTTTGAAGTTTTCAAAGAGAATTCCTTTCAAGGAAACATGTCTTTCTTTGCCCGGCTAAGTGCAATCACATGGCCATCCAATCTTTGCGGAAATACCCGCCAAACTGGAACCCGGATCGAAGCAATGTTGCAGACTCTTGCCGCACTTCTCGCCCTTCCCCATGCACAAATCGGCCTGGTTGCATGTGGCGCATTGGGTCAGTCCGATTCCGTATACTTGAGTTAGGCAAGGGATTCGCGCAGACCCAAACCCAAAACGGACCGCAAACATGCATGGACCCAAAACACAGGTACGGGGTACCCAAGTCCGCACTAACCCCTAGAGCCTGAAGACTTTGACCTAAAAGTACGGGGGGAGGGTACCTGGGACCCCAGCCCACACCGCCCGCCTGATACGCTGGTGCCGACCTCCAATGCGCCGTTCCACCCAAGTCGCCGCCCCCCTCCTCGGAGCCACCGCCCTCGCCCTGCTCTCCGGCTGCCACCAACCCGAGATGCAGCGCTGCATCGACGAAACCAACAAGGTCGTCGACGACAAGCTCTGCGCCAATCAGCCGGCAAACGCCGCCCAGCAGCGCCAGATGCAGGAGCAGCAGCGCAGCCACGGCGGCGTCGGCATCCTCCCCTTCATCCCCCTCTACCACTACTACTACGGCGGCTTCGGCGGCCGCGGCATCGGATCCGTCGTCAACGGCGGAAACACCGCCCCCACCATCGGCCACAGCTACTCCACCGGAACCACCCGCGGCGGCTTCGGCCGCCTCTTCTCAGGCGGCGGAGCGCACGGGTCAGACTCCGGCGGCTCCCACGGCAGCGGCGGCGAAGGTGGAGGCCACGGCGGAGGCGCAGGCTCCTAGCATGAACCGCATCCCCCTCACCCCCCGCCCCAACTGGCAGCAAACCGTCGAACAGCAGGGCCTCACCTTTCACACGCTGGAAGACGGCAAACCCTACTGGGACGAGACCGCCGCCTACGAGTTCACGGCCGCCGAGATCGACACCCTCGAAGCCGCCGCCAACGAACTCCAGACCATGTGCCTCGTCGCCGCCCAGCACATCATCGACCGCCGCCGTTACGCCGACCTCGCCATCCCCGCGGCCGCCATCCCCGTCATCGAGGCCGCCTGGAACGCCGAGCCCCCCGCCCTCTACGGCCGCTTCGACCTCATCTGGTCCGGCTCCCAATCAGGCTCCCAATCAGGCCACGCCCCCAAGCTCCTCGAGTACAACGCCGACACTCCCACCTCCCTCCTCGAAGCCGCCGTCATCCAGTGGAACTGGCTCGAAGACCTCGGCCCGCACCTCCCACTTCGACCGCCGCCCTCCCAACCGGAGGCCGAAGCCCGCAGTGTGAAGACCCCTGCATCTGCCTCTCTCTCCCACCTCCCCGGCCCCGCCCCCAGGCCCGACCAGTTCAACTCCATCCACGAAAAACTCATCGCCAAGTGGCGCGACCTAGACCCCTACCTCGCCAAGCCCCTCTACTTCGCCGGCGTCGACACGCCCGGGAATCCAGAAGACACCCTAACCCTCGCCTACCTCGAAGACACCGCCCAACAGGCCGGCCTCCAGACCCGCCGCATCCCCATGCTCAGCATCGGCTGGAACGACGCCCGCCACGCCTTGGTCGACGAGAACGAAAACCAGATCCAAAGCCTCTTCAAGCTCTACCCCTGGGAGGCCATGCTCGCCGAGGACTTCGGCCCGCACGCCCTCGAAACCTACCCGCAGATGAGCTGGATCGAACCCATCTGGAAGCTCCTCCTCTCCAACAAGGGCATCCTCCCCATCCTCTGGGAGCTCTACCCCAACCACCCGTTTATCCTCGAAGCCCACTTCGACAGCCCCCGCTCCATGGAAGCCTACGTCCGCAAACCCCTCCTCTCCCGCGAGGGCCAGAACATCGCCATCACCTACCCCGACGGCACCACCATCGAGACCCCCGGCACCTATGCCAGCGACCCAGGCACCCGCTTCATCTTTCAGGCCCTCGCCCCGCCCGCCGTCTTCCCCGACGCATGCAGGGAACCCCGCCACCCCGTCCTCGGCCTCTGGATGATCGACGGCGAGTGCGCCGGCATGGGCATCCGCGAGTCCGCCGGCCCCATCACCGACAACCTCTCCTCCTTCGTTCCCCACCTCTTCCGATAGGCTGGCAGCAGAAGGAGGATCTCCCGTGCTCGACGTCGACCCGCCCCACCGGCCCATCCACGGCGCCCGCGACTTCCTCCTCCACATCGCCACGATCACCATCGGCCTCCTCATCGCCCTCGGCCTCGAAGCTGTCGTCGAGGCGATCCACCACCATCACATCGTCGCCAGTGCGCGCGAAAACATCCGTCGCGAAGTCGAGAGCAATCAGAGATTGATCACCGTCGACCTCCGCGCCATCGAAGCCGACCGCAAACAGATGCAGGCCGACATGACCGCGCTCCGTGCCCTGCGCAGGGATCCTAACGCCAAGAATCTATCCGTCACCCTGGCCTGGAGCTGGTCCGCCCCCAGCGACTCGGCCTGGTCGACCGCACGCGACACCGGTGCCCTCGCTCTTATGAGCTCCAGCAGCGTCCAGAACTATTCGGAACTGTACGGGCAGCAGAAGCTCGTCAACGACGCAGCCAATGTCCTCATCCGCACGCAAACCAGAGCGCTCGTTCCGATGAGCATCGAAGAAAATTTCAAGGATGCCGCCCCCTCGCAAATCGATGACGCTCTCCACGACTGCGCCGAGGTCGTCGTCCAACTGCAGCTCCTGAACGACCTCCTCACCAGCCTCCACGCCAGCTACAAAGAGGTTCTCCGCACCTGATACCAGCACCCGTGACGGTCCTCCAACACCGATCCGCACCCGCCTCCCTCTGTCTTTGCTTCTCCACGTTGCCTCTGCACTCTGCTCTGCTTCGTCCCACGCCGTCATCCTGAGAGAAGCGCGAAGCGCGCAGCCGAAGCACCCCTGTATTGCCTCGCCCGACCCCTTGCGTCCCCTTCAAGAGCGAAGCGGAGCAACCTGCCCTTCACTCCCATTCCTCAATCCCCCCCCAGAGACTTTCTTCACCCACCCATGGCGTAATCACCCGCCCAGTTCCTTACAATAGAAATAAAGTCTCTCCACCCTCACCCCAGCCGCCCAGAGCCGAGACCACTAACCCCAACTGCTGCAGGAATTTACCCATAAGCCTCCTGCTTTGACGAATTTGCCCGGACCACTTTCGCTATCTGCGCCTATCAGAGAACTTAGCCCTACCAACCCGGGGGGGTACCCCCTTCGCAACCACCCCCAACCAGCTCACCAACCCGCCCCCGAGGTGCCCTTGAAGATCGTCCTTGCCGAGAAAGTCTCTGCCTCCACCCTGGCCGTCCTCCAGGCGGAGCCCGGCTGGAAGATCATCACCGCCGATAAGATCCAGGGCTCGCTTCAGCAGGAGCTGAAGGACGCTGACGCCCTCGTCGTCCGCTCCGCCGTGGAGGTCGACGCCGCCCTGCTCGAGCACGCGCCCAGGCTCCGCGTCATCGGTCGCGCCGGCGTCGGCGTCGATAACATTGATACCGCCGCCGCCACCCGGCAGGGCATCGTCGTCATGAACACCCCCGGAGCCAACGCCGTCGCCGTCGCCGAACTCACCCTCGGCCTCATGATCGCCATGGCCCGCCAGGTCCCGCACGCCAACACCACCATGCACGCCGGCAGGTGGGAGAAGAAATCGCTGCAAGGAACCGAGCTCCGAGGGAAGACGCTGGGCATCGTCGGCCTCGGTCGTATCGGTCTCGAGGTCGCCCGCCGCGCCCGCGTCTTTGGCATGACGCTCATCGGCTACGACCCCTTCGTCGCTCCCGTCATCGCCCGCGAAAACGACGTCACCCTCGTCCCCATCGACGACATCTTCCGCGAGTCCGACTTCCTCACCCTCCACGTCGGCCTCACCAGCCAGACCGAGGGCCTCATCAATCAGCAGTCCATCGCCATCATGAAGCCCGGCATCCGCATCGTGAACTGCGCCCGCGGCGAACTCATCGTCGAAGCCGCCCTGGCCGACGCGCTGAAGTCCGGAAAGGTCGCCGGTGCCGCCCTCGACGTCTTCCACAAGGAGCCCCTCAAAGACTCGCCCTTCTTCGGCCTCGAAAACGTCCTCCTCTCGCCCCACATCGCCGGCGCGACCGACGAGGCCCAGGAGGCCATCGGCATCCAGCTCGCCATGCAGGTCCGCGATTACCTCAAGCTGGGCGTAGTCCAGAACGCCGTCAACGTCCCCTCGCTCTCGCACGAAGAGTACGTCGAGCTCGCGCCCTTCATAGAGATGGCCGAGCGCCTCGGCCAGTTCCTCTCCTCCGCCACGCCAGGCAATCTCGAGAACATCCAGGTCACCTACACCGGACGTCTCGCGCAGGGTAAGACCGATCTCATCCGCAACGCCGCCATCGCCGGCATCTTCTCGAATACCGATGACAGCCCTGAGCCTGGTCTGGTCGCGAACCGCATCAACGCCGCCGCCATCGCCGCCGAACGCGGTATCCGCATCCAGGAGGACAAGCGCGAGTTCGTCACCGGCGGCGCTGGCTCCGTCCTCAAGCTCACCCTGCACTCGTCCGAAGGCGACGCCAGCGCCTCCGCCACCGTTCTCCACGGCACATCGCCCCGCCTCCTCACCTACGACGGCATCGACATCGAGGCGCCCCTCCACGGCACACTGGTTGCCATCCGCAACCACGACGTCCCCGGCGTCATCGGCCGCATCGGCACCATCCTCGGCGAGCACTCGCTCAACATCGCCAACTTTGCCCTCGGCCGCTCCGTCCGGTCGCAACGCGTCCCCCAGGGACAGGCCCTCGCCGTGGTCCAGATCGACGTCCCCAACGCCCACGCAGCCACGGCCGCCATCGACGCCCTTCGCCGGGTCGAGGCGATCGCCAGCGTCCGCCTCATCGATCTAGGTAAGCTATAGCTTTCGGAAGGAAACAGATGCCGCTTTACGAGTACAAATGTCAGCAGTGCCACCGGCACACCGAGAAGCGCCAGAAGTTCTCCGACCCTGAGATCACCGTCTGCCCCCACTGCGGCGGAAACCTCCAGCGCGTCATCTCCGCCCCCAACATCGCCTTCAAAGGCGGTGGCTGGTACAAGGACCTCTACTCCTCAACCAAACCCGCGTCCTCGAACGAGAACCAGGCAGGAGAGTCGAAGGGCGATGCCCCACGTGAGTCCCAAGGCGAGTCAAAAGGAGAGTCGAAAGCTGAGCCCAGGTCTGAGGCTAAGGGTGAATCCAAAGGCGACAGTGCAGGCAAGTCAGAGACCTCAGGAAAGACCGGCGGAGACAGCGCCGCAAGCTCACCGTCGACCACACCCGCCCCAGCCGCAGCACCTTCTCCAACCCCGTCCACCCCGTCCACCAGGAACTGACCAGAAAAAAGTCCGAGCACCGCTTCTGTCGACTGGCCGCGCGGGTCTAGCCATGTCAGGAAGGCCGATCTAAGCCGGATCACCGCTCTTGCGCAGGTACCTCCGGCCGCGGATCTCGTACTTGCCACCAATCACTCGCCGAATCGCGTCCGTGTACGCAATGTGCTCCTGCTCGAGCACCCGCGCCGATAGCGTCCCTGCATCGTCCTCGTCCTCGACCGCAACCGCGCGCTGGAGAACGATCGCTCCATGATCCATCTCCTCGTCCACGAAATGCACCGTGCATCCCGTGATCTTGGCGCCGAAGTCGATCGCCTGCTGCTGCGCGTCGAGGCCCGGAAACGCGGGAAGCAGCGACGGATGGATGTTGAGAATGCGGCCCGGAAACGCCTGCACAAACGTCCCCGAGAGCAGGCGCATGTAGCCCGCCAGGCATACAAGCTCCACGCCGTGCTCCCGTAACCGTGCGGCCATCTCCGCATCATGCTCCGCCCGGTCCCTCCCGGCCGGCGCAACGCAGATCGCAGGTAGAGCAAGCTCACGCGCCGCCGCGAGCCCCGGTGCATTCTCCCGGTTCGACAGCACCACGCAGATCTCCGCCTCCGGCAGACGGCCTTTGCGGATCGCCTGCGCGATCGCCAGGAAGTTGGAGCCGCGACCGGAGAGAAGGATGCCGAGCCGGGTCATGCCAGGGGTCTCCCGTGTCAGTTGTAGATGACCTTGCGATTTCCGCGAACAACTCGTCCGATAATGCAGTGGCGCTCGTTGGCACGGTTCAGGACCGCCTTCGCCTTCTTCACAAGCTCGGCCGGAACGATGCAGATAAGTCCGATTCCCATGTTGAAGGTGCGCATCATCTCCTCCTGATCCACACCTCCGAGCTGCCGCAGATGTTCAAAGATCGGTGGAACCTGCCAGCTGGCAAGGTCAACGATTGCGCCCGTTCCCTTCGGCAGGATGCGAGGAAGATTGTCAGTGATCCCACCACCCGTGATGTGAGCCATTCCGACCACCAGCTCCGCACCGCACAGCTTCTTGATGACCGAGAGATAGCTCCGATGCGTTCGCATCAGAGCTGCTCCAGTCTTGTCCTTCAGCTCATTGACATACTGGTCCGGACCATATCCCGCGGTCTCGAACAGGAGCTTGCGTGCCAGCGAGTACCCATTGGTGTGAAGGCCGTTCGACGGCAGACCGATAAGCACGTCCCCCGTCTGGACGCGATCCCCCGTGATGATCTTGTCCCGGTTCACCGCGCCGATCATCGTTCCGGCGAGATCGTACTCGCCATCGGCATAGAAGCTGGGCATCTGCGCCGTCTCGCCCCCGATCAAAGCACATCCGTTGATCCGGCACGCCTCCGACAGACCGCGAACCACAGTCTCCACAGTCGAATCGTCGAGCCTCCCAGTCGCAAGGTAATCGAGAAAAAAGAGCGGTGTCGCGCCCTGTACGGCGATGTCGTTGACACAGTGATTGACCAGGTCATGCCCAACGGTATGGTGGATTCCGAGTTCAAAAGCCACCTTCAACTTCGTTCCGACACCATCAGCCGAAGAGACCAGAACGGGATTCGGGAACTTGGCCAGGTCCAGGGCGAACAGGCCTCCAAAACCGCCAATCTCGCTTAGCACCTGCTTGTTGAAGGTCTTCCGCGCCAGCATCTTGATGCGCTGCTTGGTCCGTTCCCCCGCGGTGATATCCACACCCGCATCGGCGTACGTCGCAGGTCGCTCCACCACAGTGGATTTGGGCCGAAGACTCGATGTCTGTTTGCTGCCGCTCGTAGGCAGGGCTGGGAAGCTGTCGGCAGAAGGTGAAACTTCGGTTTCCATCGAGGACGCGGGGAGGGTCTCGTCAGGCAAGTTCGTGCACCGTCCTTCTGCTCAAGAAAGAGTTCAGTCTAGCAGGGCGATTCAAACAGACCGAGAACTGCGGGTCGTGCTCGCGGACTCCTATACTTGAGTCATGGCGAGAAGGATGGATACCTCACGTGCGCTGCAGCGCCGGGCCGAGTCGCTTCTACCCGGAGGGGTCGACTCCCCCGTCCGGGCGTTTCGTGCAGTTGGCGGAGATCCCCCGTTTGTCGACCGGGCGGAAGGCGCGTATCTCTGGGACGCCGACGGCAACCGATACGTCGATCTGTTCGGATCATGGGGCCCCATGATCCTCGGACACGCCTTCCCGGCCGTGGTCGATGCAGTGCGGGAGGCGGCAGGGAAGAGCGCAAGCTTCGGTGCCTCGACTGCGGCCGAGAGCGATCTAGCTGAGCTGGTGACTCGCTGCTTTCCTTCAATCGAGCGTCTGCGGTTCACGAGTTCAGGAACAGAGGCGTGCATGTCCGCGGTACGGCTAGCCCGCGGCTTCACCGGGCGCGACATCGTCCTGAAGTTTGAGGGCTGCTACCACGGGCACTCGGACGCAATGCTGGTGAAGGCAGGGTCTGGGGTCGCCACGCTTGGCATTCCAGGGTCTGCGGGCGTTCCCGCGGATACGGCGAAGGACACTCTCGCCCTGCCATACAACGACCTGAACGTATGTGAGGCTGCCTTCCGCGTCCACCCGGGCAGAATCGCATGTGTGATCGTCGAACCAGTCGTGGGTAATGCCGGAACCATTGCCCCCGCGCCTGGATACCTCGAAGGGCTCCAAACGCTGGCATCGAGTCATGGAGCCCTGCTCATCCTCGATGAGGTGATGACAGGCTTCCGGCTTTCGCTAGGAGGAGCACAAGAACTGTTCGGCCTTCGTCCCGACCTAACCACACTAGGCAAGATCCTCGGCGGCGGTCTGCCGTGCGGGGCGTTTGGAGGACGCGCAGACGTGATGGCGTACCTGGCCCCGCTTGGGCCGGTGTACCAGGCTGGGACCCTGAGCGGAAATCCACTTGCCATGGCAGCCGGGATTGCGACCCTGCGGGAGCTGATGGCGCAGGGAACCGACTTGTACGAACGCCTCGACCGCACCTCGGAGGCCATCGCAGGTGGAGTGGCAGCTCTGGCGCGGAAGGCAGAGATTGCTTTAACCACGAACCGTGTGGGATCGATGCTTACATGGTTCTTCACGCCGCATTCCGTGACGAATTTTGAGAGTGCATCCACGTGCGATTCGGCAGCGTTCGCGCGCTTTCACCGGGCCATGATGGACGCCGGTGTGTGGCTGCCGCCCAGCCAGTACGAGGCTGCGTTCGTCTCCGCAGCGCATGGTGGAGCAGAGGTCGCAGCGATCCTGACAGGGGCGAAGGCCGCGCTCCAAGCCTAGGCGAGTATCCGGCTAGCTCGTAGCGCAGCGCGACGTGGGCTATTGAGCAACTGCCTCGCCGTTTACCTCTGTGCCTCTTGCCAACGGTCTATGGTGACGAAGCTCTCCCCGGAGTCCCTGCGCAGGAGTTGGGCCGTAGCGCGAAGTGTGGCGAGGCGGTCGGCGCCTAAACTCAGGTGACCTCCGTCGTGGAGGAGAATGTTTGAGCTGCGACCCTTCCGCTTATTGCGAGCTATGCCGCGCTCAACATTCGCTACGATCTCCTGCGCAGGGATGGGCTTCCAGTCCGAGGCAGTGACGTTCCACTGAACAGTTGTGAGACCAAGCTCGTTCGCGACCTCGATCACATATGGGCGACGGGCTCCGTGCGGTGGGCGAAAGTGCCGGACGCGGGTGCCTAGCACATCCTCCAGAAGCGCGTTCGCGTCGACGATCTCCCGCCGAATCCTCTTTGCAGACTGCCACGCAAGCCTGGGATGGGTCATCGTGTGATTTCCGACGAGATGCCCTGCCTCGAGTACAGCCCGTGCCAGTCGGGGATGTCGCCTGACAAACGTCCCAATTAGAAAAAACGTAGCTTTTGCGCCGTTGAGCGCCAGCAGATCCAAGATCTGTGGCGTCACTGTGGGGTTGGGTCCGTCGTCAAAGGTGAGCGCAAGCTGCCGGGGATCCTTGCCGCTTACCAGAACGCGTCCAAAGATCTGCGAACCCGGATAGAGCGCCGCATACGCCATGCCCCCCGTAATCAGGGCGGCGCCGACCGCAGCCGCAGAGAAGGTCGCGAGCCTTGGAGACATGACCGGCTACCGAGGCTGCCCGAGAAGTGCAAGCACCTGTTCCGCATGGCCTTCGGGCTTCACCTTCTCGAAGACGTGCAAGATGCGTTGATGTCCGTCGGCATCGGCGGGAGCGACGACAAAGGTCGTGCGTTCTATGCCACTGAGAAGTTTGCCATACATGTTCTTCGGTTTTATGACACCGAAGGCTCGGCAAACTTTCTCGTCCGGATCTGCGAGGAGCGGGTAATTCAGGTCGTACTTCTCCTCAAAATTCTTTTGCGCCTGAACTGTGTCGCGCGAGATGCCGAGAACGATCGCGCCCGCAGACTTCAAGGTCTCGAAGCTGTCGCGAAAGCCGCAAGCCTCAATCGTGCAGCCTGGGGTATCTGCACGCGGATAGAAGAAGAGCACGACCGGGCTCTTCGCGAAATCGGCCAACGAGACGTAGTGTCCGTCCTGATCCTGAAGAGTAAAGTTTTCGACAACCTCATTGGTTTGCATGCGTCCATCTTAGTGCGCCGCATCGTCTCGCGAACGCAAGGGAAGATCAAAGCGAGCTCGCGGCGAGCGCCGCTGCGACTTTTTCAAGCGATGCCCTGTCTTCGACGTTCAGGGAAGTCTGACTGCGGTCGATCTGCCGAAGCAGACCGCTGAGAACCTTTCCTGGGCCGATCTCAACGAACGTCTTAGCACCGGACACGACAAGCAGTCGAATGCACTCGACCCAGCGGACCGGGGCCGTCACCTGGCGAATGAGACAGTCGCGCGCATCCGACCTCCGTGTCACCAAGCGCGCGTCGACATTGCAGATGACAGGGATAATCGGATCGTTGAAGACGAGACCTTCTAAGTCGGTCGCGAGCAGCTCCTGTGCCGGGCGCATGAGGGCGCAGTGGAAGGGAGCGCTGACCTGGAGGAGAACAACGCGCTTTGCACCGGCCTCGCGGCATAACTCCGCAGCCTTCTCAACGGCGCGAGCAGAGCCTGAGATCACGGTTTGGTCGGGTGAGTTGAGATTGGCGGGCGAAACAATCGCGTCTGCAATGGAAGCCCGGTGCTCCCCGGAGTCGCTGGGATTCGTAGAGGTTGCTGGGTTCTCCGTGGTCTGGGTTAACTCGTCAGAGACCCGCGCGCAGATGTCGTTGATCGAATCGGCGGCCAGGCCGAGTACCGCGGCCATCGCACCCTCGCCGGCCGGCACGGCCTGCTGCATATACCGTCCGCGGCTTCGTACTGTTCGCACGGCATCGGCGAAGCTGAGCGTTCCAGCGACGACGTGCGCGGAATACTCCCCCAAAGAGTGCCCGGCCACGAACGCTGGACCGAAGCCCTCGGTCCCGGTCTGCTCCGTCCCGCCCATCTCCTGCAGCAGCGCACGGGCGGCTGCGACGGAGACGGTCAGGATGGCAGGCTGTGTGTATTCGGTAAGTTTGAGTTGGTCGTCCGGTCCCTCGAAGATGAGCTTCGAGAGGGAGAAGCCAAGAGCCTCGTCAGCCTCTTCGAAAACGGAACGAGCGGCCGCATACCGGTCATGAAGATCGCGGCCCATGCCAACGCTCTGAGAGCCCTGGCCGGGGAAGAGAAAGGCTGGCTTAGTCATCAAGTCGTATCGTAAATGGACCCAGGGTCATGACTCTGTTCGGCGTCTGAGCACGGAGCTTTGCTGTCGGACTAGCTGCCCTTTCCGTGTGGACCTCCGGGAAGATTGTACTGCGCCTGAGCAAAGCACTGATCGATCACCTCCCGGTCGGAGCTCAACCTGCGATACACCAGGTGATTGCTTGTTGCGGTAGCAGACGCGGAACACTGACTGGTTCTTCGGTAAGCCCCGGTACGACCTTCGGCGCATCCAGTGAACCAGGGGAAGAATAGCCTTCGAGGCTAACTGCCCGACTATGTGGATATAAGGCGTTCTGTGGAGCTGAGCATTAGAATCGTCCGGTTCTAACTCGCTCCACGTTGGCCGTCAGCAAGTGTCCGGATTATTCGTCAACGTCTACAAGCCTTCAAGCATGATCTGCAACGCTCATCTGGCAACGGAGAGCCGTTCAGACACCCACGCCGAACTCCATCTCCTGGGAGTCGCCCGAGTGCGCGTAAAAGTCGTAGGGGGTCCGCCGGGTGAACTTGTAGCGCGATCTGAGTTCCCGGCCGACGAAGAGGCCAAGCACCAGCGCCCCAGCACCCGCCGAGACCCATCCAACCGTCCTAAGCAGACCGGCCTCGTGCTCCGGACGAATGCCGGTCTCCAGATCGGATGCGAGTGAAGGAACATACATGCGCTTTTTGCCAGGAGCGCGAAAGCTGAGCACGGCAGTCATAATGATTGGATGATAGCTCAGTCTCACAGGGTACTTGCGGTTCCCTCCTGTGCATCCAGAGCGTTAGCTCACGTGACGTCCACCTGCTGAAAACCCAGGCTCGAAAGCAACGCCGTAACCGTAGCGCGGGCGTTTTTCCGGGCGGCGTCAAGAATGCCATCCTCAAGCGCTGCCTTCTGTAATTGATCCTCCGCCTTGGCGCGCGTCTCCGTTTCGAGATTCTGATCGACCGGAACCAGCAGCCCAGTGGATCGCGCGTAAACGCGGGTGTGTTGGTTATCCAGGGTGGTCGTGAAGAGCTGAGAGGAGGGCAGCGTGATCCGGATCGTGTGAGCGACTGAATCGATATGCACGTCTTCGGGGCGCAACTTTGAGAGATCGACACCCGCGACAGACTGCCCGTGAACGACCAGCAGGAGGCGATCTCCTGCGAGAAGATCGGGCAGGACCGGACTCGATCGCGAACCCTCCACCACCGTATCCAGGGAGTAGACGACTGTCTCCAACCGATTGAGTCGTTGTATCTTCTGGACCACAGATGGCACGGACGTGTCGAACGTAGTGGAGCGTCCATTTATAAGACCTGACAGTCTCGCGGAGACCCCCGAGGTTGCTTGGTGAAGAAATACAACCACGGCAGCAGCGCCAAGCAGAACGGATAGGGCAATCGCGACAAAGAGTCCGGAAGGGGAGCGGCCGGAGGTGTTTTGGTTTGTCATAGGGAGGTCGGAAGCAGGGCACCTGACACGAACATCGTAAGGGTTGAGACGTGAACAGAGGCTTTGACGCCGTACCTTCCGACAACTATTTAGGACACACTCGCTCTTCGCGAAGGCGCCCACAGGCGACGCTCGCCTGACTAGGTTTGGAACGCCGCTGCCTGGTGCTGGTGGGTGAGGCTCTGGTGGGGAACTGTCATCCGCCTCTTATAACTCGCGGCGATGAAGTCGCAAAACAGTGGATGCGGCTCCAGCGGCTTGGACTTGAACTCCGGGTGGAACTGGCAACCGAGGAAGAAAGGGTGCGATGGCACCTCGATTATCTCGACATAGGTCGCGTCCGGCGTGGTTCCTGTGAGTCGAAGACCCGCACCCGAAAGGATCGCCTCATACTCGCGATTGAATTCGTATCGGTGTCGATGCCGCTCGGAGACCTCGGTGGTGCCGTAAGCTGCCGCCGCGAGCGAGTCCGGCTGCATGACGCAATCCCACGCGCCTAGCCGCATGGTTCCGCCCATCTCTTCAACGCCGGTGAGTTCCCGCAGCTTGTATATGATACGGTGCGGTGTTGCGGGGTCAAACTCGCCGGAGTTAGCCTTCTGGAGGCCGCACACGTTGCGTGCGTACTCAATGCAGGCGGTCTGCATCCCGAGGCAGATCCCGAAATAAGGAGTATGGCTTTCGCGGGCGTGGCGGATCGCGTTGAGCATGCCTTCGATCCCGCGTTTGCCAAAGCCCCCGGGAACTAGTATTCCGTCAAACCCCTCAAGTTGCCGCTCGTAGTCCGACGTCGGCGCGCCACCCTGATCCTTGGTCTCGAGTCCCTCGGCTTCGATCCAGGTGACCCGCAGCTTGAGGTTGTGTGCAAGCGCACCATGGACCAGCGCTTCCTTCAGCGACTTGTAGCTGTCCTCGTATTCGACATACTTCCCGACGATTCCGATCGAGACCTCATCTTTTGGGTTATAGGCGCGATGAACCAGGTCCCGCCAGCGGGAAAGATCCGGCTCTGGAGCTTCCATCTTGAGGTACTTCAGGGCGAGCGTGTCGACGCCCTCCTGGGAGAAGTTCAAGGGCACCTCGTAAATGCTGACGACGTCCTTGGCGGCGATAACGGCGGGCTCTTCCACGTTGCAGAACGCAGCAATCTTGTTGCGCATCTCGCGCGGGACCGAGCGATCGGTCCTGCACAGGAGGATGTCCGGTTGAATCCCGATCGAAAGCATCTCCTTGACGGAGTGCTGCGTGGGCTTCGTCTTCAGCTCCTGTGCCGCGGCGATCCAGGGAATCAGTGTGACGTGGACAAAGAGGGTGTTGTCCCGGCCTAGATCCTGCCGCATCTGGCGGATCGCCTCGAGGAAGGGAAGAGATTCGATGTCGCCCACGGTGCCACCGATCTCGACGATCGCAATATCGGAACCTGCCGAGACCTTGCGCATGGCGTTCTTGATCTCGTTCGTAACGTGCGGAATGACCTGGACGGTCTTTCCGAGGTAGTCGCCACGCCGTTCCTTGGTGATGATCTGCTCATAGATCCGGCCCGTCGTGAGGTTGTTGTCGCGAGTGAGGCGCGCGTGGGTAAAACGTTCGTAGTGCCCCAGGTCGAGATCCGTCTCTGCCCCATCATCCGTGACAAAGACCTCGCCATGCTGAAAGGGCGACATCGTTCCTGGGTCGACGTTCAGGTAAGGATCGAACTTCATAAGGTTCACGCGGAGTCCGCGCGCTTCGAGGAGGCAACCAATGGAAGCAGCAGCCAGTCCTTTGCCGAGGGAAGACACGACGCCGCCTGTCACAAAGATGTACTTCGCTGACATCTCCGCCTCCGCTGATCTAATTTTTCATGGACGTGCGTTGTGAGCACGATTCAGTATGGCAGGGGCGTGGGGGGTGAGGCAATCGTTCTGCGCGGCGGGTGGCGGGCTATCTGGAGGGAGGAAGGGCCAGGGAAGACTGGGAGGGGCTCAGCTTGGAGAAGACTCGGCGGAGAGCTCGGAAGAGATATCGCGCTGCGACGACCGCGGCAGCGAGGAGGACGAGAGCGACCGAGGCGGCGGCCACGGGGTGTTGGGTGGCAATCCACGTCAGACCGACAGCGGTGACGTCTTCAGCGGTGCTGAGGGCGATGTTTGATACCGGTTCGGGGCTGGGTGTGACGGCGGTGCGGATGGCCGTCTTGGAGCTGTGCGCGGCCAGCGCTATGGCCGCGCCGATTCCCGTTGCGAGGATCTGCATCTGCGGTGAGAGCTGCGAACTGGCATGGTAGGCCACCAGACCTGCCACAGGGATGCGGACAAAGGTATGGAGGGCGTTCCAGATCAGATCGAAGCCGGGGATCTTGTCGGCAACGAATTCGACGCAGAACAGGAGACCGCAGACGACCAGCACCCATGTGTGTCCCAATGGATCGAGGCCTGGAGGAAGTTCGACCCAGTGGGTTCTGGCGAGGAGGCCCAGGGTCAGGACGGTCGCGTAGAGGTTCAGCCCCGCGGCGAAGCTGGCGGCGGTGATCAGGGCGACGATATTGGCCGGACTGAAGTTCATCCCACGCTCATCTCAGTCGCTTGGATGCGGAGATCGCGCTGCGAGTGTTGGCGAGCCAGGTGAAAGATGTATTGAGGTAAGGCCGGGGGGTCTTTACCTTAGTTGGGAGGGCGGCGATGGCGGCGACGGTCTGGATCAACACGCAGCAGCGGGTGGTCGAGTGGGTGGATCGCCTCGGTGCGCGGGTGGGGCGGGGGCCGCAGCTTGCGCCGCATCTCTCGGTCGGTCTGCGCGGCGAACGCGAGGCTCTGTTCGAGCTGCGCAGGCTGGGGTACATCGTGGTCGCGCGGCGGTGGAAGAGCTCCAAGCTGCGGGGCGACCTGGACCTGATCGCGTGGGAGGGTGACTGGCTGTGCTTTGTCGAGGTGAAGACGAGGTCTGGGCGGGATGCCGCGATACCGGCCGAGGCGGCGGTGGATCGCGAGAAGCAGACGATGCTTCGGCGCATGGCGCGGGCCTACCTGCGGGGGTTCCCTGAGGGCAAGCGGGGTGAGATCGCGGTTCGCTTCGACATTCTGGCGGTATATCTTGACGGCCCGAAGCGGGAGTTCGAGTTGTTTCGGGGAGCGTTTGGATGGGGTTAGACCCGTGCCGGGCAGGGGATCGGGTGTTTAATGGGGTCGAGGTCTCCAAGCGATGACGCTGCTGAATGCACCGCGATACGATCAGCGGGGAGAGACCCGCAAGCTCGGTCTGCTGATCGGGTCAGGCGTCCTGGCTGCGGTGGTCGCGCTGACGGGCGTTGGCGGATTTCTATTCGGCCATGGCTGGTTTTTCTCTAACCTGCCGGCGGAGCACCGTGTGGATCGCTTCTTCGACCTGCTGGAGGCGAAGGACTACGACGGGGCGTACGGGATCTGGATGAACGATCCACAGTGGAAGGCGCATCCGGCCAAGTACGACTACACGACCAAGCGGTTTACGGAGGACTGGACGACCGCGAGCGACGTGGGGCCGATCGTCTCGCACCATGTCGACATCTCCAAGACGGATGGGACGGGGGCGTTTGGCAGCGGTGTGATCGTGGCGGTGCGGGTGAACGGCGACCACAAGATCTTCATGTGGTATGAGCGCAAGGACGGGACACTGACGTATCCGGCGCCACATGTGCTCGACTATTAGGGAGTGGGTAGGGTCCCCCCGGGGTGTACTTGCTAAAGTATTCGCCTTGTTGTGTTTAGCAAATCTGACTCCGCTAAAGTATTCACGACATTGATGTTACAGCTATAGTCGTCATTCCAGGGGAGTTGAAGGTTGGAAGGCAAATGGAACGGCACTGCCGGTTCCCCACGGCACATATTCACTCCTCTCTGTGGCCTACTATTCTCTCCAGCTTCGGGTGTTGTTCCAGTCTTGTTGTTCCTGTCTTAAGGATAGCTGAGTCAGTGGCTTGTCTGCGCCAGGCATTGAACCAGCAGGGGTGGCCGCGGAACTGATTCCGGGGCTTGACAGGTACTTGAAGGCGGTGGGGACGCTCGACCTCAGGTGCATGCGGCGGGTTCGGAAGCAGTGCCAATACAGGGTTTCTCCACGTCGCTTTGCTGTGGTCGAGATGACGGCGGGGGAGGGATGGCGCAGGACTGACAGGCTCTAAGAACGCTGTGCGTGGTCGAGATGACGGCGTGAGTTGGGTATTGGAGATCGCAAACGGCGTTCGGCGCGAGGCAGGCGCGCGCGCCCTCGCAAGGGAGTAGCGGACTGCACCCGAGACGGATGTTTGAGGGTTGGATGGTGGGCCCGGAGGAATTTGAACCCCAACCAAGGGATTATGAGTTTTCTCCCAGGATGGCGTTTCAAGATCCGTAAAACCAACAGAATGAACACTATGTAGAAGAACCGCCCGCACGGAAGCAAAATGCACCACCGTTGATATTGTTGGGCTTAGCTGAGGCTGATTGAGCCTGTATGTCACAAATTACGCCACAAAACTTAGCTGGACTGACCAAGAGATTTCACGACCCTTGGTCCGTCTGAACCCGATCTTGATCCAAGTCGGGATCTGGACGCTTCTCTTACGTTCTTGCATTCTGCCGACCATCCAATGACCGAGCAGCTGGAAAGGTCTCTTAGGCGCTCATTTCCCATCGTTCAAGCTGCACCTGTTTCGGCATCCGCGCACTCCTCTGGAGAACAGCAGACTCGACTGGAAAGTACCAACCGTGACTTCTTCCGTGTAAATTTCCTGAGAGTGCTTAATTCCTTCGATCTGCCCTTCTGCAACTTAGAGCCACCGACTCGCCGCAAAATTCTTTGGTAGGGTGACGGATCGTGAGCAGTTGGTGACGTCCTCGTTTACCGGACAGACGGACTGTGTAGACCTTCCCCGCCGCCCCGTAGTTACCAGCCGGGGATGGCTGCTCGCAGCGATTCGAAACATCGGTTGATCGATTCAGAGCCGGACTGCGGAACATCAAAGTCCTGGAGCAAGAAGAGGGCCTATAATCAGCCCGGCCGTGACTCCCGACAATTTGAGGTTCCACCTTGCGCAGCCTTTCTTTGATTCCACTGATCCTAGCAGTGACACTTTCACCCCACCTCCATGCTGACACCTTCAACTTCGTGTACCTAGACAGTGACAGCCGAACTCCAGTTGGCCTAACAGCCGCAGGGGATGTTGTCATCTTCAGCGGATCTCCCTGTCAAGAGAACGTCGGGACCTCGCCCCATTGCTACATAACGTACCACCAAGGCGTGGCAGTCTCTCGGACAGATGAAATTCCATCCAATCTAGTCTTCGATAACGGAACACCATGTGCAATCTCGGCTCCAGGCTTCTTCATCTCACTCAGCAGGTGCAACGGGGACAGGTACGCCTTTTCCGCTACCTTCGACCGTCCTAACAATCAGTTCGGCATTGGCCTATTTGAGGGTGGGGGGAACATCACAGGCTTCGTTCGAATTGGGGGCGAAAGCGACACCGTTCTGCTGTTGAACAGTTTGGGTGATGTTGTCAGCATCGACGGGCAGAGAGGCTCCGACTACGAGGTGTTCAACCTGACCTCACGAGCTTCGATGACCCCCGAGCCGTCTACCCTCGCTCTTCTCGGAAGCGGTCTCCTCAGCTTGGCTGGTTTTGCACGCAAGCTCTCGTAAAGCAACGAAGAGTATGGCCCCGCTGTCTCTATGGCACACGCGACCAATCTGTCGAGTCACGCGATCAGTCTCTCAACATTCGGACAACGTTGGAACCGCTAAAGCCTCGCAAGCGCGAGGACCTAAATGGGCCACCGCGCGGCATTAAAGAAGTGACAGAGCTCAATTCCAGCAGCACCGCCCCACACACCAGGGCAGCTTGCGCCTCGGTGTACCTGACCACTGGGACACTCCGGCTTGCGCGCGAATCCAAGGCCTCTGGCGTTCGCCATAAATGGAAGGGCAGAAAGCTACAATCGTTTTTGTGGGCGCTCGGTCAGCGAGAAGTACTTGCAGACCTACTGCGACGAGTACGCATTTCGCTACAACCGACGCCTGGACAGCCAGCCAATGTTCACTTCGTTGCTGGATCAGGTTGTGGCGAAGGCGGAATGGCACGCTTCACGAGAGAAGCGAAGTCCTCTTCGGTAATCGCTTCCATGGAATCCATGATCTCCTTCGACGGGATCAAGAGTTTCCTTTTGCCGTTCTGCTTTTCTTCGTCTGTCAGCTTCGCGGATGGACTCATAGAGTTAAAGCCTACACCTTCGACCGAAACGAAATGTAAAGAACCTCACCCACTGCGATTAAGCCCATAAAGGCCAAAAATCTGAGCAGCCATATTGCACCTCTCTCTCTTCTTCTGATGGACCCGTCCTCCACGGTCGATTCTGTTCGCGATTCGCTGGTCCTTATCAGTGAGAAGGGGTTCAAGTGGCTAACGTACTCCACTGCCTTAGTAGGCGCGGGGTGCGTTCTCGAAATTGGAGAAACTTGGACCCTCTTAACCCGTTGGGTAAGACTCAAGAGAGGCCGACCAGTAGAAGATGAGAACCCCACCAGTTGGCATATACCAGCAGGAGCAATAGGGCTTCTATTCGTGATAATCGGCGTTAGCGGAGAGGGATATTTTGAGGTAAAGGTCTCCAATGCTGATACCGCGCTCCGCGCACATGACGAGGCGGTTTTGGCGGACACTATCAAAGAAGCAGGAACGGCCAAAGATTCAGCAAATGACGCCGTAAAGGCTGCCGAACTTGCAAAAAGATCTGCTGGCGAGGCGATTGTAAAAGCAGATACGGCGTCCGCCGCTGCTAATAAGGCAGGAGCATCTGCCGCCGGTGCTTTGATATTCGCAGGCAATGCCAAAACCGAAATTGCGACGACCGAAGCGGAGGTCAAGACCACTGAAGCTAATGTTCAGAGGGTCGATGAGAAGTTTGCATTTCGGACCCTGTCTAGAATAAAACGAGATATTCTCGTGGAGTTTCTAAAGAAGGCACCTATCAAGCCAAAGGAGCCCATACAGGTCGAAGCCTTCCTCAGCGCAGTGGACGGGATTACATACGGAGGCCAGATCTCCGATGCAATTAACGATCCCGCCACTGGATGGCAAGCAGGCCAAGTATCGGCCTTACTTGTAAGTGGAACCTCTAAGAGCTTGTTGAAATAGATACCGATCCACAGGCTCTGAGCACGTGGAGGTCGTCTTACGGGTATGCGTGGAGACGAGCGGTTTCAGGATGGGATGTTCAGCTATGTGTCGTTGGAGCAGCGGG